>Ga0182746_1000011_pt1 | contig 494338 bp, 469 predicted proteins | sample eDN3rd30CBELigOP_FD_128881 | JGI IMG/M metagenome (GOLD analysis project Ga0182746, IMG submission 128881) | Enriched Organic Plus compost microbial communities from Emeryville, California, USA - eDNA 3rd pass 30_C BE-Lig OP (version 2) (version 2) ...
GCCTTGCCGCCCAGCGGCTGCTGGGTGACGAGGCTGTACGGCCCGATCGAACGCGCGTGGATCTTGTCGTCGACCAGATGGTGCAGCTTCAGCATGTAGATATAGCCGACAGTCACCTTGCGGTCGAACTGTTCGCCGGTGCGCCCGTCGTACAGTTCCACCTGACCTGATGGATCGAGACCCGCCAGCTCAAGCATCGCCGACACATCGCCTTCGCGCGCGCCGTCGAACACCGGGGTCGCCATCGGCACGCCGGTCACGACATTCGATGCCAGCTCCATCACCTGCTCGTCAGACTGGCTGTCGATCTCGGCATGATAGTTGCTGCCATAGATGGTCTTCAACTGGCCGCGGAGCTGCTGCGCGTCATTGCCGTCAAAGCCCTGGCCGCGATCATGGATGTCTTCCAGCATCGTCGCCACCTGACGGCCAAGGCCGCGCGCGGCCCAGCCCAGATGCGTCTCGAAAATCTGGCCGACGTTCATGCGCGAAGGCACGCCCAGCGGATTGAGCACGATGTCGACATGCGTGCCGTCTTCAAGGAACGGCATGTCCTCGATCGGCAGGATGCGCGAGATGACGCCCTTGTTGCCGTGACGCCCGGCCATCTTGTCGCCCGGCTGCAGCTTGCGCTTCACCGCGACGAACACCTTGACCATCTTCAGCACGCCCGGCGGCAGTTCGTCACCACGCTGCAGCTTCTCGACCTTGTCCTCGAAACGCTTCTGCAGGTTGGTCTGGGCGTCTTCCCAGACGCTGTGCATCGCCTCGATGTCGGACTGAGTCTTGTCGTCGGCAACCGCGAACTTCCACCAATCGCGCTTTTCGACGGTGTCGAGCAGCGCCTGATCGATGACCACGCCCTTTTTCACGCCCTTGGGTGCGGCCGTGACCGTCTGGTCCAGCAGCACTTCGCGCAGGCGGGTATAGGTGGCACGGTTCAGGATCGCGCGTTCGTCCTCCCGGTCCTTGGTCAGCCGGTCGATTTCCTCGCGTTCGATCGCCAGTGCACGCTCGTCCTTGTCGATGCCGTGGCGGTTGAACACGCGCACTTCAACAATCGTGCCGGCAACGCCCGGCGGCAGGCGCAGCGAAGTGTCACGCACGTCGCTGGCCTTTTCGCCGAAGATGGCGCGAAGCAGCTTTTCTTCCGGCGTCATCGGGCTTTCGCCCTTGGGCGTGATCTTGCCCACCAGAATGTCGCCCGGCTCCACTTCGGCGCCGATATAGACGATGCCTGCCTCGTCGAGGTTCCTGAGCGCTTCCTCGCCCACGTTCGGGATATCGCGGGTGATGTCCTCCGGCCCCAGCTTGGTGTCGCGGGCCATCACCTCGAACTCCTCGATATGGATCGAGGTGAAGACATCGTCCTTCACGATCCGTTCGGAGATCAGGATCGAGTCTTCATAATTATAGCCGTTCCACGGCATGAACGCGACGAGGACGTTGCGGCCCAGCGCCAGTTCACCGAGTTCGGTCGAAGGACCATCGGCGATCACATCGCCCCGGCGTACCAGATCGCCCACCTTCACCAGCGGACGCTGGTTGATGCAGGTGTTCTGGTTGGACCGCTGGAACTTCATCAGCGTGTAGATGTCGACCGCCGAACGGCCCGATTCCACATCCTCGGTCGCACGAACGACGATGCGGGTGGCGTCCACCTGGTCGACCACGCCGGTGCGCTTGGCGGCAATGGCAGCGCCTGAATCGCGCGCCACGGTCGCTTCCATGCCGGTGCCGACAAACGGCGCTTCGGCCCGTACCAGCGGCACGGCCTGACGCTGCATGTTCGATCCCATCAGCGCGCGGTTGGCGTCATCGTTTTCCAGGAACGGAATGAGCGAGGCGGCAACCGACACCAGCTGCTTGGGGCTGACGTCCATCAGCGTGATCTGGTCGCGCGGGGCCATCAGGAATTCGCCGGCCTCGCGTGCCGAAATCAGCTCCTCGACGAAATGATTGTCTGCATCCACCTCGGCATTGGCCTGGGCAATCGTGTGCCGGGCCTCTTCCATGGCGGACAGATAGACAACTTCATTGGTCACCTTGCCGTCGATGACACGGCGATAAGGCGTTTCGATGAAGCCATATTTGTTCACACGGCTGAACGTCGCCAGCGAATTGATCAGGCCGATGTTCGGCCCTTCGGGCGTTTCGATCGGGCAGATACGGCCGTAATGCGTCGGATGAACGTCGCGCACTTCAAAGCCGGCGCGCTCACGGGTGAGACCGCCCGGCCCAAGAGCGGAAACGCGGCGCTTGTGCGTCACTTCCGACAGCGGGTTGGTCTGGTCCATGAACTGGCTGAGCTGCGACGAACCAAAGAATTCGCGAACGGCTGCCACCGCCGGCTTGGCGTTGATCAGGTCGTTGGGCATCACGGTCGAAATATCGACCGAGCTCATCCGCTCCTTCACCGCGCGTTCCATGCGCAGCAGGCCCAGGCGATACTGGTTTTCCAGCAGTTCGCCGACCGAACGGACGCGGCGGTTGCCGAGATTGTCGATGTCGTCGATTTCGCCCTTGCCGTCCTTCAGATCGACAAGCGTCTTCACCACCGACAGAATATCCTCGGTGCGCAGTGTGATGACATCGTCCGGGCAGTCCAGCCCAAGGCGCATGTTCATCTTCACGCGGCCGACAGCCGACAGGTCGTAGCGTTCGGGATCGAAGAACAGGCCGGCAAACAGCGCCTCGGCCGTTTCACGCGTCGGCGGTTCACCAGGGCGCATCACCCGATAGATGTCGGATAGCGCCTGATCGCGCTCCTCCGCCTTGTCCGCCATCAGCGTGTTGCGAATCCACGGGCCGACATTGACATGATCGATGTCGAGCAGCTCGATCCGGTCGAAGCCGGCATTGTCCAGCTTGTCGAGGTTCTCGGCCGAAAGCTCGTCGCCCGCCTCGATGTATATTTCGCCGGTCTGTTCATTGATCAGGTCATAGGCGCTGTAGCGGCCGAAGATTTCCTCGGTCGGGATCAGTAGTTCCTTCAGCCCGTCGGTCTGCGCCTTGCGGGCGATGCGCGGCGACACCTTCTGGCCCAGCGGGAATACCACTTCGCCGGTTTCGGCATCGACGACGTCGAACATCGGCTTCTGGCCGCGCCACTGCTCCGGCTCATAAGGCACGCGCCAGCCGCGCGGATCGCGACGGAAAGTGACGCGATTGTAGAAATGGTTGAGGATTTCCTCGGAATTCATGCCTAGCGCATAAAGCAGGCTGGTGACCGGCAGCTTGCGCTTGCGGTCGATACGGACATTGACGATGTCCTTGGCGTCGAATTCGAAATCGAGCCAGGAACCACGATAGGGAATGACCCGCGCGGCGAAAAGATATTTGCCCGACGAATGGGTCTTGCCGCGGTCATGGTCGAAGAACACGCCCGGCGACCGGTGCATCTGGCTGACGATCACGCGCTCGGTGCCGTTGACGATGAACGTGCCGTTCTCCGTCATCAGCGGCATGTCGCCCATATAGACGTCCTGCTCCTTGATATCGAGGACGGAGCGGGCTTCGGTATCGGGATCGACCTCGAACACGATCAGGCGCAGCGTCACGCGCATCGGTGCGGCGAAGGTCATGCCGCGCTGGCGGCATTCGTCCACGTCATATTTCGGATCTTCGAGTTCGTAATAGACGAAATCGAGTTCGGCCGTGCCTGCAAAATCGCGGATCGGGAACACCGAACGCAGCGTCTTTTCAAGGCCCGACACATAATTGTCCGCCGGGCGGGAGCGCAGGAACTGCTCATAGCTGTCGCGCTGCACCTCGATAAGGTTCGGCATCTGCACCACTTCGTGGATGTCGCCGAATACCTTGCGGATGCGCTTGCGCGCGGTGGCATTGCTTACGATGGGGGCTGCTGCCTTGGTCGCCATGTTTACTAGTCTCTCGCTCGCCTCGCCGAAAACGGACTCCGGCCAGCCGGCCGGTTCGAAATCTTCACAAGCGCAAAAAGACGGCGAAGGGTGCGGCCTCCCCTTGGGGAAACCGCACCACTTGCGTCGTCTATCCCGCTCCGATCCCCAATCCTCGCCGATCCGTGCGCAATCGCGGATCGTCTCCCGGGGGTGCCGTGCCTAGAAGGCCCGGCTCGTGCAGGTTGCAGGGCGCGGGTGCTGCCGTCAGGCAGTCCCGCGCCTTGCCAATTACTTCAGCTCGACAGTGGCGCCAGCCTCTTCAAGCTGCTTCTTGATCTTTTCGGCTTCGTCCTTGGACACGCCTTCCTTGATGGCCTTCGGTGCGCCTTCGACCAGCGCCTTGGCTTCGGTGAGGCCCAGACCGGTGATCGCGCGAACTTCCTTGATCACGTTGATCTTCTTGCCACCGTCGCCGGTCAGCACCACGTCGAACTCGGTCTTTTCTTCAGCAGCGGCAGCGCCACCGCCAGCAGCCGGAGCAGCAACGGCAACAGCCGCAGCAGCCGAAACGCCCCACTTTTCTTCCAGAAGCTTCGCCAGTTCAGCGGCTTCCAGAACGGTCAGAGCGGAAAGGTCATCAACGATTTTCTGAAGGTCTGCCATTTTTCAATCTCCATATGGGGCTTTCGCCCCCTGTATTTCAAGTCGTTCCGGTTGCTCAGGCGGCTTCGCTGTCGCCATAGGCGGCAAAAACGCGAGCCAGCTTCGATGCCGGCGCATTGGCAAGCTGTGCCAGCTTGGTTGCCGGGGCATTGACCAGCCCCACCAGCTTGGCGCGCAGCTCGTCGAGCGACGGCAGTTCGGCAAGTGCCTTGACCCCGTTCACGTCGAGCACGGTTTCACCCATTGCGCCGCCGACGACTTCGAACTTGTCGGTCGTCTTGGCGAATTCCACGGCCACCTTGGCCGCGGCAACGGGGTCGGACGACGTGGCCAGGCCGGTGGGTCCCACCAGCAGGTCACTGATCGCCCCATAGGACGTGCCGTCGAGAGCGAGGCGAGCGAGCCGGTTCTTGGATACCTTGTAGCTGGCGCCAGCGTCCCGCATCTTCGTCCGAAGCGCGGTGGATTGCGCCACCGTCATGCCCTTGTTGAGTGTCACCACCACAACACTGGCCTCGGAAAAGACCTTGTTCAGCTCGGCAACCAGCTCGGCTTTTTGAGCTCGATCCATGCCTTACTCCTTGTTCGACCCCCGGCCCATCCGGGGATCGCGGTCGGCCCTGGGCCTGATACGCAGCCCAAAGCCAGTCCGAGGGGCCAGTGCCTGGCGGAGCATGCGGAAAACCGCTTTTTCCGGCAGACCCGGACCCGCCAATGGCAGGCCCGGAAAAACGCTGTCCCCGTCTATGCAGGCAGTTTTAAGTTCCCGACGGAACGCCTGCAGTCTCGGACGGTACTGGCCCGGAGCCACAGGCCCCGGGCAAATTCATCGCCTGGTCGGCATTGTCAGGCAGCGGTCGCCACTTCGGCGACATCCACCTTCAGGCCGGGGCCCATGGTCGACGACAGCGCGATTTTCTGGACATATTTGCCCTTCGCGCCGGTCGGCTTGGCCTTGACGATCGCATCGACGAACGCGTCGAAGTTCGCGCGCAGGTCTTCAGCCGAAAAGCTTGCCTTGCCGATGCCGGAATGGATGATGCCGGCCTTTTCGACACGAAACTCGACCTGGCCGCCCTTGGCCGCCTTCACGGCTTCGGCGACATTCATCGTCACCGTGCCCAGCTTCGGGTTCGGCATCAGGCCCTTGGGACCCAGCACCTTGCCGAGACGGCCGACCAGACCCATCAGGTCCGGTGTGGCGATGCAGCGGTCGAAATCGATCTGGCCGCCCTGCACGATTTCCAGCAGGTCTTCGGCGCCAACCACTTCCGCGCCCGCTTCACGAGCTTCATCAGCCTTGGGCCCACGGGCGAACACGGCGACGCGCACGTCCTTGCCGGTGCCCTTGGGCAGCGTCACCACGCCGCGGACCATCTGGTCGGCGTGACGCGGATCGACACCCAGGTTGATCGCCACTTCAACGGTTTCGTCGAACTTGGCGGTCGCATGGGTCTTCACCAGCGAGATCGCTTCGTCCACGCCGTGCAGCTTCACGCCGTCAACGGCAGCCGCCAGGACCTTGCCCTTCTTCGTCAGCTTTGCCATCGACTCAGCCCTCCACCACTTCGAGGCCCATCGCGCGGGCGGAGCCTTCAATCGTCTTCGTCGCCGCATCGAGATCGTGGGCGTTGAGATCCTTCATCTTCAGTTCGGCGATTTCACGCAGCTTGGAGCGCGCGATCTGTCCGGCCGACACCTTGCCCGGCTCCTTGGAGCCCGACTTCAGATTGGCGGCTTTCTTGATGAGGAAGGAAGCCGGCGGGGTCTTCGTCTCGAAGGAGAAGCTGCGATCCGCATAGACGGTGATCACCGTCGGGATCGGCATGCCGTTTTCAAGTTCCTGCGTCTGCGCGTTGAACGCCTTGCAGAATTCCATGATGTTGACGCCGCGCTGACCCAGCGCCGGGCCGATCGGCGGGCTGGGATTGGCCTTGCCGGCCGGCACCTGCAGCTTGATATAGCCGGTAATCTTCTTTGCCATAAGTCACCCTTCATGCCCTTTGGCGAAAACGCCGCCGGGTAATACGGTCTAGCGGTCCATGCGAAGGCTCACCGCCTCCTCCCGCAATGTTTCGCCGGGCACAACCGCGAACGCCCGGCAAAATCGACGAATTACTTGTTGCGTTCGACCTGTTCGAACTCCAGCTCCACCGGCGTGGCGCGGCCGAAGATCGACACCGAAACCTTGACGCGGCTGCGATCGAAATCCAGCTCCTCGACCACACCGTTGAAGCTGGCGAACGGACCGTCGAGCACCTTGACGCTGTCGCCTATCTCGAAATCGACGCGCACCTTCGCCTTGGCGGCAGCGGCGGCGGCGGCTTCTTCCTTGGTGTTCAGGATGCGCGCCGCCTCAGCCTCGCTGATCGGCTGCGGCTTACCCGAGGAACCGAGGAAGCCCGTCACCTTCGGCGTGTTCTTCACCAGGTGATAGACGTCGTCGTTCATCTCCAGCTTCGCCAGCACATAGCCGGGAAAGAACTTGCGATCGGAAACGATCTTCTTGCCGCGGCGGACCTCGGTGACCTTTTCGGTCGGAACCTCGACCGCCTCGACCAGCTGCTCAAGGCCAAGCCGGGTCGCGTCTGCCAGAATGGCGTCGCGCACCTTGTTCTCGAAGCCCGAATAGGCGTGGATGATATACCAGCGTGCCATGCCCTTGTCCGATCCTCGCCCTTAATTACCGCCGGCCAGTGACAGCAACAGCTTGACGATACGGCCCAGCGCCTGATCCACACCCAGGAAGAAGATCGACAACAGCGTGGTCATGATCAGGACCATCACCGTGGTCAACACGGTTTCCTTGCGCGTCGGCCAGCTGACCTTCGCCGTTTCTGTGCGCACCTGCCGCACGAATTCGCCGGGTGAAACCTTCGCCATCGGTTGACTGCCCTGCCCCGTATCGATCGCTGCGCCAACAGCCTTCAAAAACAAACAAAACCGCCCAAGCCGCGACTCACCCTCTGGCGAGCGCCGCCTGGTCCTGTTTCATCCCGAGCCTCTTATGCGCTTACGGCCGAAACCGCAATAATGGCAGGAGTGGAGGGACTCGAACCCCCGGCCCTCGGTTTTGGAGACCGATGCTCTACCAACTGAGCTACACTCCTGCAGGCCCAAGGGCGGCGTCTATAGGCTGCGGTTTTCGCCCGCGCAAGAGGCGTCGACCAAAACCTTCTTCCCCCATGCCTCCGCGCCTGAAGATGCAGCGAGGGCACTGCTTATCGTGCATCTTCGCGCGACAGGCCGTGCAGAAGAATGTCCGCCCGCGCCGCGACGGGCAGCCTGGGCAGGATGAAGGGGCGATAGCCCAGCAACCGGCAGGCAGCGACCAGCCGTCGATATTCGGCACGCGCATCCGCCATGCAGTGCCGGCGCCCATCGTCCTGCACGAAGATTTCCGGCCATGGCGGGGTGAGGAAGACGAGGGGATGATAACGATGCACCCGGCAGAGCACATCAACCGCCGGCAATCCTCCCGCATGTTCAAGCGCCACAGCGGCATCGATCAACCCGCGATCGAAAAACACAGGACCCGGCATCCGGGCCGCCGCCGCTCTGTCGTGCAGCGCCATTGCAACTGCGCGTCGCGCAAAAGCGCAGAGATCGACCCATGGCAGCGCCGATCCGTCCATTGCCGCTTGTTCGTCAATGATCCGGCGCCCCGGCTCTTCGACAACCGAATGGCCGCGTCGGGCAAGCTCGGCCAGCAATGTCGATTTGCCGCCGCCGGAACAGCCGGAGATGATGACGAATCTGTTCACTGCATGTCCTCCCCGCGCGCGGCACGAACGGCATGGATGGATTAGGACAGATTTGCAGATAGCGGCTGAGAGGGCTGGAGCGGGTAGCGGGAATCGAACCCGCATCACAAGCTTGGAAGGCTAGTGCTCTACCATTGAGCTATACCCGCATCGCCCTCGCAAGAAAGGTGGTGGACGGGGTTGGATTTGAACCAACGTAGGGAAAACCCGGCAGATTTACAGTCTGCTGCCATTGACCGCTCGGCCACCCGTCCACGCTCTCGACAAGCGAGAGCCGGCTTACTGGCGAAAGGAAACTTGCGTGTCAACGGATCAGACGAGAAAAGCTGAATAATATGACAAGACGCAACGCATCGAACCGCGCTCAGGCGGCAAATAACCTACGTTTCTGGGGCCGGCACGCCGTTGAGGCGGCGCTGGAAAATCCGAATCGCCGTGCCCGCAGGCTGATAGCCACGCGGGAATCGGCCTCCCGACTGTCCATTCCCGACGGGCTGAGGGTGGATTTTTCCGATTCCGCCGGGCTGGGCCGGCTTGTCCCCGCCGATGCGCCGCATCAGGGACTGGTGCTGGAAGTCGATCCACTGCCCGATGTCTGGCTGGATGATATTCTGGCGGAGGATGACGACCGGCCGCTGCTTATGCTGGATCAGGTGACCGATCCGCATAACGTCGGCGCGATCCTGCGGTCTGCCGCTGCATTCGAGGCAAAGGCGATCATCACCCAGGATCGCCACGCTCCGCCCGAATCAGGCGCGCTCGCCAAGGCCGCATCGGGCGCGCTGGAACGGGTGCCCTGGGTGCGCGTGGTCAACCTGGCCCGCGCGCTCGATCAGATCGCCGATGCCGGTTACTGGCGCATCGGCCTTGCCGGAGAGGCGGACGCGACGCTGCAACAGGCGCTGGGACAGAAACGTGTCGCACTGGTGCTGGGGGCCGAAGGCGAGGGACTGCGGCAGAACACCAAGACGCATTGCGACGCGCTGGCGCGCCTGCCCATTTCTTCAGCGATCGAAAGCCTGAACGTATCCAATGCGGCTGCCATCGCGCTTTACGCCGCCGCCAGCCAACAGCACTAGCCAATGTACAAACCGTGGGGCGATGGGCCGCGCTATTGCGCGGCCACCGCCTCCGGCTGCCGTTCGGCACGCACCATCCGGTCGACCATGCGGTTGTAGAGGGTCACGCCGCGATCGGCGCTGGTCGGCATGATTCGCGGATCGGGTGTTGCGTCGATCACGCGCTGCTGCGCCTCGATCATCACCTTGTCTTCATCAAAGGCCTTGGCGGCGATGCCCATCAGCAGATCGCGCAGCTTTTCATCGCCATGGTCGCGGTGCGGCCCCCATGAAAAGAAATAGCGCGACGTCCGCTCCGTCATCGGCGTCACCGCCTGGCTGGTGAAGGTGGCGCCGCTGAACGACAGCGACGGGTCCGGTGCGCCGCCGTCAGATGCCTTGGCCGTGCCTGCCGGATACACGCCATTGCCCATCAGCAATATGCCCGGCAGCAGGAAATCATAGGAGGACCAGCTGTCCACCGGCGCGTCCCGTTCGCGCCCGCGCATCCCCTTTTCCCCTTCGATCCAGCGTTCAAAGCGCACCCCGCGTTCAAGCTGCGTCACCCTGGAACGGTTACGCGCCCATGTCTCGCTGGCGCCGAAGCTGTTGGCGTGAACATAGGACAAATGGCTGAAATCCAGCAGATTGTCGCAGATCAGCTGCGCCGATGCCTGATAATCGATCTGCCCGTGGCCAAGCACCCAATCGGGATTGTCGAAACCAACCGCAGGCGGGATCAGGCTTTCATCGGCCTGTGCCGGATCACCCATCCACACCCAGATCCAGCTGTGTTTGTCGACGACCGGATAGCTTTTCACCCGTGCCTGTGGCGGTATCATATCCTGCCCCGGTATTTCCCGGCATTTGCCGTCCGGGCCGAACAACAGGCCGTGATACATGCAGCGCAGCGCCTCGCCCTCACAGCGGCCGAGGGACAGGGGGGCCAGCCGATGCGCACAGCGGTCCTCCAGCGCCACCACCGCGCCGCCTTCGGTGCGATAAAGGACGATCGGCTCGTTCAATATGGTGATCGCGAACGGCTTTGCCGCCTCAAGATCCTGCGTCCAGCTGGCGACATACCAGGCATTGCGGACGTAATGCATCTGCCCTCTCCTTTGCACGGATTATGTCGCCAATTGTAATTTAACACCGTTAATTTGGCAAGCGGGCACGAACGCGCGATAGAGCCCGTGATGAAGATCGATCGTGGAACCATCGTCGAGGCAGCGCTTGCCCTGCTCGACGAGCAGGGATTTGATGCCCTGTCGCTGCGGCGGCTGGCGGCACGCCTGCATGTGCAGGCGCCGGCGCTTTACTGGCATGTGCGCGACAAGGAAGAGCTGCTGACGCTGATGGTCGATGCCCTGCTTGCGCGAGACAGCAAGGCACGGCTGCCCGAACCGGGCCAGCACTGGACGGACTGGATCATCGACCGGGGCACAAGGCTGCGGCGCATCCTGATGGAATGTCGAGATTCCGCCCGGCTGGTCATCACCGCGCGGCAGGAACGGCAGACGACGGAGGGGTTTCCGGTCCTGCAACAGGCGCTGATGGCGCAGGGACTGGACGAGGGGGAGGCAACGCGCGTCATCGCCGTCTCCCAATCCTATATCCTCGGCTGGGTGCATTATGAGCAGCACCCGCCGATGCGCGACTTCATGGCATCGGTGATGGAACTGGAAAGCAGCTATCACTTCGGCTTGCGCGCCATGGCCGAAGGGCTGCGCATGGAAATCGCCGGCCGCCGGGCAGCGCGGGGCGGATGAACAGGCCACGCGCCGTCATCCGCCGGTCAACGCCGGTTCAATAGCTTTCCTCGCCATAGACGCGGGAAATATCGCCGCCCCATTCGCCATGATAGCGTTGCAGCAGCCGTTCGGCGGGGGTCTGCCCGCTGGCGACAATTTCCCTTAGCGGGTGGAGATAGCCCACTTCATTGTCACCCGCCGCGTCGATACGCGCGCGGTTGGACAGGCCCAGCGTGGCAATGTCCAATATGGTTTCAGCCAGCACCTTGAAGGATCGACCACGCGGCCCGCGCGCGGCAAGGCCAAGGCGCGGCACTTCCTCGCGGATGCGGTGATGGTCCTCGATCGTCCAATGCTTCACTTCGTCCCATGCCGCATCCAGCGCCACCGGATCGTAAAGCAGGCCCACCCAGAAGGCAGGCAGCGCACAGATGCGGTTCCAAGGCCCGCCATCGGCGCCGCGCATTTCCAGATAGCTTTTCAGCCGCACTTCGGGAAAGGCGGTGGACAGATGGTCCACCCAATCGCCCTTCTGGGGTTTTTCACCGGGCAGAACCGACAGCTTTCCATCAAGGAAATCGCGGAACGACAGGCCCGCCGCGTCGACGTAGCCGCCATCACGGAAAGCGAAATACATCGGCACGTCCAGCGCATAATCGGCATAGCGCTCGAACCCGAAACCGTCCTCGAACACGAACGGCAACATGCCGGTGCGATGCGGATCGGTATCCGTCCAGATATGGCTGCGATAGGAAAGAAAGCCATTCGGCCTGCCTTCCAGAAACGGGGAATTGGCGAACAGCGCGGTCGCCAGCGGCTGCAACGCCAGGCTGACGCGGAACTTCTTCACCATGTCCGCCTCGCTCGAATAATCGAGGTTGGTCTGAATGGTGCAGGTGCGCAGCATCATGTCGAGGCCAAGCGAGCCGACGCGCGGCATATGGCGCAGCATGATGCCATAGCGGCCCTTGGGCATGATCGGCAGCTCGTCACGCCGCTTGTCCGGCCACATGCCAAGGCCAAGGAAACCAAGCCCCAGCCGCCTGCCCACTTCCGTCACCTGTTCAAGGTGGCGGCCGGTTTCGGCGCAGGTTTCATGAAGATTGTCGAGCGGCGCCCCCGAAAGCTCCAGCTGGCCGGCCGGCTCCAGGCTCACCGTACCATCGGCGCCGGAAAGGGCGATGACCTTGCCGCCTTCTTCCACCGGCTCCCAGCCATAGGCGGTCAGGCCCATCAGCAGGTCGTGGATGCCGCCGGGCTCGTCATAGGAAGGGGCGGCATGGTCGGAAAGGCGATACACGAATTTTTCATGTTCGGTGCCGATCCGCCATTGCCCGGCCGGCTTGCAGCCACGCTCGAACACTTCGATCAGCTCCGCGCGATTTTCAATCGGCGCGTCCTCGCCTGCGGTGGTGGTTCTCGTGCTCATTAACGCCGCCTGTAGCGATGGTTACACAACTACGCCAGAGCAGAGTTCATTTCGGTCGCGACACCCCAGTCACCCATGCGCCCCATCCACAGGCTGACGGCGGCAACCATGGCCGTATCCGCCCGCAAAATCCGCGGACCCAATGATATGCGCACCGTCTGCGGCATCGCCCTTATCGCCGCGCGTTCAGCCGCGTCGAACCCGCCTTCCGGGCCGATCAAAATTGCCGCCGGGGCCGGCGCGCGATTCGCTGCATCGATCAGCGGTTCGCCGCCTTCCTCGTCCGCAAAGACCAGCGCCCTGTCCTGCGGCCAGTCCTTCAGCAGCCGGTCAAGCGTGATCATGCCCGCCAGTTCGGGCAAAGCCGTGCGCTCACATTGTTCGGCGGCCTCGATCATATGCGCCTTCAGCCGGTCGGTGTTCAGCCGGTCCACAACCGTGCGCCGCGTCTGCACCGGCACAAAACGGGCGACGCCAAGTTCACAGGCTTTTTCCGCCATCCAGTCCACCCGCCCCTTTTTGATCGGGGCAGCGCACAGCCACAGATCAGGCACCACCTCGCGCGGACGCAGGCATCGGTCGATCAGCACGGTGGCCCGGCGCTTGCCCACGTCGGCCATCCTGCCCAGCCATTCGCCGCTGCGGTCGTCGAACAGGCGCACGACATCGCCCGGCTGTCGCCGCATCACCTGCACCAGATAATGTGCGGCAGGCGCCGGCAGGTCGATGATCGCATCTTCGCAAAGCATGGCCTCGACGAACAGGCGCGGCGTGGTAGAGAATTCGACCAATGACATTGCTGCCCCCTAACACACCGCCCGCCCCGCTGGAACCGCTGCGCGAGGCGACGCTCACCCCCGATGCCGAACGGCGCGGATGGATCGCGCTGCTGCCGCCGCGCCTGCGCGATTATGCGCTGCTTGCCCGGATGGATCGGCCGATTGGCTCGTGGCTGCTGTTCTGGCCCTGCGCGTGGAGCGTGGCGCTGGCCGGCACGCTTCCGGGTGACTGGCGGCTGGTGCTGTGGCTTGGTATTGGTTCCATTGCCATGCGCGCGGCCGGCTGCGTCTACAACGACATCGTCGACCGCGATCTTGACCGCAAGGTTGCCCGCACCCGCGTTCGACCCGTGGCGGCCGGCCGTGTTTCGGTAAGGGCCGCGGCGATATGGATGGCGCTGCTTTGCCTGATCGGACTTGTCGTGCTGCTTCAACTCAACCGGCTGGCACAGGGGGTGGCGCTTGGCTCCCTCGCGCTGGTCGCCGCCTATCCATTCATGAAGCGCATCACATGGTGGCCGCAGGCATGGCTTGGCCTGGTCTTCACCTGGGGGGCGCTGGTCGGCTGGCCGGCAGCACTCGGCAGCTTCGACTGGCCGGCAGTGGCGCTTTATGCCGCGGCCTTCTGGTGGACCATGGGCTATGACACCGTCTACGCGCTTCAGGACATTGAGGATGACGTCGTGGCCGGCGTCAAATCCTCCGCCCGCAGGTTGGGCACGCACGCGCGCGGTGGCATTGCACTTTTCTATCTGCTGACCATCCTGTTCATGGCGCTGGCGCTGTGGCTGCGCCGGCCGGACCCGCTGGTACTGCTGGCGCTGATCCCCGCCGCGCTGCATTTCTGCTGGCAGGCGGCGACGCTCGACCCCGCCGACGATGCCAATGCGCTGCGCCGTTTCCGGTCGAACCGCTTTGCCGGGCTGCTGCTGTTCCTTGCCACATGGGTGGTCGGCAGCGCCGGCTGATGCGCAAGGCGGTTGCGCTGCGGCTGGCGGGGGCGCTAAGCGATGAACCATGCTTTCGGTATCCAGCGCGCTTGATCGCCTCCACACCGCCATTGCCGCAGCCCGCGCCGCCGGTGCTGACGCCGCCGACGCCATTTATGTCGGCGACATGTCCACCAGCGTCCAGGTCCGGCTTGGCAAGCTGGAGGATGTCGGCCGCTCCGAAGGGGAGGAGATCGGCATCCGCATGTTCTTCGGCGGGCGTTCGGCCAGCGTCTCCACTTCCGATCTCAGGCCCGACGCCATGGCCGGCCTTGTCGATCGCGCCGCCGCAATGGCGCGGGAAGCGCCGGAAGATCCCTATGCCGGCCTTGCCCCGGAAGACATGTTGCTGAAGGGCGGCTTCCCCGACCTTGATCTCGATGACGGTGGCAGCGACAGCCCGGACATATTGCGCAACATGGCGCTGGAGGCGGAAGATGCCGCCCGTTCGGTCGACGGTGTCACCAACAGCGAAGGCGGCGGCGCCAGCGCCGGTCGCGCCACCGTTGCGATCGCGACATCGCACGGCTTTTCCCAGGGCTATACCGGCACATCCTATGGCGCATCGGCCAGCGTCGTTGCCGGCACCGGCAATGCCATGCAGCGCGACTATGCCTATCGCCAGTCGCGCCATCTGGCTGATCTTGAAGCCGCCGCCAGCATCGGCCGGCGCGCCGGCGAACGCGCGGTGGCCCGGCTCAACCCGGTCAAGCTGCGCAGCGGGGCCATGCCGGTGGTGTTCGATCCGCGCGTCGGCGCCGGCCTGCTGGGCCATCTGATTGGGGCGATCACCGGCTCCGCCATCGCCCGCAAGACCAGCTTCCTGCTCGACAACAAGGGCAAGCCGGTTTTTGCAAAGGGCGTAACGGTACGCGACGACCCGCATCGCAGGCGCGGGCTGCGCTCCAAGCCGTTCGACGGTGAAGGCCTTCCCACTGCTCCCGGCGCGATCATCGATGACGGCGTGCTGACCGGTTGGCTGCTCGAATCCGCATCGGCGCGGCAGCTGGGCAGCAGGCCCACCGGCCATGCGACACGCGGCGTCGGCGGCCCGCCGGGCGCCGGCACCACCAATCTCTACATGGAGGCCGGCAGCCTTTCTCCCGAAGAGCTGATGGCCGACATCGGCAACGGCGTCTATATCACCGAACTGATCGGCCATGGCGTCAATCCCGTTACAGGTGATTACAGCCGTGGTGCCGCCGGTTTCCTTATCGAAAACGGGCGGATCGGGGCGCCCGTTGCCGAAATCACCATCGCCGGCAATCTGAAGGACATGTTCCTCAATCTTGTGCCCGCATCCGATCTTGAACTGCGCCGTTCCGTCGATGTGCCGACGATCAGGGTGAATGGAATGATGGTGGCGGGTGCCTGACTTAAGCGCACAGGACATTTCCGACATAGCGCGCGCGGCAGGCCGGCTTGCGCTTCGCCGCGCCGGTGAAGCCTATGGTCAATGGGAAAAAGTGCCCGGCCATCCGGTGTGCGACATCGATCTCGAAGTGAACGAACTGCTGCGCGAGCGGCTGTCCCGCCTCGATCCCGGTGCGGCGTGGCTTTCGGAAGAAAGCGCCGACGATGCCGCCCGCCTTACCAGTAGAAGACTGTGGGTGGTCGATCCCATTGACGGCACGCGCGACTATCTGCGCGGGCGTCCCGGCTGGGCGATTTCGGTGGCGCTGGTCGAAAATGGCAAGCCCGTTGTCGGCGTGCTCGATGCACCGGCGCGCAATGAACATTGGCTCGCCACCCTGGGCAGTGGCGCCACCTGCAACGACCAGCCGATCCACGTCAGCGGCCGGACACATTTTCCGGGTTCGCGCGTGCCGGCAGATCAATTGTCCAAGGTGGATCGCGATCTTGTTGCAGTGGCAAAGCCCAATTCCATCGCATTGCGCATGGCAATGGTGGCGGCGGGCAGCGCAGATCTTGTCGCCTCGGTCCGCTGGGGCAATGAATGGGATATTGCCGCCGCCGCCCTCATCGTCAGCGAGGCGGGCGGCATGGTGACGGATGCGATGGGCCGCCCCCTCAGCTTCAATGCCTTTCCGCCTACGGCCTTCGGCGTGCTTGCGGCAACGCCTGGCATCCATGCAGCGGCGGTGGAGCGGCTCAGGCCACGGGCGCAAGCCGCAATCGGCTGATCTCGATCTTCGGGCAGCGGTTCATCACCACTTTCAGCCCGGCTGCCTCGGCCCGTGCCGCCGCATCTTCATTGATCACGCCGATCTGCATCCAGATCGACTTTGCGCCAAGGGCGATGGCTTCATCGACGATAGGGCCAACCGCGTCGGACCGGCGGAATATGTCCACCATGTCGATCGCCTCGCCGATCTGCGCCATGTCGCGCCATACATATTCGCCGTGCACATGCTCGCCGGTGATTTGCGGGTTCACCGGCAGCACGCGATAGCCAAAGTCCTGCAACGCCTTCATCACGCCATAGCTGGGCCGGTCCGGCCGGTCGGACGCGCCGACCAGTGCCACCGTTCGCGTGTCCTCCAGCAGGCGGCGGATGTCTTCGTCACTGGTCAGCGGCATGGTCTTCTCCTCATTCGATCGCGGCGATCAGCTTTCGCGCAATGGCAAGAAACGCCTCTGCCTGCGGCCCTTCACCGGCGGCCGGCGGAACGCCTTCGTCCGATGCCTTGCGAATCGCAATGTCCAGCGGCACCCGGCCAAGGAAGGGAACGCCAAGCGCGGCGCATGTTTCCTCAGCACCGCCCTGCCCGAACGGCTCGGACATTTCACCGCAATGCGGGCAGATATAACCCGACATGTTTTCCACCACGCCGATGATCGGCACATGCGTCTGGCGGAACAGGTCTATGCCGCGCCGTGCGTCGATCAACGCCAGGTCCTGCGGGGTGGACACGATGACGGCGCCGGCCGGCCGCTGCTTCTGGATCAGCGAAAGCTGGATGTCGCCCGTGCCCGGCGGCAGGTCGAGGATGATCGGATCGGCATCGCCCCATTGCGCGTCATTCACCAACTGGTTCAGCGCGCTGGCCACCATCGGTCCGCGCCATGCGATCGCCCGGTCGGTATCCACCAGCATCCCGATGGACAGGGCGCGGATGCCATGCGCCTCCATCGGCACCAGCTTCTTGTCGATTGCGGTGGCGCGTTCGCCTGCCCGGCCGATGAGCGTCGGCACCGAAGGGCCATGGATGTCGGCATCGATCAATCCGGGCTTGCGGCCCAGCCGGGCAAGGGCGACGGCAAGGTTTACCGACAGTGTCGACTTGCCAACGCCGCCCTTGCCGCTGGCCACAGCGATCAGCCGCCGCTCACGCCGTTCCGCCGTGCGGACGATGCGGACTTCATGCACGCCCGTCGCTGCCGCTATGGCGCGAATCTCTCCCTCCAGCCGCGCCACTGCGTCGCCGGAAAGACCTTCCACCCCCAACACCAGCGTCGCCACGCCGTCACGCACCCGCGGCGGCGCCAGCCTGCCGCCGCTGACCAGCCCGGTGCCGTTCAGCGGATCGGCGATCCTGTCCAGCGCCTGCCCAAGTTCATTTTCCTGTGCCATTCGTCCAACACTCGCAATTCGGGGGATGCCTTCGTATATAGACGCATGAGGCGGGTGAAAGCGCGGATTTCAAGGACGTAATGACATTGAATAACGATGGCGGTTCCCAGGGGCCCTGGGGCGGAAGCGGTGGCCGCGACGGCGATGGCGGCGGCGGCCCGCGCAATCCCTGGGGTCAGCAGCCACGCGGCCCCGGCCGGGGAAATCGCAAGTCCGGCCCGGATCTGGAGTCGCTGCTGCGGCAAGGCCGGCAAAGGCTGCGTTCGTCCCTGCCCGGCGGCCCGCGCACCGGCGACAATCGCCGTCTGCTGTTCACCGTCGCCGGCGCGGTGATTGCGGCATGGATCGTCCTGACCGGCTTTTACCGTATCGATCCGCAGGAACGCGGCGTGGTGACGCGGCTTGGCAAATATGTCGCGACCACCGGGCCGGGCATGCACATGAAGCTGCCCTTCCCCATCGACAAGGTCCACAAGCTGCCGGTGGAGGCGGTGTCGTCGATCGACATCGGATCAACCAGCGCCGACACGCAGAATCTGATGCTGACGGGCGACCAGAACATCATCGACATCGCCTATGCGGTGCGCTGGAAGATTCGCGATCCCGAACAATATCTGTTCGAACTGGCGGATCCTGAAAACACCATCCGGGAAGTGAGCGAAAGCGCGATGCGCGCCGCCATTTCCAATGTCACGCTCAACGCCGCCATAGGCCCGCAACGCGCCGAAATCGCCGATCGGGTGCGCGAACGGGCGCAGGAACTGCTCGACAGCTATCGCGCCGGCATCGACGTGCTTGGCGTGGACATCAAGCAGGCCGATCCGCCCAAGGAGGTGGACGAAGCCTTCAAGGACGTGTCGGCATCGCAGCAGGACGCGCAGAAATATCTGAACGACGCCAACGCCTATGCGCAGCAGATCACGGCGCAGGCACAGGCGGAGGCGACGGCCTTCGACAAGGTCTATGAACAATATCGCCTTGCCCCGGCGGTGACCCGCAAGCGCATGTATTTCGAAACGATGGAAAATGTGCTCGCCAATGTGAACAAGACGATTGTGGAGGCACCGGGCGTGCAAACCTATCTGCCGCTGCCCGAAGTGCAACGCCATGTGAAGGAGGCGCAGTAACATGCAGCAGACCATGTTGCGCCACCCGATGGCCTGGGTCATCGGCCTCGTCGTTGCGCTGTTCGTGCTTTCGCTTTCGATGTTCACCGTGCCGGAATCGAAACAGGCGATCGTCGTGCGGCTGGGCAAGCCGAACAGGATCGTCAACGCCTATGACCCGGCCCAGCCCTTCGGCCGCACCGGCGCAGGGCTGCTTGCCCGGCTGCCGTTCGTCGAAAATGTCGTCTATGTCGACAAGCGCATCCTCGACCTCGACATGCCGCCGCAGACGGTGCTTTCCACCGATCAGCTTCGCCTTGTCGTGGATGCCTTCGCGCGGTTCCGCATCGTCGATCCGTTGCGCATGTATCAGACCGCGGGCAGCGAGGCGCGGGTTGCCGATCAGCTTTCGCGCATCCTCAGCTCGCGGCTGCGCAATGAACTGGGCAAGCAGCCGTTCGCGGCGCTGCTCAGCCCCGAACGCGGCGTGCTGATGGACCAGATCCAGACATCGGTGAACCGTGCCGCCCAGCGTTATGGCGCTGAAATCGTCGATGTGCGGATCAAGCGCGCCGATCTGCCGGGCGGCACGCCGCTGGACAGCGCGTTCGAGAGGATGCGCACTGCCCGCCGGCTGGAGGCAGCGGCGATTCGCGCCCAGGGTTACAAGCAGGCACAGATCATCCGGGCGGAAGCCGATGCAACGGCATCGCACACCTATGCTGCCGCCTTTGGGAAAGACCCGGACTTTTATGCGTTCTACCGTGCGATGCAGTCGTATCGGCGTACTTTCGCGGACAAGCCTGATGACGGCTCTGCCGTGGTCCTGTCGCCGGACAACGAGTATCTGAAGGAATTTCGAGGCAGGTCGGGCAAGTGACGGGGGCATATTCAACCTGTGTTAAGACGCCTCCATCAATTGCTGACCTAGACTTCACCGACACACACCCGGGAGAGAAAAGCTCGTGCGTTACGCCTATGGACTGACCGCAGCACTTCTTGCCACCGGCGCTGCTGCTACCTTTGCCTTTCAGCAGCCGGTTGGCGCACAGGTTCCGCAAAACGCGCCCGGCAATGTGGCCGCCGCCGCGCCACGACCTGGCGCACCGATGAGCTTTGCCGACCTGGCAGCACGGCTCCAGCCCGCGGTCGTAAACATTTCCACCACGCAGAAGATCAAGGTGAACCAGCCCGGCTTCCCCTCGGGCACGCCGTTCGATGATCTGTTCCGCCAGTTCGGCATGGGCGGCGGAGGTGGCGGCCAGCCGGTGACGCGGGAAGCCACGTCGCTCGGCTCAGGCTTCATCATTTCGGCCGATGGCTATGTCGTTACCAACAACCATGTCATTTCCGGCGGGCAGGACCGGGCGGCGCCGGTGGAAAGCATCACCGTCACCCTGGCCGATCAGAAGGAATATAAGGCGCGCATCATCGGCCGCGACCTGCTGACCGATCTCGCACTGCTGAAGATCGACGCCAAGAACCTGCCGTTCGTGCAGTTCGGCGATTCCAAGCATCTGCGCGTGGGTGACTGGGTGATCGCCATCGGCAATCCGTTCGGCCTTGGCGGATCGGTGACGGCGGGCATCGTATCAGCCCTGCACCGCAATATCGGCACCGGCATCTACGACCGCTATATCCAGACCGACGCCTCCATCAATCAGGGCAATTCCGGCGGTCCGATGTTCGATCTTGCCGGCAATGTCGTCGGCATCAACACCGCCATCTATTCGCCCACCGGCGGTAATGTCGGCATCGGCTTTGCCATTCCCGCCGAACAGGCGCGTCCGGTGATCGAAACGCTGAAGAATGGCGGCAAGATTCGGCGCGGTTATCTGGGCGTCGCCATCCAGCCGATGACGGAAGACATTGCCGCCAGCCTTGGCCTGCCCAAGGATCGCGGTGAAATCGTCGCCCGTGTCGAACCGGGCCAGCCCGCGTCGCGCGCCGGCATCCGCCAGGGTGACGTCATCGTCAAGGTCAACGGGCAGGAAGTGACGCCGGACAATACCCTGTCGTTCATCGTCGCCAATCTGCCCATCGGTACGCGCGTGCCGGTGGAGCTGATCCGTGGCGGCAATCGCCAGACGGTGACGGCCGTGGTGGGCGAACGTCCACCCGAAGAACAGCTTGCTGCCAGCAATGACGATTTTTCGGAAGATGACAGCGATTCGCCCGAACAGGCGGAACGTGCGTCACAGGCCAGCCTTGGCATTTCGCTACAGGCGCTGACCCCGCAGATCGCCCGCCAGCTTCGTGTTCCGGAAAACACCAAGGGTGTCGTGATCGCATCGGTCGATCCGTCCAGCGATGCGGCACAGACCGGCCTGCGCCGCGGTGACATCATCCTGTCGATCAACCAGGTGCCGACGGACACACCGCAATCCGCCGCAAAGGCGGTTGCCGATGCCCGCCGGGCCAAGCGCGACCATGTGCTGCTGCTGGTGCAGCGCGGCCCGGGGCCGGCCCGCTATATCGGGCTGAAGCTGGCCACGCCGAAATAAGGGCTGAAACAAGGGAGTGGCCCTTGGCTGAAAAACGGGCTTCGGTCTGCCGGACCGGAGCCTGTTTTTTTGGGCCGTTCCCTCTGTGTAAGATCCTGGCATCCACCCAATAAAAAGCCCCGATCATCCATGATGACCGGGGCTTTATGCCGTTCAGGACAGCTGCCGGGCTGTATCCATGGGTCCTTCCGGGCGAATAGCCGGGCGCGGACCGGCGATCAGCCGCCCAGGCTGACCTTTGCGGTGTTGCCGTCCTGCGTCGCGCCGGCCTGCAACAGATCGACGGTGAAGCTGCCCTTGTTGACGACCATGGTCTTGGGATCGCCAACGGTGGAACGCGCACCGACCGTCGCCTGCGGTGTTGCATCGGTCTTGTCGATCAGATTTTCCTCGCCCGCGCTTTTTGGTGCCGCCTTGGCCGCATCCCCGAACAGCGCGCGCAATGCCTCGCTCTGCGGGTCGGTTTCCAGCGGGCGCGGTGCGCCGGGCTTGGGCGGGTTCAGTGCATAATCCGGTGGGATGACCAGCGGGGCCGTGCGCGTTACCGCGAATTCATCCGGACGGTCGCGGTTGAGCACACCGCCGCTACCACCGCCACAGGCCGAAAGAGCCAGAGCCGCCACTGGTGCGGCATATGCGAGCATCGCCTTACGCATCTTTATAAAACTCCCCTTCCGGGCGCTTGTCCGACCGCGAGAACAATGCGCGGATCAATAAAATCGCAACGCCAATGCTAATCGCGGCATCGGCCAGATTGAAGATCAGAAATGGACGCCACGCGCCAATATGCAGATCAAGAAAATCGACGACATAGCCGAAGCGCACCCGATCCAGAATATTGCCGAGCGCGCCGCCAAGCACCAGTCCAAGTGCAATGCTATCGCCACGCCGCTGTTCGCGCCATAGCCATATCGCAACCACAGTGGCAATCAGCGCCGTGAACGCGACGAGCAGCCAGCGCTCCCCCTCGCTTCCCGCCGTCAGAAAGCCCATGGAAACACCCCGGTTTTCCGTCCAGGTGAAATTGAATATCGGCAGCAGCGTAATCTGCCCGCGTGCCTGCAAAGCGAGCGGGCCGACCACCAGCCATTTCAGCAGCTGGTCCGCCACCAGAACGGCAAGCGCAAGCACCAGCCCACATGCACGGTGGGTGCCGCCCGTCCGACGATCAACCATTGGACACCACGGCATCGCAACGCGCGCACAGGGCGCCATCTTCGCTCACTTCCGGCAGATACCGCCAGCAACGGCCGCATTTGTGGTTATCCGTCACTCGCACTATCGGCCGTTCGCCGGCCTGCGGATCGACGTCCACCTGGGAGACGATGAACAATTCGGCCAGGTCAAGCCCCTTGCCCATGGCATCGCCGGGCGGCGCAATCGTCACTTCCGCCTCAAGGCTGGAGCCGATGTCCTTTGCCCGACGCATGGGTTCGATCTCTCCGGTGACGGCAAGGCGCACATCACGCAACGCTTCCCAGCGCGCGCCCAGCGCATCGTCACGCCAGCCGGCATCGATCTGCGGCCACTCGAGGAAATGGACGGAGCCATTTTCATCCGGAAAGCGCGTCTGCCACACTTCTTCCGCCGTGAACGCAAGGATCGGCGCGGCATAGCGGATCAGCGCATGGAACAGCACGTCCAGCACCGTGCGATAGGCACGGCGCTTCAGGCTGTCGGCAGCGTCGCAATAAAGGCTGTCCTTGCGAATATCGAAGAAGAACGCCGATAGATCATTGTTCGCAAAGGTGGTCAGCGCGGTGACATAGCGCGAAAATTCGAAATCATTCGCCGCCTGCCGCAATTCGCCGTCCAGCACCGCCAGCAGGTGCAGCACGTAACGCTCCAGCTCGGGCATTTCCGCCGGGCTGACCTTTTCGGCATCGCTGAACCCGTCGAGCGCGCCCAGCAGATAGCGGAAGCTGTTGCGCAGCTTGCGATAGGCGTCGGTGGTGCCGGCCAGCACTTCCTTGCCGATGCGGACATCGTCGAAATAGTCGGTGGAGGCGACCCACAGGCGCAGAATATCTGCCCCGCTTTCGCCGATCACCTTCAATGGATCGGTGACATTGCCAAGCGACTTGGACATTTTGCGGCCCTGCCCGTCGAGCGCAAAGCCATGGGTGAGCACGGCGTCATAGGGCGCACGGCCGCGCGTGCCGCTGCTTTCCAGCAGGGAGGACTGGAACCAGCCGCGATGCTGATCCGATCCTTCGAGATAGAGATTGGCGCGAACCCCCTCGCCATAGCGCGCTTCGACCACAAAGGCATGGGTGCTGCCCGAATCGAACCACACGTCGAGGATATCGTTCACCACCTCGTAATCGGCGAAATCATGATCGGGGCCAAGCAGTGCCTGATGATCCGCCTGGAACCAGGCATCGGCGCCACCCTGACGAAATGCCTCGACAATCCGTGAATTGACCGCAGGATCGCGCAGATAATCACCGGTCTTGCGGTTGACATAGAGCGCGATCGGCACGCCCCAGGCGCGCTGGCGGGAAATCACCCAGTCCGGCCGGCCTTCCACCATGGAGCGGATGCGGTTCTTCGACCGTTCCGGCACCCAGCGCGTCTCGTCGATAGAGGCGAGCGCAATGTCGCGCAACGTCGCACCATTGCTTGCCCGCCCGGCATGGATCGGCCGATCCATGCCGATGAACCATTGCGGCGTGCAGCGATAGATGACCTTGGCCTTGGACCGCCAGCTGTGCGGATAGCTGTGCTGGAACGGCCCGGCGGCAAGCAATGCTCCCGCATCGCGCAGATCGGTGCAGATCGGCCCTTCCGGTGCATTGAGCTTCGGCGCGATGACCGAGCCCTGCCCCCCCATCCAGAGCCAGTCCGCCCGGTAAAAACCGTTCGGCTCCACCGCGAACACGGGGTCGATATTATGCGCCTTGCACAAGGCAAAATCGTCCTCGCCATGATCCGGCGCCATGTGGACAAGGCCGGTGCCGGCATCGGTAGTGACGAACTCACCCGGCAGGAACAGGCGCGGACGGGCGAAAAAGCCGCCCTTTTCATGCATCGGATGGCGTGCAACCGCGCCGGCAAGCTGAGAACCCTTGCCGGACCAGATCAGTGTCTGGCCCGCCGCATCTGCCGAGGAAGCAGAGTCAGCATCGCCATGACGCTTCAATGCGCTGTCCAGCAATTCCTGCGCCAGCACCAACACCCGCTGGCCGACCCGTACCGCCACATAATCGACCTCGGCCCCATAGGCGATGGCCTGGTTGACCGGGATCGTCCATGGCGTGGTCGTCCAGATCACCGCATGGGCGCCGACCAGTTCCGGCGCATTGGGCGCGTCGATGATTTCAAACGCCACGTCGATCTGTGTGGAGGTGATGTCTTCATACTCCACCTCCGCCTCGGCCAGTGCGGTCTTTTCCACCGGCGACCACATCACCGGCTTCGATCCGCGATAAAGCTGGCCGCTTTCGGCGAATTTCAGCAGTTCGCCGGCAATCACCGCCTCTGCGTCATAGGTCATGGTCAGATAGGGATTGGCCCAATCCCCCATCACGCCGAGGCGCTGGAACTGCTCCTTTTGCAGTCCCACCCATTTATCGGCATAGGCGCGGCATTCTGCGCGGAACTGGACAGGGTCCACCTCGTCCTTGTTCAGCTTCTTCGCGCGATAGGCTTCTTCCACCTTCCATTCGATCGGCAGGCCATGGCAATCCCAGCCGGGCACATAGGGCGCGTCCTTGCCCATCAGGCTCTGGCTGCGGACGATGATGTCCTTCAGCACCTTGTTCAGCGCATGGCCCATGTGGATGTCGCCATTGGCATAGGGCGGGCCATCGTGAAGGATGAAGCGTTCGCGCCCGGCCCGCTGTTCGCGCAGCCGGTCGTAAATGCCGATACGCGCCCAGCGTTCCAGAATCGCCGGCTCCTTCTGGGCCAGCCCGGCCTTCATCGGGAAATCGGTTTTGGGCAGGAACACCGTGGAACGGTAATCCGGCTGCTGCGATGGCTTGGACGTATCGGTCATACCCGCGCGGATTAGCGGGGACATGGCCTATTGTCTATCGCGGCATCCAATATCATCGCCGCTTCAGGCCGCAAGCAGCTGCCGCGCAAGCACGCAATCGGCGTCCATCTGGCGGATAAGGGCGTCCAGCCCGTCGAAGCGCGCCTCCGGCCGCAGATAATGGCGCAGTTCCACGCTCAGTCGCTGGCCATAAAGATCGCCGCTGAAATCGAACAGATGCACTTCCAGCAATTCCTTCGGCGGGTCGAACATCGGCCTGACACCAAGATTGGCCGCACCATCCACAACCCGGCCGTCCTCCAGCCGGCAACGCACCGCATAAATGCCATAGGCCGGGCGTTGATAGGCGCCCATGTCGATATTGGCCGTGGGAAAGCCGATTTCGCGGCCCCGCTTGTCGCCATGAGAGACAAAGCCTTCGATCGTATAGGGCCGGGTCAGCATGGCAGCGGCGGCTTCGGGCGCACCTGACTCCAGCGCGGCGCGGATGCGGGTGGACGAAATCACGCCCTGTGCATCGCTGACCGGCGCCACCGTCTGCGCGCGAATGCCATAGCGGGTGCCAAGCATCGCCAGACTTGCAACGGTGCCGGAACGCTGACGGCCAAAGGTGAAATCGTCACCAGTCACCACGCCTGAAGCATCGAAACGGGCGGAAAGCCAGTCCTGCACGAAGGATTCGGGAGTCACCGCCGCCAATGCCGCATCGAAATGCAGCACCAGAACGCCATCCACGCCTGCGGTGCTCATCAGCCGCAGGCGCTGGTCCAGCGTGGTGAGCTGGAACGGCTGGCGTTCCGGCCTGAAATAGCGGCCGGGATGCGGATCGAAGGTGGCGACCAGCGCCGGCCGCCCCTGCGCCCGCGCCTGTTCCAGCGCCCGACCGACCACGGCCTGATGGCCAAGGTGAAAGCCGTCGAAATTGCCCAGCGCAATAATGCCACCGCGATATTCGCGCGGCAGCGGCGCGTCCGTGTCCAGCCGATTCATGGGGCGCTTCTATAGAAAGCTATGACGGTAAGGACAATTACGCGCATCCCACATCTATGCGCGCCCTGCACCGCGCAACAAGGTGACATAATCATAGGCAGGCGCCTGGCCCTGCGCTTCATGCGTTTCACGCGCCACTTCCCGCCATTGCCGGGGGTCGGGCGCCGCCATCACCGTGTCACCGGCCGGCGACACATGCACCTCGGTCAGTTCGATCCTGTCGGCCCGGTCCTCGAACAGGCGGAATATCTCTGCCCCGCCAATCACCGTCACCGCCGGCACATCGCCCGCCAGTGCCAGCGCGGCCGCCGCATCATGCGCGACTTCCGCCCCCTGCGCCTGCCACTGATGGTCGCGCGTCAGCACGATATGGCGGCGGCCGGGCAAAGGGCTGGGGAAGGAATCGAACGTCTTGCGGCCCATGATCATCGGCGTCCCCATGGTGAGCGCCTTGAACCGTTTCAGGTCCGCCGGCAGATGCCAGGGCAGATGCCCATCGACGCCGATCACGCCATTGTCGCCGCGTGCCACGACAAAGATCACTTCCGGCCTTCTGTCCATCCCCATCCCATTTCCTTCATCCCTTGCAGGCTGGCCCTCGCCCGCCTTTGCCGCCCGTCATGACAGCAGCCATCACAATGGCCGGCGCTTTCGACAATTTCGCGCGTGCCTCTTTTTGAAAAACATGGTCTTTAGGCCATGGGATGACAAGAAGCGGCAGATCATCATGAACAGGCGTATTCAACAGGCGGGCACCGTGGTTTTCCTTGGCCTTGCGGTGGCGGCATGCGGACAGAAACTGTCGGGCAGCTATCGCGGCGACGGCACTGGCTTCATCGACGAAATGCGTTTCGGCCCCGGCGACAAGGTGGCGATCACCGGTTTCGATCGCACCGACATCGGCAGCTACAAGATCGACGGCAAGCGCGTCACTATCATCCTGCCCGGCGGCGAATCGCAGATCTTCGTGATCGATGAAAAGAAATGCCTGTTCGGCGGCACCATCACCGGCCGCCTTTGCCCCAAATAGCGCAGCGGCCGGCGGCTGGCGCGTCAGACGGCCACCGGCGCGGCGATGTGCGGCTGCGGATGATAATCCAGCACTTCGAAATCCTCGATCCGGTAATCGAAGATCGAGTCCGGCCGCCGGTTGATGATCAGTTTCGGATTTCCCGCCGGCGTGCGTGACAGCTGTTCGCGCACCAGATCGGCGTGGTTGAGGTAGAGGTGAACGTCACTGCCCGTCCACACCAGTTCACCGGGCTCAAGATCGCATTGCTGGGCGATCATGCGGATCAGCAATGATGCAGAAAACACGTTGAAGGCGAAGCCAAGCCCCAGGTCGCAGGACCGCTGCCACAACATGCCCGACAGCTTTCCGTCAGCGACATGATATTGATAGGTCATGTGGCACGGCGGCAACGCCATGCCGCCCAGTTCGGCCACGTTCCATCCCGTGAAGATATGGCGGCGGGAACCGGGATTGTTCCTTATTCCATCCACCAGCGCGGCGATCTGGTTGATGCCCGTCGCCTCGCGCCGGTAAAGCCCATCGCCCGTCGGCGTATAGCGGGGCCAATTGACCCATTGCGCGCCGTAAACGGGGCCAAGATCGCCCCATTCCGCTGCAAAATCATCATCTTCGATGATGCGCTGTTCAAATGTATCGCGGTCGATCTGTTCGCCAGTCTCGCGCCGGTAACGGTCCAGCGGCCAGTCTGTCCAGATATGCACGCCCTGCTGCACAAGGGAACGGATATTGGTATCCCCGGTCAGGAACCACAGCATTTCACGCGCCGCGGTTTTCCAGAAGATGCGCTTGGTGGTCAACAGCGGCACCTGATCGTCGGCCAGCGAATAGCGTATCATCGCGCCGAACAGCGACCGCGTGCCAACGCCGGTGCGGTCGATGCGTTCGGAACCTTCGGTCCATACCCGGCGCATCAGGTCCAGATATTGCTGTTCCGGATGATTCCGTTCGACCATTTCCCGCCTTTCAATGCCTGACCGTGGACTAGCGCAGGGCGGCATCCCACACAATGATGCAGAAATTCGGCATGAAAAGAGCAGTGTTGTCGAAAGGACATTTGCACGTCAGAAAGATAGCGTTAGCAATATAAGCCAGGTAAATATTTATCAGATGATATTAATCCACTCTGGAGGGGATTCGGGTCGTATCCCGCATTCGCTGTAATAGGATCGCAACATGGCGAGTGAGCCGGACCAAGCGTGTTGGGACACCCAATGGGTCCAGCCCCAGAACAATGGGCTGGATTGCAGTTCGTTGAGCCGGGTGGTCGATCTGCTTCACCCCTTTTTCAGCAACCTCGGCGAAGAAGTGCTTCGCGTCCTTTTCCTCACCAGCAGTTGGGAATTGTGCGGCATGGTTGCGTGGTCGGGCAATCGCACCAGCATAGAGCTGCCGGTCCGGCGCATCATCGCATCCGCCCTGGCTGTCGATGCCCGCGCCCTTGTCATTGCGCATAATCATCCCAGTGGCGACAGCCGGCCCAGCCGCCGCGATGTGGAAGCAACGCGCGATCTGTCACGCATCTGCGACAGGCTGGGCATGCCATTGATCGATCACGTCATCCTTGCCAGCAACGAGATCACCAGCCTGCGTTCGCTCCGGTTGATCTGACCGCCGCCTTTCGCCAATCAGCCATCGGTCACAACGGGGGAAAAACGATTCTGGCCTGGGTCAGCGCCATCGGCATTGGCGCACTTTCCATCGCGGCGCGAGAGTGCATCATGTTCGCGGCTATCGTCATGGCCGTGTTCGGCATCGACGATCTGGCGGTGGACTGCATCTATTTCTGCCGCCGGGGCTGGCGGCGGCTGACGGTCTATAGCCGACACCGTCGGGCAAGCGCGGCGACGCTGCCGCCGCCGGCACGGCCGGGGCGCATCGCGATCATCATCCCGGCATGGGATGAAGCGGCAGTGATCGGCGACATGCTGCGCGCGCTGCTGAATCGGCTGCGGCATGATGATTATGCCGTTTTCGTCGGCGTCTATCCCAATGATCCAGCCACCATGGCGGCCGTGCGGGCGGTGGACGACCCGCGGATCATCATGGCCGTGACCGCCCGTGACGGGCCGACGACCAAGGCCGATTGCCTCAACCGCCTGTGGCGGGCGGTGCTGGTGGAGGAATTGCGCGCTGCCCGGCCGTTCAAGGCCATTGTCATGCACGATGCCGAAGATGTCGTGCATTCTATGGAGCTTTACGTCGTCGACCGGCTGATCGAGCGGTGCGACATGATCCAGTTTCCCGTCCTGCCTATTCCCGATCCACGTTCACGCTGGATCAGTGGCCATTATCTTGATGAATTTGCCGAATCGCACGGCAAGGAGCTTGTCGTTCGCGAAGCTCTGGGCGCTGCCATGCCATCGGCAGGCGTCGGCTGCGCGATCAGCCGCGCAATGCTTGACAAGGTGGCGTTGGCCAACGGCGGCAACCCCTTCAATCCCGCCAGCCTGACAGAGGATTACGAACTGGGCATCCGCATCGGCATGCTTGGCGGCAAGGGCATATTGGCCCGTGTTCCGGGTGACGACGGGCGGATGACCATTGCCACTCATGAACATTTCCCCGCAACGCTGGAGGAGGCGGTGCGCCAGAAAACCCGCTGGCTTACCGGCATCGTCATCCATGGCTGGGACAGGCTGGGCTGGCACGACAGTCTTGCCGAAAGCTGGATGCGCCTGCGCGACCGCAAGAGCCTGCTTGCCGCGGCAGCAACGCTGGCCGCTTATATGGGTGCGATTGGCGGCATGTTGGTCAATATCAGCGCCGCAGCCCGGCCGGATATCCGCCATGTCGATGTGCTGCCGCTTGACGGGCTTTGGCCATGGCTGTTCTGGTTCAACGGTCTTACCCTGTCATGGCGGCTGGCGATGCGTTTCGTCTTTACCAGCCGCAGCTATGGCCTTGCCGAAGGGCTGCGGGCAGTGCCGCGCGCCTTCGTCGCCAATATGATCATGGTGCTGGCCAGCCTGCGCGTGCTGCGCAACGCGTTGCGGATGATCGGCAGCCATGCGCCGATCGAATGGCAGAAGACGCGACATCGCTTTCCCACCGTGCTGCCGGGCGAATGACGGTGCGTGTCCCGGCGGGGCTTCGCTGGCTGGCATTGGGCGCGGCCGCATGGCTGGGCTGGCGGTTGCCAGTGGCATGGCACGACATGATGGCGCTTGCCGCTCCATCGCCGCGCGATGATGGGAACCGCACGCTCCAGCCGCTGCCCGACGACAGGATCGCCGTTCAGGGCGCCGGCTCTGTCGCGGTGCTGGCAACCGGCGAAGATGCGGCGGCGTCCATCGAAACCGGCAAAGGCATGGTGCTGGCAATGCTTCCCGTCATCGGCATGGGCTCCGACGATGTGTTGCCGGCGGATTCATCCCCCACCGATGGGAGAATAGTGGAAAATCCTGCCCGGTCGCTCATGGGTGATGCCAACGGCGACACCGCTTCCGGCCGGCTGGCGACGCTTGCCTATCAACGGCTGAAAAACGGTGACAGGAAAACAGCGTCGGCACTGTTCAGTGCGGCGTTGACGGCCGATCCGCAGGATCCGCGCACCGGCTATTGGCGCGACGACCGAAACAATATTGTCCGCCGCTGGATGGCCAGCGCCTATATGCTGCTGCGCGGCGGCAAGGGCGATGCAGGTCCCGCACGGCTTGGCGGCGCGCAGGCCGGCGGGCGGCTGGTATGGATGCCCGATCCGCTGGCGCGACGGCCGGTGGCGCTTGCCCTTCGTGCATATAGTCCGCTCAATGCGCTTCGCCGCAACGTCCCGGCCAGCCATGGCATACAGGCAGTGGCCGGCGTGGAATGGGCGCCGCTTGCTTCGGTGCCGGTCAACATTGCCGCCGAACGCTATCTGCCCATTGGCGACGAAGCACGCAAAGGCTGGTCGCTGCGCCTGTCGGGCGGAATGGATCAATTGCCCATCGCGCCCGGCGTGGACGGTGGCGGCTATGTTCAGGGCGGGATCATCGGCCTTCACCATGCCGAAGCCTATGGCGAAGGGCGGATTCACATCGGGACTCACCATGATCTGGGCAATGGCCTTGCCCTGTCCGCCGCCGCCAATGGCTGGGCAGCGGCACAGCGCGGCACACAACGTGTCGACATCGGCCCATCTGCCGGCTTTTCGGCGACCGGCAGCAATCGCTCGATCAATGTCAGCATAGACTGGCGGCTGCGCGCGGCGGGGAATGCAAAGCCGGGCAACGGCCCCGCGCTGACCGTCAACGCTGCATTCTGAAGACGCAAAAATCGCCAATCCTGCTGTCGCATCGGCTGCCGGCTTCGGTTAAACCCTTGCAATGGACCTTTATCTGCCGATTGCCGGATTGTCGGTAAACGCCCTCGTCATCATCGGGCTGGGCGGCCTTGTCGGCTTTCTTTCAGGCATGTTCGGCGTTGGCGGCGGCTTTCTCACCACGCCGCTGCTCATCTTTTACGGGATACCGCCGGCGGTTGCCGTAGCTTCTTCCGCAACGCAGATCACCGGGTCGAGCGTCACCGGCGCACTGGCCTATTGGCGGCGCGGCGGCGTGGACATACGCATGGGCGTCGCGCTGGTCATCGGCGGTGTCGGCGGGTCGTTCAGCGGATCGCTGCTGTTCCGCCTGCTGCAAAATCTGGGGCAGATCGATATCGCCATCAGCCTGTCCTATGTCGTGCTGCTGGGCACGGTGGGCACGTTGATGCTGTGGGAAACGGTCAATACCTTGCGCGCCGCGCGCAAGGGGCACAAGCCGACGGCGCGGCCAAGGCACAATAAATGGATTGCGGCCCTGCCCTTTCGCTATCGCTTCTATAAATCGGGCCTTTACATCTCGCCGATCGCGCCGATGCTGCTTGGCTTCATCACCGGGCTGCTTACCGTGGCGCTTGGCGTTGGCGGCGGCTTCATCGTCGTGCCGGTGCTCATCTATCTGTTCGGAATGCCGGCCAGCGTCGTCGTCGGCACATCGCTGTTCCAGATTTTGTTCATCACCGCAATCACCACGCTGATCCATTCCACCCAATCCAGAACGGTGGACATCGTGCTTGCCATATTGCTGTTGATCGGCGGCGTGATCGGCGCGCAACTGGGCGCGCGGGCGGCGGTGAAGCTGCGGCCGGAACATCTGCGCCTTGGCCTTGCCCTCATCGTCCTTGCCGTTGCCGTGCGCATGGCCATCGGCCTTGGCTGGCGGCCTGACGAGATCTTCACCCTTTACGGCATGGCCGCGGCATGAAGTGGCGCCATATATTGCTGCTGCCACTGTTCGGCCTGCTGCTGGGCGCGGCGGCGCCACGGCTGGTGCCTGACGTCAGCCAGCGACAGGTCGACATCATCTACAGCTTTACCGGGGCCGAACTTCTGCTGTTCGGTGCCATCCTCTATCCCGGCGGACGCCTGCCCGACGAGCGCGCCGACATTGTCGTGGTACTGCGCGGCCCGTCCGAACCGCTGACCATCCGCAAGAAGGAACGGGTGCTGGGCATATGGATCAACCGCCATTCCGCGCGGTTCGAAACCGTCCCCAGCTATTTCGCGGTCGCCAGTTCGGCGCCCATTACCCGCATTGTCGATGAATGGACCGCCGCCGTTTACGAGCTGGGCACCAACTTCCTTCAGCTGTCACCGACCAGCGGCAACAACGCAGCCGAAATCCGCGAGTTCGAAAATGGCCTGATCGACCTGCGAAGCCGCGCCGGGCTTTACCGACAGGATGCGCATGGCGTTGAAATCACCCAGGGCGTGCTCTACCGCGCGCGGCTGAAGCTGCCGGCGCGTATTCCGGTGGGCACCTATGTCGCCCACACATTCCTTATTCAGGATGGCAAGGTGATGGCGCAGGCCACGCGCGACATCACCATCGACAAATCCGGGTTTGAGCGCTTCGTCTATGTCGCCGCCCAGCATTATTCGCTGCTCTACGGGTTGACGGCGGTGGCGCTCGCCATTGCCCTGGGCTGGATCGCCGGTCTGGTGGTGAAGCGAAAATAGGCGCGGTCAGTCCGCCACATTGCCGAAAATGTTAAATCTCGCCCCCTGCTGCGCTCCGTCGGCGCTGACACAGTGCCGGCGGCTTTAGCAGGCGTCAGATTTCCACCTGACTGCCCAGTTCCACCACCCGATTGGTGGGCAGCTTGAAGAACTCCATCGCCCCTTCGGCGTTGCGCAGCATCCAGGCAAACAGCTTTTCACGCCATAGCGCCATGCCGGGACGGGAGGAGGCAAGCAGCGTCTGCCGCGCGAGGAAGAAGCTGGTGTCCATCATGCGGAACTTGTCGCCGCATAGCTCATGACCGGTCAGCGCGGCGGGTACATCGGGTTCCTGCATGAAGCCATAGCGCAGGATCACGCGATAAAAGCCGCGATCCAGATCCTCGAAGCTCACACGCTGCGCATCGGGTACATAGGGCACGTCTTCGATCTTCACGGTCAGCAGCACCACGCGTTCGTGCAGCACCTTGTTGTGCTTCAGGTTGTGGAGCAGCGCGTGCGGCACGCCGTCAGGCGTCGACGTCATGAACACCGCCGTGCCCGGAACGCGTGTGGCTGAATTGGCGGCCGACTTGACGAAAATCTGTATCGGCATCGCCGCCTCGCGCATCCGCTCGATCATCAGCTTGCGGCCCTTCGCCCATGTCGTGAGCATGGTGAAGGCGATGAAGCCGATCAGCAGCGGGAACCAGCCGCCATCGGGTATCTTGGTGAGGTTGGAGCCGAAATAGGCGAAATCGACGATGAAGAACACGGCCAGCAGCGCCGCCGCCGAAATCCTGTTCCAGTGCCACAGATAGAACAGCACCACCGCCAGCAGGCAGGTGTCGATGAACATCGCCCCCGTCACTGCAATGCCATAGGCCGCGGCAAGATTGGTGGAGCTGCCGAACATCAGCACCAGCAATATCACCATCGTCATCAGCGCCCAGTTGATCGACGGGATATAGATCTGTCCGGCGGCATGGGCGCTGGTATGGGTGATGCGCAGGCGCGGCATGAAGCCCAGCTGGATCGCCTGTTGCGTAACCGAAAACGCGCCGGAAATCACTGCCTGGCTGGCAATCACCGTCGCCAGCGTCGCCAATATCACCAGTGGCAGCCGCAATGAATCGCCCGCCAGATAGAAGAAGGGATTGTGCATCACATCCAGCTTCTGTTCCACCGGCAGCGCCATGATCATCGCGCCCTGCCCCATATAGTTGATCATCAGCGCCGGCAGCACGAAATAGATCCATGACACGCGGATGGAGCGGCGGCCGAAATGGCCCATGTCGGCGTAAAGCGCCTCTGCCCCGGTCACTGCCAGCACGACGGCGCCCAGCGCCAGAAAGGCGGTCAGCCCGTCGCTGAGGAAGAATTTCACCGCATAGATGGGGTTGAGCGCAACCAGCACATCCGGCCGCGGCAGGATGTTGATGATGCCCAGCACCGCCAGCGTCAGAAAATAGACGACCATGATCGGCCCGAACAACATGCCGACGCGGGCCGTGCCGGTACGCTGGATAAGGAACAGGCCGACAAGGATGGTGATCGCTATCGGCAGCACCAGATGCTGAAATGCAGGGCTGACCACTTCCAGCCCTTCCACCGCCGACAGCACCGACATGGCGGGCGTGATCATGCTGTCGCCATAGAACAGCGCAGTGGCGAATACGCCCAGCAGGACGATCGGCGCGGACCATCTTTTGCCGCCGCTCAGGCTGGAAATCAGCGCCAGCAGGGCCAGGCTGCCGCCTTCGCCCTTGTTGTCGGCACGCATGATGATCATCACATATTTGATCGTGACGACCAGCATCATCGACCAGAAGATGAGGCTGAGCACGCCCAATATATGCGCATCGTCCACGGTCAGCGGATGATGGCCGACAAAGGTTTCGCGAAAGGCATAGATCGGGCTTGTACCGATGTCGCCGAACACCACACCGATCGCGCCAAGCGCCAGTCTGCCCAGGCCCTGCCCATTATGGTGCGACGGGTCGGCAGCGGTCGGCACCTGATCGGCCAGGCCGGCATCGGAAGCAGCAGCTGTCATGAAACCTCGGTGTTTGTCCCGGCTATCGGCGACAACGGCGCCATTGCCCGCCCCAACGCATATTGGGCGGAGGGGGCGCGCACTAACACAGGGTAGTTGCAGTCGCAACCACGGCCCGTCGCTGATATGGGGATGTTCATCTTGCGCCGACCCCGGCAGCCTGCATCATGCGGGCAGCGGCGATCTTGCGGTCCAGATCGGGCAGCCATGGCGCGCCTTCGGGTGAACGGTCGCGCAGCGCCTGCCATGTCGCCAGCGCTTCATCCGGCTTGCCCGATTGCAGATAGGCCATGCCAAGGAAATAGGGTGGGCCGGGATGGTCCGGCGCGATTGCCGACGCCCGCGCAAAGGCCAGCCGCGCGGCAGGCGACACCAGCCCGTCGCCATGGACGACCAGGGCATTGCCCAGCCCCACCCACAGATCCGGGCTTTGCGGGAAGGTCTTTGTCGCCATCTTCAGCGCGTCCACCGATTTTTCGGCAAGCCCCGCGCGCTGCAGGGCATCGGCGAAGTTCAGCCATGCGCCGACATCGCCCAGGTCTTCCAGCAATGCGCCGCGTTCGCGCGCAAAGCTGGTGTCGCCACGATAGGCTTCGGCGCGCGGCGGCGTCGGTGATCCGGGCAGATTGGCATGAGCCTGCAGGCCATAGCCGATGAATGCCAGCGCAAAGGCCGCGGCGATCGATCCCGCCGCCATGCCCCGCGGACGGGCAAAGCGCCACAGCGCAGCCCCTGCCAGCACCGCAAGTGCGATCATGCCTATCCAGCCCATCATGCGCGCCGCCCCCGGAAATAGCGCCAGACCATAAGGCCGCCGATCAGCAGGAAGATGACAGGCGCCCCCCACAGCGGCCATGTCGAAGGTTCCACCGGCGGGCGAAAGCTCACCCAGTCGCCATAGCGATCGATCAGCCAGCGCCGCACATCTTCCGGCTTTTCCCCTGCCGCGATGCGTTCGCGCACCAGCGCGCGCATGTCACCAGCCATTTCGGCGTGGGAATCGGCGATGGACTGGCTTTGGCAGACGAGGCAGCGCAGGCTTTCCATCAGCGTGCGGGCATCGCCTTCCTGCCGCGCATCGGGCAGCGGATGATCGGCATAATAGGACGGCGGCAGCGTCGAATCCGCAAGGGCCGGCTCCGCTGCAAATGCAAACGCGAGCACCGCCATCATCGTCGTCATTGCCCTCATCGCGCCTTGTTCACCTGATCCAGGATCATCGGCACCTGTTCCGGCTGGATGTTGCCGATGTGCTGATAGCGGATCACGCCCTTGCCATCGACGATGAAACTTTCGGGAACGCCACTCGATCCAAAGGCCATTTGCGTCTGGCTGCGGTCGTCAAAGCCGATCCTGTCGAACGCATTGCCGTTGCGCTTGATGAAACCGGCCACGTCATCGGCCGTGTCGCGAATAGCGATGCCGTAAATCGTCACGCCCTTGCGGCGCAGTTCCATCAGCTCCGGCGCCTCCACCGCACAGGGGATGCACCAGCTGGCAAAGAAGTTGACCAGCACCGGCTTGCCGCTGCGCAGATCGGCGGTGGCAAGACCGGCATGGCCGTCAAGCCGCCCCGGCAGCGAGAATTGCGGCGCCGGCTTGTCGACCAGATGCGACTGGACCAGCGTTTCCGGCGGCCGCTTCAGCCCGAAGGCGACCACCGCGACAAAGGCCAGAAAGGCGATCAACGGAATCCAAAGGGCCATTCGCAGCGTCAATGTGCATATCTCCGCTCACGCCACAATCTGCCGCCAAGCGCCAGGAAACCGCCCAGCGCAATCAGCAGCCCGCCGGCCCAGATCAGCGTCACGAACGGCTTCCACCAGATGTGGATCTGCCAGCGGCCTTCGCCATCGGGCTTGCCGATCACCGAATAGAGCTGGCCGTCCCATAATGTGCTGATCGCGGCCTCTGTCGTTTCCGTCAGCGGGGTGGTGAAGGTGCGGGACTGAGGTTTCAGCAGAATCGGCGCGCCTTTGCCCCGCACCGCGCTGAAATTGCCCTGGATCGCCGTCCAGTTCGGACCGGCCACCGGCTCCACCGACTGAAACTCGATGGCAAATCGGCTGAGCCTGATCGTATCGCCCGGCCGCGCTGCGACCAGCGCCTCCTGCGTGAAAGCGCCATTGGCCGCCATGCCGATAAGGCTGACGCCAACGCCCAGATGCGCGACCACCATCCCCCATATGTGCAGCGGCGTGCGCCTGAGCTTGCGCGACATCAGCGGCAACGGGCTGACAAGGATGACGAATATCCCTGCCGCAAAGGCGATGACGATCATGACGCCGCGCGCATGGCCGATGGCGACAATGGCCAATGTCGCTGCTGCCGCCACAAGGGCCGGCAGCGCCAGCCGCCTGAACAGCGCACGCGGATCGGATTTGCGCCATTGCAGCAGCGGCCCGGCGACCATCAGTGCCGCCAGTACCACGCCAAGCGGCGCGGCCGTGCTGTTGAAATATGGCGGGCCGACCGAAAGCTTGTCGCCCGACAATGCCTCCGCCAGCAATGGATAGAGCGTGCCGACGAACACAACGCCCAATATCGCGGACAGGATCAGATTATTGGCCACCAGCCCGCCTTCGCGGCTGATCGGGGCAAAGGGGGCACCTTCGCGCACCGTGCCGGCGCGAAGGGCGAACAGTGCCAGCGCCGCGCCGATATAGATCACCAGCAATGCAAGGATGAAGGTGCCGCGCCGCGGATCGACCGCAAAGGCATGAACGCTGGTCAATATGCCGGAGCGAACGAGGAAGGTGCCAACCATCGACATGGAAAAAGCGACCACGCCCAGCATCACCGTCCATGCGCGCAGGGCATCGCGCGTCGCCAGGACCGTCACCGAATGGAGCAGCGCGGTCGCCGCCAGCCATGGCATCAGCGATGCGTTTTCCACCGGGTCCCAGAACCAGTATCCGCCCCAGCCAAGTTCGTAATAGGCCCAATAGCTGCCGGCGGTGATGCCGATGGTCAGGATCGCCCAGGCGCCAAGCACCCAGGGCCGCATCGCCCGCGCGAACACCGGCCCGACCTCACGCAGCGCCAGCGCCGCCACCGCATAGGAAAAGGCGACCGACAGGCCGACATAGCCGAGGTAGAGCGTCGGCGGATGAAAGGCCAGGCCCGGGTCCTGCAACAACGGGTTCAGTCCGGCGCCGGTCTGCGCTGCCGGGTTCAGCCGTTCGAACGGGTTGGAGGCGAACAGCAGAAAGGCATAGAAACCCAGGCTGATCGCTGCCTGTGCCGCCAGCGTCGCCGCCACCATGCGCGCACCGATCCGCCTTTCCAGCGCCGCTATGCCGCCGCCGGCAACGGCAAGCACCGTCACCCACAGCAGCATCGATCCTTCATGATTGCCCCAGGTTCCGGCCAGCTTGTAGAGCATCGGCTTGTCCGGATGGCTGTTCAGCGCCACCAGCTTCACCGAAAGATCCGTGACCGTGAACAGGCGGACAAGACAGGCGAACGCCAACAGCGCCAGCACGCCCTGCACGATCGCTGCCGGGCGGGCGACGGCCCAGAGGCCTTCATCTCCCGTCCTCAACCCCATGACGGGAAGCGCCAGCTGCACCAGCGAAATCGCCGCCGCCAGCCACAATGCGGCAAGGCCGAGTTCAGCGATCATTTGAGCGTTTCAGCCTTGTGCATCGCGCCTGCCACCTGCGGCGGCATGTAACGTTCGTCATGCTTGGCCAGCAGATTGTCGGCGATGAACAGGCCGGCACCGTCGAAATGCCCTTCGGCAACCACCCCCGAATCCTCCTTGAACAGATCGGGGGGAATCCCCTTGAACGATACCGGCACCGATCGCTGCCCGTCGGTCACGACGAAGCGATAGGTGATGCCGTCGGCTGCCTTGCGAAGCGTGCCATGCGCCACCATGCCGCCAAGGCGAATGGCCTTTCCCGGCTGCACATGATCGCGATAGACATCGGCTGGCGCATAGAAATAGGTCGCCTGGTCCTTCAGTGCCGACAGGGCGAGAAAGGCCGCGCCGCCAATCGCGGCAATGGCGAGGAGGAGGAGCGTCAGCCGCTGATGCTTGGCCTTCATCGGCGGTCCCGCAATTTTTCGGCTGCCGCTTCGGCGCGGCGCATCCCAGCCCAGCACCACAGGCCGGCAGCCAGCGTGCCGCCGATCGTCAGCGCATAGGCAGCGATGATGAAGGGCCAATGATTCATGCCGCCTCCGCAAGCCGGCGCAGTCGCGCCTCTACCCGCACGCGCGCCAGTTCGGCGCGCATCCGCATCAGCACGAAACCGGCGAACAGCAACGTAAAGCCAAGTGCCGCCAGCGGCAGCGGCCACAGGATCGACGAATCGATGGTCGATCCCGTCAGGGTGATGCTGCTGCCCTGGTGCAGCGTGTTCCACCACACCACCGAATAATGGATGATCGGCAGGTTCACCGCGCCCAGCAGCGCCAGAATGGCGGCGGTGCGTGCCGCGCGCTCCCGGTCGTCACCCGCATTGGCAAGCGCGATATAGCCCAGATAGATGAACAGCAGCACCAGCATCGACGTCAGCCGCCCATCCCATTGCCACCAGGTTCCCCAGGTCGGTCGGCCCCAGATGGAGCCGCTGGCAAGGCAGATGGCGGTATAGAGCGCGCCAATGGGTGCGGCCGCGCGCGCCGCGACGTCGGCCAGCGGATGCCGCCACACCAGATAGGCCGCGCTGGCACCGGCAACGAAGCCATAGCCGGCCATGCCCAGCCATGCGGCCGGCACATGCACATAGATGATGCGCACGCTTTCGCCCTGCAGATAATCCGGCGGGGTGATGAACAGGCCGCCATAAAGGCCGATGGTAACGAGAATCGCCCCGGCAAGCAGGCATGCCGGAGTCAGCGGGCGCGCCAGGGACAGGAAGCGCGCAGGATTGGCGAAACGATGCACGGCGGTGCCTCTAGCACCTGTCTTGCGTGAGTGCGAGGCTCAAAGCACATCATGGCACGCACGGCACGACCGCACGGCACGGCGTATATGGAGCGGCAGGCGGACCGCTGCCGCCGCCGCATGCCGTGGTACGGCACATATCGCCCTGGACATTCTGTCCTTCGACACGGGCGTGGGCAGCCGCTAAAAGCCGGGCATGACTCAAGCCGCCTATCCCGCCATCCGCCTGCGCCGCACCCGTGCTTCGGCATGGAGCCGCGCGCTCCACCGCGAAACCATGCCGACGCCGGCCGATCTCATCTGGCCGCTGTTCGTCACCAGCGGGCGCGACACGCGCGAACCCATTGCCAGCCTGCCAGGAGTGGAGCGGCTTTCGGTGGATTTGGTCGGCGCGGCTGCGAAAAGGGCGCGCGACCTGGGCATCCCCTGTCTCGCGCTGTTTCCCAACACGCCGCGCGAATTGCGCACCGACGACGGGCGGGAGGCGCTGAACCCCGACAATCTGATGTGCCGGGCGATTCGCGCGATCAAGGATGCGGCGCCCGACATCGGCGTGCTCACCGATGTCGCGCTCGATCCCTATACCAGCCATGGTCATGACGGCATCGTCGATGATCGCGGCTATGTGCTGAACGATACCACGGTGGAGGTTCTTGTCGGTCAGGCGATGGTACAAGCCAATGCGGGATCGGACATCATCGCCCCGTCGGACATGATGGACGGCCGCGTCGGCCGCATTCGCGCCGTTCTCGAGGACGCCGGCCATGCCAATGTGCAGATCATGGCCTATGCCGCCAAATATGCCTCTGCCTTTTACGGGCCGTTCCGCGATGCGGTGAGTTCGGGCGGGCTGCTGAAGGGCGACAAGAAGACCTATCAGATGGACCATGGCAATGCGGAGGAGGCGCTGCGCGAGGTCGCCCTCGATCTTGCCGAGGGTGCGGACAGCGTAATGGTCAAGCCCGGCCTGCCCTATCTGGATGTCGTGCGGCTGGTGAAGATGCGCTTTGAAGTGCCGGTGTTCGCCTATCAGGTGTCGGGCGAATATGCCATGATCGAGGCGGCGGTCGCTGCCGGCGTGCTCGATCGCGACGCCGCCATCATCGAAACCATGGGCGCGTTCAAGCGCGCGGGCTGTTCGGGCGTGCTCACCTATCACGCGCCGCGCGCGGCCGAATTGCTGGGCTGAACCGGGCGGATCATCGGCTTTCACGGCCATTTGCGATTCGGCGGCAGTTGCCGTAACGCAACGCCATGACAGACAAGATCCGCATCGCCGTCCTTGGTGCTTCGGGCTATACCGGGGCCGATCTCGTTCGCCTTGCGCTCACCCACCCGCGTGTGGAAATCGCAGCGCTTGCCGCCAATGCCAAGGCAGGCCAGCCGATGCAGGCGATCTGGCCGCATTTCGCGCCCTATGATCTGCCCCCGCTGGTCAAGGCCGACGACATCGCCTGGGGCGGGATCGACGTCGTTTTCGGCTGTCTGCCTCATGCCGCATCGGCGGAGCTGCTGTCGCGCATCGACGGGCCGCGGATCATCGATCTGTCAGCCGATTTCCGGCTGAAAGATGCCGATATCTATGCCGATTGGTATGGCAATGCCCATCCCGCGCCCGCGATGCTTGGCGATGCCGTCTACGGCCTTACCGAATATGCGAAGGACAGGCTGCCCGGCGCACGTCTGGTCGCCTGCCCGGGCTGCTATCCCACCGCTGCGCTGCTGGCGCTGCTGCCGCTGGTCGAAGCCGGCGTCATCGATCCGGCGACGATCGCGATCTTCGCCATGTCCGGCGTGTCGGGTGCGGGCCGCAGCCTGAAGGAAGCCAATCTTTTTACCGAAGTGGCCGAAGCGGTGCATCCCTATGGCATTGGCCGCCACCGCCATATGCCGGAGATCGAGCAGGAAATCGGCAAACGCGCGGGCACCGCCGTCACCGTCGGCTTCACGCCGCATCTGGTGCCGATGAACCGGGGTGAACTGGTCACCGCCACCGTCGATCTGGCGAAAGGCGCGACCATCGCCGATCTGCGTGCCCGGCTGCAGGCACGCTACGGCGACACGCCCTTCGTCCATCTGCTGCCCGAAGGCCTTGCCCCGGCGACACGGATGGTGCGCGGATCGAATCATGCGGTCGTCAATGTCTTTGCCGATCGCAACCCGCGCCGCGCGCTGGTGATCGCGGCGATCGACAATCTGGTGAAGGGTTCGTCCGGCCAGGCGATCCAGAACATGAATCTCGTCATGGGCCTTCCCGAAACCATGGGGCTGGAAGCCGCGCCGCTTTTCCCATGATCGAAACGCCGCGCCTGATCCTGCGGCCATGGCGCGATACGGATAGGGCGCCCTTTGCCGTCATCAGTCAGGACATGCGTGTCATGACATGGCTGGTCCGCGCGCTGGACAGGGCGGAAAGCGACGCCTGGATCGACCTTATGGCTGGTCATCAGGCCCGGCTTGGCCATTGCTTCTGGGCGATGGAGCGCAGGGACGACGGCGCGCTGATCGGTGTGTGCGGGCTGAAGCCGGGTGCGGACGGCACACCGATCAGCGCATCGGTCGAAATCGGCTGGCGGTTGCGCGCCGATGACTGGGGCCGTGGCTATGCACGGGAAGCGGCGCAGGCCAGCCTGAGCTGGGCGTGGCATAACCTGCCGATTGATCATGTTCACGCCATTACCGCTGCGGCCAACATTCGTTCGCGACATCTCATGGAAAAGCTCGGCATGGAGAGGTGCCCTAATATGGATTTCGATCATCCCATTGTCCCTGAAGGACATGAACTGAAACCACACGTCGCCTATGTGGCGCAGCGTCCATGAACGGCGACGTCACCATCCTGCCCTATGGCGGCATTTCACCCGATATTGCCGACGATGCCTTTGTCGCCCCCGGCTGCCGGTTGATCGGCGATCTGCACATCGGTTCGCAATCGAGCATCTGGTATAATTGCGTCGTCCGCGCCGATGTTCATTCGATCCGCATCGGTGCCCGCACCAATATTCAGGACGGCAGCATCGTACATGTCACCACCGACCGCCATTCGGTGACCATTGGTGACGATTGTCTTGTCGGCCATATGGTGGTGCTGCACGGGTGCATATTGGAAGACAGGGCCTTTGTCGGCCTTGGCGCCATCGTGATGGACGCCTGCGTCGTTGAAAGCGACGGGATGCTGGCGGCGGGCGCGATGCTCACGCCCGGCAAGCGCGTCGGCGCGCGCCAATTATGGGGCGGCCGCCCTGCCCGCTACATGCGTGACCTTCGTGATGATGAAATTGCCGCAAATCACGACACGGCCAGACATTATATGGATCTTGCGCGGGAACATGCAGCCCTGACGGCCGGCCTGCCGCCCCGCCCGTGATCGGGAGAGGAAAAACAATGGACGTGACCAGTGCAGTATTGAAGCGCCGATCGACGCGCGCCTTTCTTGATCGACCGATAGAACCCGCGCTGCTTCGCCGCATATTGGAAACCGCAGCGCGCGCACCGTCCAACAGCAATATCCAGCCATGGCATGTGCATCTCGTCACCGGCGGAACGCTTGATCGGCTGAAGGCGGCAACCGCCGAACGCGCGGCCTTTCCACCGAAGTTCGATCAACTCGCCTATCACATCTATCCCGATCCGCTGGAAGATCCCTATGCCCGGCGTCGGTTCGAATGTGGGGAACGGCAATATGGCGTGCGCGGTATCGCGCGGGAAGATCATGAAGGCCGGTTGCGCTATGTCTATGGCAATCACCAGCTGTTCGGCGCGCCAGCCGGCCTGTTCCTGTTCTGCGAAAAGCATATGGACCTTTCGCAATGGGCCGATCTGGGGATTTATCTGCAAACCGTGCTGCTGCTCCTCACCGAAGCGGGGATAGACAGTATTGCCCAGATTTCATGGTGCCTCGTCCATGAAACGCTGAAGGAGGTGCTGGGCGTCGGTGAAAACATGATGCTCTATTGCGGCGTGTCGATCGGCTATGGCGATCCGAACGATCCGATCAACGCAATAGAAAGTGACCGCGCCGCACTGGACGACACGGTCACCTTCCACGACTGACAGTCGAAACGGCCGGTGATTACTGGCCGTTCGCGTCGTCGATGGCCTTGCCTTCGGCCTTGCCCTGATCACGCACGGCGTCGGCACGGTTGTTCAGTGCGTCGGCCTGATTTTCCAGAGCATCCGCAGCCACTTCGTTGGATGTCGCATCAGCCTGGGAATCGACGATATCGGCCTGCTGGTCGATATTGTCGGCAACCTGGTCAGCCTGTTCGGCAACATTGTCACCAGCGGTGTTCCCACCGCAGGCAGCAAGCGCAACAAATCCCGCGACAACCGCGAATTTGGCAAAAGATTTCATCGTGAACACCCTTGTTCTGCCACCCCTCAGAGTTATGGGGATTGAGCTAAGACGCTTTTCTCACCTGTCGGTTCCCTTTGTTTTGCCCCATTGCCGTGCAGCGGTGTAACCCAGATAGCCGGTACCGAAGAGGGCATAGAGCGGCTCTGGAAGGGCGGCGAGATATTGCGTCATCCCCGTGGCGATGGCTGTTGCCGCCTCTGGCCGGACGGCGGCGATCAATCCCATGGGGATGGACCACAGCAGCAGCACATAAATGACATAAAGAAAACTGGGCCGCGCCCGGCTGGTCCAGGGGTCATTCGACTGCGCCTCCGCCAAAATGGCGGACATCTGCGTTTTCAGTGCAGTCATTTCCTGATCGCCCTGCATTTTCAGCAGCTCCAGCTTTGCCTGGTCGCGTGCCTGTGGATCGGGGATCACCTTGTCGATCACCTTGGAAAGCGGCGCGATCAGCCCATCGATTAGGCCCATGGTTAAGCTCCTGTCCGATAATCATGATCAGGCATCAATAATGTGCCTCTATTGCCTTCAAAGGGTGACGCGCCGGCTCAGCCAGCCGAAGATGAAGGCCCTGTTCGCCGGCCGCTGTTCCGCCAGCTCGATATAGCGGCTGGCCTGCAGGCCGTTGATCGCCGTCAGCAGCACCCGCAGGCCCTCGGCGCCGCGTGCCTCCGCCAGCTGCGCAAGCGCGCGCAGCGTTATCGGGCCAATCACACCGTCCTGTGCCAGAACGCCGCTGTCACCATCGGACGGGTTCAGCACGTTGAGCGCGCGTTGCAGAAATGCGGCGGCAACGCCCGGACCCATGTTGACTCCGGTGTCGAACAGCTCGGCGGCAATGTCGGGCGCGGTGCGCGCAACCCTGTCGAACCCCGGCGCCGCCCAATAACGGTCGCGATAGATGGTGAGCGCGGTTTCGCGGGGTAGCGCCCTCATGTCCCCCATATAGCCGGCTGCGCGTGCGACACCTTGCGTGATTCCCCAATTGGTCGGACCGCCGCGATCGGCTGGATGATCCACATACCCGCCTTCACGTGCGACAAGGTCATTCAGCATATGGTCGATATTCATGAACCACCCTCATGAAATGAAGGAAGGTTAAATAACCTATATGGTTCTTTGTAGGACAGGTGAAAATCAACGGCGGCATGGTTGCCCCGCCTGCCGTGCGAAAATAATGACAATGGGGATTGGAAAGGAATAAATGGTCGGGGCGACAGGATTCGAACCTGCGACCCCCAGACCCCCAGTCTGATGCGCTACCAGGCTGCGCTACGCCCCGACCCAGGCGGGCGGACATATAGCGGGATCAATCGGTTGGCAAGTCGCTTGGCCATGTTTCTTTGGTGCCGGCCTACAAAATGCGCGCGCCGCCGTAGAAGGAGGAAGGCCCATGCCGTGTAATTGCGCACCGGAGCGGTTTCAAAGTGCAAATTTCGCTGGCGGCGCTATGAATATGACGCAACGAAAGACATTCTCGATCGTTGCCCGCAGCACATTCTCCCTGCATTGGCTTGCCAGCGCCGATGATCAGGAAAATGCCGCTACAATTCGTGCATGATCGGACGTGTCGATCATCGGGTATCGAGGGGACCTTGTAGATGAGTCTTGCCGGCGGCGCGCGTATCAGGCCAGTCATCCTTTCCGGTGGGTCCGGCACCCGCCTCTGGCCATTGTCGCGGTCCGATTGCCCCAAGCAGTTTCTTCCGCTCGTCTCGCGCGATACCATGTTGCAGGCCACTGCGCGGCGTGTGCGGGGGGAGCATTTCCTGCCGCCGTTCGTCGTCGCCAACGCGCGCCATGCCAGTGGCATCACCACCCAGCTTGAACGCTGCGGCATCCCCGCCGATGCGCTGATCCTTGAGCCGCAGGGCCGCAACACCGCGCCGGCCATTGCGCTGGCCGCGGCATTGGCGGCAGAGGAAGACCCATCCACCCTGCTCCTCATCCTGCCGTCGGATCATGCGATCCAGGACACGGCTGCCTTTCATGCCGCCATCAACAACCTTGTGCCGGTGGTCGATCAGGGCTGGCTTGCCACCTTCGGCATCCGCCCTACAGGTCCGGAAACGGGCTATGGTTATATCGAGCTTGGCGAAGACATCGCGTCCGGCGTGCGCCGCGCGGCCCGTTTTGTCGAAAAACCCGATCTGGAAACCGCGCTTGCCTATCTGCAGACGCGGCGCTTCGTCTGGAACGGCGGCATCTTCCTGTTCCGTGCCGATGCGCTGCTGGATGCGCTGGAAGCCAATGCGCCCGAAATCCGCCGCGCGGCCGTTGCCGCCATTGCCGGGGCTGTGCGCGAGGGCGGGCAGGTCCGTCCCGATCCCGTCGCCTTTGCGCAAAGCCCGTCGGAATCGATCGATTATGCAGTGATGGAACATTGGCCGCGTGTCGCGGTCGCACCGGTGGAAATGGGCTGGTCCGACATCGGCAGTTGGGACGCGCTTCACGAATTTTCATCGCGCGACCAGAAAAACAACCACGTCGCCGGCGAAGTGGTGGCGATAGACACGAACCATTGCCTGTTGCGCAGCGAAGGGCCGTTGCTGGCCGCTGTCGGCGTCAGCGACCTGATCATCGTCGCCACCGACGATGCAGTGATGGTCGCGCCGCGCGGCCGCAGCCAGGATGTGCGCCACATCGTGTCCAGCCTGAAGCAACGGTCGCACCGTGCGCTGGATTATTCCACGGTTGCCGCGACCGATTGGGGCAGCATCCGCCGCCTCACCAACGCCGGCGACAGGATGGTTTATGAAGTGATCGTATCGCCCGGCCATGCGATCGACGACTGGTCGGCCGGCGCGACCGACTTTACAGTGCTGTGCGGCGAAGCAAGGCTGGATGGCGAAACATGCCGGGCCGGTGCCCGTTTCGAGGCGGGCCCCAACCATCGTCGCAGCATCGCCAACAGGGGTGATGAAGCGCTACACCTGCTGGCAACGGTCAGGCTTGATCCTGCCGGCTGATAATCAACCAAGGGGAATAGAGGATGCGGAAACTGGCACTGGGCAACAGCGGCCTGTCGATTGCGCCCCTGATGCTGGGCGGCAATGTGTTCGGCTGGACGGCCGATGAAAAGGCGAGCTTTGCCGTTCTCGATGCTTTTGTCGACGGCGGCGGCAATGCCATTGATACGGCCGATGTTTATTCGGCGTGGATTCCCGGCCATGTCGGCGGCGAATCCGAAACCATGATCGGCAAATGGCTGAAGGCGTCGGGCAAGCGCGACAAGGTGATCATCGCCACCAAGGTCGGCGTGAAGATAGCCGAGGGACGCGAGGGTCTTTCCCGCCGCTGGATCGACCAGGCGATCGAGGATTCGCTGCGCCGGCTGCAAACCGATTATGTCGATCTTTATTTCGCCCATCGCGACGATCAGAACACGCCGCTGGAAGAATCGCTGGATGCGTTCGATCGGCTGGTCAAGGCGGGCAAGGTCCGGTCGATCGGCGCCTCCAATTATGAAGCGCCGCGTCTGGCAAAGGCGCTGGAGGTCAGCCGCGCCAATGGCCTTGCCAGTTTCACCGTGCTCCAGCCCTGGTTCAACCTGATGGACCGCGACAAGTTCGAAGGGCCGTTGCAGGATCTGTGCGTCAAGGAAAACATCGGCGTCGTTCCCTATTTCGGGCTGGCCAGCGGCTTCCTGTCGGGCAAATACCGCAGCGAGGCGGATCTGGAAGGCAAGCCGCGCAGCTATCGCGCCAAGGATTATCTTAACCCGCGTGGACTTGGCGTGCTGAATGCACTGGACGAGGTGGCCGCCACCCATGATGCAACGCCCGCGCAGGTGGCGCTTGCCTGGCTGGCCGCGCAGCCGGCGGTTGTCGCCCCCATTGCCAGCGCGACATCCGTGGCGCAGGTGGACGATCTGCTGCGGTCCGCCGCCATCAACCTTTCTGCCGAAGACATCGCGCTGCTCGACAAGGCAAGCCGCGCCGGATGATGCCTGTGCCGCGCTGCCTCAGGCCTTGGCCGGGGCAGCCTGGACGGTGTCGGCGGAGGTATCGGCCAGCGCTGCGCCTTCATCCTCCGCCGGTCTGCGGCGGTGCGCCAGCCCAAGCAGCCCGACACAGATCGCCGTCGCCAGCGGGCAGACGGCAAGCAGCGCGAAAGTGGCCCGCACCGGCAGTTGCGATGACAATATATAGCCGCCGATCAGCGGGCCGGCGACCGATCCGAACTTTGCCACCGATGTTGCCCAGCCGGTGCCGTTGGCCCGGAATGCACTGGGATAGAAGATGCCGGCAATGCTGTGCATCCCGAAATGGGTACCGCCCAGCATCATCATCGCCAGAAATGCGGTGACGAGAAATGCCGATCGGGAAAGATCGCCCAGTCCCGCCAGCAACAGCAGCGGCACGCCGATCGCCGGCAGTACGGCAATGGCGATGGGGCCGAACCGGTCGGTAAAGCGCATCAGCACCAGTCCGCCGATCGCGCTGCCCACTGAATTGACGGATGCCGCAAATGCCGCTTCGGTGCGGGTGAAACCGATCGCCTCGAACACCAGCGGTCCCCAGGACGACATGAAGAATATGGCCAGCGAACTGGCGATATAGGCCATCCACAGCAGTGGCGTGATGATCGCCAGCCGCCCTTCGAACAGCACGCGCATGTTGAAGCGCGGCCTGACGCCTGCTTCGTCGGACAGGTAGAAGTGCTCGCTGTCGCTTGCGTCCATCCCCGGTTCCAGCCGGTTGACGGTACGCGCGATGGTCTGCGGCCTGCGTTGCCGTGCCGTGAGGTAACGCACCGATTCCGGCAGCGCGAAGATCAGCACGCCGCCCGCGACAAGGCTTGCCAGTCCGCCAAAGACGAACACCCCCTGCCAGCCGAAATGCGGGGCGATGGCAACGGTGGTCGGCCCGGCAATTGCCCCGCCGGCGGTATAGCCCAGCATGATCAGCGTCACCACGGTGGAACGATAGGCACGTGGCACGAATTCGATGTTCAACGCCCAGCACAGCGGCAACATGCCGCCCAGCGCGACGCCGTTCAGGAAACGCAACAGCAGCAGCTGGTCGATGCTGCGGGCAAGCGCCAGCGCCACCGTCAATATGCCGAAGCTGAAGGTGGAAAGGATGATCGCCGGGCGCCGTCCCAGCCTGTCGCCGAGATAGCCGAACAGAAAACCGCCAACCATGGTGCCGGCAAGGCCAAGGCTGAACACTTCGCCCAGCTTCACCTTGTCCAGCGCGAAGTCGCTTTGGAGATAGGGTGCGACGAACGAGATCGCCAGCATGTCGAACCCGTCGAACACGGTGATGATCCACGACAGGATCACCAGCCGGACGACGAACATGTTCAGCTTCTGACGTTCGATGACACCGGCGACATCAATTTCGCGCATGGTGCCGCCGGCAGGCTGCGGGGCCATAATTCTCTCCTCATCGCCGGCGGGGTTGCCCGCCTGGCCGGCCCTGTTCAGCCGTTCTTCTTCCATATCTCGATAATGCCGCGATCGCCGTCGACACGAACATGATCACCCGTTTCGATCACGTCCAGCGGATCACGATCCAGTTCCGTCACCGTCGGTATGCGCATCACCACCGCGCCAAGCGCGACCTTGGCCGTCATTTCGTTGAACACCATCGCTCCGGGCGCCACGCCGGCCAGTCGCGCGGTATGGAACATGGCGGACCAGCCCGACGATCCCTTGGCGCCGGGAAAAACCAATATCCGCCCGGCAAAGCTCTGGCCACGCAATTCATGCCTGGTTTCGATCACTTCGCCCGTCATCGGGTTGACGCCACCCCAGCCCGAAATCGTCTCTCGCGTGACCAGCGCCTCTCCTTCGGCGACACCGCCAACGATCCCGCGTCCGGCCAGCATGATCGGCTTCACATCGACATCGACGGTCATTGCAGCTTGCCTTTCCATTTGCCGGAAACCGCCGCCTCTATGCAGTCGGCCGTGGTGCCATACCATGCCTCTATGCCCATGAAGGCGGGCAGATAGTGCGTCTGCTTGGCGCTGTCGAAGGCGGCGACTTTCGTGCCCGGCGGTATCGCCTGGCTGATGGCGGAACAGGTATCCGTCATGATGTAGCCACCCGCCGTACGGATGATTTCGGTATAACCGGTCGCATCGGCAACCGCCTTCACTGCGCGGGATGTGAAAATCCACATCTGCGTATTGGCGCTCAGCCGCCGTCCGTCCAGCAACCGCGCCACTTCGGCAATCTGTTCGATCGATGCATGGGGGCAGCCCAGCATGACGAAATCGACATCGGTGGAGGTGCCGCGCATGTTCAGATTTTCATAGGTGCGCCGCCGCTCCTGCGCGCCATAGCGCAGGCGCATCTTCGGACTGTTCGTGCCGAATGCCGCCTCCACGCTTGGCGCTTCGGGCGTCAGGCCGACCATATGATACATCTCCACCCCGCCTGACGAGGCGGCCGCCGCGCCGAAATGCTTGTGACGGATAAGGCTGGACTGGCCGATCGCGCCGGTCAGCACGGGGATCGATTCCTGCACTGCCTCCCCCACGAAATAGCCCAGCAGGCCCCAGTCGAACACGCTTTCCACCGGCACATCCACCTCGATCAGGTGATGGCCGAACCGGAACGCGTCGCGGTGAAATCCCCAGTCCGGAATCCGCCCGGTCAGCATTGCGGCGGATGTCGATTCCCGCCCTTCAGTGTTGGTGCGCCCGCCGATCACCGAATTGCAGAAGACGACGGCGGAACTTTCCATCCAGGCGCAATGCTCGCCCATCACCGGCACATTGCCCGCCAGATAGGGCGTGCAGGTTTTCAGCAGCTGAATGCCGTGCGCCGCCACTTGCGCTTCATCATATTTGAAATTGGCAAGCGCCGCCTCGCTCATCCCCTGTTCGGCCCATAGCTCCGGATCCATGCCGCCCTGGAGATGGCAGGAATAGGCGTTCATGCGCGGCACATCGACGACCTCGTCCGAATCCAGATCGAAGCGCGAGAAAACGGCCCGGTAATCGCCCCCGTCGGCGGCATAATATTGCTTCAACCAGGGGTTTGACGATCCCGGCACGCCGGCGACATTGTTGGTTTCCACAAAACGGCTTGCCCCAAGCGCGTCGGCATAACGCACGAGCAATTCCATCGCTTTTTGAACAGCCTTACCTTCCCGGCCATCCAGCATTGCCTTTTCGGCATCGGTCAACTGGACCATGACAACACCCCTCACGCCGACGCTTTGCGCGCCTTCTTCGATAGGGTGCTATCTTTTTGCCCTTGTCGTCAAGGGGGCAGCGCCGTCAGCGCAGGTCGACCAGCTTTCCGATGATGCGCGACAGCACGCGCTGGGCAATGGCAAGTTCTTCGGACGGCAGATCGTCCAGCACTTCGCGGCGCAAGGCATTGGTGATCTGCTTGATCTCCTCTATCGCCGCCTCGCCCTTTTCGGTCAGGCTGTTCAGCGTCACGCGCCGGTCTGCTTCACTCTGCCGACGGCGGATCAGCCCGTCCTGCTCAAGCACGTCCAGCATGCGCACCAGCGTTGGCCCCTCAATGCCGATCAGCCGCGCCAATTCGCTCTGCGGTGCATCGTTGCCTGAAAAGGAGACGAGGAAAAGCGTCTCCCACCGTGCCTGTGTCTGGCCGATGTCGCGCAGCTTGTCATTGCACAGCTTGCGCCATTCCCGTCCCGCAACCACGATGGCGCGGGTCAGGCGGAATTGAATATCGTCAACCGAATTGGCGTCATAATGCCGGTGATAATTTGCCAGATAGGTCTGCGGGGAAATCAGGCTGTCGGAAACCGCGCCGACCTGCGCTTCTATCGAAAGACTGTCCAGCCCATTGCCTTCGGCCTTTTGCCTGCCCGCCTTTTTCGGTTTTGCCGTTCCGCCTGCCATATGCCGTTCAACCACTCGCCAATGCCATATCCATGATTCGTCATAGATAGCATTCTTTCAATCGTCGAGTGGCGGGAGATGCGCCCGCAATGGCTTGATCGGCATCAGCGTCCGTTGAACTGCGGTTTTCGCTTTTCGACAAAGGCAGCCATGCCTTCCTTCTGATCTTCCAGCGCGAAAAGCCCGTTGAACAACCGCTTTTCGAACAGCAGCCCGGCGGAAAGCCCGGTTTCCAACGCCGCATTCACCATTTCACGTGCGGCGGGCACGGCGAGCGGCGCCATTTCGGCAATCTTCACGGCGATCTTCAACGCTTCTTCAACCAGCGCATCATCGGCCACGATGCGGCTGACAAGGCCACTGCGTTCGGCTTCCTGCGCGTCCATCATCCGCCCGGTCAGCACCATGTCCATCGCCTTGGATTTGCCGACCAGCCGGGTCAACCGCTGCGATCCGCCCATGCCGGGCGTGATGCCCAGGGTGATTTCCGGCTGACCGAACCGGGCGCTTTCCGCCGCGATGATGAAATCGCACATCATCGCCAGTTCGCAGCCGCCGCCAAGCGCATAGCCGGCCACCGCCGCGATCACCGGCTTTCTGATCCGCTGGAATATGCCATATTCGGCGAACAGATCGCCGCCGAACATGTCGGCAAAGGATTTGTTGGCCATTTCCTTGATGTCCGCCCCGGCGGCAAATGCCTTTTCAGACCCGGTCAGCACGGCGCAACGCTGGCTCTCATCACGATCATAGCCTGCCAGCACCTCCGCCAGCTCGCGCGCTACCTGACTGTTGAGGGCATTGAGCGCCTGTGGCCGGTTGAGCCGGATCAGCGTCACCGCGCCATGCTGTTCGACGATCAGTGTCTCAGCCTCGTTCATCCATCCGCTCCCGTCACAGGGGTTGCCATTGTTCGCCTTCGCCCATGGGTGCGAAGATCGCATCGACCATTGCGGCATCGATTTCGGCTGGATCGGCCGGCTCCCATCGGGGCACACCGTCCTTGTCGACCAGCAACGCGCGCACGCCCTCGACAAAGTCGTGGCGGCTGCTCATCCGCGCGGCAATTGCATATTCCTGCCGCATCTGTTCGGCGAAATCGGTGCGCGTGGCTGATTCACGCAACAGCCGCAGCGCCACCTTCATCGTCATCGGGCATTTGCTGTTGAGCGTCTGCAGCTCGCGCGCGGCCCATCGGCTGTCGTCCTGCCGCAGCGCCTCCAGAATCTCCTCCACCGCATCGCTGGTAAACAGCCTGTCGATCAACGCATGATTGCGGGCAATGCGCGCTTCGGGCGGCATGACGCCTGCCGTGTCCAATATCGTGCGCCAGTCTTGCGGATCGGCAGCAAGCGCGTTCTTCACTTCAGCCAGCGAGGCGGCGGCAAGATAATGGCTGGCCAGTGACAAATGCAGGCATTCTGCGCCATCCAGCCGTGCACCGGTCAGCGCCAGGAAAGCGCCGGTGCGCCCCGGCAGGCGCGACAGATACCAGCAGGCGCCGACATCGGGGAACAGGCCGATCGTCGCCTCCGGCATGGCGAACAACGTGTTTTCGGTTGCCACGCGTGCACGGCATGGCAGCGCCACCCCCGCGCCGCCGCCCATGGTCACGCCGTCCATGAAGGCGATGATCGGCTTGGCATAGCCGAACATCAGATGGTTCAGCCGATATTCGGTGAGGAAGAATGCACGCGCATCGGCCCCGTCAGCGGCACCGCTTTCAGCCGCCCGACGCACATCGCCGCCCGCACAGAAGCCGCGGCCTTGATGATGGTCGATTATCACCAGTTCGATCGCCGGATCGTCCGCCCAGCCAAGCAGCACCTCGCTGATCGTCCGGCACATGTGCTGCGTCAACGCATGGAGCGCGCGTGGCCGGTTGAGCGAAATGCACCCCGTCCGCCCCTTTGTGGTGATGATCACATCTTCAGTCATGAACTTCATCGCCCGCTGAAGCGCGGCGTCCTTTTTTCCCTGAATGCCCGCACCCCTTCGGCAAAATCGATGGTGCGGCCCGCCCTGCTCTGATGCACGGCTTCGGTTTCCATCGTTTCGGCAAGCGTCTGCTGCCCGGCAAGCAGCAATTGCCGCTTTATCAGGGCAAGGGCAGTGGTCGGCCCGGCCGCCAGTCGCGCCCCGATCGCCATTGCTTCATCCAGCAGCAGCGCATCATCGACAAGGCGATTGGCAAGGCCCCAGTCCAGCGCCTGCGCGGCATCCACCGGCTCTGCCAGCAGCATCATTTCAGCGGCACGCGCCCGCCCGATCAGCCGGGGCAGGAACCAGCTTGCACCGGCATCCGGCACCAGGCCGATGCGGGCGAAGGAAAGCTGGAATGTGGCGGATCGGCCCGCCACCACCAGATCGGCGGCAAGCGCCAGCGAACAGCCGGCACCGACGGCGGGACCGTTGATCGCCGCAATGATCGGGAATGGCGCCTGTGTCATCGCCTCTATCGCCGGCACATAGATGCGGCGCAATATCGCCCCGGCGTCGATCGCGCCGCCGTTTCCGGCCGCCTCCATCGGCATGGCCGCCAGATCGGCGCCGCTGCAAAAGGCACGGCCGGCGCCGGTCAGCACCAGTGCGCGCACGCCTTCATCACCCAGACGGGTCAGCAGCGAATGAAAATGTTCCAGCAGGTCTTCCGAAAGGGCGTTGAGCAGATCGGGTCGGTTCAGCGTCACCAGCGCCACATCGCCCCTTGTCTCGTACAAAATGGGGTCGTCGCTCATCGCTGTCTGCTCCTGCCGATCGGCCTGTGGCCGGGTCGTGCCCGCCCCGCCGGTCATGCGTCCTGCTGTTCGTCCTCCGGGCGGGTCGCTTCGATGAACAGCGAACGCCCCTGCGCGTCCACCGCTTCCAGCCTTTCGGTCAGCGCATCCAATATGCGGCTCAGCGCGCCGAAATCTTCGGGTGTCAGCGCCTCGAACAGATAGGCGGCCACACGGTCGGAGCTTGGCAGCATCTGTTCGAACAGCTTCTGCCCATCCGCAGTCAGCCGCAGCAGCTTGCGCCTGCGGTTGGCAGGGTCCACCTCCTCCTCCACACGGCCCTGACGGCGCAGGACGGACAAGGCCCGGCTCACCCCCATGCTGTTGATGCCGGTGCTTTCCGCCAGCTCATGCGCCGCAGCCTCGCCAAAGCGACCCAGCGACATGAACACGCGGAACTCGTTCAGGCTTATGCGATAACGGCTTTCCAAATGGGTGTTGAACGGAGCAATCAGCCGGTTGTTCAGCTTCAGTATGCGGTGAAGCATCAATCGCGGGTCGTCATGACCTTCCGGATCCTCGCCCGACAGCGCGGCTTTCCATGCCTCGCCCTGAAATTGCGCCGTCTGCTTGCCGCTGCTGGTCATCTCACCTCTTTCAAATGCCGGCCACGAAACATGCCGGCCGCTGGTCACGCATCACCTCAGCCCTCTCCTCCAATAGCCGCATCACTGCATGTCGCTCAAGCCAAAGGCATGTCGCCCATGGCAAGCATCTGCCAGCCGCGATATGAAATGGCGATGAACCAGCAGCTTTCCGTCACAATCGAACGCTTTCCCGTCGCCGGGGTCTTCAACATCGCGCGCGGGGCGAAACACCATGTCGATGTCGTCGTTGCCATGCTCGATACAGGCAATGCCAACGGAAGGGGTGAAGCAACCGCCATTTATTATCATGGTGAAACCGCGCAAAGCGTCGCGGCACAGCTTGAGGCGGTGGCCCCTGCTGTGGCGCGGGGGGTCCAACGCGGGGATCTTGCCGGGCTGCTCCCGCGCGGCGCGGCGCGCAATGCGCTGGATGCGGCCTTTCTGGATCTTGAGGCGAAACAGGCTGGTGTTCCGGCATGGCAGATCCTTGGCCTTGATCGGCCACAACCACTTGTCACCGCCTATACCATTTCGCTTGCCCCCGCGGCGGAGATGGAGGCGGCAGCACGCGCAACCGCCGGCGATTATCCACTGCTCAAGCTCAAGCTGGCCGGCGACGGCGATCTTGAACGGGTGGCGGCAGTGCGGCGCGGCGCCCCCATGGCGCGGCTGATCGTCGATGCCAATGAATCCTGGCATGGGCGTGACATTGCGGCGGAAGCGGCAGCGCTTGCCGTTCATGGGGTCGAACTGATCGAACAGCCCGTGCCCGCCGGGCAGGATCATCTGCTGGACGGCGTAGAATCGCCCATTCCGCTATGCGCGGATGAAAGCTGTCAGGACCGCGCCGATCTGCCCCGGCTTGCCGCGCGCTATCAGGCGATCAACATCAAACTCGACAAATGCGGCGGCCTTACCGAGGGGCTGGCGCTGGCGCGGGAGGCGCAGGCGCTCGGGCTGGATCTGATGACCGGATGCATGCTGTCCACCTCGCTCGGCATCGCCCCGGCCTATCTGCTGGCGGGGATCAGCCGCTGGGTCGATCTGGACGGACCACTGCTGCTGGCACAGGACCGCAGCCCGCCAATCAGCCATGAAGGCGGTATTCTTCATCCGCCTTCACAGCTGCTTTGGGGCTGATGCGGCCGCCGCCGCAACAGCTTCAGTCGCCTAAAGCGCGACCTGAGCCACTTTCTCCTCCGCCTTGGCACGCGGATCACGACCCATCAACCGGCTGAAGAAACCACCGACAGACCCGCTGGCTTCCCAGATTTCGCTGTTGTCAGGATCGAATCGCAGCAACGTCAACGAAGGGTCGGTGCGGCCACGGGGAAACCATGCAGCAATGCGGCTGTTCCAGAAATGATCGATCACAGCCTGATCGTTGCTCACCTGCAGCGTGCCGTGCAGCGTCGCGAACAGATCATGGCCTTTTGCCGAATAGGTGACGACGGCGCGCGGGCTGCCGACCAGCGCACCGATCAGGCTGTTGTCGGCCGAGGTGAAGAAATAGATCGGGCCGCTGTCCTTGTCGAAAAAGGCCGTCATCGGCTGTGCATGAGCTTCGCGCGCGCCGGCAAGGCCCAGCATGACAAAGGGGCTTGAAGAAAGCTCCTTCCACATGCGGGAGACGAGTTCCTGTTCCTGATCAGTCATCATGATAATCCTTGTTGAATCATGACGACCAATCGATCGGCGGCAAGGGAAGTTCCACGACCGGCGACCATCGCGGCTGCCGATGCGACAAGCCGAAAAACTGCCGGTTACAGCACCTCGAACAGTCCGGCCGCGCCCATGCCACCGCCAACGCACATGGTGACGATCACATGTCTGGCACCGCGCCGCCGGCCCTCGATCAGCGCATGGCCCACCATGCGCGCGCCGCTCATCCCATAGGGATGGCCGATGGAGATCGCGCCGCCGTCGACATTCATCAAATCATCGGGAATGCCCAACCGGTCGCGGCAGTAAACCACCTGCACGGCAAAGGCCTCGTTCAATTCCCACAGGCCGATGTCGGCAATGCCAAGGCCATGCTGCTTCAGCAGCTTCGGCACCGCGAACACCGGGCCAATGCCCATTTCATCAGGCTCCGTCCCGGCAACGGCAATGCCCATGTAACGGCCCAATGGCCGAAGTCCGCGTCGTGCCGCCTCGCCGGCTTCCATCAGCACGGCAGCACTCGCCCCGTCGGAAAGCTGGCTGGCATTACCGGCAGTGATGCATGCGCCCGGCCCGCGCACCGGCTTCAACGCCGCCAGCCCTTCCAGGCTGGTGTCAGGGCGGTTGCCTTCATCACGGGCGATGGTCACATCGCGTTCGGACACCGCGCCGCTTTCCTTGTCCACCAGCTTCATCGTCGCCGTGACGGGTACGATTTCGGCATCGAAGCGTCCCGCGTCCTGCGCTGCCGCCGTGCGCTGCTGCGATTGCAGTGCATAGGCGTCCTGCGCCTCGCGACTGATGCCATAGCGTTTTGCAACCACTTCGGCAGTGTCGATCATCTGCATATAGGCGGCGGGCTGCATCGCCACCAGTTCCGGGTCCGGCTCGATCCGCAGTTCCTGCGTCTGCACCATCGATATGGATTCCACGCCCGCACCAATGGCGATATTCTGCCCGTCGACAATGATCTGCCGCGCGGCAATGCCGATCGCCATCAGCCCCGACGCGCATTGCCGGTCCACCGTCATCCCGGGCACGCTTGGCGGCAGGCCCGCCCGCAGCGCTGCATTGCGGCCGATGGTCGCCTGCACACCCTGCGGCAATGCGGAGCCGACGATCACATCGTCGATTTCGGCAGGCGCCACCCCGGCCCGTTCGATGGCGGCGGTCATGGCATGGGCGGCCAGGGTTGGGGAAGGTGTGGCATTGAAGGCGCCGCGATAGGCGCGGCCGATCGGCGTGCGCGCCGTTGAAACGATCAATGCCTCACGCATGGTTCAGTCATCCTTCCTGCCGGCCTGTTATCCAGCCAGCCTATAGCGCATCGCCCTGTGCGTCGCCCTGGGGTTTTCCATCAGCGACCTTCACTACATCGCCGGCCGCCGGATAGGGCATGATCATTGTACCGTCGGGTGCGGCGGTGAACGTCGTCTGTGTCGGATAGGCGAATTCGATGCCCTGCTTCTCGAACAGGCGGAGCACGCCCACCGCCACGGCCATGCGCCGTTGCACGAATATGTTGTAATCATTTGTGGCAACGTCGAACACCAGTTCGAAATCGATGCTGCTGGCGCTGAAATTGACGAAGGTCCCGCGGCTGAACAGGCAATTTTCGACATTGTCGACAACGGCGCGCAACATGGCCGGCAGCTGTTCGATGGTGTCCACCGGCGTCTGATAGATCAACCCCAGGGTGAAGGTGACGCGGCGCTGCACGATGCGCGTGTTGTTCGCCAGTTCCTTGCTGAGGAGATTGGCGTTGGATACGACCAGCAATTCGCCGGTCAGCGCGCGCACCCGTGTCGTCTTGAGGCCGATTTCCTCCACCGTGCCGCTGCGCGTGTCCCAGGCAATTGCATCGCCCTTGCGAAACGGACGGTCGAACAGGATCGAAAGCGCCGCGAACAGATCGGAAAATATGCCCTGCGCGGCAAGGCCGATGGCAATGCCGCCAATACCGAGGCCGGCGACCAGCGCAGTGACATTGACGCCCAGATTGTCCAGAATCAGGATCACGGCCACCGCGAACACCGCCACCGAAATCAGCAGGCGGATAATGCCCATGGCCGACACCAGCGAGCTGTGATCGCTGCCATCGGCAGTCGCGCGATATTCAATCCAGCCCAGCGCCAGCTCGCGCACCCAGATCGCGCCCTGCAAGGCGGTCGCGATGGTGAAGATCATGTGGATCAGCCCCTGCACGGCAGGCGGCGGCGCGGCGGTGTCGGCAACCATTTCAGCGGCGACCGCGATCATGAACCACAACTGCGTCTTCATGGCGATGCGGCCGATCAGCGTCCTGAACGGGGAGAGATGTTCGCCCCGGCCAATTCTGATGCCGCCCAGCTTCAGGCCGTAGATGACGGCGATGATGATGGCCGCCGCCAGCAGCGCCATCAGCACGCCGCCGCTGTTGGTGGTCAGCCACAGCCACGCCTGATCGACCAGCAGGTTCAGGTTTCTTACGCTGTCATCGACCGTCTTCATCCGTGCGCACCTTCTTTTGCCGGGGCCGCAGTATCGATCGCTTCAAGAAAGGCAATCAATCCCCGCTCCTGCCGCGTCAGATATTGCGTGGTCCGCGGCAGGCTGATCGCTCCGCCGCGGTTGCCGGCCCTCACATATTCGATGATCGCAGGGTGAATATAGGATTTACGGGCAATCGCCGGTGTATTGCCCAATGCCTGCGCCACCGGCTCCACCATCTGCTTCAGCGAAAGCCCCTGCTTTCCGGCTGCGACGATTGCGCCAAAGGCGATCACGCTCGCCCCCCAGGTGCGAAAATGCTTGGCGGTGAACTGCTCGCCGGTCGCCTCCTTGATATAGGCATTGACGTCGCTGGAGGTGACGGGATGCTGTTTGCCCTCTTCATCGACGAACTGGAACAACGTCTGCCCCGGCAGGTCGTGGCAACGCTTGACGATGCGCGCCAGCCGCCGGTCGGCAATGGTCAGCCGCTGCATCTTTCCCGATTTGCCGCGATAGTTCAACGTCACCCGGCTGCGGCTGGCGCGCGCGTGCCTGTTCAGCAGGGTGGTTGCGCCAAAGCTCTTGTTCTGGCGGCGGTAGCTGTCATTGCCGATCCGCACCTTGCCAAGGTCCAGAAGGCGCACGATCGCTGCGATGACCGTGTCCTTCGTCGGCGAAGACCGTGCCAGATCCCGCTCTACCTTTGCCCGCAGTTTCGGCAGCGCGCGGCCAAAGGCGGCACAGCGATCATATTTGTTCATTTCCTGAGCGGATCGGAACAGCGGGTGGTAGCGATATTGCCTGCGCCCCCGCGCGTCATAGCCCACGGCCTGCAAATGCCCGGCCGGGTCGGGGCAGAACCAGCAGTCGCTATAGGCGGGCGGCATGCCGATATGGTTCAGCCTGTCGATCTCGTCCCTGTCGGTGATCCGCTCGCCGTCCGGCTGGTAATAGGCCCAGCCATTGCGCATCTTTCGGCGCGTTATTCCCGGTTCCGCCGGGTCTGAATAGAGGATGCCGTCACAGGCCTGTTCGTTTTTCGCGCTGGTGCCGGCAGTTGTCACGGCGATTGAACGCCGCCACGCACCGCCGGTTCCGGTTCAGTCCGCCACGGTCAGCACCTCCAGCATCAGATGATGAACCTGCGCGCCCTCGTCATCGTGCATGCGATGTTCCAGCAGGGCGACATCGGCCACCACATGGCCGGGTACGTACAGTTCCGCCTCGCCCAGCCCGGCGATCAGCCCATCCACCACGCCGCGGCCAATGCCTTCGATCCTGATCGTCACCTGATGCTGCTGTCCGTTGAACGTGGCGCTGGCCCAGGCCTGGCTGGTCATGTCCTCAACCACCATCGCCGGCGGCGACCCATGATGTGCAACCCCATCCATCCGCGCCCGAAGCCAACTGCTGATCGCGCGCAACAGCCTGCCCTGTGCATCTGAAATCAATGGACGCATGTCTTGCCTCCCCCATTTTCATATTCATCGATATAGCGGCGCACCCGCGCCTCGGTTGCCGGCCGCGGCTGGCGGCCGCGCCGCAGATCACCCACGAATCGGGGATCGCTGACCGACTGTCTGCCAAAGCGCGTGGCCGGTGTGCCGGTGGCCCTCAGATGCCGCTCGATTAGGCGCAGCAATGTCATGGCATATGCCCTCCTGTCGCTTGAGTTCCCCTTTTGTTCTATTATGATTTCCTACTTGTCTAGGTTTTTTCCTAGTTATATAAGCAAATGATGAGAAACGAGGCTGTCCGTGCGCGGCTTGACGCCCTGATTACCGAGAAGAAAGAGGATTATTCCTCGATTTCCCGGCTCATCGGCCGCAATCCTGCCTATATCCAGCAATTCATCAAACGCGGCGTTCCCCGCCGTCTGGCGGAAGGGGATCGACAGCGAATCGCCCAATATCTTGGCGTGGCCGAAACCGAACTCGGTGCCTCCCCACGCGGGGAACACAGCGTACCGGGCACGGATTTCGTGCTGGTCCCGCGTCTTGACGTTGGCGCATCGGCCGGACCGGGCGCGCTGCCGGGGGAAGAACGGGCGACGGCCAGCCTTGCCTTTCACAGCGAATGGCTGCGCCGCAATGCAGGCGGCAATGCGTCTGCCCTGTCCGTCATCACCGTGACAGGCGATTCGATGGTTCCCACCCTTTCCGACGGGGACGAGATTCTGGTGAATGCGGCCGACGCGGCGGAACGGCTTCGCGACGGCATTTATGTGCTGCGGGTGGAAGGCGCGGTGATGGTGAAGCGTCTTGCCATCAACCCGGCGGGCCGCACCTTCACGATCAGGAGCGACAATCCGGCCTATCCGCCATGGGAAGGCTGTGATCTGGAAAGCGTGGCAATCATCGGCCGGGTCATCTGGATGAGCCGGCGCATCGGCTGAACGGGTCCTTCCGCCTCAGCCCTCATGCCCCAGCCCCTGTTTCCTCAGTCCCTGCCGCGCTGGATCAGCCACTGGCCTAGCGCGATCAGCAGGCCCAGGGTCAGGCCGCCCAATATCCCAAGGCTGGGCTGGCCCATATAAATGCCGATGCCGGCACCCAGAAGCAGGGAAAGCGCCAGAAAGATGCCGCCGCCACGGCTATTGTCTTTTCGGGGATTCGTCATCGCGCCCCTTTGCCACGGTGAACGACTTTGCGCCAGCGACGCAGTGGTGGCAGCATGTGCCGATTGGCGCGCCGCTTCATTTCATGGGTGATTTGATGCGGTCTGGCGCAAGGTTGTGACGCATATTACGCGCGCGTCCTTCCGCTTGGCTGCGAAAAACTCTACACCAACGCCATGCAGTCTCCACGGCTGGCGGCGGCGGCCGTCCTTGTGTTCAGCCTTTTACCTTTTCGCGCCGCCGTGGCGGCGGTGGCCGCCGATGATGATCAGGCCGATGCACCCATTGTCGCGCCGCTGGTCACCCCTGCCGATCTGTCGCCCGATTCGCCGCTGGCGCCCATGCCCGATCTGGAAGTGCCATGGCCTGATCTTGAGGAACGCGCCCCCTCACCCGATGAGGAAAAGGCACAGCGATCCATTACGGCCGACCGCCATTATTCAGTGCAGATCGAAGGGCTTGGCGATGTGCGGGTGCATGAACTGACGGGGGAGTTCGACGGTCTTTCGGCACTGAAACGCGAAGCGGCGCATGATGCTGCCGCCAATGCCGCGCAGATCGATCGACGGGCTCGCGAAGACGCCGATCTACTGGCGGAGCTGCTGCGCGCCCATGGCTATTATGACGGGCGGGTGGAACGGCTGATCACCGCCGCCCCGCAGGACCAGAACCGGCTGCTCGTCACCCTCACCGCCGATCCCGGCCCATTGTTCACCTATTCCTCGGTGGAGGTGCGCGGCGTCGATGCCGCACATGCCGGTGAAATCCGTGCCCTGCTTCCCCTCAAGGCGGGCGATGCCGTCGATGCGCAGCAGACGCAGGCCGCGGAATTGCAGTTGAAGACGCAGCTTCCCCGCCATGGCTATGTCTTCGCTACCGTCGGCACGGCGGACATATTGGTCGATCACGACAACAACCAGGCCAGCTATGCCATTCCGGTGGATATCGGCCCGGCTGCCCGCTTCGGCGACATTCACGTCACTGGCGACCGGGTGTTCGGCCCAAGGCATATCAGCCATATCGCAAGGTTCAGCCAGGGCCAGGCCTATGATTCGGCGGATGTCGACGATCTTCGCCGTGCGATCATCGCCACCGGCCTTGTCTCGGAAGTGGAGATCAAGCCGGTCCGCGGCAATACATTGGACGACGGCTCCGTCCTTGCCGATCTGGACGTGAAGATGGCGGCCGCGCCAATGCGCACCATTGCGGGAACGGCCGGTTATGACACCGGGCAGGGCGCGCGGGTGGAACTGAGCTGGCAGCACCGCAACCTGCTGCCGCCGGAAGGCGCCGTCACCTTTCGCGGCGTTGCCGGCACCAAGGAGCAGTTGCTGGGGGCAGAGCTTCGCCGGTCCAATTTCCGCAAGCGCGACCAGGTGCTTGCCGGCCAGTTCAGCCTGCAACGCCAGCGACTTGATGCCTATGACGCCGAAACCGCCAGCCTTGGCCTTGGCATCGAACGGCAAACCAACATCATCTGGCAGAAGAAATGGATATGGTCGTTCGGCGGCGAATTGCTCGCCACGCGCGAAACGGACAATCACCGCACCGGCAGCAGTAACGGCACCCGCACCTATTTCATCGCGGCAACGCCGGTTCGGCTTGCCTATGACAGCAGCGACGATCTCCTCGATCCGCATCGCGGCTTTCGCCTGTCGGGGCGTGTGTCACCGGAAGTGTCGCTGCAATCGGGTCAGTCCGGCTATGTCCGGATGCAGCTTGACGGTTCGGGCTATCTGCCGTTGGGGTCCGACAGATATGTTCTGGCCGGGCGGGTGCGGCTTGGCTCGATACAGGGCGCGTCGACCTTTTCCATCGCGCCGTCGCGCCGTTTCTATGCCGGCGGTGGCGGTTCGGTACGCGGCTTCAGCTATCAGGGCATCGGCCCCAAGGACGCCAATGGCGATCCGGTGGGCGGCAGCAGCCTGACCGAATTTGCGGTGGAGGCGCGCATCCGCTTCGGCAATATCGGCATTGTGCCCTTTCTCGATGCGGGCCAGCTCTACACCTCGGCCCAGCCGAAGTTCTCCGGCTTTCGTTATGGCACCGGCCTTGGCGTGCGCTATCATTCCAGCTTCGGACCGATCCGCGTCGATGTGGGCACACCGCTCCACCGGCGGTCGGGGGAAAGCCGGCTGGCGATCTACGTCTCGCTGGGGCAGGCATTCTGATGGCCCCGCCCCCGCCTGACGATCCGCCCCCGCCTGACGATCCGTCCCGCGATCTGGCCGAAGAGGAAGCACCGGTCGAAAGCCGTTCGCTGCTGCTGCGCCTGTTGCTGTGGGTCGTCGTTGGCGCTGTCACGCTGGCGCTGGTGCTTGGCGCGCTGGTCGCTTCACTCGATACCGGTCCGGGGCGGCGGCTGGTGGCCGAACAGATTGCGCGGCTGGCTCCCGGAACGGGCCTGCGTGTATCGATCGGCCGGATCGAAGGGTCCATTTATGGTCGCATGACGCTGCGCGACCTCCGCCTGTCCGATCCGCAAGGCCTGTTTCTGGAAAGCCCCTCGGTCACGCTGGATTGGCAACCATCGACATGGCTTTCCAACCGGCTGCAGATCAACGAGCTCAGCGCATCGCTGGTGCGGTTGCACCGTCTGCCCCGGCTGCGGCCCGATCCCGATGGCCGCGGAGCGATCCTGCCACGCTACGACATCGGCCTCGGCAAGCTGCGCATCGACAGGCTGTGGCTGGGTGCCCCCATTGCCGGCACCCCGCGCGCTGCACTGGTGATCGGCGAAGGCGAAATCCGCTCCGGCCGGGCACTGGTTCGCCTTGCCGCGCGCATGCGTGACGGGGGGGACAGGCTGGCCGTCATTCTCGATGCCGCGCCGGATCGCGACAGGTTCGATCTGGAAGGCGCGATCAGCGCACCGGCGGGCGGCATATTGGCGCGGCTGTGGAAATTGCGCGACGGGCTTGAGCTGCGCGTTTCCGGCGATGGCAGCTGGCGATCGTGGAAGGGCGCGGCCCATGCCCGCTCCGGCACGCATCCGCTGCTCGATCTCAGCCTCACCAACGCCAGTGGCCAGTTCGACATTGCCGGCACCGCCATGCCGTCGCCGCTGCTGCACGGCAAGCTGCAACGCCTCACTGCACCGCGCGTGCTCATCACCTCCACCATGCGGGTGAACGACCGGCGGTTCGACATTGGCGCATCGGTGCGTTCATCCGCGTTGCAGGTCGATGCGGCGGGCGTGGTCGACCTGCGCCGCAGCCTGTTCGAAGGGCTGGACATCAATGCCCTGCTGCTGAAGCCCGAGGCGCTTTTTTCCAACATGCGCGGCCGCGACATTCGCCTTCGGATGACGGTGGCCGGGTCGTTCGGCCACCCCGGCATCGATTATGCGATCACCAGTCCCCTGGTCTTCTTCGACAACACCGGCTTTGAAACGGTGCGGATCAGCGGGCGCGCCACCCTGTCCGGCCCGCGCAAGACCATTCCGGCAACCGCGACAGCACGTCGCGTCATCGGCGCGGGAGATCTGGCGGAATCCATTCTGTCCAGCTTGCGGATCGAAGGGCCGCTCTATCTGGAAGGCCAGCGCCTTTCAGCCGATCGCCTGCAAATCCATGCGGCTCATGCCAATGGCCGGGGCGCATTGGCGATAGATCTTGCAACCGGCCGCTATGTCGTTGCCGTCAACGGCCAGATCCCCGGCTATGAACTGCCCGGCGTGGGCCTTGTCGACGTGCGGACGGAATTGAAGGCCGTGCCCGGCGCGGTGCGTGGTGCAATGCTCAGCGGAACCGCCCATGCCGATGTCCGGCGGCTGGACAATGGCCTGTTCCGCAACATTGCCGGCGGTCTGCCGACGCTTGACACGCGCATCGCACGTCGTGCGGACGGTGTTGTCCACCTCCTCGACATGAAGCTGAACGCGAGGCGCATCCAGCTGGAAGGCGATGGCCAGCGTCGCCGCGACGGCAGCGTACATATCGATGCCACTGGCCGGCACGACAGCTATGGCGCGGTCGTTCTGGCACTGGAGGGGGATATTGCCCATCCTCGTGTCGATCTTGCCCTGCCACGCCCGCATCTGGGTGCCTATTTCCATGACGTGCTGCTGCGCATGGACCCCGACGATCGCGGCTGGCGCTATGGCCTGCGCGGTGGATCCGTGATCGGTCCCTTCACCAGCAACGGCCGTATTACCGCCATCAAGGATCAGCCGACGGTGATCGATGTCGCGCGCCTCAGCCTTGGCGGCACCACTGGCCGTGGCCGGCTGCGTTCGCTGCCCGGCGGCCTTGCCGGCGATCTGACGCTTGCCGGCGGCGGTGTCGACGGCAGCCTGCATCTTGCCCCGGCCAATGGGGTGCAGCGGGTGGAAAGCCATCTTGTCCTTCGCCGGGCACGCTTCCCCGGTCCGCCGGTGCTGTTCGTCAGCCAGGGCCGGATCGACGCAGTGGCGCTGCTGCGTGACGATGGCCCGACGATAGAGGGCACATTGGCGGCGCAGCGCGTGCGCTATGGCAAGATGATCCTGAACGAGATCAGCACCAACACCAGATTGGTGAATGGCACCGGCACCATCGCTGCAAAGCTGGCGGGCACGGCCAACATACCGTTCAGCTTCGATGCGCGACTGGCGGTCAGGCCGCTGTCGATCACCCTGTCGGGCAGCGGCGCGCTGGAACGCCGGCCGATCACCCTTGCCAGCCCGGCAGTGATGGCGCGCGAGGGGGATGATTGGGTATTGCGCGATGCAAAGGTCGAATATGCCGGCGGCGATGCCGTGCTGTCCGGCCGCCTGGGCACCATGCGGCAATTCAGCGCACGGCTGAATGCGCTCGATCTGTCCATTCTCAACCTGTTCAACCCCCGGCTTGGCCTTTCGGGCAAGGCATCGGGCGATATTTCCTATGAACAGCCCGCCGCCGGACGACTTCCAAAAGGGCGGGTGACGCTTACCGTGCGCGGGCTCAGCCGATCCGGGCTGGCGATGACATCGACACCGGTTGACCTTGGCATTGCCGCGTTGCTGGATGGCCGGGCTGGTGCGATGCGGGCAATCGTCCGTTCAAAAGGCCGTATCATTGGCCGCGCGCAAGGCCGTATTTCGCCCATTCCCGGTGAATCGGACGATCCGTTGCTGGAACGCCTCTATGCCGCGCCACTGTTCGCGCAGATTCGTTACAATGGGCCATTTGACGCCCTGTGGCGGCTGACCGGGATAGAGACGGTCGACATATCCGGCCCGGCGCAGATTGCCGCCGATTTCGGCGGGCGTTTTGGTGAACCGATGATCAAGGGTGTTTTCCGAACCGATGACGCACGGCTGGAAAGCCCGGTGGTCGGCACGGTCGTCACCGGCCTGAAGGCCGGCGGTCGGTTCGACGGATCCCGGCTGGTCATCCCGCAATTTTCAGGCGCCACGCCCAAGGGCGGCGGGCTGACCGGCAATGCGGTGATCGATCTGGCAGCCGCCAATGGCTTTGGCCTCGACATCGCGATCAATGCCGACAATGCCCGCCTGATCGATCGCGACGATCTGCGCGCCGATATCACAGGCCCATTGCGCCTCCATTCCGATGGATCGGGCGGGCTGATCAGCGGCAACGTATCGATTCGCTCCGCCCGCTTCCGCCTTGGCCGCGCATCTGCCGGCCAGGTGCCGCGCCTTGATGTGCGGGAGGTCAACCAGCTCGACGATGATGAAGAGGAGGATTCGCCCAGCCGTCCCTGGAAGCTCGACATTCATGCCGCGGGACGCAATCAGGTGATGGTGACCGGCATGGGCCTGGATTCCGAATGGCGGACGGACCTGAACATCACCGGCATTGCCGAACGGCCCGAAATCACCGGCAGCGCCGATCTGGTGCGCGGCTCCTATTCCTTTGCCGGCAAGCGTTTTGATCTGACGCGCGGGCAGATACGCTTCACCGGCGGCTATCCGCCCGATCCAACGCTCGACATTGTAGCGGAAGCCAGCGTGCAGGGATTGTCCGCCAATATTCGCGTCGGCGGCACGGGCCAGCAGCCCGACATCAGCTTTGCCAGCGTGCCTTCGCTGCCTGAAGACGAAGTGCTGTCCCGCCTTTTGTTCGGCACTTCGGTCGCCAATCTTTCCGCGCCGGAAGCACTGCAGCTTGCCGGCGCTGTCGCCACCATCCGCAAAGGCGGCGCCAGTGCGGGAAATCCGCTCAACAAGCTGGGCCGTGCCTTTGGCATAGACCGCATCCGCATTGTCCCGGCAGACCAGGCAACCGGCCAGGGCACATCCGTGGCTGCCGGCAAATATATCGGCCGCCGTGTCTATGTGGAGGTGGCGTCTGACGCGCAGAATTATTCGGCAACGCAGATAGAGGTGGAAATGACACGCTGGCTTTCCGTGTTGTCCAAGGTATCCACCCTGGGGCAGACCAGCGTGAACGTGAAAATATCCAAGGATTATTGATCCGCGCCCCGTCGCCGATGGTTGCGTCGCGCAGCCTGTCCGCTATGGGCAGCGGCATGAACGCATCCGCCGCCAGCACCAGCCATTATCCGCCGTCCGCCACGCTGATTGGCTATGCCTATTCCGCACTTGGCGCGGTGCTGTTCGCCACCAAGGGCATCTTCATCAAGCTGGCCTATGCACAGGGGCTTGATACGGAAACGCTGCTTGCCCTGCGCATGGTATTTTCGGTGCCCGTCTTTGCCGGCATCGCCTTGTTCATCTGGCTGCGTCGGCCCCGCGAACGCCGCCCTTCGCCACGGCTTCTGATCGGCGGTGCCGCCGTCGGCGTCCTTGGCTATTTCATCTCGTCATGGCTGGATTTCACCGGTCTTTCCTATCTCTCGGCCCAGCTCGAACGGCTGATCCTGTTCACCTATCCTTTTTTCACCATCATCTTCGCGGCACTACTGCTGCGCCACCCGATAAAGCCGCACAGCATTGCCGGGGCCGCCGTCAGCTATGCCGGGCTGTTGCTGGTGATGCTCAAATCAGGTCATGCCGGACATGGCGCCATCGCCACCGGCGGCGCCTTTGTGCTGGCGGCCGCCGTCAGCTTCGGGCTTTATCAGGTGCTGGCGCGCGAATTCATCGTTCGCGTGGGCGGTGACTTCTATACCGGCCTTGCCATGTCCACCGCCGGAATATGCGCCTTTGTGCTATTTGGCGCCACCGGTCATCATCTTGCCGATTTCGCAGTCAGCCCCAAGGCAATGGGCATTGCCGCCGGGCTGGCGCTGTTCGCCACCATATTCCCCGCCTTTGCGATGGCGGCCGGGCTTGGGCGTATCGGCGCACAGGGCACTGCGGTGATCGGTACGCTCAGCCCACTGGTCACCACCGTGCTTGCCGTGGTGCTGCTTGGCGAACCCTTTGGCATGGTCGATGCCATTGGCACGCTGCTGGTGGTCGGTGGCGTTGGCCTGTACACCGTCATCGACAGCAGGGCACGGGCACGCCCCGCCGCGCCAGTCAGCCAGGCATAGCCGGCGCATGAAAAAAGGGGGAAGCCGCCAGGCTCCCCCCTTTTCGGATCAAAAGCCGGTCAGGCCTCAGTCCTTGTCATTGCCGCCAGTCAGAAAGGCCGGTGCGAATTCAGGCTCGGGGCCTTCGTCCTTGCCCCTGCCGCCTTCGCCACGCGGGCCGCGATCGCCACGGTCCCCACGCGGGCCACGATCCCGGCGGCGGTCGCCGTCGCGGCGCGGACCACGATCACCGCGCGGCTCGCGTTCTTCACGCGGCGGGCGGGTATCGGCCAGTTCTTCCCCGGTTTCCTGATCGACGACGCGCATCGACAGGCGCACCTTGCCGCGATCGTCGATGCCCAGCACCTTCACCTTCACTTCCTGCCCTTCAGACAGGACATCGGCCACCTTGGCGACACGCTCGTTCTTGATTTCCGAGATGTGCACCAGGCCGTCGCGCGCGCCCATGAAGTTCACGAAAGCGCCGAAATCGACCATCGACACAACCTTGCCGGTGTAGATCTTGCCCACTTCCGGTTCGGCGACGATGCCGATGATCCAGTTGCGCGCGGCTTCGATCTGCGCCGGGTCGGACGAGGCGATCTTCACAGTGCCATCATCCTCGATGTCCACCTTGGCGCCGGTGGTGGCGACGATCTCGCGGATCACCTTGCCGCCGGTGCCGATGATTTCGCGGATCTTGTCCTTGGGCACGCTCATCGTTTCGATGCGCGGTGCATGGGCAGACAGTTCGGTGCGGGTGGTGTCCAGCGCCTTGGCCATTTCGCCAAGAATATGAGCACGGCCTTCATGCGCCTGCGTCAGCGCGACGCGCATGATTTCCTCGGTGATTCCCGCCACCTTGATGTCCATCTGAAGGCTGGTGATGCCTTCGGACGTGCCGGCAACCTTGAAATCCATGTCGCCCAGATGATCTTCATCACCCAGAATGTCGGAGATGACGGCAAAGTTCTTGCCTTCAAGGATAAGGCCCATGGCGATGCCCGACACCGGCCGCTTCAGCGGAACGCCTGCATCCATCAGCGCCAGCGAGGCGCCGCACACCGTTGCCATCGACGAAGAACCGTTGGACTCGGTGATGTCCGACAGGACGCGGATGGTATAGGGGAATTCTTCCTTGCCCGGCAGCACGGGATGGATCGCCCGCCACGCCAGCTTGCCATGGCCGATTTCGCGGCGACCCGGCGCGCCGAAGCGGCCCACTTCACCCACCGAATAAGGGGGGAAGTTATAGTGCAGCATGAAATGTTCGTAATTCACGCCGTTCAGGCCGTCGATCATCTGTTCGCTGTCGGCGGTGCCAAGCGTGGTGGTGACGATCGCCTGGGTTTCGCCGCGAGTGAACAGCGCCGAACCATGGGTGCGCGGCAGCACATGCACCTCACCCTTGATCGGGCGCACGGTTTTGGTGTCGCGGCCATCGATACGGCGGCCTTCCTTCAGGATGGCGGTGCGCACCACATCGGCTTCCAGCTTCTTGACCAGCTTGCCGATCTTCAGCTTGGTGGCGCTGTCGGCGTCGGCATATTCGGCCTTCACCTTTTCGCGCGCGGCGCTCAACGCGGCGACGCGATCGGCCTTGCCGGTCAGGCGATAGGCGGCTTCGATGTCCTTGCCCACCAGCTTCTTCAGCTTGGTCACGGTCGCGGCCTGGTCATCCTGCGCCGGCAGTTCCCAGGGTTCCTTGGCGGCGGCTTCGGCCAGACGGATGATCGCGTCGATCACCGGCTGCGATTCCTTGTGGACGAACATCACCGCGCCCAGCATGGTTTCTTCCGAAAGCTCCTGCGCTTCGGATTCCACCATCAGCACGGCATCGCGCGTGCCTGCGGCCACAAGATCAAGGCTGCTCTGCTTGATCTGGTCGCGGCTGGGGTTCAGCACATATTCGCCATCGATCCATGCCGCGCGGCCAGCGCCGATCGGCCCCATGAACGGAATGCCCGACAGGGTGAGCGCGGCCGAAGCGGCGATCATCGCCACCATGTCCGGCTCATTCTCGCCGTCATAGGACAGCACCTGCGCGATCACGAGGACTTCATTATAGAAGCCTTCGGGGAACAGCGGGCGGATCGGCCGGTCAATCAGACGGCTGGTCAGCGTTTCCGCTTCGGTGGCGCCGCGTTCACGCTTGAAAAAGCCACCCGGAATGCGTCCGGCGGCCGAATATTTTTCCTGATAATGGACGGTGAGCGGGAAGAAGTCCTGCCCGTCCTTCACCGATTTCGCAGCAGTGACGGCGCAAAGCACGACCGTCTCGCCATAGGTGGCAAGCACCGCGCCATCAGCCTGGCGTGCGATACGCCCGGTTTCCAGGGTGAGCTTGCGGCCACCCCACATCACTTCCTGCTTATGAATATCAAACATCTGGCTTTACTGCCTTATTTCCATGCCAGCAGCCCTATTGCCGCCAGCGTTCCTGTCTGTCGGGCGGCGCTCCGCGCGCGCCCCATATGCGAAACGGCCCCCGCAAAGGGGGGCCGTCCGCGTTACTTGCGAAGCCCGAGCTTCGCGATAAGGTCGCCATAACGGCCGGCGTCCTTGCGCTTGAGATAATCAAGCAGGCGACGCCGCTTGTTGACCAGCATCAGAAGGCCGCGACGCGAATGATTGTCCTTCGCGTGCGTCTTGAAATGTTCGGTCAGGTTCTGGATGCGCTCGGTCAGGATCGCGATCTGCACTTCCGGGCTGCCGGTGTCCGTGGCAGCACGGGCATTGTCCGTGATGATCTGGGCCTTGCGTTCAGCAGTTACCGACATCGTCATACTCCGTTATTGAAGGTTGAAACCGCGCACCACCCGGACCTCAGGCCCGGCAACCTCCACAAGCGCGACCGGAACAGACGCATCGGTCGCTAGATGGAGGCCCTGTTTTGCGGCAATCCCGATCAACCGCTGCCCCTGACGGAGCAACCTTGCCTGATCGGGCGCGAGAGCAAGAGCCGGGATGTCGTCCAGCCCTGCAATCAACGGCAAGAGCGCCTGTTCAAGCTGGCGTTCCTGCCCCAGTTCCTCCAGCTTGTCCAGTGGAATCGCCTGATCCAGCGTGAAGGGGCCCGCGCGCGTGCGACGAAGCATGGTGACATGACCGACGCTGCCCATGGCCCGCGCGATATCACGCGCCAGGCTGCGCACATAGGTGCCCTTGGAACAATCCACGGCGAGAGTTGCGGCTGCCAGCCCCTGCTCCGTTGATCCGGCCGCAGCCTCCGCCCCGTCGATCACCAGCCGGTGGATTGTCACCTGCCGCGCCTTCAATTCCACCTGCTGGCCGGCGCGGGCCAGTTCATAGGCGCGGCGGCCATCCACCTTCAGCGCGGAATAAGCAGGCGGCATCTGTTCGATCGGCCCGGTGAAGCCACTCAGCGCCTGCTCCAGCGCTGCGATTGTCGGGCACGCGGCGCTGTAGGCGACGGCCTCTCCCTCCCCATCCAGCGTGTCGGTTTCCACGCCAAAGCCGATAGTGAAGCGATAGCCCTTGCGCGCGTTGAGCATGTGCCCGGTCAGCTTGGTGGCTTCGCCCAGCGCGATTGGCAGAACGCCCGTCGCCAATGGGTCCAGCGTGCCGCCATGGCCGATGCGCGGCACCGCATAGCCGTTTTGGCGCAGGACGCGCTTCACCGCGCCCACCGCCTGTGACGAGCTCAGCCCAATGGGCTTGTCGAGGATGATCCAGCCATTCATCCCACCGCCTTAATCCATCGGGCAAAGCGGTGGGAACGGATTTTGCAACAATAGACAGGTTGCAGACAGCACGGCCGACGCACCGCCGGCCATCATCGGCCTGCCTTACCGGCCTGCCTGCCTGCACCGTCGGCGGCGGGTTCATCGGCCGCCGTCACTCAGTCCGTTGGCTCAACCCTTGTGGCCAGCCTGTGCCGGATGATGATCGATGCCATGCTTGCGGCCGCTTTTGCCCTTGGGCGGCGGTGCGCTTTTCACCAGGCTCGACAAGGCGCAGCGATGACCCTTGACGATGATCGAGCTGTAACGGTCCAGCGTATCCGCACCCCGGGTTTCAAAGCCGATCGCTTCCGCAAAGGGCAGGTCGGTACACGGCCCCATCAGCCTTGCCAGATACCATTGGCGATGCTGATCCTGAATATACAGGCTGTCTCGGCCATTTTCACGCCAGTCATTGATCCCGCCGTGGTTGACGAAGGGGATCGTCGCTTCCTGACCATGGGTCGCCGGTGCGGCTGGTGCCGCCATTGCGGGAATGACCGACGATGCTGCAATCAGACCCGCCAGAACAAGGGCTTTCATGGGCCTTCTCCTTTCACCTGAGGATCATGGCCGATGTCGCCTGAACGGAGCCTGAGCCCATGCTCCACATCAGGCCATTCATCGGCTAATATGGAATAAATCGCGGTGTCGCGAAAATATCCCGTCCAGGTGATACGATTGCGGCGCAGCACGCCTTCGCGATTCGCACCAAGCCGTTCCACGGCGCGCAGCGATCGATGGTTCCTGGTGTCGATGCGAAATTCGACGCGGATGAAGCCTTGCGAAAATGCCCTTTCCAGCATCATCCGCTTTACCACCGGGTTCACCCCGCTGCCGCGCAGACGCGGTGTGATGAAACTGCCGCCGATTTCCACCACCCTGTTGGCCGCATCGACGAAATAGCTGGTCATGCCGATGGTTTCGCCATTCAGAACAATGGCGAAGGGTACGCGGTTGACGGCGGCGCACATCGCGTCAAATCCGGGGTCGAAGGCATCGCCCATCATTGAAACCGGATAGATGCGCCAGATATCGCTATCAGCGGCGCAGGCTCGTTTCAGCGGCTCGCGATGCTTTTCGGCCAATGGCTCCAGCCGCAACGGGCCGGACGCCATTGGCACGGCAAGGTCATTCCCCGTCAGTGCCGTCATCTCTGCCAGCATCGTCGGCCGTGCCGGGCTGGTCCAGATCACGCGCGACACGTGGATCGCGCAGCAATGCGTCGATCCGATCGCCCTCGTCAAAACTTTCGTCGGGCAGGAACTTCAGGTCGGCGGCATATTTGGTGTTCACGCGGCGCGCCACTTCGCCCTTCAGATAGCGCACATTGCGCTTCAGCGCGGCCAGCACCGCCTGTTCATCCGTGCCCAGCAACGGCTTCACAAAGGCGGTGGCGTGGCGCAGATCGGGCGACATGCGCACTTCGGTGATTGAAACGCTGTGCGATGCAAGCACATCGTCATTCACATCGCCGCGCATCAGAATATCGGCAAGCGCGTGGCGCACCTGCTCGCCGACGCGCAGCAGACGCACCGAACGCCCTTCCCTGTCCTGCATCTGGCGCATCGCCATTCCTCTTCAAAAGGCATCGCCCGGGACTGGAAACCCCCGGGCGACACGCAAACCGACAATCAGTAACGCGGCAGACGTCAAAGCGTGCGGGCGCGTTCCTCGATCTCGAAAGTTTCGATGACATCGCCAACCTTGATGTCCTGGAAATTATCCAGGCCGATGCCGCATTCCAGCCCGGCGCGCACTTCGGTGACATCGTCCTTGAAGCGACGCAGCGATGCGATCGATCCGGTATAGACGATGACATCGTCACGCATGACACGCGCCTTGAGGTTGCGCCGGATATGACCTTCGGTGACGAGCACACCCGCCGCCTTGCCATGCTTGCCAGCCTGGAACACCTCGCGCACCGCCGCCCGGCCCACCACATTTTCGTGGTACTCGGGGCCAAGCTGCCCGGCCATCGCTGCCTTCACTTCGTCGATCAGGTCATAGATGATGTCGTAATATTTAAGCGCGACACCATCACGAGCGGCAATTTCACGGGCCTTGGTATTGGCGCGGACGCCAAAGCCGATGATCGGCGCACGCGATGCTGCCGCCAGCGTGACATCGGATTCGGTGATGCCGCCAACGCCCGCATGAAGCACACGGGCACGGATTTCATCGGTCGACAGACCATTGATGGCGCTGACGATCGCTTCCACCGAACCCTGCACATCGGCCTTGACCACCACCGGGAATTCCTTGGCGGCATTGGCCTTGAGGGCAGAGAACATCGTCTCCAGATTGACCGGGGCGACAGTGGTGCGCTTCTTCTGCGCGACCGACTGGCGATAGGCGGCGACTTCACGGGCCCGGGCCTCGTTTTCCACCACCGACAGCGGATCACCGGCACCGGGCACGCCCGAAATGCCAAGGATTTCCACTGGCTGCGACGGGCCGGCCTCCTTCACCTGGCGGCCCTTGTCATCCACCAGCGCACGCACCTTGCCGCTTTCGCTGCCGGCGACGAAGACGTCGCCAACGCGAAGCGTTCCGCGGCCGACCAGCACCGATGCAACCGGGCCACGGCCCTTGTCCAGCTTCGCCTCGATCACCGTGCCTTCGGCGGCGCGGTTGGGGTTGGCCTTCAGTTCCATCAGTTCGGCCTGAAGCAGGATCTTGTCAGTCAGCTCGTCAAGGCCGATCTTCTTCAGTGCCGACACTTCGACGTCCTGCACATCGCCCGACATCGCCTCGACCACCACTTCATGCTGAAGCAGCGCCTCGCGGATCTTCTGCGGGTTGGCGCCCGGTTTGTCGACCTTGTTGATCGCCACGATCATCGGCACGCCGGCCGCCTTGGTATGGTTGATCGCCTCGATCGTCTGCGGCATCAGCCCGTCGTCGGCGGCCACCACGATCACCACAATGTCGGTGATATTGGCGCCGCGCGCGCGCATCTCGGAAAATGCGGCGTGGCCCGGGGTGTCCAGAAAGGTGATCCTGTCGCCGGATTTCAGCGTCACCTGATAGGCGCCGATATGCTGGGTGATGCCACCGGCCTCCCCGGCTGCGACATCGGTGCCGCGCAGCGCGTCGAGCAGCGACGTCTTGCCATGGTCGACATGGCCCATGATGGTGACGACCGGCGGGCGCGGCTGCAGATCGGCTTCCACATCGGGTTCGCCGATAACGCCGATTTCCACGTCGGATTCGGACACGCGCTTCACATTATGGCCGAATTCGGTGACCAGCAGTTCCGCCGTATCCTGGTCGATCGTCTGATTGACGGTGACCATCATGCCCATCTTGAACAGCGACTTCACCAGATCGGCGCCGCGTTCGGCCATGCGGTTGGCGAGTTCCTGAACGGTAATCGCTTCCGGCACCACCACATCGCGCACCTGCTTGGCGCCCGATCCGGTCTGGCTGTGCGACCTCTTGTCCTTTTCACGCGCACGGCGAAGGGCCGCAAGCGAGCGGACACGTACCGAATCCTCGGAATCCAGCGCACGGGTAACGGTCAGCTTGCCGGACTGGCGGCGATCGTCGGTGCGGCTGCGTGCAGGCTTCGCTGCATCGTTACGACGCGGGCTGGGGCTGTTGCTTCCCGTGCGGCGCGGCGCGGCGCGTTCTTCCGTCGCGGCCGCAGCTGGCACCGGCGCAGCTTCCGCCGCTGCGGGACGGGCAGCGCGACGCGTGGCTTCCTCTGCCTCGCGCGCGGCCTTTTCTTCCGCCTCGCGAGCAGCCTGTTCCTGCGCCTGGCGGTTTTCCTCGGTCCGGCGGCGTTCGTCTTCCTGCAGGCGGGCGCGCTCCTCATCCTCGCGGCGGCGCGCCTCTTCCAGCGAACGCAGGCGCGCTTCCTCCGCCTCGCGGAGCAGCTTGGCCTGAAGCTCCTGACGAGACATCAGGTCACGGCGCAGCGGCGAAGAGCCATTATTATTGCCGTTGCCACCACCCCGCGCAGGACGCTGTGCGGAACCGGCATTGCGCTGGCCGGGGCGATTGCCCTGGGCCGGCCTTGCCGATTGAGACGCCGGACGGGCAGGCGCGGCAGGCTTCGGCTTTGCGGCCGGTGTCGGGGCCGGCGCACTGCCCTGCGGGGCAGCCGGTGTTTCTTCAGCCTGTGCGACAGGCACGGATTCCGCCGCCGGCGCTGCTTGCGCGGTTTCGGCCGGTGCAGCTTCGGCGGGGGCAGGCGCGGGCGCAGCGACAGCTTCCGCCATGGGTGCCGCTTCTTCCGCCGGCTTTGCGGCGGGCTGTTCCGGTTCAGCCTTCTTCGCCTGCACGGGTGCCGGTTCCGGTCGTGGAGCCGGCTGCGGCATTGGCGGCGGCGGGGGCAGTTCCGTCATCGCACGCGCCGCCGGCGCAGAAGGTGTCTGCGCGGCAGGTGCGGCAGCGGGCTGCGGCGGTGCGACGACGACCTCGGCCGTCTCCGCTTCGGGCGTGGCAGCGCCTTCACCGGGCTTACCGATGACGCGGCGACGCTTCACCTCGACCACGACCGATTTCGACCGGCCATGGCTGAAGCTCTGCTTGACCTTGCCGGTCTCTACCGTCCGCTTGATGCCCAGCGGTCCGCGCATGCCCAGCTTTGGCTTGTTGTCGTCACTCATTCGCTATCCAACGCCTTCAATGTTTCAACGGGCGATGCGCCTTGCGAAGCGGATTCGCAAGTGCCTGACCGTTGTTCGTTCAATCCCATATATGCGCACCAACGCTGAAGCGTCGCTGCAACCCGGCTGGCCGCCGCCTGATTGACAAGCGCGGCATGTACCACATTTTCCCGGCCAAGGGCCAAGGACAATTCAGCACGGCCCACCGGCAGGCAAAGCCCCTTCACGCCGCGCACGGCCATCATTCGGCCATCCAGCTTGCGCCGCCCGTCTTCCGCCGCATCCGCCGCATGAAGCAGCATGCATGCACGCCCCGCTGCGATGGCATCGCCGATCCTGTCCGCACCGGTCGCCAGATGGCCGGCGCGCGCCTCAAGGCCCAGCCGGTCCAGCGTCTGGCGCTGAAGCGCCAATGCGATGCGATTTGGCAGATCGTCGGGCCAGCCGACGTTCCCGGTCTTGAAGGCGCGTGACAGCGCAGCCTTTAATTTATTGCCCGAAATGGCTTTTTCAAGGGCGGCCCGGTCGGGCGCAAGCCATGCGCCACGGCCCGGCGCCCGCGCTGCCACATCGGGCAGCACGATGCCGTCGGGCGAAAGCGCCAGCCTGATCAGGCGGACACGATCATCCCGCTCTCCGCTGAGGATACAGCGACGGATGGGCTCATTGGCTTGCATCCGCGGCAGCGTCCTCCCCGTCATTCTCGTCTTCGAACCAATGGGCGCGCGCCGCCATGATGATGCGGTTGCCTTCTTCTTCGGACAGACCGAATTCGGCAAGCACGCCGCCGCGGTTTTCCTCTTCGCCGGCATCCTTGCGGCGACGGTCCCCGGAACGCTTGCGCGCCACCAGCTCGTCGGTCGAAAGATCGGCAAGATCGTCCAGCGTCTTGATTCCGGCCTTGCCAAGCACGACCAGCATCGCTTCGTTCAGCCCTTCGATTTCGGCCAGCGCGTCCTCGACGCCAAGCGCCTGGCGTTCTTCACGCGCGCTGGCTTCACGACGCTCCAGCGCCTCCTGGGCGCGGTTCTGAAGCTCGGCCGCCAGTTCCTCGTCGAAGCCTTCGATGGAGGAAAGCTCCTCCGCCTCGACATAGGCGACTTCTTCAAGCTCGGTAAAGCCTTCGGCAACCAGCAGCTGCGCCAGCGTCTCATCGACGTCCAGCTCACGCTGGAACACTTCGGAACGCTCGATGAATTCCTTCTGACGCTTTTCGCTTTCGTCCGCCTCGGTCATGATGTCGATCTGCGAGCCGGTGAGCTGGCTTGCCAGCCGCACATTCTGGCCGCGACGGCCGATCGCCAGCGAAAGCTGGTCGTCAGGCACCACCACTTCGATGCGGCTTTCCTCTTCGTCGATCACCACCTTCGACACTTCGGCCGGCTGCAGCGCATTGACGACAAAGGTGGCCAGATCGGGCGACCAGGGAATGATGTCGATCTTTTCGCCCTGAAGTTCCTGCACCACCGCCTGAACGCGGCTGCCCTTCATGCCGACGCAGGCGCCGACCGGATCGATCGAACCGTCATGGCTGACCACGCCGATCTTGGCGCGACTGCCGGCATCGCGGGCCACGGCCTTGATCTCGATCACGCCGTCATAGATTTCGGGCACTTCCTGCGCGAACAGCTTCTTCATGAACTCGCCGGCGGCACGGCTGAGGAAGATCTGCGGCCCACGATTTTCGCGACGGACGTTGAGGATCAGTGCACGGACGCGATCACCGACGCGCAACACTTCGCGCGGGATCTGCTGGTCGCGGCGGATGACGCCTTCGGCACGGCCAAGATCGACGACGACATGACCGAACTCCACCCGCTTGACGAGGCCGGTGATGACCTCGTTGATGCGATCCTTGAACTCTTCATACTGGCGCTCGCGCTCGGCGTCGCGCACCTTCTGGAAGATCACCTGCTTGGCTGCCTGCGCCGCAATGCGGCCGAACTCGATCGGCGGCAGCGGGTCGACGATGAAGTCGCCGATCTTTGCGTCGCCCTGCCGCTTCAGCGCTTCCTTAAGGCCGATCTGCTTGAAGTGATCATCGGGCGCTTCCACCACTTCCAGCACGCGCCACAGGCGCATGTCGCCGGATTTCGGATCGATCTTCGCGCGTATGTCGTTTTCCGCGCCATAGCGGGAACGGGCCGCACGCTGGATCGCGTCTTCCATCGCCTCGATCACGATGTCGCGATCGATCAGCTTTTCCCGCGCCACCGCATCAGCGATGGCGAGCAGTTCAGCCCTGTTGGCGGAAATGGCGGTGGCCATGACTTCGCTACCTTTCCATCTGGATAGAATCGGCCCCGTCCGTGGAAAGCGGTGCGGTCGCCTTGATGAGTTCTTCCGTCAAAACCAGTTTTGCGTTCGCAATGCCCGACAGCGGCACCGATACCGGGCCAAGCCGCGGGACATCCAGCCTGATCATGCCGTCAGCGGCGCCAAGCAACTCCCCCTCGAATTGCTTGCGGCCATCCTGCGGCTCTGCCAGGCGGACACGGGCGACATATCCCGCCCAGTCGACGAAATCCTTTTCGCGCGTCAGCGGCCGGTCGATACCGGGAGAACTGACTTCCAGCCGATATTCGTGTTCGATCGGGTCCGCCTCGTCCAGCACATCGGACAGGCGGCGGCTGATCTTCTCGCAATCATCGATGTCGAGCTGGCGGGTGTCGGCGCGTTCGGCCATCACCTGCAATGTCGGGTCGCTGGTACCGCCGATCATCTTCACACGCACCACGGCATAGCCCAGGGCTTCCACCTCGGGTGTTACAAGCGCGGTCAGTGCGTCGATCTCAGCCATTCAGTTCCTGTCAGCAACACCAAACCCAGCCGGCTCCGGCTGGAACCGACTTCGGCAAGGATAACCATGTCGAAGATGGCGCCTGTATACGCCCGCCCGCCTGAAACGGCAAGCGCCTTGCATCGGTTTTTGCGCCACCGCCGATCGAAATCATCCCCGCGACGCATCGGCCGGAGCCGGCGGCGCAGGCGGCCCATGGCCAAAGCCTTTCGCCAGGCCATGATAAAGGCGTTCGCGGCAGACCAGCCGCGCGGCGCCATCGGCGATCACGGCGGCGGTGAACAGCGGCAGGATCAGGCCACGGCTGGCGGTGGTTTCGGTGATGATCACCACTGCCGTCAGCGGTGCGCGCACCACGCCGGTGAAATAGGCGATCATGCCCAGCAGCACCACCGCACCGGCCGGATCATTGGGGAACAGCGCACTCAGCCACGACCCAAAGCCGGCGCCGGTGGCCAGCGATGGCGCGAAAATGCCGCCGGGAATTCCCGAAAGCGCTGTCGCCAGCGTTGATATGAACTTGGCGACTCCGAACCATGGGCTGATCGATCCGCCCTCCACCAGATCGCGTGCCGCGTCATAGCCGGTGCCCCAGCTTGTGCCTGAAGCTATGCCGACGATGGCGACGACAAGGCCGCAGCCCGCCGCCCAGAGCACCGGATTGCTGCGAATCCATGGCCGCCCCGGCAGACCGGAGGCGCGCGTCACGTTCAGCAACAGCCGGGAGAACAGGCCCCCGCCGATCCCGCCAAGCACGCCCGCCACCGGCGCGATCAGCAGCACCGAAGTCAGCGGCAGCGTTTCCTTCATGATGCCGAAATAGACATAGTCACCGGCAAGACCGAGGCTGACCATGCCCGACAGCAGCACCGCGCTCATCACCAGCAGCGTCATGCGCTGTTCATAGGCCGACGCCAGTTCCTCGATCGCAAAGGCGACCCCGGCGAGCGGCGTGTTGAAGGCAGCCGCAACGCCCGCGGCGCCGCCGGCAATGATGACCGATCCGCGCAACGGCACGCGCAGCCAGCGGTGGATCAGCGCCATCAACGCCGCCGACACCTGCACCGTCGGCCCTTCACGGCCAACCGACGCGCCGACCAGAAGCGCACCACAGGTCAGGATCGGCTTGGTAATGGCGGTGCGAATGGAAATCAGCTCCTTCGCCGCGCCCTTGGGGTTGGGAATGGCGGCAATCACCTGCGGAATGCCCGACCCTTTGCCCGCCGGGCCGAGCCGCCCCATCGCCAGGGCGATCAGCGCAAAGCCGGCCGGCGTCACCACCAGCGCCGCCCAGGGGCTGATGGCCAGAACATTGTTGAACAGACTGCCGCAGGTATCGGCCAGCCCGGCAAAGGCCAGCGCGACAAGCCCCAGCAGCACCGCGCCGCTGCCAATGGCAACACGCCTGCGCCACACAATATTGTGCAGGAGATGGCGCCGGACCTGAATGCTCGCCCGCCTCAGCTTCTGCCGGATCATCACCACCTCAACGCCGCAGGTAACGGAAATACCAGACCTCATGGCCAAGCCGCCGCGCCTTGGCTTCATAGCGGGTCTGCGGCCAGTCCTCCGGCCGGTCGAGGAAATCGGCCGGTGTTTCCGCCAGCCATTCGAAATCGTGGCGCTTCAGCATCTGCGCCATCGTCCAGCGGCAATAGATGGGATGATCGGTGCCGATGCGCAGCTCGCCGCCCGGCCGCAGCTTGGCGGCGACCATGTCCAGCGGGCCGGGATTGACGAAGCGGCGCTTGGCATGGCGCGCCTTCGGCCATGGATCGGGGTGGAGCAGAAATACCCGCTCCAGCGCGCCATCGGGCAGCCGCTCGATCACGTCCAGTGCATCTCCCATGTGGACGCGGACATTGTTCAACGCACCATCGCGGATATGGCCCAGGGCGCTGACCACACCGTTCAGAAAGGGTTCGCAGCCGATAAAGCCGTGGTCAGGCAATGCCGCCGCCTGGGCAGCCAGATGCTCACCGCCGCCAAAGCCGATTTCAAGCTGCAGAGGCCGATCGTCGCCGAACAACCGCATGGCATCCAGCGGCCCTTCTTCGGGCACTGAAAGCCGTGGCAGCGTTTCCTCCAGCAGAGCCGCCTGTCCCTGACGCAGCGCATGGCCCTGTCGCCGGCCGTAAAGGCGTCTTGTAAAACTCGGATCGATGGTTGCTGGCCCGGTCATGGCGGGCGGTCTAGCCCCCCATGGCCGGTGCGCCAACCCCATCGCCGGCAAAAAGCCGGATTATTTTCATCCGCGCATCAGCATCGGGCCAAGCCGGATGAAAATGTCCGTTCATGCCGTCGCGATACGCCCTCTCAAACGACGCAGGCGGTCCCAGTAAAGCGGCTTCACGCCAAGCGCGAACAATGCACCCAGCAGGCACAGACCGGCCGAAAGCGCAAAACCATAGTGATAGGTGCCATAGGTATCGCGGGTATAGGACATCAGCACCGGGCCGATCGCCATGCCAATCGAATTGACGCCCGACGAAATCGGCAGAACCTTGTTCAGATGTTTCGGGCCAAAGCATTGCTTGGTGATGACGGCGCCGCCGGTGATCAATCCTCCATGAGCAACGCCGCGAAAGACGCTGAACAGGATCATGGTCAACACGCCATGGACCGGAAAGGCCAACAGGATCGATATGCCGAGCACGACATACCAGATGCGCAGGCCGACAAGTGAGAAGCGATCGAAGATGTAGCCGGCAAATATCTTCGACGGCACGCTGAAGGCAAAGACGATCGACAGGCTCAACGCGGCGACCGTCGCTGAAATGCCTGCATCGTTGAGATAGAGGATGGTGTTCTGCGTCATGCCATAATCGGCAACCGCGACGACGAACAGCGCCGCCAGCTTGAACCAGAACATCGGCAGGCGAACAATATCCCTGAACGTCAGTTCCAGTTCCGCCGCGCGCAGATCCTGCTTCACCTTTTCCTGATCCTCGTCGGCGGAATGGGGCGCCTCGGGGACAATGTCCGCCTCCGTCGGATTTTCATTGGCGAAGAAGATGTAAAGCGGCAGCGCGACCAGCCAGATTCCCAGACTTATGACGGCAACGCCGACACGCCAGCCCCAGGCTTCTATCGCAAGGCTGCCGATCAACGGGCAGATGGCGCCGCCCGCGCTGGCGCCGGCAACCATGATGCCGATGGCGACGCCCTGACTCCGGACGAACCACCGCGACACCAGAATGTTGCAGCACACGACGATGGAACCCGATCCGAAGCCGATGAGGATGCCGGCCATATAATAGGTGGCCATGCTGTTTATCCAAAGGAACATCGTCATCCCCGACGCCACGCTGACGCAGGAAATAATGACCAGCAGGCGCGAACCGAAGCGTTCGATGAACGGCCCCATCAGAAACAGGCCGACAACGGCCGAAACCAGATATTTATAGGTGACGAGCAATGTCGCCTGCGATCGCGTCCACCCGAATTCCTGCAGCACCGGCTTGTAGATCAGCGGCAGCATGGCCGTGGGTGCGCCAAAGACAAAGACGAGGCAGATGAACGCGATCGCCACCATGCCCCATCCGGGATAGATTTCGGACCGTCCACGCGCGGTGGAAAGCCTGCAGATATTTGTCGATAAAGTCCGCACGTTCATTGCGGCTCTCCCGCCATGGGCGCCGGGTGGATGCCCGACGCCCATTTCATTGCGTTCAGAAATTATATTGCATCGTCACGCCAATCTCGCGCGGCCGTCCGCGCACCAGCGCAAGGGCAGAGCGTTCGGGGCTTGAAAGACGGCTGGGCGGACCCGCGTCCCAATAGCCACCGCCAAAGCGCTGGCCATAGGTTGCATAGGTCTTGTCGAACAGATTGTTGGCGAACACCGACACCGTCACCGGCGCCCCGTCCGGCACAAACTGGATGCGGGCATTCACTATGCCATAGGATGGGAGTTCATAAGCGGAATCGCCCGTGGCCGCCGGGTATGTCGCCTGCTTGCCGACATAGGCATAGTTGAGGTTCAGCGTCGCCTCGCCGAATGGAAGCACGGCATTATAAGTCGCGCCCACATTGAACATGGGTGAAGGCGCATCGGGATAGAGGTTCGGCCCGCCGTTGGCGACCTCATCCTTCAAGTCATATTTGGTGATGCCACCCGATGCTTCCAGTGTCAGATTGTCGGTGATGAGAAGCTGCGCCTCAAGTTCGCCGCCATAAAGGTTCACATCGCCTGAGTTGACGACCTGAATCCTGAAACCGAGGGGACAGGTGGCAAGACCTTCGGCAGAACAGTTGATCTGCCGGGCGGCCTGACGGTTGGTATATTGCATATAGAAGATCGTCGGGTTGAAACGCAGCCGCCGGTCGAACAGCGTCATGCGTGTTCCGATTTCATAATTGACGACCTTTTCCGACGCGATCGGCTTGATGAAATCGCCGCTCTGCGCGTCCCCTGGCACCCGATCCAGAACGGAATAGCTGTACTGCCCGGCCTTATAGGCCTTGGACGCGGTCACATAGCCCATCACGTCGTCGGTGAAGTGATAGTCCAGCGTTGCCCGCCAGTCGACATTCCGGAAGCTGTGATGGCTTCTGACGTCGGTATAGGTGGTGCCAGGTGCTGGCGTGAAATCGTTCGACGCATATTCACGCTGCGAATAACGCTTGTAATCATAGGCATAGCGCAGGCCACCGGTCAGGTTCAGCCGGTCGGTGATGTGCCATGTGCCGCTTGCGAACACGCCGACGGAATGGGATGTCTGCCGGGTGAGGTTATCTGCCCGGCGCACCAAACCGCCGTCATCATCGCCATTCGCGTAATCGTCCAGGTTGAAGGTCGGCGAATTCTGCTGTGCCGCACTGGGGAATACGCTGGTGCCGATGCGGTTGAGCGTGAAATAGGGCTGCGACGCCAGTTCATAGAAATAATTGACCCCGGTGACGAGATCGACCTTGCCGCCGAACAATTGCGAGTTCAGCTGCGTTTCATGGTAGAAAACCTTGGAATGCTGCTCGTCCGAGCGGTATTCCGTGCCAAGAAACTGCCAGTCGCTGACGCCCTTGTGGTCAAGCTTTGAAAAGCCGTTGATCGACGTCAGCTTCAGCGTGTCCGACAGATTCCATTCAAGCGTCAGATCCGCCTGATAATATTTATTGTTGTTGAACTGGTCGCAGGCGCTGTCCCAGTCCGGGTCGAAATCATCCAGAAGGCAGATGTTCGGCGCCTTGAAATCCCCCCTGACGATACGGGAGTCATTATAAGCCGCCAGCGGCGCCTGTCCGGCTTTCTTGAAGGCATCGTTCAGCCAGTCGGCATAATTGCCCTGGATGACGCCTTCCACGCCGGGACGCATGTCGAACTCCTTGAACACCATCGGCGTGCCGTCGGACCGCGCATTGCTGTACAACAGGCCTAGCGTCACATTCACATCCGCCGACGGCTCCCACTGCGTCACGACCCGGCCGATAAAGTCTTTATGGCCACCCAGCATCTGGTCGCCACGCTCAACAAAGCCATCCTCGCTCAGGCGGGCTGCCTGCGCGCGCACGGCAAGCGTGTCGGTCACCGGCACGTTCAACATGCCGACGATGTCATTGCGGTCGAAGTTGCCGCCGGTCAGACGGATATAGCCGTTGAAATCCTGTTCCGGCCTTTTGGTGAAGATGCGGATCGCACCGCCCGTGGAATTACGCCCGAACAGCGTCCCCTGCGGGCCGCGCAGCACCTCGATGCGATCGACATCCACCACGCGCAACAGCGAACCATTGACGCGCGGCATGTAGATCCCGTCGATGTAGAGGCCGACGCCGCGTTCCCCCATTGCGCCGCCCGTGCCGCCGCCGCCGCCGGAAATACCGCGGATCTGATAGGTCGGGCTGTTGTCGCCGCCGCCGCGTCCCGGCGAGATGTTCAGGTTGGGCGTGAACCGCGACAGGCCCTGGAAATCCTCAATCCCCTTGGAAACCATCGCATCTTCGGTAACGGCCGCAATCGACAGCGGCGTGTTCTGCAGACTGGTCGCACGGCGTTCCGCCGTTACCACAATGTCCTGAAGACCAACGGGCGCCTGCGCCGTCTGACCGGAAGCATCAGGCGTCCCTTGCGCCTGTGCCATTGCCGGTAACGCCGCTATCATCACGGCGACGCCGCTCAACTTCATCGCGCGAAAGGACGCACCTCTCCTGTGCTTATCCATGCCCCTCTCCTCTCAAGGCTGTTGTTCATTTGCCTTTATTTTGTGATCCCTGCTGGTCGGGCAGGGATCGTTTTAAGTTGACATTATCCACTTACATTCTTGTTTTCAACAATTCTGTTGTTTTAGAAAATTATATTGTTGAACCTGACATTTAGACGTTGAGGTTGAACACCTTCCGGGCGTTGTCCTCGAAAATCGCCTTCTTCTCCTGATCCGAAAGCCAGTCGAAACCGGCGATGATCGGTGCAATATGATCCATGGTATGGCCGGTGGCCGGGTTCATGCCGGAACCGACGCCGGGGCATTCCGAACCGAACAGACAACGATCGGCGCCCACCGTCTTGATCAGCAGTTCCAACGCGCCGGCGGTGTAGAGAACGGTGTCGAAATACAGGTTGCGCAGTCGTTCGGAAAACCGCTTGGGCGCACGCAGCGAAGCGGATTCGAAGCGGCCCAGCTGATAAGGCATCGCTCCGCCGCCATGGCTGACCACGATCTTCAGATCGGGGAAATCGTCGAACACGGTCGAATTGCACAAGGTGTAAACGGCAATCGACTCTTCATTGATGAAGTGCAGCGTATAGGGCGTGCGTTCGGACTGGGAGCCGGTGGCATGGATATGCGCCGGCATGTCCAGCTCGCACAGCTTTTCATAAAGCGGATACCAGTAACGGTCGCCCAGGCCGGGCGCTTCCTCCACTCCATTTTCGAACGGATCGGGGTTCAGGAGAAAACCCTTGAAGCCCAGCGACACGCAGCGATCGATCTCGCCAAAGGTTGCCTCTATCGGCTCTCCGCCCGCCTGCGGCAGCCCTGCCACCGGAATGAAGGTGTCCGGGATCAATTGGCACTGGCGGTGGATCAGCGTGTTCACTTCCTCGCAGAACCAATGCACCAATTTGGTGGGCTTGGCTGCGGACATCATCTGATATGGCCGGGGGGAAATGAGCTGCATGTCCGTGCCATGGCTGTGCAGCAATTGCACATGGCCGTCGGGCCAGGTTTCCTTCTTGTGCGCGGCGGCGATCAGTTCCTCGTCGCTTACCTTTACCGAACCGCGCCCGTGCGAGCCGCGATGCGACAGCAGGCCGGCCTTATAGGCCCACAATTCCACGGGGGCACTGATATGGCCGTGGCAATCGATGATCATGAATCTCTCCGTGTCTGCAGGCTGTGATATTTGTGAAGGCGCCGCGCTTCATCGAGGCGAACGCCCGACCGGGCGGCGGCGCGGATTGCTTCTTCCGACGCATGGATTTCCTCTGCGGCATCAAGCACCGCCCCTGCATGATCGCCCGGAATGACGACAACGCCGTCCGGGTCGCCGCGCACGATGTCGCCGGGGGAAACCCTGACGCCGCCGATGTTGACGACGCAGTCCATCTCCTCCACCTGCACGCGGTCCTTGCCGGTACGCATCCAGTGGCCCCGGCTGAACACCGGATAGCCAAGCGAACGACACAGATGCACATCGCGGCTGATGCCATCGATCAGCGTGCCGCCAAGCGCGCGGCGATGGGCGATTTCGGTAAGAATATCGCCCCAGATGGTCGCGTCCTCACGCCCGCCATTGTCGATCACCACGACATGTCCTTCCGGCACATCGTCGATATAGTCGCCCACGGTGCCGGGCGGCTTGCCGGCCGGGCCGCAGCGCATGGTGAAGGCGCGCCCGGCCATGCGGAAATCAGGGTCGCGGCCCTGGATGCCGGCGCATTGGCCGACGATGCCCAGCCGGTCGAGCGCATCGCTGATCGTCGCCGTTTCAAGCGCAGCGGCGCGGGCGACGTCGCGGTCCTCGGTCATTGTTGCGGTCCTTCAAGCATATGTTCGTAATTGGCGCCCAGCACCTGGGATGCGCCCTCTCCCGCCTCCAGCCGGCGGATCATTTCCGCCTCGCGCGCGGCGATGCGGGTGACGGCGGCAAGCACGCGCGGGGCGTCTTCCTCGGCAATGAAAATCACGCCGCTTGAATCCGCCACCACGATCATCTGCGGATGAACGGTCACCCCGCCGACGGTGATCGACACGTCGGTCGCCGCCTCATGCACCCGCGCGCGCGCGGTGAAGGCGGTGAAGCTGCGGCAGAATATGGGAAAGCCGATTTCACGCGCTTCATCGACATCGCGCACCGGCCCTTCGGCGATGACGCCGGCAATACCCTTGATCTGCGCGCCCCGGCTCAGGATTCCACCCCAGCAGCCGGCATCGCGGCCGGTCGATTGTTCGACGACGATGATCTCGCCCGCTGATGCCGCATCGATGGCGGCGGCACCCAGATGGCGCACGGGCGCATCGGCTGGCGGCTTTCCCTCGGCCAGTTTCACCGTGCGACACCGCCCGGCAATGCGGCGACCGGGCAATGTCGCGACAAGGCCGGTGACACAGCCCTTGATGCCAAGGCTGTCCAGTGCATCGGACAATGCGCAGACGTCGAATGCGGCAAGCCGCGCAGGCATGTCGTTGCCGTCGGTCATGCCCATGCCACGAACCCGTTTGCGGTTCCGGTGCCCGCTTCGGAGCGATAACAGGGTTCATAGCCGACGATCCCGCCCTGCAGCGGCGTGTCGAACAACATGCCGGCGGCCGCGATCCAGGTCTTGAGTTCCGACGTGCCGGCCTGGAGATAGCTTTCCTCTATCCCGCACAGCGTTTCGGCATCGCGGCTGGCAAGTGCGTCCATGAACATGCGATCGAACGTCTCGTCGATGGTGAAATGGCTCATCCCGCCCGACCCGAACACGGCGACACGTTCCTTGCCCGGCCAGGCCTTCAGCGCGCGGCCCACGGCCTGTCCCAGCTCGAAACAGCGCCGCGCGGTGGGCTGGTTGGGCGGGAAGAAGGTGTTGATGATGATCGGCACATGGGGGATCACCTTGTCCCGCATGATCTGCCGGTAGATGAAGCCAAGGCTGTGCGGCGCACCGCTCGACCAATGGCCGGCCGGTTCAGGCAGCTTTTTCGAAATGGCGATATCGAAGCCTTCGGGCACGATGGATCGTGCGATGTGGTTCGCCAGATCGGGAAAGGCGGAATAGACGCGGTGTTCGGGCGGGCTGTGGCCCGGTTCCGCATCATGGATGCCCGGCGGCATACGCGCCGCCTGCTCCGGCGTTGCCGGCTGGTCCCAGATTGTTTCGCCGGTATAGACGGTGATGGCGGGCGTCACATCCTCAAGGAACAATTCCCGCTGGTCATTCCCCATGATGATGGCGATGTCGGGCCTGGCGGCAGCGAAACGTTCCGCCATTTCAGCGATTGCCGCCTGGCAGCCGGCATGGCGCTTCTGCCGTTCGGGCAGCGAAGATGCGACATCCAGCCCCTCATCAGCGCGCATCGCCACCAGTTCGTCAAACCCATAGACGCCGCCGCGAAACGGGTGGCGGTTCTTGCGATCGGTGCTGACCCTTACCGTCCAGCTTTCCGGCGCGGTGGAGAGCGTCGGCCCATGCGACGTCCACATTCCCAGCACAATTTCGGCCATGACATTCCTCCAGTCCGCGGGCGGGCAGTGTCGGGTAAAGATCCGGTTGCGGCTTGAAGAAGTGAGCGCAGCCGTGCCGCACCCCTTCCCGTCGGTCGCCGTCCACGGCCGTTACTGCCCGGTCGGTTTTTGGGGGGATGGTCAAAGGATGTCGTGCAACGCCCGGCGGCGCGGTCCGCCACCGTCGCGCCAATGGCGTGACGCAGCGACAATGCGGCCGGAACTGCCATCATCCTCACCCCTCCCCTGCCCGCTTTGTTGCGAGTCACATCAATGTGATGGTTAAATTGCATGTTGTAGTCAACTTGTTTGTTGTTATGGCAATCGATATGATTGTTCATTGAAGTGCGGGAAAGGTCGCATTTTCTGGCGCAAAAGCGATAGAAACGGGACGGCACCGCCCATGTCATCGGGCGGCAGAACAATAATCAGGAGCGGGTGCATGACAGTGAATGAAAAGCTACGGGCAGAAGACACAGCCGTTGCCACCCAAGCCAGCGCGGGGGAAATTTTTGTCCGTCGGCTTGCTGCAAATGGCGTCGATTATCTTTTCGCCAATGGTGGCACGGATTTCGCACCTGTCATCGAAGGGCTGGCCCATGCCGCCGCGGAAGGTTTTGCCGTTCCGCAGGCAATCGTCATGCCACATGAAACAGCGGCCATCGGCATGGCGCATGGATATTATCTGGCGACGGGGCGACCGCAGGCAGTGATGGTGCACACCAATGTCGGCCTTGCCAATTGCGTGATGGGTGCGCTGAATGCCGCGTCGGATCATGTACCGATCATCCTTGCCAGCGGCATGACGCCTGTAACCGAACATGGCCCGCATGGGCACCGCAATTCGCCCATTGGCTGGGGGCAGGACATGCGCGACCAGATCGGCATGGTGCGCAACGTGGTGAAATGGGACGGTACGCTGATGTATCCCGAACAAATGGCCGATCTTGTTGATCGCGCCTTTGCCGCCGCCATGTCGCACCCGCGCGGTCCGGTCTACCTCGGCCTCCCGCGGGAGGCGCTTTGCGCGACCACCGCCCTGCCGGAAAATCCGCCGCGGAACCGCCCGGTCAACGTCTTTCCCGACCCGCAGGCGGTGGACGAAGCCGCCCGCCTGCTGGACAATGCCGAACGCCCGCTGATCATCATCAACCGGCTGGACGAAAATCCCGGCACTTTTGAACGGCTTCAGGCCTTTGCCGAAAAACATGCGATACCGGTGGTTCAATACTGGTCTTCGCGACTGGTGCTGCCAGCCGGTTCACCGATGCACGCTGGCTTCGATCCGGGACCTGATCTTGCGGAGGCCGATGTGGTGCTGGTGCTTGACACCACCGTGCCCTGGCTGCCGCATCGCCATGCCCCGGCAGAAGGCGCGACAATCATTCAGGCCGGTCCCGATCCGCATCATCTGCGCACGCCGGTTCGTGGATTCGCGGTGGATGTCGCCCTTGCCGGCAATACCGGCACCGTCCTGGCCGCGCTGGACAAGGCGCTACCTGAACGTGACCGCAGCGCAAGGTTTGCCGGATTGTCGGAACGCCATATGCAGCGCCGAAATGCCCGTAAGCCAGGAGCACCGGCACCGGCGGGGGTGATCACATCCGCCTTTGCGGCACGAGCGATTGCCGAACTGGTCGGCGATCATGGCCGCATCGTCAGTGAATTGGGCGCGCGTGCCGAAGCAACGCCGTGCCTTGTCGACCAATATTATGCCAGCCCCATTTCAGGCGGGCTTGGCTGGGGTCTTCCGGCGGCACTTGGCGTACAACTGGCTGACCGGGAAAGGCTGGTGGTGGCGACGCTTGGCGACGGCAGCTATATGTTCGCCAATCCCGTCGCCTGTCACCAGATTGCAGAGGCGCTGGACCTGCCCCTGCTTACCGTGGTGTTCAACAACGGCATCTGGAATGCGGTTCGCATGTCCACCCTTGGCCTTTATCCCGATGGCTTTGCCGCACGCGGCAACCGAATGCCGATCACTTCGCTGGAACCAGCGCCCGATTATTGCAAAGTGGCCCAGGCATCACGGGCCTGGACGGCACGGGTCAGCGATGCCGGCGAGCTTGCCTCTACCTTTGCCGAAGCGGCGCGGGTCACGCGGCAAGAACGACGGCAGGCGCTGGTGGAAATCATCGTCCAACCTTGATTTCGCAAAGGGGTGGCGGTGGCCATGGACATTTGTCGCCGGCATCCGCCGCCCGCCCGATACTGCCCTAACCACGTAAATTGCTGATGACCTGCATTTCCATATAGGACCGCATGCCATGGACGCCATGTTCACGGCCATAGCCTGATTCCTTGAACCCACCGAAGGGAACGTCCGATTCGTTGATCCCGTGGCGGTTGATCCAGACGGTGCCGGCATCCAGCCTGGCCGCCACGTCCACCGCCTTGTCGGTATCGCGACTCCAAACAGATGCGCCTAGACCAAAACGCGTGCCATTCGCCCGGTCGATCGCATCATCAATGTCGGTAAAGCGCATCACCGGCATCACCGGCCCGAACTGTTCTTCACGCACCAGCGGACTTTGCTCATCCAGTCCGCTGATCACTGTCGGTTCAATGAAATAGCCGCTGCCCTCGCGCACCTGCCCGCCAGCATCGATGCGGGCATCAGGCGAGGCAAGCGCGTCACGCAGCAGCGACACCACCTTGTCATATTGCATCCGGTTCTGAACCGGTCCCATATCCACCCCTGGCTGGTCCCCCGGACCGGTATTGAGCGCCTCCACCCGTGCCTTCAGCCGGGCAAGGAAATCATCATGGACCGCGTCCGCCACATAGACGCGCTTCACCGCCATGCAGATCTGCCCGGCATTGTAAAAGCCGCTGCGCGCGATACCCGCCGCCGCCTGATCGAGGTCGGCATCGGCAAGCACGATCGCCGGGTCGTTGCCGCCCAATTCCAGCGTCACCCGCTTCAGCGTCTGCGCCGCGCTCGCCAACACCTTCTTGCCGGTAGCGATGGAGCCAGTGAAGCTGATCTTGTCGATAGCTCCATGGCTGGTCATCCATGCGCCCAGGTCATTACCGCCGGCAATCACGTTGAAGACACCGGCGGGAAAGACGTGCTGCGCTGCAGCCGCGACCGCCAGAGTGGACAAGGGCGTATAAGGCGACGGCTTCAGGATCAGCGTGTTGCCGGTGTAAAGCGCCTGTGCCACCTTGTGCATGGCCAGCGCGATGGGAAAGTTCCAAGGCGCTATGCCACCAACCACACCCAGCGGCTTCCAACGGATTTCCACGCGCCCGCGTTCATCCTCCCGAAGCAGTTCGTCGGAAAGGTCAAGGGCGGCCAGATGTTCCACATGCAGGCCGGCAATCGCCAGTTCCTGAACGGCATGGCCAATCGGCTTGCCCTGTTCACGTGAAAGCAACGGGCCAATCTGCTGGGCATGGTTCCGCAGCACATCGGCAAGCGCCTTCAGATGCGCGCGACGCGCATCGAAGCCAAGCGCCGCCCAGGCAGGAAACGCCCGGCGTGCGGCTGCAACCGCGTCATCAAGCTGCGCGTGCGATGCATCTGGGCAAAGTGCGAATGCTTCTCCCACCGCGGGATCGATCACTTCGAAACTGCCCACGCCCGGAACCAGCCGGCCATTGATCAGATGATGGCTGGCACCATCCATAAGGGCGGGCACAGGCCGATCGGACGCCGTAACGGCGGAACTGGGCTGGCTGGACATGGCGATTCTCCGGGAAAAGACGAAAACCCTTTTCCCAAAGCAACCAATTTAGAGGATTTAGTCAACTATCTTCGTTCAGCATCGTGCCCAGCAGCTGGTGCAGCTTCCTTGCCGTGGCAGCGTCGAGGCGAAGCTCGACATCCTTGTCTCCGCCCTTTTTCAAATCGTGATCCGCACGTGCCGGTTTCGATGCCGGCTGCTCGTCCTTCTCAGTGCCGGCTTCAAAGCCTTCTTCATCCATTTCATCGAGACGATCGGCGATCAGCAGCAGGCAGGTCATGAACGTGCGCGCCTGCTGTTCGGAAAGTGTTGACATCATTTCGCGGTTGAGCACGCGCCCGGCGGCATAAAGCTCGTTCTGCAATTGCGCCCCGCGATCGGTCAGCCGCAGCATGACGGAACGCTGATCACTGGGGTTTTCATCTTTCCGCAATATGCCGTTTTCGGCCAGCCTTTGAATGATCCGGCTGCCGAAGCTTTTGTCGATGCGAGCCGTCTCGCATACCTGCTTGAAGGTGGCGGTGCCCAGTTCGGACATGATGCCGATCACCCGGCATTCCACGAGGGAAAGCCCCGACAGCTTGCGATAATATTCCTCTGAAAAGCGCTGGGAAGAATTGCCGAGCCTGTGCAGGCGGAAGGTCATCAGATTCCGGAAGCTTTTCAGCGGCTCCCGTTTCTTGCCGCCGGCTTCCACATCCTTGCCTCGGTTCGTCATCACCTCACCCCATTTTCTGGCGCCCGACCGGGTTCGAACCGCATATTCCTAGCATGATGATGCTTGAATCATATGCCCAATTTAGTTGCTGCCGCACATTTATTAGTTGAACCTGACAATAATATTATGGCATGGCTCGTCTCAAAGGATTGGAGCGGGACTGACGGCACATGCTGACACAGGAACAAAATGATCTATTGACCCGGGTGGGACCCGGCACGCCCATGGGCAACCTGCTGCGGCGCTATTGGCAGCCGATCGCCGGGGTAAGCGAGCTTGAGGAAAAGCCCACCAAGAAGGTGCGGCTGATGGGCGAGGATCTGGTCCTCTACAAGGATTTGGGTGGCAATTACGGGCTGGTGGACCGGCATTGTCCGCACCGCCGTGCCGACCTTGCCTATGGCTATGTGGAGGATTGCGGCCTGCGGTGCAGCTATCACGGCTGGCTGTTCGACGCCGATGGCAGCTGCATTGAACAACCATATGAAGACACCGTCAGCCAGGGCTCGCAGCACCGCGACAAGGTGCGCGTCAAGGCTTATCCGGTAAAGGCGAAGGCTGGCCTGCTCTGGGCCTATCTGGGGCCGCAACCAGCGCCTGAACTGCCAGATTGGGAGCCGTTCAACTGGAAGAACGGCTTTGTCCAGATCGTGATTTCGGAGCTGCCGTGCAACTGGCTTCAGGGGCAGGAAAACTCGATCGACCCCATTCATTTCGAATGGATGCACGCCAATTGGAGCGTGCGGCTGCGCGGTAAGCAGGGACCCTATGGCCCGAAGCATCTGAAGATCGATTTTCGCGAATTCGATCACGGCTTCACCTACAACCGCATCCGCGAGGACACGGACGAAAACCACCCGCTGTGGACCGTCGGCCGCGTCTGCCTTTGGCCCAACTCCATCTTCACCGGCGACCATTTCGAATATCGCGTGCCGGTGGACGATTATAACATGCTGAGCATCGGCTGGTTCTTCGCCCGCGTACCCAGAGAGCAGGAGCCTTATGTGCAGCAAAGCATCCCCACCTGGTACGGGCCGATCAGGCACCCCGACACCGGCGACTGGATCACAAGCCATGTGATGAACCAGGATTTTGTCGCATGGATCGGCCAGGGCGCGATTTCGGACCGCACACAGGAACATCTCGGCCGGTCCGACAAGGGCGTGGGCATGATCCGGCGGCAATATCAGCGGGACATGCAGGCCATCGAGGAAGGGGATGATCCCAAGGGTATCATCCGTGATCCCGCGAAAAATGTCGCTATTCCGTTACCTGTGTTCAATCGCAGCGCGGTGATCGAGGGCATGAGCATCGAGGACATCAAGTCCGGCAAGGAAATCCATCATTCCCGCTTCATCTTCCAGTTCGGACAGCCGGCGGAAGTGCGCGCGGCACAAGCAGAGGCGATGGGCCTGCCGGTGGAGGAAAAGGGCTTCGTCGATCATTGATGTGGCGTCACAGGCGGCCGGCTCAGCACCGGCCGCCTGCTGGTGCAGGATCATCCCCTGCCGAGAAAAGGCATGGACGAGGGCAGCATCACCGTTTCGAACATGTTCACATGATCGGGCAGGTCCACCATCGCCAACACCGCGCTACCTGCCACATCCGCCTCGATATAGGCCGTCGGTGGCAGCGGTCGCTTGGGTGTCACCAACTCCGTCATCACGATACCGGGATGAAAAATGGATGAGCTGACTCCATGTGCCCGCCCATCGATGGCAAGCGAACGGTTGATGCCTTCCAGCCCGAACTTGCTTGCCGCATAGGCAATCGTGTCCGCCCTCGGCACCTTGGCCGACAGGCTGCCGATATGCACGATCCGCCCCCGGCCTTGCCCCTTCATCACGCGCAGCGCCTCGCGCGAGCAGAGGAATGCCGCTGTAAGGTTGATCTCGATCACTTCCCGCCAACGCTCCACGCTCAACGTTTCCGTTGGTGTGTGATCGGCCAGACCGGCGTTGTTGACCAGGATGTCCACTTTCTGAAACCGGTCCAGCGTCGTCTGGAACAGGCGCTGGACAGCCCGCTCGTCGGTCACATCCGTTGGCATCGCATGGGCGACACCGCCATCGTCACGGATTTTCCCGCACAGCGATTCAAGCCGGTCTGCCCGTCGTGCGGCAAGGACGACATTGATGCCCGCCCGCGCGAAGGTGGTGGCGACCGCCGCTCCAATACCGGAGCTGGCGCCCGTGATGATCGCGGTCCTGCCCGCGATGCCCGCCGCCATCAATCGATCCTGAAGATGCGCGCGGCATTGCCGCCCGCGACCATCGCCTTCACATCCTCTGCCAGCGGCGCCGTATGCATGAACTGCACAGCCGGCGTGGTGGGCTGATAAGGGTAGTCGATCGCCCACATCACATTTTCCGGCCCCAGCACTTCCACCGAATATTTCAGTGCTGCGTGACTTTCCACACCGCTGGTGGTGATAGCGAAATTGCGCCGGAAATATTCCGAAACCTTCAATTGCACCCTGGGCGCATGGCCGCGCGCCATTGCGGCATTCTGGTGCATGTAATCCAGCCGCCACAGCCAGAAGGGGATCCCCTCGCCCATATGGCCAAGCACGATCTTGAGTTTTGGGAAACGGTCAAACAGGCCCGACAGGATCATCCTTACCGCATTGGTGCTGGTTTCAATGCCATAGCCCCACAGGGCGGTGTCCATGCCATAATCGCCAAACGCCTTCGCCAGCTGCTTCGATGGCGCGCGGGGGTGAATGTAAAGCGCCAGTCCGCTTGCTTCGATGGCTTCGAACACCGGCAGGAAGAACGGGTCATCATAATATAGATCATTGGTATGGCTGTTGATGACCAGCCCGTTGAGCTTCAGTTCACTGGCGCAACGCTCGATCTCAAGAGCGGCGCGCTTCGGGTCCTGCGGCGCGAACGTGCCCAGCCCGGCGAAGCGATCCGGCCGGCGGCGGACGATTTCGGCCATTTTGTCATTGGCGATACGCGCCAGCTCGGTTCCCTTGTCGGGATCGAACATCTGCACACCCGGCGCGGTGAGGGAAAGCAGGTGCATGTCCACGCCATTGCGATCCATTTCCGCAATGCGGTCTCGCTCCCAATCCAGCAGCCGGTCCACAATCGCATTGCTGGCGCCATCATCTCCATAGATGCCCCGCACCAGCTTCATGTCCAGGCTGTCGTCGTTCGTCCTGCAATGTTCGTTAAGCGCGGCGGAAATTTCCGGAAACGAAATAGCCTCTTCCGTACCAATCAGTCGCATCGCCTTCTCCTTTTGATTTTCACCACCCTGCCGCAACGAAAATGATATAACAAGTCCATTTATATAAAGTAGGTTGTAATATCGATGTGGCGCGGTAGGATGAACGGAATCGGGGGATTGCATGACAAAGGACAGTGCCACGAACGAAGCGGGAAACATGGGTGGCGGCCAGCCACGCGTGCTCTATCTCGCCCGGCGGTGGTTCGTCGCGGCGCGCGACAGGCTGGAAGAAATCACCCGCATTCATGGCATGACGCCGGGTGATTACACGCTGCTGTCCTTCATCAATCATCTGGCGCCATGTTCGGCAGCAGAGCTGGCGCGGGCAATGCACATCACTCCCCAGGCCGCGACGCAGCAGGTGGCTCAGCTGGAAAACAAGGCGCTCATCTCCCGTTATGAGAATGCCGCCAACCGGCGCATCGCCCTTATCGAACTGACCGCGCATGGGCGGACCTGCCTTCGGGACATCGACCGCCGCGCCGACCGGCTTGAGGCGGAGCTTACCGCCGGCCTGACCGACGATGAACTACGCACGATCCACGCGTTTCTGTCGCGCCGTCCCGACACGCGCGGCAATGACAAGAATATTGGAGAGGAAGCAGGAATATGAGCACCACCAACGCGACGGAGTTCGCCGCACAGGCCAAAACCGTAACGCTCGACATTGATGACGGCATTGCCTGGGTCACCATAAATCGCCCGGAAAAGCGCAATGCGGTGAGCCCGACGGTCAACCGTGAAATGGGCGCCCTGCTCGATGCACTGGAACTGCAGGAGGATGTCGGTGTGGTGGTGCTCACCGGTGCCGGCGAATCCTTTTCCGCCGGCATGGACCTGAAGGAATATTTCCGCGAGGTCGAAGGACAGTCGCCAATCGCACAAATGCGTGTGCGCCGCGCCGCGACCGACTGGATGTGGCGCCGCCTGATGCATTATTCCAAGCCGACGATCGCAATGGTCAACGGCTGGTGCTTTGGCGGTGCGTTCACGCCGCTGGTCGCCTGCGACCTCGCCATCGCAGCGGACGAAGCCACCTTTGGCCTGTCCGAAATCAACTGGGGCATTATCCCCGCCGGCAACGTGACCCGTGCCGTGGCTCAGGTGATGAACCATCGGGATTCGCTTTACTATATCATGACGGGTGAGCCGTTCGGCGGCGCCAAGGCGGCTGAAATGGGACTGGTGAACCGCTCTGTCCCGCGCGACCAGCTTCGTGCCGAAACGGAAAAGCTTGCACGCACGCTGCTTGCCAAAAACCCCCATGTGCTCCGCCACGCCAAATCGGCGTTCAAATATGTGGAGAACATGGATTGGGACACGTCGGAGGCGGTGCTGGGCGCCATGGCTGGTCTTGCCGGCGGCTCCGATCCCGAAAAAGGGCGTCGGTCCGGCATGTCGCAATTCCTTGACGAAAAATCCTATCGCCCCGGCCTCGAAACCTATCGTCGCGAACGCTGAGCGATGGAAAAAATCGTAAGCCGTGGCCGTCGCGCCATAGATTGCGCCCTGCGTCCTGCATCGGTGGTCGTGGTAGGCGTTTCCGATACCCCGGGTTCGGCCGGACGCAACGCGATCCGCAATCTTGTCGCAGGCGGCTATCAAGGCGAAGTCCACACCGTCAGCCGCGGTGGCGCCAATGCCGAAGGGATTGAACCTGTACGGACGATCGAGGATTTGCCGCCAGGTATCGATCTCGCAATCCTTGCGCTACCGGCATCGGCCATTCTCGATGCGGTGCGTTCCTGTGCGGCCCGCGAGATCGGTGTCGCCGTCATCTTCGCATCGGGCTTTGCGGAGTTGGGTGCGGAGGGGCGCGCCGCGCAGGATGCGATCGCCCGCGCTGCCGCCGATGGGAATATGGCACTGATCGGGCCGAATTGCCTTGGTTACAGCAGCCGTGTCAGCAGCCTTTCGGTCAGCTTCGGCGTCGGATCGATCCAGTCCGCGCCGCCAAGGAGCGGCGCCGTCGCGGTCCTTACCCAAAGCGGGGGGATGATGGCGCATGCAAGCCTGTCGCTCGGCTCGCGCAATATTCCCATGTCCCATGCCGTATCGACCGGCAATGAGGCCGTGCTGGGAATAGAGGATTTCCTTGCCGATTTCGCGCGTGACGAACCAACTCAATCCGTCATCGTCTACGCGGAACAGATCCGTGACCCGGCCGCATTTCTTGCCGGTGTTCGCGCCTGCCGTGAACGTGGCAAGGGGGTGGTCCTCCTCCACCCCGGCAGATCGGAACGGGCACAGGCTGCTGCCCTTTCGCACAGCGGCGCCATGGCCGGCGACCATGCCGCCATGCGTGTTCTGGCCGCCCATGCTGGCGCTGTCTTCGTCGAAACGCTCGAAGAGCTGGTCGATGTTGCCGAACTCCTGGCAAAGGCAGAGGCACCCCCCACCAAAGGGGTCGGCGTGCTCACCACATCGGGTGCCTTTTGTGGCATAGCACTGGATTATTGCGATCGTATCGGGCTGGACGTGCCGGGACTGGCCGATGCTACCCTTGCCACGATGAAAGAGGCCCTGCCTCCATTTGCGCAGCCTGCAAATCCGCTGGATCTGACCACACAGCCGCAGCGGGAACCGGATCTGCTGGGCAAGGGCCTGCAGGCATTGCTGGACGACCCGGGCATCGGCAGCGTCGTCATCGCGATCACGCCCGGCGGCCCGGCACAATCCGTCAAATATTTCGACGGGCTTCAACCGGCGCTTGGCAACGCCGCCAAGCCGCTGGCTCTCGCGATCATGGGCGACGGATCATCCCTGACCGACGAGTTCATGGGCCGCGTGCGCGATAGTGGCGTGCCATTTTCCCGTTCGCCGGAACGGGCGCTTCGGGCGATGGCCGCAATCACCGAACATGGCCGTACCGTGCAAAGGGCAGCACGCGCCAGCCTTGAAAGCCAGCAGCCGGCCGGCACGTCGTCGCCCGGCGTGCCCATCACCGAATATCAGGCAAAACAATATCTCGACCGCATCGGTCTGTCGGCAGTTCGCGGCGGCATTGCCGGTGACGTGGAGGAGGCCGTCCGCATTGCCAATGGACTGGGCGGTGCGGTGGTGCTGAAAGCGCAATCTGCACAATTGATGCACAAGACAGACGCAGGCGGTGTTGCGCTGGACCTGCGTGACGAACAGGCGATCCGCGATGCATGGCGGGATGTTTCAGCTGCCGTTTCGGCTGCAAGGCCGGGGCTGGTGCTCGACGGCATGCTGGTGGAACCCATGGCGGCGCCCGGCCTCGACATGATCGTCGCAGCAAGGCGTGTGCCGGGTTGGGGGGTCGCCGTCGTGGCGGGGCTTGGCGGCATATGGACCGAGGCATTGCAGGATTTTCGCCTGATGCCGGCGGGTCTGGCGCAAGAGGATATTATTTCCGAATTGCATCGCCTGCGCGCTATTTCGCTGCTTACCGGCGGTCGTGGCGGTCCAATGCTCGACATTGACGCCATCGGGCAGGCCATCGGTCGGGTTGGTCAGGCGCTCCTTGACGACCCGCTGGTGATGGAGATCGAGATCAACCCGCTTCGTGTCTATCCAAAGGGCAAGGGTGTCGCGGCACTCGACGCATTGATGCATGTCACCGCGGATTCAACGCCATGAATGGAAGGCATCAATGAGTTTCAGCGAGGATCAGATTGCACGGGCAAAGGCGCTTGGCGCGGCGACGCTGCACGAGGCGGCGGGGCGTATCGGCGCTCTGCCGTCCGCCATCAAGCCCATCAGCCCCGCCATGCGTCTTGCCGGGCCTGCGCTCACCCTGCGCGTGCCGCCGCTGGACAATCTGTGGATCCACCGTGCGCTCTATCGCGCTCGTCCCGGCGATATTCTTGTCGTCGACACCGGTGGTGGGCGCGAAGGCGGCTATTGGGGCGACATATTGAATGAAGCAGCGGTGGCACACGGGCTTGGCGGCCTTGTCATCGACGGCGGTGTGCGCGACAGTAGCCGGCTGATGGAAATGCCGCTGCCGGTCTTCGCCGACCGTATCTGCATTCGCGGTACGTTGAAGGGATTTACCGTGCCCGGCCAGTGCGGCGTGCCCGTGCGCATCGGCGATGTGCTGATCAACCCCGGCGACATGATCATGGGCGATGCCGATGGCGTCGTTGCCCTGCCGGCCGACCGGATCGAAGAGATACTGGCGGCCGCGGAAGCACGGGAGGCGGATGAACAGGCCAAAATCGCCCAGATCCGTGCCGGAAAGCCAACGCTGGACCTTTACGGCTTCAGGGAATAATCGGCCGGCCGCCGCTCGATTGGCGATTTTCAAGCGGTGATGGCGCGGCCCGGCGATTGCCGGGCCGACACACTGATGCGGTTATTTGACGGCCGCCACCTCTGCCGCCGCTGCCGCATTCGCCGCGCTCAATATCGCGCGCACCGATGCGGTTGCCGTGTCGGTATCGATGCCGGCACCAAAGATGCGGATGCCGCCGTCGGTGACACATTCGACATAGGCTGCCGCCTGCGCATCCGATCCGTGGCCGATCGCATGTTCATGATAATCGGCAATATCCAGATGCAGGCCGCAATCGTCGCGCAGCGCCGCGATCACGGCGGACATCAGGCCATTGCCCCGCCCGCTGATCGACCGCACCTCACCATCCACGTCGATCCGCCCGATGAAATGGCGGTCCCGGCCCGATCCGGCGCCGGTTTCGTCATAATCGACCAGTGAGAAGCGCTGCGGTCCGTCCAGATGATAAGCCTTGCGGAATGTCGCCCAAATATCGGCCGCGTTCAGTTCACGGCTGGTCTGGTCGGCCAGCGCCTGAACATTGCGGCTGAAATCGATCTGCATCGCGCGCGGCAGCTTCAATCCCTGGTCCTGCTGCAACACCCATGCAACACCGCCCTTGCCTGACTGTGAATTGACACGGATCACCGCTTCATAGGAACAGCCCAGATCGGCCGGATCGATCGGCAGATAGGGCACATCCCATATTTCATCGTTGCGGGCTTCCTGCGCGGCAAAGCCTTTCTTGATCGCATCCTGATGGCTACCCGAAAAGGCGGTGAACACCAGTTCGCCGGCATAGGGATGGCGCGGATGAACGGGCAGCTGGTTACAATATTCGACCGTTTCCACAACTTCGCGGATGTTGGAAAAGTCCAGCCTCGGATCAACGCCTTGCGTGTAGAGGTTCAGCCCCAGCGTCACCAGATCGACATTGCCGGTACGCTCGCCATTACCGAACAGGCAGCCTTCCACCCGGTCGGCACCGGCCATCAGCGCCAGTTCGGCGGCAGCGACGCCAGTGCCCCGGTCATTGTGGGGATGGACGGAGATGATGACGCTGTCACGACGCGAGATATGGCGGCAGAACCATTCGATCTGATCCGCATAGACATTGGGCGTTGCCGCCTCGATCGTCGCCGGCAGGTTCAGGATCACCGGCTTTTCCGGCGTCGGTTCCAGCACATCCAGAACGGCCTCGCAAACCTCCAGGCTGAAATCCAGCTCGGTCGTGCTGAACGTCTCCGGGCTATATTCGAAACGCCAGTCGGTATCGGGCTGCCTTTCCGCCTGCTCGCGCAAAATCGTCACGCCCTTTACCGCAATGTCCTTGATGCCGGCCCGGTCCATGCCGAACACGATGCGACGGAAGGACGGCGACACGGCATTGTAAAGATGGACGATGGCGGTGCGCGCGCCGTGCAGGCTTTCAAACGTCCGCTCGATCAGGTCGCGGCGCGACTGGGTGAGCACCTGGATCACCACATCGTCGGGGATGCGATCCTGCTCGATCAGCCGGCGCACGAAATCGAATTCGGTGGCGCCGGCGGAAGGAAAGCCGACCTCGATTTCCTTCAACCCGATCTTCAGCAGCATTTCGAAGAAGCGCATCTTCTTCTGCCCGTCCATCGGATCGATCAGCGCCTGATTGCCGTCACGCAGATCGGTGGACAACCAGCGCGGCGCGTTTGTGATCGTCCTCGACGGCCATTGCCGGTCTGGCAGGTTGATCGGCGCGAAAGCACGGTATTTGCGGGAAGGATCGTTCAACATCATCATTCAGCTCACAGCATTATCGGTTTGCGACATTGTCGGCTTGCGACAGGCGCGGCGCGTCGATCCAGCCGCCGGGTGGCCGCTCAGGCCCGGCAGCTGCCGATAAGTCGCGTGGCAAGGGCAGACATCGCAGCGAATGCGTGTGCCGGGCAGATGAAGCTGAAAGACATTGAGGAAAAACTCGCAACCGGAAACGGGACAGACGACAACGCTCCCCGACCCCCTTCGATCAGGAGGTCGGGCGAAGAAGTCGTAGCGTTTCGGTACGGCGGTCTTTCATGATGGTGGTGGATTTGAGGCCTGATGCCATGGCTGTCAACCCCCATGGGCGCCGGTCATATGCTGGTCAGGCACGCTGCGCCACCGCATCGGGCAAGGGCGCGCCTGTCCGCCGCCCGCGTGTGGAGCTGTGGACCGCCGCCGTGCGCGGGCGGAAACTATCGGGGTCTGCCGTGCGCCACCAATCGGCATAGATGGTCGAATCCGGATCATCCAGCAGCACACCGGGTTCGAGAAAACCATAGATTTCGTCCATCGCCCGCATTTCGGCGACATTCACCCGCTGACGCAGATGGCCCGGTTCGAACTGGTCCACCGAATCGAGACCGGCAGCGACGACCATGTCGTGCAGCGCATCCAGCGTCGCCTTCTGGAAACTGGCCACGCGCTGCGCCTTTTCAGGGACGACGAGGCCACGTTGCCGTGCCTTTGACTGGGTGGCGACGCCGGTCGGGCAGGTATCGGTGTGGCAGCGCATGGATTGGACGCAACCAAGCGAGAACATGAAGGCCCGCGCGGCATTGCACCAGTCCGCGCCCAATGCCGCATTCATGGCGATGGCCGCGCCACTGCTCACCTTGCCTGAGGCGGCGAGTTTAATTCGCCCCTTCAGATTCGTGCCGACCAGCGCATTGCGGGCAATGATCAGCCCTTCGCGCAAAGGCATGCCAACACGATCTGACAATTCGCGCGGCGCGGCGCCAGTACCGCCCTCGGCACCGTCGATGACGATGAAATCAACGAGCACGCCGGTGTCGATCATCGCCTTGATCACGGCGAAAAGCTCATGCGGATAGCCGACACACAGCTTCAGTCCCACCGGCTTGCCACCCGACAGTTCACGCATCCGGGCAGCGAACTGCACCAGTTCGCGTGGGGTGGAAAAGGCGGAATGGCCGGGCGGTGAAAGGCAATCCTTCCATGCCTCCACATCACGGGTATGGGCGATTTCCGGCGTGACCTTCGGGCCGGGCAGCAGACCGCCATGGCCAGGCTTCGCCCCCTGGCTCAGCTTGATCTCGGTCATCTTCACCTGGTCATGTGCGGCGCGTTCAGCAAAATTGCCGGGGTCGAAACGGCCATCGCTGGTGCGGCAGCCGAAATAGCCCGATCCGATTTCCCAGACGATGTCGCCACCATGTTTCAGATGATAGGGGCTTAAGCCGCCTTCTCCCGTATCGTGGTAGAAGCCGCCGATCTTCGCACCAAGGTTCAGCGCCTCGATCGCATTGGCGCTGAGCGCGCCAAAGCTCATCGCTGAAATATTGAGCCGCGCGGCCTCATAAGGGCGGCTGCACTGGTCGGTGCCCACGCGCACCCGTTCGTGCCGATCCACCTTTGTCGACGGCGCGATGGAGTGGGACAGCCATTCATATTCGCCGGAATAGACATCCAGCTCGGTGCCGAACGGATGTGCATCGACCTGATCCTTGGCGCGCGCATAGACCAGCGCCCGCTCATCATGGCTGAACGGCCGGCCGTCCAGATCGCTTTCGACGATATAGGAGCGCAGATAAGGCCGCAGCGTCTCGAACAGCCAGCGGAACCGCGCGGACAGCGGATAATTGCGCCTCAGGCTGTGATGCTGCTGGAAAAGATCCAGAAGCGCCAGCGCCAACAGCGGCACGGTGACGATCAGCCCGTAAAGCGCCCATCGCCATCTCGATGACAGCGCCAATATCGCGATGGTGAGGAGAAGCGGCGCCCATAAAAGGACATTGCGGGTCAGCGGCCGGTCGGTGAACAGGGCCGCGCCAAGGGACTGTCGTGCCATGGCTGATGGATAGCATATTTGCCTGATGCGCCAAATATTTGTGACGACAATCTGCCATCAAGGCGGCAATCGGCACGCGCCGCCTTCATTATCGCGCATCCGTTGCAGGAAAGCGAAAGGGGGCGCGCCAGCCCGATGCCGGCACGCCCCCTTTTTTCTGATCAGGGGAAAATCCCGACGTCAGAGCGCCGCCTTCAGCGCGTCGACCAGATCGGTGCGTTCCCAGGTGAAGAAATCACCTTCGGGCTTGCGGCCGAAATGGCCGTAGCTGGCGCTTTTCTGATAGATCGGCTTGTTGAGGTTCAGGTGCGTGCGGATGCCCTTGGGCGTCAGTTTCACCAGCTTGGGCAGAACGGCTTCCAGCTTTGCTTCATCGACCGTGCCGGTGCCATGCGTGTCGACATAAAGCGACAGCGGCTCGGCCACGCCAATGGCATAGGAAAGCTGGATGGTGCACTTTTTGGCAAGCCCGGCCGCGACCACATTCTTGGCGAGATAGCGGCTGATATAGGCGGCCGAACGGTCCACCTTCGTCGGGTCCTTGCCGGAAAAGGCGCCGCCACCATGCGGGGCCGCACCGCCATAGGTGTCGACGATGATCTTGCGCCCGGTCAGCCCGGCATCACCATCGGGTCCGCCGATCTCGAACAGGCCCGTGGGGTTGACGAACAACTGGTCGTCGGCCGGCATCCAGCCTTCGGGCAGCACATCGGCCACCACCGATTTCACATAGTCGCGCAGCTTTGCCTGACCCGTTTCGGAGCTGAGCGCTGCCGAATGCTGGGTGGAAACCACAACTGCCGTGGCACGCACCGGGCGGCCGTTTTCATAGGCCAGCGTGACCTGGCTCTTGGCGTCCGGCTCAAGGAAATCGACCACCTTGTTGTGCCGGTCTGCCGCCATGCGGGCCAGGATGAGGTGCGAATAATAAAGCGTCGCAGGCATCAGATCGGGCGTTTCATCGGTCGCATAGCCGAACATGATGCCCTGGTCGCCGGCGCCTTCGTCCTTGTTGCCGCTTTCATCGACGCCCTGCGCGATATGGGCGGACTGGCCGTGCAGATGATTGGCAAATTCAAAGTTCTGCCAATGGAAGCCCTGCTGCTCGTAACCGATGCGGCGCACGGTTTCACGCACCGTCTTTTCGATTTCATCCAGCGCGCCGGGAGCCCAGCCGGTGCCTTCCTCATACACGCCCTTGCAACGGATTTCGCCGGCAAGCACCACGCGGTTGGTGGTGGTCAGCGTTTCACAGGCGACACGCGCCTCCGGGTCCTTTGCCAGGAACAGGTCGACGACTGCATCGGAAATCTGATCGGCAACCTTGTCGGGGTGGCCTTCGGACACGGACTCCGACGTGAAGAGATAATTGCTACGCGCCATGCGTTTCCTCTTTTTCCGGCATCGGCTTTTCGATGACTCCCGGCGTTGCTAGCGATTGCCGCAAGCTGGTGCAACAGGGGGCAGCGTTATCGTCTGCCCGTTTTGGGCGTAACCGCGACCGCCGACACCAGCAGCGCCAGCGCCAGCCCAAGTTCAAGCCAGCCATGGAAGCGCGCAAAAGGCGTGGGCGGAACGGCGCCGGGCAGCCGTGCATCGATAACGCCTGCCGCGCGATAGGGCAGCCGCGCGGCAACACGTCCGAGCGGATCGATGATCGCGGAAATGCCGGTGGGGGTGGAACGTGCGATCGGCACGCCCTCCTCTATCGCGCGCAACCGCGCCTGCGCCAGATGCTGCGGCGGCCCCCATGCGCCGAACCACGCGTCATTGGATGGATTGAACAGGAAGGTTGGACGATGCGCCTCGTCCACTACATGACCGCTGAAGATGATTTCATAGCAGATCTGCACGCCCACCCCCGTGCCATTGGGCAGGGCAATGGTGCGCGGCCCCGGACCCGGCATGAAATCCAGCGCGCCGGGCGCCAGCCGCGACAGGCCGATCAGCGACAGCAGCGGCCGCATCGGCAGATATTCGCCATAAGGCACCAGATGCGCCTTGTCGTACCGGCCCACGATCCGCCCTTGCGAATCCATGGTGAACATCGAATTGCGCGCCGCGGTGACATTGCCGGATGCATCGCGAATCAGAGAGACACCGCCGGTCAGCAGCATATCCTTCGGGCCAAGCAGCGGCAGCAGGCGCGCCCGTGCCAGTGGTTCGTCCTCCAGATAGACGGGCAGCGCCGATTCCGGCCACAGCAGCATGCGCGGCGTGCCATCCGGCTGGCCGGACAGGACAGCGAAACGGCGGAAGATGCTTTCGCTGCTCGCCTGTGCCCATTTCTCATCCTGCCCGATATTGGGCTGGACGATCCGCACCCGCGCGCCAGCCGGCGGTTCCTGCCCGCCAAGCCGCGCATTGCCGGCAATGGCCAGCAGCAGCAGCGCGGCGGTGAAGCCGGCCGCAATGCGGTAGCGGCGGAGCAGCACAGCGCTCAACAATGTCGCGATCAGAATCACACAGGCCGAAAGACCCAGCGCGCCGATAGCGCTTGCCGCCTGCGCGATAGGCAGCAACGGCAACAGCAGCGCGCCCAGCGGGTTCCACGCAAATCCGGTGAACAACACGCCGCGCAGCCATTCGGTCAGCATCCATGCCACCGCCAGCACAAGCCCGAAACGCACCGGATCACCACGGCCGAAACGCCATGAAAGCCCGGCCGCCATTGCCGGGAAGATGGCGAGATATAGCGACAGCAGGACAACCGCCACCCAGCCCAGCCAGGCCGGCATTGCCGCCTGATAGGTGAATGCAGTGGCAATCCAGTTCAGGCCAAGGACGAAATGGCCCAGGCCGAACCACCAGCCGACGCCAAACGCCTGCCGCGTCTTCACCGCACTGCGCACCAGCACCATCAGCACCATCAATGCCAATAGCGACAACGACCACAGGTTCAGCGGCTGGAAGCCGGTGGCCGATACAAGACCGGCTGCCAGTGCCGCCAGCCAGCGCCAACGGCCCAGTGCATCGGCCTGTTGCATAAGAATATCCCTGCTCACCGTCGTGCTGTTCCGTTCCACGCAGCCGCTGTCAAGCAGGGCAGGCCTGTCATTCTTCCTCGTCGCCCAGGGCAGTGACCGGCGGATGCAGGCGCAGCCGGCCGATATGGCGGGAATCGCCCTCGATCACTTCCATCCGCCAGCCGGACGGATGCTCGACGATTTCGCCCACCACGGGCACATGGCCGGCGGTCATGAACACCAGCCCGCCCAGCGTGTCGACGTCCTGATCCTCATCGATCAGTCGTGCATCGATCTGTGTCGCCACATCGTCCAGCATGGCGCGTGAATCCGCTTCGAACAGGCCATCGCCCAGTGGCTCGATCAAGCCCTGGGGCGCATCATCATGCTCATCCTCGATGTCACCGACGATTTCCTCGACCAGATCCTCGATCGTCACAATGCCATCAGTGCCACCGAACTCATCGACGACGATCGCCAGATGCGTGCGCTCCGCCCGCATCCGCGCCAGCAGGTCCAGCACGCCCATTGATTCGGGGACGAACAGCACCGGCCGCATCAGGCTTTCCACCGACGGGTCCGGTCCCCGCTCCGGATCGGCAAGATGGGCATAGACATCGCGCACATGCACCATGCCCTGCACATCATCCAGCGATCCCTTGTAAAGCGGGATGCGGCTATGCCCCGCCTCGCGGAACAGGGCGACGAGATCGGCAAAGCCACCATCGACGTCGAAGGCGAAGATGTCCGACCGCTGCACGGCGACATCCACCACATGACGTTCGCCGAAATGCAGCAGGTTGCGCAGCATCTGCCGCTCGACCGCGCTCAGGTCGTCGCCGGCATCCCGGCCGTCTTCATGTTCTTCTATCGCTTCCTCGATCTGGTCGCGAAGCGTGGGCTCATGTTCCCGCCCAAGGATCAGCGTGCGAAGGCCGTGCCAGAAACGCCCTCCGCTGTCGCTAGATCGATCGTCCTCGGCCATCTGCCGCTCAGGCCTCCGTCACCTGATAGGGATCGGGGATCCCCAGTTCCAGCAGGGCGGCGCGCTCGATCGCTTCCATCGCTTCTGCCTCTGCCTCGCCCTGCTCATGGTCATAGCCCAACAGGTGCAGCACGCCATGCACCACAAGATGGGTGGCATGGCGTTCCATCGAAACGCCTTTTTCCCCTGCCTCGCTTTCCACGACGCCGCGAGCGAGGATGATGTCGCCCAGCAGCACTTCGCCATCGTCGGTCAGGTCCAGCGCCTCGATCAGGTCCGGCTGGATCTGCGGGAAGGACAGCACATTGGTGGGCTTGTCCTTGTGACGATAGGCGCCGTTCAGCGTTTGCACTTCGTCATTTTCGGCAAATTTGACCGAGATTTCGGCCATGAACGGCGCATCGGCCAGCCAGCCAAAGGGGGTTTGCGTCACCGCCGCATGCGCGGCGCCAACCGCCAGAACCTCCCAATCGGCCTCCGCCGGCCATTCTCCGCCGACGCTTGCCGCCACTTCAATCATCTGACACCTCAACCATCCTTGCCTTCATAGGCCTCGACGATGCGCCCGACGATCGGATGCCGGACGACATCCGCCGTACTGAACCGCACCACCGAAATGCCTTCCACTCCTTCCAGCCGCTCCACCGCATCGGCAAGGCCGGACCGGCCCGGCTCGGGCAGGTCCACCTGCCGCGGATCGCCGCAGATCACCATTCGGCTGTGCATGCCGAAACGGGTGAGAAACATCTTCATCTGCTGCGGCGTGGTGTTCTGCGCCTCGTCCAGAATGACGAAGGCATCGGCCAGCGTGCGTCCGCGCATGAACGCCAGCGGGGCGATTTCGATTTCGCCGCTCGCGATCCGCCGCTCCACCTGTTCGGCCGGCAGCGTATCGTAGAGCGCATCATAGAGCGGGCGGAGATAGGGGTCGACCTTCTCCTTCATGTCGCCGGGCAGGAAGCCCAGCCTTTCGCCCGCCTCCACCGCCGGGCGCGACAGGATCAGCCGATCGACGCTGCCGGTGATCAGCTGGCTGACCGCCTGGGCGACGGCAAGATAGGTCTTGCCCGTGCCAGCGGGACCAAGCGCGAAGATGATGTCGTCGCGCACCAGCGATTCCATATAGCGAATCTGCGTGGCGGAACGCGGAACGATGGTCTTGCGCCGGGTGCGGATCATGATCGGCGGCGCATCGCCCGCACCCGCCTTCACCACGCCTTCAAGCGACGGATTGGCGGACATGGCGATCGCCCCGTCCACATCGCCTTCATCCAGCGGCTGCCCATGGGCAAGGCGGTTGTAAAGCACGGTGAGCACATCGCGCGCCCGTGCCGCCGTTTCCGCCTCCCCCTCTATCTGCACGCGGTTGCCCCGCGCCGAGATATAGACGCCAAGCCTGTTTTCCAGTGCGACGAGATTCTGGTCGAACTCCCCGAACAGCCGCCCCAGCAGCTGCGGCTTGTCGAACAGGATTTCGAGCCGGGCGCGCTCGCCGCCGCGCGCCTTCTCCGGCTTGCGCGCCACTAGGCGGCCGCCCGGGCACAGCGAACGCCGGCCAGGCTGTTCGGTCCGGCCGAGGCGATGTCCACGGTCACAAGATCACCGATCACTGCATCCCCTGCTTCGACATGGACGGATTGCAGCCATGGCGATTTGCCGACCAGCTGGCCGGCACGACGGCCGGGGCGTTCCAGCAAGATCTGCGTGCGCTGCCCCACCGTCGCTTCGTTGAACAGCCGCTGCTGGTCGTTCAGCAAGGCCTGCAGCCGGGCAAGCCGTTCGTCCTTCACGCTTTCAGGCAGATGTTCCTCCATCGCTGCGGCCGGGGTTCCTGGCCGCGATGAATATTTGAACGAATAGGCCTGCGCATAGTTCACCGCCCGCACGATCGCGAGCGTATCCTCGAACTCCGCCTCCGTTTCACCGGGAAAGCCGACGATGAAATCGCCGGAAATCGCAATGTCGGGGCGAATGGCGCGTACTTTCTCGATCACCCGCAGATAGCTGTCGGCGTCATGGCTGCGGTTCATCGCGCGCAGCACCCGGTCGTTGCCGGACTGCACCGGCAGATGCAGATAGGGCATCAGCTTTTCGACATCGCCATGCGCATCGATCAGCCCCTGCGTCATGTCATTGGGATGCGACGTGGTATAGCGGATGCGCGCCAGCCCCGGCAGCGCGTCGAGCGCGCGGATCAGCCCGTCCAGCCCGACAGTGCGGCCCTTGTCGTCTTCACCGGTCCAGGCGTTGACATTCTGGCCAAGCAGCGTGATTTCACGCGCGCCGCTGTCCACCAGCGCCCGCGCCTCGTCCATGATGGCACCATGGCTGCGCGACACTTCGGCGCCGCGGGTATAGGGCACCACGCAATAGGTGCAGAATTTGTCGCACCCTTCCTGCACGGTCAGAAAGGCGGATGCGCCCTGACGGGCGCGGCGCGGCAAGGCGTCGAACTTGGAAATGGCGGGCATGTCGGTATCGATCGCCCGCGCCTGCGCGGATTGGCGGATCAGGTCCGGCAAGCGATGATAGGCCTGCGGACCGACGACGACATCGACCGATGGCGCCCGGCGAACGATCTCCTCACCCTCTGCCTGGGCGACGCAGCCGGCGACGACAACCTGTCGCCCCTCGCCCGTCTTCTTCAGACGGCCGATTTCGGAATAGACCTTCTCGGCCGCCTTTTCGCGGATATGGCAGGTGTTGAGCACGACCAGATCGGCCGACTCCGCATCGGCCGCGGCGGTCATGCCATCGGCCGACAGAAGTTCTGTCATCCTTTCGCTGTCATAGACATTCATCTGACAGCCAAAGGATTTGACGAAGAAGCGTTTGCGCTGTGGTTCTGGCGATTCGGTCATTGACGCTGCGCTATAGCGTGCCCCGTGCCACGCCGAAAGGAGTCAGCGTTCGCGGTCAAGGGCGACGCCGTAAAGCTCCATCCGGTGATCGACAAGGCGAAAGCCCAGCTTCTCGGCAATCCTGCGTTGAAGCTCTTCCAGTTCGGGATCGACGAATTCGATCACCTGCCCGGTTTCAACATCGATCAAATGGTCGTGATGGCTGTCATGGGCTGCTTCATAGCGCGAACGGCCATCGCCAAAATCATGGCGTTCCAATATGCCCGCTTCCTCGAACAGACGAACCGTGCGGTAAACGGTGGCAATGGAAATGCCGGGATCGACAGCTGATGCACGCGCGTGGAGCGCCTCCACATCGGGATGATCGCTGGATTCGCTGAGAACGCGCGCAATGATGCGACGCTGCTCGGTCACTCTCAGGCCCTTTTCCTGGCAGAGAGCTTCTATATCAATTGTTCGACCCATGGATCGATTTTAGTCGCCATGCCCGACAAGGGCAACCCGCCCCGCGACATTCGCAAAGGGCGGGCGCCGAAATCTGCCTGGTAGCAGGTCTTATTTGCGGCGGGCGGCGCGCTTGGTGCCCAGGCCGATCTTTTTGGCAAGGGTCCGGCGCTGCTGCGCATAATTGGGCGCAACCATGGGATAATCAGCCGGAAGACCCCATTTCGCCCGATATTGTTCAGGCGTCAGATTATAATGCGTCATCAGGTGACGCTTCAGCATCTTCAGCTTTTTGCCATCTTCAAGGCAGATAATATAATCCGGCTTTACAGAAGAACGAACAGACACCGCCGGCTGCTGCTTTTCTTCGGCCACCTTTGCTGGTGCACCAAGGCCTGACAAGGCGCTGTGAACACTCTGTATCAAAGTCGGCAGATCGGAAACCGCAACACTGTTGTTGCTGACATGGGCCGACACGATATCTGCCGTAAGGGTGATAAGAGCGTCGTTGTTATCTTCCATTGTTTCTTCCCGGAACGCATTTTAATAAAGGAATGGCGCCCTATTAACATCCGGTAGCTTTCAGACAAGTGAATTATCGGTCATGTTTTCTTCATCAACGGAAATTGACATTGTCACGGCGTCGCGAACGCAGCCATTTTCGCCCCTGTAATAAGCCGGGCGGCGACCCGCCTTGATAAAACCTGCGCTTGTGTAAAGCATGGCTGCTGCTTGATTATCGCAACGCATCTCAAGAAAGACGCGGCGAACATTACGCGCATATGCCTGCCGCAAAACATGATGAAGAAGAAATCGCCCGTTTCCGTTTCGTCTTCTGTCCGGATCGATTGCGAAAAGCATAAGCTCCGCTTCATCGATTATCGCACGCATCAGCGCAAATCCGGCGACTACATCGTCGATTCGCAGGATCGTCAGCCAGCTGCCAGGCATTGTCAGCAATGCCGACACCTGGGCGGAGGACCACGCCTCGCCAAAGGCGGGGTCGAATGCCCTTTCCATCACCGGCATAACCACCGACACGTCGCGCCAGTCGCCGATGGAAATATCGATCCTCATGCGGCCTTTGGCTTCGCGTCGGGCAGGCGGCCGTAAATGGGGCGCGGCGGCAACAATCTCTGATCCCGCGGCAACAGGATGGCGGCGGCGGCATCAAGGGTGATCGGCATCAGCCTGTCCGCCGCGCAGCCGGTCGCTGCCAGCGCGGCCGCGCCTGAACCGGCGATCATCCGCCCATCGGCAGCGGCAAGCGCCGCGTCGGGCGGAAGCGACTGAAGCGCATCGATCGCGACAAAGGGCGCGCGGGCATAATTCTGCACGAACAACTGGCCATGGCCGCCGGCAAGCGCCACGGCCACCTCATCGCAATCATGGAGCGCAAAGGCCTGTGCCGCCACCAGCGCAGTGGATGCATAGCCATGAACCGGCACGCCCCAGCCCAGCGCCAGCGCCCGCGCGGCGGCAAGGCCGACACGTACGCCGGTAAAGCTGCCAGGCCCGCAATCCACCACGATCATCTCCGGCACGATAGCAGGCGTGGCACACGGCCCGGACTGGCCGAGCAGTTCGGCGATCATCGGCATCAGCCGTTCGGCATGACCCCGGCCGACAAGATCATGCCGCCGGGCGACGACTTCGCCCGCCCTTGCCAGTGCCACCGAACAGGCGGCTTCGGCCGTGTCGATCACCAGCAGCATCAGTCGATCCGGCATGCCTCTTCAAAGTCGAGGCGCGGCAGGCGCGGGTGAACGCTGCCGGCATCGCCATAGCCGAAGGTGGCGATGAAGTTGGACCGCACCGATGTTCCGGCAAAGAAGGCGGCATCGACGGCGGCATTGTCAAAGCCCGACATCGGCCCGGTATCCATGCCCAATGCACGTGCGGCGATGATGAAATAGGCGCCTTGAAGCGATGAATTACGGAAAGCGGTGTCACGCAACACATCGCCGGCAAACCAGTTCTTCGCATCCGGGGCATGGGGAAAGACCTTGGCCAGTTTTTCACCGAAATCCATGTCCATGCCGATGATGACCGCAGCCGGGGCCTTGCGGATCTTTTCCGCATTGGTGCCGCTGGCCGTGGCGGCAAGCCGTTCCCTCGCCTCCTGGCTGAGGCAGAAGACGAAACGCGCCGGTTGGCTGTTCACCGATGTCGGCCCCATTTTCAGCAGGTCATAGATCGCTTCCACCTGCGCACGCGTCACTGGCTTGTCGAGATAGCCGTTATGCGTGCGCGCCTCGCGGAAAATCCGATCAAGGGCTGCATCGTCGAGAATTGCGGCCGTCATGTCTTCCCCTTTGTCTGCGTCGCAGTGCCAATGCCAATGCCAATGCCAATGCCATGGGCGGTGGTCAGATCGCCCGCACTTCCGTTACTTCAGGCACATAATGTTTCAACAGCGTTTCGATGCCCTGCTTCAACGTCATCACCGAAGACGGGCAGCCCGAACATGAACCCTGCATCTGCAGATAGACGGTGCCCCGGTCGAAACCGCGATAGGCGATATCGCCGCCGTCACGCGCCACGGCCGGGCGGATGCGCGTTTCGATCAGCTCGTTGATCTGCGCAACGATGTCGGCATCTTCCTCATTGTCGGGCGGAAGATCGGGCGCGATGTCGATGGCGGAGGCGTCACCGCCGCGGAACAGCGGCGCGCCGCTGGAAAAATGATCGACAAGGATGCCCAGCACCAGCGGCTTCAGTTCGATCCAGTCGACCGATCCTTCCGCCTTGGTGACGGAAATGAAATCCCTGCCGAAAAAGACGTTGGTGACATCCCCCAGTGAAAACAGGGCAGACGCCAGCGGAGATGCCTCCGCCGCTTCGGGACTGCTGAATTCACGGCTGCTCTGCCCCGCCACCTCGCGCCCGGGCAGGAACTTCAGCGAGGCGGGATTTGGCGTGCGTTCGGTTTCGATAAGCATGGCCTTGTCCTTGGTAGCGCGCGGCGGACGGATCAAGAGCCAATCCGCCACGCCGGGCGATTAAAGTATATATTTGGAGATGTCGGTATTGCGGACGATATCGCCAAGCTGCTTTTCGACAAAATCCCTGTCGATCGTCACATTGGTGCCCTGCCGCGCCTCGGCATCGAAGCTGACATCCTCCAGCAGCTTTTCCATCACCGTCTGCAGGCGGCGGGCGCCGATATTCTCCACCTCGGCGTTCACCTCGGCGGCAATCCTGGCAATGGCGGCAATGCCATCCTCGGCAAAGGTCAGCGTGACGCCTTCGGTGCCAAGCAGCGCCTGATACTGGCGGATCAGCGAAGCCTCGGTATCCGACAATATATGAACGAAATCCGCCTCGGTCAGTCCCTTCAACTCAACGCGGATCGGCAGGCGACCCTGCAATTCAGGCAGAAGATCGGCGGGCTTGGCGACATGAAAGGCGCCGGATGCGATGAACAATATATGGTCGGTCTTCACCGGACCATATTTGGTGGCGACGGTCGTGCCTTCGATCAGCGGCAGCAGGTCCCGCTGAACGCCCTCACGGCTTACTGAACCGCCGCGCACATCGGATGTCGCGATCTTGTCCACCTCATCCAGAAAGACGATGCCATTGTTTTCGGCATTGGCCAGCGCCTCGCGCGCAAGCTCGTCCTGGTCCAGCCGCCGATCGGCCTCCTCCTCCACCAGCTTGGCGAAGGCAGCAGGCACCTTCAATTTGCGCCTCTTCGTGCGGTTGCCCATCTTGCCGAGCATATCGCCAAGATTGATCATGCCGATCTGGCCGCCGCCCATACCCGGCAGGTCGAAGGGAAGCTGGGCCGCCTCCTCCACCTCTATTTCCACTTCGCTGTCGACCAGATGGCCGTCGCGCAGCCGCTGCCGAAAGGCCGAGCGCGTCGCTTCCGACGCTTCACGGCCGACCAGAGCATCAAGCAGTCGCTCCTCGGCGCCCTGCTCCGCCTGTTCCTTCACCGCACTGCGACGCAGTTCGCGGGTGAGGCGCAGCGACTCCTCCACCAGATCGCGCACGATCTGTTCCACGTCGCGGCCGACATAGCCGACCTCGGTGAACTTGGTTGCCTCCACCTTCACGAACGGCGCCTGCGCCAGCTTCGCCAGACGACGGCTGATCTCGGTTTTGCCGCAGCCCGTCGGTCCGATCATCAATATGTTCTTGGGCGTCACTTCATCGCGCAGCGATTCATCCAGCCGCTGCCGCCGCCAGCGGTTGCGCAGCGCCACCGCCACAGCCTTTTTGGCTTCCTTCTGGCCGATGATATAGCGGTCGAGTTCGGCGACGACCGCACGCGGCGTCAATTTGTCGATATCAGTCATTGTCCTGCTTTACCTTGGGCACTCGCACGGGCGAGCAGATCATCGTGTGCAATCGTCAGGCTTCAGCCGGCGCTGTCCAGGCTTTCCACCACCACATTCTCATTGGTGTAGACGCAGATGTCGGCCGCGATCCGCATCGCCTCGCGCGCGATTTTTTCCGCATCCTGTTCATAGGCCATCAGCGCGCGCGCCGCCGACAGGGCGTAGTTCCCGCCAGAACCGATGGCGGCAATGCCGTCCGTCGGCTCCAGCACATCGCCATTGCCGGTCAATATCAGCGTCACATGCGCATCGGCCACCGCCATCATCGCTTCCAGACGCCGCAGATAACGATCCGTCCGCCAGTCCTTGGCCAGTTCCACCGCTGCCCGCATCAACTGGCCGGGGTGCCGCTCCAGCTTGGCTTCCAGCCGTTCGAACAGGGTGAAGGCATCGGCCGTCGCGCCGGCGAATCCGCCGATCACCGATCCGTCGCCCAGCCTGCGCACCTTGCGTGCATTCGCCTTGATCACCGTCTGGCCAAGCGACACCTGGCCATCGCCCGCCACCACCACCTTGCCATTCTTGCGCACGGAAAGGATCGTCGTTCCGTGCCAAACCGGGTTTTCGCTCATCGCTACCTGCAAATCCGCTCGTTCAATTGTTTCGGGCATATAGGGATTGGCACACGCTGCCGCTAGGCGGGGCCGTCGCAAGCTGCTATGGCGCGGCCATCATGCGCACCGCGACGATCAAACGCCACACCAACGAAACGCAGATCGAGGTCGAACTCGATCTGGACGGTACGGGGGTGTATGACGTCTCCACCGGGATCGGCTTTCTCGATCACATGCTGGAACAGCTTTCACGCCACTCGCTGATCGATCTGAAGGTGAAGGCAAAGGGCGACCTCCACATCGACCAGCATCACACCACCGAAGACAGCGGCATCGCCATTGGCGAGGCGTTTTCGGCGGCGCTGGGCGAACGGCGCGGCATTGCCCGCTATGGCCATGCCTATGCGCCGATGGACGAAACGCTGAGCCGCGTCGCCCTCGACATTTCCGGCAGGCCGTTCACCGTCTGGCGGGCGCAGTTCACCCAGCCCAAACTGGGCGATCTGGACACCGAGCTGGTCGAACACTGGTTTCAGTCCTTCGCGCAGGCGGCGGGCATCACGCTGCATGTCGAAACGCTTTACGGGCGCAACAACCACCACATCGCTGAAAGCCTGTTCAAGGCAGCGGCGCGGGCGTTGCGCATGGCGGTGGAAATAGATCCGCGCAAGGCCGACGCCATTCCATCCACCAAGGGCACGCTTGGCGGTGGCTGAAACGGTTGCGCTGGTCGATTATGGCGCGGGCAATCTGCGTTCGGTCGCCAATGCGCTTGCAGTGGCGGGCAACGGGCGCGATTTCAACGTCGTCACCACCAGCGATCCCGATCAGGTGCGCCGTGCCGACAGGGTGATCCTGCCCGGCGTCGGCGCCTTTGGCCAATGCGCATCGGCATTGCACGGTCTTGCCGGCATGGTGGAAGCGCTTGAAGAGGCGGTGATCGGGCGCGCTGCTCCCTTCCTGGGCATTTGCGTCGGTATGCAGTTGATGGCGACGCGCGGGCATGAACATGGCGTGCATCAGGGCCTTGGCTGGATCGAGGGGGAGGTGATCCGCCTCGCCCCGCAGGACAGGACGCTGAAAATCCCTCACATGGGCTGGAACAGGATCGATCCCCAGCGCGATCATCCGCTGGTCGCGCCGGGCGAGGCCTATTTCGTGCACAGTTTCCACTTCGCGGTGACGGATGAGGCGCAGCGCATCGCCACCACCGATTATGGCGGGCCGGTGACGGCCGCCGTAGCGCACGCCAATCTGCTGGGCGTGCAATTCCACCCGGAGAAGAGCCAGCGATACGGGCTGGCGCTCCTCGATCATTTTCTTGACTGGCGGCCCTGAAGACAATCCATGTCCCTGATCATCTTTCCCGCAATCGACCTGAAGGGCGGACAGGTCGTCCGCCTTGCCGAAGGCGATATGAACCGCGCCACCATCTATGCCGACGATCCTGCACAGCAGGCCGAAATCTTCCAGAAGGACAAGGCGACGCATCTGCATGTCGTCGATCTGGATGGCGCTTTTGCCGGCAGGGCGGTGAACGCCAGCGCGGTGGAAGGCATCCGGCAGTCGTTCAAGGGCAAGGTGCAGCTTGGCGGCGGCATCCGCGACCGCGCGGCGATAGACCGCTGGTTCGCCGCCGGGATCGACCGGATCGTGATCGGCACGGCTGCACTCGAAAATCCCGATCTGGTGCGCACCGCGGCAAGGGACCATCCCGGCCGTATCGTGGTTGCCGTCGACGCGAAGGACGGCATGGTCGCCACCCGCGGCTGGGCCGATGTGTCCGATGTGCCGGTGGTCGATCTCGCCAACCGTTTCGCCGATGTGGGCGTCGCCTCCATCTTGTTCACCGATGTCGGCCGCGACGGATTGCTGAAGGGCGTGAACCTTGACGCCACGATCCATCTGGCCCGCGCCACTTCCATGCCGGTGATCGCCAGCGGCGGTGTTGCCGATCTGGGCGACATCCTTGCACTTGCCCGTTCCGCGTCCGAAGGGATTGAAGGCGTGATCTGCGGGCGCGCGCTTTATGACGGGCGGCTGAAGCTGATCGATGCGCTGGCACTGGCGGGCAAGCAGCCGGCATGAGCGTTGCCGTTCGCATCATCCCCTGCCTCGACGTTGCCAATGGCCGGGTGGTCAAGGGCGTCAATTTCGTCGAGCTGAAGGATGCGGGCGACCCTGTGGAACAGGCGCGTATCTATGACGCGCAAGGCGCGGACGAGCTTTGCTTTCTGGATATCACCGCCAGCCATGAAGGGCGCGGCACCATCCTCGATGTCGTGGGCCGCACGGCTGCCGTCTGCTTCATGCCGCTGACCGTTGGCGGCGGTGTCCGCACCGTGGAGGATGCGCGCGCCCTGCTGCTTGCCGGGGCGGACAAGGTGGCTGTCAATTCCGCCGCTGTCGCACGGCCGGAACTGGTGCGCGACATGGCGCAGGTGTTCGGCGATCAATGCGTCGTCGGCGCAGTGGATGCGCGCAGCGTCGCGCCCGGCAAATGGGAAATCTTCACGCATGGCGGCCGCCGCCCCACCGGTATCGATGCCGTCGAACATGCCGAGCGCCTTGCCAGCCTCGGTGCGGGCGAAATATTGCTCACCTCGATGGATCGCGACGGCACGCGCGACGGCTATGATCTGGCCCTTACCCGCGCCATTGCAGACAGGGTTTCAGTGCCTGTCATCGCGTCCGGCGGCGTCGGCAACGTCCAACATCTGGTGGAAGGTGTGACCAGGGGGCATGCAAGCGCCGTGCTGGCTGCGTCCATTTTCCACTTCGGGCAACATTCCATTGCCGACGCCCGCGCCGCACTAAAGGACGCAGGCCTTCCGGTCAGGACGTTCTGACCAGCCATCCGATATTGGCGGCGGCACCCGGAATGGATACCGCCGCGCGTTCACAAGATCAGAAGTTCAGCCCCAATGTCACGCTGGCGGTGCGCGGCGCACCATAATAGGCCTGATCCCATTCAAGACTGGTCCAGTATTTGACGTTGGTGACATTGTCGACGTTCACCGAAAGCGACACGTTCTTCATCAGTTGATAGCGCGCCATCAGATCGACGATCGCGTAATTCTTCTGCGCGATGCTTTCGTTATGGATACGGCTTTGATAACGCGCCGAAGCGCCGAAACGCAGCGCCGGCAGGGACGGCGGCGAATAGACCGCGCTCAGGCGAACGGTGTGACGTGGAATGAAGGTGCGTGCCGCATCACCATTTTCATCCTCCACATCGACATAGGCATAACCACCCGAAAGCTGCAGACCGGGCAGTGCTTCGCCAGCCACATCCACTTCCACGCCCTGTGATCTGGCGTTGATAGCGGTATAATAATTGCGGCCCAGTTCGGTGCTGAACGTACCGCCGTCGGCGACATTGTTTTCCTTGGTCTTGAATACGGCGACCGCGCCCGTCAGCCGGCCATTATTCCATTCGCCCTTGATACCCGCTTCATAGGTATTGCCGTCGATCGGCGGTAGGATCGACCCATCCTGTGCGGTTTCGATCTGCGGATTGAAGATGGTCGCATAGCTTGCATAGGCAGAGAGATTTGCCGTCAGGTCGATGGTCAAGCCAGCGAAAGGCAAAAACTTGTCCCGGTCGAAAACATAGGGCACCCCATAATTGGTGCCGGTGCGCTTTGTGCTGGTATAGCTACCGCCAAGCATCAGCTTCACTGGATCGGCAAGTGACAGCCGCGCCAGCCCATAAGCGCTGCTGATCTTGGTCACGAAATCGCCCTGCACCGTATAGGGGCCGAAATTGGGATAGGGGAAGCTGCCGTCAAAGGCACTGTTACCCGGCAGTGATACATCCGTGGCAGCATCGGCGACCGCTTCGGATTCAAGCAGGCTCGACCGGCCATGATTGACGCCGAACAGCAGTTCATGCTGCCGCCCCGCGATCGTCACCGGGCCACCGACATGGGCATCGATCGTGGTTTCACGCAGCTTGTCCAGATAGGCGCCGGGCCAGGAATAAAGGCCCTCGCCCGTCGCCGGATCTTGCGCACCATAGATATAGAAAAGCTTTGAATCCTGATTGCGCGCACGACGCAGTACCGACAATTTGGCGTCCCAACCGCCGCCGAAGCTGTGCGTGATGTCGCCAAACAGGTTGCGGTCGATCGAATCCCATCTTGTCCATGGCTGGGCGCTGTTGGTGGAACGGGCATATTCAGCCGGCGTCCCGTCGGCATAGACAAAGGGCAGCGCGCCCCATGATGCGCCTCGCGGTGCACTTTCCTGCCACGAATAGCCGACGGTGGCGACGGTGTCCGGCCCAAGGTCGGCCGCGGCGACGCCATAAAGCGTCCAGCGGGACTTGTGATAGAAATCAAGATAGGAATCGCTGTTTTCATAAGCGCCGACAAAGCGGGTGCGGATACTGCCATTTTCAGTGACCGGCAGATTCACATCCACATCACCGCGTACATCGTCATAGGACCCATAGGAGAGGCCGCCATAACCGCCAAAGTCGCGGCCCGGCCGTTTGCGGACAAAGTTGATCGCGGCCGATGGGTTGCCGGTTTGCGACAACAGGCCAGTCGCGCCGCGCACCACGTCCACACGTTCGAACAACACCGTGTCGATCGCGCCATTCTGCAGGCCATAGCTGAGCGGCTGGCCGATACCGTCGAACTGGAAATTGACGATGTCGAAGCCGCGCGCATTATAATAAGTGCGGTCCGTTTCCGAGCTTTCAACGTTGACGCCGGTGGTCCGCCGCAGCAGATCATCAACGGTATCAAGATTGAAATCCTCGATCTGGGCGCGCGTGACCACACTCATCGCTTGCGGTGTTTCGCGCTGGCTGAGCGCAAGTCGGGTGGAGGATTCCTGTTCCTTGACCACATATTCGCTGGGCAGCTGGCCGTTGACGATAATCTCGCCTGTGAGGTCCATCGCGTCCGCCTCTGCCCCCATTGCCACATGCGGCATCAGCAATGCCGATGCGGCCGCAGTCAAAGCGATATATGACACCCCTGCCCGATTATAAATCACGCCCAACCCCTTAATGATAACGCCTCACAATAGCGATGCCTCATAGTCCGGGGTGCCGTTTTGTCAAATGCGTTCCTCCGAAAATGCAATGACGTGATTGCGCAACCATGTGTCCACTGCCGCGGGAATGGTGGCAGGGCATTGGCATCGCTGCGCCGCCTCGCGTAAGAAGCGGCATGACCGACACGCTTTCACGCCTTCATGCCACCATTCTGGCACGCAAGGGGGCAGATGCCTCCACCTCCTACACCGCCAGCCTGTTCGCGCGCGGGCGGGGCCGGATTGCGCAGAAACTGGGGGAGGAAGCGGTGGAGGCGGTGATCGCCGCCATTGCGAACAGGCGTGAGGAACTGATCGGCGAGGCGGCCGACCTGCTGTTCCACCTGCATGTCCTTCTGGCGGACATGGACATTGAGCCGGCCGAAGTATTTGCCGAGCTTGACCGGCGCGAAGGCACATCCGGCCTTGTCGAAAAGGCGGCACGCAAGAAGGAGGTTTGAGGCCATGGCGATCGACGCCACCCAGCCCTATGACGATGAAAACATCTTCGCGAAGATCCTGCGTGAGGAAATACCCTGCAAGCGGGTTTACGAGGATGATTTCGCCCTCGCCTTTCACGACATCAATCCGCAGGCGCCGGTGCATGTACTGGTGATCCCCAAGGGTCGCTATGTCTCCTGGTCCGATTTCAGTGAAAAGGCGCGGGACGAGGAGATCGCAGGCTTCATTCGCGCCGTCGGCAAGGTGGCGAAGGATCTGGGGCTGGTGGAGCCGGGCTATCGCCTTCTGGCCAATATCGGCCCGCATGCGCATCAGGAAGTGCCACATCTGCATGTGCATCTGTTCGGCGGCAAGCCGCTGGGGCCAATGCTGGCGGACGCCAGCTGAACGCACATTCAAACCCTCGTCATTCGCCGCATCGCAACATCCCAATCCCTAAACGCGCTTGACCGCGCCTTTTTCGCAGGCCAGCCTGAAAATAGGTGAAAGCTGGCGGCGCAGGGAAAAGCATGCCGCAGCAAGGGGGATATGGAATGATTTTCTGGCGCGTTAAGCCATTGGACGCGATTCTGGCGACGGCAGAGAAGAAAAGCCTGCACAGATCGCTGGGTGCAGTACAGCTCACGCTTCTTGGCATCGGCGCCATCATCGGCACCGGCATTTTCGTTCTGACAGCCGAAGCCGCGCAAAAAGCCGGGCCGGGGATGATCCTGTCGTTCATCATCGCCGGCTTCGTCTGTGGCGTCGCTGCGCTGTGCTATTCCGAATTATCGTCGATGGTGCCGGTATCCGGCTCTGCCTACACCTATACCTATGCGGTGCTTGGCGAATTCCTGGCATGGATGGTCGGCTGGGCGCTGATCCTCGAATATGCCGTCGCGGCCAGTGCGGTCGCGGTCGGCTGGTCCGGTTATTTCGTCGGGCTGGTGCAAAGTTCGCTTGGTATCACCTTGCCGACGGCGCTGGTGTCCGGCCCCTATGCCGGCGGGCTCGTCAACCTGCCCGCCATGGTGATTTCATTGGCCATCATGTGCCTGTTGATCGTCGGCACGCAGGAAAGCGCCAGGGTCAACGCGGTGCTGGTGGCGATCAAGGTGGCGGCGCTGGTGCTGTTCATCATCCTGTCGGTGCCGGTCATCAACAGCGACAATTTCCACCCCTTCGCGCCATTGGGCACGGCAGGCGTGTTCGGCGCGGCAGCGTCCATCTTCTTCGCCTATGTCGGCTTCGACGCCGTTTCCACCGCCGCAGAAGAAACGACCAATCCGCAACGCAACGTACCCATCGGCCTTATCGGATCGCTGGTGATCTGTACGCTATTCTATATTCTGGTGGCATCGGGCGCGATCGGCTCCATCGGCGCGCAACCGGTGTTCGGCACCAATGGTCAGGCGCTTGCCCCCGGCAGCACCGAATTGGCCATGCAGTGCAAGTCTTTGGCAAGCGCGGGCACCCAGCCGCTCGCCTGCTCGCGCGAGGCGCTGGCCCATGTGTTGCGTGAAATCGGCTGGATGAAGATCGGCAATCTGATCGGCCTTGCCGCCTTTCTTGCACTGCCGTCGGTGGTGCTGATGATGCTGTTCGGCCAGACGCGCATCTTCTTCGTCATGTCGCGTGACGGCCTGCTGCCGGAAGTGCTGTCCAGGGTGCATCCGCGCTTCAGGACGCCGCACATCGTCACCATGATCACCGGCGCGGCCGTGACAATCGCCGCTGCTTTCTTCCCGGTCGGCAAGCTGGCGGACATTTCCAATTCAGGCACGTTGTTCGCCTTTGCGATGGTGGCGCTGGCGGTGATGATCCTGCGGCGGAATGATCCGTCACGCCACCGCCCGTTCCGCACCCCGGCGGTGTGGCTGGTCGGCCCGCTGGCGGTCGTCGGCTGCATCGGCCTTTATGTGTCGCTGCCGGTGGATGCGATGCTGGTGCTGCCGGTCTGGGGCGGCATCGGCCTGCTGTTCTATTTCCTCTATGGCTATCGCAAGAGCCATGTCGGCCTTGGCCTTATCGACCTGCCGGAGCTTGCACCGGATGCGCCGCCGCAGCCGGTGCCGCCACTGCCCGGCGCGCCGACACCGGGCGACAAACAGGCCTGAACCATTTTCAGCCCGTGAAGAAAGGGGGCGGCTGCCGGATGGCGACCGCCCCCTTTATATTCCCCCGCAGGACGATCAGCCCAGACGCTGGCTGACCAGTGCCTTCAGATCCTTTTCGGGACGGGCGCCATAATGGCTGATCACCTCGGCTGCGGCGATGGCGCCCATGCGCGCGCAATCGGGCAGGGGGCGGCCATGCGCCAGCCCGGTGAGGAAACCCGCCGCGAACAGATCGCCCGCGCCCGTGGTATCCACCACGGCATCGGCCTGTTCGGCGGGAATGGCATGACGCTCACCACCGGCAAGCACCACCGCGCCCTTTTCCGAACGGGTGATGACGACGATGTCCGTTTTGCCGGCCAGCCATGCCGCCGCTGCTTCGAAATCGTCGGTCTGGATCAGCGATTTGGCTTCATGTTCATTGGCAAAGAGGATGTCGACCTTGCCGCCTTCGATCAATTCACGGAAATCGGCACGATGCCGGTCCACGCAAAACCCGTCAGACAGGGTGAACGCAACGCGCCGGCCGGCGTCGCGGGCCGTGTCTATGGCCGCACGCATTGCGGCGCGCGGTGCTTCCGGGTCCCACAAATAGCCTTCCAGATAAAGGATGGCGGCGGAACGGATCAGCGCCGCATCGACATCGGCGGCATCCAGATTCTGCGACGCGCCAAGGAAGGTGTTCATCGTGCGCTGGGCATCGGGCGTCACGACGATAAGGCAGCGCGCCGTCGGCGGTTCGGCCGGGCCCGCCTGGGTTTCAAAGGCGACGCCAAGCGCGCGGATGTCGTGCCGGAACACTTCGCCAAGCTGGTCGTCGGCAACGCGGCCGATGAAGCCGGCGCGACCGCCAAGCGCCGCAACGCCTGCCACGGTGTTGGCCGCCGACCCGCCTGAGCTTTCGCGCCCCTGCGGCATATGGTCATAGAGGCGCGTCGCCTCCTGTGCGTCGATCAGCCGCATCGATCCCTTGGCCAGCCCTTCGGCGGCAAGGAAATCGTCACCCGCGGCGGCGATCACGTCGACGATCGCATTACCGATCGCAAGCACGTCGAGGCGAGTCTCTGCCATCAATAGTCCTCCCATCTCTAAAATCCGGCCATATCAGCCCGGAACCCTCAATCCGGGCCCTGCCTAGCCATGCGCCCGCGCCACCGCAATGGCGATTGACCATGGCGGCACGGCGCGCCACTGATCCTGCTGCCTGCCCTGTTTCCGCCCATTGCGAGAGGATGATGATGCGCCCCACCCTTCTGCCCATGCTCGCGCTGCTGGTCGCCGGCTGTGCGGCCACGGGATCGCGGCCGCCGGTCGCCATTGCGCCGCCGCCGGTCAACCAGGCCGGGCTGGACAGGGTAATGGGGCACGATGCCCGCGCATTAATGATCCTGTTCGGTGAGCCGGACCTGGATGTGCGCGAAGGCAAGGCGCGCAAACTGCAGTTTTCCAGCCCGGTGTGTGTGCTGGATACCTATCTTTATCCAGCAGCACCGGATGCGTTGCCCGTCACCACCTATACCGAGGCACGAACCCCGTCGGGCGACCCGTTCGATCGCGCGTCCTGCATCGCCGCCATCGCCCGCCGCCCACAGGCGCGTTGAACGGACGACAGCGGGACATGCCCCCAAACAAAAGTCCCGCCAGGCAGCACCTGACGGGACCGATTATCATTGGGTAACATCCTCCCTCATTTTTCCCCTTCTTCTGGCGGAAGAGGTTCATCGGCGCACCCGGTTCAGGGCACGCCGCAACCGTGACATCGGCTAGATATGGCCGGCCATGGCGGCCAGCAGCAACAGCGCGACGATATTCGTTATCTTGATCATGGGATTGATCGCAGGTCCAGCAGTATCCTTATAGGGATCACCCACCGTATCGCCGGTGACGGCCGCCTGTGCGCTTCCGATCCCTTGCCGCCATGATGGCCATCCTCGATGTATTTCTTGGCATTGTCCCATGCACCGCCACCAGATGTCATTGAAATAGCGACGAAAAGTCCTGAAACAATGACACCCAGGAGGAGCGCGCCAAGCGCTGCGAAGCCATTGGCCTGCCCCGCCACCGCGGCAATGACGAAATAGACGATAATCGGCGCCAGCACCGGCAACAGGCTGGGGACAATCATCTCCCTGATCGCGGCACGGGTGACCAGATCAACTGTGCGGGCATAATCGGGGCGAGAGGTGCCTGCCATGATTCCCGGATTGTCACGGAACTGGGCGCGCACTTCCTCCACCACCGCGCCGCCCGCACGCCCCACTGCCGTCATGCCGAATGCACCGAACAGATAAGGCAGCAGCGCCCCCAGCAGCAGACCGACCACGACATAAGGGCTGGAGAGGGAGAAATCGACCGCCACCCCACCGAAGAAGCTGTTGAGATCGGTTGTATAGGCACCGAACAGCACCAGTGCGGCCAGCCCGGCCGATCCGATCGCATAGCCCTTGGTAACGGCCTTGGTGGTGTTGCCCACCGCATCGAGCGCATCGGTGCGCACGCGCACTTCATCTTCCAGACCGGCCATTTCCGCGATACCGCCGGCATTGTCCGTCACCGGCCCATAGGCGTCCAGCGCCACCACCATTCCAGCCAGCGCCAGCATTGCGGTAGCGGCAAAGGCGATGCCGATCAAACCGGCGAGCTGATAGCTGATGATGATGCCGACGCAGATCACCAATGTCGGCAGCGCCGTCGATTCAAGGCTGATGGCAAGGCCCTGAATGATGTTGGTGCCATGGCCCGTAACCGATGAATGGGCGATGGACTGGACGGGACGGAAATTGGTGCCGGTATAATATTCGGTGATCCACACCAGCAGGCCGGTAACGCCAAGGCCCACCATCATCGCCCAGAACAGGTCGATGCCGGTGATCCCTTCGGCCACCGTGCCAAGGCCGATGGTCTGCGACGTCACCACCCACAGGGCTGGGATGGACAGGATCGCCGTGGTCCAGAAGCCCTTGTAAAGCGCCCCCATGATCGACTGCCCCTTGCCCAGCCGGACAAAGAAGGTGCCGATGATCGACGTGATGATGCACACCCCGCCCACCAGCAGCGGAAGCGCCATCAGCGCGGTCAGATTGGCGGCAGTTGCGGACAGCAGCAGCGCGGTCAGCACCATGGTTGCGCCAACCGTCACGACATAGGTTTCAAACAGATCGGCCGCCATGCCCGCGCAATCGCCGACATTGTCGCCCACATTATCGGCAATCACCGCCGGGTTGCGTGGATCATCCTCCGGGATGCCGGCCTCCACCTTGCCTACCAGATCGGCACCGACATCGGCTGCCTTGGTGAATATGCCGCCGCCGAGCCGGGCGAAGATGGAAATCAGCGATGCGCCAAAGGCAAGCGCAACAAGCGCGTCGACAACCACGCGATTGCCCGGCGAAAAGCCGGCAATGGCGACAAGGACATAGAAAAAGCCCGAAATTGCCAGCAAAGCCAGCCCGGCAACCAGCATTCCGGTCACCGCGCCGGCACGAAAGGCCATGGTCAGCCCGCCTTGCAGCGTGCCGCGCGCAGCCTCTGCCGTGCGTACATTGGCGCGCACGGAAATGTTCATGCCGATATAGCCGGTGGCACCCGACAGCAGTGCACCAAGCACAAAGCCGCCCGCCGAAATCGGGCCAAGAAACACCGCCACCAATATGGCGACGATCACGCCGACGATGGCAATGGTACGATATTGCCTGCCCAGATAAGCCTTTGCGCCTTCCTGTATGGCGGCGGCAATGGCCTGCATCCGTTCATTGCCAGGAGAGGCGGCAAGCACTGCCCTGCTGGTGAAGATTCCGTAAAGCACAGCCGCCACACCGCATAGAATAGCGATAAGCACAATGTTCATGAACATCCTTCCCCGGAGCTGGCCTGCCCACGCCGCCGGAGTTGATCGGCAGCCGCGCATAACAGCCTGTCGTTACTGTTTGATTGCGATAAACCTCACCAATATCTGAACGCATAGTACCAAGGCGCGCAGTTGTTCATGGCCCCTGGCTGTTTGTCAAACCCCGCCAGTGAAGAATCTAGGCAATAAAGAAAAGGATATTTAGACATTGCTGCTATGCAGCAAGAAACAGGCATTGAAATCAGCCTTATGCTTCTGGCCGATGTTGCCAGCCGACATGATCGGGAAGAGGCAGTTCATCCGCTCCATTCATCAGCCTGATCCCTGCACCATCGGTAATTTTGCCAATGCATTGAATGGACATTCGCAGCTTCAGCGCGATCTGCCGGACCGCATCGGCATTGCCCGGCGCAGCAGCGAACAACAGTTCATAATCATCGCCGGCGGTGGCCGCGGCAAGCCGCGCCGCAACATCATTACTCGCAACTGCAACCAATGCGTCGGACAGGGGTACCAGCGCCAGGTCGATGCAGGTCTGCACACCGCTGGCCACCGCCATGCGCTGCGCATCGACCAGCAGGCCATCGGAAATATCCATCATCGCACTGGCCAGCGGCGCCAGCGCCTGTCCTGCCTTCAGCCGGGGCATGGGCAGACGATAACGCCGCGCCAGCCTGCGTTCGGCAGCAGGGTCCGCCCCCGTGCTTCCAACACCGCTGCGGGCAATGGCAAGCCCGACACCGGCATCCCCGATAGTACCGGTGACCCACAGATCATCCCCGGCGCGCGCGCCGGTTCTTTTGGGCACGCCACTGGCCGGCACATGGCCGATGGCGGTAAGACCCAGCACCCGGGGCGCACCGCGCCGCCCGGACGACACCGTATCGCCGCCCAGCAAGGCAGTGCCGAAATGCGTCAGGGCGCGGCCAAGCCCGTCGATGAAGTCTCGATCCCATTGATCATCGCCCAGGGTGAAGCCCAGAAGCACGCCCACCGGCACTGCACCTTTCGATGCCAGATCCGACAGATTGACCGCCAGCAGCTTCCACGCGACGTCGCCGGCTGCGTCATCGGGCAGATAATGGACGCCTTCCACCATCATGTCATGCGTCAGCACAAGATCGCGGCCCAGCGGCGGCGACAACACCGCCACATCGTCGCGCAATTCGCAGGCTGCCTCATGGGTGGCCAGCAGCCGTAACCTGTCGATCAGCGCCGCTTCATCCATTGGAAGTTCCGGCCATGCACATCTTCATTCGGCCCATCGGCTGCGCGGCGGCAGCCACAATGGCCGGCCCGCGTTCAGCCACGCACCTGCTTGCCGATGGCATCGAGCAAGCCATTGACGAAGCCTGCCTCGCGCTTGGCGTAAAAGGCCTTGGCGACATCGACATATTCGGAAATCACCGTGCCGGTGCGAATGTCCGGCCGGGCGAGCAGTTCATAGGTGCCGCACCGCAGGATCTGCCGCATCGGACGGTCCAGCCGCTCCATCGTCCAGCCGGCGGCCAGCCGCGATCCGATCAGCGTGTCGATTTCATCCCGCCGTCCATCGACGCCAATGACGATGTCGTTGAAGAAATCGACTTCCGCATCATGATAGCGTTCGTCCTCGATCACCGCGCCAAGGCGATGGTGATGGAACTCCGACAGCAGCAGCGGCAGGCGCGTGCCTTCCATTTCCTGCTGGTAAAGCGCCTGCACGGCAGCCAGCCGCGCGGCGGAACGGGAAAGGGCACGGCCCGGTATTCCGTTGGCGGTGGTCAACCCAGCTTCTCCTTCAGGCGCAGCATGGCCAGCGCGGCGCGCGCAGCGTCACCGCCCTTGTCCTTTTCCGAACGGCGCGCGCGCACCCAGGCCTGTGCCTCGTTCTCCACCGTCAATATGCCATTGCCGATGGCCAGCCCGTCCATGGTCAGCGCCATGATGCCCCGTGCGCTTTCGTTCGACACGATCTCAAAATGATAGGTTTCGCCACGAATGACGACACCCAGAGCGACATAGGCGTCATAGCGCCCGCTGTCTGCCGCCATGGCAAGTGCCCCGGGCACTTCCAGCGCGCCCGGCACGGTGATCGTTTCATGATCATGTCCGGCATCGTCCAGAACCGCGCGCGCACCTTCAAGCAGCGCATCGTTCAGCGCGTCATAGAAACGCGCCTCGATGATCAGCACCTTTGCCATTTTCAATCCTTTTCGGCCGGGATGGCGCGTTCGCCGACAATGTCCAGCCCATAGCCTTCAAGACCCACCAATGTGTGATGGGTGTTGCTCAGCAAGATCATCTGCTGCACGCCAAGATCGGCCAGTATCTGCGCGCCGATGCCATAATCGCGCAGTTCCTCCAGCGCGTTGCCATCACCCGCCATGGCACGGAGGGAGCGGCTGATCTGCCCTTCACCCGGCCGGTTGATGACGACGACGATACCCGATCCTTCCTCGGCAATCAGCCGCATCGATCGTTCGATAAGGCCGGTGCGCGGCGTCACGGCGGCGAAGGTGTCGCTCAGCATCGCCATGGTGTGCATACGTACCAGCACCGGGCGCGTCGGATCGATGTCGCCCTTGACCAGCGCAAGATTTTCGGTGCCGGTGATCTTGTTGACGAAGTTCTTTGCCATCCAGCGGCCGCCCCAGCGGCTTTCGAACGGCGCCTCGGCCACGCATTCGACCAGATGGTCGTGCTTGCGCCGATAGGCGATAAGGTCACGGATCGTGCCGATCTTCAGCCCGTGCAGCTGAGCAAAGGCAACCAGATCATCCATGCGCGCCATGGTACCGTCGTCCTTCATGATCTCGCAGATCACGCCGGACGGGTTGAGGCCGGCAAGCCGCGCCACATCCACTGCCGCTTCGGTATGGCCGGCGCGCACCAGTACGCCGCCTTCGCGCGCCACCAGCGGAAAGACATGACCGGGCGAGACGATCTGGCTGGCATCCTGCGCGGAATCGATCGCCACAGCGATGGTGCGCGCCCTATCCGCCGCTGAAATGCCGGTGGTCACGCCGTGGCGCGCCTCGATCGAAACGGTAAAGGCGGTTTCATGCCGCGTGCCGTTTTCACGCGCCATCAACGGCAGCCCGAGCTGTTCCACCCGCGTTCTGGCAAGCGCAAGGCAGATCAGCCCGCGACCATAGCGCGCCATGAAGTTGACGGCATCCGGCGTCGCCATCTGTGCAGGAATGACAAGGTCGCCTTCATTCTCGCGGTCCTCGTCATCGACAAGGATGAACATGCGGCCGTTACGCGCCTCGTCGATGATCTCTTCGACCGAGGACAGGAAGGAGGATGTCATGCGCCAAGCCCCTTCAGCATCTGCATCCGCCCCAGATAGCGGGCGATCACGTCAATCTCCAGATTGACGGCATGACCCGGCTCCAGCGACGCAAAGCTGGTCATCTCCGCGGTATGGGGAATGATGTTGACGCCAAAGCACGCGCCGCCTTCGGTATCGCGCACCGTGTTGACCGTCAGCGAAACGCCGTCCACCGCGATGGAGCCCTTGCCGGCGACATAGGGCGCAAGATCGGCAGGGGCTGCGATTTCCACCCGCTGCGAGCCGCCTTCGGGCGTGATGGAAAGGATTTCGCCAATCCCATCGACATGGCCGGTAACGATATGACCGCCCAGTTCGTCGCCCACCTTCAATGCCCGTTCCAGGTTCAGGCGGCGCCCCCGCGTCCACTGCCCCTGCGCGGTGCGCGCCAGTGTTTCGCCGGACACGTCGACCGCAAACCAGTTGCCGGCTGCGTCGCGTCCCTTGTCCACCACGGTCAGGCAGACGCCCGAACAGGCAATGGATGCGCCAAGATCGACGCCGTCCACATCATAGGCGGTGCGCACCCGCACCCGCAGGTCGTCGCGTTGCTCCAGCGCGTCGATGGTGCCGATATCGGTGATGATTCCCGTGAACATGCAGCAGCCCCTAACGAATGCGCTCGTAAACGTCGAGTATGTCGACGCCCAGCGCAACGCCCCCGCTGCGCCGCCACCTGCCATGGGCGGCAGGCAGATCGGCCAGACCGATGTCGCCAAGGGCGGGTCTGCCGCCGCCGATCAGCACCGGCGCGCGATAGATCAGCAGGCGATCGACCAGATCGGCAGCGACAAAGGCAGCGGCAGCGCCTGCCCCACCTTCCACCAGCACATGATCAACGCCGGTGCACCCGGCCACATCCTGCGGGCGGGCCAGATGCAGCCAGCCTTGCGGAACCGCCGCCGCATTGCCGCTGAGCAGCGCCCGGCGTGGTCCACGATCGGCAAGGCCGGGCAGGCGCACGTCCAGCCGGGGGACATCGGCGTCCAGCGTTCCGCGTCCCACCACGATCAGATCGGCCCGTGCCCGTTCCATATGGGCATGGGCACGCGCGACATCGCCGGTAATCCAGCGGCTGGCGCCGTCGCCCAGCGCGATGCAGCCGTCCAGCGAGGTTGCCAGCTTCAGCGTCACATGCGGGCGGCCATGGCACTGGCGCATGAAAAAGCCGGCCATCACCTGTTCGGCTTCTCCCACCCGCACGCCTTCGGTAACGACGATCCCGGCGTCCTGCAGCCGCTGTGTGCCCTTGCCATTGGTGCGCGGGTCCGGATCGCGCGCGGCGATCACCACACGTGCGGGCGCGGCGTCGACCAGCAGATCGGCACAGGCCGGGCCGCGTCCACCGCGATGGGCGCAGGGTTCAAGCGTGACATAGACGGTCGCGCCGCGCGTCGCCGCACCGGCCTGAGCCAGTGCCATCGCTTCGGCATGGGGGCGGCCGCCGGGCATCGTCCAGCCACGGCCGACAACATGCCCCTGCAAAACGATCACGCAACCCACATTGGGGTTGGGCGCGGTGCGCCCCCGGCCCCGTTCGGAAAGGGCAAGCGCCGTTCCCATCCAGCGCCTGTCGATCTCACCTGCCGCCCCGGCCATTGCGCAGCGGCTATTCTATGCCAAGCTGGTTGGCCAGCCGTTGATATTGCCGGCGGCGCTCCTCCTCCGCCTTGTGCCGCTTGGCCTGATCGATCTTCTGCTGGGCCTTGATCTGTGCGTCGGTACGATTTTCAGACCAATTTTCCGCATAGATCAGCTGCGGCCCCGGCCCCAGCTTGCGCAGATCGGAATCGACCATGAAACCCGCGCCAATGGCAAAGGTGATGGCGATCGCCAGCGCCAAAAACAGCCAGCGCCGCCGGTCCATGCCGGTGAACATCACCTTCAGGTCGCTCGCCGCGCCCTTGAATGCCGGCTGCGGAAAGGCCTTGCGCTGCGGCCTTGCCACCGGCTTTGGCGGCCGGACGGAAAATTTCGGGGGTTGCTCCATCGCCCCTAGATAGGGCTGCGCGCCGATCGATGCCAGAGCAAAGGGGCATCGCCGGACCAAAGCCGGCGCAATGACACGCCCGTCGCCGGCGTCTCCCGCCCCGCCCTATGCCTGCCGCAGCCGCACCACCGCCTGTTCACGTCCTATCAACGGCAACAACGCCGCCATTTCCGGGCCATGGTCCATGCCGGTCAACGCCATGCGCAGCGGCAGGAACAGCGCCTTGCCCTTGCGACCGGTGCGCGCCTTCAATGCGTCGGTCAACGTCTTCCACGTCGTGCCGTCGAATGAAGCATGATCGAGAAGCGCCGCCGCCTGCGTCAGCAGCGGCCTGTCCTCCTCCGCCACCGTTGCAGCCACGGGGCCGGTGATGATCCGCCACCAATGCGCCACATCGTCCAGCGTTGCCAGATTGGGACGAATGGCAAGCCAGGCCTCCTCCCCCATCGCATCGGGCAGACGGTCTCGCACCTGTTCGAAATCGAGTTGATGGAGGATGCGCGCGTTGAGCTGCTTCAGCTCCGCCGGGTCGAACCGCGATGGCGCACGGCTGAACCTGCCAAGATCGAAACTGTCGATCAGCGGCTGCACATCCGCCACCGGCTCCACCGGATCGGCAGTGCCAAGCCGGGCAAGCAGGGCTACGATCGCCAGCGGCTCCACCCCCTCTTCACGCAGCTGGTCGACGCCCATGCTGCCCATACGCTTGGACAAGGCACCGTCCGCACTGATCAGCAGGGAGATGTGGGCAAAGACCGGCGGCTGTGTCCCCAGCGCCTGAAACATCTGAGTCTGTATGCCCGAATTGGTGACATGATCCTCGCCACGCACCACATGGGTGATGCCCATGTCGATATCGTCGATGACCGAGGGCAGCATGTAGAGCCAGCTGCCATCCTCGCGCCGCACCACCGGGTCGCTGGTCAGCTTCGGGTCAAGGTGCGACGGCCCGCGCACAAGATCGGTCCATTCCACCATGCGGTCATGGTCCATCAGGAAACGCCAGTGCGGGCGCTTGCCCCCTGCCTCCAGCGCCGCCCTGTCCGCCGCGCTCAGCTTCAGCGCCGCGCGATCGTAAACCGGCGGTCGCCCGCGCGACAGCAGCACCTTGCGTTTCAGGTCCAGTTCCTGCGTGGTCTCATAGCAGGGATAGAGCCGCCCGCTCGCCACCAGCCGGTCGAACACCTCTTCATAACGGCCGAACCTGTCGGACTGGCGCACCTCGTCATCCGGCGTCAGCCCCAGCCAGCGCAGGTCCTGGCGAATACCTTCGGCAAATGCCTCTGTCGAACGGGCGGCGTCGGTATCGTCCAGGCGCAGCAGAAAACGGCCGCCGTTGCGCTGCGCCAGCAGCCAGTTAGCGATAGCGGTCCTGATATTGCCGACATGCAGCCGCCCGGTGGGCGACGGCGCAAAACGGGTGATGACTGTCATGCTGTCCTGAATGCGTTGGTGATCGGGTAACGCCTGTCGCGCCCGAAATTGCGGCGGCCGATCTTCACGCCCGGCGGCGCCTGACGGCGTTTATATTCGGCAACGTTGAGCAGACGCTCCATGCAGGCGACGGTGGCGCGGTCGAAACCCTGTCCCACCAGATCCTCGACAGAAAGTTCCTCTTCCACCAGCCCGGTGAGAATGGGGTCGAGCACTTCATAGGGCGGCAGCGAATCCTCATCCTTCTGGTCGGCGCGCAATTCGGCGGAAGGCGGCTTGGAAATCACCCGTTCGGGCATCACCGGACCGGCAGGACCAAGGCCCATGTCGGGCGCATTTTCATTCCGCCAGCGCGACAGCGCGAACACCGTCAGCTTATAAGCGTCCTTCAACACCGAATAGCCGCCGGCCATGTCGCCATAGATGGTGGCATAGCCCACCGACATTTCGCTCTTGTTGCCGGTGGTCAGCAGCATGTGGCCGAACTTGTTGCTCAGCCCCATCAACGTCACGCCGCGGATGCGCGACTGGATATTTTCCTCCGCAATGTCGGGGCCGCGCCCGGCAAACAGAGGGGCAAGCATGGTGCCGAACGCCGCCACCGCCGGTTCGATCGGCACCGAATCCAGCCGTACGCCCAGCAGGCGCGCGCATTCTGCGGCATCCTCAAGGCTTTCCCTGCTGGTGAAGCGGGACGGCAGCATAACGCACCACACCTTGTCCGCCCCCAGCGCATCCACCGCGACGGCTGCCGAAAGGGCGCTGTCGATGCCACCGGAAAGGCCAAGCACCACACCGGGAAAGCGGTTGCGCGTCACATAATCGCGCAGCCCGACCACCATGGCGCTGTAGATATCGGCGGGATGCGGATCGAGCGCATGTTTTTCGCCCGGCGCGCACACCCAGCCATCATCCCTGCGCTGCCATTCGGTGGCGACCAGCGCCTCCTCCCAGTCGGGCAGCTGCACGGCAAGGCTGCGGTCGGCGTTGAGGACGAAGGACGAGCCGTCGAACACCAGCTCGTCCTGCCCGCCGACACGGTTGAGATAGACCAGCGGCAGCCCGGTTTCGGTAACGCGGGTGACGGCCAGCGACAGGCGGGTATCGTCCTTGTCGATTTCGAACGGCGAACCATTGGGCACGATCAATATTTCGGCGCCGGTTTCGGCCAGGCATTCGCAAACGGCGGGAAACCACATGTCCTCGCAGATCGGCACGCCGATTCGCACGCCGCGAAAGTTGATCGGCCCCGGCAGCGGCCCGGGCGCGAACACGCGCTTTTCGTCGAAGGTCCCGTAATTGGGCAGTTCGTGCTTCAGCGTGATCGCGGCGACCTTGCCGCCATCCAGCAGCGCAACGGCATTGTGGATCACGTCGCCGACGCGATGCACGGTCCCCACCAGCATCGCCGGCCCGCCATCGGCAGTGTCCCCGGCCAGCTGCTCCAGCGCCTCTGCCGCGCGTTCGGCAAGTGCCGGTTTCAACACCAGATCTTCAGGCGGATAGCCGATCAGCTGCAATTCGGGAAAGACGATCAGGTCAGCATCGCCTGCCCCGGCGCGCACTGTGCGCATGGCGTCGGCATTGCCTGCAAGATCGCCCACGGACTGGTTGATCTGTGCCAGCAGGATTTTCAGACGGTCGGTCATGAACTGCCTCTATTATGGACGACAGGGATCGGCAATGCGCTGAAAGCCTCGGCAAAAGATTGCGGCCCGGCAAAGAAACTCCTAACAGCTCGGGAACGGGGAGAGAACGCATATGACCGCTGTCATATCCACTGGATGGTTCTGGCTGCTTGCCGGCTATCTGCTTGGTTCCATTCCATTTGGGCTGTTGCTGACCCGCGCGGCCGGTGCCGGCGACCTGCGCCGGATGGGATCGGGCAACATCGGTACCACCAATGTGCTGCGTACCGGGCGCAAGGGGCTGGCGGCGGCGACGCTGCTGCTCGACGCCGGCAAGGGCGCGCTTGCGGTCCTGCTCGCCCGTCATTTCTTCGACAGCGCAACCCCGCTGGCCGCCATCGGCGCCTTTCTGGGCCATGTCTATCCCGTCTGGTTGCGGTTTCGCGGCGGCAAGGGCGTGGCGACCATGCTCGGCATAGCATTTGCCTTTTTCCCGCCTTCGGGCGTTGCCTTTGCGCTGGTCTGGGTGGCGGCGGCGCTGGTCACGCGCTTTTCATCGGTCGGCGGCATGTCGGGCGCGCTGGCGGCGCCGCTTGCCGCGCTGCTGCTGGGCCAGGCACAGGCGGTGGCGCTGTTCCTGGGCATGGCAATCCTCGTTCTGTGGAAACACCGCGACAATATCGTTCGCCTGCGCGAAGGGGTGGAAAGCCGGATAGGCCAGCAACCCAGCGGCGCGAAAGGTGAGTGACGGACCCTGGGGCGACGCCCCCGCCGCCGGATCAACCGCCGACAGGATCGCCCGGCTCCGCCTGATCCGTTCCGAACGGATCGGCCCCATCACCTATTTCCAGCTTCTTGCCCGCTTCGGATCGGCACAGGCAGCGCTTGACCATCTGCCCGACCTTGCGCGGCGCGGTGGCGGCAAGCTGCCCCGCATCGCCAGCAAGGCAGAGGCGGAACGCGAGATGGCGGCAGCGGAAAAGGCCGGTGCACAGTTGCTGTTCCTTGGCGTGCCGCCCTATCCGCCGCTGCTGGCCGAGCTGGAAGACGCGCCACCCGTCATCAGCTGCAAGGGCCATGTCGGCCTGCTCGACAAGCCAGCCATCGCCATCGTCGGCGCGCGCAATGCATCGGCCGCGGCAATCCGCTTTGCCCGCCAGCTTGGCCATGAACTTGCCGATGCCGGCGTTATCGTGGTGTCCGGCCTTGCGCGCGGGATAGACGGCGCGGCGCATCAGGGCGCGCTGGACGGCGGCACCATCGGCGTCGTCGCCGGTGGGATCGACATCGTCTATCCGCCCGAACATCGTGACCTGCAAAGGGCAATCGGCGAGCGCGGACTGGTGGTGGCCGAACAGCCGCCCGGAACCCAGCCGCAGGCGCGCCACTTCCCCCGCCGCAACCGCATTATTTCCGGCCTGTCGACCGGTGTGGTGGTGGTGGAAGCAGCACCCCGGTCAGGCTCTCTCATCACCGCGCGGCTTGCACTGGAACAGGGACGCGAGGTGATGGCGGTGCCGGGCAGTCCACTGGACCCACGCGCGCAGGGATGCAACCAGCTGATTCGCGATGGGGCCGTCCTGATCCAGTCAGCAGCGGACGTGATCGAGACAATACGCCCTTTCGGCGCAAGACATCTGGCTTCCCCCGCCACCGGTTTCCGGACGGCGGGCCCGGCGGCCGAGGCTGGTGATGCCGAACGGCGGCAGATAACCGGCCTGCTCGGCCCCACGCCGGTGCCGATGGACGAACTTATCCGCCTGTCCGCACTGCCCCCCGCGATCGTGCAGATGGTGCTGCTGGAACTGGAGCTCGGCGGGCGGCTGGAACGCCATGCCGGTGGCCGGGTATCCTTGATTGCTTGACGAACAACATCATCTCTCTCCAGCCTACGCGCATGTGAGGGACGCTGAAGCCGGAATCCTATGAAGCTTGTGATTGTCGAATCGCCCGCCAAGGCGAAAACCATCGAAAAATATCTGGGCAGCGATTATCGCGTCCTTGCCTCCTATGGCCATGTCCGTGACCTGCCGCCAAAAGACGGCTCGGTAAAGCCGGACGAAGGCTTTGCGATGGAGTGGGAGCCTTATGCCGACAAGGCCCGCCAGCTTCGCGCCATCGCGGACGAGGCGAAAAAGGCCGACGCACTGATCCTGGCGACCGACCCTGACCGCGAGGGGGAGGCGATCAGCTGGCACATCCGCGAGATGCTGCGCAACCGCCGCGCCCTGCCCAGCGAGGTGGAGCGCGTCACCTTCAACGCCATCACCAAACAGGCGGTGACCACGGCGATGAAGGCGCCGCGCGCACTGGATGACGATCTGATCGATGCCTATCGTGCCCGCCGCGCGCTGGATTATCTGGTGGGCTTCACCCTGTCCCCCGTGCTGTGGCGCAAGCTGCCGGGCGCAAAATCGGCAGGGCGGGTCCAGTCGGTCGCCCTGCGGCTGGTGGTGGACCGCGAGCGCGAGATAGAGGCGTTTCGCGCGCAGGAATATTGGACGATCACCGCCGCGATGATGGCGGGCGGGCAGCCTTTCGATGCACGCCTTGTCGAATGGAAGGGCCGCAAGCTCGACAAGTTCGACCTGAAGGACGAAGCGACAGCCAAGGCGGCAAAGGCCGATGTCGAGGCGGGCAGCTTCACCGTCTCCTCCGTCGAAACCCGACCGCAGGCGCGCAACCCGCAGCCGCCCTTCACCACATCCACGCTTCAGCAGGAAGCGGCGCGCAAGCTGCATTTCTCGGCAAGCCACACCATGCGGCTGGCCCAGCAGCTCTACGAAGACGGGCTGATCACCTATATGCGGACCGATGGCGTGCAGATGGCCGGTGAAGCCATTGCCGCCGCGCGCGAGGCGATCGCCGACCGGTTCGACAGGGGCTATCTGCCCGATTCGCCCCGGGTCTACACCACCAAGGCGAAGAACGCGCAGGAAGCGCATGAAGCGATCCGCCCCACCGATTTCCGGCGCGACAGGGCCGCCAGCGGCGATCATGCCCGGCTTTATGAACTGATCTGGAAGCGTGCGCTTGCCAGCCAGATGGCATCGGCAAAGCTGGAACGCACCACGGTCGAACTGGCCGATGCCGGCGGCGCGGCTGTGCTGCGCGCCACCGGTCAGGTGGTGATCTTCCCCGGTTTCCTGACGCTTTATCAGGAAAGTTTCGACGATCCCGAAGACGAGGATTCGAAGCGCCTGCCCAGGCTGACCAATGGGGATCGACCCGATCTGGGCGAAGTGAAGGCCGAACAGCATTTCACCCAGCCGCCTCCCCGCTATTCCGAAGCCAGCCTCGTCAAGAAGCTGGAGGAGCTGGGCATCGGCCGGCCGTCCACCTATGCGTCGATCCTTCAGACGCTGAAGGACCGCGCCTATGTGCGGCTGGAAAAGAACCGTTTCATACCAGAGGAAAAGGGCCGGCTGGTGACGGCTTTTCTGGAACGCTTCTTCGAACGCTATGTCTCCTATGACTTCACGGCGGGGCTGGAAGACAGTCTGGACGATATTTCCGGCGGCCGCGCCGACTGGCAGCAGGTGCTGGAAGCCTTCTGGCGCGATTTCAAACCCAAGACCGTGGAGGTGATGGACCAGAAGCCGTCGGAAGTGACACAGGCGCTGGACGAGTTTCTGGCCCCGGCCCTTTTCCCCGACAAGGGCGACGGCAGCGACCCGCGCGCCTGCCCGGCCTGCGCCAATGGCCGGCTTTCATTGCGCGGCGGGCGCTATGGCGCGTTCATCGCCTGCTCCAATTATCCGGAGTGCAAATTCACCCGCAAATTCGCGCAGGAAGGCGGCGCGCAGGATGCGGGTGGTGCAGAGGCAGGGCCTGTCGAACTGGGCGCAGACCCGACGAATGGCGAAATGATCAGCCTGCGTTCCGGCCGCTTCGGGCCTTATGTCCAGCGTGGCGACGGCAAGGATGCGGCGCGCTCCAGCCTGCCAAAGGATGTGCCTGCGGCCTCGCTCGACCTCGATATGGCGCTCAAGCTGCTGTCATTGCCGCGCGAAATCGGCATGCACCCGGAAAGCGGCAAACCGATTGTCGCATCGATCGGGCGCTATGGCCCTTATCTTCTGCATGACGGCAAATATGCCCGCCTCTCTTCCACCGCGGAGGTGTTCGAGACGGGCATGAACGCCGCCGTCGCCAAGCTGGCGGATGCCGCAAGCGGTGGCGGCCGGGCGCGGGGTGCCAGCCAGCAGCCGCTCAAGACATTCGGCACGCATCCGACGACGGGTGGCGAAATCCGTCTGATGGCCGGGCGCTATGGCCCCTATGTCACCGATGGCACCACCAACGCCACGCTGCCCAAGACCGCCGATCAGGAAGCACTGACGGCGGAAGAGGCGATTGCGCTGATCGACGCGCGCGCCGCCAAGGGCCCGGCAAAGGGCAAGAAAAAGGCGCCCGCGAAAAAACCGGCGGCAAAGAAAACCGCCGATGCCGAGAAGAAACCGGCGGCGAAGAAGACCAGTGCCAAAAAGCCTGCGGCCAAAAAACCAGCCGCAAAAAAAGCGGCGGAATAGCCGGGGATACTACCATGGCGGGGGCGGCCCAAACGCTTCCGCCCATGCATCTTCTCAAATAAGGGCCAGATTTTCCAAGATCTTGATGTCTGACCCATAGTTCATTCCAGCAAGACGTGCTGCGACACGAACACGCCTTTTGATCTGTTCACGAGACAGATTGCTATCGAAATACCAACCGTCGACCAGAGGGTGAGCATGATCGGCCGCCAGATGGGGCGATTTCATATAGAGTTCGGCGGGTGATCGCGCGACATAGCGCCGGCTCCTGCCCGTCTCCAGCGAGAAGCGCTGCAAAAAATCGGGCACATGCTCGCTCAGCTTGATCAATGACATCTTATAAGCGCTTCTAAGATTATGAGCAGAATGGCGCTTTCCCAGAAATTCGATCGAACAATTACCGCGCGCACGTGCGGTGCCAGTCCGCCCTTCCTCTTCCATTTCAAATACTTCATGGAAAGTTTGCGACGCATTTTGGCGCGCTGCCGACGCTCCGGAAAGAACGTCCTTCAGAATATCATTATGGCTTTGGGTAAAGGAGGTTCTTCGCTGTTCGATCAGCGCGTGGACGTGCAAATCAATGTCTATCTGCCGGAATTCAGGCATGACAATCTCCTCCCTTTGATCTCTTCCCTTATAAGCAAGCATTAAGTCCCGTCAATCGCGAGGTACATGAGGCGCACGTCTCTGCTGCGATGGATGGCTGCATTGCACTTCGCGTGCGAAGCGCCCATGTGGCATTCATGCCCCGCAACAATGGCCCCATCGCCGGCTTCCCTTCGAAGGAAGACATTCTCCGCTTCATCGAGGAAAGCACCACTCCCGCCGGAAAGCGGGAGATCGGGCGCGCCTTCGGCCTTCACGGCGCGGACAAGATCGCGCTGAAAGCGCTGCTGAAGGAAATGGCGGACGAAGGGCTGATCGAATCGACCGCCGGCCGCGCCTTTCACAAGGCGGGCGGACTGCCCAGGGTGACGGTGCTGCGCGTCACCGACATCGACGACAGCGGCCAGGCATCAGCCGTGCCCGAACGGTGGGAGAGCGAAGGCCCCGCCCCGAAGATTCGCATCATCGAAAAAAGCCGCAAGGGCGCAATGGCGGTGGGGGATCGTTTCCTTGCCCGTATCGAGGAACGCGGCAAGGGCCATGTCGCTCATCCGATGAAGAAGCTGGCGCGCGGTGAGGAAACGACGCTGGGCGTCCTCCACCGCGAAGGCGAACGCCTGTGGCTGAAGGCGATCGACAAGAAGGAACGCCGCGAACTGCCCGTATCCGATGCTGGTGATGCACAGCCCGGCGATCTGGTGATGGTGGAGAAAAGCGGCCGCCCACCCCGCATCACCGCAAGAGTGGTGCAGCGGCTGGGCGACCCGTTCGAACCACGCAGCTTTTCGCTGATCGCGATCCACCAGAAGGGTATACCGGACACGTTCAGCGACGACGTGCTGGACGAGGCACGGCGCATGGCTGAAACGCCCCTGGGGGAACGGGAAGACCTGCGCCATCTGCCGATCATTGCCATCGACCCCGCAGACGCCCGCGACCATGACGATGCGGTATGGGCGCAGCCGGATGATGATCCAGCCAATGCCGGCGGCTGGAAGGCGATTGTCGCCATCGCCGATGTCAGCTTCTATGTGCGCCCGGGCACAAAGCTCGACATCTCGGCAAGGGCGCGGGGCAATTCGGTCTATTTCCCCGATCGGGTGGTGCCGATGCTGCCCGAAACCCTTTCGGCCGATGTCTGTTCGCTGAAACAGGATGAAGACCGGGCGGCGCTGGCCTGCCATATGGTGATCGACCGGCAGGGCACGCTGAAAAGCTGGCGCTTCAGCCGGGCGGTGATCCGCTGTGTCGCCAACATGGCTTATGAAGACGCGCAGGCGGCAATCGACGGCCGGCTGGACCATCCATTGACCGAGCCTGTTCTGCGACCGCTCTGGGGCGCATGGGGCGCACTTGCCAAGGCGCGGGACAAGCGTGAACCGCTGGACCTCGACCTGCCCGAACGCCGCGTGGTGCTGGATGAGATGGGGCGCATCCTGTCCGTCGCCCCGCGAGAGCGGCTGGATGCCCATCGGCTGATCGAGGATTTCATGATCGCCGCCAATGTCGCCGCCGCCAAGGCGCTGGAGGCGAAAAAGGCACCGGTGATGTACCGCGTCCATGAACCGCCCAGCCGGGAGAAGCTCGCCGCGCTGAAGGATTATCTGGAGACGTTCGGCATCGCCTTTGCGCTTGGCCAGGTGATCAGGCCGCACACGTTCAACCATGTGCTTGCACGGATCGGTGACAGCGATTTCCGCCCACAGATCATGGAACAGGTGCTGCGCACGCAGACGCAGGCCTATTACAGCCCGGAAAATGCCGGACACTTCGGCCTTTCGCTCGGCTCCTACGCGCATTTCACTTCACCGATCCGCCGCTATTCCGATCTTGTCGTCCATCGCGCGCTGGTGCGGGCCTATGGCCTTGGCCCCGGCGGGCTGACCGACGATGAAATGGCGACGATCGACCGCACCGCCGAACATATCTCGATGACCGAACGACGCGCTATGGAGGCGGAGCGCGACACCATCGATCGTTATGTGGCCGCCTATCTGGCGCAGTACGTCGGTCAGGTCATGGAAACGCGGATCACCGGCGTCACCAATTTCGGCTTTTTCGCAACCGTGGAAGGCATTGGCGGCGATGGTCTGGTGCCCGTATCCACGCTTGGCGCCGAGCGCTTCCACTTCGATGAAGCCGCCAAGGTGCTTGAGGGAGAATCGTCGGGCGAACGCTATGCCACCGGCATGATCCTGCCGCTGCGCCTGGCGGAGGCAAGTCCCGCTTCCGGCGCGCTGCGATTCGAATTGCCGGAAGGCGCCAGTCATATGCCGTCGCGCGGCGGGGACCGCCGGGTACACAAGGGCAGGACCAGGCATATCGTCGGCAAACGCGGTCGGCCGCCCGGCATCCGCCACAACGGCAAGCGGCGCTGAAATCGGGGCCGCTGCCCACCGCGCCGGGGAACGCCGCCCCGGCAACAGACGTTTTTCAGGAAAGGCGCCGGTTCGCCGGTGCATCAGCCACAATCGCCTTTCTGGAGAACAGCCATGCAGATCGATCGTGCCCGCGTCCTCATCATCGCCACCGACGGATTTGAACAGTCGGAGCTTTTCGATCCGCGCATAGAGCTGAAGGCGCTGGGCGCGCAGGTCACGCTTGCCGCCCCTGAACAGCGCGAGATTCAGGGCATGGAGCATGACAAGAAAGGCGCGACCATCACCGCCGATCATGCGCTGGATGATGTATCGGCCGACGATTTCGATGCATTGCTGATCCCCGGCGGCGTCGCCAACCCGGACGCGCTGCGTCAGAATGAGAAGGCGGTGCAGATCGTTCGGGACTTTTTTGCAGCCGACAAACCGGTTGCCGCCATCTGCCATGGTCCATGGATGCTGGTGGAAGCCGATGTGGCGCGCGGGCGCACCGTCACGTCATGGCCTTCGGTGCGGACCGATCTGAAAAACGCAGGTGCCGAAGTGGTCGATCGGGAAGTGGTGGTCGATGGCAAGCTGATCACCAGCCGCAAGCCGGCGGATATTCCCGCCTTTACCAAGGCGCTGGTCGATATGCTGGAAAAGGAAGAACAAGGGGCGCGGCCAACCGCCTGAGCCTGTCAGGCCACCATCCGCACGCGGACGGAGGCAAGCAGGGAATCGGCGGTGTTGCCGTCCGCCGATTTCAGGCGAATCGCATCGGCCATGCAGTCGAGATAGGCATCGATGATCGTCGCGCGGCCCATGGTCGCAATGTCCGTTTCCAGCAGATGCGCGATGTCGGCGACAAGATCATAGCGCCAGCCACGTGCCACCATCTTCAACATGCGGGTTTCGCTGGCCAGCCGGGAAAGCGGACCATTTCTGCGTAACTGCACCAGCCGCCGCAGCCGCGATTGCAGGTCACCCATGGCCGGCGTGGCGGCAATGGCGCCTGTTTCCTGAATATTGCGTGGATTTTGGGTATTCATCCTCTTTGCTCCATTCACCGGCGCTGTTGCCGGTGCCCCTTCATTGGCGCACCGCCGTGACAGCATCATGAAGCTGGTTGGTCAGCAGTGTTTCGGGAAGATCACGACAAGCGATACGCCGCCCTTGCCCTTGACTTGGCGCATGGCTTGCGGCAGAGGCAGCGGCATTGCGAGCGGCGGCAACGCCGCTCTCTTCGTTTCGGACACAAAGAATTGAAGGGCGCGGGCAATGGCCAAGCCGACAACCGTCAAGATCAAGCTCGTCAGCACTGCTGATACCGGCTTCTTCTATGTCACCAAGAAGAATCCGCGCACGCAGACCGAGAAGTTTTCCTTCCGCAAATATGACCCCATCGCGCGCAAGCACGTGGAGTTCAAGGAAGCGAAGATCAAATAATTACCGGGCCATGGGGTACAGCCTTGTGCCCCATGGCTTTGCCGGCAACATTGCCCGGCCACCGCGATGCCGACCGCGCCGCGATATTCCTTTACGCACGGCCTTTTGCCATGTGCCGCGGCACTGGCATGGCGCAACGCCACGACTCCATCCAATGCCGGTTGAGCCTGTGCGGTTCATTTTCAATTGCGTAATCCGGCCTGAGTCGGCCGCCATCATATGCCTGTTCCCGGCACGCGCCGCATTGCTGTCGCGACGTGGTAAGCATCTTCATAAAATGAAACATCCGCGGCCTGCCACCCGGCCGCTGCGCGTCAGCCGATCAGCCGCTGCACCGTCTCGATGAACCGCGCCACCGTGATCGGCTTTGATATGCAATCCTCCGCCCCCTCGTCGCGGATCCTTTCATGATCGCCCGCACCGGCGAAGGCGGTGACGGCAAGCACGGGTATCGACTTCAGATCGGTATCCGCCTTCAGCATGCGGATGATATCCAGCCCCGAAATATGCGGAAGCTGAATATCCATGATGATCAGGTCCGGCCGATTGCGGCGGACATGGTCGATCACTTCCCGGCCGTCGCGAAGCCCTTCCGTGGCATGGCCGTGCGCCTGCAGCAGTTCACGGAATAATTTGAGATTAAGCTCATTATCCTCGACGACGAGAATGGATTTGGCCATGGAAAAGGTCCCTGCGGCTTTCGGAGCCGAATGAAAACCTATAGTGTCCGCCATGGAAATGACAAAGAAAGAACACGCCGAAGCGGCCGAAACCATCGGTCTTCGCGCGCTGGCATGGGTGATGTCTGATTCGCGGCTGGCGCCACGCCTGCTGGGGTTGACCGGGCTGGACCCGGCGGGGCTTCGTGCCCGCGCCGGGGAAGCGGCAACGCTTTCAGCCGTGATCGCCTTTCTGGAACAGCATGAGCCCGATCTGACCGCCTGCGCCGAAGCACTGGACATCACGCCGCGGGAACTGGTGCGTGCAGGAGAGATTTTATCACAATGAACAGGCCGTTGCTCGTCACCGATTGCGATGAAGTGCTGCTGCACTTCATCAACCCCTTTCGTGGCTGGGCCGATGAAGTGCATGGCATCGAGTTCGAGCTGCACCACCCGGACTTCTTTGAAAATCTGCGCCGCAAGGACTGCGGCAGCAGCGTGCCGCAGGAAGAAGGCTGGGCGATTTTCCGCCAGTTCTTCACCGAGGAAATGCACCGCCAGCACGCAGCGCCCGGTGCCATGGATGCGCTGGCAAAGGTATCGCGCCATGCGGATGTCGTGGTGCTGACCAATTTGCCGGACCCCTATCAGCAATTGCGCATGGCCCAACTGGCCGGCCATGGCGCCGATTATCGGGTGATATGCAATCAGGGGCCGAAAGGTCCGGCGCTTGCGCGGCTGATCGATGAACTTTCGCCAGCCGCCACCGTCTTCGTCGACGATCTTGCAAAACATCATGAATCCGTGGCGGAAATCGCTCCGCAGGTATCGCGCCTGCATATGGTGATAGAGCCGCTGCTGGCCGCCCATGTTCCCCCTGCACCGCATGCCCATGCGCGGATCGACAATTGGACCGATGCTTTGCCTTGGATCATGGAGCGGCTTGAAGTTACAACGGTGGAATGACATTCCCGGGCCTTCAGTTTCGAAAGGAATGAGATGACCGGAACGATCGAGAAGAAGCTGGCGGAACTTGGCATCACCCTGCCGCAGCCGGCGCTGCCGGTGGCCACCTATGTCCCTTATGTGCAGGATGGCGGCCTGCTTCACGTGTCCGGCCAGTTGCCCTTCACCGAAAATGGCACGCTCATCACCGGACGCCTGGGCGAAGATGTATCCATTGAACAGGGTGCGGAAGCCGCGAAACGCTGTGCGGTGATGCTGATCGCGCAGATCCGGGCGGCGCTTGGCGGCGACCTTGACCGGGTGGTGCGGATCGTGAAGCTGGGCGCCTTCGTCAATTCCACCCCCGCCTTCACTGACCAGCCAAAGGTCGTCAATGGCGCATCCGACCTGATGGTGGCGGTGTTCGGCGATGCCGGTCGCCATGCCCGCAGCGCTGTCGGCGTGCCCGCCCTGCCGCTTGGTGCGCCGGTGGAAATCGACGCAGTGGTTTCGGTTTCGCTTGACTGAACCCATCGTCATCGGACGGGCCGAAAGGCTCAGGCGGCTGATCGGCCAGCCTTTTGCCCATCGCGGCCTGCATGGCCTGCGCAATGATGGCAAATGGCTGGTCGAAAACAGTCTTGCCGCCTTTGAGGAAGCGGTTGCTGCCGGCCACGGCATTGAGCTGGACGTTCAGGAAACCGCCGACGGCACTGCCCTGGTCTTTCATGATGATGCGCTTGACCGGCTGACCTGCCAGCAGGGCATGGTGCGGCTGATGACGATGGTCGATCTTGGTGCGGTGGAATTGGCGGGTGCCGGGCAGATGCTGCAACCACTGGATGCCGTGCTGCGCCACATCGGCGAAACCGCGCATGTGCTGGTGGAGATCAAGAGCCGCGAACGCAGCCCGGAACGGCTTTGCCAGTCCGTGCTGGATGCGATCGCCGGATGCGAAACGCGCATCGCCATCATGTCGTTCAACCCGGAAGTGGGCCATTGGTTCGCGCTGAACGCACCCGAAGTGCTGCGTGGGCTGATCGTCAGCGAAGCCGATGAAATGACGCTCACCAGCCGCATCGCGGGCAAGATCAAGCGGTTGTTTTCGCTGGCCCGGTCAAAGCCGGATTTTCTGGCCTATGATATCGCGTCGCTCCCTTCTCCACTGCCAGCACGGCTGCGCTCGGCGGGTATACCCGTGCTGACATGGACGGTGCGCACGAAGGAGGACCTGGCCCGCGCAAAGGCCAATGCCGATCAGATCATTCATGAGCTGCCAAGGCCGCTCTGGCCATGAGCGATTGCGACAAGGCGATGGACGACGAGCCTGGTGAGGAAGTGACCGCACGCCTTGTCGGCAGCATCGGTGCGATTGATGCCGCGGATTGGGATGCCTGTGCCGGTGATGCCAATCCCTTCGTCAGCCATGCCTTTCTTCAGGCGCTGGAGGAATCCGGCAGCGCCACGGCACGCACCGGCTGGCAACCCGCCCATGTCGTCGTGGACGGGAAGGACGGCCGCCCCGCCGCCATTGCGCCGGGCTATGCAAAAAGCCACAGCCAGGGCGAATATGTGTTCGACCATGGCTGGGCCGACGCCTTTGAGCGGGCGGGCGGGCGCTATTATCCAAAATTGCAGTTCGCAGTGCCTTTTTCCCCCGTGCCGGGCCCAAGGCTGTTGCTGCGCGATCCTGCGGCCGCAGCGCCGCTGATCACGGCAATGGAAATGGTGACGCAGCAGAACGAACTCTCGTCTGCCCATGCCACCTTTATCGATCCCGCGCAGCTGCCCCTGTTCGAACAGGCGGGATGGCTGATCCGCATCGGCCAGCAATTCCATTGGTCCAACGCCGGCTATGGATCGTTCGACGACTTTCTGGGGGATTTTCAGTCGCGCAAGCGCAAGGCCGTCCGCAAGGAACGGGCGCAGGCGCTGGCCGACGGGCTGCGGGTGGAATGGATCACCGGCGACCAGCTGACAGAGGCGCATTGGGATGCCTTCTGGGATTTCTATCAGGACACCGGCGCGCGCAAATGGGGCCGTCCCTATCTGACGCGGGCCTTTTTCTCGCTGCTGGGCGAAACCATGGCCGACAAGGTGCTGCTGATGTTCGCCTGCCGTGGCGGCACACCCATTGCCGGGGCACTGAACCTGATCGGTGCGGATACGCTTTATGGCCGCTATTGGGGCTGTGTGGAGGATGTGCCCTTCCTCCATTTCGAGCTCTGCTATTATCAGGCAATCGATTATGCCATCGCCCATGGGCTCAAACGCGTGGAAGCCGGTGCGCAGGGCGAGCACAAGCTGGCGCGCGGCTATCGTCCCACCCCGGTTTATTCAGCGCATTATCTGCCCAATCCGTCATTCCATCGCGCCGTTGCCGATTATCTGGAGGCGGAGCGGACGGCAATGACGCGCGAGATCGACGCGCTCGATGAAATGAGCCCGTTCCGCAACGCGTGAACGGACGCGATCAGGCACCCGGCTGCACCGCCACATTGTCGATCAGCCTTGTATTGCCGATCCGCGCCGCCGCCAGCAGCCGTGCCGGCCGATCCAGCACCATCATCGGCGCAAGCGTCTGTGCGTCACGCACCTCGACATAATCCACCGGGCCGAAACCGGCCGCCGCCAGCGCATCGCGCGCCTGCGCCAGTGCGCGATCGACCGGACCGCCCGCCTCCATCAGCGCCTTCGCTTCGGCAAGCGCCTTGGGCAATGCCACGGCCGCTGCCCGCTCCTGCGCTGAAAGATAGGCATTGCGGGATGACAGGGCGAGGCCGTCTGCCTCCCGCACCGTTGCCACGCCCATGATATTGACCGGCAGATTCAGGTCCTGCGCCATGCGGCGGATCACGCACAATTGCTGATAATCCTTTTCACCGAACAGTGCGGTATCGGGCGATACCTGGTTCAGCAGCTTCAGCACCACCGTTGCCACGCCATCGAAATGGCCCGGTCGCGCCGCGCCGCACAGCCCTTCCGACACATCGGCCACCGACACCGTCGTCGCAAAGCCATCGGGGTACATGGTCGCCACATCGGGCAGCCATAAAAGGTCGCAATGCGCCTCCGCCAGCAATGCGGCATCGGCATCTTCCTGCCGTGGATAGCGCGAAAAATCCTCGTTCGGGCCGAATTGGGTGGGGTTGACGAAGATCGATGCAACCACCTTGTCGGCCTGCCGCCGCGCTTCTTCCACCAGCCGCAGATGCCCGGCGTGCAATGCCCCCATGGTCGGCACCAGCGCAACGCTTTGCCCGGCCTTGTGCCAGCCGCTCACCGTCGTTCTCAGTCCAACTAGCGTGCGCGCTGTTTGCATGGTCCATTTGCCTTCGTTAGACGGTCTGTGGGGGCGCTTGTCCATGTTGGGGCAACGCATAGAAATCAAGGGGCTTGACGGCAGTGACAGCAAGAAACGCCCATCTCCTCGTGTTCGGGAATGAAAAGGGCGGTACCGGCAAGTCGACGACGGCGATGCATGTGGCCATTGCACTGGCAAGCAGCGGTCGTCGTGTTGCCACGATCGATCTCGACGCGCGCCAGAAGACGCTTGGCCGCTATCTTGAAAACCGCCGCAATTATGTGCGCCGGCATGACCTGCAACTGGCGGTGCCGGAATGCACGGTGATTGCGGGCGACGACCCGGCACCGCTTGAAGACCAGATGGCCGCCTATCGCGAAACGGCCGACATACTGATCATCGACACGCCAGGCCGCGACAGCCCGCTCGGCCGGCTGGCGATGTCGCGTGCCGATACGCTGGTGACGCCCATCAACGACAGTTTCGTCGATCTGGACCTGATCGGGGAGGTGGACCCAGACAGCTGGAAGGTGCGCCGCCCCAGCTTCTATGCCGAACTGGTGTGGGACGCGCGCAAGCTGCGGGCCCGCGCCGATGGCGTGGCGATGGACTGGGTGATCCTGCGCAACCGCCTTGCCCATCTGGAGGCGCGCAACATGCGCCGCGTCGGTAATGCGCTGGGCGAACTGGCCAAGCGCGTCGGCTTTCGTGTCATTCCCGGCCTGTCGGAGCGGGTCGTCTATCGCGAACTTTTCCCCCATGGTCTTACCATGCTGGATCTTGGCGCGCTCGGCGAAACGAGCATGAGCCATGTTTCGGCCCGGCAGGAACTGCGGGAAATGGTGACCGGCCTCGCCCTGCCCGCTCGTGGCGATACAGCCGTAGAAGAACAATCGGGGGCGGTTGCCGGCTGATGGCGCTGCTGGCCATCGTCCTTCTGGGCCTTGCCCTGTGGGCCTATACCACCGGCCGGCTCCAGCGGCTTGAGCCACGGCATTTCGCAGCCATTGCACTGGTGCTGGTGGGTCTGCGCCTGCTGATGACCGGCGAAAGCCTGCCCGGCCTTGCATTGGCCGGGGCGGGCGCGGGCATCTGGATCGTCAGCAGCCGCAAGGCAAGGCCGGCGTCCATGCCGCTGGAGGAGGCGCTGGCCCTGCTCGGCCTGTCCCGCAATGCCGGGGTGGAGGAGATCCGCGCCGCGCACCGTCGCCTTATCGCGCGTGTTCATCCCGATCTTGGCGGCAATGAGGAACTGGCCAGGCGTATCAACGCCGCACGCGACATTGCAATTTCGGCCACGAAACGGAAAGTGGGTGAACAATAGGTCTGGTGGGGAGTCTTATGCGGCGATCCCCGGATTCTTCAGGAGTTTGTGAATGACCCATCGTTTCGATCCCACCTCGCTTCGTGAATATGACATTCGCGGCATTGTCGGCAAAACCCTGGGACCGGAAGATGCGCACGCCATTGGCCGTGGCTTTGCCACGCTGATCCGGCGCGCCGGCGGTACCCGAATCGCGGTGGGCTATGATGGGCGCGTTTCCTCCCCCCTGCTCGAAGCGGCGCTGATCGACGGAATCAAGGCCAGCGGCGTCGATGCGGTATCTGTCGGCATGGGTCCGACCCCGATGCTGTATTATGCAGCGGCAACGCTTGAGGTGGATGGCGGCATCCAGATTACCGGCAGCCATAACCCGGCCGACTATAATGGCTTCAAGATGGTGTTCCAGGGCCGTCCCTTTTTCGGGGAGGACATCAGGAAGCTGGGCCGCATGGCCGAGGAAGGCGATTGGGACGAAGGTGAAGGCGTGGTCTCCACCGCCGACATCGCCGATCTTTATGTCGAACGACTGCTGAAGGATTATGACGGCGGCGCCTTTCGCATCGCATGGGATGCCGGCAATGGCGCGGCCGGGCCAATGGTGGAAAAGCTCACCGCCCGGCTGCCCGGCGAACATATCCTGCTTTACACGGAGGTGGACGGCAACTTCCCCAATCACCACCCGGACCCGACCGAGGAAAAAAACCTTGTCGATCTGCGCCGCACGGTGATCGACAACGGGCTGGACTTCGGCATTGCCTTTGACGGTGACGGCGATCGCATCGGCGCGGTGGATGGCGAAGGGCGCATCGTATGGGGAGACCAGCTTCTCGCCATCCTTGCCGAGCCGGTGCTGCTGAAGGAACCGGGCGCCACCATCATTGCCGATGTCAAGGCCAGCCAGGCGCTGTTCGACAGGATTGCGGAACTGGGCGGACATCCGCTGATGTGGAAGACCGGCCATTCGCACATCAAGTCGAAGATGAAGGAAACCCATGCCCCGCTGGCCGGGGAAATGAGCGGCCACATCTTCTTTGCGCAGGATTATTATGGCTATGACGATGCGCTATATGCCGCCGTCCGGCTGATGCGCGCGGTGCGTCAGCTTGGCGGATCGCTGACTGCGCTGAAGAGCGGCCTGCCGCAGATGATCAACACACCCGAAATGCGCTTTCAGGTGTCGGAAGAGCGCAAATTCGCCGTGATCGACGAAGTGCTCCAGAGGTTGCGCGACGAAGGGGCGGAAGTGAACGATACCGACGGCGCCCGCGTCAATACGCCTGACGGCTGGTGGCTGCTGCGCGCGTCGAACACACAGGATGTACTCGTCGCCCGGGCGGAGGCACATGACAAGGCGGGGCTGGACCGGCTGATGGCGGAAATCAATCGCCAGTTGGCGCTGTCCGGGCTTGAAGCGGTGCACTCCGCCGGCCATTGATCTTTTTGCTGCATCGCACAAATGCCTCTTGCTCCGTTGCCGATCTGTGGTATTGTGCAACGCAGCAAAGACATTGCGGAGATGCATCATGGCGCGTACGCCGTCGGTTCCATCCGCGAAATCGACGTCGCCCGCACGGGCGAAGACCAAGGCCGCCAAGGGTAGGCCGGCCGAAGGCGGCAAGGCATCCAGGCCTGCCGCCAGCCCTGCCCCTGTCATCAGGACGACTGCAAACGCCCCTATTGCTGAGGCGCCAGCCATGTCCGTGGTGACCGCAAAAGCCGAAAAGGCAGCACAGGTCGTCCGGAAAAAGGCGACAAAAGCAAAGCAGGAGTTCAGCAACATGGCAAATGCCGAAACTATTGCGGCCGAAACCGCGCAGGGCGCGTCGGCTGCGGCGGAAAATATCAGGAGCAACTTTACCGGGGTGAATGAGCAGGCCCGCGCGGCAGTGGAGAAAGGAACCAGAATGATCGAAGAACTGACTGATTTTCAGAAGGGCAATGTCGAAGCATTCGTCGCCGCTGGCCGCGCCGCAGCAAAGGGGGCGGAAACGCTGACCCAGAATGCGGCCGATTTCTCCCGCCGCAGCTTTGAAGAAGCAACGCGCGCGATGAAGACGCTGACCGCCGCCAAATCACCGACCGAGTTCTTCAAGCTGCAAAGCGACATCGCCCGGACGCAGTTCGACGCAATGATCGCCGAAACTTCGCGTGTCAGCGAAACCATGGTGAAGATTTTCGGTGATGTGACCGAGCCGCTCAGCTCGCGCATGGCCGTTGCCGCCGACAAGATGAAGGTCGCGGTAAAGTAAACTGCCCCCAGGGCTGTTTCGGAAGGCGGCGGTTCCCTGACGGGAGCCGCCGTTTCCGTTCGTGCCGTCGCGCCGCCCTTGCCCCACCGGGCCGGGATACCATATTGTCGCGATATGCATGATAAATCGATCCGAGAGGACAGGGCAATGCAGCTGGCAAGGGCAAGGGCCATGTCTGCTGGCGACGACACGGGCCATGGCCACAGCGAGATCGGCATCGCCACAAAAACGCGTGCGCGCACCAAAAAGCCCAACCTGTATCGCGTGCTGATGCTGAATGACGATTACACGCCAATGGAATTTGTCGTCCTTGTCCTCCAGCGCATTTTCCGCATGAACATCGATGATGCCACCCGCGTCATGCTGCACGTCCATCAGAAGGGCGTGGGTGTGTGCGGCACCTTCAGTTACGAAGTGGCCGAAACCAAGGTGTCGCAGGTGATTGACCTTGCCCGTCAGCACCAGCACCCGCTGCAATGCACGCTGGAAAAGGCCTGACAACGCCGACCCTGTCCCTCTACCCTTGTTTCCCACCCGAAAAATATGGCCCGCTTCTGCGGGAAACGGGCCAGTTTGCAAGGAGAGGATGCCGTCAGGGACGACACAAGGGGCTATATAGCTATTGATAATCGTTTGCAAATACATTTTGCATCAATTTGCCGTTTGCAAGCCAACTGACTGAGTTCACTTCGAAACGCTCAGGCAATTCAGGGGGTCAGCGTGAGGTGGAACAGCCCACATTAATCCCCTGCTTACGCGGATGAACGCCCGCCATGCGATAAGCAGGCCCAGGGCATCGCGGTGAAGATCTTCAACATCGCCAGTGTCTCAGACGCTGTGATTTCCACCGTCATGAGCGGACGTCCATACTCAATGCTCCCGCCGTCTTCAGCCCGATTGACACCCTCCGACAATAGGATTAGCGCGCAAATGCGAATGATTTGCGATAGTGCCCGATATGTCGTTGGGGGTGGTAAAGGTGAACACTCAGAACTTTCATGCGGTTTCAGCCCTCGTGCGTGGGGCGTCTGCGATCGCGCTGGCTTTCAGCGTGCCATTGATGGCAGGTACCGCTCTGGCCCAATCTTCGGTGGACGGCGATGCTGCGACAAAAGGCAGTGAGGAAATTATCGTTCAGGGTTCCTATACGACCGACGACAAGCTTGCCTCTGCCACCGGGCTGCCCCTCAGCCTTCGGGAAACACCGCAGTCCGTCACTGTGATGACTGCTCAGCGTATGGAGGATCAGGGCATTCGTACCCTGTCCGACGTCATCAACAATGCCGCAGGCGTTTCTTCACGCGCACTTGATTCGGCGCGTAACGGTTTTTCCGCGCGTGGCTTCGACATTGATAATTATCAGATCGACGGTGTGCCCGTGCAGTATGACACGGCTTACAGCGCCGGCGAGACGCTGCTCGACGTGGCAATTTACGACCGTGTCGAAATTGTGCGGGGCGCCACCGGCCTGATGACTGGCGCCGGCAATCCTTCTGCGTCGATCAATCTCATCCGCAAACACGCCGATGCCGAAGATCTGACCGGATCGATCACCGCCACGGGGAGCCGCTGGAACAATTATTCGGTGATGGCCGATGTCGGCACGCCAGTGACGTCCGACGGCTCCATCCGTGTCCGCGGTGTGGCGAAATATGAAGACGGCGACAGCTTCACCGATCTGCTCCACAACAAGAAGCTGGTGCTCTATGGCGTCATCGATGCCGATCTGACGCCTGACACCCATGTCAGCGCGGGCATCAGCTATCAGGACAATGACCCGCGCGGCAGCCAATGGGGCGGCCTGCCTGTGTGGTTCTCCGACGGCACCCGCACCGACTGGGCACGGTCGAAGACCATTGGCACCGACTGGACCACGTGGAAGTCCACCAACCAGACGATGTTCGCTCAATTGCAGCAGGACCTCGGCAGCGATTGGCAAATAACCGTCTATGGCAACCGCACACTCAACAAAAGCAATATGAGGCTGCTCTATCTTTGGGGCACGGTGGACAGGGCAACCGGTGAGGGTCTGGGGGCGTCTGCTGCCAACTACCGGGGGCGCGCCGCCCAGAACGACGTCGGTGCCCGTGTGACCGGCAAATATCAACTTTTCGGTCGCGAGCATGATCTGATCGCCGGCGCCAACTATGCCTCGCAGGAGTTTGCATTCTACAGCCGCGATGCACTCGACACCGCCACGCCGGGCAATTTCTTCGAATGGGATGGTTCATTCCCCGAACCGGCTTGGGGTGCAAGCAGCCAGGTGGTCGACACCCGCACAAAGCAATGGGGCTATTATGCCGCCACCCGCCTGTCGCTGGCCGATCCACTCAAGGTGATCATTGGCGGCCGCCTCGCTTCATGGGAACGCAGCGGTATTTCCTACGGCGCTTCGGCTGATTATGGTGGCAAGAACCGCTTTCTGCCCTATGCGGGTGTGCTGTTCGATCTGACGCCGAACCATACGCTCTACGCCAGCTATACGAAGATTTATCAGCCACAGAACTATCAGGACCAGAATGCCAACTTCCTGCCGCCCGTCACCGGCGCGAATTATGAAGGGGGCCTCAAAAGCACCTTTTTCGGCGGCAAGCTGAACACGGCGATTTCTGTGTTCCGCATCGAGCAGGACAATCTCGGCCAACAGATTCCCGATGAATATGTCAACGGCAATCCAACGCTGGGCCTGGCCTATCGCGCCGCGGAGGGCGCGCACAGCACCGGTTTCGAGATCGAAGCCAATGGCGAAATCCTGCCAGGCTGGCAGATCGCGACCAACTATACCCAGTTCAAGGCAAAGGATTCGAGCGGCGCGCGGGTGAACTCGCTCTATCCGCAAAAGTTGCTGCGCCTGTTCTCGACCTATGCGTTCCAAGGCAATCTTGACGGCCTGACCGTGGGCGGCGGTGTGAATTGGGAAGGTCTGAGCTATACCGACACGACCAATCCCGTCACAGAAGATGCCGAGCGGCTGAAGGTCAAATCCTATGCCCTCGTCAATCTGATGGCGCGTTACCAGCTACCCAACGGGATGTCGGCACAGGTGAATGTGGAAAATCTGTTCAACAAGAAATATTATTCGCAGATCGGTTTCTATGACCAGCTCGCCTATGGCGAACCGCGGAACATAACAGTGACTCTGCGTTACCAGTTCTGACGGCCAATATCCCGACGTGAACGAAAGATGTGGGAGAGAAGGTCTCGTCAAAGAGACAGATGGGGCCTCTTCCCGGGCTAGTCGATCGCCAACCTCATGCTTCCAGTCACTGGGGCGGCATGGTGCCGGGCCGGAGATAGGGGAGCGCATGGGCAACATAATCGGCTTTGCCCAGATCGACACCATTGGCACGCAGGATCGCATAGGCGATGGTGACATGGAAATAGAACTGCGGCAGCGCCCAGTCGCGGGCATATTGTTCGGCCGTCAGATCGAAGATCATGCCCATGGGAAGATCATGCGCAATGGGGGTGGCCGGGTCGACATCACCGAGTTTGGGCGCAACCGCTTCCACAACCCCGATGCTCTCGTTTATCCGCGCCCGCGCATCGGCAATGGTGCCAGGATGATCGGCGGCGTTTCGCCCCTCATTCAGCAGAATATCGATCGATTCCGGAAACTCCTGCCCCAGCAGGCGGAACACGCCTTCCTGAGCCTGCACACAGGCGAACCGGACCTGGGTTGAAAGCGGGAACATGTCGGGCGCCAGCCGCGCAGGGAGCAGCGCATCCGCCTGCCCTGCCGGCAGCTGCGCTTCCGCCTCGGCAAGCCAGTTCGACAATCCCCGCAGCATCTGCACATAGGTCGGCGCGAGCAGATCCGGCAGCGTCACGGGCGTCCCTTTCGTGGCATAGAATGACCCTCGCCATGTCCTCAGCAGGTGAGTGCTGCCAGTGCTGCATCGGAACGGCGGAGCGCATCGGCCAATGCATCACGCATCGACTGAAGCGCCGCCCGATCCATTGCCGGTGCGGCCTGCGGCGGCGGAGATGCCGGCGCAGCAGGGATGACGGCATCGGTCGGCTCCACAGCAACCGCCATCGCGACGGAAGGCCCTACATTCTCCCCGCCATGTCCATCGCCTGCATCAACGGCACTGGTCATTGCACCACGCTTGCGCAGCAGCCGCTGGACGCCACCAATGGTATAGCCATCCTTGTTGAGCAGTTGATGGATGCGCTGGGCCAGCGCCACGTCGGCCGGACGGTAATAACGGCGGTTGCCGCTGCGTTTCACCGGCCGAAGCTGGGGAAATTTGGTTTCCCAAAAGCGCAATATATGCTGCGGCACGCCCAGTTCGGCCGCCACCTCGCCGATGGTGCGGAATGCGCCTTCGGCCTTGTCCTGCTCGCTAGCCATGGAAATCCCGGTCAACCTGTCTTGATCTTGTCCCGCAGGATCTGGCTGGAACGGAAGGTGAGCACGCGGCGCGCATTGATTGGCACTTCAATGCCGGTCTTGGGGTTGCGGCCGACACGTTCGCCCTTGTCGCGAAGGATAAAGGTGCCGAAGCCGGAGATTTTCACATTCTCCCCCCGCTCCATCGCGTCGCACATCAGTTCCAGCACACGTTCGACCATTGCGGCCGATTCGGCACGGGACAACCCGATCTGACGATGGACTTTTTCCGTCAGATCCGCCCTGGTCAGCGTTCCATTGCCACTCATTGCCGCCTTCCCCCGCAATGATCCACCACAAGAGAATAACTCAGCTACGCAAAGGGCACAACTATATGCGCTGATCGGCCTGTCCTAGAAAACAACCGCGGCACCACCCCAGGTGAAACCGCCGCCCATCGCCTCCAGCAGAACAAGGTCGCCGCGCCGGATGCGTCCGTCCCTCACCGCTTCGTCCAGCGCCAGCGGCACGGACGCGGCAGAGGTATTGGCATGGCGATCGACCGTCACCACAACCTTTGACGGATCAAGGCCCAGCTTCTTCGCCGTGCCTTCCAATATGCGCAGATTGGCCTGATGCGGCACCACCCAATCCACGTCATCGACAGTGAAACCGGCGGCAGCCAGTGTTTCGTTCAACACATCGGCCAGGTTGACGACGGCGTGGCGGAACACTTCCTTGCCACGCATCTTCACCTTGCCGACCGTGCCGGTGGAAGACGGACCGCCATCGACATACAGCATTTCACGGTGGCGCCCATCGGCATGAAGGCGCGTGGCCATGATGCCTCGCTCCCCGTCCTCGGCGGAAAGGACGACGGCGCCGGCGCCATCGCCGAACAGCACACAGGTGGTGCGGTCTTCCCAGTCGAGCAGGCGGCTGAAGGTCTCCGCGCCGATCACCAGTGCCTTTTCGGCTGAACCGCCGCGAATCATGTTGTCCGCGACCGACAGCGCATAGAGGAAGCCGGAGCAGACGGCCTGCACATCAAAGGCGATGCAGTCGTCAATGCCAAGCGCCGCCTGCACCTGGGTGGCGACGGACGGGAAAGTATAATCCGGCGTGGCGGTGGCGACGATGATCAGGCCGATGTCGCGCGCATCCATGCCTGATGCTTCCAGCGCGCGTCTCGCAGCGGCGGTTGCAAGGACGGAGGTGGTTTCCCCCTCCCCCGCGATATGGCGCTGGCGGATGCCGGTGCGTTCAGTGATCCAGGCATCGCTGGTGTCGACCTTCGTCGCCAGCTCCGCGTTGGTCACGCGCCGCTCGGGCAGGCAGCTTCCAGTGCCCAGAATCGCTGATCGGCGCTGTGCCATCACCCTTCGCCCTGCCCCTGCGCTTCCATTTGTTCTTCCCGCGCCATGCGGGCGTGGGCACGAAAATCGTCAAGATCCTGCATGATGCGGCGCGTGATGTCGTCACGCACCATCGCCGCTGCCACGCCTATCGCATTGGCAAAGCCGTTGGCATCGGCCCCGCCATGGCTTTTCACCACCAGCCCGTTCAGGCCCAGGAAAACCGCGCCATTATGGTTGTTCGGGTCCAGATGGACGCGCAACGTCCTGAGCGCGGGGCGTGACAGCAGAAAACCCAGCTTGGAACGGAAGGAACTTTCGAACGAAAGCCGCAGCAGGTCGGTGACCAGTCGCGCCGTGCCTTCGGCCGTCTTGAGCGCGATGTTGCCGGAAAAACCGTCGGTGACGACGACATCCGCCTCCCCCCTGCCCAGCTTGTCGCCTTCAATGAAGCCTTCGAAGCGCATCGGCAGATAGGTGGCATCGCGCAGCAGGGCAGCGGCCTCTTTCAGCTCGTCCGTGCCCTTCAGATCCTCCTCGCCGATATTGAGCAGCCGCACGCGCGGCCGGTCGACGCCAAGCACGGTGCGCGCATAGGCGGCGCCCATCACTGCGAACTGAACAAGGTTCTGGCTGTCGCATTCGGTGTTGGCGCCAAGGTCCAGCATCACCAGATCATTGTCGCCAAGCGTCGGCAGCAGCGCAGCCAGCGCCGGCCGGTCGATCCCTTCGGTCGTCCGCAGCGACAGCTTTGCCATCGCCATCAGCGCGCCGGTGTTGCCTGCCGAAACCGCGGCCTGCGAACGGCCTTCCTTCACATCGGCGATCGCCAGCCCCATGGAGCTGTCGCGCGCACGCCGAATCGCCTGGGTAGGCCGGTCGGTGGACGCAACGATAACGTCGGTGTGAACGATTTCGGCGTCAGCAGACACCAGCGGCGCAGAAGCGAGTTCGCGCCGGATGTCCGCCTCGCGGCCAAAGAGCCGGAACAATAATTCCGGGTCCCTGGCCTTGGCACGCTCGGCACCTGCAATGACGATCGGCGCACCCCCATCTCCGCCCATGACATCGAGCGCAATGACGGGACGGCCTTTCATGGAAGCGTCAACCGCTCCTTTTACAGCAGGATCAAGCTTCAACCGATACGACTTCACGGCCGTTGTAATGGCCGCAAGACTGGCACAGATTGTGCGGGCGCTTCAGTTCGCCGCAGTTCGGGCATTCCTGGAATGCCTCGATCGACAGCGCATGATGGCTGCGACGCATGTTGCGGCGGGAAGGAGAAGTCTTCTTCTTGGGAACGGCCATGTCGGCACCTTATTCTACATCAATCAGGAAGCATGAGCTGCCGGCATCAGTATCGAAACGGCCATGCGACCGCACGCCCTGCGGCCGAGCCCCTGCGAGCGCGCGAGCTATAGCGATTTACGCCGGCGTTGCAAGCCTGAAGCTGGAAAAACCGCCCCGCAGCGGCGCTTGCCGCGCTGTTTGCCCATAGCGGGCCGGAACGGGCCGCGCCCGTCATTGCCCCGTCACAACCGAATCACCGACAAAGGGGTTGGTCGCCCGTTCATGCCCAAAGGTAGACATGGCGCCATGGCCGGGCACAAAGGCGGTTTCATCACCCAGCGGCCATAGCCGACCGGTAATTGCCGCTATCAGATCGCCATGATTGCCCATGGGAAAATCGGTGCGGCCGATGCTGCCCTTGAACAGCACGTCGCCCACCAGTGCGAGCCGGCTTTCGGGATGATGGAAGACGACATGGCCGGGCGTGTGGCCGGGGCAATGCACCACGTCCAGCACCAGATCGCCCACTCTCACCTGATCGCCCTGTTCCAGCCAGCGGTCCGGCTCGAACGGCTGGCCGGGAATGCCGTAATCGCGCCCGTCATCGCCAAGCCGCGCGATCCAGAAACGGTCCGCCTGCTGCGGTCCTTCGATCGGTACGCCCAGTTCAGCGGCGAGCACGCCGGCCGCGCCGCAATGATCGATATGGCCATGGGTGATCAGGATCTTTTCCACCGTCACGCCATGTTGACGTGCCGCCTCCTTCAACCGGGGCAGATCGCCGCCGGGATCGACAAAGGCGCCGCGCATGGTACGCGTGCACCAGATCAGCGTGCAGTTTTGCTGAAAGGCCGTCACCGGAATGATGACGGCGCGAAGCGGCGGTTCAACGGTCATGCGCCTGATGTGCCCCTTTACGCGCGAATTGCAACCACTCCCCGCATCTTGCACTGGCGAAAATGCGATGCACTTGGCATGAGGCGCCAATGCCCGCCCTTGATCCCTCAAGCCCCTTTGTCCTGCTGGACGATGCCCGCGAACATGGCGCGCCGGCTCATGCCCGGCTTTTCACCCGGCCGCACGCCGTCATCCGCGCCGACAAGCCCGAAGAAGTCGCCCCCGCGCTCGCCGCGATGAGGCAGGCCCAGGCCGATGGCCTGCATCTGGCCGGCTATATGGCCTATGATGCGGGGCTGGAGATGGAGGCGCGGACCCGCACGCTCCATCAGCCGGGCGCCGATGCGCCGGTTCGCGCTCCGCTGGTCTGGATAGGCGCGTTCGACAGCATGGAAAGGATTGCGCCGCGCGATGTGCCGGCGCTGCTGCCCGACCCGGCGGGCGCATGGATCGGCCCGGTGCAGCCGATGATTTCACGCGACGACTATCAACGCATGTTCGATCGCATCCAGTCGCTGATCGCGGCCGGCGATATATATCAGGCCAATCTCACCTTCCAGTCGCTGGTGACGGTGGAGGGCGCGCCGCTGGCCGCCTATGCGCGGCTGCGCCGGGCGACCCGCGCCGGCTGGGGCGGCGTCATCCACACCGGCGAGCATTGGCTGCTGTCGGTCTCGCCGGAACTGTTCTTCACCATCGACAATGGCGATGTGACGGCACGGCCGATGAAGGGCACCGCACCGCGCGGACGCGACCAGCAGGCCGACCGGGCGGAGGTGGAGGCGCTGCGCAGCGATGCCAAGCAGCGCGCTGAAAATCTGATGATCGTCGATCTGATCCGCAACGATCTGTCGCGGCTGGCGGTGCCGGGCAGCGTGAAGACGACCAGCCTGTTCGATGTGGAAACCTATCCCAACATCCATCAGCTGACGTCCACCGTCACGGCACGACTGGCCGAAGGACGCGGGCCGATAGATGCGATAGAGGCGCTTTTCCCCTGCGGATCGATTACCGGCGCACCCAAGATTCGCGCGATGGAAATCATTGCCGAGGTCGAACACGCCCCACGCGGCATTTATACCGGCACGATCGGCTGGATCGATCCGGCAGGCAATGCCGGCTTCAACGTCGTCATCCGCACGCTGGTGATGCGGCAGGGTGAACCACAGGCCGTGCTTGGCCTTGGTTCCGGGCTGGTGGCGGACAGTAAGGCAAACGATGAATGGGCCGAATGTCTTGCCAAGGGCGCTTTTGTCACATCGGGCAATGCACCGTTCGATCTGATCGAGACGATGCGGTTCGACCCTGTCCATGGCCTTGAACATCTGGACCTGCATATCGCCCGGCTGGAGCGGTCCGCCCACGCCTTCGGATTTCGGTTCGACAGGCACGCCGCGCGCAATGAATTGCAGGCTGCCGTGTTCATGCAGCGCAACGCTGCCAAGGTACGGCTGCTGCTGGGCCCGAGCGGGGCGATTGCGATCGAAACCGCGCCGCTGCCACCGCTGCCGGCCGGGCCCGTTGCGGTTTCGCTGGCGCCGCTTCCCGTGGCGCCCGACGATTTCCGCCTGCGCCACAAGACGACGGACCGGCGCTTTCATGATGATGCGCGCAAAAGAGCCGGCACGTTCGAGGTGCTGTTCACCCATGGCGACGGACTGTTGAGCGAAGGCAGCTTCACATCCGTCTTTGTGGAACGAGACGGCAAGCTGCTGACACCGCCGCTTACAGCCGGCCTTCTGCCCGGCGTGCTGCGCGAGTCGCTTCTGCGCGACGGCCGGGCGGTGGAGGCGGATCTGCGCGTTGCGGATCTGAACAACGGCTTCTTCATCGGCAATGCGCTTCGTGGCCTGATCCCCGCAACGCTGGTTGCAAGCACCAAGCGAGCGGCGCTATAGCCGCCCCGCCTGCACAGCATGAGATAGGATTTCAGACAATGGCGCAGACTTCCGCCGCGCTCGGCCGTATCCAGCCTTCCGCCACGCTCGCGCTCACCACCAAGACGCTTGAGCTGAAGCGCCAGGGGCGTGACGTCATCGGCCTTGGCGCCGGCGAGCCGGATTTCGACACGCCCGATTTCGTCAAGGAAGCCGCCATTGAGGCGATTCGCACCGGCAAGACGAAATATACCAATGTCGACGGCACGCATGAGCTGAAGCAGGCCATCCAGGCCAAGTTCAAGCGCGACAATGGCCTTGATTATGCGCTGGACGAAATCACCGTGAACGTCGGTGGCAAGCACACGCTGTTCAATGCGCTGGTGGCCACCGTCGATCCGGGTGACGAAGTCGTCATTCCCGCGCCCTATTGGGTAAGCTATCCCGACATCGTCCAGTTTGCCGGCGGCATTCCGGTGTTCATCCGCGCCGGCGTGGAGCAGAAGTTCAAGATCACGCCCGAACAGCTCGATGCGGCAATCACGCCGCGCACCAAATGGGTGCTTCTCAATTCGCCGTCCAACCCGACGGGCGCCGCCTATACGCGCGACGAACTGAAGGCGCTGGCCGAGGTGCTGAAGAAGCACAGCCATGTGCTGATCCTGACGGACGATATGTATGAACACATCGTCTATGATGATTTCAGCTTCGCCACTATCGCCGAGGTGGAGCCGGCGCTTTACGAGCGTACGCTGACCATGAACGGTGCATCGAAGGCCTATTCGATGACCGGCTGGCGCATCGGCTTCGCCGGCGGGCCCAAGTGGCTGATCAAGGCAATGATGAAGCTGCAGTCGCAGTCCACGTCCAACCCCTGTTCGATCGCGCAGGCAGCCGCCACCGCGGCGCTGAACGGACCGCAGGATTTCCTGCGTGAACGCGCCATCGCCTTTCAACGCCGCCGCGACCTTGTCGTGTCGATGCTGAACCAGATCGATGGCGTCACCTGCCCCACGCCGGAAGGCGCCTTTTACGTCTATCCCGATTGCGCTGGGCTGATCGGCAAGACGACGCCGGGCGGCTTGAAGATCGACAGCGATGAAAAGCTGTGCGGCTATCTGCTCGACGAAGAAGGTGTGGCCGTGGTCCATGGCGCGGCCTTTGGCGTCTCTCCGGCGTTCCGCATCAGCTATGCGACGTCGGAAGCGATTCTGGAGGATGCCTGCACGCGTATCCAGCGCGCCTGCGCCGCCCTTCGTTAAGGCGAACTATCAGGGCAATGCCCGACTTTCCTCTCCGCCAGTGCAACGGGGGTGACGGGACAGCGATAATGTGCTGTCCTGCCCTTCGAAGCGAAGACGGAGAGGAACAACATGCTGATCCGCAATCCGCCCGACTGGGCGCTTCCCGAAAGCGAAGCGACGCCGGAGGAGGTTTATCTTCGCCGACGCGAACTTCTTGCCGGCATGATTGCCGCCGGTCTGGTCCCCGCCGCGGCCGCACAAGCCGCGCCCACTCCTGCGGCGACACTTTCCACCAGGCGCACCTTCACCACCCCCGGTGAAACACCCACGTCATTTGACGACATCACCCATTATAATAATTTCTACGAGCTGGGGACGGACAAGCTGGACCCGTCGCGCAACGGCGCTTCCCTGCATCCGGAGCCATGGACGCTGAAGATCAGCGGGCTGGTCAGGAAACCGCAGGTCTATGATGTACAGAAGCTGATCCGCCAGTTGCCGCTGGAGGAACGAATCTATCGTCTGCGCTGCGTGGAGGCGTGGTCGATGGTCATTCCCTGGGTGGGCGTTTCACTGTCGCACATCATCGAACATGTGGAACCGCTGGCGTCGGCAAAATATGTCGCCTTCCGGACGCTTTACGATCCGGACCAGCTTCCCGGCCAGCGCGTGCCCGTGCTCAAATGGCCTTATGTCGAAGGGCTGCGGATGGACGAGGCGCGCCACCCGCTCACCCTGTTGGGTATCGGCCTTTATGGCAGGCCGCTGATGCCGCAGAACGGGGCACCGATCCGCATCGTTGTGCCGTGGAAATATGGGTTCAAATCGATCAAGTCGATCGTCGAAATGCGCTTTGTCGAAAAACAGCCGCCGACAAGCTGGAACCTGTCTGCCCCGAATGAATATGGCTTTTTTTCCAATGTGAACCCGCAGGTGGACCATCCACGCTGGAGCCAGGCCACCGAAAGGCGCATTGGGGAGTTCCGCCGCAGGGACACGCTGATGTTCAACGGCTATGGCTCCGCCGTTGCCTCACTTTACAGCGGCATGGATCTGAAACGCTATTATTGATCGGGGAAACATGACCCTATGAAGCCGCCCGTCTGGCTGAAGCCCGCGATCTTCATCCTGCTGCTCATCCCCATGGCGTTGCTGGCGATCGCCTGGGCAAGATTGCTTGCCGGGCAGGATGTGCGGTGGATGACGGCCGATCCTGTGGCACATACCACCCGCGAGCTTGGCGAATGGTCGTTGCGCAGCTTGCTGGCCGCACTTGCGATCACGCCCATCGCCCGGCTTAGCGGCTATAGCCCCATTCTTGCCTGCCGGCGCATGGTGGGGCTGATCGCCTTCACCTATGTTCTGTGCCATTGGTGCTTCTGGATGACGATGGACCTTGAATGGTCCCCCGCGCGGCTTTTCCATGAAATCAGCCGGCATCCCTACATATTGTTCGGGATGACGGGCTTCCTATGCCTGCTGCCACTGGCGATCACATCGACAAGGGGCTGGGTGAAGCGCATGGGTGCACGCAAATGGCAGGCACTGCACCGTATCGTCTATATCGCCGGGGCAGCGGGCATCATCCATTATTCCATGGTGCTGAAGGGCAACCAGCCGTCACCTAAAATCTATGCGGTGATTCTGTTCCTGCTGCTCATCGCCCGTTATGCGCCGCAACAGAAATGGGCGCGCCCCAGCCGCCGCTGACGCCTACGCCGTCGCTGGACGGCAGGCTGGTCGTTCCCTCGCTATGCGCGCTCACGCCTGTGGTTCAGGAATGAAGTGACGGCAGCAGCACCGCGATCATCGCGATCACTGCCAATACCAGTGAAATACCAAGCACATAACGGGTGATGTGCGGGGTTGTGCCGGCACGCGCTTCGACTTTCGTTACTTCTGTCGGGCGTTCGTCCATCATCTGTCTCCTTCGGATCATTCCGATTCAACAGGCTAACGCCCGCTTGCATATGCAAGTTCCAGATACGCCGGCCGGCATGGCGCTGCCGCAACCAGTGCCGGTGCAAAAAATTGCGGAACCGGCTTTCAACGACGGCGTTTTCAGACTCGGATAGTGACCCATCCCCCCCGCTCTCGCTATCCGAACCAGAGCCCGGTGACGCCGTGTCCCCCCGTTCGGCATCACCGGGCTCACGCTTGAATATCGGGGGGAACGGTTTTGAAAGCGTGCGCCGCACGCTGCGATGGAGGATTATATGGTTCGCAAGATTGCAGCTGTCCTGCTTCTGACTACCGGCCTTGCAGTTGCCGCCTGCAACACCGTTGAAGGTGCCGGCAAGGACGTCAGCTCCGCCGGTCGCGCTGTCAGCGACGCTGCCGACGATTCCAAATAAGGCAGACGCAATCACATGCCGGGCGGAGGCCATGTGGTTTCCGCCCGTTGCCCATATCTATTCGGCCTCTTCGGTGTTCTTCACCAATGCTGAACGCCCACGCCGACGTTCCGTGAACCAGATCCCGATCAGCGACGCTTCGTAAAGCAGCACCAGCGGCACGGCCAGCATCAGCTGCGACACCACATCCGGCGGCGTCAGCACAGCCGCGACTATGGTGGCACCGACAATGGCATAGCGCCTTCCCGCCACCAGCTGCTTGCGCGTCACCAGTCCCGCCCGTTCCAGCAGCATCAGCAGCACCGGCAGCAGAAAGGCGATGCCGAAGGCGAGGATGAAGTGCATCACCAGCGAAAGGTAATCGCCCATCGCAGGCAAGGCTTCCTGGTTGATCCCGCCGCTGACCCCCTGGAAGCGCAGGAAGAAATGAAACGCCGTGGGCATCACCACGAAATAGGCCAGTGACGCGCCCATCAGGAACAACACCGGGGTCGCGATGAGGAAGGGCAGCAGTGCGCGCTTTTCCTCGCGATACAGTCCGGGCGCGACAAACAGCCACAGCTGATTGGCGATGATCGGGAACGACAACATGAAGGCGGCAAAAACCGCCACCTTAACCTCGACGAAAAACGCCTCGTATAATTTGGTATAGACCAGCCGCCCCTGTCCCGGGCCAAAGGCCTGTGCCAGCGGGCGGACGAGAAAGGCGAAAATATCCTTGGCGAAATACATGCAGACGGCGAAGGTCACCGCCAGCGCCGCCACACAATAGAGCAACCGCCGGCGAAGTTCGATCAGATGTTCCAGCAAAGGCGCCCGGCTGTCGTCGATGTCCCTTATCAAGGCTTGATCTCTCTGGCGTTGGCGTCTCCGGCACTGGCGGGCTCACTGGCCTGATCACCACTGTCAGCATAAGCGGAAACATCATCAGCATGGCCATGATCCGCCGTCGTCGTTGCGTGCGGTGTCATCGGTGCTTGCGGCGTCGGCGGTGAGTCATCCAGATGTTGCTGGCCATCGGGCGCATCGGGATCGGGCAACATGGGATGTTCCGCCATGATCCGGGCATTTTCATCTGCCCAGCGCTTCTGCATTTCCTCCAGCTCGGCCTCGCGGATCATGGTATCGATGCCGGACCGGAAATGGCGCGCCATGCCGCGCGCGCGACCGACCCATTGGCCCACCATCCGCATGACGCGCGGCAGATCCTTCGGCCCGATCACCACAAGGGCGACCACCGCGCACAATAAAAGTTCGGATGGACCGATATCGAACATCGACGAAAACCGTCTCTAACTGGCCGGATGGAATAGCAGGCGGGTTGAACAGTCCATGCAGTGAGCAGTCAAATCGATCTGCCCTGCCATGCCGTCGGGACAATCGGCGTCACCGCGCAATCGTGATCGTGACGCGCGGTGACCAGTGAAAGCCGGTTCAGGCGTTCGGGCGATCGCTTGGCATTTCCTTCAGCGGCGCCTTGGCATCGGAAGGTTCCATCGGCTGCTGCGACTGGAGGCGCGGCGCGGGGCGCGGCTGCTCCTCTTCCTCGGCCATGCCCTTCTTGAAGCTTTTGATGCCTTTGGCGACATCGCCCATCATGTCTGAAAAACGGCCCTTGCCGAACAACAGCATCACGATGATGCCGACAACCAGCCAGTGCCAGATACTGAACGAACCCATGATCGCTTCTCCAACTTCGCCGCCGTATCGAACCCGCCGACACGCCTTACCCCCGACATGGGGAGTGGAACCGATATTTTCACGCCCCTTCTACGCCCGGAAAACGACGGCGGCTAGTCGTCCGCTTCCCGCCTTTCACCGCTTTCTTCACCATCGCCTTCCTCTGCAGAGGCCGGCAAAGCCAGCGAAAGGTCTATCGGGTCCAGCAGCCCGGCCGCTTTCAGATCGGCAATGCCGGGCAGATCCCTGCGGCTGGAAAGACCGAAATGCGCCAGAAAAGCCTGTGTCGTCGCGTAAAGAAGCGGCCTTCCCGGTGCCTCGCGCCGGCCGGCCGGCTTAATCCAGCCCGCCTCCATCAGCACGTCCAGCGTGCCACGCGAAATCGCAACGCCGCGTATCTCCTCGATCTGAGCGCGCGTTACCGGTTCATGATAGGCGATGATCGCCAGCGTTTCCACCGCCGCGCGCGACAATTTGCGGCTCTCCTCCCGCTCACGGCGCAGGATATGGCCCAGATCGGGCGCGGTCTGGAAATGCCAGCGGCCGCCGCGCTCCACCAGCTGCACGCCGCGTCCACCATAAAATGCGGCGAGCTGTTCAAGCGCCTGCGCCACATCGCTGGCAGGCGGCAGGTAAAGCGCGATCTCGTCACGCGTCATTGGCTTTTCGGCAGCGAAAAGCACCGCTTCGACCTGCCGTGTCGTTTCTTCCATCATGCCGGCCTCAGATAAAGCGGGCCGAAACTGGCGCGCTGATCCAGCACCACCTTGCCCTGCCGCGCCAGTTCCAGCGCGGCGACAAAGCTGGAGGCTAGGGCAGAACGGCGATAATCCGGATCGGCCGTTTCCGGCAGGAAGCGTTCCAGCGCAGTCCATTCGATCCGCGTCTGCAGCAGCGCCTCCAGCCGGTCGATCGCATCTTCCAGCGACAGCACCGGCCGCCGCTGGACCACATGCACTGCCGGGCGATTGCGTATCTGCACCGCACCATAAGCGGAAATCACTTCATACAGCGATACGTCCCATTCCGCCTTGCGGACGACGCGCAATCCTTCCGGCCTGCCCCGCAGGAACACGTCGCGCCCGATCCGATCACGCCCCATCAGCCGTGCCCCGGCCTCCCGCATCGCTTCCAGCCGCTGAAGGCGCATCTGCAAACGCAGCGCCAATTCCTCGGCCGAAGGTTCTTCCTGTTCTTCCTTGGGGAGCAGCAGGCAGGATTTGAGATAGGCCAGCCATGCCGCCATAACCAGATAATCGGCCGCCACCTCCAGCCGCAGCGCACGGGCGCCTTCGATGAAGGCCAGATATTGCTCAACGAGGCGCAATATGGAGATTTTTGCCAGATCGACCTTCTGCTGCCGCGCCAGCAGCAACAACAGGTCGAGCGGCCCCTCCCATCCATCAAGCGAGACGTTGAGCGTTTCCTCATCGCGCGCCGAATCACGCGGCGGACCAAGGTCGAAAGACTCCTGTTCTTCGCTCATGCCGCCCGATGCTGGGGATCGAGGGCAAGCAGCTGGTCACGCCGTGCGATCGATTCGGCCATGCCGATGTCGCGTCGCCGGCCCATCCATGCCATGGCCCGGCCCAGTCGCTCCAGCGCATCGGTGCCGATCGAACCGACGGCGGCGGCAATCGCTTCCATCTCCGCCATGTCACCCGAACAATGCAGGGCAATGTCACAGCCGGCGTCGAGCACGGCCCGCGCACGATCGCCGAAATCGCCCTTCAGCGCGTGCATGCCAAGGTCGTCCGACATCAGCAGCCCGTCAAAACCGATCTGCCCGCGAATGACATCGCCGATCACCACGGGCGACACGCTGGCACAGCGTTCGGCGTCAATGGCGCTATAGACGACATGCGCCGTCATCCCCATCGGGGCATTGGCAAGCGCGCGAAACGGCTCGAAATCGACTTCCAGATCGGCAAGGCCGGCATCGACCCGGGGTAGCTCCACATGGCTGTCCGCCATTGATCGACCATGGCCAGGGATGTGTTTGACCACGGCGACGACGCCGCCATCCGCCAGTCCTTCGACCACCGCCTTGCCAAGTGCCGCGACACGCATCGGATCATGGCCGAGCGCGCGATCGCCAATGATGTCATGCGCGCCGGGCACCGGCACATCCAGCACCGGCAGGCAATCCACTGTAATGCCAAGGTCGTGCAGCATGGCGGCAAGCGCACGCGCATTGTGGCGGATCGCCTCGATCGCCGAAATCGGCGCCACGTCGTAAAGCGCGTCAAAACGGCGGCCGGCAGGAAACTCCGGCCAATGCGGCGGGCCAAGCCGCGCCACCCGTCCGCCTTCCTGGTCGATCAGGATCGGCAGGTCGTCGCGCCCCGCCAGCGACCGCAGATCATCGGTGAGCGCACGCACCTGCGCCGGGTCCGCGATGTTGCGGCGGAACAATATATAGCCGGCGGGCGACACGCTGCGGAAAAAGGCCCGTTCCGCATCGCCGAGTGCGGTGCCGGCAAGGCCAAGGAACAGCGGCGTCATGGCGCAACCACCGTGCAGCCATCGCCCGACACCTTCATACGGCCACAGAGATTTTCCGCGGCCTTGCGATCGGCGACGCCGGTGGCGCGAAGCCGATAAAGCGTCGCGCCGTCCCTGGTGAGCGGCTGCACCGATTTGTTGAGCGCGCCAAGGAATATGAAACGGCCGGAAAGCGTCTTCCACGCCGCTTCCGCCTTGGCACGGCTGGAGAAAGCACCAAGCTGAAGGCCGAAGCTGCCGTTGCCGGTGCCAGCAGAGGCAGCGTCCGCGGCAGGTTTTGCCGGGACCGTCTTTTCCTGTGCCTTGCGTTCTTCAGCCTTGTGCGGCGCGGGCTTTGCCGGCTCGGCCTTTGGCGCGACGGCATTGGACGTGGTGGCATGAGGGGCAGGCGCGGCCGGTGGTGCTGGCTTTGCCGGTGGTGCTGGCTTTGCCGGTGGTGCTGGCTGGGCCGGTTGCGGTTTTGCGCCCTGTCCATTGCCGGCATTGGATGGCGGAAGCTGGGTAATGGCCACATCATCCGCCTCAACGCCCGGCGCGCTGCGGGCAATGGGCTCTTCCGGCAACGCCGAAAGATCGATTGTGCCGCCCGGGTCCACCCCGGCGCCGGCTGCATAAATCGTATCACCCTGCCCTTCGACGACCATGCCGCCGGGATCATCGGGACGCACCTTATAGGGCGTGGCCGGTGCCTTGATCAGCCCGGCCTGATCGCCTTCAGGCATTTCCTCGCGCCCCTTGAGCCAGCCGAACGAAGCCACGATCAGGAAAAGCAGAGCGACGATCACCGCCACCCAGATCAGCAGCCGCCCACGGGACGGCCCACCTCGATCGTCATGGCCGGACGCCGGTTCCAGCCAGGGCAGATTTTCATCGCCGTCATCCGGCGCGGTCCAGTCGCCAGCCTGCTTTCGCGCCATCAATGCAGCTCCTCGGCGGCGGCGACCCCCATGATCGCCAGTCCGTTGCGGATAATCTGCCCCATGGCCTGCGCCAGCGCCAGACGTGCCCGGCTGGTTGCTTCGTCTTCCACGATGAACCGCCGCGCCGGATCGTCATTGCCCCGGTTCCACAGCGCGTGAAAGGCAGCAGCCAGATCGCCCAGATAAAAGGCGATACGGTGCGGCTCATGCGCCTGGGCGGCGGCTTCCACAGTGCGGGGGAATTGCGCCGCCAGCTTGACCAGCGCGATCTCATCCTCGTCCAGCAGCGAAAGATCCGCCGCCCCGCCCGTGCTGAACCCGGCCTCCGCAAAGCGGCGCGCCAGCGAACAGGTGCGTGCATGGGCATATTGCACGTAAAAGACGGGATTGTCCTTCGATTGCTCCACCACCTTGGCGAAATCGAAATCAAGCTGGGCATCGGCGCGGCGGGTCAGCATGATGAAGCGGACGACGTCCTTGCCCACTTCCTCCACCACATCGGCAAGCGTCACGAAATTGCCGGACCGCTTGGACATTTTCACCGGCTCGCCAGCGCGGAACAGGCGCACCATCTGCACCAGCTTGACGTCCAGCGGCACGCGCCCGCCGGTCAGCGCCTCTACCGCCGCCTGCACGCGCTTGACCGTGCCGGCGTGGTCGGCACCCCATATGTCGATCAACTGATCGGCATTCGCCGCCTTCTGGTAATGATAGGCAAGGTCGGCGCCAAAATAGGTCCAGCTGCCGTCGGACTTGCGGATCGGCCGATCGACATCGTCGCCAAAGGCGGTGGAACGGAACAGCGTCAGTTCCACCGGCTCCCAATCATCGGGCAACTCACCCTTGGGCGGATCGAGCACGCCTTCATAGACCAGCCCTTCGCCGCGCAGCCTGTCGACCGCTGCTTCGATCGCGCCCGATGCCTGCAATTCCGCTTCGGACGCATAGACATCATGGCTTATGCCCAGCAGACCAAGGTCACGACGGATCATGTCCATCATCGCGCCCGATGCCTTGCGCTTGAACAGCGCCAGCCATTCGGATTCCGGCTTGCCGACCCATTGGGTGCCATATTCGGCAGCCAGCGCCGCGCCCACCGGCTTCAGATAATCGCCGGGATAAAAGCCTTCGGGGATTTCGCCAATGTCTTCGCCCAATGCTTCGCGATAACGCAGGTGGGCGGAACGGGCGAGCGTATCGACCTGACTGCCCGCATCGTTGATATAATATTCGCGCGTCACCCGATAGCCGGCATAGCCCAGCAGATTGGCCAGCGCATCGCCAACCACCGCGCCACGGCAATGGCCCATGTGCATCGGCCCGGTAGGGTTGGCCGATACATATTCGACGTTCACCCGCTTGTTCGCGCCCATGGTGGAGCGGCCATAGTCATCACCCTGCGACAGGATCGCCTGCAGTTCGCGCTGCCACGCACCGGGGGAAAGGCGGATGTTGATGAAGCCGGGACCGGCCACTTCGGCCATCTCCACCTCATCCAGCCCGGCAAGCGCGGGGGCGATCAACGCGGCAAGCTGGCGCGGATTGGATTTCGCTGCCTTGGCCAGCACCATCGCCGCATTGGTCGCGAGATCGCCATGCGAGGGGTCGCGCGGCGGCTCCACCGTCACATTGCGGTAATCCAGCCCAGCCGGCAACGCGCCTGTGCCTTCCAGTTCGGCAAGCAGCTTCAGCAGATGGTCGCGATAGGTGTCGAAAAGGGTGGGCAAGGCATTGATCCGCACTAGTCAGGAAGAATTGCGCTTCGCTCTAATGCATTTTCGCCCGCACTCAAATCTCAGAATCTGTCGGGCAGCGGCGGTCGCGTCCCCGTCAGCTCGGCAAAGCGCGCAATTGCATAGCGATCGGTCATTCCGGCGATGAAATCGGCCACCCGCCGCGCACGTTGCATCTCGTCTCCCGGCAGGTCCTGCCCCCATTGCTGGGGCATCCGCTCCGGCCGGTCGAGATAGGCGGCGGCAAGCGTCGCAATCACGGTTTGAGCGCCTTCGGTCAGCTCCAGCACCGCCGGGTGGCGATACATATGCGTGCGCAGGAAGTGCTTCAGCGATTTCTCGGCCCCGGCTATTTGCGTGCTGAAGCCGACCAGCGGCCCATCGTGTGCGCGTACATCTTCCACCGTGCGAACGTTGCCCGCCGCTATCCGCCCGCGGCTTTCGGCGATCAGGTCATTGACCATGCGACCGATCTGTTCGCGCGTCAGCTCCGGCACCAACCGGGCGGCCGGGATGTCGGGGAAGCGGGCGCGCACCGCCGCCCAGTTTTCGGCGACAAAGGGCACTTCCAGCAATTGTTCCAGCGTGAACACGCCCGCGCGAAGGCCGTCGTCAATGTCATGGTTGTTATAGGCAATGTCATCGGCCAGCGCCGCCACCTGCGCCTCCAGCCCCGGCCAGCTTTGCAGCTCCAGCGGGTGCTGTGCGTCATATTCGGCAAGCGCCCAGGGCGGGTTCGACACCGGGCCGTTATGCTTGGCCAGTCCTTCCAGCATTTCCCAGCTGAGGTTCAGTCCGGCAAAATCGGGATAGGGTGTTTCCAGCAGGGTCAGAATGCGGATGGTGTTGGCATTGTGATCGAACCCGCCGAATGCCGCCATGGCGTCACGCAGCGCATCCTCCCCCGCATGGCCAAAGGGCGGGTGGCCGATGTCATGGGCAAGGGCCAGCGCCTCGGTCAGGTCCTCGTTCAGCCCCAGCACGCGGGCAATGGTGCGGGCCACCTGCGCCACTTCAAGGCTGTGGGTCAGCCTGACGCGGAAATGATCGCCATCCGGCGCGACGAACACCTGCGTCTTGTGGCGCAAGCGACGAAAGGCGATGGAATGGATGATCCGGTCGCGGTCGCGCTGGAATATGTCGCGCGGGCCGCGCGTCGCCCTTTCGCGTTCGGCATGAAGCCGGCCGCGGGACCGGGCGGGATCGCTCGCATAGGGCGCCAATGTCATTTGCCGTCCAGCCGATCCACGTCGTCGCCGGCCTTGCTCGACCAGCGGAAAGCAGAGATACCGGCACCGCTCAGCCGGTTGACCAAGGCTTGCGCGTCATCCGCATCGTCGAACGGGCCGACAAGCAGACGGTTGGTGGCCCCTGCCGACATCACCCATGCACTGCGATTGCCAAGCAGCGCGCGCGATTTGCGCTGCACCGCATCCCACGCCTTTGGCAGATCGGCACGGTGCTTACCGCTTGCCACCTGTACCCAATGGCGCGGGCCTGCCTTGGCGTCGGCCTTCTTCACAGCCGAAGCCTTGCTGCCCTTGGCAGCGGGTGCGCCCTTGCGCGCTTCGGCCAGCCGATCAGCATAGGCCTTGCACTCGGCAGTGGCAGGTGCGTCGGAACCGCTGCAGCGCCGCTCCAGCGAACGCGCATCGGCACGGCATTGCAGGCCGGCCTTGCCCGCCACGCCATCACAATCATTCATCAGCAACGTGCCATCGGCGCGCGCCTCGGTGATTTCGGCGCGTGTTGCCGGCTTGTCCTGTGCCGGTGCCGGTGCCGGCCGGGGCTTGCCGGCTGCTTCTAGACGGGTCGAATAATCCAGACATTCGGCAGTCTTGCGGCCACTGGCGCAACGCCGTTCCAGCGCATTGATGTTAGCGCGGCACTGCGCGGCCTTTCGACTGCTCGCCGTGCCACATTCATCGGCGATCAGCGCATCACGGGCATCGGCAAGCGCCTTCTGTCTCGACTGTGCGGCCTCCTTCGCCGCTCTCGCTTCCTTCGTCTCTTCAGCCTGCCTTGCCTTGCGCGCATCCTTCCTCACCGTGGGGGCGGGCGCAGCGGATGTGTCCGCTGGGGAAGGCATGATCGCCACGGCGGCGGGCGGCTTAGCGGGAGGCGGCGCGGCAGGCGCTGGTGGCACCGCAGGCGTTGTGGCCGTGTTCTGCGCGGCTATGCGGCTCTGCCCGTTCATCGTGCTCTGCGGCAGACGGCCAAGATGCACGGCAGCCGCCTTTTCAGCGGAATCGAGTGCGGCCAACCGGTCGAAAAAGGATGAAAAGGCTTCGGCCTGATCGGCCGGCATGTTACGCGCTGCAATGCGCCTTGCCTGTGCGGCATCACCGGTCAGCGCCTGCACAAAGGCCAGCGTGCGCTGCACATCGCCCGCCGAATCACGCGCCGCCAGCGGCTGGATGATGGCAAGCGCCGCCTTGCGGTTCCCCGAAATCGCAAGCGACAGGGCGAGGCGTTGCGACACCGCCCCGTCGTGCGGGTGCGCAGTCAGATAAAGCCGATAATCCGCCTGCGCGCGATCCTGATCGCCCATCAGGTCCCGGGCAAGGCCGCGATCCATGGCAATATCGGCAGCGGCGACACCAAGCGATGCCGCCTGTTCGATTACCGTCATCGCCTGCCGGGGCTGGTTGGTCAGCGTCAATGCACGGGCATAGGATAATCTCGCCGGGCCATTGCGCGGATCGATCTGGATCGCGCGGCGCAGGAAGCCGAAGGCCGCGTCATAATCGCGCAGGATCAGCGCCTCGTTCCCGGCACCCACCAGCGTTGGCGCATCATCCGCCTTATAAGCGATGGCGCGCACGTAAAAGGCAAGCGCGGTTTCATGATTGCCACGGCTTGCTTCCTCGCGCGCCACTTCCACCAGCCGCACCGGATCTTCCAGAACGCCATTGGATCTGCCCTGCGCAAAGCCGGCACCCGTGCATAACACCAGGCCGAACAACAGCGCTGCCAAGCACTTGCCTTGCATGATCCTCCCATGGGTTGAAGCTGGACACTCAGCCGTCTTGCGCTTGCCCGTCAACCACCGGCCTGCCCCGACACGACGGGACGCCCCATTGAACGGTCAAAGCCGCGCCCGTGAAAGCACGAACGCGGCCCAACCTCGCCTTTCGTGGACCTGAAGCCGCGAAGACCGTCAGTCGTTCACCTGACGGCGGAAGAAGCGCGGAATCTCGATATTGTCAGCCGGCTTCGTTTCCTGCGCGGGCGGCTGTGGCTGCGGCTGTGCGCGGCAGGTGCGGCCTGCCCGCCTTCACCTTCGCCTGCCTTGGGCGCACCACGGCTGATGTTCATCATCCGTTCGAACAGCGTCAGCGGCCGTTCCGGTTCTGCCGCAGGCACCGGCGCGGGGCTGGCCGGAGCGTTGTTGGTGATCCAGAAATCACCGGCCTGCTCGGGCTGCGGCGGGCTGGCGGGCGCCGGCGCGGCGTTGGTCGGCGGCGCGGGAATTGGCGCGGGGTCGCCACCTTCATTCTGACCGGCGACGATGCTGCTTTCATCGAGGTTCAGTTCATCCTCGACAGCATCGGCCGCCACAGGATCTTCGGGCTGCGGCGCGGCGGTCTGTTCAACCTCGGCCTGTGGCGGAATGACGGCCGGCGCCGCATCCTCGTCCCGCGCGGCAGTGCCATTGGCGGCGGGCTTCCAGCCGGTCGATCCGCCCAGACCGCCGGCAATGGGGGTTGCCGAAAATCCGCCAAAGCCACGGCTCTGCGTCTGCGGCGGGGTTTCTTCGGCGGCGCGGGCATCTATGCCGGTCGCCACCACCGAAACGCGCATCCGCCCGTCCAGATCGGGATTGAATGCCGAACCGACGATGATGTTGGCGTCGGGATCCACCATCTCGCGAATGTGGTTTGCGGCTTCGTCCACCTCCATCAGGCGCAGGTCGTCACCGCCGGTGATGTTGATGATCACGCCCTTGGCGCCGCGCATCGACACTTCGTCCAGCAGCGGGTTGGCAATGGCCTTTTCCGCCGCCTCTATCGCACGATTGTCGCCTTCCGCCTCGCCGGTGCCCATCATCGCCTTGCCCATTTCGGACATCACGGTGCGAATATCGGCAAAGTCGAGGTTGATGAGGCCCGGCATCACCATCAGGTCGGTAATGCCACGCACACCCTGGTGCAGCACCTGGTCCGCCATGGCGAACGCTTCCTTGAAGGTGGTGTTGGCATTGGCGATCAGGAACAGATTCTGGTTGGGGATGATGATCAGCGTATCGACATGCTTTTGCAGCTCGACAATTCCGTCCTCGGCCGAACGCATGCGGCGCTGGCCTTCGAAGGAAAAGGGCTTGGTCACCACGCCCACCGTCAGGATGCCGCGATCACGCGCCGCCTTGGCCACCACCGGGGCGGCGCCCGTGCCGGTGCCGCCGCCCATGCCGGCGGTGATGAAGCACATATGCGCGCCGGCCAGTGCGCCTTCGATCTGTTCCAGCGTTTCCTCGGCGGCGGCGCGGCCGATTTCGGGGCGCGATCCGGCACCAAGGCCCTGGGTGATCTGCAGGCCAAGCTGGATTCGCGTTTCCGCCGGGTTCAGCGCCAATGCCTGCGCATCGGTGTTCGCGACCACGAAATCGACGCCCTGCAGACCGGACTGGATCATATTGTCCACGGCGTTGCCGCCAGCGCCGCCAACACCGATGACGGTGATGCGCGGCTTCAGTTCGGTCAATTCGGGTCTAACCAGCTCCAGGCCCATAAAGTGCTCCCTGCCCCATATCTGCGCCGCAATGCGGGATGAACTTACCTAAGTCCACGCGATTTCGCGAACCATCTGAAAATTGCGGCCAGTGCATATTTTCAGATGCCGCTACGAAAAGCCTGTATCAGCCGCGTCAGGATGGAACGCCCTGCCGGCGCGGCCGGTACCGCTTCCCTGTCGAAACGGCTGATGTCAACATTATCCGAACCGGCGAACAACGCCAGCCCGGCAAGTGTGGAAAATGCCGCGGTGGACTGTGCTTCCGGCAGGCCGATCAATCCGCGCGGCCGGCCGACACGCACCGAGCGGCCCAGCACGCCCTGTGCGAAATCGGCAATGCCTTTCAACTCCGCACCGCCGCCGCACAACACCACCTGCCGGCCACCCGGCCCGGAAAAGCCCATTTCCGAAAGCCGCGTGCCGATTTCGCCCAGCAGCATGTCCAGCCGCTGACGGATGACGGAAATCAGGTGTGCGCGCGTTACCCGCCCCGGCTCCGCTCCGTCGTCTTCCGACAAGGGCACGATCTCGATCATTTCATGATTGTCGCGCGGGCTGGTGGTGGCCGATCCGTAAAAGCATTTCAACCGTTCGGCATGTTCGCGCCGGGTGGAAAAACCGGCGGCAATGTCGTCGGTGATGTCGGCCGCGCCGATCGGGATGGATGACAGGCCAACCAGCATCCCGCGTGCATAAACGGCGACATTGGTGACGCCGGCGCCCAGTTCGATCAGCGCCACGCCCAGTTCGCGCTCTTCGGGCGCAAGGCAGGCCAGCCCGCTGGCAACCGGCGCGGCGACGATCTTTTCCACGCCCATATGCGCCTGGCGCACCGACAGGTCCAGGTTGCGGATCGGCGGCGTATCGGCGGTGATGACATGGATGTCGACGCCCAGCCGGTTGGCGTGGAAACCCAGCGGGTTGATGACGCCCTGCAGCCCGTCCAGCGTATAAAGCGCCGGTTGCGCGTGCAGCACCATGCGGTTGCCGGGATCAAGGTTGCGCTTGCCTTCCGCAAGCACAAGATCGATGTCCGCCTGTTCGATGCGGTGACCCGCGATATCGACATCGACGCTGGCGATTTCACTGTCCAGCCCGCCAGCCGAAAAGCTGACAAAGGCCCCCTCGACATTGATCTGCGCGTTGCGTTCCGCCTGGTCGATGGCCTGGCGAATGGCAAGCTCGGTCTTTTCCATATCGGCGACATAGCCGCGCTTGACACCCTGGCACGACCGCTGGCCCGTGCCCAGAACGCGCGTTTCGCCATCGGGCGAGATCATTGCAATCAACGCGCACACTTTCGACGATCCGACGTCAAGTGCTGCGATGACCCTTTCGCTGCCCGTTTTCATTTACCCGCGATCCCCACTCGCCCGAATCTTATCAAAACCATCGACAACCGATAATCGTTCCGGTGCCTTATCAAATCGGCGTCGCATTATCGGCTTTATTGTTCGAAACGGCCTGCGCGCCCGGCTCTTTCGATACGCGCACCACCATCTTGTCCGGCAGGCGCATATCGAAACGCACAAAGCCGCGTTTCAGCAGTCCCTGTGTGCCGTCCAGCCGCGCGAACAGCCGAAGGGCGCGTTGGGCAGCATCGCGTCCTTCAGGCAGGGCCAGCGTCTCCCCGGAACGGAAACGAATGTCCCATCGCCGCCCGCCGATCCATGTCGCATCCGACATTTCTGCCTTCAACGCGGGCGCCGTATCCAGCAACGCCATCAATGCCTGTGTCTGTTCATTGGCATCAGGCCCGACGATCAGCGGCAGATCTGGCCAGTCGTTTGCATTCACCGCCTCCAGCACCGCCCCGGTCGAATCGACCAGGCGCACCACGCCCTGATTCTGCCAAAGGGCTGTCGGCTGCCGTTCGCGCACATCGATCGCGATGGTATCGGGCAGCCGCCGCGAAACCCGCGCATCGGCAACCCAGGGCTGGGCCAGCAGCCGGGCGCGGATCAGCGAAAGATCGACCAGCGGCATGGCATTCGATGGTTGATCGAGCGCGGCCGCATAGACCGGCAGCCGCGCCATATGCCTGACGCCGGTGACATCGACATGCTTCACCTGAAAGCCAGCTTCCCCCAGCGCGCTGCCCGCTTCCCACGCAATACGCTGCGGCATTCCGGTCAGGATGAATGTGGCGACGCCGGCCACTACCACCAGCCCGCCAAGACCCCAGCGGGTAATGAGCCGCACCACGTCCGACGACATCGCAAGCGGGCCAAGCTGCAAGCCGCGCTTCGCGCTCCTCGGGCGTGGCGCCGGCGGGCGGGCGCTGCGCCGGGAAGCAGCGGCGCGCGGCCTTGCCCCTCGTTTCAGCGCAACCGTATTGCTCATAGCGCCGCCTCCACCAACCTCCATACCAGCTCGTCATAGCCGATACCACGCTTGCCCGCCTGTTCGGGAACGAGGCTGAGCGGCGTCATGCCCGGCTGGGTGTTCACCTCCAGCAGGTAAAGCCCGTCCAGTCCCTGCCGGTCGTCCCAGCGGAAATCGGCGCGCGAACAGCCCTTGCATTCCAGCACCCGATGCGCACGCAGCGCCATGTCCATCGCCGCTTCGGCAATATCGGCCGGTATTTCGGCAGGGCAGACATGGGTGGTCAGCCCATCGGTATATTTGGCATCATAATCATAAAAGCCGCGCATCGGCTTCAGTTCGGTGACGGCCAGCGGTGTATCGCCAAGCACCGCCACCGTCAGTTCGCGTCCGGCGATAAAGGGTTCGGCCATCAATTCACGAAAATGCAGCCATGGCCCTTCGACATCGCGGCCGATCGGCATGCCGTAATTGCCGTCTTCGGTGACGATCGCCACGCCGACCGACGATCCCTCATTCACCGGCTTGAGCACATAGGGGCGCGGCAGCGGATCGCCTTCATGCACGCTGGCGGATTGCACTACATGGCCGCCCGGCACACGAATGCCATGGTCGGCAAGCAGGCGCTTGGTCAATTGCTTGTCGATCGCGATGACCGAGGTCGCCAGCCCGGAATGGGTGTATTTCAGCCCCATCAGGTCCAGCAGGCCCTGAACGGTGCCGTCTTCCCCTGGCGTGCCGTGAAGCGCGTTGAACACCACATCGGGCGCGGCTTCGGCCAGCCGCATCGCCACATCGCGGCCCATGTCCATGCGGGTGACGCGATGGCTAAGCCGTTCAAGCGCATCGGCCACGCCCGCGCCGGACACAAGGGATACATCGCGTTCGGCCGACCAGCCGCCCATCAGGACGACGATGTGCAGACGGCCATCACGGGTAACGCCGTTCACCGCCTCGTCCCCACGCGCTCTATCTCCCATTCCAGTTCGATGCCGGACGAAGCCTTCACGCGCGCGCGCACTTCCTCGCCCAGGTCTTCAATGTCCGCCGACGTTGCAGTGCCCAGATTGAGCAGGAAATTGCAATGCTTTTCCGAAACCTGCGCGCCCCCCATAATCAGCCCGCGACATCCCGCTGCATCGACCAGCGCCCAGGCCTTGTGCCCCGGCGGGTTCTTGAATGTCGATCCGCCGGTACGGCTGCGAAGCGGTTGCGATGCCTCGCGCTCGGCTGCGATCCGGTCCATCTCCGCGCCTATGGCGGCAGGATCACCCGCCACGCCACGAAACAGCGCCTCCACCACGATGACGCCATCCGGCAAGGCGGAATGGCGATAGCTGTATCCCAGCTTTGCAGCGGGCCAGGTCTCCACCTCACCCTGCCGCGTTACCACGGTGCATTCCACCAATATGTCCGATGCATCGCGGCCATAGGCGCCGGCATTCATCCGCACCGCGCCGCCCACCGTGCCGGGAATGCCGCGCAGGAACTCCAGCCCGGCGATGCCCGCATCGCGCGCGGCGGAAGCGACGGTAATGCCCATGGCCGCCGCACCGGCGCGGACGTGTATTCCTTCTTCCACCGTCACCCGCGCAAAGGATTTGGGCAGACGGACGACGACACCGGCAACGCCGCCGTCGCGCACGATCAGGTTCGATCCCACACCAACCGGCATCACCGGCATATCGGCCGGCAGTGCGGCCATAAGCCGCGCCAGTTCCTCCACATTCGCCGGGCGCACCAGCCATTCAGCGGTGCCGCCGGTGCGGAACCAGATGAAATCGGCAAGGCTTGCATCGCGTTCGGCCGCGGCGGCGATCATGCTTACGTCGAAAGAAGATACGGTGCCGGCTGCCGTCACCGTGGCGGCACCCAGAAATCAGCATAGGACTGCCACAGCCGCAGACCGGCACGCCCGGCCTCCATCGCCGCTTCGGACACACGGTCCCATTCCGCCTGCGCATCGGCGACATTGGCCCGACCGGCGATGTTCGCCTGCGCATCGATCGCCTTGGCCAGTGCGCGCGTCGCCTCGGCCTGCGCCTCCAGCGTCCTGCGCTGCATTTTCAGGAAATATGCAAAAGGATTGTTCGCCATCATTTTGCTCCGGCCTTATGGGCGGCAATGTCTCCAGCCAGCGCGGCCGCCCATTTGGTGATGTCTCCCGCGCCCAGGCAGATGATCATGTCATCGGCCTGCACGATCGTCGACAATTGTTGCGCCAGATCCTGGGGTCCGTCCACCGTGACGGCCGAACGCAGCCCGCGCCGCCGCAGCCCGGCGGCAAGCGCCGCTGCATCCACCCCCTCCATCGGCGTTTCACCGGCCGCATAGACGGGGGCGACATAGACGCGATCGGCATCGTTGAATGCGCTCTGAAACTCATCCATCAGGCTGTTCAGCCGGCTGTAGCGGTGTGGCTGGACCACGGCGATCACTTGCCCGCGCGCCCCTTCGCGCGCGGCGGCAAGCACAGCCCTGATCTCCACCGGATGATGGCCATAATCGTCGATGACGACGGCATTGCCGCCGGGCAGCTGCACTTCACCGACCTTGGTGAACCGGCGCTTCACCCCGCCAAAGCGGGAAAAGCCGGCGCGGATGGCGTCGTGGGAAAGGCCAAGCTCCAGCGCCACGCCAATTGCGGCTAGCGCATTCTGCACATTATGGCGCCCCGGCATCGGCAACATGACATCCCCGATCAGCCGGGTCTGGCCATTACGATCCGTTACCTGCACGTCGAACCTGTTGCCGCCGGGAACCGGCGTCACATTTTCCCCGCGCACATCGCTTTGCGCCGAAAAGCCATAGGTGACGATGCGCCGGTCGCGCACGCGCGGCAATATAGCCTGCACTTCGGGATGGTCGAGGCACAGCATCGCCGCACCGTAAAAGGGCACATTTTCGACGAACTGGACAAAGGCATCCTTCACCCGGTCGAAATCGCCATAATGATCCAGATGTTCGGGGTCGATGTTGGTCACGACCGCGACGGTGCCATCAAGGCGAAGGAAGGAGCCGTCGCTCTCATCCGCCTCCACCACCATCCATTCGCCCTCGCCCAGCCTGGCGTTGGAGCCATAGCTGTTGATGATGCCGCCATTGATCACCGTCGGATCAAGATTGCCCGCATCGAGAAGTGCCGCCACCATCGACGTCGTCGTCGTCTTGCCATGGGTGCCGGCAACGGCAACGGTGTTCTTCAGCCGCATCAGCTCGGCCAGCATTTCGGCGCGGCGCACCACCGGTATACGCTGTTCCAGCGCAAGATCGACTTCGGGATTGCCGCGCTTGATCGCGGTGGATGTCACCACCACCGCCGCATCGCCCAGATTTTCCGCCTTGTGCCCGATCATCACCTTGATGCCGCGTTCGCGCAGCCCGGCGATGACATAGCTTTCGGCAATATCCGAACCCTGCACGCGATAGCCCAGATTGTGCATCACTTCGGCAATGCCCGACATGCCGATGCCGCCAATGCCGATGAAATGGATGGTACCTATGTCGCGGCTGACGCCCTTCATTCACTTCTTCCCATGGGTTCGGGGTGATCGTGCGGCACGTGCGCGTGCCAGTTCTTCAACCATATCCGCCAGACGTTCGCCGGCGTCCGGCCGGCCTGCCTGGCGCGCACGCTCCGCCGCGTTGGTCAGCGCCGCCGATTCCAGTCCCAGCTTCTGCATCTGCTTGGCAAGTTCTATCGGGGTGAACTGGTTTTGCGCGATCATCCGCGCACCGCCCGCAGCGACGATTTCCGCGCAATTGCTGGTCTGATGGTCATCGGTCGCGGCGGCAAAGGGGATAAGGATCGCCGGGCGTCCCGCCACCGTCAGCTCCGCCACCGTCGAAGCGCCGGACCGGGCGATCACCAGATGCGCCCAGGCAAGCCGATCCGCCAGGTCTTCCAGATAGGTCGCACATTCGGCGGCAATGCCAAGCCGTGCATAGGTTTCACGCACGCGGCCAATGTCTTCCGGCCGGCATTGCTGCGTCACCTGCAGGCGGGAACGGAAATTGGGCGGCAACAGGCCCAGGCCATCGGGCACCACATCCGAAAGTATCGTGGCGCCCTGACTGCCGCCGACGACAAGGACGCGGAACGGACCATCGTCGCTCAACATCGGATAGGGATCGTCGCGCAGCGCCAATATATCCTGCCGCACGGGGTTGCCGATCAGCACGACCCTGGCCGCCGCACGGGCAGGCAGGCGCGCCACATCGGCATAGGCGGTGGCGATAAGGTCGACATGCCGGGCAAGCAGCCGGTTGACGCGGCCAAGCACCGAATTCTGCTCGTGAATCACGGTTGCGATGCGCTGCGACCGTGCGGCAAGCATCGCCGGCAGCACCGGATAGCCGCCAAAGCCCACCACCAGCTGTGGACGGAAGCTGCGGTAAAGCCGCCGCGCCGCCTTCTTGCCTGCGCGAATGCGAAGCCAGGCCTTCATCCAGCCAAGCGGCCCACCACTCAGCGTGCCGCTGCGGATGACATGGCGGGGTACATCCTCGAACAGGCCGGGAAAGCGCAGCCCGCGATCATCGGTGACAAGCGCCACCTGATGCCCGCGTGAACGCAATATGCGCGCCAGCACATGGGCTGGCACCATATGCCCGCCGGTGCCCCCGGCGGTGACGACGAAATGCAGTGGCTGGTTCATTCATTCCCGCCCGATTGCCAGCCATCGACATAGGGCGAACGCTTCAGATAGGCATTGCGCCGGGTGAAGGCGAGCAGCAACCCCATGCCGATCGAAAGCGCGATCATCGATGAACCGCCATGGCTGATGAACGGCAGCGTCATGCCCTTTGACGGGACAAGGTTCAGGTTCACGCTCATGTTGATCACCGCCTGAATGCCGAACTGGGCAGCCAATCCGGCAGAGGCATAGAGCAGGAACACATCTTCTTCATCCAGCAGGCGGATAAGTACACGCGCGACGATGGCGATGAACAGCGATGCCAGCGCAAGACAGGCGATGGCGCCGAACTCCTCACCGATGACGGCAAAGATATAATCGGTATGCGGTTCCGGCAGGCGCAGTTTCACCACGCCTTCGCCCGGCCCCGTGCCGAACAGTCCGCCTGCGCGAAACGCATCCAGCGCGCGGTCGATCTGATAGGTATCGCCACCGCCGGTAAGGAAGCGATCCACGCGTGACGTGACGTGCGGCACGAACAGATAGGCAGCACCCAGCCCGCAGACCGCCGCCGCGCCCAGCCCGGCCAAGGCATAGAGGCTGAGGCCGGCAAGCACCGCCTGCACCATCCATACCGCGACGAACAGGATCGTCTGGCCGATGTCGGGCTGCTGGACCAGCAACAGGCCGATGACACCCAGAAAGCCAGCGGAAATCGCCATGGTCGGCAGGCTGCGGTCATCCTGCCCCAGCGCCAGCAACCATGCGGTGGTGACGATGAACATCGGCTTCAGGAACTCTGAAGGCTGGAACTGAAGCCCGCCACCGCCGATCCAGCGGGTTGCGCCATTCGCCTGCTGGCCGATGAAAGGCACGGCGGCGAGCAGCAGGGTGAACAATATCGTGCCCGCCAACGAGAGGCGCAGCGCCCATTTGCGGTTGAGCATCGATACGCCCAGCATGACCGGCAGGCCCAGCGCCACCCACATCAGCTGGCGCTTGAAATAGTGGAGTTGCGACAATTGATGCGCACCGCCAGAATAGCGATAGGCTGCCGCCGGCGATGCCGCCGCCACCGCGATCAGGCCGCAACAGATGAGGATGAAGACCAGAAGCAGCAGCACACGGTCGATCGTCCAGAACCAGCGGCCAAGTGCGGTTCTGTCCGAACGGCCGAAACGGGCGACAGGATTGGCCGTAACCGCCATATGCCTGCTATGTTGCGTCATCGGGGCAGTGCCTCCACCGCCTGGACGAAGGCGCGGCCGCGCGCTTCGAAATCGGTGAACTGATCATAGGATGCGCAGGCCGGCGACAGCAGCACGACATCGCCCGGCCCTGCTGCGGCGGCGGCAAGCGCCACTGCATTGTCCAGCGTCTGCGCCTCCACCACATGCGCGACCTTGTCCGACAACAGCCGCGCGAACATCGGCCCGGCCTTGCCGATGGTATAGGCGGCACGAACATGGCCCAGATGCGGCAGGCAGGCGTCCAGCTCATCCGTCTTGGCATAGCCGCCCAATATCCAGTGTATCGCGGGATAGGCGGCAAGCGCCGGTGCGCTGGACGTGGGATTGGTCGCCTTGCTGTCGTTGACGAACAGCACGCCGCCGATCTCGTCCACCCGCTCCATGCGGTGCGGCAGGCCGGGATAGCTGGCCAGTCCCTTGCCGATGACCTCTTCGCCCACGCCCAGCGCGCGCACGGCAGCCACCGCCGCCGCCACATTCTGCGCATTGTGCGGGCCTTGCAGGCTCGGCCAGTTCTGCTGATCGACCATGGCAATGTCGCTGGCCGATACACGCACGACCCTGGCCGTTGCACGATCCGCAATGGCCCGTGTCAATGCGTCGTCCACCGCGATCACCGCGACATCAGCAGCACGCTGCATGGTGAACAGCCGTTCCTTGGCCGCTGCATAGCCGGCAAGATCGCCATGCCTGTCCAGATGATCCGGCGTGATGTTCAGCAGCACGGCCACGTCGCAGGCAAGGCTTTGCGTCAGGTCGATCTGGAAGGAAGAAAGCTCCAGCACATAGACGCCGCCAGCGCCCAGCGGCGGCTGGCCGAGGATCGGCAGGCCGATATTGCCGCCCATGCGCGCTTCTATGCCCGCAGTGGCAAGGATGTGGTGGATCAGCGCCGTTGTCGTCGACTTGCCGTTGGTGCCGGTGATGCCCACCACGCGATGCGGCGGCAGTTCGGCACGCGCCTGTGCGAAAAGCTCTATATCGCCGATGATCGGCACATTGGCGGCGCGCGCCTTTGTCGCCAGCGGATGGGTATTGAGCGGCACGCCCGGCGAAAGCACCAGCGCATCCAGTCCAAGCGCGGCAAAATCGGCAGAGTGAAGATCGACGATCTCTGCCGCGCTGATCTGCGCGTCATGCCCCTGATTGTCGTCCCATGCGAACACATGCGCACCACTTGCGGCAAGAGCGGCGACAGTGGCGCGGCCCGAGCGGGCAAGTCCAAGAACGGCATAGCGTTTGCCGCGAAAATGGCTGGCGGCAATCACCGGATCTTCAGCGTCGCAAGGCCGGCCAGCGCCAGAACAAAGCTGATGATCCAGAAACGGATCACCACCGTCGGTTCCGACCAGCCGAGATGTTCGAAATGATGGTGGATAGGCGCCATGCGGAACACGCGCTTGCCCGTCAGTTTATAGCTGACGACCTGCACGATCACCGAAACCGCTTCCAGCACGAACAGCCCGCCGACGATCGCCAGCACGATTTCGTGATTGGTGACGACGGCGATGGATCCCAGCGCGCCGCCAAGTGCCAGACTGCCCGTATCCCCCATGAACACGGCGGCCGGCGGCGCGTTATACCAGAGGAAGGCAAGCCCCGCGCCGATGATGGCGGCGCAGAATACCGAAAGATCGCCTGCGCCAAGCACATGATGGATGCCAAGATAATCGGCGAATTTCACATTGCCGACCAGATAGGCGATCACCCCGAAGGTAAGCGCGGCGATGATCACCGGCATGGTCGCCAGCCCGTCCAGCCCGTCGGTCAGGTTCACCGCATTGCCGGAGCCGACAATCACGGTGGCCGCGAACAATATGTAGAAGGCGCCAAGGTGCAGGCCGATATCCTTCAGGAACGGCAGGTAAAGCGTGGTGCCCGAAAGCGCGCTGATCGCCACCACCGCGATAACGGCGACGATGAACTCCAGCAGCAGGCGCACCTTGCCGGAAACGCCCTTGTGGCTGCGCTTCGTCACCTTGTCGTAATCGTCCATGAAGCCGATCATGCCAAAGCCGAGCGTGACGAACAGACAGGCCCAGGTGAAGCGATTGCCGAAATCCATCCATAACAGGGTGGACAGCGTCATCGCCGTCAGGATCATCAGCCCGCCCATGGTGGGCGTGCCCTTTTTGGTCAGCAGATGGCTCGCCGGTCCATCCTCGCGGATCGGCTGTCCCTTGCCCTGCTTGATGCGCAGCCAGCCGATGAACTTCGGCCCGATCACCAGCCCGATGATCAGCGCGGTAAGCGCGGCGGCGCCTGCCCGGAAGGTGATATAGCGGATGAGATTGAAGACCCCGGCGAAATCAACCGCCTTGGCCAGTTCGTATAGCATATCTTACCCGACTCCACCCGAAAGCGCCTGCACCAGACGCCCGAGCCCCAAAGCATTAGAACCCTTGACCAGAACGACGTCGCCCGGCTGCAGCAGCCCCGAAAGCGTCTGCCGCGCCGCAGCCTCATCCGGCAGATGGCGAACATTGATACGGCCGCCCATCACCTTCGCAAGCGCTGTCATTTCCGCGCCGACGAGCAGTGCATGGGACGCGCCCGATGCCAGCACCGTGGCCATCAGTCCAGCATGGAAATCATCACTGCCGGCGCCAAGCTCGCGCATGGCGCCCAGCACGGCGATTTTCCTGCCCCGCGCGGGCGTTTCGCCCAGCACCCGCAGCGCCGCCGCCATGGATTCGGGATTGGCGTTATAGCTTTCGTCGATCAGCAGCGCATCACCGCCGTCCAGTGGTGCCGTCACCCGCGCACCACGCCCCGGCAGGCCGCAAAGATCGGCCAGCGCAAGCCCGGCAGCGGCCAGATCGCCGCCGGCGGCATCCACCGCCGCAAGCACGGCCAGCGCATTGCCCACCCAATGCGTACCCGCCATGCCGATGGAAAAGGTAAGCGTCCGCTCACCGATCTGTGCCTGCACCAGCGATCCGCCATTATCGGCGGGAGTGACGCTGAGCGCGCGCGCATCGGCCCCTGCTTCAAGGCCGAAGGTAACGATATGCGCCGCATGGCCGCGAGCATGGCCGATCAACCGGTCGCGATGCGGGCTGTCATGCGGAATGATGGCGACACCGCCCGGCTCCAGTCCCTGAAAAATCTCCCCTTTTGCATCGGCAATGGCTTCGTCCGATGGGAAGAAGGCGCGGTGCGCCGGCGCGATCCATGTGACGATGGCGATATGCGGCCGCACCATGCGCGTCAGTGCCGCAAGCTCGCCCGCATGGTTCATCCCCATTTCGAACACGCCGAAGCGGCTGGCTTCCGGCATCCGGGCAAGGCTGAGCGGCACGCCGGTATGATTGTTATAGCTTTTGACCGATGCATGAACATCGCCCTGATTGCCCCGCGCCAGCGCCAGCGCCAACGCTTCCTTGGTGCCCGTCTTGCCGACACTGCCGGTGACGCCAATGATCCGTGCCGCGCTGCGCCTGCGTGCAGCGATGCCAAGCGCCTCAAGCGCGGCCATGGTGTCGTCCACCAGCACATGCGGGCCATTCACCGGCTGGCTTGCGACAATGCCCGCTGCACCGCGCGCCAGCGCCTGATCGACAAAGCGATGCCCGTCCGTTGCTTCGCCGCGCAGGGCGATGAACAGAAAGCCCGGCTCCACCTCCCGCGAATCGAAGGTCACGCCCGTCACGGTGAAATCGCCATGGGCGACACCGCCCGTCGCCGCAGCAATTGCCGCCGAATCCCACAGGGGCGTCATGCCGCGCACTCCCTCACCACCGTCACATCGTCGAACGGGAACAGCTGATCGCCGATGATCTGGCCCTGTTCATGCCCCTTGCCGGCGATCAGCACGACGTCGCCCGCGCCCGCTTGCGCAAGTGCGGCGGCAATTGCTGCCCGTCGCCCGTCCACCTCTGTCGCACCGGGCGCTGCCGCCATGATCTCGCCCCGGATCGTGGCCGGGTCTTCACTGCGCGGATTGTCGTCGGTGACGAATATCCGGTCGGCCAGTTCGACCGCGATCCTGCCCATCTCCGGCCGCTTGCCACGGTCGCGGTCACCGCCCGCACCGAACACCAGGATCAGCCGTCCGCTGGTGTGTGGCCGCAGCGCCTCTATCGCCGCGCGCAGGCCATCGGGCGTATGCGCATAATCGACATAGACCGGCGCGCCCGATCGGGTGATGGCCGCTCGTTCCAGCCGCCCGCGCACCGGCTGCACCCGTTCCAGATCGGCGAAACTCCGCGTCACCGAACCGCCGGTGGCGATCACCAGCCCGGCCGCGACCAGCGCGTTGGCAGCCTGATAGGCGCCGATCAGCGGCAGATGGATGGTGTGGCGGCTGCCATCGGCCTCCACCACCAGATCCTGCCCCATATGGGTAGGCGTACGCGACACCAGCTTCAGCGTTTCACCGCTTTCGCCCACCGTCAGCAGCCGCAGGCCCCGCGCCTCGGCAATCGCCTTCACCGCGCCGGAATGCGGATCATCCATCCAGATGACGGCAGTGCCCTGTTGATCGACCACTTCGCGAAACAGCCGCATCTTGGCCTCGAAATAGGCCTCCATCGTCCCATGATAATCCAGATGATCGCGTGACAAATTGGTAAAGGCAGCGGCCTGCACCGGCAGCCCTTCGATGCGATATTGGGACAGCCCGTGGCTCGATGCCTCGAACGCGGCATGATCCACGCCTTCGCGCCGCAGGCCTGCCATATTGGCAAGGAAGGTCGCCACATCGGGCGTGGTCAGCCCCGTGGAAATCTGGTCGTCCGCCGTGGTCACGCCCAGCGTGCCGATCGACGCCGAACGGTGCCCCGCCATGCGCCACAGCTGGCGCGCGAGCTCCACCGTCGACGTCTTGCCATTGGTGCCGGTAACGGCGGCGATCACCTGCGGAAAAGGCGCGAAAAAGCGCGCGGCAAGCTGGGCAAAGGCGCGGCGCGGCTCCTCATCGGCGATATGCGCCGCGCCCCGCACGGCGGCGCCAGGCCGCGCCACCACTGCAATGGCCCCGGCATCGATGGCGGCGGCAATGAAATCCTCGCCGTTGAAGCGCGCGCCTGCAAAGGCACCGAAGATCGTGCCGGGCGCGACCTTGCGATGATCGATCGCAAAGCCGGTTACTTCCCTGTCCGCCATTGCACCGGCCCGGTCACCGATCAGATCGCCAAGCCGCACGTCAACACCTCCCCCTGCCACTCGCCCGCGCCGGCCTCGATCTGGAAAACGCCCGAAGAACTGCCGCAATCAATGCTTGTCCGGCTGCACATATTGGGTCAACGGCTGCCAGTTCGCATCCTTGTGTTCATCGGGGATCACGCCAAGCATCGGCCCGATACGGCTTATCACCCGCGACACCACCGGCGCGGCATTCCAGCCGGCAGTGGCGAAGCCATAGGTTTCCTTGATGCCCTTTGGCTCGTCAAGCATGGCGATGACGACATAGCGTGGGTCGTCCATGGGGAAGGCCCCGGCAAAGGTGGTGACCAGCGCGTGATGGGCATAGCCGCCGCCGCGCGCCTTTTCGGCAGTGCCGGTCTTGCCGCCGACGCGATAGCCCGGGGCATCCGCCTTGCGGCCCGTGCCGTCCAGCACCACCAGCCGCATGAGCGAGCGCATCTTGCGGCTCGTCTCCTCGGTAAAGACGCGCCGCCCCTGCGCAACCCGGCCCGGTTCCACCTTGCGCAGCGTCGCCGGCCGCCAGATGCCGCCATTGACCAGCGTGGCATAGGCAGTGGCAAGATGAAGCGGCGTCACTGCGATGCCATGGCCAAAGCCGACGGTCATCACCGCCGAACGCCCCCATGGATTGGGCGTCAACGTGCGGCCGCGTTCCTTCAGTTCCACATCCACCGGGGCAAGAAAACCCAGCCGATCCAGATAGGCGCGCTGGGTTTCCATGCCGATTTCATCGGCAATGCGGGCAGTGCCGATGTTGCTGGAATGGATGAAGATTTCGGGGATGGACAGCCAGCGGTTCAACGGATGGTCGTCATGGATGCGGAACCGGCCGATCTGCAATGGCGCGGTCGCGTCATAACGCTGGCCCATGGATTTGATGACGCCGCTGTCCATTCCCATGGCCAGCGTGATCGTCTTGAAGGCCGAGCCAAGTTCGTAAACACCAAGCGTGGCCCGGTTGAACATCTGTTCCGGCGTGGCGTCGGCCGGATTGTTGGGGTTGAAGCTGGGCAGCGACACCATCGCCACTATTTCGCTGGTGCGCACGTCCATGACGATGCCGGCCGCACCGATCGCCTGAAATTTTTCCACCGCGGCGCCCAGTTCGCCTTCCATCGCCTGCTGCACCCGGCTGTCGATGGACAGGGCCAGCGGCTTGTCGCGCATATCGGGACGAATCAACCGTTCATCCTCGGCGCGTTCCATGCCGGCCCGGCCATGGCCGTCGATGTCGGTAAAGCCAAGCACATGCGAGGCGAGGTTGAGCTGCGGATAAAGCCGTTCCGCCTCCCTCTCCAGCGTGACCGCCGGCTCACCGATGGCGTTGATCCGGTCAGCGGTTTCGGGCAGCACACGCCGTTTCAGAAAGGCGAAGGATCGCCCGCTGGCCAGCGTCTTGTAGATTTGCACTTCCGACAGGTCGGGCAACGCAAGCGCCAGCTTGCGCGCCACGTCGCGCGGGTTGCCGACCAGCTGGTTCGGCCGCACGGTGACTGCATAGGCCTCGAAGGTGCGCGCCAGCGGCACACCGTTGCGATCCACGATATCGGCGCGCGGCGGCACCAGCGCGGCAAAGGGATCGCGCGGGCGGCGATCGGCACTGTCCTGCAGCACGGCAAGATCGAACAGGCGCAGACCAAGAACGGCCAGTGCCCCCAGGAACAGCAGCAATCCCACCATCAGCCGGCGCCGGGCAAGCGTCAGCGAGGCCTGCCGCTGGCCCGCTAGGCGAATGCGTGCTGCCCGCGCGGTGGCGGCGTTCACCGGCGGGCCTTGCGCAGCCCGCTTGCCTCCACCTCGGCGGCGTCGCGCAATTCAGTCATCAGACCATCACTCAGCAGCGATGCCGATGCCGCCACATTGACGGATACCGGCCGCGACGGCTTTGGATGAAAGGACACGGCCTGCAACAATGGTTGCGACTGGGAATCGTCGTGCGCCGCTGCAAAGGTGACGACGGGCTGCGCCGCCGCAGGCCGACGTGTCGCGGGCGCCTCGTTCGTGTCATAGGCGACGGTCTGCACCTCTGCCGGCCGCGGCTGCGCTACCGCAATCGCCTGCTGTACCGAAGGCTGGCTGTCGGGCTGGCGATCATTGGCAAATGCCGCAAGCTCCACCGCGCCGTTCAGATACTGCCCCGGCTTGGGCGCCGACATGGCAAGCACATCGGCATTCCATTTTTCAAGCTGTGGCAGGCGTTCGCGCGTGCCCAGTTCCGACTGGAGCTGGCGGATCGTTCCCATGTCGCCGGCAATGCGGTGCTCCAGCTCATTTACGGCCGCGCGCTCTGCCGAGACACGCAGCGAAACCATGTAGAAGCAGAGCGCCGATGCCATGACGCCCGATACCAGCGCTGCGGATCGCAGACGTGTGCCTATCAACGTCATCCCCTTGCCTCCCATGATTCAGCAGCTGTCCGCCGTGCGACCCTGAGGGTCGCCGAACGCGCCCGTGGATTTACCTGCAATTCCGCCTCACCAGCGCGGATCGGCCTCGCAACGGCATCGAATGTCGGCTGGTTTTCAGCCGCCGCGACCGGCAGGTGCCGTGACGAACCGGGGGTGCGTCCGCTGCGATCACGCAGGAAGCGCTTCACCATCCGGTCTTCGAGACTGTGGAAACTCACCACTGCCAGCCGACCGCCCGGCTTCAACAGACGCTCCGCCGCCCTCAGCCCCTCGTCCAGTTCGTCCAGTTCACGGTTGATATGGATGCGGATCGCCTGGAAACTGCGCGTCGCCGGGTCCTTCGGCTCACCGGGACGATGGCCCAGCGCACGGCGCACCACATCGGCAAGCTGGCCGGTACGGGTGATCGGCCGTGCCTGAACGATGGCGCGCGCGACGCGGCGTGCCCGCGGCTCCTCCCCCAGATGGAAGAGGACATCGGCAATCTCCCCCTCATCCGCGTTGTTGATGAAATCGGCAGCGGTGTCGCCCTGCCCCTCCATCCGCATGTCCAGCGGACCATCGGCCTGAAAGCTGAAACCGCGGTCGGGCTGGTCGATCTGCATGGACGATACGCCAATATCCAGCGTCACGGCATCGACCTGCGTAACGCCAAGCACCGACAGTGCCGACACCATGTTGGAAAAACGGTCCTGCACCAGTGTCAGCCGGCCATCAGCCTGCGCCTCCAGCGCACGGCCATTGGCAATGGCTGTGGGGTCACGATCGAAAGCCAGCACATGCGCGCCCGCCGCCAGTGCAGCGCGGGTATAACCACCGGCGCCGAAAGTGCCGTCCACCAGCACATCGCCGGGCGCAAGCGCAAGGCCGGCAAGCACTTCGTCCATCAGCACGGGGATGTGCGGGGCCTTTGCCGCCATCGCGGGTGCGCCGGTCATGGCTTTTCACCCCTGGCTTCCAGCTGACGGCTGACGATGCGGGCAAGCCGGGGGTTTTCCGCGCCCTTCAATTCCAGAAGAACGGCGGGGTTCCAGATTTCGAATGTGTCGCCAGCAGCGATGAAGAAAGCCAGCCGCTCCATTTCCCCCAGTTCCTTGAGCATGGGGGACAGGACGATGCGACCATTGTCGTCATAGCCCAGCTGTTCGGTGGCGCCGAATTGCATACGGGCCAGATCATCGCGCGCAGCACCGAAATCGTCACCGAAGCGGCGATCGAGCTTGTCGTAAAGGCGCGTGGAATAGGCCTGATCATATCCGATCAGGCATGGCTCGCGTTCGTGGGGGGCAAGCACGACGGAGCGGGCGTTGGAACGGGCTTCGATGACTTCGCGATACGGCGCAGGGATCGACACGCGATTCTTCGCGTCGATCGCATTCATTGCATAGCCGTGAAAATACCCCTGCATGTCGCGCGTGAAGCCCCATCAGCGGACAAAAGGCCTTCCCGCCCGCGAATACACATGCATCCGCGCCAAGCGTCTAAATGTGGGACGGCCCCATCCCTGTGGATTGATGGATAACATGGGGCACGTATGGGCTTCAATGGGATTTTATGGGCAGTGATGGGGAAATGACGTAAGATGCTGATTTATAATGTGTAATTGGCACGATCATCCCGGTGTTACGCGTCTGTTAACAACCGGCATAAGCCTGTGGATAAGTTGGTGCATTGCTGTGCACGAACAGTGGGTGAAGCGACTGAAATAAATGCCGTTAAATCTGCTGCACCGCAGAAATACGGTGGATTCGGACAGGTAATTTCATCCACATGAGGCTATGGGCGGATCACCCCATCCAGTGGATAAGATGTGAAGAATCAAATCTGACGTCATGTCCCGCCAGATGACGGATGATACCGATCAGAAACAGGCTGTTATCGGCAATGCGGGCATTGCGCCCTGTCCCATCCGGTCCCGGCCCCACCCATGCCGCGTCGGCAAGCCAATCGGCATCGGCGACGATCATCGCCCGGCCACGGCCGATGGCGCACAGCGCGACAAGGCCGTTATCGCCGCTTGCGCAACGCCCCCCCGGCGTCACGTGAATCACACCGCTGTCCGCCACCCCCAGCCGGGCAGCACCAAAGCCCATGGATAGCCCCTGCCCAGCCTGCAACAGGCGCATGCCGTCATAGGCAGGTGAAATCTCCACACCCCAATGGTCCAGCAGGGGCGAAAGCAGATGATGGACCGGTGCGGGGGCAACACCCCGGCCCTGTTGCCGGCCAGACCAGTGCAGCAGTGGATCGGCCAGCACCAGCAGCCTGCCACCATCCCTCACCCAGCGATCAATGCGCACCAGTTCTGCCGGGGCAAGCGCGCGTGGCTGCGCCAACATCAGCACATCCGTGCCACGCAATGCCGCGTCGTCGATCACATGGACAGGCACGATCCGCGCAGCCGACGCAAGCGTGCGAAAAATGGCAAAGCCGCCGTCGTCGCCAGCCAGGGTGGCGGCAGGGCCTGCCTGGCCCCAGAACAGCGGCAGCGCACTTATCACCGCGACAACAGGCTTGCGCCCTGCAAAGGGTGTGGGCGGCGGGCGAATGGCATGTTCATACCAGTGCATCGGCGACGGCAAGGGTGGTCGCAGCGCCAGCACGCCCAGACCACAGATGGCAAACGCTGCTGCCGCCATGTTTTTCCTGCCCGGCAGCAGCCATTTCAGCAGCGCGAACAGGGCGATCAATGCCGTCCCCATCAGCAGGCTGGCACCGGCCGCACGTGCCAGCACGATCACGTCGGGCACGCCAGTCATGGACAGCAGCAGCCATTCGGCCATCCCCGCCATGCCAATGAACAGCAGTAACACCACCAGCCGACCGGCAAGGGGGGACAGCCGTAATGAGAGGCCGGGTATCTTCACCCGCCCCGTCATCATCGGCAGGAGAAGTAAAAGCCAGGGGCGAAAAGCGAGGAAACTGTCGGGCTCGGCACGTTGGCGGACAAGCAGATGGCCCGGCCAAAGACCCAGCACCAGTTCACCGATGGCAAGCAGCGCCGCGATCAGAAAGGTACGGCGCAAGGCGCCAGCACCCCGATGCATCATTCAACGAAGATCAATGATCGAGAATGGGCGCGGGCGGCGCCTGAATGGCAACGATCTGTCGGCTGGTGTCATGCGTGACAACCGGTGCAGCGCGGGTAGCGGCGGCATCGCCGGAGCCGGGCGCAATGCCAAGCTGCGCCAGCGGTTCTTCCGGTGGAGCCTTGGCGGCGGGCGCCCGCCCCCCGATGCTCGCCGCGCCGATGAGCACGAGCACGAAGACACATGCCAATCCTGTCAGTCCTATGCGGACCCTGTGCATAACCCTCGCTTGGGAAGCGTCACCCTGCGGCTGGTAAGCGCGTGTGGCCAACGGATTATCCCGGATAGTTTTCGTCCTGCCGATATTTATCAGACTGTGGCAGGATTGTCGAATGGCACGTGTCAGCGCGGCGATACCAGCCATGGCGGCGGCGCTACCCCCTTTGCCTCGCACCATGCCGGGTTGAACAGCGTCGACAGGTAACGCAGCCCTGAATCGCACAAGATGGTGACGATCGTCTTGCCCGGCCCAAGCTCGCGCGCCAGTGCCACCGCGCCGGCCACGTTGATGCCCGAAGAAAGGCCGATGCACAGCCCCTCCTCCATCATCAGCCGGTGAACCCATTGCAGCCCTTCGCTATCGTCGATACGGAACTGGGTGTCGACAGGCGCACCTTCCAGATTGGCCGTGATCCGGCCCTGGCCAATGCCTTCGGCGACCGACGAGCCTTCTGCCCGCAATTCACCATGAGCATAATAATTATAGAGTGCCGCGCCATGCGGATCGGCCAGGCCGATGACAATATCCGACGAATGTTCCTTCAGACCCAGCCCGGTGCCGGCCAGCGTGCCGCCGGTGCCGACCGCGCAGATGAAGCCGTTGATGCGGCCATCGGTCTGCTGCCAGATTTCGGCGGCGGTGGTCTTGATGTGCGAAAAACGATTGGCCGTATTGTCGAACTGGTCGGCCCACAGCGCGCCCGGCGTTTCCTCCGCGATCCGGCGGGAGGTGTGAACGAAGTGATTCGGGTTGGAATAGGGCGCGGCCGGCACCAGCACCAGTTCCGCCCCCAGCGCGCGCAACGTGTCCATCTTCTCGCGCGACTGGGTTTCAGGCATGACGATGATGGTGCGATAGCCCTTGGCGTTGGCAACCACGGCAAGGCCGATGCCGGTGTTGCCGGCCGTTCCTTCCACGATCACACCGCCCGGCCCCAGCACGCCCCGTGCCTCGGCATCTTCGACGATGAACAGTGCGGCACGGTCCTTCACCGAACCGCCCGGATTCATGAATTCGCACTTGGCAAGGATGTCGCAGCCCGTTGCTTCCGACGGCCCTTTCAGCCGCACGAGCGGCGTGTTGCCAACCAGATGCAGGACATCGGCCGCCGGCCTGTTTCGCAAATCGTTCATGCCTTCCTCCATGAAGTGTCAGCGCCAAAGGCGCAAGCAAGGCTTGCTTGGCATTGATGAAGACGAACCACAGGCGGCCGGCAATATCCCTGTGCTTCGGCCATCTCCTACATGAAGGGGCGCACCGGGTCTTTCCCGTCCCATGCGGCCGATGCGGCATAGAAGCCAGTGAATGCCAGCTCCATCTCCCTGTTGGTCTGGATCAGTTCGACAAACCCCGGCATCAGGCCCTTGCTGTCCATATAGGCCACTTCGCCGCCCGTCGGCACGCCGGCACGGAATGCCAGTTCAAAGCCCATGTCCTGATAGCGCCTGACATCGGCATCGACATCGGTGCTGGAAACGCCCCAATGATGGAAGCCATGGCCCTGCCTGTCGATAAGCTCCTTATAGACGGAGGGGTGATCGTCCAGCGGCTGGATCAGTTCGATGTTCATATGACCGGCGAACCCCATGGCGATGGAGACCGCCGCCTGCGACGACTGCCCGCGATAGACGGGATTGTCGCCGGTCCATCGATCCAGCAGGAACCATGGGCCGGTGTTCAGCTTCGTCACCCATTGGTCCATCGCGGCGCGTATGTCCTTCACCACATAGCACATCTGGATGATGCCGTCCGACGGTTGACCGAAATTGAGCAGGGGCATGAAAATCCTCTCTTCCTTACAGGTTCTTATACGGCGCGTTGGGCGTGCGCCTGTTATTCATCATGGTGATAGCACCACATGCGGGGCACGCAACGGCGATGGTGCGGGGGCGCCGCTGCCTTTCGTCAGATGAAAATACCGGCTGCCAATAATTCCATCGACGGGGCCGAAACAGTCGGTTAACCAAAACGCATGAACCCGCTGTTCGCCACGCTTCCCACCACTATTTTCGAAGTTATGTCGGGTTTGTCGCGTGACTTGGGCGCGATCAACCTGGGCCAGGGATTTCCCGATTTCGGCTGGCCGGAGGATATGCTGGACGCGGCGGCGCAAGCGATATGCCATGGCTCCAACCAATATCCGCCAATGACCGGCACGCTGGAGCTGCGCCTGGCAGTGGCCGAATATTATCATCGAACACAAGGGCTTGATCTGTCCCCCAATCAGGTGACGATCACATCCGGCGCGACGGAGGCACTGGCCGCCTCGATCCTCGGCCTTGTCATTCCCGGCGATGAAGTGGTGCTGTTCGAGCCCGCCTATGACGCCTATCTGCCGCTGGTGCGCCAGGCGGGCGGCATACCGCGCGTCGTCCGGCTGGAGCCGCCGCACTGGCGAATCACGGAAGAGGCGCTGGCCGCGGCCTTCAGCCCGCGCACCCGCATTGTCATCTTCAACAATCCGCTGAATCCGACCGGCACCGTGCATGAGGATGCCGAGCTGGCGCTGCTTGCCAGCTATTGCGTACGGCATGACGCCGTGGCGATCTGTGACGAGGTGTGGGAACAACTGCGTTTCGACGGCAAGCCTCATGTGCCGCTGATGGCGATGCCCGACATGGCGGAACGCACGATCAAGATCGGCTCCGCCGGTAAGATATTCTCGCTGACCGGATGGAAGGTGGGCTGGACCATTGCATCGCCCGTGCTTGCCGGCGCCATTGCCAAGACGCACCAGTTCCTCACCTTCACCACGCCGCCGGGGCTGCAGGCCGGTGTTGCCTATGGCCTTGGCAAGGACGACAGCTATTTCGATCAATCGCGCAATGGCTTTGCGCGCGCCCGTTCGCGCATGGGCGAAGGGTTGGCCAGCGCCGGCTATCATGTCCTGCCCGCCGGCGGCACCTATTTCATCGCGGTGGACCTGAAGGCATCGGGCATATCGGCCGATGACATGACATTCTGCCAGCGTGCGGTCCGTGAATGCGGCGTGGCGGCAATACCCATTTCCTGTTTCTTCAGCGCAAGGCCGGTGAACCACGTCATCCGCCTGTGCTTTGCCAAGACCGATGCGGTGATCGACAGCGGGCTTGAACGGCTGGCCCATGCGCGGCGGCTGGATTGGTGATCACCGACGGCTGACGCAGCCCTCCGGCCGTGCTAGCAGCGCAACATGCTGACGATCAATGCAATCACCGTTCGCCTTGGCGGACGCACGATCCTCGACCGGGCGAGCGCCGCCCTGCCCCCGCGCAGCCGGGTTGGCCTGATCGGCCGCAACGGTGCCGGCAAATCCACGCTGATGCGGATCATTTCCGGCCATGGCGAAGCCGATGAGGGATCGGTGGAGATGCCGCGCGGGGCGCGCATGGGCTATGTCGCGCAGGAGGCACCGGCCGGCAGCGCCACGCCTTTCGAAACCGTGCTCGCCGCCGATGTCGAGCGCGCCGCACTGCTGGCGGAAAGCGATGCGCTTGCCGGGCGCGACGACATGGACGCCAATCGCATGGCCGAAATCCATGAACGGTTGAGCGCCATCGATGCCCATGCCGCGCCGGCGCGTGCATCGCGCATCCTTGTCGGCCTTGGCTTTGACGAGGACATGCAGCACCGCCCGCTCGACAGTTTTTCAGGCGGCTGGCGGATGCGCGTGGCGCTGGCCGCATTGCTGTTTTCAAACCCTGATCTGCTGCTGCTGGATGAGCCTTCCAACCACCTCGACCTTGAAGCGACGCTGTGGCTGGAATCCTTCCTGCGCAATTATCGCGCGACGATATTGATCGTCAGCCATGAACGCGACCTGCTGAACAATGTCTGCGATCATATCCTCCACCTCGATAAGGGGCAGACGACGCTATATTCCGGCGGTTACGATTCGTTCGAGCGGCAACGGGCGGAACGGCTTGCCCAGCAAGGCGCCGCACGCGAGAAGCAGCTTGCCGAACGCGCGAAGCTGCAGGCCTTTGTCGATCGCTGGCGCGCCAAGGCCAGCAAGGCAAAACAGGCGCAAAGTCGCATGAAGGCGCTGGCGAAGATGCAGCCGATCAACGCCGTGGTCGAAGACCCGACGCTGAGCTTCAACTTCCCCAGCCCCAATGAACTGCGGCCACCGCTGATCACACTCGACGCCACGGCCGTGGGCTATGCTGTGGATCAGCCAGTGCTCTCCCGTCTCAACCTGCGGCTGGACCCGGATGACCGCGTCGCCCTGCTTGGCCGCAATGGCAATGGCAAGACCACGCTTGCCCGCCTGCTTGCCGGCCAGCTGGAACCGATGGCCGGGCAGATCAACGTCAGCGGCAAGCTGCGCGTCGGCTATTTCACCCAATATCAGGTGGAGGAGCTGGACACCGGCGACACGCCCATCGAACATATGGCGCGGCTGATGAAGGGAGCGACACCAGCCGCCGTTCGTGCCCAGCTTGGCCGCTTCGGCTTTTCGGGCGACAAGGCGGAAGTGAAGGTGGGCCAGCTGTCGGGCGGTGAACGGGCGCGGCTGGCGCTGGCGCTGATCACCCGCGATGCGCCGCATATGCTGATCCTCGACGAGCCGACCAACCATCTCGACGTGGATGCGCGCGAGGCGCTGGTGCAGGCGCTCAACGATTATGGCGGCGCGGTCGTCGTCGTCAGCCATGACCGCCACATGCTTGAACTGACGGCGGACCGGCTGGTGCTGGTCGATCATGGCACCGCCACCGAATTTTCCGGCACCCTGGATGATTATACCGATATTGTGCTTGGTCGGGGGGACAGCGAGACCAGGACCACATCCGCGTCCGCCTCTACCTCCACAGCCCCCAAGGTCAGTCGCAAGGATGAACGCCGCGCCGCTGCCGAAGCGCGCGAACGCAGCCAGTCGCTTCGCAAGGCCGTGCAAAAGGCCGAAGCCGAAGTGCAGCGGCTGAGCGAGCGGCGAACAGCCATAGATCAGGCGATGTTCGACCCATCGGCTGCCGCCCCTGCCGACCGGGGCAAGACCATGGGTGATCTGATGCGTGAACGCGGCGAGGTGGAGCGCCGCCTTGAAGAGGCCGAGGAACGGTGGATGGAAGCATCCGAGGCGCTGGAAAATGCAATGGCGGCCTGAGGCGCCCTATGGATTTGGACACAATAAAGACAATCAGGAGGATCTGAGAGGATGAAAACGACCGCCGCCGTTTCGCGCCTTGGCCAGCCCCATCCGGTGATCGAGGAAATAGAGTTGGAAGATCCGCGGCCGGATGAAGTGCTGGTGCGCATGGTCGCCACCGGCATCTGCCACACCGATCTATACGCCCATTCCGGGCGCGGCATGCCGGTGCCACGTCCGATCGTGCTTGGCCATGAAGGTGCCGGCGTGGTGGAACAGGTGGGAGTCGGCGTCCGTGGTCTTGCGCCGGGGGATCATGTCGTGCTGTCGGGCGGATCCTGCGGGCTGTGCCCCAGCTGCCGCAACGCCCGGCCCACCTATTGCCGCGATACGATGAAGCTGAGCTTTGGCGGGATGCGCGGTGATGGATCGTCGCCATTGTCGCAAAATGGGGAACGGATCGCCGGGTCGTTCTTTGCCCAATCCTCCTTCGCACGCCACGCCATCGTGCCTGAACGCAGCGCGGTGAAGGTGCCGGCCGATGTGCCGCTGGAACTGCTTGGCCCGCTTGGCTGCGGGATCATTACCGGCGCAGGTTCGGTGCTGGAAGCGTTCAAGGTGCGTCCCGGCCAGTCGATCGCCATCTTCGGCGCTGGAAGTGTCGGCCTTGCGGCAGTGATGGCTGCCCGGATCGCCGGTGCGGCGAAGATCATCGCAGTGGATGTCGATGAGAAGCGACTGGCGCTGGCGAAGGAAATGGGCGCGACCGATGCAGTGAAAAGCTCCGACAGCGTCGTCGGCGCGCTGCGTGAAATCAATCATGACGGCTATGATTTCAGTTTCAACACCACGGCGGTGCCTTCGGTTTATGAAGCCGCCATCGCCGTGCTCGGCATGGAAGGGACCGCCGGCTTCGTCACCCGTCCGCAGGGGGAATGGGTGGCGCCGGTCGCATCGATCCTTGCCGGCGGGCGCAAGCTGCAGGGCATATTGGGTGGCAGCGCGGCACCGCAATTGTTCATTCCCTTGATGATCGATTACTGGCGGCAGGGTCGTTTCCCGTTCGAACGGCTGATCACCCGTTTCGATTTCGACGACATTGCAACCGCATGGCAGGCTTGCGAGGATGGCAGCGCAATCAAGCCAATACTGATGATGTGATTCCCCTTGCCTCATGACGGGCTGAATGGCCCTGCCATGAGGCTTTGCGGGAGGATTCGCCTGCCTTCCGCACCAGCATCCCTGATCATCATTGCGCAATCGTAATTTGCCAGATGCGGCAGAAATCTGCGCGCTTTGCCGACCTGCCGCGGCTGCTGTCATCAAACTGATAAAAATGCGTCACAGGACGGTAATGGCCGCGACCTAGGGCTCCTCTCGCACGACGCGCAAAGCGCTGTCGGCCAATGGGGAGAAATCCAGATGTTCAAGAAATTCACGGTCGCGTTCGGCATTGCCGCCCTTGCCGGCACTGGCGCGCACGCTGCCGATCTTTCCGGCGCGGGCGCCACATTCCCGGCCCCGGTTTATGCCAAATGGGCCGAAGCCTATAAGGCGACCACCGGCATCGGCCTCAACTATCAGGCCATCGGCTCCGGCGGCGGCATCAAGCAGATCAAGGCCAAGACCGTCGACTTCGGCGCCAGCGACAAGCCGCTGAAGCCCGAGGAACTCAACACTGCCGGTCTGTACCAGTTTCCCACCGTCATCGGTGGCGTGGTTCCGGTGATGAACCTGCCAGGCATTCGCCCCGGCCAGATTCACCTGACCGGCCCGCTGCTTGCCGACATCTACATGGGCACGATCACCAAGTGGAATGACCCGCGTATCGCTGCGGCCAATCGTGGCGTGAAGCTGTCGGCGCTGCCCATCACCGTCGTCCATCGTTCGGACGGGTCGGGCACGTCCTTCCTCTTCACCTCCTATCTTTCCGCCAAAAGCCCGGCATGGGCGCAAAAGGTGGGTGCAAGCGATGCGGTGCAATGGCCGACCGGCATCGGCGGCAAGGGCAATGACGGCGTTGCCGCCTTTGTAAAGCAGACCATGGGCGCCATCGGCTATGTCGAATATGCCTATGCCAAGCAGAACAACGCCACCTATGCGCTGCTGCAGAACAAGGCAGGCAAGTTCCCCGCACCGACCGCAGCCAATTTCGCCGCGGCCGCTGCCGGCGCGAACTGGGCAAAGGCGCCCGACAATTATGTGCTGCTGCTGGACCAGCCGGGCGCGAACGCATGGCCGATCACGGGTGCCACGTTCATCCTGCTCTACAAGAACCAGGATAATGCCGCCCGGGGCCAGGGCGTGCTGAAGTTCTTCGACTGGGCATACAAGACCGGCGACGGCGCTGCCGCCAAGCTGGATTACGTGCCGCTGCCTGCCAGCGTGAAGGCGCTGATCCGCAAGCAATGGGCCATGCAGATCAAGGCCGGCGGCAAGCCGATCTACGCTGCGAAATGACGATGATGATCGCAGGTGAAACGGCAGGCGGGGATCGTGCATTCCCGCCACTGGCCCCGACACTGCGGGGCACCGGGCTGGCGCCGCGTGGTGCATGGCTCGACCCCGTCTTCCGTGGGGCGTGCTTTGGCGCCGCAACACTGCTGATGGCGGCACTTGCCGGTGTTGTCGTTTCGCTTGCGATCGGCGGCTGGCCGGCGTTCCGTCAATTCGGCCTGGGGTTTCTGACCTCTACCGAATGGAACCCGGTCACCGAGGTGTATGGCGCTGCCGGCCCCGTTGTCGGCACGTTGATCACATCCTTTCTGTCACTGGCCATCGCATTGCCGGTGGCGCTTGGCGTTGCGGTGTTCCTGGTCGAATTCTGCCCGCGCCCGCTGGCAAGGCCAATCGCCATTGCTGTGGAGCTTCTGGCCGGCATACCGTCCATCGTTTACGGCATGTGGGGCCTGTTCGTTTTCGCTCCCTTCTTTGCCGAATATATCCAGCTGCCGCTGATGATGAACGTGCCTGCCGGATCGATCTGGGAAACGCTGTTTTCCGGCATCCCCAATGGCGCCAACATCCTGACCGCATCGATCATCCTAGCGATTATGATCCTGCCCTATATGGCGGCGGTGCTGCGCGAACTGTTCCTCACCGTGCCGCCGCAGGTGCGCGAGGCGGCCTATGGCCTTGGCTGCACCCCGTTCGAGGTGATCCGCGCCGTTACCATCCCCTATGTCCGCCGTGGCATGATCGGCGTGGTAATGCTGGGGTTGGGCCGCGCGCTGGGGGAAACCATGGCCGTCACATTTGTGATCGGCAACGCCCATGGCTTTCCGGATTCGCTGTTTGCTTCCGGCTCCACCATCGCTTCGACCATCGCCAATGAGTTTACCGAGGCGACGGGCGAAATGCACAGCGCCGCGCTGATCGCGCTGGGGCTGGTGCTGTTCGTCATCACCTTTTCGGTGCTTGCCGTCGCGCGGGCACTGCTCAGCACACAGAAATATTGAGGCCGGCCATGATCGACCGTCATTTCCGCCGCCGCTTTTCCAACTGGCTGTTCGTCGCCGCCTGTACGCTGGCGACCGCCTTTGCGCTGGCGGCGCTTATCCTCATTCTCTGGTCGCTGTTCAGCCAGGGCATTGGCGGGCTGGATGCCAAGGTGTTCACCATGTCCACCCCCGCGCCGGGATCGGAAGGCGGGTTGCTGAATGCCATCGTCGGTTCATTGCTGATGTGCGCGGTCGCCATGATCCTGTCGGTCATCATCGGCGTGCTGGCGGGAACATGGCTGGCCGAATATGGCGGTAACACGCCCTATGGCTACGCCGTGCGCTTCCTGAATGACGTGCTGCTGTCTGCCCCGTCGATCCTGATCGGCCTGTTCGTTTACGAGATTCTGGTGCGCCCACTGCACGGCTTTTCCGGCTATGCCGGGGCGGTTGCGCTGGCGCTGCTTGCGACGCCGATCGTCACCCGCACCACCGAAGACATATTGAATCTGCAGCCGCACAGCCTGCGGGAGGCCGGCATCGCACTGGGTGCGCCGCAATGGCTGGTGGTTCGCAAGGTGATATGGCGCGCCGCCGGCGCGGGGCTGCTGACCGGCGGCCTGCTGGGTTTTGCACGGATCAGCGGGGAAACCGCGCCGCTGCTGTTCACCTCGCTCAACAACCAGTTCTTCAACGCCGACATGAGCCAGCCGATGGCCAGCCTGCCGGCCGTGATCTTCCAATATGCGCTGAGCGCCTATGACGACTGGCGACGCCTGGCCTGGGCCGGTGCGCTGCTGATCGCGCTTGCCGTTCTTTCCATCAACATCATCGGGCGGGTAATCGCCCGGGAGCCGCGCCAGAAATGAGCATGACCGCAACCATCGAAAGCCCCAGCACCGACACCGTGATGACCGCACCACCGCGTGACCGCCTGGTGCTGGAAGCCCGCAACCTCGACTTCTATTATGGCCGCACGCAAACGCTGTTCGGCGTCAACCTGCCGGTGGAACGCAATTCGATCACTGCGCTGATCGGCCCTTCGGGTTGCGGCAAGTCCACGCTGCTGCGCGCGTTGAACCGGATTTACGAACTGTATCCCGGACAGCGGGCCGATGGCCGCATCATCCTTGATGGCGAGGATGTGCTGCACAATGGCAAGGGCCTGTCCTGGGTGCGTGAACGCGTATCCATGGTAGTGGAATCAGGCGTCGGCCCCGAACCGGTGGACGAGGAAAATGCGCTGATGGCCGGCACCGACCTTGCCCGGCTTCGCGCCCGCGTCGGCATGGTGTTCCAGAAGCCGACGCCCTTTCCCATGTCCATTTACGAGAATGTCGCCTTTGGCGTGCGCATCTATCACCGCAAATCACGGCGGGAGATGGACGAGATTGTCGAAACGTCTCTTCGCCGCGCGGCGCTGTGGGACGAAGTGAAGGACAAGCTGCACAGCAGCGGCCTTGGCCTTTCAGGCGGTCAGCAGCAGCGGCTTTGCGTGGCGCGCGGCATTGCGGTTCAGCCGGAAGTGCTGCTGCTGGACGAGCCGGCATCCGCGCTGGACCCTATTTCCACCGCCAAGCTGGAAGAGACGCTGCACGAGCTGAAACGCGAGTTCACCATCGTCATCGTCACGCACAATCTGCAGCAGGCCGCGCGCCTTGCCGATTATACCGGCTTCATGTTCCTTGGCCGGATGATCGAGTTCGGCCCGACGGAGGAGCTGTTCCAGCGCCCCCGCATGGATCGCACGCGCGATTATGTGACCGGGCGTTTCGGCTGAACCGCCGGGGCGGCGCGCCGGACCTGATGGTTCAGTGCCCGCCCTCCTCCTTCACGGGTTCGCGCACCAGCCGGCCTTCCTGCGCCTTGTAGAAAAACTGACTTGCCACCAGCCAGCCTTTCAAGGGCCTGAGCGGCAGGATGCAGGTGACGAGGAGGAACGGCAAGGTGGTGAACAGATGCACCCAGAAGGGCGCCTGAAAGATGATTTCGATCATCAGCGCCACGATCACGCCAGGCACGCAGCCGAAACAGATGACGAAAAAGGCCGGGCCATCCGCCGGATCGGCAAAGGAATAATCAAGCCCACAGACCTCGCAGCTTTTGCGCATCTTCAGAAAACCTTCGAAGATGTGCCCCTGCCCGCAACGGGGGCATTTGCCATAAGGGCCGGTCTTGGTGGGTGGCAGCTTGGGCCAGCCTTCGTTCTTGTCGGGCGTCATCGCCGCATGTCCTCATATGGTGGCGGCCCTGTGGTGCATGCCCCAGATGGCCGCGATCAGGCCTTGCGCCTGATGCCACGTCGTCAATGACCGACGCGCGCCCTACTTAATCGCCAGCCATGTCCACTTCAACGGACAAGATGTCCAAGGGCAAAGGGCGGCAAATCATGGACAATCCGGCTTCACGCCGCCAGAATTGAGCCATGGCGGACATCATCAACCTGCGCCGCGCCCGCAAGGGACGCGATCGCAAGGAAGCGGCACAACAGGCTGAGGCCAATCGTGCTCGCCACGGCCTGACGCCGATGCAGCGCAAGGTGATCGACGCGGATCGCGCGCGACAGGAAAAACTGCTGGATCAGGCGCGGCGGGACAAGGAGGAGTAAACGCCTGCCGTCACCCGCCGTGACCGCGGGTAATCCAGCCGCCTAGCAGATCCATCGCCTGCGCAATGCTGTCTGTGTCGGCCGCATAGGACAGGCGAACGCTGCCGTGGCCGTTGACCAGGTCGAAATCCACACCGGGGGTGATGGCAACACCGGTTGCATCCAGCAGCCGGGTACAGAAACCAAGGCTGTCGTCGGTCAGATGATCGACCTGCGCATAGACGTAAAAGGCGCCATCCGCCGGGGCGAAGCGGCTTATCCCCATCGCCGGCAGCGCATCGAGAATAATGCCCCTGTTGCAGCGGTAGCGTTCGCGATGCCCCTCCAGCTCTTCCGTTGCGTCGAAGGCAGCGATTGCCGCGACTTGCGACAATGTCGGCGCGGAAATGAAATAATTCTGCGCCAGTTTTTCAACCGGGCGCACCAGCGCTTCGGGCACCACCATCCAGCCGATGCGCCAGCCGGTCATCGAATAATATTTGGAAAAGCTGTTGATGACGATGGTCCTGTCGCTAAACCCGGCAGCGCTGACCGCTGGCGCACCATAATGCAGGCCATGATAGATTTCGTCGGAGACCAGCCAAAGGCCATGGCCGTCGCAATAATCGGCCAGTGCCTTCATCGCCGCATGATCGATGATGCTGCCGGTGGGGTTGGACGGGCTGGCGACAATCACGCCGTCGATCGGCCCGGCAGCCTGAAGCAATTGCGGCGTCAACTGATAATGGGTGTCCGCCCCGCAGGGGACGGCGACGACTTCGATGCCAAGGCTCTGCAATATATTACGGTAACAAGGATAGCTTGGTGCTGCGATCGCCACCCTGGCGCCGGGGTCGAACGCGGCGAGGAAGGCCAGCAGGAATGCACCCGATGATCCGGTGGTGACGATGATGCGCTCCGCCGGGACGGCGATGCCTTCGGTGTGGCGATAATGTTCGGCGATCCGCTCACGCAGCGGCGATATGCCGGCCGCAACCGTATAACCCAGCACCTCCTGCCCCAATGCCCTTGCGGCTGCCTCGCGCACCAGTGCCGGCGCAGCGGTGGATGGCTGCCCCACTTCCAGATGAAAAACCGGCATGCCCTGCCGCTCCCTCCGGGCAGCCGCCGCCATCACATCCATGACAATGAAGGACGGGATTGCATCGCCCCTGCGGGATGGGTTCATCTCTGTCATGCCTTCATGCCTGGGACGATCGTTCGCCGCCCTCTTAAAGGCACGCCGGCGGTGAGAGAAACAGATAATCCCGTCCACATATTGCCGCTATTTCTATTGCAAGTGAGAATTGGTCGCGTTAGTGGATCGACACCGCCCGATGGTCGGCCACAGCTTGCGGCGGCCCGGACATTGCGGTGGCGAACGGCGTGGATCTTTCGGCAATATGAGCGGATCGGCAGGAATGGCGGCGCCCAGGGCGCAAGCGAGGCGCAGCTTCTGGCTGAAGCATCTGCACCGCTGGCACTGGATCAGTGCCGCGATTTCGCTTGTCGCCATGCTGCTGTTCGCTGCGACCGGCATCACGCTGAACCATGCCGGTGCGATAGAAACCAAGCCCAAGATCATTGATATACAGGGCACGCTTCCGCCTACGCTGCTCAACGGTCTGTCATCGGCGACAGGCGCTGATGACAACGACGCTGATGGCAACGGCAAGGCACCACTGCCGCGCGAAATCCGTACATGGCTGGCAGACAGGCTTCACATCCCGACGACGGATGCCGCCGCCGAATGGTCTGAAGACGAGGTCTATCTGGCAATGCCCCGCCCCGGCGGTGATGCCTGGGTCAGCATTGACCGGGAAAGTGGCGCCATCAGCTTCGAAAACACCGACAGGGGCTGGATCGCCTATCTCAACGATCTGCACAAGGGCCGCAACGCCGGCACTGCATGGTCATGGTTCATCGACATTTTCGCCGCTGCCTGCCTGATTTTTTCGATCACCGGTCTGGTCCTGCTGCAGCTGCACGCCGGCAGCCGCCCCGCGACATGGCCGCTGGTTGTGCTTGGGCTGGTCGTGCCGGTCCTTCTTGCCCTTATCTTCATTCATTGACGGAGGTTCTGATGCGCACCTTCATTCCCGTGGCGCTTACCGGACTGGTCGCCACTCCGGCGGCAGCGGCGAATATCAACCTGACGGTGGAAATCCCCCAGCTGCCGGTTGCGGAATATCACCGCCCTTATGTGGCGGCATGGCTGGAAAACACCGGCCAGCCGACAGTGACCAATCTCGCTGTCTGGTATGACCTGCACAAAAGGGGTGGCGAAGGCCAGAAATGGCTACGCGATCTGCGTACCTGGTGGCGCAAGAGCGGCCGCACCCAATCGCTGCCCATTGATGGCGTCACCGGCGCCACGCGCGCGCCCGGCCCGCAACGGCTTGGCTTCACGCCTGGCAAGGCACCACTGCAGAAACTGGCGCCCGGCAATTACGAGCTGGTGGTTGAGGCTGCGCGCGAAGTCGGCGGCCGCGAAGTGGTGCGCATTCCGTTCCAATGGCCACCCAAGGCTGCACAATCGCTTTCCGCCAATGGCAAGGCAGAGCTTGGCCGGGTCGCGATCGATCTGAAACCCTGACGATTGGGCCAAAAGCCCGATGATGATGAGGAGTGTTCCTGAAATGAAGAACCGCCTTCGGCAGATCATGCCTGGCCTTGCTGCCGCCATTGCCATTCTGGGCTTTTCCGTCCCGGCCGATGCCCATCGCGCATGGATGCTGCCTTCGGCCACCGTGCTTTCGGGCAATGAGTCCTGGGTGACGGTGGATGCCGCCGTTTCCAACGATCTGTTCTATTTCGAACATTTCCCGATGCGGCTTGATGGTATCGTCGCCTTTGCGCCTGATGGCAGCGCCGTAAAGCTGGAGAACGCAAGCACCGGCCGTTACCGCAGCACCTTCGACGTGCATCTGACACAGCAGGGCACCTATAAGATCGCCAACGTCAATGACGGTCTGTTCGCCAGCTATAAGGTGGATGGCAAACCCAAACGCTTCCGGGGCGATGCCGCCGCGCTGGCGAAGGAAGTGCCGGCCAATGCACAGGAGCTGAAGGTCTCTGAAGTGCAAAGCCGCAACGAAGTGTTCGTCACGCTGGGCAACCCGACTGACACGGTGTTGAAGCCCAGCGGCAAGGGCCTGGAACTGGCACCTGTCACCCATCCGGATGACATGGTCGTGGGGGAACCGGCCACGCTGGGTTTCCTGCTGGACGGCAAACCCGCCGCCAACGTCAAGGTCACCATCGTTCCCGGTGGTATCCGCTATCGCAATCAGTTGAACCAGATGGATCTGACCACCGACGCCAAGGGGCAGATCAGCGTCAATTGGCCGACGCCGGGCATGTATTGGCTGGAAGCCCAGGTGCGGGACGACAAGACATCGGTTCCGCAGGCAAAAGAACGGCGCGCCACCTATATCGCCGTTCTCGAAATCATGGGCCAATAAGACCAGCGGTGCCGCATCCGCAGCAGGACAGTTGATGTCGCGTATCGTCGTTCCGCTTTCCATTTCCCCCGATGCACTGGCCAGTCATGATCCGATGGCGCGTGTATGGGAAATTGGCGGAGCGACGATGGGCACGCGCTGGTCCGCGCGCATCGCCTTGCCACGCACAGCCGATGTCGCCCCCTGTCGCGCGGCCATCTGCAAGGCACTGGACCAGGTGGTGGGGGAGATGAGCCAATGGGAGCAGGAAAGCGCCATTTCCCGCTTCAACCGCGCACCCGCTGGCTGGCACCCGCTTCCCCTATCCCTCCTCCATGTGCTTGACCATGGGCTTGCGCTTGCCCGCCAGACTGGCGGCGCCTTCAACCCCGTCGCCGGTGCACTGGCTGATCTGTGGGGATTCGGTGCCGTCGCGGCGGGGGCATTGCCACCGCCCGGCGACAGGATAGAACAGGCCCTCGTCCATGTGTCATGGGAAGCGGTGACGATCGACCACGACCGAGGCATGGCGTGGCAGCCTGGCGGAGCGAGGCTTGATTTTTCCGGCATTGCCAAGGGTTATGGCGTGGACCGGGCTGCAACGGTCCTGCGCGACGCCGGCGTGTTGCATTTCCTTGTCGAGGTTGGCGGCGAGCTGCGCGGCGAAGGGCTTCGCCCCGATGGCCAGCCATGGTGGGTGGAAGTTGAACAGCCGCCGCTTGATCGTGACGACAAGGAACAGGCCCAACCACTCACCACCCGTGTCGCACTGCATCAGTTGAGCATTGCCACATCGGGTGATTACCGGCGGTTCTTTGAAAGCAGCGGCCGCCGTTATTCCCACAGCATCGATCCGCGCACCGGCTATCCGATCGACAACGGCATTGCCTCCGTCACCGTCATTCACCCCGAATGCATGGCGGCCGATGCGCTTGCAACCGCGTTGACCGTGCTCGGACCGGACGAAGGGCTGGCCTTTGCCGGCACACATGGCATTGCCGCACTGTTTACGCTGCGAACCGGCAATGGCTTTACCGAAATCACCACCCCCGCGCTTGATGAAATGCTGGATTGACCGAAATGATGCCAGCCTCCACCCGGCTGCTTGCCGCAGCAGCCGTCATTGCCGCTTACATCGGCTTTTGCATCATCGTGTTCCTGCGGCACAGGAGAAAATCAGCCAGTGCGCGCCGGGCATCGGCCAGCCTTGCGTCCGGTGAAGGCAATCGGACGCTGATTGCCTATGCCAGCCAGACCGGCCTCGCCGAACAGATTGCCGCGCGCACCGCTGAAACGCTGACCGCATCCGGGGTGCCGGTTTCGCTGCTGCCGATGGGGCAGGTGGATACAGCGGCCCTGCAGAATGTGCGCAACGCCTTGTTCATTGCCAGCACCACGGGTGAAGGCGATGCGCCCGACCACGCCACCGCCTTTGTGCGGACCATGGCCGGAACGGCACAGCTTGGTCAGCTTGAATATGGGCTGCTCGCGCTTGGCGACCGCAGCTATCGCCATTTCTGCGGCTTTGGCGTGCAGATCGACCATTGGCTGCACCGTAATGGCGCCCATGCATTGTTCGACATGGTCATGGTGGATAATGGCGACCAAGGGGCGCTTCGTCACTGGCAGCAGAATCTGCGCCTGTTCGGGGCCAATGCCGATGCGCCGGACTGGCAGGCACCGCATTATCACCGCTGGACGATGGTGGAACGGAGATTGCTGAACCCCGGCAGCGAAGGCTGGCCTGCCTTTGCCATTGCGCTGACCCCGCAAGACGACATGCCGAACTGGCAGGCGGGCGATATTGCGGAAATCGGTCCGTGCAATGACCCTGCGGCAGTCGATGCGCTGCTGAGCGCCCATGGCCTTAGCGCCGATCATCCGGTGCGCCATGATGGGAAAGAGGTACGGCTTGGCGAGCTGCTCAGCCGGTCCATCCTTCCCCTTTTCTCTGCCGATACGCATGACATGATGACCGCCGATACGCTTGCAGCAATGTTGAAACCGCTGCCGCATCGTGAATATTCCATCGCCTCCCTGCCCAGCGAAGGCGGATTAATGCTGATCGTTCGTCAAATGCGTGACGCACAGGGTGGATTGGGCCTGGGCTCCGGCTGGCTGACGCAATATGCCGACACAGGTACCGCAATTGATGTGCGCATCCGCACCAATCGCAGCTTCCATGCGGCGGATGACGACCGGCCGATGATCTTCATCGGGAACGGCACCGGCATTGCAGGACTGCGCGCCCATTTGAAAACACGGGCATTGGCCGGCCATGGCCGCAACTGGCTGGTCTTCGGCGAACGCAATCGCGACCGCGACTATTTCCTTGAAGAAGAGATGGAAGCATGGCGCGCCGCCGGCCTTGTCGAGCGGATCGACCTTGCCTTTTCACGCGATACGGCGGACCATCCCTATGTCCAGCACCGGCTGCGGCAGGCCCCCGACACCCTTGTTCAATGGGTGAATGACGGCGCTGACATCCTTGTGTGTGGCAGCCTGAACGGCATGGCCGGCGGCGTGCATCAGGCGCTGACCGACATTCTGGGGGAAGCGCGCGTCGACCGGATGATGGAACAGGGCCGCTATCGCCGCGATGTTTATTGAACCGTGGCTCGGCTGTCAGGAACCGTCCACTGGGGTCGATCAACATTCAGCTTGGCCAGCGAAATGTACGAAGGTTGGTCCGGCGGGATCGCGACCAAGACACCATAGCGGCGATGATGCCGCGTAAGGCATTGCTGGAGAACGGGCGTTAAGCAGCGGATACCCAATCCCGGACCTCGGGATTGTGAATGTCGAGACGTCGTTAGCCCTGTTCGGTCAGGCCTTCAGCACAAAGGGTATGGGCACGATCACCCAGGCAGCGACCGGTTGCCCGGCCTGCTTGGCCGGGGCGAATTTCCACCGGCGGACGGCATCCATGGCTGCGGAATCAAGCCGCCTATAGCCGCTGCTGCCATCGATCTTGAGCTTTTCCACCTGCCCGTCGGGAGAAACCAGCACCTTCAGCGTCACCGTGCCCTGTTCATGCCTGCGGCGCGACTCATAAGGATAGCGAGGCGCCGGATTATTCAGATAATCCGCTGAAAAATCGGGTGGTGTAATTGGCGCAGGCGGCGCCACACCGGCTGATGGTGCGGCGGGTGCGGCAATGGCCGCAACGGCCTTGGGCGTTACCGCCACTGATGTCGGGAGTGCCACCGGGCTTTCCACCAATGGTGCGGGCGCCACGATTTTGGGCATTACCGGCACCTGATCGGCCACGGGTGAGGGGGCTGCCGGTTCAGGCGGCGGTGGCGGTGCCATTTGCGGAATATGGATCAATTCCATGACAACGGGCTTGCGCGCCGCCGCAATATCGATGACGTCCAGCTTGACCAATACAACCAGCAGCAGCACATGCGCGGCCAGCAGGGCGATCAACACACCCCAGCGCTGGCGCGGCTGATAGCCGCCATGATCCTGCACCAGTTCGCCAATGGGCAGCAGTTCGCTCGCTGGCGGCGAATATGGCTGCGACGGAGAAACCAGCTTTAGCGCAGCGGCACCACGGCCCTGCCGCATCAATGGCTGTCTGAACGCAGCATACATGGCCGGCTCCCCTGTCAAAGACCATTCAATCTCCTCACCACGCCCCTGCCGGTGAAGAGACTCTGTCTGACAGAGCGATACAGGACGATTTAATGCGAATCAATCGCATCTTTAATGCAATTGATTTTCGTCAGTGTCTGGCCACGCCAATGAAACCGACGCCGCGGCTTAGGAGGCGCGCGGCTGCAGCCAGGTGACTGGCGGGCGTTCCAGATCCATGCGCTGCCGGCATTCAAACGGGTCCCAGTCGTTCAGCAGCGTCGGTATGTCGGAAGCTGGCGCGGGCCGGCAGAACAGATAGCCCTGGCCATATTGACACCCCTGCGCGACAAGGGCGGCGGCCTGCCCCGGTGTTTCTATCCCCTCGGCAACCACCGCCATGCCCAATGTGCGGCCAAGGCCCAGTATCGCGCCGACAATCGCCGCCTCATCAGCGAGATGGGGGGCGTTGGCGACAAAGGACCGATCGATCTTCAGCGTGTCCACCGGAAATTGCCGCAGATGAGAGAGCGAGGCATAGCCGGTGCCGAAATCATCGATGCCGATCTTCACGCCTATGCCATGGAGCTGGCGGATCGCCGCTTCCACCTGTTCCGATCCGCGGCCAAGAAACACGTCCTCGGTCACTTCGATCTGCACTTCGCGCGGTGAAACGCCGGTGCGATCCAGCCGTTCGATCACCCGCTGCGCCAACATGTCACGCCGAAACTCGGCCGAGGATGCGTTGATCGACACATGGCCAAAAGGCAGGCCAAGCGCACGCCAGCTCATCATGTCGTCGAACACACGTTCCATCATCGCAATGCCTAGTGCTTCGGCAATATCGAGGTCGTTGAACGCCGCGCTGATACTTGCGGGCGTATAAAGCCGCCCCTTGCGGTCACGCCAGCGCAGCAATGCCTCGAACCCGATGATCTCACCGGTCATCAGTGCAATCTTGGGCTGGTAATAGGGAATGATGGCCGCCCCTTCGACGGCGGAACGCGCACGCCTGACCATGGCGACGCGGCGGCGCATCTGGTCCTGCATCGAAGGATCGAAAATCGCCAGCCGACCGCGACCGCCGGTCTTCGCCGCGTAAAGCGCAAGATCGGCCTGCTTCATCAGTTCCGGCCAGCGCGAGCCATGTTCGGGGTAGATGGCGGCGCCGATACTCGTCCTGCATTCGGCGGCCTGATCACCAAAGCGGAAAGGCTCCAGCAGTGCCTTGAACAGCGTGTTGCAATGGCTGGTCACCTCCTCGCGGGAGGCGAGATCGGGCAACAGCACGGCAAATTCATCACCGCCGATACGGGCGATCATTGCCGAACCGGGCAGCGCGGCATGCAGCTTTTCGGCAAAGCCGCACAGCATCGCATCACCCACGTCATGGCCGTGCAGATCATTCACGTCCTTGAACTGATCCATATCGAGGATGAGGATGCCGATCTGCCCGTCGCCCGCCTTCGCATCCTCCAACGCGCTTTCCAGCTGCCGGTTGAACATGGCGCGGTTGGGGAGGCCGGTCAGCGGGTCATGTTCTGCCGTCCAGCGCATCTTCTGCTGGGCAAGGACATGTTCATGCACATCCTCGGTATAGCCATACCAGCGGACGACATTGCCTTCGTCATCACGAAAAGCCGACGCAAAGGCACGCATCCAGCGATAGCCCTGCCCCCGGGTCGTGACCCGCAGCCTGACGTCAAAGGGTTGGCCGGTGGCGATGGAATCAGCCGCAGCCTGTCTGATAAGCTGGACATCATCGGGATGCACGGCGCTGAACCAGCCATCGCCCAGCGATTCCTCGCGTGAAAGCCCTGTCAGCTCCGCCCAGCGACTGGAGACATCGATCAGCTTGCCCTGGGGATCGGACGTCCAGGGAATCTGCGGACTAAGCTCCACCGTATGACGCAGATGCGCTTCGCTGCGCTTCAATGCTTCGACATGTTCACATTCGGCGGTTGCATCGCAAATGGTGGCGATCCAGTGCCAGACCGTCGCTGGCTGTGAAGGGCGCTGCATATGGACGCGCAGCCAGGCTGTAGCGCACGCACCAGTCATTTGTACGCAAAGGGGGGCTGTACCTTGCCCGCCGTCCGCGCCACGCGCAGCAGCAAGCAGCGCTTTTCGGTCGCGCCGGTCGATCAGCCGCAACAGCGACCGCAATGTGCAGCCGTCAATGCCAAGCAAGGCTGCCGCACGCCGGTCCATGGTCAGATGGCCGGCTTCACCGAGACAGATGATGCCCACGCCCGAAGCCGCAAGAGCCGCATCGAGCAATTTCGGATCAGCGGATATTTGACCACCGTCAGCCATGTCGGCGGTGCCCAGCTTGCTAGAAATTCCGGCTCTCCCCACCGTGAGGAAAGGCAGCATCTTTTCTACCGCCCATCCTTGCAGCAACCTAGCCTAATATGAAGACACTAATGCATCGTTGAAAAATGATCAGCCGGCAATACGGGGTGCGAGCATCCTGACCATATTTTCCAACGCTGCTCCATCCTCTTCGTCGAAGCGGGATTTCAGCGGACTGTCCAGATCCAATATCCCGACCAGCCGCCCTTCGATCATCAAGGGCACCACCAGTTCGCTGGCAGACCGCGAGTCGCAGGCGATATGGCCGGGAAACACATGTACATCGGGCACCAGAATGCGCTTTTGCTGCTGCGCCGCCGTACCGCACACGCCCTTGCCCAGCGGAATGCGGATGCAGGCAGGCATGCCCTGAAACGGGCCAAGCACCAGCTCATCATCAATCAGCCTGTAAAATCCGGCCCAGTTCAGATCGGGCACCATATGCCAGATCAGCGCTGCCGCATTGGCCATATTGGCAATGGGATCCGCCTCTCCTGCCGTCAGCGCATCAAGCGCTTCGTGAAGTCGTCCATAAAGTCCTACCTTGTCGTCTGCTGGTGCTGATGGTGGTGAAAACATGCCGCCGTTCTCCGCCCCCGCTGGTCAATCCGCCGAGATCAGTCCTGAACCGGTCGGCCGCGCCCACGCTTTACCGCCGAACGCACCGATTTGGCATCGAGCCGCCGCCGCTGCGATGCACGGGTCGGGCGGGTCGCGCGACGGGGCGGATCCCGCACCAGCGACGCTGCGAAGATTTCCGCCAGTCTTTCGCGGGCATCCTGACGGTTCGCGTCCTGCGTGCGGAAGCGATTGGCGGTGATGACGATCACCTCTTCGGCGGTCATTCGCCGCCCGGCGATCGATCTCAGTCGATCGCGCACGCCATCCGGCAGATCCACCATGCGGGTGTCGCAGCGAAGCTGCACGGCGGTGGCATTTTTGTTGACATTCTGTCCGCCCGGCCCAGTGGCCGCCAGAAACTTTTCTTCCAGCGCCTCGTCCGGGATGGTCAGCCAATGATTGATGTCTAGGGGCATGGCGCGCCGCCATCCGCCTCGCTGAAACCGGCTGCTGCGAAACGATCCCCCAGGGGGGCGGTGACATCGATTGGGCGGCGCTGCCCTTCGCGCTCGATGAACAGGCGCCGCGCGTGCAGCAGCATGGCGTCGCGTGCGCCGCCCTTGCCATAAACGGGATCGCCGGCAATGGGCACGCCTAGACCGGCGAGAGCATGAACGCGGATCTGGTGCGTGCGGCCGGTAAGCGGGCGAAACTCGACCATTGTTCGCCCATTGCGCCGGGCAAGCACGCGCCAGCCGGTCTGCGCCACGCGGCCCTTGTCGGAAACGATCATCCGCCAGCCGCTTTCGCGTGACGATGTTTTGGCAAGCGGCAGATCGATCATGCCCTGATCGTCGCGCACGTCACCGTCAAGCACCGCCCAATAGGTCTTGGCTACGCCACCGCCTTCGAACGCTGCCGAAAGCTTGCGATGCGCGCGCGGGTTGCGAGCCAGCAGCAGGCAGCCGCTGGTGTCCCGATCCAGCCGGTGAACCGGCGTCGGCAGGCGCGCAAAGCCCAGCCGAAGCGCGTCCAGATGATCTTCAAGGCTGCGCGGCGTGGATGGGCCGGGATGCACGGCAAGCCCTGCCGGCTTGTCCAGCACCAATGCTTCGGCGTCGACGAAAATGATGCGGTCTTCCAGCATTGCATCGCCTTGCCATGGCCATGGGCCCGCAGCAACCAATGGTTGAAGCGACTCAATGTTTCTGCTAGTGGCCGGGCTCACCGCCGTGAAGGGATTCGCGGTGAACCCTTTTGTTTTGCCAGGGATAGGGCTGAATCGACAGCCATATCGTTGAGATATTGAAAGAGTGACGCCTGCATGCAAATCATCGTTCGCGATAACAACGTCGATCAAGCGCTGCGCGCGCTCAAGAAGAAGCTGCAGCGTGAAGGCGTTTATCGTGAGATGAAGCTGCGTCGGCATTATGAAAAGCCGTCGGAAAAGCGCGCGCGTGAGCGTGCCGCCGCCGTGCGCCGCGCCCGCAAGCTGGAGCGCAAGCGCGCCGAGCGCGACGGCAGCCGGTGATAGCGGAATTGGGGCGGGCCTGAGCAGGCCTGCCCTTTATTATAACGCTGTCCGGAGCTGATCTTCATGTCCGTTACCGCCGTTCCGCTTCGTCCCACTCCATATTCCGCCAAAATCAAGCTTGCTCTTGGCGTCGCCGTGCTGTTGTGCGGGGGCATAGGGCTGGCAATGGCCGGCACCACCGATCTTGTTCGGGCGGCAATGCCGGCAAGTGTGTTTCTGGCCAAAAATGCGAAGAAGCCGGGCGTGCAGACAACGGCCAGCGGACTGCAATACAAGATCGAACGGGAGGGCAATGGCCCGCACCCGACCGAGAATGACTTTGTTCTCGTCAATTACGAAGGCCGCCTTCCTGACGGAACGGTGTTCGATTCCAGCTATAAGCGTGGCGAACCTGCCGCCTTCCCAATCCAGGGTTTGATCCCGGGCTGGACCGAAGGCCTGCAGCTGATGACCCAGGGCTCCAAATATCATTTCTGGATCCCGCCTGAGCTGGCCTATGGCCCGCAGGGTGCCGGCAATGGCGTTATTCCGCCCAATGCCGTTCTGGAGTTTGATGTGGAACTGCTGCAGATTGCGCCGCGCAGCGCGCTTGGCGCGATGGGGCAGCAATAGGCTCGGACATCAACTGCATCTGCCTGAACTGATTACAGGGCCACACGCTGATGCGTCGTGGCCCTTTTCATATCCGAAGCACGGCAAGACACCCAGGCAGGGGCGCCATGGACAGCTCCTGCCCCGATAAGAACTGCGCCGTCATCATTCAGATGACAGCGGCAATCACATGCCTCAGCCGCGTAGATGCCCCTGCTCAAGCTGCCGGCCATCCTGAAGTGCATTGGTTTCCGAACGGCGTTCAAGGGCAACCTTGATCATCGCCACGATCGGATCGGCGAGCATCAGGCCAAGAATGCCGAACAATGCGCCGAACAGCAGCTGACAGGCAAGCACCAGCGCGGGCGCAAGATCAACCGAACGGCGCGCAACCATCGGCACGATGACATAGCCGTCAACCATCTGCACCAGAACATAGATGCCCAGCGCCCATAGCCCGGTTTCGGACCCCGCGCTGAAGCCGACAAGGACGACCAGCATACCCGAAATAAAGGCACCTATATTGGGGATGAAGGTCAGCAGCCCGGTGATGATGCCAAGCAGTGCCGCCATGGGCACGCCGCCGATTTCAAGGCCGATCCAGACCCCCGCCCCTTCGACGACCATGCCGACCAGACGCCCCGCCAGCAGCCGACGCAGCACCGAGCCCATGCGGGCAGAGGTGACATAGAAGTTCTGGCGGGTCGACGGTGGCAGCATCCATGCCAGGCCGCGTTCATAAAGGCGCGGCTCCATCGCCATGAATATGCCCAGCACCAGCACCAGCACGACGCTGGTGACGCCGCCGACCACGCCCACCACGGCGCCGGTGATGCGGCCGATAGAGCCAAGCACCTGAGAGCCGATATCGTTCAACTGCGCGCTGGTTGGCATGATGCCATTGGCGCTGAGCCACGCCACGAAGCGGTCCCATTGCGTCAGCACGGTTTCACGAAGCTGTGCCGCCTGCTGCACGATTTCGACACCCATCCAGAAGATGACGGCGACGATCAGCAACAATGCAGTCAGGCAGACGATGGCCAGCCGCCATCCGCGCCGAATGGGCAACACACGGCCCAGCAGCCTTGTGCCGCCATCCAGCAGCGCCGCAAAGACGATGCCGGCGATGATCAGCAATATCGGCTGAATCAGCTGCCACGCCACCCAGAACGCTGCTGCCATGGAAAGCCATACGGCAGCGCGCTTTATGCTGTCCCTGACCACCGGATCATGGACGCGGGCAGGGCCGGGTTCGGAAAAATTGTCTTTCGGGTTTGCCATGCGCGACCAATCATTTTGGAGGCATAATGTTCCGGCCGGATGGCATTATTCGTGTTCGGGATGAAGCGATATGCCGATGCGCCCATGACGAATGGCGCTGAACCAGCTTGCGGGACTGGAAAGCCTGCTGCTGCCATCGACGGAAAAGGTGATGAACTCCGCCCGCCCGCCGATATTTTCAACTGCCACCAAGCCAAGCCCGCCTTCCAGCGGATCGATCCTGCTGTCGGCCGAATCGTCACGATTGTCGCCCATCAGGAACAAATGACCTTCGGGCACGATGATCGGCGGATAATCATCCTCCGGCGAGATACCCAGATCAAGGACGTCATAGCTCGTCCCGCCGGGCAGCGTCTCACGGAAGCGCGGCACGGCACAGACCTGATCGCCCGATGGCAATGTTTCCCGATAGCGGTCATAGCGCACGTCGTTGCACGGCATGTTGGGCGAGATCGGCAGATTGGCGGGTGGCAGCGGGCGGCGCGGCACCGGGCTGCCGTTCAGCCACAGCACGCCGTCCTGCACGCCGATGCTGTCTCCCGGCAGGCCGATCACCCGTTTGATGTAATCTGCGTTGGAGCCGGGGGGTTTGACGATCACAATGTCGCCGCGCTTCGGCATTTTGCCGAACAGCCGCCCCTTGATGAAGGGAAGCACGTGGAAGGACGGCGACACATAGGACCAGCCATAAGGCCATTTGGACACGATCAGCCGGTCGCCGATCCACAAATTGGGCAGCATCGATCCGGAAGGGATATAGAATGGCTTGGCGATCAGGCTGTGAAACAGCAGCACCGCCACAATAATGGCGGCAATACCCTTTGCCTCGGCAACGAGGCCGCCCCGCTTGCGATCCTGCGCCATCAGCCGATCGCAGAGGGCGTAACGGGCGGGGATGGTTCGATCGGCAACGCCTCGATCAGCACCACCGCCATCGCCCAGGGATGATCGTCGGTAAGCGTCAGATGGACGTGCGGCCGATGGCCCGCCGGCACCATGCGCTGAAGGACCAGCGCCGCGCCGCCGGCAAGGTGGAGCGTCGGCTTGCCCGACGGGTCGTTGACGACGCCGATGTCCTTCAGGAACACGCCGGAACGAAAGCCGGTGCCAAGCGCCTTTGAACAGGCTTCCTTGGCGGCAAAACGCTTTGCATAGGTGGCCGCGCGGGTCAGCACCCGGCGTTCGGCTTTCTGCTGTTCAACCTCGGTGAATACCCGGTCGATGAAGCGCCGTCCGAACCTGTCGAGCGAGGATTGCACCCGATCGATCGAGCAGAGATCGGAACCAAAGCCGATGATCATGCAGAGGCCGCAGCCAGGCGGGCAGCATCCATCAAGGCGCGCATGTGGCGCACGCTTTCCTCCAGGCCAAGGAAAATGGCCTCCCCGATCAGGAAATGACCGATGTTCAGCTCACGCACCTGGGGAATGGCGGCAATCGGCTGCACATTGTCATAAGTCAGCCCATGGCCTGCATGAACCTCTATGCCGTTTTTCGCCGCAAGGGCGGCCGCATCGGCGATACGCCGCAATTCTCCGGCTCTTGCTGCGCCTTCAAGCTGTGCATAGCGGCCGGTATGAAACTCCACCACCGGCGCGCCCAGCCGGATCGCGGCTTCCACCTGTTTCACATCGGGCTCGATAAAAAGGCTGACACGGATCGATGCCGCACCCAGTTCATCGACGAACCGCGCCAGATGATCGATCTTGCCGGCCGCATCAAGGCCGCCCTCGGTCGTGCGCTCCTCGCGCTTTTCAGGCACGATGCAAGCCGCATGGGGGCTATGGCGCAAGGCGATATCCAGCATTTCCGCCGTTGCGGCCATTTCCAGATTCAGCGGAATGGCCAGCGAATCCTTCAGCACCGCAATATCGTCATCGGTGATGTGGCGCCGGTCTTCGCGCAGATGGGCGGTGATCCCGTCAGCGCCGGCACCGGCCGCTATCATCGCGGCGCGCAGCGGCTCCGGATGCCGTCCGCCACGCGCATTGCGGATAGTGGCAACATGATCGATGTTGACGCCGAGGCGAAGCGCCGTCACGCCGCTGCCGCCCGCGATCCCGGCTTTACCGGCGGCAGAACGGCCAGTTCGGGCGGCAGGGCATCAGGCGCATAGCTGGGCACTTCAAGCCGGATCAACGAATAGAGGTCGACACCGATATCGGCCTTGCCGCCAGACCTGTCGACAAGGCAGGCACCGGCAATCACCTCGCCGCCCGTCGCCTCTATCGCCTTGATCGCCTCACGCGAGCTAAGGCCGGTGGTGACGACATCTTCCATCATCAGCACCTTCTGCCCCCGATCGAGCCGGAAGCCGCGGCGCAGCTCGAACACGCCCTGCGGCCGTTCGACGAACATGGCATCGACGCCCAGTGCGCGGGCCATTTCATAGCCGACGATCACGCCGCCCATGGCTGGCGCGACCACTGCGGTGATCTGTCCGCGCAGATCCACCGGCATCCGTTCCGCCAGCGTGCGGCACAGCCGTTCGGCCCGCGCCGGGTTCATCAGCACGCGCGCGCATTGCAGATAGCGCGAGCTGCGCAAACCCGAAGAAAGAATGAAATGTCCTTCGAGCAGCGCATCGGCCGCGCGAAATTCGGCAAGGATTTCTTCGTCCGTCATCATTTTGCGACTAGCGAAAAACCAGCGCCTTTTCCAGCCATTCCGTCAGCCGGATCAGCCGGCCATGCGATCGACCGAGGCAACCATGTCGATTGCCCGCACCGCCCCCATGATCCGGGTAAGATGCTGCAGGTTCTTCACCTCAAGATCGACGATGAAGGTGTGAAACGCCGTGTCGCGATGCCGCAGCGACAGGTTGACGATATTGGCGCCATCCTTGGCGAAAATAGCGGTTACCGCCGCCAGCGCGCCCGGCTGGTTCTTGACGATCAGGCACAGCTGCGCCGATGCGCCGTCCGCACGCTCGCCCCAGGCAAGATCCACCCAATCTGCATCCGCCTCATCAGCGAGCGCCGAACAATGGATGGTATGCACCTCGATGCCCTCACCCGGGCGCCGCAGGCCGACGATGCGATCCCCCGGCACCGGATGGCAACATTCGGCCAGCTTGACGGCAACCCCGTGCGTCAGCCCCTTGATCGATATCGCCGGCCTCGGCGCCAGATCCAGCGGACGCGGCTGATCCTCCTGCTGGCTGCTGGTGGAGCCGGGCATCAGCGCTTCCATCACCGCAATGTCAGTGACAGCCTGCTTGCTCAGCGCGATCAGCAGTGCGTTTTCATCAGGCAGCTTCAGCCGTTTCAGCGCCTCTCCCAGCGCGCCTTCGCCAAGCGCCACCGGTAGCCGCGAAACGATATTTTCATACAGCTTGCCGCCCAGCGCGATATGATCGTCCCGGTCCTTCTGGCGGATGAAGCGACGGATAGCAGCGCGCGCCTTGCCGGTGAGCACAAAGCTTTCCCAGCTCGGGTCCGGGTGCTGCGCTTTGGAACGCAATATCTGGACCTGATCGCCGTTCTGGATCTGCGTGCGCAGCGGTACGACGCGGCCGTTGATCTTTGCACCCACCGTCTGATCGCCAAGATCGGTATGCACGGCATAGGCAAAGTCCACCGCCGTGGAGCCGCGCGGCAGCTGGATCAGCTCGCCCTTTGGCGTAAAGGCAAAGACCTGCCCCTGGAACATTGCCATGCGCGCATGTTCCAGCAGCTCCTCAGGGCTGGAGGCATGTTCCAGAATCTCCAGAAGATCCTGCAACCATGGATATTTTTCGTCACGGGGGGCTTTTTCCCCCTGCTTGTAGCCCCAGTGCGCGGCAAGGCCCTGCTCCGCCTCTTCATGCATGGCGCAGGTGCGGATCTGGATTTCGATGCGCATCCGTTCATTGTGCATGACAGTGGTATGCAGCGAGCGATAGCCGTTGCGCTTGGGTGTGGAGATAAAGTCCTTGAACCGTCCCGGCACCATCGGCCAGCGGCGATGGATGATGCCCAGCGCGCGATAGCAATCCTCCACCTCCGGCACCATCACGCGAAAGGCGATGACGTCGGAAAGCTGCTCGAACGGGATGTGCCGCTCCTGCATCTTCTTCCAGATGGAATAGGGCTGCTTTTCACGCCCGTCGACCTCGACATCCAATTGGTGCCGACTCAGCAGCAGGCGGATGCCCGATGAGATCCGCTTCACCACATCACCGCTGCCGGTGCGCATCTGCTCCAGCCGGCGGGTGATCGATTCATAGGCTTCGGGTTCAAGCTCGCGAAAGGCAAGATCCTGCAATTCGCTCATGAACTGATACATGCCGATCCGCTCGGCAAGCGGCGCATAGATGTCCATTGTCTCGCGCGCGATCCGCCTGCGCTTTTCGACCGATGGAATGAAATGCAGCGTGCGCATGTTGTGCAGCCGGTCGGCCAGCTTCACCAGCAACACGCGGATGTCGGTCGACATGGCGAGCAGGAACTTGCGCAGATTTTCGGCCGCGCGTTCATTCTCGGTCTGCGCTTCGATCTTGGACAGCTTGGTCACGCCATCGACGAGGCGCGCGACATTGCCGCCGAACAGCCGCTCTATCTCTTCGGGCGTGGCGACGGTGTCTTCGATGGTGTCATGAAGAATGGCAGTCGCGATCGTCTCGTCATCCAGCCGCAGGTCGGTAAGAATGCCGGCCACCTCGATCGGGTGGGAGAAATAGGGGTCACCGGACGCGCGCAGCTGCGAACCATGCGCCTTCATCGAAAACACATAGGCGCGGTTCAGCAGCGCCTCATCCGCCTCCGGGTCATAGGATCTGACCCGCTCCACAAGTTCATACTGCCTCAGCACGCGATCAATATGGGATCGCGTGCGCGTGCAAAGCAACAATCATTAGTGATTTTTTCCGCGCGAAGCCCGCTGCTTATTCGTAATCGGCACCAAGATTGGTGTTACGCGGCGGCGCGGCGGCAGTGAGGCGAAGCGCTTCTGCCGACTGGGCGAGCGAGCCCATTTCATCGGGTGCCTCTTCCTCGTCGATCATCACGCGCTGCATGCCGCCGACGACCGCTTCCATCATGTCTTCGGGAAGAACAGTATCCTCGGCAATTTCGCGCAGTGCGACGACGGGATTTTTGTCGCGATCACGATCCAGCGTCAGTTCGGCGCCGCTGGAAATCTGGCGCGCGCGCTGGGCGGCGACCAGAACCAGGTCGAAGCGATTGGGAACCTTCAGGATGCAATCCTCGACGGTGACGCGCGCCACTTCAACACTCCAACAAACGGAATTGAGCCAAATGGCCCTAACAGCCATTATGCGTGAACGCGTTTCCCTAGCAGTCGGAACAGGCAAAGGTCAAGCTTTGCCGCAGCGCACACAAGACATATCCTGCTGATACGGGGTGGCGGCAACGGGCTTTCCGCTGGTCAGCGACGGTAACGATGGGTTAGGATGAGGCCCCCATTAATCGAGGAAGCACATGCCCCTTCATCAGGATTCCAGCCAGTGGAGCAATGAAGCGGCAGCGGCGATTCCGCCGGCCGAAATGACGCTTGACGAACTACGCGACACATTTGGCGACATATTGCCGGCCCATGCCGCCTTTGATGGCTGGAGCACGGCAGCGCTGCAATCGGCCGCGCAGCAACTGGGCATTCCCGAAGAACGTGCCGGGCTGGTTTTCCCCGGCGGCGCGACCGACATGATCGATGCCTGGATCGAAAGCGCCGATCGCCGGATGATCGCGGAGATGGAAAGCCGCGGCGTCGCCACGATGAAGGTGCGCGAGCGGATTCGCACCGCTATCTGGGTGAGGCTGCAACAGGCCGCTCCTCATCGCGAGGCGGTGCGGCGCGCCGTCGCCGTGCTTGCCATGCCGCAAAATGCCGCAATGGCCGCGCGCACATTGTGGCGGACGAGCGATGCGATATGGCGGGCCGCCGGTGATGTATCGAGCGACTTCAGCCATTACAGCCGCCGCATGACCCTGGGCGGTGTCTATTCCGCCACGCTGTTGTTCTGGCTGAACGATGATTCGGAAGACATGGCGGAAAGCGCGGCCTTCCTCGACCGGCGTATAGAGGATGTGATGCGGATAGAGCGGACAAAGGCGCAATGGCGGGCAGGCCGCCAGCGCCGCCCCAGCCTGCTGCGCTTGCTTGGCAGGCTCCGCTATCCGACGGTGTGAACTCAATCGCCATTCCAACTGGCATTTTGCGGCGGCAACTGATAATCGTTCGCAAAATTGGTGTCGAGGACAGTCAAGTTGCGCGCGGATCAGCTTCCCTTCAACCGCCACGGAGTCATATCGGGTATCGATTGGCAGCAGCTCGACCAGAGCACTGCCCGGCGGCTTCAGGACTTTGGCGTGGATGAAGGCGTGTCCATCCAGATGATGCACAGCGGCCCCATCGGCCGCGATCCGGTGGCGCTGAAGATCGGGCGGATGACGGTGGCGTTGAGGAAAAGCCAGGCAGCGGCAATCGATGTGACACTGGCGGACGCCGCGGAATGAAACACACACCGCTTGTCGCGCTGGTCGGCAATCCCAATGCCGGCAAGACCTCGCTGTTCAACGCACTGACCGGCGCACGCCAGAAGGTCGGCAACTACCCCGGCGTCACGGTGGAGCGCAAAACCGGGCGATGGGCGCTGGAAGACGGCCGCTTCATCGATCTGATCGACCTGCCGGGCACCTACAGCCTTGATGCCCGTTCCCCTGACGAGCAGGTGACGCATGATGTCGTCATGGGCCGGCAGACGGGTGAACGGCGGCCGGATGCGATCATCGCCGTCGTCGATGCGACCAACCTCGACAATCACCTGCGCTTCGTACTGCAGTTGAAGGCGCTTGGCCTGCCGCTGGTCGTTGCGCTCAACATGGTCGATCTCGCCCGGCGCGACGGGCTGGAGATAGACCCTGAGCGTCTGGCCGACCGCCTTGGCGTCAATGTCGTCCCGACGGTGGCGGTGCGCAGGCGTGGGCTGGCCGAACTGGCCGAAACGGTGGAAGCCGCACTGGCACAACAGCAGCGACCGGCGCGGCCCGCGCTGGAGCAGGCGGCAAAAGGCGCGGATGATGACGCGCATGATTCGGCGGCATTGCGGCAGTTGCAGCGCGAGGCGCGGGCCATTGCCGCCGATGCCACGGTAAACGAAAGCGCCACGCGCCGGTGGAGCCATCTGGCCGACCGGCTGACGCTGCACCCGCTGCTTGGCCCCATTATCCTCGCGGCGGTGATGTTCATCATGTTCCAGGCGGTGTTCGCCTGGGCCGAACGGCCGATGGAACTGATCGAGGCCGCAATCACCGCATTGCAGGCGGCGGTTTCCGCCAATGTGCCGCATGGCTGGCTGGAATCACTGCTGGTGGACGGGGTGCTTGGCGGCGTTGGCGCGGTGGTGGTGTTCCTGCCGCAGATCCTGATCCTGTTCTTCTTCATCCTGCTGCTGGAACAATCCGGCTATATGGTGCGCGCGGCCTTTCTGATGGACAAGCTGATGGCCAGCGTCGGCCTTTCCGGCCGCGCCTTCATTCCGCTGCTGTCGTCCTTTGCCTGTGCGGTGCCCGGCATCATGGCAACGCGTACCATCGAAGACCCGAAGGACCGGCTGACGACGATATTGATCGCCCCGCTGATGACCTGCTCGGCCCGCCTGCCGGTTTATGCAGTGATCATCGCCGCCTTCATCCCGAATCGCGCGGTGGCCGGAGGTATCGGGCTGCAGGGGCTGACGCTGTTCTGCCTTTATATCGCCGGCATCATCGGCGCGCTTGTCGCCGCACTGGTGCTGAGGCGGACTGTCGCCAAGGGCACAAACCATGGCTTCATGATGGAAATGCCCAAATATCAGATGCCGGTGTGGCGCGACATCGCCCTTGGCCTGTGGCAGCGGGCATGGATATTCCTGCGCCGGGCGGGCACCATCATCCTCTATTCCACCATTGCGCTGTGGGTGCTGCTGTCCTTCCCCAAACCGCCGGCCAATGCCGACAAACCGGCGATCGATTATTCGGTGGCCGGCGTGGTTTCGCACGGGCTGGCGAAAGTATTTGCGCCGGTTGGCTTCAACCAGGAAATTTCACTGTCGCTGATCCCGGCGATGGCAGCGCGTGAAGTGGCGGTATCCTCGCTTGGCACCGTCTATTCGCTTCAAGGCGACGAGGAACAGGTCAACCAGTCGCTGGTCGAGCGGCTGCGCGGCGCATGGAGCCTGCCGACGGCACTCGCCTTCCTCGCCTGGTTCGTCTTTGCGCCGCAGTGCCTGTCGACGGTGGCAGTGACGCGGCGGGAAACCAATGGCTGGAAATGGCCGGCCTTCATGCTGGCCTATCTGTTCGGCCTTGCATATGTTGCGGCGGGCGCAACCTACTGGACGGCGGTTGCCCTGGGGCTTTAAGAGAACGTCTCACGCTCTCGAGAGGAATACATGGCAGGCAGCGTCAACAAGGTCATTCTGGTCGGCAATCTGGGCGCCGATCCCGAATCCCGCTCGCTCAACAATGGTGGCGAGGTGGTCAATCTGCGCGTCGCCACGTCGGAGAGCTGGAACGATCGGCAATCGGGCGAGCGGCAGGAACGCACCGAATGGCACCGGGTGGTGATCTTCAACGAAAACCTCGGCCGGATCGCCAAGCAATATCTGCGCAAGGGCTCCAAGGTCTATCTTGAAGGATCGCTCCAGACCCGCAAATGGACCGACCAGCAGGGCCAGGAACGCTATTCGACCGAAGTGGTGCTCCAGCGTTATCGCGGTGAACTGACCCTGCTCGACAGCAGGCAGGGCGGCGGGGGCGACTTCGGCGGCGGCAGCGGCGGCGATTATGGCAATGGCGGCGGTGGCGGGGGCTTCGGCTCCGGTGGCGGCAATCGTTCCGGCGGGCAGCGCGGCGGCGGCAGTGGCGGCTTCGGCTCCGGCGGCGGATCGCCGTTTGAAAATGACCTGGATGACGACGTGCCGTTCTGAGGCCCCTGATCATCATTGCATGAAACAGCGGGGCTGGCGGCAGAAATGCCGCCGGCCCCGGTTGCATTTGGGCAAAAGGCAGGCTGGCGCCTTCCTGCTACCGAACGGGCAGAGATGCCTTGCCTCCCCCCAAAGTCGGTGCCATAGGCGCCGGCCCCGCCGACCACCGGCGTTTCCAGCGATGAGATTTTCATGCAGACGAGCGGCGTCGCCCGTGCCCTTGGGCTCGATTTCGGAACCACCAACAGCGTGGCGGCGCTGGCCGGCGGCGATGGATCATCCACCCTGGTCCCCTTTCAAGGCAAACAGGCAAACGGTCCGGTGTTCCGTTCCGCCCTGTGCTTCTGGCATGATGACGAACGGCGCGGCGCCATCGCGCATGAAGCCGGGCCATGGGCCATTGCCGAATATCTGGAATATCCGCAGGACAGCCGTTTCATCCAGTCCTTCAAATCGGTGGCGGCAAGCGCAACCTTTGAACAGGCGTCGGTGTTCGACAGGCGCTTCCGGTTCGAGGAGCTGGGCAGGATGTTCCTCGACAAGATGATCGCCCATGCCGGCGGCGCACTGGACCGGCGGCCGGACCGGATCATCGTCGGTCGGCCGGTGGAATATGCCGGCGCCCGCCCCGATGCGGCGCTCGCCCGCCAACGCTATGATCGGATGTTCGCGGCGTTCGGCACCGAAGTCCATTATGTCTATGAACCGCTTGGCGCGGCATTCAGCTATGCCTCGCAGCTCGATCAGAGCGCCACTTTGCTGGTTGCCGACTTTGGTGGCGGCACCAGCGACTTTTCGGTGGTGAAAGTGGCCGAACCCGGCGCAGCCCGGCGCTGCATACCGCTGGCATCGGCGGGCATAGGCATAGCCGGCGATCGTTTCGATTATCGTATCGTCGATCACCTTATCCTGCCGCTGCTGGGCAAGGGCGGGCAATATCGCTCCTTCGACAAGGAGCTGGAAATCCCCCGCAGCTATTTCGCCGATTTCGCCGACTGGTCAAGACTGGCGCTGATGCGCAACCGGCGCACCATCGCCGAACTCGACCAGCTTCGCCGCAGCGCCATCGATCCCGACGCGATTGAACGCATGATCGCGGTGATCGAAAATGAACTGGGCTTCCCGCTTTACGACGCCGTCGGACAGCTGAAGCGCAGCCTGTCCAGCGAAAGCCATGCCCATTTCCGGTTCAGCGGTGCCGGCCTCGAGATCGAGGCGAAGGTCAGCCGCGCCGATTTCGAAAGCTGGATCGCGCCGGACATCGCCGCCATTGCCGCCACCGTCGAACGGGCTTTGGACAAGGCGGGTGTCGCGACCGGTGACATAGACCGCGTGTTCCTGACCGGCGGTTCATCGTTGATCCCGGCGATCCGTCACATCTTCAACCAGCGCTTCGGGGAGGAGAGGATCGCCACGGGCAATGAGCTTACCTCCATCGCCCATGGGCTGGCACTGGTTGGACTTGAGGCAAATCTGCAGGAATGGGCGGCATAGCAGATCCCTGCCGCTCTTCACCCCGTCACTGATGTGACTCTTGCGCTTTCTCCCCCGAATTGTATTGTTTGTTACAAATGCGCCGAGTGGCGGGGGAGAGGAAGGTCTTGGCTGAGCAATTCGATCTGATCGTGATCGGTGGCGGTTCTGCCGGTTGCGCAATGGCCGGCCGCCTGTCGGAAGACGGGCGCTACAACGTCCTGCTGCTGGAGGCAGGGGAAAAGCCCGATTTCCGGAACAAGGTGCCGGCGCTGACCAGCGCCGTCGTCCAGAACCCCGCCTATGACTGGTGCTATCAGGCAGAGCCCGACCCATCTGTCGGCGGGCGCGCCGATGTGTGGCCGGCCGGCAAGAGGCTGGGCGGCGGCAGTTCCATCAACGGCATGATGTTCATCCGTGGACATAGTTGGGATTACGACAATTGGGCGCGCATGGGCGCGACGGGATGGGATTATGCATCCGTCCTCCCCTATTTCCGGCGGATGGAAAGCAACGAACGCGGCGGCGATGAATGGCGTGGCAGCGATGGCCCGCTTTCCGTTTCAGAAGGCCGTGCCCGTTATCCGATCACCACGGCGTGGATCGACGCAGCCGTTGAGGCAGGCATCAGGCGGTCCCAGGATCTGAACGGTGCGCGGGCGGAGGGTGTGGATTACGTCCAGTTCTCCCAACGCCGCGGCATGCGCTGCTCCACCGCCACTGCCTATATCGACAGTGCACGCGGGCGAAAGACGCTGTCGGTGGAAACCGGCGCGCAGGTGACCCGCATCCTTGTCGAAGACGGGCGGGCCGCTGGCGTCGAATATGTTCTGCATGGGCAGAAGAAGACGGTGCGTGCCCGGCGCGGCGTGGTGCTTTCCGCCGGATCGATGAACAGCCCGCGACTGCTGATGCTGTCCGGTATCGGCCCCGCTGCGCATCTTCAGCAGCTTGGCATCGATGTGGTGCTGGATCTGCCCGGCGTCGGCCGCAATTTGCAGGACCATGTCGGCACGCATCTGGTGAACGAGGTCAATATCCCCACCCTTAACAGCGAAGCGCGCGGACTGGCCGGTCTGCGCCATGCGATGCGCTTCCTTTTCGGACGGCAGGGCGCGCTGACCACCGGCATCGGCCATGCCCAGGCCTTTGTGAAGAGCCGCCCCGGCCTGCCCGCGCCCAACATCCAGCTCGCCTTTGCCGCCTTTGCCTTCGATCTGGACGAAAGGGGCAAGCTGGTGCTGCGGGAAAAACCGGCGGTCAGCACCTTGATCGGCCTGATGCGCCCCAGGCACCGCGGCCAGATCACGCTGCGTTCGGCAGACCCCCTCGCTCCGCCGGTGATCCGCCACCAGCTGCTTGGTGATGACGATGATGTGGAACAGATTGTCGAAGGGTTCGGCATAGCCCGCGACATCATGGCCCAGCCGGCGATCGCGCCGTTCATTCTGTCGGAAGTGCGCCCCGGCGCAGCATTGGGGCCGGAACAACTGCGCGATTATGTGCGCATGGCCGGCTTCACCCTTTATCACCCGGTCGGCACCTGCAAGATCGGCCAGGACGAAATGGCAGTCGTCGACCCCGATCTGAAATTGCGCGGACTGGACGGGCTGTGGGTGGCCGATGCCTCGGTCATGCCGTCGCTGCCATCAGGCAACACCAATGCCACGGCGATCATGATCGGCGACAAGGGGGCGGCGCATGTATTGAAGGCACTGGGCAATGCCGCAATGCTGCCGCCGGCAACCGATGCAGCGGCGATTTCGCGCGCAGCCTGAATGAAGCGGCGGAACAACCGCCGGACAAAATGAAGAGAGGAGAGGCGGCGATGAGCCGAACGGCCGAGGAACAGAAGACGCTGGATTTCGTGCTGGAGATGTACCGCCGCGTATTGATCGGCATGGATGCATCGCTGGTCGACCAATATATTTCACCCGATTATGTCCAGCACAGCGCGCTGGCGGCCGACGGCGTTCAACCGCTGAAGGATTTTCTGGACCGGGTGCGCGCCGAATCCCCCGATGCGAAGCAGGACATCAAGCGCGCCTTCGTCGATGGCGATCATGTGATCGTCCACACCCATGTCGTGCGCTGGCCGGATGATCCGGGGCTGGCCGCCGCCGACTTCTTCCGCGTTGAAAACGGGCTGGTCGTCGAACATTGGGACGTGATTCAGCCGGTGCCGACGGATTCGCCCAATAGCCAGTCCATGTTCTGAGGGGGGCGAGCATGAGGTTCAGCGACAAGGTCGTCCTGGTCATCGGCGGCAACAGCGGCATCGGCCTTGCCGCCGCGAAAGGCTTTGCCGCCGAAGGGGCGCGGCTCGTCATCACCGGGCGTGATCGCAAAACGCTGGATCAGGCGGCGCAGCAGATTGGCGGCGATACATTGGCGCTGCAATCCGATGTTGCGGATCTGGCCAGCATCGACGGGGTGATCGACGCGGTTCGCAAACGGCATGGCCGCATCGACGTGCTGTTCGTCAACGCGGGCATCGGCACCTTCGCCCCGGTTCACGATGTGACCGAACAGCTGTGGAACCAGGTGCATGACGTGAACCTGAAAGGCTGCTTCTTCGCCGCGCAAAAGGCGCTGCCGCTGATGGGCAGGGGCGGATCGATCGTCTTTACCGGATCGATCGGCGCGGTGCTGGGGGTGCCCGGCAATGCCATTTACGCGGCGGCAAAGGCCGGGCTGCGCGCCGTTGCCCGCATCCTTGCCACCGAACTGGTCGGCGAAGGCATAAGGGTGAACATGGTGAGCCCCGGCCCCACCGAAACGCCGATCATCAACCGCAATGTCGGCATGTCCGCCGCTGAGGTGGACGGATTACGCCAGCAGATGATCGCGAACATCCCGATGCACCGCATGGGCGAGCCGGAGGAAGTGGCGCGTGCGGTGCTGTTCCTTGCATCCGGCGAGGCAAGTTTCATTACCGGCGTCGATCTGTTCGTCGACGGCGGCTGCGTGGAGTTGTGAGCATGACCGACCTGTTTTCGACGATGGACAACCCGCGCCTTGAATTCGCGATGGAGGTGCGGCTGCGTTTCACGCGCGTCCAGTCGCTTCCCGGCGTGCCCAGCGGCGGCATGCGATCGGCTGTCTATGTCGATTCCGGCGAATTTCATGGGCCGACGCTGAACGGCAAGGCCGTGCCCAATTCGGGCGGCGACTATGCCTATTTCCGGCCTGATGACGTCGCCGTGTTCGACGCCAAATATATGCTGGAAGAAAATGACGGGACGCTGATCCTCGTCACCAATCGCGGCTTTCTGTGGGGCCGCCAGCCGGACACCATGGAACGGCTGCGCGATTGGGCATTCAAGGGCGGCGCGCCGGTGCCGCATGAGGATTATTATCTGCGCGCACATCCTTCGTTCGAAGTCAGCGCCGGCAAGCACGACTGGTTGACGAAACATGTGTTCATCGGCGTTGGCGAACGCAAGCCCGATGGCAATCTGGTGCGCTATTACGCCCTCACCTGAGCGGTGGGAGAAGGGGCGTCGCGCGTCGCAGGCGGCGCCCCTTCGTCAGGCCCTGCAGCCTTATTGCTGCCTGATCACCAGTTCCGGCGGGCGCTTGCGCGGCACCCACTGACCACGGCCGGGGAAATTCTTGAGCACCTCCCCATCCCACAGGCGCACGATGCGCTTGCGGAACCGCCATTCACCGTCATCTTCCTTCACCACATTATCTTCGTACCAGCCGGCAAAGCGCAGCAGATAGGGCGGCTCGTCATGGCATTCGGTGACAAAGGCGAAGGCGCGGACATTCACCGATCCGTCATCCTGCGGGGCGAACTGCATCTGCGTCACATGATGCTGGCGTCCAGGGAAATTGGGCACGTTGAAATAATGCTGGGTCAGCTTGCGGATGCCGTCACGCCCGCGCCAGACATCCGGCTCTTCAAACACTTCCTCTATCATCACGGCGTCTTCGGTGAACAGCCTGACCAGCCCTTCCAGATCGCCGGTGTCCAGCGCCCAGCTATAGGCGGCAAGCAGATCCTGAATCGCCAGCCGGTCTTCAATTACAAGCCTGCCCATCAACTTCCCCTTCCTGCATGGCGGTTCTTCGTTCCACCCTTGGCCGATCATCCATATCTTATGTTAGAATAAGGGGATAGTCTGATCGGGATCAATCCCTTGCCTGCCGTCGCGCGATGCTTGACCCGCGATGGCCAGCCTGCATGGTGCCGCCGGACAGGCTGAGGCCGATGCGTTGAGGACAGCGATGAGCGACGATCAGAAAATCACCATGTATCACATTCCCGGCTGCCCCTTTTCAGAGCGGGTGGAACTGCTGCTGGACCTGAAGGGCCTTGCCGGGATCATGGACGATATGGAGATCGACATCTCCAAGCCGCGCCCCGACTGGCTGCTGAAAAAGACGCGCGGCACCACTTCGCTGCCGGCACTGACGCTGGAAAACGGGGAAACGCTGAAGGAAAGCATGGTCATCATGCGTTATTTCGAACAGCGCTTCCCCGAACGGCCGGTGGCCCAGCAGGACCCTTATGCCCATGCCGTCGAATCCATGCTGTGCGCGACGGACAGCGCCTATACCGGCTCAGGCTATCGCATGATCCTGAACCGCGACCGTTCTAAAAGGGACGAGTTGGCGGCCGAAGTCGATGCGCAATATGCGCGTATCGACGATTTCCTCACCTATTACAGCCCGGATCGCGATTTCCTGTTCGACGAATTCGGCTGGGCGGAAGTGGCGTTCACGCCAATGTTCAAGCGGCTGGCATTCCTTGAATATTATGAAGATTATCAGGTACCCGCACATTTGAAGCGGGTACGCCGCTGGATGGAGGCCTGCCTTGCCCATCCGCTCGCGCAGCGCCACCATGGGCATGAGGAGTTGATGAAGCTCTATTATGATTACAGCCAGGGTGGCGGCAATGGCCGGCTTCCCGAAGGGCGCAGCATTTCAAGCTTCACGCTTGAACCCCATTGGAGCAAGCGCCCGATGCCGCCGCGTGACAAATGGGGCACGCCGGCGACCGATGAACAGCTTGGCCTGATCGGTTGATGATGGTGGCTGGTGGGCTGCTGTCATGGCCCGCCAGCCGTTCAGGCAGCCGAAATGGCATCTACATCGACGCGCATGTCGCCGATCATCTCACCACGGATGCGCACCCGCTTTTCAACATGATCGACAGGCACGCGGTGCAGGTCCAGCTGCCAGCGACCGCCGGCATCACGGCGCAGGGCAAAGCCGCAACCGTCGCGGAACAGCGTTCCGGTTTCATCGACCCGGCCCCCTATTCGCACATCCGCCATGGCCATTTGTCCTTTCCGCTGGCTGTCACGCCTAGATAGGCATGATCAGCGAAGGCGCCATGGCTGAATCCATGTTCAGCGCCACAGGATGTTCAGCGCCACAGGATTTCCCCGGCATCGATCCGGCGCAGGGCATCAAGCGGCACCACGACATCGGCGCGGGCGGGCATTTCCGCAAGGATATGCCTGGTCAGCCGCTCATAATGGGCAATGAAGCGTTCAACCTGTGCGGCATCCATCACCGCCGGCCCGTTGCCGCCGCTGGCCTTCAGCTGCCGACGAAGCTTTTCCTCCTGCTGCAAACGCCAGTCACGCACCACTTCAAAGCCGGGCGCGCGCAACAGAATCAACTGATCGAGGCGGCTGAAAAGCGACTGATAAGGCCCGGCCAGCGCAGCATTGACATAGCACCGCCAGACCCCGCCTGTGTCCTCCTCCCGTTCCAGCGCGTTGACGGGCGTCAAAAGGGCTTGTTCATCCTGCGGAACCGCGCCGACACACCATCCTTCGAAGAGGATCATATCCACCGGTGCTGCGATTTCGGGCCAGCTGTCTGCCGGGGCGGGATCGTCACTGGCCTTGTCGAAACGGGGCAGCCGCACCGCCGCCGATGCCGTGGCGCCGCAAAGCGCATCGAACAGCGCCATGCCGGCCGCCACATCATGCGTGCCCGGCACACCGCGCGTGGCAAGCAGGGGATGCACGGTGGCGGCCAGTTCCGCACGACGGGCATGGCTGTAATAAAGATCGTCGATCGAAAGCACGGCGACACGCAGCCCGGCTTCACCGATCAACATTTCCAGCGAACGCGCCATGGTGGATTTGCCGCTGCCCTGGCACCCGCAAATGCCAACCATCAGGCACCGCCCATGCGCCTGCCATTGTGCCAGAAGATAGCGCGCAACCGGGCGATGCACCTGATCGATCACCACGCGAAAATCTGGCGGCAACCGCTCCCGCGTCAGAAAGGCATCGATGCTGTCCTTGCCATCGGTCATGGTTCAGGCCACCCGATCGCGCACCGGGCCGCCATTGAAGAAGCGATCGAGATTATCGGCAACGCGCATCCCCATGGCCACGCGCGTTTCCATCGTGGCGCTGCCCAGATGCGGCAGCAGCACGACATTTTCGAGCGCCAGCAATCGCGGATGGACTTGCGGTTCCCGTTCATAGACATCAAGGCCAGCACCCGCGATGCGGCCATCGGCAAGCGCCGTCGCAAGGGCGGCTTCATCCACCACCGATCCGCGCGCCGTGTTGATCAGCAGTGCATTGGGTTTCATCGCCGCGATCCGCTGTGCGTTGATCAGGTGATGGGTTTCGGCCCCGCCGGGACAATGCAGCGACAAGACGTCGCTTTGCGCGACCAGATCATCGACGGCGGCGACATATTGCGCGCCGGTCTGGCCTTCCACATCCTGTGCCGCGGGTCGGCGGCTGTTGTAAATGATCTTCATGCCAAAGCCGTGATGGGCGCGCCGCGCAACTGCCTGCGCGATGCGCCCGAAGCCGATCAGCCCCAAGGTCCTGCCGCCCAGATCCTGCCCAAGCAGATGGGTGGGGCGCCAGCCGGACCATGAACCGCCACGCAATTCCCGCTCCCCCTCCCCTGCCCGTCGCGCCGCCATCAGCATCAGCAGCACGGCAAGATCGGCCGTTGCATCGGTCAGCACATCAGGGGTGTTGGTCACGGTTATTCCGCGACGGGCGGCGGCCGCAACATCGATGTGGTTATAGCCTACGCCATAATTGCCGATGATCCTGACGCGCGCATCGGCAGCATTGACGACATCGGCATCGATCACATCAGACACTGTCGGGCAAAGCGCGTCATGGTCGCGCATCGCGGCAATCAGCGCCACCTTGTCCATTGGCATGTCGCCTGTGTTGAGCGTCAGTTCATAACGCGACGCCAGATGACGTTCCACGGCTTCGGGCCAACGGCGGGTCAACAGCACCTTGGGTCGGGACATTCTGGCATCACCTCCGGCATCGATGGTTTTGCCAATCCTTTTGCATGCTATCTATTTCAAGTGAAGCCCCGCGCCGAAATCGACATTGCACGCAATGGCCATGCGCTTCATATCGGCGCTGTTTTCGTATCCAGACGCATCGGCCAATCATCGTGCAGCATCATGACGTGATCATTATCGGCGCAGGCGCGGCCGGGCTGATGTGCGCCGGCATCGCCGGACAGCGCGGCAAGCGCGTGCTGCTGCTGGACCATAATGACAGGCCGGGGGCCAAAATCCTGATCTCCGGTGGCGGACGCTGCAACTTCACCAACATCCATACGGCGCCCGATCGTTTCCTTTCCGCCAATCCGCATTTCTGCAAATCCGCGCTTGGCCGCTATACCGCGCAGGATTTCATCGACCTGGTGGAGCGGCATGGCATCCGCTATCACGAAAAAACGCTGGGCCAGTTGTTCTGCGACAATTCGGCAAAGGACATTGTTGCGGCGCTGACCGACGAATGCGAGAAGGGCCATGTCGACATGCGCCTGTCGCAGGCGGTCACCGGCATCGATCATGCCGATGACCTGTTCCATGTCACCACCAACCGGGATGCATTCACTGCAAGATCGCTGGTGATCGCCACGGGCGGGCCGGCCATTCCCAAAATGGGTGCGACGGGCCTTGCCTATGATATCGCCCGCCGTTTCGGCCTGAAGGTGGTTGAGCCGCGCCCGGCGCTGGTGCCGCTGACCTTCGGCGCGGACATGGCGCCTTTTGGCGCGCTGGCGGGCGTTTCCGCCGAAATCATCGCCCGATGCGGCAAGGCTGCATTTCGCGAAGCGGCTTTGTTCACCCATCGTGGCCTTTCCGGCCCGGCGATCCTCCAGATTTCTTCCTATTGGCGCCATGGGGAAGCGGTGCGGATCGATTTCGCGCCCGGCGAGGATATGGCGGCAATGCTGCGTGAGGCCCGCTCCGCCCGTCCACGTGCCGAGCCGCGCACCGTGCTTTCAGCCATGCTGCCCGCCCGGCTTGCTGCATTGCTGGCCGAACAGACAGGCATCGGCAGCGGACAAATGGCCAATGTCTCGGACAAGGCGATCGACCGGGCGGCGGCGCAGATCCATGCATGGCCCTTTATCCCCACCGGGACCGAAGGCTTTGCCAAGGCGGAAGTGACGGCCGGCGGCGTTTCCACCGACGGCCTTTCTTCCCGCACAATGGCGGCGCGAAAACTGCCGGGGCTGTATTTCATTGGCGAAGCGGTGGATGTAACCGGCTGGCTTGGCGGCTATAATTTTCAATGGGCATGGTCTTCGGGCTGGTGCGCGGGGCAGGCAATCGAATAGCGGTTTTGCGCTGCGTTGCGGAAAAACCCTTGTTATCCTTGCCGTCAACGCCTAGGTCGGACCGGAAAGGCGCCCTGGATCACCTGCGCCATAGCCCAATCGAAACCAATGGACCGCTGGAAAGCCTGCGCCCCTATGCCTTTGTCGTCACTTCCCCCCGTTATCGCGCAGGCCCTTGCCGAACGCGGCTATACCGAGCCGACGCCGGTGCAGGCCGAAGTACTGAAGCCGGAGGCCACTGGCCGCGATCTTCTGGTTTCGGCACAGACCGGCTCCGGCAAGACCGTGGCCTATGGCTTTGCGCTTGTCTCCACACTGCTGGGCGAGGAAGGCAGGCTTCCCCCCGCACGCGAACCACTGGCGCTGGTCGTCGCGCCGACGCGCGAACTGGCGCTGCAGGTGCAGCGCGAACTGGACTGGCTTTATGCCAAGGCGGGCGCGCGCATCGCATCCTGCGTCGGCGGCATGGACATGCGCCGCGAACAGCGCACGCTGGCACAGGGCGCGCATATCGTCGTCGGCACGCCGGGCCGGCTGCGCGATCACCTTGAGCGCGGCAGCCTGGTCACTGGGCAGTTGCGCGCCGTGGTGCTGGACGAAGCCGACGAAATGCTGGACCTGGGCTTTCGCGACGATCTGGAAGAGATTCTGGACGCAACGCCCGAGGAACGGCGCACGCTGCTGTTTTCGGCAACGCTGCCCAAGCCGATCGTCACCATGGCGCGCCGTTACCAGCGTGACGCCCTGCGCATCGCCACGGTGTCCGACAATGGCCAGCATGGCGATATCGATTACAAGGCGATCCGCCTTGCGCCGGGCGATATCGAACATGCCATTGTCAACGTGCTGCGCTTTTACGAAGCCGGCGGCGCGATGATCTTCTGCACGACGCGGGAATCGGTGCGGCGGCTTCACGCCAATCTGGTGGAGCGCGGTTTTGCCGCAGTCGCCCTTTCCGGCGAATTGAGCCAGAACGAGCGCAACCACGCATTGCAGGCGTTGCGCAATCGCCGGGCGCGCGTGTGCGTGGCCACCGATGTTGCCGCACGCGGTATCGATCTGCCGGATCTTTCCCTCGTCATCCATGCCGAGCTGCCCAACGACCCGGAGACGCTTCAGCATCGTTCGGGACGCACCGGCCGGGCAGGCCGCAAGGGCGTATGCGTGCTGCTGGTGCCCTATCCCCGCCGCCGCCGCGCCGAATCGCTGCTGCGCGCCGCCCATGTGAAGGCACAGTGGATCGACGCGCCCACCATCGAGGATATTCGCGCACGCGACCATGAACGGCTGCTGGAAACGGTTCAGCCGGTCGAGGAAGGCAGCGATGAAGAGCTGACGATGGCGCGCCAGCTGATCGAACGCTGCGGTGCCGACAATGTGGCGGCCGCCCTGGTTCGCATGCACCGCCAGTTGCTGCCCGAGCCGGAAGAGCTGTTCGCGACATCGACAGGGCCGGATGCCGGGCCGGGTGAAAGGAACAATGGGCCGCGCCCCGGCTTTGAAGATACTGTGTGGTTCCGCATCAACATGGGCCGCAACAATAACGCCGACCCGCGCTGGCTGCTGCCGTTGCTGTGCCGCCGCGGCCATATCACCAAGCGCGAAGTGGGTGCGATCCGCATTTTCGATCAGGAAAGCCGGTTCGAGATTCCACGCGCCATTGCCGGCAAGTTCATGGCTGCCCTGCAACGCACCGATGATGGCAATGAAGATGTCGCCATCGAACCTGCGGGTGACCAGCCGCCGCCGCAGCGCGGCTTCCGCCGCCGCCCGGATGGTCGGCCCGAGGGTCGCCCGAATGACAATCGCGGTCACGGCCGCCGACCACCGCGCGGTCGCTGAGACACGCCGCCAGGACACTCTGTGACGGGCGAAGGGATTTCTGACCGTCCATCCCTTCGCCCCGCCGGTTATTTCCCGAACTTGTCCTTCAGCGCGGCAAAGGGATTGCGTGTGGCTTCTTCCTCTTCCGACAGGGCCTGTGCCTGCTGTTCGGTGAGCAGATGGGCGCGATATTCGGCAAGCTGATCGTCCGGCAGGCGGGGATAGGGATCGAGCGCGAGGCTCATCGTTTCCGCCGCCAGTTCGCCAATGTCCACCGCTTCTTCGGTGAGGGGAAGCTGATCGCATTCGGCCTCGCTCAGCTCCACCTCCTCATCCGCGGCGTCGCCGCCCTGATGACGGGTATAGACAACATCGATCGGCTCATCGATGCGGGCGGGCACATCCTGGGTCGAAACGACGCAGATCTGGTTGACCGCCGCCCTCACATGGCCGCGCGCGCGGATTCCCAGCGCTTCGCGCGACAACGCTATCTCCGCCTCCAGCATATCGATGCGGGAAAGGGCGAAACGCGCGGCAAGCGCGGCACGTTCCTGCGGCGTTGCCTCGATCCGGTGGTTCTGCGGCGCGACGCCGATCTCGTCCAGCCGGATACGGCGTGAAAATTCGGGCGCGATCATTCGGGCAGCCTTCCTTCAACCAGCTGGTCGAGCGGCATGGACATGACCTGCCGGTGCAATGCCTTCACCTCATCGACCATGAACGATAATGCGCCGGTCGCCGGCGGGTTGCCGCGATAAAGATTGCGGACCAGCACCTGCTCAAGCGGCTCCTGCCCATCCAGCCCGGCGCGATAGGCCCCCAGCCGCCCGCCAAGCGCGCCCATCATCCGCCCGATGTGCTTGCCGACGACGAAATCACCAATGCCGATCTGGCGCAATTCGCCATCCATGTCGTCAATGAAGCGTTCGGCAAGATCGACAGCGGGCTGGCGCATCGATTCGCCCTCCCCGTCCAGCCGCATCAGCACCAGCGACATGACAAGGGCCAGCATGTCGAAACGGCCATCGATGACATCGGCGACGCCGCCGTCGCGATACCATTTCGGGCGGCGCGCGCAGGCCACGACGGCACGATAAAGCGCATTCATCGGCTCCGCGTCCGGATTTTTCTTTTTTCGTGGCCAAAAACGCATTTAATCTTCCCCGAAGACGAGCTGCCTTTGCAAGGCATGGCAAGGGCGCTTATTGAAAGCTCGTTCGAAAGGTTGCAATGCGTAACCTCCGTTCGCCGTTACGCGCGGAGGGTAGAGAAAGGATCTGCAATGGCACATCGCGCATATCGGGCGACTGTGACGATTATCGTCGCCGCAGCGGCGCTTGGCGCGGCGGGATGTGCGCGCATCCGCAACCATCAGGGCTATGTCGCCGATTCGGCACTGGTCCAGGCGGTGCAGCCGGGCGTGGACAATCGCGAATCGGTGATGAAGACGCTGGGTCGTCCTTCATTCACTTCGGAGTTCGACAAGAGCGCCTGGTATTATGTCTCCCGCGACACCCGCCAATTCGGCCCCAACCGGCCCAAACCCAAGGAGCAGATGCTGCTGATCGTCCACTTCGATCCGCAGGGCAATGTCTCCCAGGTCGAAAAGCGGGGCCTCGAAAAGGTGGTGGACGTGCATATGAATGGCGACAAGACGCCGACGCTGGGCCGCCACACCAATTTGTTCGACGATCTGTTCGGCAATATCGGCGCGGTGGGCGCCGGTGGCGGGGCAGGCGCTGCGGGCGGCGGCGGCCAGCCCTGATCCGCAGGGCAATGGCGGGGTGCATTTTCGCATGATCTGAACCCCGCCCGCCACGAGCAGGCGCCGGCACAGGCTCAATCGCCGGTATCTGTATCTATGTCTTTAATTGCGACACCCGGTTCTCCTGCACGGGCGAGCGCCCGTTCGAACAGCCAGACCCTGATGGCACTGGAAAGATTGCCGCTGCGCTGCGCGTCCAGCCGCGTGACGAGGAGGTTGAGGGCAACCTCCTCCTCCCCCGCAGCGCGGCGCAGCGCGTCCCAGAATATCGGTTCCAGGCTGATGCTGGTGGAATGCCCGGCAATGGTGACCGAGCGTTTGACCAGCCCGCCGCTGCTGCCGCCGGCCATCGCCCGATCCGCCTGGTTCAATACATGTGCTGGCCACCGTTGATCGACAATGTCGACCCGGTGACGAAACCCGCATCTTCGGCACAGAGGAAGGCGACGCCGCGGGCGATTTCCTCTGCATGGCCAAGCCGGCCGACGGGGACGCGCGCCACGATCTTGGCAAGCACATCGGCAGGCACGGCGGCGACCATGTCGGTATCGATATAGCCGGGGGCAAGCGCATTGACGGTGACGCCGAACTTCGCGCCTTCCTGCGCCAGGGCCTTGGTGAAGCCATGGATGCCGGACTTGGCGGCGGCATAGTTCACCTGCCCATATTGCCCACCCTGCCCGTTGATGGAGCCGATGTTGACGATACGGCCCCAGCCGCGCTCGCGCATGCCCGAAAACACCGCCTTGGCCATGTTGAAACAGCCGCCAAGATTGACGTCGATGACTTCCTTCCACATTTCATAGGTCATCTTCATCATCGTGCCGTCGCGGGTGATGCCGGCATTGTTCACCAGCACATCCACCGGGCCGCCGGCCTCCGCCTCCACCTGGCGGACGCCATCCATACAGGCCTGATGATCGGACACATCCCATTTATAGGCGCGAATGCCGGTGCGGTCGGTAAATGCCTTTGCCCTGTCGTCATTGCCTGCATAGTTCGCAACGACGGTCAGCCCGTTATCCTTCAGGGCAAGACAGATCGCCTCACCGATACCGCGGGTTCCGCCGGTCACGATTGCAACACGCGTCATTCACACCTCCAGGTCACAGCCGGAACGAGACTAGGCGGCGGCTATCCAGCCCGCAAGCTCCCTTGCTGAAAGCGCGTGCAACATTTCCATGCCTTCGGGACGGGCGTTGAGACAGGGCAGATAGGCAAAGTTCCGCCCGCCCGCGGCAACAAAGCCGTCGCGGCCGCGCAATGCGATTTCCTCCAGCGTTTCAAGGCAATCCGCCGAGAAACCGGGCGATACGACGGCGACGGAGTACGCACCTTCGCCCGGAAGCGCTTCAAGCACCTTGTCCGTCGCCGGTTCCAGCCATTTCGCGCGGCCGAAACGGGACTGGAAGCTGATCCGCACCGGGCGGTTCAGCGCCTGCCCAAGCAACCGTGCGGTTTTCTGGCATTGGCAATGATAGGGGTCGCCCAGCCTCAGGGTGCGTTCCGGCATGCCGTGGAAACTGGCGACAATGAGGTCGGGCACGAAATCCAGCCGGGCGAGATCCGCCTCGATCGTCCGGGCAAGTGCGGCGATATAGGCGGGATCGTCATGATAGGGCGGCAGGAAGCGCAGGCTGGGTTGCCAGCGCATTTCGGCCATATGGCGCGCCACTTCGTCAAACACCGTCGCGGTCGTCGCCGCGCAATATTGCGGATAAAGCGGTGCCACCAGAATACGGTCGCAGCCCGCCGCCTTCATCGCGCGCAACCGGTCCCCTATCGCGGGACGGCCATAGCGCATGGCATAATCGACCAGTACGTCATGGCCGAACATGTCGGCCAGCCTGCGCGACTGTTCCTCCGTTATCGCGCGCAGCGGCGACATGTTGCGCGCATTGTCCCACACCTGCCGATAGGCATGCGCCGATTTGCGCGGGCGAACACGCAGCACGATGCCGCGCAGGATCGGCTGCCACAACAGTGGCGGGATTTCGACGACACGCCTGTCGGACAGGAACTGGCGCAGATAATTGCGGACCGAAGGCACATCGGGGGCATCAGGCGTACCGAGATTGACGAGGAGCAGCCCGACACGGCCCTGCATCACCTGCGGATGGGCGTCGGGCAGAACAGGCGGCTGAATAACGTCGGTCACGCCGGACCCCCTGCAAAGCTGATGGGAAGATGGCGCACCCGCTGGCCGGACGCCGCAAACATCGCATTGGCGACGGCGGGGGCCACCGGCGGCACGGCAATGCCGCTGACGCCGGACGGCGCGCCCGTGCCCTTCATCAGATGCACTTCCACCCTGGGCGCATCGGCAAGCAGCGGCAGGCCCAATGCGCCGAGCGCCTTTTCACGCGGTATCCCCGCGTCCCAGTGAACCTGAGCCCCGGTGACGGCGGCAAGCGCGAAGATGACGCCGCCTTCGATCTGCTGCCGCACAAGCCGGGGATTGACCACCTGCCCGCAATCAACCGCGCAGACCATGCGTTCGACGCTGATCGCCTTGCCTTTGTCCAGACGCACCTGCGCCATCATCGCCACCACCGATCCGGCGCTTTCATGCACGGCAAGCCCCTGCGCCATTTCACCGGCGACAGGAGCGTAATTGCCAAGACCGGCCGCCGTCTTCAACGCCTCTGCGTGGCGGGGCCGGTCCTTCAGCATACGCAGCCGGAAGCTGAGCGGATCAAGCCCGGCGGCGGCGGAAAGCTCGTCGATGAAACATTCGTTGAAAAAGGCAGTGGCGCTGTGGGTGCCCGACCGCCAGAGCCCCGGCGCGAGGCCGACGTCGGCCAGATGATGCGCAACCTTCATCGCCGGTATCGCATAGGGCGGCACCGCGCCTGCAATGGCATCCGCATTGGCGCGCGGCCGCGCCTGCCTGCCTAGCAGCGTGGCGGCAACGGCGGAAGCGGTATCGGGTGCCGCGATCTGTGCGCGCCAGCCGGTGATCGTCTTGTCCGCGCCGACCACGGCCTGCATCCGTGCCCGCATCGGCACGCGGCCGGCATCGCCGACAATATCGTCCCAGCGTGAAAGCACCAGCTGCACCGGCCTGTCCACCGCCTGTGCGATGAGGACGGCGCGCACCGCGACCTGCGGATCGAGCAACCGGCCAAAGCCGCCGCCGACCATGGTGGGATAGACGATGATGTCGTCCGCTGAAAAGCCGGTCGCCTGCGCCACCGCCTCGCGCACCAGGGTCGGTGACTGGGTGGCGATCCATATCTCGCACCGGCCGCCGCCGATACGCACCGTGGCATTGGGCGTTTCCGGCGAGGCATGGGCAAGCCATGGCACAGCATATTCCGCCGTCAGCGGCTTCTGCCCCTTGAACGCGGCGTCAATGTCGCCCCGGCTTTCGGCATCTGCAGCGGCGGCATCATCGGCAAGCGCCTTTTCCAGCGCTGCGGTAATCGACGCATCGGAAGGGATGACACCGCGCGTCTCGAAACGCGGCTTTGCAAGGTTGAGCGCATGATTGGCCGCCCACCAGCTTTCCCCGATAACGGCAATCCAGTCTTCCCGGCGCACGACATCGACGACGCCACGCATCTTGCGGGCAGCGCCTTCATCGGCCGAAACGATATGGCTGTCGCCCGGCGGCCCGGCACGCAGCGCGGCATAGACCATGCGCGGCAGCCGGACATCGGCACCAAAGCGGGCCGATCCATCGGTCTTGGGCGGAGCGTCCAGCCGTGGCAGCGGCCTGCCCAACAGGCTGGTTTGCGGCGGCGGCACGGCTTCCAGCGGTTTCAGGCCGGCAGCGGCAGCGGCAAGTGCGCCGAAACTTTTCCTTTCCGCGCCATTCAGCACCTGCCCGCCGCGCACCTGCAATGTCTTCCAGTCCGTACCCCAGGATTTTGCCGCCGCGCGCAGCAGCAGGCCGCGCGCCACCGTGCCGGCAGCGGCGAACTGCTGATGAAAGGCGATGATCGAATTGGAACCGACAGTCGCCTGCAACTCGTCAGCGAAATCAGGCCAATGACCAATCAGGCGCCCGGCTGGCCCAGCCCAGCCCGGCAGCTCATGCGTCCTGAGCGACCGGATGAGCGGATGATTGGCATAGGCAGCACCCAGCGGTGCAGGCTCTACGCCGATCATCCGCCAGTCCGCGCCCAGCGCATCGGCCAGTATCTGCGGCAGCCCCGTCCATATGCCCTGCCCGGTTTCGACCTGTGGTACGGCGACGATGACGCGATTGTCGGTGCCGATCTTCAGGAAAGCGCCAAGCGCCGTTTCATCCTTGCCGGTGGCGAGATTGTCATTGCGCGCGCGCGGCCAGACGCTCCATGCCAGCACCAGCCCCACAGCAGAGCCGCCACCGATGAGCAGCCGCCGTCGATCAACTTTCAGATTCACATGCGGACCCCTGGCTGAATGGGAGGATTGATAGGGTCTTGTGCCGGCGGTGGCTAGGGGGCGGCGGAACCGGCGTGCCGGGCCACGCATTTGGATGGATGAACATGCTCAGCCTCGCAGGGAGATCGTCCATGGGCAAATATGCCCCGCGCAACAATGAAGGCCGCCACCGCATCGCAAAGGATGATCCACGCGCCATTTCGCTGCTGAAGGAGGAACATCACGTCTTTCGCAAATTGTTCGACAGTTTCGAGGCGTCGCGCGATGCTGCCCGCGAGCGGCGCAAGGAAATTGCCGACGAACTTTGCCTGCGCCTGTCCGTCCACATGGCGATCGAGGAGGAAATCCTCTATCCGGCGCTGAAGGATGTCGTCGATGCCGACGAGGTGGACGAAGGCATTGTCGAGCATCAATCGGGCAAGCGCATCATCGCCGAGCTGGAACAGCTGCAGGGCGATGAGGAACTATTCAATTCCAAGGTGCATGTGCTGGGCGAAGAGACGGTCCATCACATCGACGAGGAGGATGAGGAACTGTTTGCCGATGCGGCAAAGGCCCATGCCGATGGCCGGATCGACCTTGACACGCTGGGCGATGAATTGCGCAAGCGCCAGCGCGAGCTTTACGATGACATCGCCCGCACCGGCGAAACCGGACCGACGCACGAAGCCATGGCCGATGAGGTGCCGGCCGTGGACAATAACCGCTGAGGCGGACGGCCGCAGACGCACGGGAGATCGAAACAGCTGTTGTCGCTGGGGCAGCCAAAACTTTCGCCCGCGCAACGCTCTTCCTTTGCCCTGACCGGCAAGACCGCTTATGGTCGCCGACGAAAATTGCCCCGGGGGACAAGGGTTGCTTATCAGTTTCCTCGCCGAGACGACCAACGGCATTCATTTTTCGTCGCTGGGCCTGTCGCCCGTCGCGCTCGACCTCGGTTTCTTCCAGCTGCGCTGGTACAGCCTCGCCTATATCACCGGCATCCTTGCAGGCTGGTGGTATCTGCTGAAGCTGCTGAGCTATCCCGACGCGCCGATGTCGCGCCGCCATGCCGATGATTTCGTCACCTATGCCACGCTTGGCATCATATTGGGCGGGCGCATCGCCTATGTCCTGTTTTACGACCCCGAACGGTTCATGGCGCACCCCGGCGACATTCCGAAGCTGTGGGAGGGCGGCATGTCCTTCCATGGCGGCGTCATCGGCGTCACCATCGGCATCATCCTGCTGTCGCGCCGCTTCAAGCTCGACTGGCTGCGAGTGCATGATTACGTCGCCTGCGTCGCCCCCATCGGCCTTGGACTGGGGCGTCTCGCCAATTTCGTGAACGGCGAATTATGGGGCCGTCCGACCTCAATGCCCTGGGGCATGATCTTTCCCAATGCACCGGACCAGCTGCCGCGCCACCCCAGCCAGCTTTACGAATTCATGCTGGAAGGCGTGCTGTTGCTGACGCTGCTGGCCTTCCTGTTTTTCAAGACCGACGCACGGCGCAAGCCGGGGATGCTGGTGGGCGTGTTCCTGCTCGGCTATGGGCTGGCGCGGTTCACGGTGGAATTCTTCCGCGAGCCCGACATCCAGCTTGGCACGCTGTCATGGGGGCTGACCATGGGGCAGACATTGTGCCTGCCGATGATCGCCGGCGGCATCTATCTGATGGCAACGGCCAAATCGCGCATGGGCCGTTACCCGCCGATCGCGGACGCAAGCGCCGCGTGAACGCCGCCGAACAGCGGCTTCGCGCCCTGATCGAAACACAAGGGGCGGTGGCGATCAGCAGCTATATGGCGCTGGCCAACAGCCATTATTACGCCACGCGCGACCCGCTGGGTGCGGCCGGGGATTTCGTCACCGCGCCGGAAATCAGCCAGATGTTCGGCGAATTGATCGGCCTGTGGCTGGCCGAGACATGGATGCGCGCAGGCCAGCCCGCGCCGGTGCTGGTGGAGCTTGGCCCCGGCCGCGGATCATTGATGGCGGACCTTCGCCGTGCAATCGCGCGTGTGCCGGTGCTGGGCGCAGCGCCAGTGCATCTGGTGGAGACAAGCCCCGCGCTGCGGCAGGCGCAGAAGCAGCGGTTGCCCGATGCCCAATGGCACGACGATCTGAACAGCCTGCCGACGGACCAGCCGTTGCTGGTCGTCGCCAATGAATTTTTCGATGCGCTGCCGATCTGCCAGTTCATACGCACCGAACAGGGATGGCGGGAAAGGATGATCGCGCTTCAGGATGATGCCTTCACCCCCGTTGCCGGACCAGTGCAGATGGATGGCGCGATCGACGATGCGCTTGCCGGATCGCCCAGCGGCACCATCGTCGAGAAATCGCCGGCAGGCAGCGCGGTGATGACCGATCTTGCCGCGCGCATCGCCGCACAGGGCGGCGTGGCGCTGATCATCGACTATGGCTATTGCGGACCGGCGGCGGGCGACACGTTGCAGGCGGTGAAGCAGCATCAATATGCCGATGTTCTGGCCCGGCCGGGCGAACATGACCTGACGGCGCATGTCGATTTCAACATGCTTGCCGATGCGGCGCGTCAAGCGGGCGCAACGCCGTGGCCGGTGACGGACCAGGGCGAATGGCTGCATCGGCTGGGCATTGCCGCCCGCGCGGCACGGCTGGCCAAGGCGAACCCGGACCATGCACAGGCATTGGCCAAGGATGTGAAGCGGCTGACCGCGCCCGATGAAATGGGCAGCCTGTTCAAGGTGCTTGCCGTCACCGCGCCGCAATGGCCACGCCCTATCGGCTTTGAATAACGCCCGGATGATGGATGCAGCGATGACCAGCAGGATCGAGATCAACCGCGCGGCCGTGCTCGGCGACCTGCCCCATGGCTTTCTGGGGCGGACTGGCGGCGTTTCGGACGGGATTTATGCCAGCCTCAACGTCGGCATCGGGTCTGATGACGACAGGGAGGCGGTGATGGAAAACCGGCGGCGCGCCATGGCCGCCGTTGCGCCGGGGGCAGAGCTTGTCACGCTGCATCAGGTTCACAGCGCCATCACCGTGAAGGTGACCCATGCGTTCGACATTGATGCGCGGCCGCATGCCGATGCCATGGTGACGGATCGACCGGGGCTGGCGCTGGGCATATTGACCGCGGACTGCACCCCGGTGCTGTTCGCCGATGTGGCGGCAGGCGTGATCGGCGCCGCCCATGCCGGGTGGAAGGGCGCCATCGGCGGCGTGCTTGATGCGACCGTCGCCGCGATGGAAGCGCTGGGCGCGCAGCGGGAACGGATGGTGGCTGCCATCGGCCCCACAATCCTGCGCACATCCTATGAAGTGGACGAGGCGTTCATGCGCCGCTTCATGGAGGCGGACCCGCAGAATGAACGCTTTTTCAGCGACGGCCGGACAGGCCACGCCTGGTTCGATCTTGAAGGATATAATGCGGCAAGGCTGGCGGCGGCAGGCATCGGCCGGGTGGAGACGCTGGGCCTGGACACCTATGCGCTGGCAGACCGCTTCTTCAGCTTTCGCCGCACGACGCACCGGCGCGAGCGCGATTACGGCCGCCAGATCAGCCTGATCGCACTGCCGGATTGAGTGCCGCCGCCAAGACCGATGGCCGCAAAACTTGAGCCTTTGGCTTCCGCGCACTATTGAGCCGCACGACTCATCAGGCGCGCGGGGAACGACATGAAGATTCTGGCAGGCAATTCCAATCAGCCGCTGGCGAAAGCAATCGCCGAATATCTGGAGCTTCCGCTGACCGACGCAGCCGTGCGCCGCTTTGCCGATGAGGAAGTGTTCGTCGAAATCCACGAGAATGTCCGTGGCGAAGATGTGTTCGTCATCCAGTCCACCTCCTTCCCGTGCAACGACAATCTGATGGAATTGCTGATCTGCATCGACGCGCTGAAGCGTGCTTCGGCCCGACGGATCACCGCCGTCCTCCCCTATTTCGGCTATGCCCGCCAGGACCGCAAGCCCGGCCCGCGCACGCCGATTTCGGCAAAGCTGGTCGCCAACCTCATCACCACCGCGGGCGCCAATCGCGTGCTTTCGATGGATCTGCACGCTGGCCAGATCCAGGGCTTTTTCGATATACCGACCGACAATCTCTATGCAGCGCCGGTCATGTCTTCGGACATCCGCAGCCGTTTCGGCAGCAAGAACCTGATGGTCGTGTCTCCCGACGTGGGCGGCGTGGTGCGCGCCCGCGCGCTTGCCAAGCGGCTGGACAATGCGCCGCTGGCGATCGTCGACAAGCGGCGTGAACGCGCCGGCGAATCCGAAGTGATGAACATCATCGGCGATGTGTCGGGCCGGTTCTGCATCCTGGTCGATGACATCGTCGATTCCGCCGGCACGTTGTGCAACGCCGCCGCCGCGCTGCTGGAAGCCGGTGCCGAGGCAGTGGTCGCCTATGTCAGCCATGGCGTGCTTTCCGGCGGCGCGGTCGCCCGTGTCGAGGCATCGGCACTGACCGAACTGGTGATCACCGATTCGATCCAGGTGCCACAGCCGGTGATGGATGCCAGCAAGATCCGCCGCCTGACGATCGCCCCGCTGTTTGCCGAAGCGGTGAAACGGATTGCGGACGAAACCTCCGTTTCCAGCCTGTTCAACTGATTGAGCGGTGCGGGCGGCCGATGTGCCGCCCCGCCCTGCGATACGCCAGACAGCCTTATTGCCGGCTGATCAGCGACACCAGCAATGGTTCACGCTGAATGACCTTGCCTGCCCTGACGACGGAGAGGCTGCCGCCGCTGGCGCCGGCACTGATCCGATATTCATAACCGCGATTGGCAAAGACATAATCGCCACCGCCGCCCTTGCCGCCGATGATGCGCAGCGATGGGGGATTGGTTCGCTCCACACCGTCCGGGTGGAGAATATTGCCGCTGCCGCCCCGATAATTGAAACTTTCATAGACCAGACGGCCGTCGTCATCCCGGCGCACGAGGATGGAGCGCCTTTTGGTGAAAGCCTGGAACAGGGTGCGCTTCATCCAGCGGCAGCTGCCGGTGCGCCCGTCGATGGTGACGCTGGTGAACAAGGGCGTGGTGGCCGTGGCGGGATCGTCGATCATCCCCTTGTTGATCGCGTGAAGCACATCGCCCGCCTTGCCGCCGGACAGCGGATACCAGATGTTGCCGGCGCCCGGATCTGCCCGGCCCAGCGTATAATTGCGATCGGCAAGGCTGCCTTGCCGTTTGTCGATGACCAGCACATGCACGGGTGCGCCGCTTTCGCCGCCGGTGACGGCATAGCCATAGGGCTGATCGATCGAATCACACAGGAACCATGGCCGGATGGCGGGCGGCGTGGCAGGCGCCGACACGGGCGCGGCCATCGCCGCATCGGCAGAGGCGGGTGACGCGGCCATGCCGATCGCCAAAGCGGCAAGGACGGCGCCTACGCCCCCGTGACGTCCGCGTTCCGTTTCGATCATTTCAGCCATTGATGATGGTGCCACCATTGGGATGCAGGACCTGCCCGCTCATATAGCTTGAATCCTCGCAGGCCAGAAAGAGGAAGCTGGGCGCGACCTCATTGGGCTGGCCGGGACGGCCCATGGGCGTGCCTTCACCGAAATGCTTCATCTTTTCCGGCGTCGCACCGCCCGACGGATTAAGCGGCGTCCAGATCGGGCCGGGGGCGACACCATTCACCCTTATGCCCTTTTCCACCAGATTTTCTGACAGGGAGCGGGTGAAAGCGGTGATGGCACCCTTGGTGGCGGAATAATCCAGCAGTTCCTTTTCCCCCTGATACATGGTGACAGAGGTGCAGTTGATGATCGCCGCGCCCTTATCCAGATGATCGAGTGCGGCCTGCACCATGTGGAACATGCCGAAGATGTTGGTCTGGAAGGTGCGTTGAAGCTGTTCTTCAGTGATGTCGCGAATGTCCTTGTCGGCATGTTGTTCACCGGCATTGTTCACCAGCACATCCAACCGGCCGAACTGTGCAACGACATCGGCCACCGCCTTTTGGCAAAAGCCGCGATCGCCGACGTCACCGGCGATGGCGAGACTGCGCCGCCCCTCCTCCTCCACGATTCGGCAGGTCTTGCGCGCATCTTCATGTTCGCACAGATAGATGAAGGCGACATCGGCCCCTTCACGCGCGAACAGTGCGGCGACCGCACGGCCAATGCCGCTGTCCGCCCCGGTGATCAGCGCCACCTTGCCCTTCAGCCGGCCGGAACCGGGATAGCGCGGTGTCCAGTCCGGCTTGGGATCGAGCCGGTGTTCGTCACCGGGCAGACCATCTTCATGAATCATCGGCTGCTTGCTGGTCATGGGGAAAGCTCCTGTCCTGCGCCATGCAGTGCAAACCCCATGGCCTGCCGACCCGTTCCGCGCATGGTGGCCGGGACGCGGCGAAGCGTGCGGTCCCGATCACGGCTGGTGTCGCATAGCCGCCCCGATCACTCCCGCGCCTGCAAGCACCGAAAGCGCCCTTTGCCTGATGGCGGCGGGCAGGCCCATGCGATCGAACACATGCCCCGGATCGGCAATGGAACGGGCATCTGCCGCCTCGACGTGCCGCCAGAGGGCGCGTGCTTCAGCGGTCCTGCCGGCAAGTGCCGCGGCAATGGCCCGCACGGCGGTGGAAAAGCTGTCAGGCCCGATGCGACCATCAGGAAGACGCGCGGCCTCGGCAATCGCTTCACTGGCATCGCCGCGCATCAGCGCGTCGTAGAACAATGGTGCGCGCGCCCAGATAGGCGGATCGGGATCGCTGTCCAGCGCCCGCCGCACCAGATCCAGCCCGGCCTTGTCGCCCATATAGAACATGTCCGCCCCCATGCGGGCCAGCAGCGCGCCGCTATAATCGTTCAGGTCAACGGCATGGCGGGCATCGACCAGCGCACGCGCCGTTTGCCCGGTACGAAACTCGACATGCGCCAGCGCCGACATGACATAGCCATTATAGGGATCGAGCCTGACGGCATGACGCGCAATCCGCACTGCCCGGGCTGCAAGGGCGGCAGGCTTGCCCTCACCGATCTGCCACTGATCCAGCGTCAGGAGCGCAAGCAAAGCCCAGGCATTTGCAGAACGCGGATCGAGCGAAACCGTGCGTTCAAGACAGGCGCGCACCGCCGCATCCGGCTGGAGACGCGACTGGCGCACCGTTTGGGCATGGACAAGACAGGCATAGCCGGGTGATGGCGGACCATCGCTGCTGATGCGCAGCTGCTGTGACGGAATGGCGCCGCCGGTATCGATCAGTCGGGTGGCGATGGCGGTCAGCACCTGCCGAAATCCGGCCACCGAACCATCCGGCCGGCGGCCGAGCGTGAAAGTGCCGGACCAGATGACCTTGTTCGACCTTGGCGCGACCAGTTCAGCCGACAGGCGGAAATCGTCGCCGCGATCGTCAAGCCGACTGTTCAGGCGAAAATCGGGTGATGCCGGACTGGACAAGGCAGCGTCGGCCATATCACCCGCGCTGACATCCACCCAGCCGCTGCGCTGCGCCATGTCGACAAGCTGCGCGGTGACGAAACCCGCCGTTTCCCTGTTTTCGGCCGTAGCGGGGTAGGCGGCAACCGTGGCGATTTCCATCAGCGGCAACGGCTGCACCTGCTCAGCTGCGGACGATCGCACCAGCGGCACAAGCTGCCATGCCGCTACCGCCAGAACCGCAAGCATGGCAAGCGCCCATGGCCACCATTTCATGTGCCTGCCGGCACCGGCCTTCACGACAGGATCAGCAGGGGGTGCATCCACCATTGGCGGGAAAGACGGCGGATCGCCCGGCGGCGGTGCATTTACGGCCGCATCCTTCGCAGGGTCCGGCCTTTGCGCCGCAGCTGCCGCATCGGCAGAGGGCAGTGGCGCGGCAATCGCCTCCGCCTGTGCGAAGATGAGCTGATAAGACCCCGGCTGCAAGTCGAAGCGTAGCACACCGGCCGGCATATGATCGCGATAATGGCGATCCAATATGCGTCGCAGCCTGCCCATCTGCACACGCGGATAGCTGTCGTGCTGGGCATCGAAATCAGGCGCGCGGCCAAGCGCATCGACCGCGATGGTATAGGCCTTGATCTGGCTGCCGCGCCCGGCCACCGCCTCGTCGATCAGAAACCACAACAGGCGGCGCATGACCGGCGAACGGGCAAAGCCCGGCGCACGCGCCAACGCTGCCCATTCAGCGCGCACGTCGCCCGGCCACCCATCAGCAGCGCTGTCCCATTCATTATCCATCAGCGCGCTCAGTCATACCGCCTCAACCGTAGGGGCAAGATGGTAAACGAGATATTACCAAATAGCGCCTGAAGGCGTCGGATTCATTCCGTTCCCGACATGTTACCCGTTACATCGGGCCCGCGTTACCCCTTCTCACTATCGTTCGGACGAAAATGCCGGAATGGTTGGGCCGGTGGTTCGGGGCGATGCATCAGGCCGCGATCCGCTGTGCCTTGGTCCCACAGCGGATGGCGATAATGCATTCATGCTCCGGATCGCCGCCTTCCGTCCGGGTGACATGTGCATGCTGGTCCCCGCACTGTCGCCCGGCCGGGGGGATGTGACGGACATCCCCCCGCCTTTCCCGCAACTTGCCGCCCGCCCGAACATGCAGGTCATTACGTGGTTCCGGTTGCAGTAGCCGCCATAAACATTATCTAGGCAGCCGATGTCTTCTACGCCCGCCAGAAACCCGCTTCGCCGCTTCCTGCCCTATCTCTGGCCCGCCGGGCGCGCTGACCTGAAGCTGCGTGTTCTGGTGGCGATGCTGCTGGTGCTGGCCGCGAAAGCCGCCGTTCTTTCCATGCCCTTTGCCTATAAGGCGGTGATCGACCGCATGGCGCCCGGCATGGAAAGCGGCGTTTCAATCGCGCTGGCACTGGTTGTCGCCTATGCCGGGGCGCGTTTCGGAGCGGTGCTGTTCGACAATCTGCGCAACGCCATTTTCGAACGCGTGGGACAGGATGCCGCACGCCGCCTTTCGGTGGATGTGTTCCGCCACCTGCATGGCCTGTCGCTGCGTTTCCATCTGGAACGGCGGACCGGCGCGATAACCAAGGTGGTGGAACGCGGCACCAAGAGCATCGACACGATGCTTTACTTCCTGCTGTTCAACATCGGCCCGACGCTGATCGAGCTGACAGCGGTGTGCGTGATCTTCCTCGTCAAGTTCGGCGGCGGGCTGGTGGCCTTCACCCTGCTGGCGGTGGCCTGCTATATCGGCTTTACCCGCATCGTCACCGACTGGCGAACGCGGATGCGCCGGCAGATGGTGGAAAGCGACACGCGCGCCGTTTCCCGCGCGGTCGATTCGCTGCTGAACTATGAAACGGTGAAATATTTCGGCGCGGAAGAGGTGGAAACCCGCCGTTATGGCGCGGCGGTGGAAAATTACATGAACGCCGCCGTGAAGAACGAAACTTCGCTGGCGCTGCTCAACATCGGCCAGTCCGCCATCACCAACATCATGATGGCCGCCGCCATGGGCTATACCATCTGGGGGTGGAGCCAGGGCCGCTTCACCGTGGGCGATGTGGTGCTGGTCAATTCGCTGCTGGCCCAGCTTTTCCGTCCGCTGGACCTGCTGGGCATGGTCTATCGCGAGATCAAGCAGGGGCTGACCGACATGGAGGCGATGTTCGACCTGATCGACACGCCGGCGGAAGTGGAGGACAAGCCCGATGCGCCGCCCATTGCCGTGAGCGGCGGCCATGTGCGGTTCGAGGATGTGCATTTCGCCTATGATCCGCAGCGCCCGATATTGAAGGGCGTGACGCTGGACGTGCCGCCGGGGCACAAGCTGGCGATCGTCGGCCATTCGGGCGCCGGCAAGTCCACGCTGTCGCGCCTGCTGTTCCGCTTTTACGATGTGACCGACGGGCGCGTTACCATAGACGGGCAGGATATACGCGACGTCAGCCAGGAATCGCTGCGCGCGATGATCGGCATCGTTCCGCAGGACACGGTGCTGTTCAACGACAGCATCGGCTATAATATCGGCTATGGCCGCGAAGGTGCGGATGATGCGGCGATCCGCGATGCGGCGCGGCGTGCATCGATCGACGCCTTTATCGAAAGCCTGCCCGATGGCTATGACGCCGAAGTCGGTGAGCGCGGGCTGAAACTGTCAGGCGGCGAAAAGCAGCGCGTGGCGATTGCCCGCACCATATTGAAGAACCCGCCGATCCTGATCCTGGATGAAGCGACAAGCGCGCTGGACAGCCACACCGAGGCGGAGATTCAGGAAGCGCTGAACGAAGTGAGCCGGTCGCGCACCACCATTGTCATCGCCCACCGGCTTTCGACTGTGATCGATGCCGATGAAATCGTCGTTCTGGAAGCCGGCCGGGTGATCGAGCGCGGCACGCATAATGACCTGATGGCGCGTGGCGGCCATTATGCCGCGATGTGGGAACGCCAGCAGGCCGACCGGGAAGCGGCGGAGGAAGATCAGGCAGCAGCCTGATGGCCGGTGAAAGTTCCGGCCGGGATCAGCGCACGCCGGGCTGGATCGGGCCGTCGCTGCTGCCGCGCACGAACTGATCGACATAGGCATTGCCGCTGTCGTCCAGCCGGTCGCGCGGCCCCTTCCAGATGATCTGCCCTTCATAGAGCATCGCCACATCGTGCGCGATCGTGCGCGCGCTGCTCATGTCATGGGTGATGGTGATGGCGGTGACGCCCAGATCGCGCACCAGCTCCATGATCAATGCATTGATCGATTCGGCGCGAATGGGATCAAGGCCGGTGGTCGGTTCATCGAAGAAAATGATTTCCGGCCGTGCGGCAATGGCGCGGGCAAGCGCCACGCGTTTCTGCATACCGCCCGAGAGCTCTGACGGGCGCAGGTTCAGCACCTCTGCCCCCAGCCCCACCTTTTCCAGATTTTCCTGCGCGATGGCGCGCATCTGCCCCTGATGGCCCATCCGCCCCTGGCTGAGCGCGAATGTGACATTGCGCCAGACGGGCAGCGAATCGAACAGGGCGCCGCCCTGGAACAACATGCCGAAGCGGGCCCGCAGCCGCTGGAGCGCTGCACCGCGCAGCCCGGTGACATCTTCCCCGTCGATCAGCACCTGCCCTTCTTCGGGATGGAGCAGACCGAGGATGCATTTCAGCATCACCGATTTGCCGGTGCCGGACCCGCCGATGACGACCAGCGATTCACCCGGCATCACCTGGAGGTTGATGCCGTCGAGCACGGTGCGGCTGCCGAACCTTTTCACCACGCCGCGCAGTTCGATCTTGGGAGGAAGCGTTGCCATCAGCCGAACGCAATCACGGTAAGGATGAGATTGGACAAAAGGATGAGGATGAAGGCGGAAACCACCGCGTTGGTGGTCGCCCGGCCAACCCCGGCTGCGCCGCCGCTGGAATTGAAGCCGTGGTAACAGCCCATCAGCGCAATGAAGAAGCCGAACACAGCCGCCTTGACCAGCGACATCACCAGATCGTCCGTTTCCAGATATTGCCGCGTCGTCGCCAGATAATTGGCACTGTTGAAGCCAAGCTTGAGCGTGGCGAGCAGCCAGCCGCCCATGATGCCGATGGCATTGGCGATCAGCACCAGCAGCGGCAGCGCGATGACCGAGGCGACGATGCGCGGCGCGACCAGATAACGATAGGGATCGGTGCGCAGCGTGACCATGGCATCAAGCTGTTCGGTGACGCGCATCGTGCCCAGTTCCGCCGCCATCGCGGAAGAGACGCGGCCGGCGACCATCAAGCCGGCAAGCACCGGCGCCAGTTCGCGCACCATGCCGATGACGACGATGGCCGGAACCGTGGATTCGGCATTGAAGCGCGATCCGCCGGTATAGATCTGCTGGGCGAGCGCCGCGCCGGTGAACACCGCCGTCAGCCCGACAACGGGCAGCGAAAGCCAGCCGAGCTGGGCAAATTGTTCGAACAGACGGGCCGGATAATAGGGTGGCAGCAGGCCCCGCCAAAGGCCGAGCACGGCAAAGCGGGTGACGCGGCCGACCGCCGCGAACAGATTGATCGCGAAGCTGCCGATCGACACAAATGCGGCCAGTGCCGCCCGGGGAAGGGTTGTTGCCGTCATATCCACTGACGCTGATAGCGGCCGCCAAGACCAGTCAGCAACTCATATTGCGACAATCCTGAAGTTTCGCTGGCCCAAGGCATGGCAAAATCGATCGAAATCCAGTCCCCTTCGCCAAGATCGGGTGCAGCGGAAATATCGATGGCAGTGAGATCCATGGAGATGCGGCCAATCACCGGCATGACCGTACCATCGTGCAATGCACGGCCGGTGCCCGAAAATCCCCTGAGATAGCCATCCGCATAACCAAGGTTGAGAACGCCAAGCCGCATCGGCCGTTCCGCCGTGAAGGTGGCGTTATAGCCGACGCTCTCGCCCGGCGACACCATGCGCGTCTGCAACAGCTGCGCACGCGGTGTCACCACCTGCGCGATATGACCGCGCGCGTCATCCACCTGCACGCCGCCATAAAGGGCTATGCCCGGACGGGTGAGATCGAAATGATAATCGCCGCCCAACAGGATGCCTGCGGAATTGCACAGGCTGCGGCGGCGCGCACCGAGCCCGGCAGTGAGTGCGACGAAGGCCTTGCGCTGCCGTTCGTTCATGGCATGGCCCGGCTCATCCGCGCAGGCGAGATGGCTCATCACCACATCGAGGGAAAGCCCATCCATCGCGCCCGACGTCACATCCGCCGCTGACAGGCCGAGCCGGTTCATGCCGGTGTCGACCATGACATGACACAGGCCGCCGTCCGCCGCCCGCCAGCGTGCGATCTGCTGCGGGGTGTTGAGCACCGGCCGGGCAATGCCGGAGAGCGCCAGCGCCATATCCTCGTCACGAACGCCATGAAGAACGGATAGAGAGACGCCGCCCGCGGCGGTTTGCAGCACCGGCGCGACAGCGGCCGCTTCCGCCCAGGTCGCGACGAAGAAATCGCGACAACCGGCCTGCGCCAGCCGCAGCGCGACGTCGCGTGCGCCAAGGCCATAGCCATCGGCCTTGATCGCAGCGCCACAGGCCGCACGGCCGCCGCGCCGGGCAAGCCAGCGCCAGTTGGCGACCAGCGCCTGCCCGTCGAGAAGCAGGCCATGCGGTGAATCAAAGGTCATGCGGCAGCGGATAGCCGGGTGGCGGGCAATGCGCCACCATCACTCATATTGTTCAGGCAGATAATCATCGTCCACCGGATCGCTGAACTTGGTTGTCTGCTTGTGGAACATCATCGGCACGATGCCGGTGGAGCCGTGACGCTGCTTGGCGACGATCACTTCGGCCCGGCCATCGATGCGGTTGGCCTTTTCCAGCCAGCGTTCGAACTTTTCCGAGCCATCTTCCGGCTTGCGGCTGGCATGATAATATTCCTCGCGGAAGACGAACAGCACGATGTCGGCGTCCTGTTCGATCGTGCCGGATTCGCGAAGATCGGACAATTGGGGGCGCTTGTCCTCGCGCTGTTCGACGGCGCGCGACAGCTGCGACAGGGCAAGCACCGGCACATTGAGTTCCTTGGCCAGTGTTTTCAGGCCACGGGTGATTTCAGAGATTTCATTGACGCGATTGTCGTTCGATGCGCGCGTCGATCCCTGGAGAAGCTGAAGATAATCGACGACGATCATGCCGATGCCGCGCTGCCGCTTCAGCCGCCGGGCGCGGGTGCGGAGCGCGGCGATGGTGAGCGCGGGCGTATCGTCGATATAAAGCGGAAGCTGCTGCAGATCGGCGGCGGCACGGGCAAGGTTGCGGAAATCCTCGCGGCTGATCTTGCCCATGCGCAGATTTTCCGAACTGATGCCCGATTGTTCGGCCAGAATACGCGTGGCGAGCTGGTCCGCCGACATTTCCAGCGAGAAGAAGGCGACGCCGGCACCGGCGGTCTGCGCTTCCTGCCCGTCTTCCTTGTCGCGCATCAGCCGCATCGCCGCCGAAAAGGCCATGTTGGTGGCAAGCGCCGTCTTGCCCATGGCCGGGCGGCCGGCAAGGATGACAAGATCGGACCGGTGAAGGCCGCCGATCTTGGAATTGAGCCCATCCAGCCCGGTGGTGATGCCGGAAAGATGCCCGCCGGACTTGAGCGCGCGTTCCGCCATTTCGACGGCAAGCGAGGTGGCCTGGCCGAAGGTCTTGACGCCGCCGCCCATCTGCCCGTCTTCGGCGACGCGATAAAGCGCGACTTCAGCCGCTTCTATCCGGCTGCGCGGATCGATCGCGTCGCTGGTGTCGAGCGCGCCCTCCACCATTTCGCGGCCGACCTTCACCAGTTCGCGCAACAGGGCGAGATCATAGATCTGATCGGCAAAATCGCGCGCGCCGATCAATGCCGCGCCATTTTCGGTCAGTTCCGCCAGATAGCCCGGCCCGCCGAGGGCGCGCATATCCTCGTCACCGTCGAACAGCGGCTTCAGCGTCACCGGACTGGCGATCATGTTGCGATCGACGAGACGCAGCACCGCTTCGTAGATGCGACCGTTGAGCGGCGAAAAGAAATGTTCCGCCTTCAGCTTGATCTGCACATCTTCGACGAGCCTGTTGTCGATCATCAATGCGCCAAGCAGCGCCGCCTCCGCCTCTTCATTCTGGGGCAGGGAGGGCGGCGTGCGTTCGTGATCGCTTACAATGCGCATCGGTGTCATCGACATTCCCCGACGATGTGCCAGACAGCGCCGATTGCCAAGCGCCGGCTGCAAATGGATCGTGGATGCTTCTGTGGATAAACGGGGGACAATTGCTTGTCACCGCCTTTACGAACGCGCATAAAAACAGCCTTGAATATGATAAGCACGCTTATTGCCCATGGAAGATGACGACGAGAACAGCTTTGCATTCGTGCTGCACGATGTCGCCCGGATGCTGCGTTACCGCTTTGACGTGAAGGCGCGGGCGCTGGGCGTCACCCGTTCGCAATGGCGACTGCTGATCACGCTGGCGCGCCAGCCGGGCGAAACCCAGGCAAGGCTGGCGGACCTGATCGAGGTGGAACGCATCACCCTGTGCCGGATGGTTGACCGGCTGGAGGCATCCGGCCTTGCCGAACGGCGGCCCGACCCGGCCGACCGGCGGGCATGGCGCATCTTCCTGACGCCAAGGGGCGAAAAGATGATGGTCGACCTGCGGGTGATCGGCGACCAGGTGCATGACGAGACGATGGCCGCACTGACCGCAGAAGAGGAAAGCCAGCTGACGGCAATGATGATCCGCCTGCGTGACCTGCTGTTCCGCCGCACCCAGGCAATGGCTGAAGGCGCCGCAACCGAAGAAGCGACGGCGGAAAGCTGAGCGGCGCCGGGCAGCGCCGCCCCTTTCCCGCACCTTTGCGCGATACGCCCGTCAGCTGCCGAAAACGCGCGCGAAGATGGTATCGACGTGCTTGTAGTGATAGCCGAGGTCGAACTTCTCCTCCAGCTCCGCCGCGGAGATCTTTGCCGTGACTTCTGGATCGGCCTTGAGCAGATCGAGCAGCTGGAGCGTGCCGTCCGATTCCCACACCTTCATCGCATTGCGCTGGACGAGGCGATAGGAATCCTCGCGGCTGATGCCGGCCTGGGTGAGCGCGAGCAGCACGCGCTGCGAATGAACGAGGCCGCCCATGCGGTCGAGGTTCTTCTGCATCCGTTCGGGATAGACCAGCAGCTTGTCGACGACGCCGGTGAGGCGGGCAAGCGCGAAATCCAGCGTGACGGTGGCATCCGGGCCGATATAGCGTTCGACCGAGGAATGGCTGATGTCGCGTTCATGCCATAGCGCGACATTTTCCAGCGCAGGGGTGACATAGCCGCGCACCATGCGGGCAAGGCCGGTGAGATTTTCGGTGAGCACCGGATTGCGCTTGTGCGGCATGGCCGAGGAGCCCTTCTGCCCCGGCGAGAAATATTCCTCCGCCTCCAGCACTTCGGTGCGCTGAAGGTGGCGCACCTCGACCGCCAGCCGCTCGATCGACGAAGCGATGACACCCAGCGTGGCGAAATACATGGCGTGACGGTCGCGCGGGATGACCTGGGTGGAAACCGGCTCCACCGTCAGTCCCATTTTTTCCGCGACATAATGTTCGACACGCGGATCGATGTTGGCGAAGGTGCCGACCGCGCCGGAAATAGCACAGGTGGCGATATCCGCCCGCGCCGCCAGAAGCCGCGTCTTGTTGCGCGCGAATTCGGCATAGGCTTCGGCCAGCTTGAGACCGAAGGTGACCGGTTCGGCATGAATGCCATGGCTGCGCCCGATGGTGGGCGTCATGCGATGTTCATAGGCGCGCCGCTTGATGACTTCGAGCAGCCGGTCGAGGTCAGCGAGCAGAATGTCGGTCGCGCGGGCAAGCTGCACTGCAAGCGTGGTGTCGAGCACGTCGGACGAGGTCATGCCCTGATGCATAAAGCGCGCCTCGTCCCCCACCTGTTCGGCGACCCAGGTGAGAAAGGCAATGACATCATGCTTTGTCACCGCCTCGATCGCGTCGATCGCGGCGACATCGATCCGGGGATTGGTGGCCCACCAGTCCCACAGCGCCTTTGCCGCGCTTTTCGGCACCACGCCCAGTTCGCCCAGCGCCTCGGTCGCGTGCGCCTCTATCTCGAACCAGATGCGATACCTTGCCTCGGGCTCCCAGATCGCGACCATGTCGGGACGGGAATAACGCGGAATCATCGGGGCCTCCGGAAATCTGCCATAGCGGTATGAATTGCAGCGGCGCCTAGCATCGCCACCGCCTGCGCGCAACGAACGACTGGCGCGCGGCGCACCGGCCGCGCCGGTCAGAGCAGGCCAAGCGCCTTGAAGCTGTTGTGCCCGGCATGGCCGATGATGATGTGATCATGCAGGGTGATGCCCAGCAACCGGCTGCTTTCATAGATCTTGCGCGTCAGTTCAATGTCGTCCCGGCTGGGCTGGGGATCGCCACTTGGGTGATTATGAACAAGAATAAGGGCGGCGGCGTGATGTTCCAGCGCGCGGCGGATCACCTCGCGCACATAAACAGGTGCCTGATCGATCGAGCCTTCGGACACGATTTCATCGCGGATCAGCACATTTCGGGTGTTGAGCAGCAGCAGGCGCACCGCCTCTGTCTGGCGGTGGGCCATATCGGCATGGAGATAGTCCATCACCGCCTGCCAGCTTGCCAGCAGCGGCCGCTTGTCGATGCTGGACTTGAGCAGGCGCAGCGCGGATGCCTGGGCGATCTTGATCGCGCCGACGGTGGATTCGCTGATGCCGGTGCCCGCCAGATCGGCAGGCGATGCAGACAACAGCCCGGCATAGCTGCCGAATCTGTTGATCAGCCTTTTTGCCAGCGGTTTGGTGTCGCGACGCGGCTGCACCAGCGCCAGCAGATATTCCACCAGTTCATGATCGAGCAGCGCATCGCCGCCCCCATCGAGCAGGCGCTGGCGAAGCCGCGCGCGATGCCCACTGTTATCATTCTGACTTTGATCCATATTTTCACACTTTAACCATTTGAAGGTTAAACGAGAATAGCGTGCGATAAAAGGTCCTTTGCGCGGGCGCATCCGCTCCGTTACGTTAACACTTCAATGGAGCCGCGAGCCTGACCGCCTGATGGATGATAATGAACCGGACGCACCCCGCCCCCGCGCGGCGTTGAGGCGGGCGTCCCTGATCGGCCTGGGTGTTCTGGCCTGTGGCACCGCAGTGCTGTGGAGCCAGCGCACGCAGATCGCGTCGCGGATGATCGACCGCACGCTGGTGCAAAGCCGGGTGCCCGCAACATACCGAATCGACCGGCTGAACCCGGCGGGCGCGCTGCTTTCCAACGTGGTGGTCGGCGACCCGGCGCATCCCGATTTCACCGCACGCAAACTGGCGCTGCGCCTGCGCTGGGGATTGGGCGGCGCCGAAATCGCCGCCATTGCGATGGAGGGTGCGCGCCTGAATGCCCGGCTGGACGGAAACGGGCTGCACATGGGTGCGATCGACCGGCTGCTGCCGAAGTCGACGGGCGCGCCCTTCACCCTGCCCGATTTCCGCCTGGCGCTGACCGACAGCCGAATGACGCTGAACACCGACATGGGCAGGATTGGCCTTGCGGCTGAGGGCAGCGGCCGGCTGAGCGACGGCTTTGCCGGGAGAATCGCGCTGTCCGCCCCACGGCTGCAGCGCGGCGGCTGCACGATCAGCAATGCGAACAGCGTGCAGAGGCTGAGCATCGTGGCGCGTGTGGCGCGCCTTTCCGGCCCGGCGCATATGGACGGGCTGCATTGTGGCGATGCCGGCACGGGGGCGGCCGAGATCGGCCTGACCGCGCTGCTTCCCGAAGCGATGGACCACGGACATGGCCGCATCGACGGGCATGTGCAGGCGCTGACGCAAAAGGGCGTGGGCCGTGTTGAAGAAGCCCGGCTGACGGGCAGTTTCGACGCGGCGCCGAAAACCGGCCGCTATGGCTATCGCGGGGTGGTAAGCTGGGCCGATGCCGCCATCGACCGGCAATTGCGCGCATCGATCGTCAAGGCAGGTGCTGCGGCGGATGCAACCCCGGCCGGACCGGTGGCGCGCAAGGCCGCCGACGATTTAGCACGCGCGATGGGCCGCTTTGGCGGATCGGCACAGGTGTCGCTGGGCCTGAACGAACGGGGCCTGAGCGCCGATTTTTCCAACCCGGCGATCGCATCGGCCAGCGGGCTGAAACTGGCGGGCGAAGGCCGGCTGCTGCGCTGGGTGGGTGCGACCGGGCGGATGCATGTGGACGGGCTGATCACGATGAGCGGTGGCGGCCTGCCCGGGGCACGCATCGCCATTCGCCCGACCGGGCCGGACAGCTGGCGCGCCGACGCACGGATAGACCCGCTGGCGGCAGGCCATGCGCGGCTGGCGCTGGGCCCGGTGCGAATGGAATGGGACGCGGCGCACGGCCGGGGCCATGCGGTTACCGGCGTGGCGATGAACGGCCCGCTGGCCGACGGGCAGGTGACGGCGCTGGCGCTGCCGGTGGATGTGCGATTCGGCAGCGGCGGCGATTTCGCGCTTGGCAAGCCGGGAGCCTGCACAAGGCTGGCATTCGACAGGCTGGAAACCGGTGGCATGGCGCTGGGCAGGATGGCGCTGCCGCTGTGCGCCCGCAAAGGCCAGCCACTGCTGGCGATGGACGGCAAAGGGCGGCTGCAGGGCGGCTTTTCACTGGCGCGGCTGAACATCGACACCAATATGGATGGCGCACCGCTGGCGCTGGATGCCCATCGGCTGACAATCGACCTTGGCGGAACAAGCCGCCAGCCGCGCCTCGCCTTCACCATCGGCGACACCAGCGCATCGCTGGGCCGCCCCGATGGCGGCAAAAGCATGCTGCGGCTGGCAAGCGCAAGCGGCGCCGGGCGGATCGACGACCTTCAGGGGCGGATGAGCGGCGTTGCCGGCAGCATCGCCAATGTGCCGCTGCTGATCGACCGGGGCGAGGGACAATGGCGGCTGGCCGACGGCACGCTGCGCATCAGCGGTGCACGGGCACAAGTGAGCGATGCCGCAGGGCCTGCCCGCTTCGTGCCGGTGGAGGCGCGCGGCGTGACCATGACGCTGGGGCGGCAGGTGCTGACCGCCGATGGCGCGATCCATAATCCGGCGACCGGCAAACGGCTGGCGCTGGTGAAGCTGAACCATGATTTCAGCCGCGGCCGGGGCGAGGCGCATTTCACGGTGCCGTCGCTGCTGTTCAGCGAAAATCTGCAGCCCGAACAGCTGACGCCGCTGACACGGGGCGTGATCGCCAATGTCTATGGCGCGATAAAGGGCCAGGGCACGATCCGCTGGAACGCGCGCGGCGTGACCAGCGACGGCGTGTTCGAAACCGACGGCATCGACCTTGCCGCCGCATTCGGCCCGGTGAGCAAGCTGCACGGGCGGGTGGTGTTCAACGACCTGCTGGGCCTGTCCACGCCGCCGGGACAGGTGGCGATGGTGGGCGAGATCAACCCCGGCGTTTCGGCGAAGGACGGCGTGATCCATTACCAGCTGCTGCCGCAGCAACAGGTGAAGGTGGAAAAGGGCGAATGGCCCTTTGCCGGCGGGCAGCTGCTGCTGGAGCCGACGCTGCTGGATTTCGGCAAGCCAAACGACCGGCGGTTCACGCTGACGGTGAACGGGTTGCAGGCGGCGCGGTTCATCGAGCAGTTCGATTTCAAGAATGTGGCGGTGACCGGCACGTTCGACGGCACATTGCCGCTGATATTCGATGCACGGGGCGGCCGCATCACCGGCGGTCATCTGATTGCCCGGCAGCCGGGCGGCACGCTGGCCTATGTGGGTGAAGTGTCCGACGCCGACATGGGCAGAACCGCGAAGCTGGCCTTCGACGCGCTGAAATCATTGAAATATGATTCGCTGTCGATCGACATGGATGGGCGGCTGGATGGCGAGATCGTCAGCCGGCTGCGGTTCAGCGGCACCAATCAGGCGCCGGTCAACCCCACGGCAAGCCCGATCCCGATCAAGGTGACGGGCCTGCCGTTCAAGTTCAACATCGCCATCACCGCACCGTTCAGGGCGCTGCTGAACACCGCCGAATCCTTTACCGATGTGCGCACCACCGTGCGGCAGGCAATGCCGGCGGACCCGGATGCAGTGCCGGGCGCCGCACCCGTTCAGCCACAGGACAGATGACAGGAGAGATAATCGCGCCATGTTGACGACACGCCCGGACAATGCGAGGCGAAAGCCGATGAGCCGTTTGCTGATCCTGCCGCCGTTCATCGCGGCCGTTGCGCTTGGCGGTTGCGTGCAGGTGCGCGCGCCCGACAAGCCGATTGAAATCAACCTGAACGTCAACATCCGCCAGGAAGTGATCGTTCGGCTGGAAAAGGACGTGCAGGACCTGATCCAGAAAAATCCGGGAGTATTCTGATGAAGCGCCATGGACATATGCTGATCGGACTGGCGATTGCCACCGCCGCCTTTGCCGGCACCGCCGCGCTGGCGCAGAATGCGTCAGACCCGGTTGTGGAGCAGGCGCGCGCGCAGGGGCTGGTTGGCGAACAGGCCGACGGCTATCTGGGTTTCGCCAAATCGCCTTCGGCCGAAGTGAAGAACCATGTCGATGCGATCAACATCAAGCGTCGCGCCTTCTACACCGATCTGGCTGCAAAGCGCGGCGTGACGGTTCAGGAAGTGGCCGCAGCGACCGCCTGCGAACTGTTCACCAATCGCGTGGCGCCGGGCGAGGCCTATCGCACCGAAGGCGGGCAATGGGCCAGCCGGCAGGGCAATGCAGCAGTGCAGCGGCCGAGCTATTGCAAATAAGGACGGACTGAACGGAAAGCCGCCCTGCCCATCGCTGCATGGCTAGCGCGAGGCGGCGATCAACGCACGGGTGACGGGGGAACGGGGGCTGGACAGCACGGCCTGCGTTTCCCCCGCCTCCACCACCCGGCCCTGATCCATTACCACCAGCCGGTGGCAAAGCTGGCGGACCAGCGCAAGATCATGGCTGATGAACAGCATCGCCAGCCGCCGTTCCCGCTGCAACCGGGCGAGCAATGCGACGACCTGCGCCTGAATGGTGACGTCGAGCGCGCTCGTCGCCTCATCACAGACCAGAAGCGCCGGATCGGCCGCAAGCGCACGCGCGATCGCCACGCGCTGCGCCTGCCCGCCGGAAAGCGCGCCGGGGCGACGGTCAGCAAGCACCGGATCAAGCCCCACTTCCCCCAGAAGCGAAGCGACCATCGCGGGATCGGCAGTGCGGGCGCGGGGATCCACCCCCTCCCCCACCGAACGGCCGGCGGACCAGCGCGGATCGAGACTGTCCACCGGGTCCTGCGCGACGAACTGGATCGCGCGGCGGCGGGCGGGATCGAGCTTGCCGCGCGACGGCAGGGGGCTGCCCAGCCAGAGGACCGAGCCGCCATCCACCGGCCCCAGCCGCGCAACCGCCCGCGCCAGGGTGGATTTGCCTGACCCGGACCCGCCAATGAGGGCGACCGCTTCCCCCTCACGCAGGCCGAACGATGCGCCTTCAACCGCCGCGATGCGCCCGCCCCGCCAGCCGGGGCGGCGGAAGGAGACGCGGATATTCCGGGCGGAAAGCAATTCCTCCCCCACAGGCGGCAGGACCGGCGGCGGTGAATCCATCCTTGGCGCGGCGGCGGCGAGCGCACGGGCATAGTCCGTCGCCGGCCGGGCGAGCAGCGTGCGGGCCGGCCCCTGTTCCACCGCACGGCCAGCCTGCATCACCAGCACCCGATCGGCATGACCGGCAACCAGCGCCAGATCATGACTGACGAGGATCACCGCCAGCCCGCGTTCGCGCCGCAACCGGCCGATCAGCGACAGGATTTCATGACGGAGCATCGCATCGAGCGCGGTCGTCGGCTCGTCGGCGATCAACAGGCGCGGGTTATGCGCCACAGCCATCGCGATCATCGCCCGCTGGCGCTGGCCGCCCGAAAGCTGATGCGGATATTGGCGAAGCCGTTCGGCGGGGCGATCGATCCCCACCTCCGCCAGGCTGGCGCAAAGCGCATCATGACCGGCGGCGATGCCGTCACCCTGTTCCATCGCCTCGACAAGCTGGCGGCCGATGGTGAGATGGGGGGTAAGCGCGGACAAGGGCTGTTGAAAGACAAAGCCGGCATGGCGGCCGCGCAGGCGGCGAAGCTGCGCCTCCGGCAGGCCGATGAGTTCCTGCCCCGACAATCGCGCGGAGCCGGTGGCATGACCGCCCGACAGGCCGAAGGGGGCGAGGCAGCACTGGCTTTTGCCCGATCCGGATTCCCCGACCAGCGCCAGACATTCACCGGCATCGACGGTGAAATCCAGCCCATGCACCACCGGCTGCGCGCCGAAATGCACGCCAAGATCGCTGGCCGCATAGACGGTCATTGAAAACGCCTGCGCAAATCCTCCCCCACCACGGTGAGGCAGATGAGCAGCGCCACGAGCACGCCGCCGGGCAGCAGCAGGGCGTGCGGCGCATAATCCATCTGATCCGCCCCTTCCTTGACGAGGATCCCAAGCGAGGTCAGCGGCTCCTGCACGCCAAGGCCGAGGAAGGACAGGAAACTTTCCACCATCACCACCTGCGGCACGGCAAGCAGCAGATAGGCGAGCGCGACACCCGCCAGATTGGGCAATATGTGGCGCAGCACGACGAGGTGCGCTGGAACGCCCGCCGCCTCTGCCGCCGTGACGAAGCCGCGCGCCTTCAACGCCAGGGTCTGCCCGCGCACGATGCGCGCCATGGTGAGCCATTCGACCGCGCCGATGCCCAGAAAGACGAGCAGGATGGAGCGGCCGAAAACCACCATAAGCACGATGACCACGAACATGAACGGCAGCGCGTAGACGGCATCGACCAGCCGCATCATCACTTCATCGACACGACCGCCGACCCAGCCGGCGACCGCGCCCCAGGTGCAGCCGATGACGAGGCTGACGAGCGCGGCGGCGCTGGCGACGGCAAGCGTGACGCGCGTGCCCACCATGGTGCGGGCCAGAAGATCGCGCCCGACAAGATCGGTGCCCAGCCAATGGCCATGCACGCCGGGCGCGGCGCGGATCGCATCCCAATCCATCACATCATGGCGCCAGTGAATGACCAGCGGACCGAGAAGCGCCAGCCCGACGATAAACGCCAATGTCGCCAACGCCGCCTTCATTGCGCACGCACCCGCGGATCGAGCCAGCCATAAAGCAGATCGGCCAGCAGATTGAACAGCAGGATGAGCGCGGCGTAGAGGATCACCACACCCATCACCAGCGGATAGTCGCGGTTGAGCGCACCCTGCACGAAATAGCGACCAAGACCGGGCAGGCCGAAGACGGTTTCGATGACCACCGCGCCCGTGAGCAGCCCGGCGGCGGCAGGCCCCAGATAGCTCACGACCGGCGCCAGCGACGGACGAAGCGCATGGCGCCTGAGGATCACCGACGGAGACAGGCCGCGGGCGCGCGCGGTGCGGATGAAATCCTGCCGCAGCGTATCGGCAAGCCCGGCGCGGGTGAGCCGGGCGACGGCACCCATTGTCGGCAAGGCAAGCGCGACCGCCGGGAGCACCAGCGCCTGCGGCTGGCCTGCCCGCCAGCCGGAAATGGGCAGCCAGCCGAGCCAGAGGCCGAAGACCAGTGCCAGCAACGGCGCGGTGACAAAGCTGGGCAGCGCATTGAGCAGGGTAGCGGCAATGCCTGTCGCCCTGTCCGCCAGCCCATCGGGGTGCCATGCCGCCGCCATGCCGAGCGGAACGCCGCCGGCGATGGCGAGGAGCAGCGCGAGCCCGCCGACCATGAGGCTGACCGGCAGACCGGCGGCGATCAGCGCACCGACGGTGAAATCGGTATAGACCATCGACGGGCCGAAATCGCCATGCGCCAGCCCGGCAACATAGCGGACGAACTGTTCCCACAAGGGCAGATCCAGCCCATAGCGCGCGGCAAGCGCGGCCCGCGTCGCCGGATCGAGCGCGCGTTCGCCGTCGAACGGGCCGCCCGGCGCACAGCGCGTGAGCAGGAAGGTGAGCAGCACCACCAGAAACAGCGTGGGCAATCCAGTGAGCAACCGGCGGAGGAGAAGCGCTGCCATCACGCTGGTGTAGAACGGCTTTGCGCGCCGTGGAAGGGCGATGGCCGATCTTCCGGCCAGCCACCGCCCCCCCTTGCGCAACAGGTCAAAGCCCTACATTCATTGGCCATGCCGCTGTTCGACATTGCCGCCCTGTGCATCTTCCTGTTCCTGTGGCTGTTCTATGAGCCGCTGCTGCCCCGGCTGGCCGGCGGGCACAGGGCGCTGCACGAACAGATGGTGGACCTGCGGACCGGCTGGATGCGCGCGCTGACCCGGCGCGAGACGCGGCTGATGGACAGCCAGTTCCTGGGCCATACGATCAATTCCGCATCATTTTTCGGATCGGCCAACATGATCGCCATCGCGGCGCTGGGCGGGCTGCTGTTCGGCGGCGAAGCACGGCTGAAGGACCTGGAGCAGTTCCAGTTCCTGTCGCACAGCCCGATCTGGCTGCTGGAGTTCAAGGCCGGGCTGATGCTGGCGGCGCTGGCGCGCGGGATGCTGGATTTCATCTGGGCGATTCGCCAGCTCAACTATTGCCTGGCGGCGATCGGCGCGATTCCCGAAGGGCTGGACGAGGCGGGACGCAACCGCTGGGCCGATGCCTTGACCGCCATGCTCAACCCCGCGCTGAAAACCTTCAGCAGGGGCGTGCGCGCCTATTATTTCTCGCTGGCGGCGGCGGGATGGCTGTTCGGCCCGGTTGCGCTGATCGTCACCAGCATCGCGGCTGCATGGCTGCTGGCCTGGCGGCAGACGCGTTCGGAAGCGGCAACAGGCGTCGCGCGGGTTTCGGCACTGCTGGAAGTGGCGCACGACGCGCGCAGGGACTGAACCGATGGCACCGGCAGACAACGGCACCAACCCGGCGTCCAGGCCGTTTTCATCCTGTCAATAATCAGAAGGGGCATTGCCGCGTGGTGGTGGTGGTGGGGCGACCGACGGGACTTGAACCCGCAACTTCCGGTACCACAAACCGGTGCTCTAACCAATTGAACTACGATCGCCATGCGCAGCAGGCCGGCCGCACATACGGTCACTGTTCGCCAGCGTCAAGAAGGGGTTCGCAATGAATGCAACAATAAGGAAATTCGGCTATCCGGCGACGCTGATCGCCGAATATGACCATTGGCTGGTGCTGCTGCGCCCGCAGGCGCCGACGCTGGCCAGCCTGGTGCTTGCAGCGCGCGGGGACTGGACCGGCTATGGCGAATTGCCGGGGGAAGCCTTTGCCGAACAGGCGCGCGTGGTGGCCGATATCGAGGCGGTGCTGCACAAGGCGGTGGATTATGAACGGATCAATTATCTGATGCTGATGATGGTGGACCCGCATGTGCATTTCCACGTCATCCCCCGCTATCAGGGACAAAGGCAATGGGCCGGCGTGTCCTATGGCGACGCCGGCTGGCCGAAGCCGCCCGAACTGGGCAGCGCCCATGCGCTTTCGGAAGCGGAAATCGGCGAACAGGCCGAATGGCTCAGCGGGCTTTGGCCCAGTCGCGGGTAAGCGCCTCAGCCACCGGCACATCTTCGGGGAAGTCCACTTCCCCCCATTGTTCGCCCATGATGCCGACGGTTTCCACCCGCTCGCTCTCCGCGATGCGGTGAATCACCTTCAGATACCAGCTTGTCGTCCCTTCGGGCGTGCGCATCACCCGATCCACCGTATCGACGAAGCGCGCCGCGCCGTCGCCGCGGAACAGGATCATGCCGATCGATTCGGCATTGACCCGATCCAGATCCAGCCGCTTGCCGATGGCGAGGAGGCGGCCGTCGCCCTCGCGCACGACCTTCATGTCGTCTTCGTCATAGCCGGGCTTTTCATCGACAGTGACGTTGATGCCCGGCCGCGCGCCGGCAAGGGCACGGGCGACAAGGGCGGGCGACACAAGGGTATCGCCGTTCAGGATCATGCAATCGCCCGACAGATGATGGCGCGCCAGCCACACCGAACCGAGATTGTCCGCCACCTTGTAGAAGGGATTGAAAATGGTGGTTATGCGCGCCTGGCCTTCCGCGCGCCGCGCAAGGGCCGCCGTCACCTGATCATCGCGAAAACCGATGACCACGGCGATGTCGTCCACCCCATTGGCGATCAGCGAATCGAGCTGCCAGTCGATCAGGGTGCGCCCGCTGAACTCTATCAGGCATTTCGGCCTGTCCGCAGTGAGCGGCAACAGGCGCGATCCCTGTCCGGCGCTGAGGATAACGGCTTTCATCGAGTCTCTCCGCGATCTGGTCAGCCGTCCGTTGCCGGGAAAATGCGGCGGGAGCACGGCAGGGCAACATCTGCCTGTTTTTTCAGCAGCCGTTCGAAATCTGCCCAAGTCTTGGGCGATGGAAAGCCCCATTTTCCGCCAAAAAGCGGTGTTTTACAGTAAGAGTCGACTTGGCACGTCTGGTGCGTTACGCGCGGTGGGGCATGGAACAACCCGAAGGGGGACAGACCGCCGTGAAGAAGATCGAGGCGATCATCAAGCCGTTCAAGCTGGACGAGGTGAAGGAGGCGCTGCACGAAGTCGGCGTGTCCGGCATCACCGTCACCGAAGCCAAGGGCTTTGGCCGCCAGAAGGGCCATACCGAACTGTATCGCGGCGCCGAATATATCGTCGATTTCCTGCCCAAGGTGAAACTTGAGGCAGTGGTCGACGACGATCTGGCGCCCCGTGTCGTCGAAGCGATCGAAAATGCCGCCCACACCGGCCGGATCGGCGACGGCAAGATCTTCGTCATTCCGGTTGAGGAAGCAGTCCGCATCCGCACCGGCGAACGCGGACCGGACGCAATCTGACGACCGCATCCACCTGAAAAAACCCAACCGCGCGGGGGTCCATCGCGCATTGTAAAGCGAGGAAAGCACTTATGGCGAACGACGCCGGCAAAATCCTGAAGATGATCGAAGAAAATGAGGTCGAATGGATCGACCTGCGCTTCACCGACCCGCGCGGCAAATGGCAGCACCTGACCATGGCGAAGCGTTCGGTGACCGAGGACATGCTGGAAGAAGGCTTCATGTTCGACGGATCGTCGATCGCCGGCTGGAAGGTGATCAACGAATCCGACATGATCCTGAAGCCGGACCTGGACGCCGTTTACCTGGACCCGTTCTCCGCGACGCCGATGCTGATCCTGATCTGCGACGTCGTCGAGCCGTCCACCGGCGAACTTTATGCCCGCGACCCGCGTTCCACCGCGAAGCGCGCCGAAGCCTATCTGCAGTCCACCGGCATTGGCGACACCGCCTATGTCGGCCCGGAAGCCGAATTCTTCGTGTTCGACAATGTGCAGTTCGAGCTGGGCTATAACACCGGCTATTACAAGCTGGACGATGTCGAACTGCCGACCAACACCGGCCGCGATTACGAAGGCGGCAACATGGGCCACCGCCCGCGTGCCAAGGGCGGCTATTTCCCGGTCGCCCCGGTGGACAGCTGCGTCGACCTGCGCGGCGAAATGGTCGCCACCATGCTGGAAATGGGCCTGCCCTGCGACAAGCACCATCATGAAGTGGCCGCCGCACAGCATGAACTGGGCCTGGAATTCGGCACGCTGGTGACCACCGCCGACCGGATGCAGATCTATAAATATGTCGTGCATCAGGTCGCCCATGCCTATGGCAAGACCGCGACGTTCATGCCCAAGCCGATCAAGGAAGACAATGGTTCGGGCATGCACACCCATTTGTCGATCTGGGACAAGGGCAACCCGCTGTTTTCCGGCAACGGCTATGCCGGCCTCAGCGATACCGCGCTTTATTTCATCGGCGGCATCATCAAGCACGCAAAGGCGGTGAATGCCTTCACCAACCCGTCGACCAACAGCTACAAGCGTCTGGTGCCGGGTTATGAAGCGCCGGTGCTGCTGGCCTATTCCAGCCGCAACCGTTCGGCCTCCTGCCGTATCCCCTATGGCACGGGCGCCAAGAGCCGCCGCGTGGAAGTGCGCTTCCCCGATGCGACCGCCAACCCCTATCTCGCCTATTCGGCGCTGCTGATGGCTGGTCTGGACGGCATCCAGAACAAGATCCATCCGGGCGAGGCGATGGACAAGAACCTGTACGACCTGCCGCCGGCGGAACTGGCCGAAGTGCCGACCGTGTGCGCATCGCTGCGTGAAGCGCTGGAATCGCTGGCCGCGTCGAAGGACGTGTTCACCAAGGGTGACGTCTTCTCTTCCGACCAGATCGACAGCTATATCGCGCTGAAGATGGAAGAAGTGGCCCGCTGGGAAATGACCCCGGCCCCGGTCGAATTCGACATGTATTATTCGGCCTGATCGCCGGACATATATTTCGGAGAAAAGGGACGCTCCGGCAGGCAACTGCCGGGGCGTTTCCATTTGGGCCGATGTGCATCGGCGGTCGATGCGCCAGCGGGCAATGCACTGGCGGTCGATGCACTGGCGGATGCGCCAACGGCCCGGCCAGCCGAAGCTGCCGGGGGACAAGGCTGATGACCGGCGCGGAGTTGCCACGTTTCATGCCCGGACTCGACGGTTTTCGGTAAGCAACAAGGGTGAAGCACGTCGAGATTTTGCGTCGCCCGGCACCCCGGCCCGCCAACGCAAGGACGGACGGACGAACCGCAAGGTTGGGCAGCAATGCCATGCGAACGTTCGGCTTTTACCGGGACGTCCGCGCCGATCACCTCCCCGAAAGGGGAACGCCTGCCCGTCGGTCTGCAGCCATGACGGACGACAAGCCCAATACAGCGGCGCGGCGGTTGTAGGACAGCGAAAAATATTGCCCATCCGGAACGGCACCGCCACGGATCAACCCCCAAAGCGGCACGGTTGGGCGTAAACCGTTACGCAGGCGCGATGAATAGCCGGAACGGGTCCACATCAGCCGTGTTAACCACAAGCCCCGATTGGGGCCTGTGACGGGAGGTATCATGAGGATCAGTTCAATTGCCCTTCTGATCGGCGGCACGATTGCTGTGTCAGCGTGCGCGAGCAAGAAGGAACCTGTCGCCCCCGCGCCGCCGGTGGGACCGGGCGCGATCATCGGTTCTGTCGCGGCGGACCGCGATGGCGACGGCATTGCCGATGGCTATTATACGGCGGACGGCATCTATCATGCCATTCAGGGGCCGCCCTGCCCGCCCCCGCCGCCGCCTCCACCGCCGTCACGCCGGGGTGAACGCGGCTGAGCGGAATCATCGGGGCGCTATCGCAAAGGTGGCGCCCCATTTATAACGCCATGATGCGTTCACCATTTTTGATGCTGTGCGGCTGCCTTGTCATGGCATCCCCCATGGCCACCGCCGCGACACCCAACCACGAAAAGCCCGCCACCGGGCAGAAGGAGACGGACCCGCTTGCCCGGCAAGTGGCAATGGCGATCCGCGCGCAGGCAAGCGGGCGGCTGAACGATTTCTATGGCGCGCGCGGCTATTGGCCGATGTGGGTGCATGATGGCGCGCTGGGCAAGGAAGCCGACAAGCTGGCCGATGCGCTGGAAAGCGCCGATCTGGATGGGCTGAACCCGCGCCGTTACAAGGCGGACCGGGTGCGCGAGGCGATTGCCCAGGCGGAAAGCGGCACGCCCGAAGCGCTGGCAAGGGCGGAACTGACGCTATCGGAAGCCTTTGCACGTTATGCGATCGACATGCGCCGCCCCGCCGGCGATGTGAAGATCACCTATCTGGACGCCGAGCTGGAGCCGAAAAAGCAGCGCGAGGACGATGTGCTGCGCGCCGCCTCCATGGCTTCATCGCTTGCCCATTATATCGGCGGCATGGAGTGGATGAGCCAGCTTTACGCCACCCGCCGCGCCGCGCTGGCCCGCTATCTGAAAGCCGGCGGCAAGGACGCGACCGAGGAGAAGCGCCTGCGCCTGAACCTGGATCGCGCAAGGCTGCTGCCCGGCCCATGGACACGGCATGTGGTGGTGGACGCCGCATCCGCACGGCTGTGGTATTATGCCGATGGCAAGCAGCAGGGCACGATGCGCGTGGTGGTGGGCGAACCGGAGACACCGACACCGATGCTGGCGGGCATGGTGCGTTATGCCACGCTCAACCCCTATTGGAATGTGCCGACCGACCTGGTGCAGAAACGGATCGCGCCCAAGGTGCTGAAAGGCGCATCGCTGAAGGCCATGGGATATGAAGCGCTTTCGGACTGGACGGCCAATGCAGCGGTGCTGGACCCCAAAACCATAGACTGGCAGGCAGTCGCCGACGGACGGGAGGAACTGCGCGTGCGGCAGTTGCCGGGCAAGACCAACGCCATGGGGCGGGTGAAGTTCATGTTCCCCAACGACCAGGGCATTTACCTGCACGATACACCCAGCCGCAGCCTGTTCACCAAGACCGCGCGCCAGTTCAGCAACGGCTGTGTGCGACTGGAAGACGCACAACGGCTTGGCCGCTGGTTCTTCGACGCGCCGCTGGCCGCCAAATCGAAAAAGCCGGAAGAACAGCGCCCGCTGCCCCAGCCGGTGCCGGTCTATCTCACCTATCTGACGGCAGCGCCGACCGAAAAGGGCGTGGGTTTTCTGGATGACGTCTATGGCCGTGACGGACTGGACGGCAGGAGCGGCAAGGATGGCAGGGACGGGAAATAAGGACCGGACACCCTTCAACGCACAAGAAAAAGGCCCCGGCGGTAACCGCCGGAGCCTGTTTCGATACCAGGATCGACGCGATGCTTAGAAAGCAGCGGTGACCGAAACGATCACGCGATCGTCGACAGTGTCGTGGTCGACATAATAGGCCGACTTCTTCACATTGGTGTCGACATAGGTGACGCCGAAGGTGAGGTTCTTGTAGGTGTAATCGGCACCCACATTGTAATCCCAATAGTCGTGACCGCTGAAGGTCAGCGAGCTGTCGCCGAACGAGCGGCCGGCATGGCCGCGCAGCGTGAACGGGGTGTTGGGAATGCCGACGCTGGCGTCGCCATAGACGTAGAAGTTGTCTTCCTTGTCGCCGGTCAGGCCGTTGCGGGTGTTGTCCTGCTTCGGCGCGTAATTGACGCCGAGCTTCAGGCTGCCGGGGCCGACTTCGCCCTTCACCGAGCCATAGACTTCATAATAGCTCAGCGAGCTGTTGGCGCCCGGATAAAGATAGCCGTAAACGCCGACATCGCCGGTGATGCCGTTGAATTCCTTGGTGAAGCCGCCATAGACGTCCAGTTCGCTGCTGTTGGCGAAATCGACGTTGGAAGCCCATGCACCGACGTAGAAGCCCGATTCATGGTTGATATTGATCGAACCCTGAACGGCGAACTTTTCGTCAGTCTGCGAAATACCGCGATAGCGATAGTCGCTGACGCCGCCAACGCTGCCCGTGATGGTGAACGCATCAGAGGGTGCGTCCTGCGCAAAGGCCGGCGCGGCAATCAGGGCGCTCGCGGCAGCAGCCAGAGCGAGCGTGATCTTCGAAACAGTCATTAAGATACCCCTTCTTCAGCACAGGTCATGAAATGTTCGACCCTGCGAAATCCATGGGATGGAGCCTCGTTTATACGCCGGGCCATTCGTTCCCATGAACGAGACAGAGAATGGTCGCACATCTTGCGCCGCACAAGGAAAAAGCGGTGGACAGGGACAATTCGCCACGCCCTGTTGCCTCTATGTCACATAAGCCGTCACATGCGTTAAAGTTGTTTTTTTTACAACATATTATTGGATTGGAATCAGGTAGATGATTTGAGCAGGCAGGCTGATCCGTGACGGTGCAGACAGAGTTTTCCGATTGAATCACGTCATGGCACGTTGCAGGACGGCAATCGCGCTGCATCGCCGCAACGTAAGGCCGGCACCGGTGAACCATGCCCGCTGTTCAGCGACAGGCGCGCCAGCCCATGCTGCCCCTTGCCGCCTGATCGAGATGGAAATGATCGTGATGGGCGGCGTTATAGCCCGGACCCAGCACGGTGGCGAACAACCGGCAGGCGCCATCATGCACATCGCGCAGAAAGGCGCTGACCGCCGCATCATCGCCGTTCCAGCCGGACGCGATGGTGATGCGCCGCCCGCCCCGCAGCCGAAAGCCGGCAATGTCGATGGCGTTGGCGGTGGCATGTTCGCTCCATCCGCCGGTGGCGCGGCCATAAAGGCGACGGCAGGCATAGCTGCCGAAATGATCGACCTGTTCGACGGGACGACCGAAATGGCGCAGCGCCGCCGGTTGCACCACATCCCATTCCCACATCGCCAGCGCCGCGGCGACCGGGCAGGAAATGCCGACCGAGGCAGGCACATAGGCCGCGATCCGTGACCCGCCGGTGAGGAAGCGCACCGCATCGTCATAGCCGCAGGACGGCCCGGCATTTCGCGGGGGAAGCGGCGTGAAGGCCACGCCGGCGCGGGTGAGCAAGGCGGTGCAGTGCGCGCTATCGCCCGACAATGCGGCAAGGCGCCGCCCGGTGGTGAGGCCGATGGGCTGGCCAAGATCGAGCCGCGCCCAGGGCATGTCTGCCGCATGGCGATGGATGACGGCGGCAAGGCCAAGCGCGCCGGCCAGCAACAGCGATATGGCAAGGATGGAAAGAAATGCGACCTTCATCCAGCAAGGACGGACGAAGGCCGATTCGGTTCAGCAGCCGAGGGTATAGCCCCTGCCCTAGAGCGGCATGGCCAGTTCGCGGCGCAGTGTGCGCGTGGCGAGGAAATAATGCACCGCTGCCCACAGATAGCCGAGGGTGGAGACGGCCATGGCGATCTTCAACCCATTGGCCGAACCGGCGGGCGTCGCATCCGTCGCGAAGAAATCGCTCAACCCGCCGATCAGCAACGGACCAAGGCCGCCGCCGAACAGCGAATAGACGACATTGGTGACGGCGGTGCTGGACGCACGCATGCGCGGATGCATCATGTTCTGGAACGCGCCGGCGGTGGGCGCGAGATAGGTATATTGGACCAGCGCCGAACAGCCGAGCAGGATGATCGCCGGCAATGCCGAATCGCGCGTGACCGCCAGCATGTAGAGCGGCGTGGTGAGCAGCAGCGAAATGCCGGGAATGAAGCCATAGAAGCGCGGATCGGTTCGGCCCATGCGATCGGCCAGCCAGCCGGCGGCAACGACGCTGACCGATGCCGGCAGGCTGGCGATCATCCCCGCCGTAATGCCCGCCTGTGCCACGCTGAAGCCGAAGCGGCGCAGCAGGAAGGCGGCGAGAAAGGCATTGAGCCCGAAGCCGACCATCGATGCGATGGTGGAGCCGAGCAGCAGATGCCAGAGCGAGCGGCGTTGCCATATCCGCTTGAGGACCGCGCTGAACGGCGGCACTTCATCTGCCTTGTCGGCCAGGTCGTCATGCTGGCCGCGCGTCGGCTCTGCCACTGTAAAGGCGATCAGCATCGCCAGAATCACGCCGGGGATGGCTGCGATCCAGAAGGCGGCGCGCCAGCCATAGAATTGGGCGATGGTGGCGCCACCCGCCGAACCCAGAAAGGCGCCGACCGGCGGGGCCAGCAACAGCACCGACATGGCGGTGGTGCGCTTTTCCTTCGGGAAATAATCGGACACGACCGAGGAGGTTGCGGGCAGGCCGACCGCTTCCCCCACGCCGACGCCGATGCGGGCGAGAATGAGCTGGCCGAAATTGCCGACCGCGCCGCACGCCGCAGTCGCCAGCGACCAGAGCAGCGTGCCGATGGCGATGAGCGGCAACCGCCGGCGCCGTTCGGCAATACGCGCCACCCACAGGCCAAGCACGACGTTGAGCACGGCAAAGGCCAGACCGGCGACGAGCCCGATCTGGAAGTCGGTAAGGGCGAATTCCTCCTTTATCGGTTCGACCAGCACCTGCATGACGATGCGATCGATAAAGCCGCAGGTGGAAATCGCCGCCAGCAAGGCAAGCGCCCAGCCCGGTGAGGTGCGCCGCAACAGCCCGCCCTGATTCATCCCCAAAACACCCTTCCCCGCAACGGCCCGTCGATCAGGGCCGGTGATTATGAAGCCGCACTTTATCGACGCTTCGGGCGGTGGCCATCCTGAAAAAGAAGACAAATCAACATTCGTTACATCTCGGGGCTTGATTTTGTTTCCATAGACAACGAATAATTTGGCGTGGACACCAAAATGAGGATGGGCTGATGGGAAAGACATATTGGGGGGCGGCCGCGATTGCGGCGGCCGCGGTGCTGGCCGCGACGCCGGCGATGGCACAGACGCAGACCGGGGTATTGGCGCCCAACGCCGCGCAGGCCGTGCCGGCGGCAAAGCCGTGGTACAAGCAGCCATGGAACGCCAGCCGCGTTCGCCCCTGCGACCGCGAATGCCTGGTTGAGATTGCCGACAGCTATTTGCGTGCGCTGGAAACCAAGGATTACAGCCGCCTGCCCTTTGCCGAGGAAGTGGCCTTTACCGAAAACACCGCGCATCTGGACATTGGCGAAGGCACATTGTGGCGCGCGGACATCAAGCCGACGAACTTCATCATCCATGTCGCGGACCCGGTGACGGGACAGATTGGCGTGCAGATCGTCTATGAAGTGGAAGGCAAGCCAGCGCTGGTCGCCATTCGCCTGAAGGTGGAACGGCGGATGATCACCGAGGTGGAACAGCTGATCGACCGCAACGTCGCCCCGCAGGCGATGGAGTTGCTGCAGACGCCGCGCCCGACATTGCTGAACGACGTGCCCGCCAAGCAGCGTTCGTCACGCGAATATCTGCTTTACGCAGCCAATTCCTATTTCGATGCGCTGACCGGCGAGGACGGCCATATCGCCCCGTTCGCGGATGAATGCGTCCGCCATGAACAAGGCTATCAGACCGTCAACAACAAGAAGCCGGGCCGGGCGTCGCCATCGCCGCAGCTGCCCGATACCTCCACCGAAATGGGGCGCACCTTCTCGCGGTTGAGCACCATGACCTGCGAACAGCAGATCAGCACCAAGATCTTCACCGGCATCAAGAAGATATGGCCGCGCCGCGCGATCATCGACGAGCAGAAAGGCCTTGTCGCCATATTCCCGCTGTTCGTGCATGACGGCACCAAGCGCAAGACCGGTGGCCCGGGCGACAACGACAAGCGTCTGGGCATGGTGCTGAACATGGTGACAATGGAAACATTCGGCATCCGCCAGGACAAGATCTGGGAGGTGGAAGCCTTCCCGTTCATCATCGTCCCCTATGGAATGGGCGACGGCTGGACGAACGCAAGAGCACGCTGAGCCGGGCAGGCGGGCGCGCGGCCATGGCCGTTGCGTCCGCCCGCCGCGATTTCGTTGCCACCGGCGACGTTAACGATACCGCCGGCTGCCGCGCATACTTGCGGCCCGACGGCTTTGCGGATAGCCCGGGGACGCCCGCGCAGTGCGCCGTTGTTCAGGATCATGCCGCGCGGACAAGGCGAAAAAGCCGCCGACCGGCGGGCTTGCCAGATCGTGTCGAAGGAAGTGCGTGCAGTGACGAAATCCCCAGCAAAGCCGAAAAGCAACCAGATCAAGAGCTTCGGCACATTCGAGACATTTCACCTGCACATGCTGGCGGCACTTTCGGAACGCTATTCCGAACAATATTATCGCAAGCTCTATGACCTGAACCTGCCCGAATGCCGGGTGGTGGGCATTGTCGGCGGACAGGGCACCATCACCTTCAAACGGGTGTGCCAATATGCAAGCCTTGAAAAAAGCTATGCCAGCCGCGTCATCAACCGGCTGGCCGACCGCGGCTTCATCGCCAAGGTGGACAATCCGCAGGACCAGCGTTCGATCATCCTTGAGTTGACCGCAACCGGGCGCAAGCTGCACGACGAGCTTTACCGTTCGACACAGGCGGTGAACAATGAACTGCTTTCCGTGCTGAACCAGGAACAGCGGCGCGAATTCATGGGTTATCTGCTGCTGCTGGCCGATAATGCCCGCGACCTGACCGAGCGCGGCACCGTGCCCAATGAAAATGGTGCGGACGAACGGGAAGAAACCGCACCGTCGCCCCCCGCCTTTTCAGCGACACCGGGCGCGGTGGTGCCGCTGGACACGATCGGTGGTGCCGCTGGACACGATGCTGGCCGAACAGCTTTACCAGTCACTGGGACAGGTACTGGGCCGCACGGGGGAACGGCAGGGCGATTGATGCCCAAAGCCGGCGCCCAGGACGGGACCGGCAACGGGAACCGGGGCGCCAAATGGCGGTGTGACGGCGACGGATAGCGGGGTAGCGGGACAGCGGCAACGGTTCGAAACGACAGGGCGCGGACGGCGGTGCAGAGACCTGCCGCCCATGCCTCCCCCCAAGCGGAAAAGCCGGGCCCGATGCGGCCGTTCAGTCCGCGCTTTCAAGGCTCCTCATCGTTTCGGCCCTTTTATCGGGCATGGCACGCGCCGCCTGCACGCCGGGCCGCGCATCCATGCGGTGCAGCCAGTCCACCGCGCGCGGAGAACGCTGTTCGTTCATGATGTCGGGCAGGATGCGGAACACGCCCGCCGCCATGGGATAGACATTGACATCGGCCAGCGAAAAGCTGCCGCCGGCAAGCCATGGCCCATCGGCCAGCGCCGCCTCCATCCTGTCCACCGTCACACCCAGTTTGCGGCGGGATTCGGCAAGCTGTTCCTCGCTATAGGATTCGCCACCGATGGTGGCCCATTTGTCGCGTGCTTCCTTCAGCGGAATACGTTCCAGCAGCCGTTCGAACTTCTCCTTCGGGATGTTGCGCGCGAAATGCCGGCCGCCATGCGCGCCGATCATCGTCAGGGCCGGGCAGAGATGTTCGTCGACATGCTTGGTCCATATCCGCATCCGGGCGCGTTCCACCGGATCGGCCGGGCGCAGCGAATTTTCGGGAAAAGCATCTTCCAGATATTCGTTGATGACCGTCGATTCGACGATCACCGCGCCATTATGCACCAGTGCCGGCACCTGCCCATTGGGGTTTATCGCCAGGAACACCGGTTCATATTGTTCGAACAATTGCAGATTGACGTAATGGCTGACGAAATCGAGCTGCTTTTCCTTCAGGCAAAGCAGAACCTTCATCGTATTTGCCATGGGTTCGGCATGGTATAGCTCAAGCATCGGCAATCCTCCCCTTTTCACGGGGAAACTGCCTTAACCCGTTGCCAAAGTAAACGAGTTTGTTGTCTATTTATACATTATCTTTGCGTGGAGGCGAAGGCCGTCGCGGTCAATAGCGGCGGTGCCCCCAGTTATAGCGTTCGGAAGAGAACATCAGCTGCGCATCGGCATTTTCGCCAAGCGGCACATCGGCCGCGCCATAGATGCCGCGCGCACCGCCGGTGCCGACCATCATCCCCATTTCGCCATGGATCTGCCGGCGTGGCGCCGACAGGGGCGTTTCCTCATAAAGCGAGCTATCGGACAGGTCACCCAAAGCCTGACCGCCATCCACCTTCTGCGCCTGTGCCTTTGCGAAATCAGGGTCGCGCGCCAGCGCATCGGCAAGGGTGACGGTTTCGGCCGATGCCGGCGATACAAGCCCCGCAGCCGCGACAAGGCCAGTGCCGGCAACAAGCGCATGGACGAGAAAATGGGGGACAAGACGCATCGCAACCTCTTTCATGCAGCGGCCATGCCGAAAGCCGGCCCGCGCAATAGCTGTTCCCCTGTGCCGCACCTTATAATGCGGACGGCAGGGTGCCGTCGAGCCAAATCGCGCGCGGGGCACCGCGATGCCATCAAGCCCAAAAACAATGGGCGCGGCCCGAAGGCCACGCCCAGCGTCCCGGGGAAGGGGGCTGCCCGGGATCAGAAGCTGGCGCGAACCGACAGGCGGAAATCGCGCCCCGCAAGCGGTGCATAATCCTTCAGATAGGATGCATGACGCCGCGCGTTGACATCGAAGATATTGTTGGCCGACAGCACGACGCTGACGCCATTGTCCCTGCCCCATGGCCGGAAGGCGATGGAGCTGTTGACCATGGTGTAGCCATTGGTGCGGGTTTCATAGGCGGCGGTACGATCCTGATCGTCCACCCATTCCACCTCGACACGGCCGTCGACCTTGTCGCTTTGCGCTTCCAGCCCGCCCAGCAGGCGCAGCGGCGGAATGCGCGGCGCCGGCCCGATGGAGCGGACCTGCGCATGGACATAATCTGCCACGCCATCGGCAACCAGCTTGACCTCGCCAAGCGTTGCAAGCGTCAGTGACCCATCGATTTCAAAGCCATAATAGGTGGCCTTGCCCTGATGGGTTTCATAGACCGGCAGATCATCTTCAATCTCGCCGTTCTGGACATCATAGATAAAGTTGGAGAAGCGGTTGTAGAAGGCCGACACCTCGACATGATAGCCTTCGCCGCTGCCACGCAGCACGCCTTCAAGCCCCCAGGACTTTTCCATCCTCAGATTGGTATCGCCGATCTGATAGGCTTCGGTGCCGGCATGGGGACCATTGGCGAAAAGCTCCTCCGCCGTGGGCGCACGCTCTGTGCGCGACACATTCGCGCCCAGCCGCCAGCCGGTCGCCAGCTCATAGGAAGCGCCGGCCGAGGCCGACACCGCATTGAAATGACGATCGGCGCCGATCGCATCGGCGGCAAGCGTGCTATATTCGTAACGGGCGCCGGCTTCGGCCTTCAACCGGCCGAAATCGAAGGTCTGCAGCGTGAACACGCCATATTGCTGCGTCTCGTTCTTGGGCAGAAATGCCTCTTCGCCCTGCACGTCGAAATCGCGGATCATCAACTGGCCGCCGGTGACGCCGCTCCACACGCCATGCTTTGCCTGGGTGAGTTCAAGCCGCCCTTCGACACCGTCATTATAAAAGGCGGTGCCGATGGAGCCGTCTTCCTCAAGCTCGTAATGGCGGTAATGGGCATAGCCGGCGCGCACGCTGATCTTGTCGATCACGCTGCCATTGGCATCCACCTCCCCGCGTGCATCGAGGCGGGTCTGCTTCAGATCGATGACCGGCGATTCAGCCTCCACCGCCGGATCGAGCGACAGGCGCGAGGGCACGCCATACATGCTGTCGTAATGGCTGACCGAAAAGCCGAGGTTGCCGGTTTCGGTGATGACCGACGCACCGGCCGCGACCTGCCAGGTCTTGCTCTGGGTGTTTTCAATCTTGCCGTCGAGATCGGCCAGATCCTCGATCTCGGCGATGCCGCTGGCGATCGCCTGTTCCCGAAGCGGTTTGGACAGCACATGGCCACCGATGGAGACGTCGCCGGTCTTCAGATAGCTGCCATCGGCATGAAGGACGATCTTGCCGTTCACCGGCGCATCGACGCTGCCACCGATCGAGCGTTCATTCGCCGCCGAGCCGAGCGTGCCGGTCATGTCGACATGCACCGGCTCGTCCGGCACTTCACGCGGAATGCGCTTGTCGATCACATTGACGACACCGCCGATGGCCGAAGAGCCGTAAAGCAGCGACGACGGACCACGAAGCACCTCCACCCGTTCGGCGGTGAGCGGATTGATGACCACCGCATGATCGACGCTGGTGTTCGACGCGTCGATGGAGCCGATGCCGTCGGTCAGCACGCGAATGCGATCACCCTGAAAGCCGCGCAGCACCGGCCGCGACACATTGGGACCGAAAGAGGTGGACGACACACCCGGCTGATGGGCCAGCATGTCGCCAATGGTCGGCCGCAATTCGCGCGTCAGATCCGTGCCCTGAAGCACCGACACGCCGGAAAGGATTTCCGACACCGGCCGCTGCAATGCGGTAACGACGATTTCAGGCGAAACCGGGGTGTGGTAGCCATCAGTGCCGTCGCCCCCCGTCGGGGTAGCCGCCGGCGCGGCGATGGCCCCCTGCGTGCCGACCAGCGCGAGAACACTTGCCGAAAGCAAACAAAACCTGACCATCGCAGTTTCCCTTTTAATATTATATCATTACATCACAGGCGCATGGCAACGCCCGCGCCGCCCGGCAATGGGTGCTACACAAATCAGGTTGATGTTACAAGATAACATAACGATCAGCCCGAAAAATTATTGCGCGGCAGCATTGCTGGAAGGTGATCCGCTCCCCCGCTGTGGACCACCTTCCACCCGATAGAATAGGTGGGTGAAAAATGTCCTCAACCGCTTTCTCGCGCACCGCTGATGCATCGAACAGGCGGGCACGGGCGTTGGGTGGAAGAATGAAGCGGAGAGGGAGCGTTTCTTGACCATCGACGACAGCCGCGAGCGCGACCGGGATGGCGATAACCGCGGGCGCGACGCCGCCGGCCCGACGGCCATCCCGCGACGCGGATGGCGCGACATATTGATAAGGGTGTGGCGCGAAAGCAGCGCCGACAATATCGGGCTGGTCGCGGCGGGCGTCGCCTTTTACGCCTTTCTGGCGCTGGTGCCGCTGCTGGCGGCCTTTGTCATGATCTATGGCCTTGTCGCCGACCCGACGACGGTGATGAAACATATCGTCGTGCTGTTCACCATCATGCCGGCCGATGCGGCCAGGCTGATCAGCGAACAGATGATCAACGTCACCCAACAGGCGCAGGGGAAAACCGGATTTGGCGCGCTGCTGGCGCTTGGCCTGTCCATCTATGGCGCGATGCGGGGCGCCAGCGCGATCGTCACCGCGCTGAACATCGCCTATGACGAGGAGGAAAAGCGCGGGATCGTAACGTTGACGCTGCTGGCGCTGGCGATCACCATCATCGCGATCATCGTTTCGGTGATCGCCGCGCTCGCCATTTCGGCGCTCGCGCTGCTGGAGCGGTTGATGCCCGGTGCGCCACACTGGATCATCGTCCTGATCCGCACCGCCTTCTGGTGCCTGGCGGCGCTGGCGGCGAGCAGCGCGATCGCCGCCGTCTATCGCTATGCCCCCAACCGGCGCAAGGCGCAGTGGCGCTGGCTGACGCCGGGATCGGTGCTGGCGACGCTGGCATGGCTGGCAACGGCGCTGGGCTTTGGCTTCTATACGGCCAATATGGCGCATTACAACGCCACCTATGGCGCGCTGGGCAGCGTGGTGGCGCTGCTGATGTGGCTGTATCTTTCAGCCTATGTGCTGCTGTTGGGCGCCGAACTCAATTCCGAACTGGAACATCAGACAGCGGTGGACACCACCGCCGGCCAGCCGCGGCCGATGGGTCTGCGCGGCGCCTATGTCGCCGATACGCTGGGGGAAACACCCTGATCGACCGGCCGGCGCCAACGCTCAGTTGCCGGCCCCCTCCTCCCCGGTCATCACCGTCAGCCGGCTGCCCGTGCCGCCGGCGCGCAACGAGTCGGTGGTGACGACGACAGTCGTGCCGGGCTGGAGAATGGCGGCAAGCGGCGCGCGGAAGGATTCGGCCATGTGCAGCCTGTCCCGCTCCTCCGGCGTGACTTCGCGCGCCATGGATTCGGGCTGGCCCGGCAGCGGCAATTGCAGCCAGTGAAAGCCGGTGTCGTCCACCGCACGAAGGGTATAGGCGCTGGTGCCCGGCACATCGCCCTTGATGGTGACGGGCGCGGCGCCGATCTCGCGCCCGTTGCGCAACACCACCAGCCGCCTGTCGGCCGCGCTGATCAGGATCGACACCGGCCCTTCGGGCGCAAGCTCCGGCCGCCAATATGTCCCCTGCCCGCGATCATCGCCCAGGCCATCGCCCGAGACCGCAGCCTTCGTCAGCACGGCGGGCGTGGGCGCGACGCGCGGCACCGCCGCTTCATCGGTGATGACGACGGTGAGGCCCAGCTTCGTCGCGCCGTAGAGCTGGCGAGCAAAGGCCATGGGCAGGCGGATGCAGCCATGCGAGGCCGGATAGCCCGGCAGATTGCCCGCGTGCATGGCGATGCCATCCCATGTCAGGCGCTGCATATAGGGCATGGGCGCGGCGTTATAGAGGTTGGATTTATGATCCACATCCTTTTGCAGGATGGTGAACACGCCGGTGGGCGTGGCATGGCCTTCCTTACCGGTAGAAGCAGTGGAAATGCCGATGAGCACGCCGTTGCGATAGACATAGGCGCGCTGCGTCTGAAGGCTGACGATGATCATCACCGGCCCTTGCGGCGACACTTCCGGTGCCCAGATGAACTGGCCGGGTTTCAGCGCGGCGATCTGATCCTCTATCCGTCCATCGCCAAGCGCGGCCTGCACCGCTTCCCCCGCCGCCAGCGCCGGGCCGGCAAGCAGCGACGCCCCGGCAAACGCGATCATGCCGCAAATGCCGCGCCGGTTGGCCATGATCATCACGCATTCCCCTTTCTGGTCCAATGGCATGATCCTAGCGCCGGATGGGCCGCTTCTCCAAGAGGGTCGCATGGCGGCAAGGGCCGGCCAGCTATGGAGATCGCGCGGCGGATGCACTAGGAACCGGCGGCGGCGACACAACAGGCAGGCAGGCGCATGACCGACACGATCAAGCTGGACGAAAGCTGGAAGCAGCCGCTGGCCGGCGAATTCGCCCAGCCCTACATGCAGGCGCTGAAATCCTTCCTTGTCGAGGAAAAGGCCAATGGAAAGCGCATCTTCCCCAGGGGCAGCGAGTATTTCCGCGCGCTGGACCTGACGCCGCTGGACAAGGTGAAGGTGGTGATATTGGGGCAGGACCCCTATCATGGCGAAGGACAGGCGCATGGCCTGTGCTTCAGCGTCAGATCGGGCGTGCGGGTGCCGCCGTCGCTGGTCAACATCTTTGCCGAGCTGGAACGCGACCTGGGCGTTAGGCGGCCGGGCCACGGCTTTCTGGAACATTGGGCACGGCAGGGCGTGCTGCTGCTGAACAGCGTGCTGACAGTGGAAATGGGCCGCGCCGCATCACATCAGGGACGCGGCTGGGAAAAATTCACCGACGCGGTGATCCGGCTGGTCAACCAACAGGCCGATCCGGTGGTGTTCATGCTGTGGGGCGCCTATGCCCAGCGCAAGGCGGGCTTTGTCGACACATCGCGTCATCTGGTGCTGAAAGCGGCGCACCCGTCGCCGCTGTCCGCGCACAATGGCTTCAACGGCTGCCGCCATTTTTCGCAGGCCAACCGCTTTCTGGAAGAGCATGGCCGCACGCCGGTGGACTGGGCGCTGCCCGAAACCGCGTGACGGCGGGCAGAGCGCCCTCCCCCCCGCGGTCAGTGCGCCGTCTCCCCCGGATCGGCAAAGCGATAGCCATAGCCGCGCACCGTCTGGATCGGCCCGCCATCCGACTGCCAGTTGAGCTTGGCGCGGATGCGCTTGATATAGACATCGACCACATTGGTCATCGGATCGGCGTCATAGCCCCAGATCTTGTTGAGGATGCGCGAGCGGCTGAGCACCTTGCCGGGTGAGCTGGCGAAGAGTTCGAGAAGCTGGAACTCGCGCGCCGTGAAATCGACCAGCTCGCCATGCCGGCTGATCGTCTTGGCGTCGCGATCGATGACGATGCCGGCAATTTCGATACGGCTGTTCACCTCCGCCGCCTGACCGCGCGCACGGCGGATCAGCGCATCGACGCGGGCGGTAAGCTCGTCGAAATCAAAGGGCTTCACCAGATAATCATCGGCGCCGCCACGCAGACATTCGACCTTGTCGACCACCGAATCGAGCGCGGTGAGCATCAGCACCGGCGTCAGCTTTCCATCCGCGCGCAGCTTGCGGCACAGATCCTTGCCTGAAAAGCCGGGCAGCATGACGTCGAGGATCAGCAGATCGAAATCCTGCGACACGGCGCGGGCATAGCCTTCCGGCCCGGTTGCGGCGACGGCGACCTTATGCCCTTCCGCCTCCAGCCCGCGCGTCAGAAAGCGGCTGACCCGCTCAACATCCTCCACCACCAGAAGATCGGGCATGATCTTTCTCCTCTCCCCCATTGTCCGGCTGTGCCGCCGGCATGTTCAACGATATCCGCAAACCGCCGCGCGGCAAGTTGGCGATGCGGACACGGCCGCCCTGCGCCTCCACCAGCGCACGCACGATGGTGAGGCCAAGGCCCGCCCCTTCCGCACCGCTGTTGCCGCGCCGGAAGCGTTGCAGAAGCTGGTCGACGGCGGCCGGATCGACGCCGGGGCCATTGTCATCCACCATGATTTCCACCCCGCCGGCAACGGCATGGGCAGTGATGGCGATGGCGACACCGCGCTGGGTGTGACGCAAGGCATTGTCGATCAACGCGCCGATGATCTGACGAAACCGCATCCTGTCGCCATGGATGAACAGCGGCGCGGACGGCACAAGCGCGATGGTTGCACCGAGTTCGCTGGTCACCGCCTCGAAATCCTCCACGATGCGCGCGAGGAGCGCCGACACGTCCAGCGATTCCAGATGCATGTCCAGCCCATCCGCCTCTGCCCGGGCGATGAGGAAAAGATCATGCACCAGCCGGTTGAGATCACGCGTCTGGCCAAGGATTCGTTCGAACGCGCCGATCGGATCACCCGATGCGCTGTCGATATTGCGCAATGCCACCTGCGCTTCCCCCTGAATGATGGTGAGGGGGGTACGCAGTTCATGGCTGACCTCTGCAAAGAAGATGCGTCGCCGCTGATCTTCCGCCGCAAGCGCGGCATGGGCCTGTTCCAGATCCACCGTGCGTTCGGCCACCGCCTGTTCAAGATCGGTCGCCACCGTCTGCAGCGCATTCTGCTGCTGGTGCAGCTGTTCGGCCATGGCATTGAACGCATCGGCAAGATGGGTCAGTTCGTCATCGCCGCGCATGTCGATATGATGCAGCGTGCGGCCGGTGCCGAACGCGCGCACCCCTTCTTCCAGCCGCTTCAGGCCCGGCCCCAGCCGCATGATCACCAGCAGCAGCACAATGCCCGACAAAAGCAGCGCCAGCCCCATGCCGACCAGCGCGACAGGCACCGCCGCGCGTTGCAGCCGCTGGGCGCGCAGCGTGGCGTCGCGCATTTCCCCGTCGCCCCTGGTGATTTCGCTGGTGACGATGGCGACAAGCGTGAAATAGGGAGCGGACAGCCGATCTATTTCCTGCAATGCCGCGATCGAGCCGGACTGGCGCCACATCTGGTCGACCTGGCCGACGATACGCCCGCCCCTGGAAAACAGCGCGAGCACCGCCATGCCCTGGCGATGGACCTGCTGCTGCACCCGCGCGTCCCGCCCGGTGCGAACAGGCAGGTTTTCGGCATCGCGCAGTGCCGCGACGAAGTTGGCGCGCTGATGACGCAGGTTGACCGTGGTTTCGACATTGGGCACCCGCACCGCCGCATAGGTGGCGCGCTGGAAACTGTCTGCCGCCAGTTGCAGCCGCGAAAAGGTGCGCATCCGCTGCTGGCTGATCTGCGCCGCGCCGACCGCCTGGCTGGCCGTGCGCGACGTCTGGATGAGAACCGCCGTCATCACCCCCATGAGCAGCAGGCTGCCGGCGGCGGCAACGGCAAGCCGCCCCCTGAGCGTGAGCAGGCGTCGCAACGGATGGCGGCCGATGCGCCTTGCACTGGTCCGGGCGTTCATCATCATCCTCGTCCAACAGCGCATGTCTTGGCGGCGATCCTTTTGCGGAGCAATTGCCCCCGTCATCGTCGATGAACAGGAAAAAGCGGCGTCTGAAACAATAGTTTCAATTAAATATCAGTATCTTGATCTTTTCCTTACCCCTTCCTGTTCATCCAGAATTAATCAATGCGACAGCCGCTGTTCATCCGCTGCACAGCGCATCGTCATCGACCGCGTCCGATGTTGCAAGCAACAGCAAAGCGCCGCACCGGCGCCAAGACAATGATCGGGCACCGACCCGAACAGGGGAGAATGTCGAATGGACAGCAAGAAGAGGATTCCGCACGCCCGCCATATGGCAGGTGCGGGGATCGGCCGGGGGCTGGTGCTTTCCGGCCTGTCGCTGATGGCGCTGACGCTGGCCGATGCGGGATTGCACCATGCGCTGGCGCAGGATGCGGCGGCAACATCGCCGGACCTGCCCAACCCGGCACCGACATCGCCAAACCCGGCCCCGGCCGACGGCGGCGACCGGCTGCAGGAAATCGTCGTCACCGGATCGCGCATCGCCCGGCGCGACTATACCGCCGACAGCCCGATCGTCACCGTCGGCCAGCAATATCTGGATGCGCAGGCCGGCGGAACGGTGGGCATCAAGCTGCAACAGCTGCCGCAATTCACCCCCGGCGCCAATGAGCTGACCGGCAGCGGCCAGCCGACCGGCCGCGCGACGGTGGACCTGCGCGGCCTTGGCGCCAACCGCACGCTGGTGCTTGCCGACGGCCGCCGGTTGCAGCCGTCCACCTCCGATGTCGTCGTCGACCTGAACACCATTCCTTCCGCGCTGATCGAGAATATCGAGGTGATCACCGGCGGCGCATCGGCCATTTATGGCTCGGACGCGATCGCCGGCGTCGTCAACCTGAAGCTGAAGAAGGATTTTCAGGGCCTTGAGCTGAACGGCCAATATAACATCACCGAATTGGGCGACGGCCAGGAATATACGCTGGACGGGCTTGTCGGCACCAATTTCGCCGATAATCGCGGCAACATCGTCTTCAGCATGGGCTATCTGGATCGCGGCAGCGCCTATTTCCGCAAACGCGATTTCTATCGGCAGGCTTTTGCCCAGGGTGCGCCGCCCTGGGGATCGGATCTGCTGCCGCAGGGCAATTTCATTCCCGATGGGTCGAACCTGCCGTCACAGGCAACGGTGGATGCGGTGTTCGCCGGCTATGGCTATGCCCCCGGCACGGTGGCGAACAGCAATGCGCTGAGCTTCAACGGCAATGGATCGCTGTTTTCGCAATATGGCGCCTATAATTACACCGGCGCCTATAATGATTCCTATGTGCTGTCGCCGTTCAGCAATTCAGTGGCCTATAACCTTGGCACATTGCAGCTGCTGACCGCGCCGACCAAGCGCGTCAACGCCTTCACCCACGCCGAATATGAGCTGACCGACAACATCACCGCCTATGGCCAGGCGATGTTCACCAGCTATCGTTCGATCACCAATTATGGCGCGGGGTTGCAGACACAGGGCACCACCGCCGTGGTGCCGGTGGACAATGCGTTCATCCCCGCCGACCTTCAGACACTGCTCGCCTCCCGCGCGGACCCGGACGCGCCGTTCAGCATGCACAAGCTGTGGACGCAGACCGGATCGTCCATCACCAAATATGAAAACACCGTGTTCCAGGTGATGGCCGGGCTGAAGGGCAAGTTCGGATCGTCGGACTGGAGCTGGGACATCTATGGTTCGCATGGCGAAACCAAGATCGAACAATCGCAGAAATCGGGCGGCGCCAGCTTCTCGCGCATCCAGCAGCTGCTGACCTCGCGCTCCGTCACGGGGACGGACGGGTCGCTGGTCAACGTGCCCGCCTATATCGCGGCCAGCGGCGGCGGCAACAGCCTGATCCCCAATCCCGCCTATGCCACGGCGGTGAACGACGGCGGACGCAGCGTGGCCGCTGCCGATGGCTCCATCCCCTGCCCCGACGGCTTGAACCTGTTCAGCGACGCGCCGCTGTCGGCAAGCTGCGCCGCCTATCTGCAGATCCACCCCAATAATGTGACGCGGCTGAAGCAGGATGTGATCGAAGGCACCATCCAGGGCGGCGTGTTCGACCTGCCGGCGGGAAGGGTGCAGGTGGCGATCGGCGGCAGCTATCGCCGCAACAGCTACAGCTATTCGCCGGACCCGGCGGCAACCGACCTTGTCGGCAGCTTCCTCGCCCTGCCGGTCAACGGCTCCACCGACGTCAAGGAAGGCTATATCGAAGCGCTGGTGCCGGTCATCCGCGACAAGCCGTTCTTCCGTTCGGTCGACCTCGACCTTGCCTATCGCTATTCCAAATATCCATCAGGCGGGGTGAACACCTACAAGGCCAGCGTCGACTGGGCGGTGGACGACAGCTTCCGCCTGCGCGGCGGCTATCAGCGCGCCATCCGCGCGCCCAACGTCATCGAATATTACAATCCGGCAGTGCCGACGGCGGCGCTGCTGGGCCAGGAGGACCCGTGCAATTTCGACAGCGCGGCCCGCACCGGTGCCAATGGCGCGCAGGTGCGCGACCTGTGCCTTGCGCAGGGCGTGCCGGCCAGCATCATCGACAGCTATAAATCCACCTTTGCCGGCACACAGGCGGTACAGCAGGGCAATCTGGACCTGAAACCGGAAAAGGCCGACACCTACACCGCCGGCTTTGCATGGAAGCCCAGCTTCGGCAGCCCGTTGTTCGAGCGTTTTTCAACCTCCGTCGATTATTATCGCATCAATCTGACGGGCGCGATCAGCACGCTTTCGGCCGACATCGTGTTTTCACGCTGCTTCAACCAGAATGGCGAAAATCCTGGCTACGACCAGTCGAACAGCTATTGCCAGAGCATCCTGCGCAACAGCGCGGCGGGCACGCCCGACCAGGTGCTGACGCCCTATTTCAACCTGGGCGGGCTTCGCACCAGCGGCATCGACTTCCAGCTTGACTGGGGCTTCGGGCTGGGCGCTGTCGGCCTGGACGACAAATATGGCGCGCTGGACCTGAACGTTGTCGTCAACCGGCTGATCGATTTCAAGGTGCAGGCAAGCCCCGGCGCCGAATGGGTCGATTACATCGGCACCCAGGGCTATGGCGCGACCGGCAACAATGGCGCGCATCCGCGCTGGAAGGCGAACACCAGCCTGAGCTGGTCGCTGGACGGCAAGATGCTGGGCCTGCGCTGGTATTATGTCGGCCCGATGGAGGACATTTACGGTGGCCCCGGCCTGAACGGCTACAGCCGGTTCGACCTGTTCGCATCGGCACAGCTGAACGACGTGCTGCAACTTTCGGCGGGCATCAACAATCTGTTCGACAAGGACCCGCTGAAAACCTTTGGCGGCCTGCCCGGCAACACGGATTCGGGCACCTATGACCCGCTGGGCCGCCGCTATTACCTCGCGATCAAGGCGAAGTTCTGATGACCATGCACAATCCTCGTCGTGGCGGCCGCCCCCTGGCACGCCATCTTGCCACCACCATGGCTGCACTGACGGCCATGGCTGCCGGTTCCTCCCTGGCGGCAGGGCCTGCGATTGCAGCACCTGCCGCGTCTTTTCAGGGACAATGCGACCGCGCCTGCCTGAAGGCGGCGATGGATGGCTATCTGGCCGCCCTCGCCTCCCACGACCGGAGCGGTCTGCCGCTTGCCGCCAATGTCCGTTACACCGAAAACGGACAGGCGCTGGCGATTGGCGACGGGCTGTGGGGCACCGCCACCGGCGTCGGCCGCTATCGGCACGATTTTGCCGACCCGGTGACCGGGCAGGCCGCCGCCTTCACCGTGGTTGAGGAAAAGGCCCATAAATCCATATTGACCGTGCGGCTGAAGGTGGAAAAGGGCCGGATCAGCGAGATCGAGACCATCGTGTCGCGCGCGCCGCTGGGTGGTGGCGAGGCGTTGAGCGACGGGCCGCAGCGGCTTGAAGCGATGGGCGGGCCAGAGCCGATCTGGAGCGAGACGGTGCCGGCCGGCGAAAGGATGAGCCGGGCCGAGCTGCAACGGATCGCCAATGCCTATTTCGCCGGGCTGGAGCGCAACGACGGCCATGGCTTCTACCCCTTTGCCGATGACTGCGACCGGCTGGAAAACGGTTATCGCACCACCAACCAGACCGAGCATCCGAAACTGCCCGGCATGAAGGAGGGCGAACAGCCCTTTGCCTATGAATTGATGGCCAAGGGCTGCAAGGCGCAGTTCCAGATGGGCTATTACCGCTTCCTCGACCGTATTCGCGACCGACGCTTCCCGCTGATCGACGAAGAGCGCGGCGTGGTGTTCAGCTTCGTCTTCTTCGATCACAGCGGCACCATACCCACGGTGACGCTGACCGACGGGCGCACCGTGCCGACCGGGCTGGACCAGCCGTTCACCTGGGAATTGGGCGAGGCGTTCAAGATCACTCGGTCCCAGATCCGCAGGATCGAAGCAGCGATGACCCAGGCCCCCTATGGCATGGGGCCGAACTGGCCCGCGCCGGGCAAATAACACAAGCAGGAGAACAGGGGATGCAAGGCAAAAGCCACAGCAAAGGCCATGGCGCGCGCCGGGCCATGGGGGCGGTGCTGCTTGCCGGTATCGCGGCTTTCAACGCGCCGGCGCTGGCGGCGCAGGGCTGCGACCGCGCCTGCCTGTCGGGCAAGGTGGACAGCTATCTGACGGCGATGGTGGCGCATGACCCCGCCCGCGCGCCCTTTGCCAGCGATGTGAAGTTCACCGAAAACACATCGGCCATCGATCTGCACAACGGTCTGTGGGCGACGGCAACGGGGGTGGACCCCTATCGCATCCTTGTCCTCGACCCGCAGAGCGCGCAGGCCGCCTATGTGGGCGTGGTGCGCGAACATGGCCGCCCGGTGCTGCTGGCGCTGCGGCTGAAGGTGGACGACGGGCGGATCAGCGAGGCGGAAAGCGTCGTCGCCCGCGATGTGAAGAACTTCAGGAATCTGAAGACGCCGCGCCAGCCGATGGTGAGCCCGCTGGCCCCCGACCAGCGCGTGCCGCGTGCGCAGATGATTGCCGCGGCCAACGCCTATTTCGACGGAATCGAACAGGGCAACGGCAACATCGTGCCGTTCGACGCGGACTGCAACCGCCTGGAAAACGGCCTGCAGACCACCAACAACCCGCATCTGATGGAAGATATGGCGGCGGGTGATGCCGCTGCCCCGTCCGCCCCCGGCGCAGTGCCGGCAAGCGATTCAAAGCCTGCCGACAACGCCGGATCGGGCAATGGCTCCGGCAGCGGACTGATGGGCATGGGCTGCCGCGACCAGTTCAACAGCGGCATCTTCGGCTTCATCAGCCGCATCGACCAGCGCAGGGGCTTTGTGGTGGATGAACAGACCGGCGTGGTGTTCGGCTTCTTCATGTTCAACCATCGCGGGCTGACGACCACCGCGACGCTGAAGGACGGCACGACCATGCCGGCGCCCTTTGGCGGCACGCCCTGGAATATGCAGATGGCCGAGCTGTTCAAGCTGCGCGGCGGCAAAATCTGGCAGGTCGAGGCAATCGGCGCGGCGCTGCCCTATGGCGCGAAATCAGGATGGGAGCAGGGTCAATGACCAGAATCGCAATGGCAATGGCCGCATTGCTGATGGGCGCGGCAATGCCCATGGCGGCACAGGCGGCGCAACCGGCGGCGGCAAGCGCCACGACCTGTAACGAGACCTGTCTTGAAGGGGTGATGACCCGCTATCTGGACGCGCTGGGCAGGCGCGATCCCAAGGCAGCGCCCTTCGCGGCCAATGCGCGAACAACGGAAAATGAGCAGCTGGTGGCACCGGGCGACGGCCTGTGGGGCACGATCGGCGGCTATAGCGGCTATCGCCATGTCTTTGCCGACCCCAGGACCGGCGAAGTGGCGGCCTTTGTCGCCATCGAGGAACAGGGTTCGCCCGCATTGCTGACAGTGCGGCTGAAGGTGGCGGGCCAGCGGATCACCCAGGCGGAAATGCTGGTGGCGCGCAGCCAGGGGCCGGGATCGTTCCTGAACACCAAATTGGGTGCGGTGAAGCCGATCTTCCTTGAAAAGCTGCCGGCCGACAAAAGACTGTCGCGTGAGGAGCTGATCCGCCGCACCAACCTGTATTTCGATGCGATCGTGAAGGGCAATGGCAATATCGCGCCGTTCCATGCGCTGTGCAACCGCACCGAAAACGGCATTCAGACGACGAACAACCCCGATCTTCAGGTGCCCGGCGCATCGAAGGACCAGCCTTCGAACCCGGCGGGCTGCCGCGACCAGATCAGCAGCGGCATCTTCAGCTACATCACCGAAGTGAATCCGCGCCGTTACCTGCTGGTGGACGAAAGCCGCGGGCTGGTGTTCGGCATGTTCATGTTCCGCCATGCCGGGCGGGTGACATCGGTGAACGTGCCCGGACGGGGCGAGGTGAAGATGTTCCCCGCTGCCATGAAGCCGTTCAACGTCGAGGTTTCCGAACTGTTCAAGATCGACGACGGCCAGATCCGCGAGATCGAGGCGGTGATGGTGGAGCTGCCCTATCGCACGCCGAGCGCCTGGGCGGGACAGGAGAAGAAGTGATGAAGCCGCTGAACCTGCTTGCCGCGACACTGGCGCTGGGCATGGCCGCCGCAGCGCCGGCACAGGCCGCCTGCGACCGCACATGCCTGAACAATGTGGCCAACAGCTATCTGACCGCGCTGGCGGCGCGTTCACCCCGATCCATGCCGCAGGCGGCCAATGTGCGCTTCACCGAGAATGGCCAGACGCTGAAGCTGGGCGATGCCTTATGGGCGACGGCGCAGGGGCTTGGCGATTACAGGATGATCGTGCCTGACCCCGCGAAGGAGGAGGTGGGCCTGTTCGCCGTGGTGCAGGAAGCCGGCCAGCCCGCATTGCTTGCCGCGCGGCTGAAGGCGCATGACGGCAAGATCAGCGAGATCGAGACGGTGGTGTCGCGCAAGGACCCCGGCGGCATGGGGAAACCGGAAAATGCCCATGTGCGCCCCGCCTTCGTCACCCCGCTGGCGCCCGGTCATGCCGTGCCGCGCGCGCAGATGATTGCCGCCGCCAATTCCTATTTCGAAGGGCTGGCCCATGCGACGGACAGGCTGACGCCGTTCGACCCGTCGTGCATGCGCATTGAAAACGGCGTGCAGACCACCGGCACCAGCACCATGGGCAAGGGTATTCCGGAAATGGGCTGCAAGGACCAGTTCGCCACCGGATTTTCGAAGTTCATCACCGATTTCCGCGAACGCCGCTATCTGGTGGATGAAAAGACCGGCGTGGTGATGGCGATGCTGTTCTTCGACCATGCCGGAACGGTGCCCGAAGTGCGGCTGGCCGACGGCAGCATCATGAAGGTGCCGCCGCCGTTCAACCGGCCGTTCACATTCCAGATCTTCGAGCTTTTCAAGATCGACAGCGGCCGCATCCATGAAGTGGAAGCGATATTGAACACCGTGCCTTATGGCATGCCTTCGGGCTGGGCGGCCGACTGAGCGAGAGGCGCCATGGACGGCAGGGGCGAGCCGGCCCCTGTCGCCGTGCCGCCGCCTGTCAACCCATCCTCCGGCCAGCGCACTGCCCCGCGCCCGCCGGTTTCACGCATCAGCGCGATGGCGACGAAGCTGATCGCGGCGGCGATGAACAGATAGCCGCCGACCCATGGCAACCCGCCCCAGGACGCGAGCAGCTGGGCAAGGAAAGGTGCGAAGGACGCGCCGAGGATGCTGCCGATATTATAGGTGACCGACGCCCCGGTGTAGCGCACCGGCGTCGGGAAGAGTTCCGGCAGCAGCGCGCCCATCGGCCCGAAGATCAGCCCCATGATGAACAGCTGCACGCACAGGAAGACGGCGATAACCGGCAATGATCCGCTGCCCAGCATCGGCGCGATCAACAGGCTGGAGGCGGCGGTTGCGCCAATGCTCCACAACAGCACCGGCCGGCGGCCGTAACGATCGCTGAGCCATGCGGCGGTGGGGATGCCCACGGTCATGAATATTATGGCGACGCACTGCACGGCTAGGAACAGCGATCGCGGATAGCCAAGGGTGAGCGTGCCATAACCAAGCGCGAACACCGTCGCGAGATAGAAGAGCACATAGCAGGCAATCATCGACAGCGTGCCGAGCACCGTGTCGCGCGGATAGCGGCGCAGCAACAGGCCCAGCGGCACGCGCGGCGGCGGCGCCTCGGCAAGGGCGCGGCGGAAAGCCGGCGTTTCGGTGAGCTTCAGGCGCACATAAAGGCCAAGGATGACGAGCAGCGCGCTCAACAGGAACGGCAGCCGCCAGCCCCATTGGCGGAAATCCTGATCGCTGAGCAGCAGGGCGAGCGTCAGGAACATGCCATTGGCGGCGATGAAGCCGATCGGCGCGCCAAGCTGCGGGAACATGCCATACCAGCCGCGCTTGCCTTCGGGTGCATTTTCCACCGCAAGCAATGCGGCGCCGCCCCATTCGCCGCCAAGGCCGATGCCCTGGCCGAAGCGCAGCAGCGCAAGCATCAGCGGCGCGGCATAGCCGGCCTGCGCATAGGTGGGCAGCAGGCCGACCAGCATGGTCGACAGGCCCATGATGAGGAGCGAGGCGACCAGAGTGGACTTGCGCCCCACCCGATCACCGAAATGGCCGAACAGTGCCGCGCCCAGCGGACGGGCGATGAAGGCGATGCTGAAGGTGGCGAAGGAGCTGAGCAGCTGCGCGGCGGGCGATGCGGCCGGAAAGAACAATGGCCCGAACACCAGCGCCGCCGCCGTGGCATAGACGTAGAAATCGTAAAACTCGATCGCGGTGCCGATGAAGCTGGCGACCATGATCCGCCGCCCGCCGGCCGACGCCCCGCTGTGCTGCCCGCGCATAACCCATCCCCTGTTTCGACGGCACCGTCTGCCGCATTGCGCGCCATGATTCAAGTTGACGGACGCAACTTGCTTGTATAGTAGCTTTAGTCAACTAAAGCCGGTCGGCGACAGCCGGCGCAACGGCAGCCAACACCGACAGACAACGGGTGAGGATGTGAGAAAAAGCGCGACGCGGCTGCTATATACCGGGATTGCCGCATCCCTGCTGCTTTCGGCGCCGATTGCCGCAGCGCCCGCGGGCGGGACGGCGGATGCCGCCGCATTGCCGGGCGGCAGCTGGGAATCGATCAGCAAGCTGCCCGACTGGGGCGGGGTGTGGGAGCCGGACTGGAGCTTCCTGTTCAATGCAAAGCCGGCAGAACCGCAGCTTGCGCCCGCAGCAGCGGCCAAACACGCCGCCTTCATGGCTGCGCAGAAGAAGGGCGAGAATGTGCAGCATCAGTCGGCCAATTGCGCGCCGCCGGGCCTGCCCGTGAGCATGCGCCAGCCCTATCCCATCGAGTTTCTGTTCACGCCGGGCAAGGTGACGGTGGCGATAGAAGCCTATAGCCAGATGCGCCGCATATTCACCGACGGCCGCAAGCTGCCCGATGACCCTGACGATCGCTTCCAGGGCAATTCGGTTGGCCATTGGGAAGGCGACACGCTGGTTGTTGACTCAGTCGGCTTTGATCCGCAGGTCCATTATGTCGACGGCGTCGACCATGGCGGCCAGATGCGCATCCAGGAACGAATCGGCCTGGTGAATCCGGACCGGATGCGCATTGTCACCACCATCACCGATCCCGGCGTGCTGACCGCGCCCTATGTCATGACCGCCGAATACAAGCGGCACCGCGACTGGGACATCCAGGAATATATCTGCCAGCAGAACAACCGCGATGCAGCCGACGCCCAGGGGCGCCCATCGCTCGATCTGAGCTTTGGCGAGGAGAAACAGCCCTGACCGGGGCATCACGATTATCCGGAGGATATTCATGTTCAAGCCTATCGCACGTGCATCGTTCCTTGCCCCGGCGGCAATGGTGATGGCACTGGCACTGCCGGCATCGGCCCATCATTCGACCGCAATGTTCGAATGGGGCAAGGAAGTGCCGATCAGCGGAACGGTGGAGCGGTTCGACTGGACCAATCCCCATACCTTTCTTTACATGATGGTGCCCGACGGCAAGGGCGGATCGGCCCGCTGGGCCTTTGAGGGGATGAGCCCCAATCATCTGAGCCGCCATGGCTGGAGCAAGCGCACGCTGAACCCCGGCGACAAGATCACCGTCGGCTATTATCCGCTGAAGGACGGCCGCAAGGGTGGATTCTGCGTCACCGTGGTGAAGGCGGACGGCGAAAAGCTGCACCAACTGCCCACCGCCAACGGCTCCTGATGCAGGCAGGCGGAATCCATCGGCCGCCGCACTGACCGACAGTGGCCCGCAAATCCGCAGACAGACAGTTGCGAATGGCAAAAGGCCGGCACGCCATATGGCGCGTCGGCTTTTTTTGTGACTGTAGCAACTTATGATTGTTGATCGTTCAATGGTTGAGAAGGCAACGTTCCAATCTGAAATGTGGCAAAACCGCCACATCGGCCATTGTCAATTCGAGATAAATTGCCATTTACTTATTATTTTACAGATAATTATCTCTACATAGCCAGTCATCCCCATTGTTTACGAAAGCAATAGATAGCACGCGCCATAGAATCCATGCCCTTGCTTGTTGACCCTTGCAACTTTCAAAGTTAATCCTGTCAACATAATAAAGGCCGCAGACAGGCCACACCAAGGAGATGGATGATGAGGGGCAGGGATATGGCCGCGACAGCCGTGCAATGGATACCGCGCGAACAGAAGACAGGAGCGGCTGGCGCATCGATGCTGGCGCTGTGCGCGGCGCTGGCGATGACGAACGTGGCGATGGCGAACAGCGCCATGGCACAGACGCAGGCAAGCGCCGCAGCGGCGGCAGCCGTTCCGGCCGCGGTGGACCCGGCGGCGAATGCGGCGGCGGCTGCCAGGCTGGACGACATCATCGTCACCGGATCGCGCATTGCCCGTTCAGGCTTTGAAGCACCGACGCCGGTGAGCGTGCTTGGCCAGCAGAACATCGACCAGCTGGCGCTGACCAACACCGGCGACGTGCTGAACGAGCTTACCAGCGTGCGCCCCAGCCTTGCGCCCACCAACGTCGGCTTCGGCAATTTCAACGTCGGCGCATCGGTGGCGAACCTGCGCGGCCTGTCGACGCTGAGCGCCAACCGCACGCTGGTGCTGGTGGACGGCAACCGCTTCGTTCCATCCACCCGCGAAGGATCGATCGACCTCAACCTCATCCCCGCGCTGCTGATCGAGCGGATGGAAGTGGTGACCGGCGGCGCATCGGCCGCTTATGGTTCGGACGCGGTCGCCGGCGTCGTCAACGTCATCCTGAACAAGAAGCTGGAAGGCGTGCGCGCGCAGGCCGATTACGGCATTTCCGACGAAGGCGACGGCGCGGACCGGCATCTGTCGCTGGCGGCGGGCACCGGCTTTGCCGGCGGGCGCGGGCATTTCGTATTCGGTGCCGATTACGACGACCAGAAAGGCATCGGCAACTGCTTCGGCCGGTCATGGTGCAGCGGTGCGGGCGTGGTGGAAACCGCCAATGGCGCACCGCATTACCAGATCTATCCCGACAATGTCGGTTATTACATGACCAATGGCGGCGCATTGCGCCTGGCCAGCAATCCTGGCCTTGCCGGAAGCCCTTATGCCAATGTGCAATTCGGCGACGGCGGGGTGGTGCTGCCCTTTTATGACGGCACGTTGCAGGGCACGACCAAGCAATATGGCGGCACCAATTCGCCCGCCGTCTATACCACCAACATCATGGTGCCGGTCGAACGTTACAGCCTGTTCGGCCATGGCGAATATGAGCTGAACGACAGCATCACCGCCTGGGCCGAAGGGTCCTATGGCCATGTCAAGGGCACCAACGTCGGCCCCGGCGTGTGGGATTTCAACCTGAACATCCAGAGCGGCAACCCCTTCATCCCCGCCGATCTGCAGGCGCTGATGACGCAAAGGGGCATCACGTCGATCAACATGGCGCGGATCGACCAGGACTGGGGGCTGGCCACCGGCGTTTCCACCGGCGAAACCTGGCGCGCGGCCGGCGGCCTGAAGGGCGATGTTCTGGACGGCCGGTTCCACTGGGACGCGCATTATTCCTATGGCCATACCAGCCGCGACCAGACGGTTTACAATTCACGCATCCAGAGCCGATTTGCCCGCCAGCTGGACGCCGTGACCGACCCGGTGACGGGCGACCCGGTGTGCCGCGACACGCTGAGCGCGGACCCGGCGGTGCGCGCAGCGGCGGCAGGCTGTGTGCCGATAAACCCGTTCGGCACCGGCCAGGCATCGGCCGATGCGATCAATTACAGTTACGGCACGCCGCAATATGACAATCTGGACTACACCCAGCAGGCGGTCGCGGCCAATCTGACGGGCGACCTGTTCGACCTGCCGGCAGGGCCGGTGGGCTTTGCCATCGGCGGCGAATATCGCAAGGAAAAGGGCACGCTGGACCATAATGAGTTCAGCAACAACCTGGATTACTGGCAGAACTTCGGCAAAAGCTGGAAGGGCACCACGGCGGTGACCGAAGGCTATATCGAAGCATCAGTGCCGATCCTGAAGGATTCGCCGGTCGGCAAATCGCTGTCGCTGGACGGCGCCGTGCGCCAGACCCATTATCACAATGTCAACAAGCTGACCGGGGACAGCGGCAACATCAACGCCACCACCTGGAAGATCAGCGGCATTTACGACGCGACCGACTGGCTGCGTTTCCGTGCCACCCGGTCCCGCGATATTCGCGCGCCGAACATGAACGAACTTTATTCGGCCTCGGGATCGACGATCTCCCCCTATCTCAACCCGTTCACCGGCAATATCGAAAATCCGTTCGTCGGCAATGGCGGCAGCGTGTCGCTGGATGCCGAACGCGGCGACACCACCACCATCGGCATGGTGCTGCAACCGCGGATCGGCGATGCGCGGCTTCATGCGTCGGTCGATTATTACAATGTGGTGCTGCATGGCGCGCTGGGCAATTTCGGCGCGCAGAACCTGCTGACCCAATGCTATACCACCGGCCAATTGTGCGACCATATCGTGCTGGGCGCCGGCAATACGCTGGTCGCGATCTATGACACTTCGGTCAACCTCAACAAATACAAGACCCGCGGCCTGGATTTCGAGCTGGGCTATGACATGCCGGTGGGTGACGACAGCAGCCTGAGCGCGCATCTTATGGCCACCCGCGCGCTGGACCAGACCAGCACATTGGGCGGCGCCGCGATCAACCGCCTGGGCGTGACCGGGCCGGAAGGCTTTTTCGACGGCGGCTCCCCCGGCGTGCCGAAATGGGTGCTGAGCGGCACGCTGACCTATCAGACCGGGCCGGCACAGGTGACGCTGCAGGGCCGTTATGTGTCCAAGGGCAAATATAACGCCACCTGGATCGGACCGGACGATTCCCGCTATCAGGATCTGATCACCGCCTGCGCGGCCGGTTCGACCGATCCGAACTGCAAGCTGACGGTGAACGACAATACGGTGGACAGCGCCTTCTACCTGAACCTGTCGGGCAGCTTCGCCATCATCAACACCGATGCGCACAAGGTGGAATTCTTCGGATCGATCAACAACCTGCTGGCCAGGAAGCCGCCGGTTGCACCCGATGCCTATTATACCAATGCGACCTATTTCGATCAGATCGGTCGTTATTACCGGCTGGGCATTCGCGTGAAATATTGATCCGCCCGTCTCCCTAGAGCTGCGGCATCATGTCAGGTCACGGGCATGATGCCGCTTTTTTATATCAACGCCACGCCGCATCCTGTGGCATGGCGGGATGGGAACCGCAGGACCATATCGATGCCGGCGCGCCACCCGACCGGACGAAAGGCCGAAAGGAAGAGGATTGCAGGGCAGCGACACCGACCACAAGGCACCGTCCACCCGGTTCCAGCCGATCGAAAAGCTGCTGATCAGTGCCCGGCTGCGCACATTGGTGCATCTGGCGCGGATCAGTGCACGGCTGACCTATGGCCGGCTGACCGGCCTTGGCGAATTCGACTGGCGGGTGCTGGACCGCATCGGCGAACGCAACCCGATCACCATATCCGAACTGGCGCTGCGTTTCGCGCTGGACAAGGCGCAGGTGAGCCGCGCGGTGCGGCGGCTTCGCGAACTGGAGCTGGTGCGCCAGCAACGCGCACGCGGCGCGGTGGGACTGACCCCAAAGGGCCAGCAATTGTTCGGCCACATGCAGAAAGTGGCACTGGCGCGAAACAGCATGTTCACCGCCGGGCTGAACACGACGGAACAGACGCTGTTCCTGGACATATTGACGCGCGTTTATCTGAACAGCGAGGCGCTGCTGGACGATGAACGCAGCGACGGCGAGGAGCGGCGCCGCGCCCGCGCGGCCTGGGAGGTCGATGAAATCCGCCGCTGGTCACGCGCCGGGCCGATCGACAGCCTGATCATCCCGCGCCTGCTGGGCGTGAGCCGATCCATGCTGCGCAGCATGGTGCCGGCCTATAAGCGGCTGACCGGCCTTTCCGATGTGGAATGGACGCTGCTGACCTGGATTGCCCATCACCAGCCGCTGCAATTGACCGGACTCGTGCAGATGGCGGAACGGCACAAGGCGCATGTCGGCCGGGTGGTGCGCGCATTGGCGGACCAGCAGCTGATCGAGCGGCACAAGACGCCGGGCAAGCGCGAGATCAGGCTGACGACAACGCCAAAGGGCGAAGATCTTTATCGCAAGCTGGAAAAGGAAGCGCTGCGGCGCAATGCCATTTATCTGGCGGGCGTGACAGCCGAGGAGCAGCAGCGTTTTCAGGCGATCTTGGACAAGCTAACCGAAAATGCCGAATCCATGGCCGCCTATGAACAGGCGGTGATCACGACGACCAGCCGTTATCGCCGAAGCGAACAGGCAGAAAGGGAAAATGATCCGTCGGACAGCGCGTGACGGCGGAAAGCTGATAAAGGCCTATAAGCCAATGCCGCCCCGATGGTCAGACGCCCCATGGGGTCGGACGTGACTGGCCGGGATGTGCGACCAACCCGCAATGGCCTGTACGTCGCCGCGAAGGCGCATCAGTCACAGGCCGTTGAGGGACCGGGATCAGCTGATGATGAACAGCACCATCTTATAAGCGATCCACAAAGGGGTCAGAAGCACACCGCTGGCGCACACCGCCTCAACGGCCATTTCGACACGGTCCATTGCTGCATCCTCTCTTCATGCCGGATTTTTTCCGGTCACCGATAAGGCTATAACAAAATAGAAGGCTTTGCGAGCCTCAATTCATCGCAAAAATTGGCGGAACAGCGCGATTCCTGCATTCTCGCAGATGCAAAAAATCAAGCTGCGGCGCAACAATTCCGTGCCGGCATCTGCATAGTCACAGGCCTGGAAAAGGAGACAGGGACGAATCGCACCTGCCGGCAATGGCCATGAAAAAAGGGCCGCCGGTACCAATGCCGCGGCCCTTTTTCGTGCTGATGAAAGAAGGACGGGGCGGGATCAGCCCCTGCCCGCCTTCAGCTCGTCCCGGATTTCGCGAAGCAGCAGCACATCTTCGGGTGTTGCAGCCGGAGTAGCGGGCTTTTTTTCAATCAATCTGTTCGCCACCTTCACCAGCAGGAAGATGATGAAGGCAAGAATGACGAAATTGACCGCCTGGGTGATGAATGCGCCATAGCCGAACAGCGGCGTGCCCGCCTTTTTCAGCGCGGCATAATCGCTGAGCGAGCCGGTATATCCCGCCGGAATCGGACCAAGGCGAATGAAATGGCTGGAAAAATCAAAGCCGCCGAAGATCTTGCCGATCACCGGCATGATCACATCATCGGTCAGTGACGTGACGATCTTGCCGAATGCGCCACCGATGATGACCGCCACTGCCAGATCGAGCACATTGCCGCGCGCGATGAAGGCCTTGAATTCCTGTAACATTCCATTTCCCCCTGACAGATGGGACTGACATCTGGTCCATTGAATGCGCCAAATTGGCACAGGCCGCATTGCCGGTGCAACGGAGCGCGCCTAAATTCGTTCCGTTGACGCCACCATTTCGCGGGGGATGATTTTTCCATGCCGATCACCAGAATGATGAAGATAATGCTGCCCGGCCTGCTGGCCGTGTGGCTGACCGCCTGCGGCATCAATTCCATTCCCACGGCAGAGGAAAATGCCAAGGCGAAATGGGCCGATGTGCAAAACCAGTATCAGCGCCGCGCCGACCTTATCCCCAATCTGGTGGCGACGGTGAAGGGCTTTGCCGAACAGGAACGCGGCGTGCTGGTCGACGTGACCAACGCCCGCGCCAAAGCGACATCGATCAACGTCAGCCCCGACCAGTTGAGCGACCCGGCGGCGATGAACCGCTTTGCCGAGGCACAGGGCGCGCTTGGCCAGTCGCTTGGCCGGTTGCTGCTGGTGCAGGAACGCTATCCCGACCTGAAATCGAACCAGAACTTCCTTGCGCTGCAAAGCCAGCTGGAAGGCACGGAGAACCGCATCGCCATCGCCCGCAGCGATTACAACAAGGCGGTGCAGGCCTATAATACCCAGATCCGCACCTTCCCCGCGATGATCGGCGCCAAGCTGATCTATGGCGCAAAGCCGATGGTGCCGTTTGCAGCAACCGCGCCCAATGCCGATCGCGCGCCACAAGTGCAGTTCTGATGACGCTGCTGCGCCGCGCCGCCGGCGGGCTGTTCGCCGCGTTCATGCTGTTGTGCGCGCTGGCAGCGGCCGGCGGCACGGCATGGGCCGACCCAAGCTTTCCGCCGCTGACCGGCCGGGTGGTCGATCAGGCGCAACTGCTGTCGCCGCAGCAGGAACAGACGCTCACCACACAGCTGGAAGCGCTTGAACAATCGACCGGGCGGCAGCTGGTGGTTGCCACCATCCCCGATTTGCAGGGCTATGAAATAGCGGATTACGGCTATCAGCTGGGCAGGCACTGGGGCATCGGCCGCAAGGATGTGAACGACGGCGCGCTGCTGATCGTCGCGCCAAAGGAACGCAAGGTGCGCATCGAGGTTGGCTATGGCCTTGAGCCGGTGCTGACCGACGCGCTTTCCAGCATCATCATCCAGCAGAAGATCCTGCCCGCCTTCCGCAATGGCGACATGGCCGGCGGCATCGTTGCCGGAACGGACGCGATCATCGCCCAGCTGCGCCTGCCCGACGATCAGGCACAGGCACAGAACCAGAAAGCGCAGCAGGCGCTGGCCAGCCGCAAGCAGAACAGTGCCGCGCCGACGGTGATCTTCTGGATCGTGGTGGCCATGATCATCCTGTTCGTGGTGCTGCCGGGGCGGCGGCGCGGCCGGGGCGTGGCGCCGATCATCTGGGGGCCGGGCATCGGCGGCGGATGGGGCGGCGGCGGTGGCTGGCGCGGTGGCGGAGGAGGCGGCTTTGGCGGGGGCGGCGGCTCCTTCGGCGGCGGCGGCGCATCGGGGGGATGGTGATGCGGATCACGAAACAGGATCATGAACGGGTCGCCCATGCGGTGGCGCAGGCGGAACGCGGCACCAGCGGCGAGATCGTCACCATCATGGCCGGGCGGAGCGCAAGCTATCTGGACGTGGTGCACGGCTGGATGGTGATTGCAGTGCTGGTGGCGCTGGGCACGCTGGCCAGCCTGCCGACCGCCACCATCGATGCCGTGCTGGCACGGCTGTTGGGCTGGCAGGCGCAGATCGACCATCATGAAATGCTGCTGGCGCTGCTGATCCTGGCCACAGTGGTGGCAGCGGCGGTGCGGCTGGTGCTGGCCCCGCTGCCGATGCGACTGGCGATGACGCCGGGATGGATGGAACAGCGCCGGGTGCGCGCCCGCGCACTGGACTGTTTCCGCATCGGCGCGGAAAAGCGCACCGCCGGACACAGCGCGGTGCTGATCTATGTCTCGCTGGCGGAACGGCGGGTGGAAATCATCGCCGACCGCGCGATCCATGGGCTTGTCGAGCCCGATGCATGGGGCGACGCTGCGAAGGCGCTGGTCGCCGCGATGCGCGACGGCCGGCCGGGAGACGGCATGGCGGATGCGGTGCACCATGTCGGCGCACTGCTGGCAGTGCATTTCCCACCACAGGCGGACGACCGCAACGAACTGCCGGACCGGCTGATCGAACTGGGGACGATGGATTGAACAAGACGGTATGGGCCGGCCGCTTCATCGAGGCGCATGTCGATGGGCCATGGGAATATGTAGGCCGCGTGGGCGGCATCACCGCCGCGGTCATTCTGGCGATCGACGACGGCCATGTGCTGCTGGTGGAGCAATATCGCGTGCCGCTGGGCCGCAACTGCATAGAGCTACCGGCCGGGCTGGTGGGCGATGAGCAAGCGGACGAAAGCATTGCCGCATCGGCGCTGCGCGAGCTTGAGGAGGAAACCGGCTATCGCGCCGAAAGCGCCGAAGTGCTGGGCGAATTCGCTGCATCGCCCGGCATGTCTTCGGAAACATTCCATCTGGTGCGGGTGAACGGCCTGACCAGGGTGTCGGACGGCGGCGGGGTGGACGATGAGGATATTATCGTCCACCGCGTGCCTTTGAACCGGATGGCGCAGTTCATCCAGGCGCAGCGCGACAAGGGCCGCGCCATGGACGTGAAACTGCTGGCCGTGCTGCCCTTTGTGCTTCAGCCGGCGGCGGGATAATCGGTATAGCCTTCCGGCCCGCGGCTGTAGAAGGTCTGCATGTCGTAAGGGGCAAGCGCCACGCCCGATTTCAGCCGCGCCGGGAGATCGGGGTTGGAAATGAACCAGCGGCCGAAAGCGATGGCATCGGCGCGCCCTTCCGCCAGCACCTGCGCCGAGTCCTGCGGCCCGTAATCGCCGTTGAGCGCAAGCGGGCCATGGAACACCTTGCGGATATGCGGGCTGACCGGCGGCACATCGCTGCTGCCGAACGTGCCGTCGGGCCGCTGTTCGCGCAGTTCGAGAAAGGCGATGCCCAGCGTGTCGAGCGCGGCGGCAGCGGCGGTGAAGGTGGCGACCGGATCACTGTCGTCACAGCCCTGCGTGTCGCCATTGGGAGAAAGGCGAACGCCGGTGCGATCCGCGCCTATGGCATCGACCACCGCGCCGGTCACTTCGCGCAGCAGACGGACACGGTTTTCCACCGAACCGCCATAATCGTCGGTGCGCTGGTTGGGCGTGTCACGCAGGAACTGGTCGATCAGATAGCCATTGGCGGCATGGATCTGCACACCGTCGAACCCCGCCGCGATGGCATTGCGCGCGGCCTGTGCATAATCCGCAAGGATCGCCGGGATTTCGCCCACCGCAAGCGGGCGGGGCACCGCGTAATCCTTCTTGCCTTCATAGGTGTGGGCATAATGCGGCGCCTGCACGGCCGATGAGGAGACGGGCAGATCGCCGCCCAGGAAATCGGGATGGACAAGACGCCCCATGTGCCAGAGCTGGCAGACGATGCGCCCGCCCGCTTCATGCACGGCGGCGGTAACGGGCTTCCACGCTTCCACCTGTTCATCATTCCAGATGCCGGGCGCGAAAGGCCAGCCAAGCCCCTGCTGGCTGATGCCCGTCGCTTCGCTGATGATCAGCCCGGCGGACGCGCGCTGGCGATAATAATCCACCATCAGCGGTGTCGGCACATGCTGTTGCGTGGCCCGGCCGCGCGTGAGCGGCGCCATGAAAATACGGTTGACGCAATGGATGGCGCCAAGGCTTATCGGATCGAACAAGCTGGTCATCTGCCCTCGCTTTGTGGAATTGCATATGGCGATCGACGGTAGATGGTTACGCGGCCGTTTCACTCAAGGGCCGGAGGAGAGACTTTTCTTGTCAAACGAAAGCGGTGCCGGGCGCCTTGCCTTTCCAGCGATGCTGGTTGGATCGGCCGCGCTGGCATTCGGCCCATGGATGGTGCGACTGGCAGACGCAGCGCCAATTGCATCCGCATTCTGGCGGCTGACCCTTGCCCTGCCGATTTTGGCGGCCATGGCGGTGCTGAAGCGGCAAGGCGCGGACGATGCGCCGGAAGCGGGCGTGCGCCCTGCCCGCATCGGCCACGGCGCCCTTGCGGCATTGGCAATGGCCGGGCTCGCCTTTGCCGCCGACCTTGCGTTCTGGCACATCGGCATATTGCAAACCACGCTGGCCAATGCCGTGCTGATCGGCAATTCGGCCAGTTTCATGTTCGCCGCATGGGGCTTTATCGCCGCGCGCACCCTGCCCGGCCGCACCGCGAGCGGCGCCATTTTACTGGCGCTGGCGGGCATGGTGCTGCTGATGGGGCGCAGCTATGAATTGAGCCCGCAGCATCTGGGCGGCGATCTGCTGTGCCTGACGGCGGCGGTGTTCTATGCGCTCTATCTGGTGCTGATCGGCCGTGCGCGGACGGGCATAAGGCCATTGCCGGCGCTGGCGCTTTCCACGGCGGCAGGTGCGGCGGGGCTGCTGGCCTTCATCCTTGCCACCGGCGCGCCGCTGCTGCCCGGCCATTGGTGGCCGCTGATCATCCTTGCACTTTCAAGCCAGCTGCTGGGCCAGGGGCTGATCGTCTATGCGCTGGGCCATCTTTCCCCGCTGGTGGCGGGGCTGTGCCTGCTGATCCAGCCGGTGATCGCCGCCACCATCGGCGCCATGGCCTATGGCGAAATGCCGGGCGGAGTGGAACTGGTCGGCGCGGTGATGATTGCGACTGCATTGATTCTGGTGCGCCTGCCGGGGCGCAGAGGTTCCAACCGCGCCGGCGATAGGCTAAGCAACGCGCAAGAGTAACCACGAGGATGCCGTTTCGTAATGCATGCTTCCGTCACGCTCCTCGGCAAAAGACGTTTTCTGCCACTGTTCGTCACCCAGTTCCTTGGCGCCTTCAACGACAATCTGTTCAAGACCGCGCTTGTCCTCCTCGTCACCTATACGATCTACAGCGACCCGGCGCGCGAGGCGGCGTTCAACGCGGTGGCGGGCGGGCTGTTCATCCTGCCCTTCTTCCTGTTTTCCGCATTGGCCGGGCAACTGGCCGACGGGCATGACAAGGCCTGGCTGATCCGCATCATCAAGACAGCCGAAATCGTCATCATGATATCAGGTGCGGCGGGGCTGCTGATCCATTCGGTGACGCTGCTGCTGATCGCGCTGTTCGCCATGGGCGTGCATTCCACCTTCTTCGGCCCGATCAAATACGCCATCCTGCCGCAGCATCTGCACGAACAGGAAGTGCTGGGCGGCACCGGGCTGGTGGAAGCAGGCACCTATGCCGCGATTCTGGCGGGCACCATCGTCGGTGGCGTCATCCCCGCCGCGACAGCCGCCGGGATGGTGATCACCGTCGCAGTGCTTGGCCGCATATCGGGCCAGCAGGTGCCCGCCGCACCGCCGGTGGTGGAAGACCATCGGCTTGACACCAATATCATCCGCGCATCCATTGCGCTGGTTCGCCACGCCATGCGGATACGCAGACTGTATCTGGCGATATTGGCGATTTCCTTCTTCTGGGCGGTGGGCACGGTACTTGCCAGCCAGTTCCCGCCGCTGGTGAAGAACGAGCTGCACGCCGACCAGCAGGTCGCCACGCTGTTCCTGGGCGTGTTCTCGATCGGCGTCGCCATAGGATCGGTGGTGATCAACCGGCTGCTGAACGGCGCGGTTTCGGCGCGTTATTCGCCCGTTTCCGCATTGGTGATGAGCGGGTTCGTGGTGGACCTGTTCCTTGCCGTGTCGGCCTGGCCCGATCATGGCGCCGGGCTGCACGACCTGCGCACCTTCATGCACCAGCGCGAGGCGGTGCGCGTGATGATCGACCTGTTCGGCATGGCGGTGGCGGGCGGCATGTTCGTCGTGCCGCTTTACGCCTTTTTGCAGGTGACGGTGCCGGCGACCGAAACCGCGCGCACGATTGCCGCGAACAATATCGTCAATTCCGCCTTCATGGTGCTGGCGGCTCTATTGGCGGCGCTGCTGGCGATGCTGCATTTCAGCGTGGCGCAGATTCTGTTGCTGGTGACGCTGGGCGGGATGATTGCGGCATGGATCGCCTGGCGGCTGCACAAGGCATGCGACACACCGCTGTGCAGCGAATAGGCGGCCAACCGCCACGCCGCCCGGCTTTCACGCCCGCGCCATTCGGCAACTTCAACAGCCGACCCGGCAAATATTGCAGGGCGTGTCCGGCTGGCATCCACCTCAGCTGCAACCGATCATGCACCGTCGTGCCTTATCAGCGCAGAGCCGTGGATTTAAAAGACGAGAACTTCTTCGTTGATGGAACGTTGACTGGGGAAGCCGATAATGGCTCCATGGCATTCGAGAACCGGACGACAGGACGACCTTGCCCACACCATATCCAATCCCGACAGATGAGGAGAATCGCCTGAAGGTGTTGGCGGAGTATCATCTTCTGGATACGCCGCCGGAGGAGGATTTTGATCGCCTGGCCGGTCTGGCGTCGCGATTGTTCCACGTCCCCATCGTTCTGGTGTCGCTGGTTGAACGCGACAGGCAATTCTTCAAGACGCGTGTCGGCCTGGATGTTTGCGAAACCAGCAGGGAAGTTTCCTTCTGCGCCCATGCTATCATCGGTGAGGACATCCTCTTCGTACCGGATGCGACCAAGGACCCCCGCTTCGCTTCCAATCCGTTGGTGCTGGGGCCACCGTTCATCCGGTTCTATGCTGGCAAGCCGCTTGTCGCGCCGACCGGTGAAAAGGTCGGCACCGTATGCCTGATCGACACGAAGCCGAGACATGCCTTTACAGCGGACGATCGACGGAACCTGACTGATCTTGCCGCGCTCGTCATGGATCGCATGGAAGTTCGGCGGCTGGAATATGTCAGGTCGATCAGCCAGATGCGCTTCGAGAACATCGCCGCCACATCTCCCGATGCGATCATCTGCTCCAACTCGGAAGCCCATATCACCTTCTGGAACCAGTCGGCAGAGCGGCTTTTCGGCTATTCGGCCGATGAAGCGTTGACGCAAAGTTCCGGGATCATCGTGCCGGCCAGTTGGCGGCGCATTTACGAAGCCGAACTCCATCGCCTTAAAAACGGCGAGCGGATGGAGCTTGCCGACCAGACCATTGAGCTGTCGGGCCTGAGAAAGGACGGCAGCGAATTTCCGGCCGAGTTTTCGCTCTCCACCTGGCAGGAAGGCAATACCACCAGCGTCGGGGCTATCGTCCGCGACGTCACGGAACGCCGTCAGAACGAGGAGCGGCTCTTTCGCCTGGCCTCGCTCGATGCGCTTACCGATCTGCCCAATCGTTCCGCATGGCGCGCGTGTCTGGACGAAACCATGGCTGCGGAACGACCGGCCACGGTTCTCCTGCTCGATCTGGATGGATTCAAGGAGGTGAACGACACGCTGGGGCATTCCGCGGGGGACTCGGTCCTGAAGGACGTCGCAGCCCGGCTAAAGTCCGTATGCGATATGGCGATCATGCTTGCGCGCCTTGGCGGCGATGAGTTCGTGGCGCTCTTGCCCGGCAATGATGTCCGGCAGGCGAAGGCAATCGCCGGGCAATTGGTGAAGGCGCTTTCGGAGCCTTATGAATTTGCCGGTCAGCGCTGCGACGTCGGCGTCAGCATTGGCGTCGCGCTTGGCCCGCAGCATAGCGCCCGTCCGGAAGAATTGCTCAGCGCGGCCGATCTGGCGCTTTACCGGGCCAAGGCAGCCGGCAAGGGCCGTTACGAGCTTTTCCAGCCTCAGCTTCGCGAAGTGGCCGTTGCACGGCGGGAGTTCGAGCGTGAACTGCGCCTCGCTTTCGAGAATGGTGAGTTCGAGCTGTTTTATCAGCCGCAGATATCCATCGCTGATCGGCAACTCACCGGTGCTGAGGCGCTGATACGCTGGAACCATCCGGAACGCGGATTGCTGACGCCGGCTTCGTTTATCGAGGTGCTGAGCCAGAAACCATCGGCGGGCGACATAGGCGAATGGATATTGCGCACTGCTTGCGGCCAGGCGGCGCAATGGCGGAAGGCCGTTCCAACCTTCCGGATCGGTATCAATCTGTTCGAAGCCCAGTTCCGCACTGGACGTCTGCTGACGGCGGTACGCGAGATAATGCAGGACAATGGCCTGCCCGCCGAGGCGATCGAACTGGAGATCGTCGAGAACATTCTGCTGCACAATGATGCCGCGACCCTGAAACTGCTGCAAAACCTGCGCAAGCTGGGCGTCGGACTTTCGTTCGACGACTATGGCACGGGCTTCGCATCGCTCAGCCTGTTGAAGCGATACCCGGTTTCGCGTCTCAAGATCGATCGATCTTTCGTGCGTGACGTCAACACCGATCCTGAGGACGCAGCCGTGGTGAAAGCGGTGCTCTATCTTGCGCGCAGCTTTGGTCTGGAAGTCATCGCAGAGGGCGTCGAGACAGAAGCTCAGCTGGATTTTCTGAAGGATAATGGCTGCCAGGAAGCACAGGGTTATCTATTTGGAAAGCCTGTACCGGCGGAAAAGTTCGAAGCGAAATTCATTCGAAGCAAAGCCGACACGCTTTAGGATCAGAACCCCGACCAGCTTTCATCCCGCCATGAATGTCTGCTTCTGCCTGGCGAGGTATATGAATGGAGAGATATATGAAGATGGTGACCCCAACGGGACTCGAACCCGTGTTTTCGCCGTGAAAGGGCGACGTCCTAGACCGCTAGACGATGGGGCCATGTCGGTGCGACGCGGCGCAATTGCCCCAGGATCGTCGCAACGTCAAGCGAAGTTCGCATTTTTCTTCAGATTTTGTTCAATCGGCCCAGGCGGCATCGTCGATGTGCATTTCCACCGCCGGTCTTGCGCCCCAATCGTCGCGTTTCACCCGCCCGGCGATGAACAGCCGGCGTCCCGTTGCCGCCAGCAAAGCCTGGCCCAGCGGGGTTTCACCCTGCCGAAAGGCGACGCCCTTAAGCCTGCCGCCATCCTCCCCCGCCAGAATCGCGCGAACATGGCCATTGCCGACAATGTCGCAACGCACGACGCCAAATGGCCCGGCGGCAACACGCGGCCCCGGCCAGCCTGAGCCATAGGGGCCGGCGGCGTCCAGCACGCTCGCCAGATCAAGCGACACGCCGCGCGGCGCAACCGCGCAATCGAGCATCAACGCCGCCGCCGCGCGCGCGCGGGCGACCGGCGCGGCCAGCCGTTCTTCCAGAAATTCAGTGAAGCGGGCCAGATTCGCTTCGTCCACCGTCAGCCCCGCCGCCATCGCATGACCGCCGCCGGCAGCCAAAAGGCCCGATTCTCGCGCCGCGATCACTGCCGAACCCAGATCGACGCCCGAGATCGAACGCCCCGACCCCTTGCCAACGCCATCATCATCCAGCGCAACGACGATTGCAGGCCGGCCCAGCCTTTCCTTGATGCGGCTGGCGACGATGCCGATCACGCCCGGATGCCAACCGCTCCCGGCAATCACCGCAACGCTGGCATTGGCCATGCGCGCCGTCTGCGCCTCCGCCTGTTCGAGCACCAGCGTCTCCAGCGTGCGCCGCTCCTCGTTCAGCCGGTTCAGCTCCTGTGCGATTTCGGCCGCTTCGGCAGGGTCTTCGCTGATGAGCAGCCGCACGCCCAGATCGGACTTGCCGACCCGGCCACCGGCATTGATCCGCGGGCCAAGCGCAAAGCCGAGATCGGTGGCGGTCGGCGCGCGATCTATCCGCGCCGCATCCATCAGCGCCGCCAGCCCGATGTTGCGGCGGTTCTGCATCACCTTCAGCCCCTGAGCGACAAAGGCACGGTTGAGCCCCTTGAGCGCCACCACATCGGCCACGGTGCCAAGCGCGACAATATCCAGCAGGTCGAGCAGCCGCGGCTCCTCCCGCCCGTTCAGCGCACCGCGCACGCGCATTTCGCGCACCACCGCCGCCGCCAGCAGAAAGGCGACCCCCACCGCCGCCATATGGCCATGGGCGGCTCCTTCCCCCTCGTCCAGCCGATTGGGATTGACCAGCGCCACCGCCCTGGGCAGCGCCGTCGAACATTGATGATGGTCGACGACGACGACATCGATACCGGCGGCATGGGCAGCCTCCAGCGCGTCGAACGCCTGTGCGCCGCAATCGACGGTGACGATCAGGCGCGCGCCGGACTGGCCCAGTTTCAGCAGCGCCTCCGCCGATGGGCCATAGCCTTCCATCAGCCGGTCGGGAATATAATAGCCCGCCCGCGCGCCAAGCGAGCGCAGCAGGCGGATCAGCAGCGCAGCCGATGTCGCGCCATCGACGTCGTAATCGCCAAAGACGGTGATCGGCTCATCCGCCAGCACGGCATCGACAATGCGCGCCGCTGCACGATCCATATCGCGAAAGATCGACGGGTCGGGCATCCATGAACGGATGGTGGGCGCGCGATGCCGCTCAAGATCGTCCGGCGGGCAGCCGCGCGACAGATAAAGCTGCGTTTCGATGTCGAACAGCTGCAGCCCGGCCGCCGGCCGGCCGCGCCAATGCCAGGGCTGGCCAAGAATGGAACGGGTAACGCCAAACACATGCGAAGAGGTCATGCCACCCCCTCTACGCCATTACCGCCCGCACAGGAAATCAGAGATGTGGGGGCAGCGCCGCCCACATCCCGATCAACAACCGATCAGCGACGCGCACTCTTGCGGTGTTCACCCTTCACCCAGCGCACGGTGCCGGAGGAGGCGCGCATCACCACCGATTCGGTGGTCAGCGTGCCGTCCTTGAACTTCTTGACGCCTTCCAGCAGCGAACCGTCGGTGACGCCGGTGGCGGCGAAGATCACATCACCCTTTGCCAGATCTTCAAGGCAATAGATGCGGTCAAGGTCTTCAATGCCCCATTTGCGGGCGCGGGCGCGTTCATCCTCGTTACGGAAGACGAGGCGGCCCTGGAACTGGCCACCGACGCAGCGGAGCGCCGCCGCCGCAAGCACGCCTTCGGGCGCACCGCCCTGGCCCAGATACATGTCGATGGTGGTGTCGGGGTCGGTCACCGCGATCACGCCGGCGACATCGCCATCGGGGATGAGGTTGACGCCGCAGCCAAGCGCGCGCAGCTCGGCAATCAGCTTTTCATGGCGCGGACGATCGAGCACGCAGGTGATGATTTCATGGGGCTCCACGCCCTTTGCACGGGCGACGGCGCGGACATTGTCGGCCACCGACTTGCTGAGGTCGATCACGCCATCGGGATAGCCGGGGCCAACCGCCAGCTTTTCCATGTAGACGTCGGGCGCGTTCAGCAGGCAGCCTTCCTCCGCAATGGCGAGCACGGCCAGCGCGTTCGGCCCGGCCTTGGCAGTGATGGTGGTGCCTTCCAGCGGATCGAGCGCAATGTCGATCTTGGGCCCGTTGTCGATGGCGGAACCGACCTTTTCACCGATGTAGAGCATCGGCGCTTCATCACGTTCGCCTTCACCGATCACCACCGTGCCGTCGATGGGCAGGTCATTCAGCGCGGAACGCATGCATTCCACGGCTGCGGCATCGGCCGCCTTTTCGTCGCCGCGACCGATGAGCTTGGCAGCCCCGATCGCAGCCGCCTCCGTCACGCGAACCATTTCCAGCACCAGAACGCGATCAAGAGTTTGGCTTGCCTGTACCATGACCTGTCAATTCTCCATTGCTTCCCAGCGGGCACTAGGCGCTGCACGCCCGAACCGCAATGGCCCAAACGCCAATGCGCCGATCCTGCTCCGGCCCGCGACGAGTTCAGAAATCGAGGATATGCATCACCATCGGCCTGCCGAGCAGGCTGTCCGACCCGTCCAGCCGGGCCAGCGCGTCATTGACGGCGCTTTCGGACACACGGTGCGTCACCATCACCAGATAGACGCCGCCCTTTTCGGAATGGCCACGCTGGATGAGGCTTTCGATGGACACCCCGGCGTCGCGCATCGCCGCCGTGATTTCGGCAAGCACACCCGGCCGGTCGGCAATGGTGAAGCGCAGATAGACGCGCCCTTCGCGTTCCCCGGCGGACGCGGGCGACAACGAGGCGAGGCTGTCCACCGGCATGGCGAAGGCCGGGCCGAATTCACCGCGGGCGATATCGATCAGGTCCGCGACCACGGCCGACGCCGTCGGCCCTTCGCCGGCGCCGCGCCCCTGGAAGAACAGCTGACCGACGAAATTGCCCTCTGCCACCACCGCATTGAGCGAACCGTCGACATGGGCGAGCGGATGCGCCAGCGGCACAAGGCAGGGATGCACCCGCTGGAACAGGCCATAGCCGCCGGCCTGCGCCATGCCGACCAGCCGCACGCGATAGCCCAGCGTTTCGGCATATTCGATGTCCGCCGCGCTGATCTGGCGAATGCCTTCCACCGCGACATTGGTGAAATCGAGCCGGGTGCCAAAAGCAAGGCTGGCCAGGATCGACAGCTTGTGGGCGGCGTCGATCCCGTCGATGTCGAAAGTGGGATCGGCCTCGGCATAGCCAAGCCGCTGCGCTTCGGCGAGAACCTCGTCAAAGCCGCGGCCTTCCTTTTCCATGGTGGTCAGGATGTAATTGCAGGTGCCGTTCAATATGCCATAGACGACGTCGATCTCATTGGCGGCAGCGCCTTCGCGCAGCCCCTTGATCACCGGAATGCCGCCGGCCACCGCCGCTTCATATTTCAGCGGCACATTTTCCGCTTCGGCCATTTTCGCCAGTTCAAGGCCATGATGGGCAAGCATCGCCTTGTTGGCAGTGACAAAGGCTTTGCCGTTTTCCAGCGCCGAGCGGGCAAGCGCCAATGCGGTGCCATCAGAACCGCCGATCAGTTCCACCACGCAATCGACATCGTCGCGCGCGGCAAGCGCCACCGGATCGTCCACCCAGTCGAAGCCGGAAATATCGATGCCGCGATCACGCGTGCGGTCGCGCGCCGCCACCGCCACGACGCGGATCGGCCGTGCCGCGCGCCGTTCGACCAGAGCGCGGTTCGCCTCGATCAGCTTCACCACGCCCGCGCCAACCGTGCCAAGTCCTGCCAGCGCAACGCGCAATGGTTGGGTCATTCAATCAATCCTTATCCCTGTCGTTCGGTGAAGGGCGGCAGGCTGGGAAGCTGCGCGCCATCATCGCGCCGCCTCCCGCCCTTCCGCCGCCCGTGTCGGTTCAGCCAGCCGCCTGTGCCGGGGCGTTGATGCCCATGGACTGCAGATAGCGCTTGATGTTGCGCGCCGCCTGACGGATGCGATGCTCGTTTTCGACAAGGGCGATGCGCACATAGCCCTCCCCTTCCTCGCCAAAGCCCACGCCGGGCGCCACCGCCACCTGCGCATGGCGCAGCAGCTGCTTGGAAAACTCCATCGCGCCCAGATGCTTCAACGCTGGCGGAATCGGCGCCCAGGCGAACATCGATGCTTCGGGCGGCGGAATCTCCCAGCCGGCGCGGCCGAAGCTTTCCACCAGCACGTCGCGCCGCCGGCGATAGAGCTTGCGGTTTTCATCGACAATGTCCTGCGGGCCGTTGATCGCCGCGACCGCCGCCGCCTGAATAGGCGTGAAGGCGCCATAATCCAGATAGCTTTTCACCCGCGTCAGCGCCGCGATCAACTGGCGATTGCCAACGGCAAAGCCGATGCGCCAGCCGGCCATGGAATAGGTTTTGGACATGGACGTGAACTCGATCGCCACATCCATCGCCCCCGGCACCTGCAGGATCGACGGTGTCGGCGTGTCACCGAAATAGATTTCGGCATAGGCAAGGTCCGACAGCACCCACAGCTTGTGTTCCTTGGCAAAGGCGACGACCTGTTCATAGAATTTCAGATCGGCGACATAGGCCGTGGGATTGGACGGATAGCCGATGACCAGCACCGTCGGCTTCGGCACGGTATAATTCACCGCCCGTTCCAGCTTGTCGAAAAAGTCCGGCCCCGGCGCCGCCGGGATCGAGCGGATCGACGCGCCGGCGATGATGAAGCCGAACATGTGAATCGGATAGCTGGGGTTGGGGGCAAGCACGACATCGCCCGGCGCGGTGATCGCCTGGGCAAGATTGGCCAGCCCTTCCTTGGAACCAAGGGTGACGACCACCTCGTTCTCGGGGTCGAGATCGACACCGAAGCGACGGGCGTAATAGCCGGCCTGCGCCTTGCGCAGCCCCGGGATGCCCTTGGACGCGGAATAGCCATGGGCGCTGGGGTTACGCGCCACTTCGGCCAGTTTCTCGATCACATGCGGGGCAGGCGCGCCATCGGGATTGCCCATGCCCAGATCGATAATGTCCTGTCCCGCCGCTCGCGCTGCTGCCTTCATTGCGTTCACTTCAGCGAACACATAGGGCGGCAAACGGCGAATGCGGTAAAAATCCTCGGACATATTGAAACTGACCCTTTACGGTGTGCGCCCCTATGACGCACGATCGGGGCTTATAGCGGCGTGCGCCGACAGTTGCGAGTAGCGGAGAGGAAAAGAAATGACCGATCGCGACACCGCATCCACTGATTTCGGCGCCGGTGGAAGTCCCGATGGCGGCGCGCCGGATCTGACCACCCTTCAGGACTGGACCTACAGCATCGGCCGGATGCAGCAGCTGATGCTGCAATTCTGGGCCGAACAGGCAAAGATCCAGCCGCCGATCCTGGGAGAAAGCAGCCCGCTTGCGAACTGGATGCATTTTTCGCCCCTGTGGAACGACGATGCCCATCGCGCAGCCGAACGCCAGGCGGATTTCCTGTCCCGCAGCCTTGATCTGTGGAACCGCTTCCTGTCGCCCACGGCCGAGGCGACGGCACCGGCAAAGGTCGACGCGGACCGCGACCGCCGCTTTCGCGCCGATGCCTGGCGCAGCCAGCCGTTTTTCGACCTGATCCGCCAGTCCTATCTGCTGATCGCCGACCATCTGCTGGGCAATGTGGCCGAGATGGAAGGGCTGGAGCCTGACCAGCGCGAACGGCTGCGTTTCGCCACCCAGGCCTGGCTGGATGCGATCAGCCCGTCGAACTTTGCCTTCACCAACCCCGAAGTGATCGAACGGACGATCGAGAGCGGCGGTCAGAATCTCGTCGCCGGATTGCAGCATATGCTGGCCGACATTCAGAAGGGCCAGTTGACGCAAACCGCCGACGACGGGTTCGTGCTTGGCCACACCATCGCGGCGACACCGGGCAAGGTGGTGTTCGAGACGCCATTGTTCCAGCTGATCCATTATGCGCCCACCACCGAAAAACTGGGCGAGGTGCCGCTGCTGATCTTCCCGCCATGGATCAACCGTTTCTACATCCTTGACCTGTCACCAGAGAAAAGCTTCATCAAATGGGCGGTGGATCAGGGACTTTCGACGTTCGTCGTCTCGTGGAAATCGGCCGATGAGAGCACGCGCGATATCGGCACTGACGATTATGTGCTGGCGCAGGTGCAGGCGATCGACACGGTGCGCGCACTGCTGGGTGTCAAATCCGTCCACACCATCGGCTATTGCGTGGCGGGCACGACATTGGCGATGACGCTGGCGCTGCTGGCGGCGCGGCGGCAGTCCGGCAAGGTGAAATCGGCCACGTTCTTCACCTCTCAGGTCGATTTTGCCGATGCGGGCGAGCTGAAGCTGTTCGTCGATGACGAGCAGTTACAGATGATCAGCCAGCTGGCGGAGGCGACCGGCTATACCGATGGCCGTTACATGGCCGCGACCTTCAACCTGCTGCGCGGGCGCGACCTGATCTGGTCCTATGTCGTCAATAATTATCTGATGGGCAATGACTATACGCCGTTCGACCTGCTGCACTGGAATTCCGACCTGACCAACCTGCCGGCGAAATGGCACATCGATTATCTGACCAGCCTTTATCGTGATAACCGGCTGGTGCAGCCGGGCGGCGTCACCATCGACGGGACGCCGCTGGACCTGCGCAAGGTGAAGACGCCCGCCTATATCCAGGCCGGACGGGAAGACCATATCGCCCCCCCGCAGTCGGTGTGGAAGATGACCGAATGTTTCAGCGGGCCACACCGTTTCGTGCTTGCGGGGTCGGGCCATATCGCCGGCGTCGTCAATCCGCCGGCGGCCGGCAAATACCAATATTGGACCAATGAAGGCGCGGCGGGTTCGCTCGACCGGTTTCTGGCCGATGCCACCGAGCACAAGGGCAGCTGGTGGCCGGACTGGATCGAGTGGATCAACAGCCATGGCGGCAAACAGGTCGCGGCGACCGGTGCCCGCATCCCTGGCGGCAACCCCGATTTTCCAGCCATGGAGGATGCGCCCGGCCGCTATGTCAGCCTGCGATAACGGGGTGGCGCCCCGCAAGCGCAGCTTTGCGCCGGTCGTCGATCAGGCCACGCGGCTGCTGATCCTCGGCAGCCTGCCGGGCGAGCAGTCGCTTGCCGCGCAACGCTATTATGCCCATCCGCGCAACCAGTTCTGGCGCCTTGTCGGTGATGTGATCGGCAAGGACCTGCCTGCCATGGCCTATGGCGACAGGCTTGCAACGCTGCTGCGCCATCGCATCGGCCTTTGGGACGTGGTCGGCGAGGCGAGCCGCAAAGGCAGTCTTGACGCGCATATCCGCGACCATCGCACCAACGACCTCGCGGCTCTGGCGCAAAGCCTGCCGGACCTCAGGGCCGTTGCCTTCAACGGTGGCACATCGGCGCGCATCGGCGGCGCGTTGCTGGCCCCGGTGGAACAACATTATGCACTGGTGGCGCTGCCGTCCTCCAGCCCCGCCTACACCCTGCCGCTGGCCGACAAGCAGCAATCATGGTCTGTCCTGCGGCAATGGGCCGGGCAAAGCCGCACCGATGCCGGCGATTCGCATTTCGATTGACTTTATGATGTTGCACTGCCACATGAAGAGGCAGCGAACGCGCCGCCAGCCGGCGCTTTGGCAAGGCCGCGTGATTTCCCGCGCAAGACAGCGGCGGGACAGGCCTTGATCTTCATTCGCTTTTACCAAGGCTTCCCTTGTCACGCGGGTCGTCATCCACGAGCCCGTTCGTGCGCTGCGCCCATCGAAGGCCGCAGCCTGCATGAGACGTGCTCAGGCACGTTCTGAAAGTATTTTATGAAACAGTTTTCCGACCTTGGCCTTGCCGAACCGATTGCACAGGCACTTGCGGCCGAAGGTTATGAAACGCCCACGCCGATTCAGGCGCAGGCCATTCCGCACGGCCTTGCCGGGCGCGACATCCTGGGCATTGCCCAGACCGGCACCGGCAAGACGGCGGCATTCGCGCTACCCATCCTCGACCGGCTGGCGAAGAACCCGGCGCCGCGTCCGCGCCACGCCTGCCGCGTGCTGGTGCTGTCGCCGACGCGCGAACTGGCAAGCCAGATCGCCCAGTCCTTCCAGGCCTATGGCCGCAACCTGAAGCTGACGGTGGCGACCGTGTTCGGCGGCGTGCCGATCAACCGCCAGCGCATCCAGCTTGCCGGCGGCGTCGATGTTCTGGTCGCCACGCCCGGCCGCCTGCTGGACCTGATCGACCAGCGCGCGCTGACGCTCAGCCAGGTTGAAGTACTGGTGCTGGACGAAGCCGACCAGATGCTGGACCTGGGCTTCATCCATGCCCTTAAGCGCATCGTGCCGATGCTGCCCAAGCGTCGCCAGACCCTGTTCTTTTCCGCCACAATGCCCAAGGCGATCGCCGAACTGGCAGGCCATTATCTGACCAATCCGGTACAGGTCGCGGTCACCCCGGTCGCCACCACGGCGGAGCGGATCGACCAGCGCGTCACCTTCGTCAACCAGGCCGAAAAACAGGCGCTGCTTAACATCGTACTGGCCGATCAGACCATCCAGCGCGTTCTTGTCTTCACCCGCACCAAACATGGCGCGGACCGGGTGGTGCGCCACCTTGGCGCCGCCGGCATCAGGGCAGCGGCGATCCATGGCAACAAAAGCCAGCCGCAGCGCGAACGGGCACTGCACGAATTGAAGACCGGCATCATCAAGGTTCTGGTGGCCACCGACATTGCGGCCCGCGGCATCGACATCGACGGCATCAGCCATGTCGTGAACTTCGAACTGCCGAACGTGCCCGAACAATATGTCCACCGCATCGGCCGCACCGCACGCGCGGGCGCCGAAGGCATGGCCGTGTCCTTCTGCGCGGATGACGAGCGGCCCTATCTGCGCGACATCGAGCGGCTGACCCGCGTGAAGCTGACGCAGCAGCCGCTGCCGGAAGATTTCGTCGCTGCCGTTGCCGCCATGCCGCGCCCGACGCCCGCACAGCATCAGCGGCCGCAGGGCCAGCGGCATGGACAGGGCCAGCGGCATGGGCAGGGCCAGCGCCACGGACAAGGACAGCGCCATGGTCAGGGCCATGGCGGCCAGCGCCACGGTTCCGGCCATGGTCAGGCCGAACGCGGCGATCGCGCACAGGGGGATCGCACCATCAATGGCGTGCGTCCCACCGGCGCCGGAAACCGCAATCATCGCGGTGGCCAGGGTGGCGGCCGTCGTCCCGGCGGGCGCCGCGCGACAGTCTGATCCTGATACCCGGCCGAGATTTCGCGGTGGCGGCCGATGGCTGCCGCCGCGACTTCAAGGCTTGCATCCATATTAACAACGGTTATCTTCCTTCCCAAGACCGGCCATGATGCCGGCTGACCGGGAGGGATTTGCCGATGGTGACACCGGCGGGCGTTTCGCCAGCAGGCCTTGCGCAGTTTCTGAAACGATGCGCGGCCATTGTCGGCCCTGATCATGTCCTGTCCGACGACAAGCGGCTTGCCCCCTATGGCCGGCTGATGCTGCCCTTCAATGAGGCGGACCACATGCCCGGCGGTGTGGTTTCACCCGCTTCGGCACAGGAAGTGCAAACGATCCTGCGCCTTGCCAATGAAGCGCATGTACCGCTGTGGCCCACCTCTACCGGCCGCAATTTCGGCTATGGCACATCGTCCGTCGCCACCGCCGGTCAGGTCGTCCTCGATCTGCGGCGGATGAACCGCATCACCGATTTCGATCCGGCGCTTGGCACCGTGGTTGTCGAACCCGGCGTGACCTATAAACAGCTTCAGGATTTCCTGAAGGCCGGCAACCATGATTTCTGGCTGGATTTCCCGGCGCCCGGTCCCCTTGTCTCCCCTGTCGGCAACACACTGGAACGCGGCGGCGGGCTGACGCCCTATGGCGATCATTTCGGCAACAGCTGCGGCTATGAAGTGGCGCTGGCCGACGGCACGCTGCTGCGCACCGGCATGGGCGGCGTGAAGAACACGACCAGCTGGCAAAGCTTCCGCTATGGCTATGGGCCGTTCCTGGACGGGATCTTCACCCAGTCCAATTTCGGCGTCGTCACCAAAATGGGCCTGTGGCTGATGCCCGCGCCACCCGCGCACAAGACGGTGATGGCGATCTGGCCGGAAGCGGGTGACATCGCACGGCTGGTCGACGCGATCCGCCCGCTGCGCCTGGACGGCACGATCGGCAATTTCGGCGTGCTGGGCAATGCCACGCTGATCCTGTCGTCGATGATGACGCGGGCGGAAGTCTATGACGGCCCCGGCGCCGTCACCCGCGAGGCGGAGATGAGGGCCGCAAAGGCCAAGGGCCTTGGCGCGTGGATCTATTTCTTTTCCATCTATGGCCGGCCCGACAGGGTGGAATCCGATTATCAACATGCCCGTGCCGCGCTGGAAAAAAGCGGGGCGACGGTGGTGCCCGACATTCACGACCCCATGCAGGTGAACGAGCTGACCCTGTCCGCCTTCAGCCTGCTCAACTGGAAAGGCGGCCATGGGCTTGTCTGGTTTTCACCGGTCACGCCCGCGCGCGGCGCCGATGCAGCCCGGCAGATGGACATGGCGCGCGCCATCATGGACGATCATGGCGTGGATTTCATGACCGGGCTCACCGCCAACGGCCGGGAGATGTTGAACGTCATGCCCATCGTCTATGATCGCGGCAATGCGGAGGAGACGGCACGGGTGCGCGCCTGCCTGTTCAAGCTGTTCGATGCCTTTGAAGCGGCCGGCTATGGCTTTTACCGCACCGGCATAGGGCTGATGGACCGGGTGGCCCGCATCCATGGCGAAACCAATATGGAGGTCAACCGCAGGATCAAGCGTGCGCTGGACCCCAATGGCATCATCGCGCCGGGCAAATCGGGAATCCATCTGTGAAGGGCGCGGTGATGGCAGCGCTTGTCGCATCGATTCTGGCCACGGCCCCCGCAGCGGCCCAATCCGCCGGACAATGGCGCGGGCCGCAGCATATCTGGGCCGGCACCTGCGGCTATTGCCATGGAACGCCGGTTGCGCCGGAAATACGGGGCATGAAGCTGCCCGCGCAAGCCATCGCGCAGATCGTGCGCCATGGCCTGCCCGGCATGCCCGCCTTCCACGAAAGCGAGTTGAGCGACGGCGAAGTCGCAGCCCTGGCTGAATGGCTGTCCCACGCGCCGGTCCCGGCAAAGGCAGCAGCGCAATGATCACCCGGCGCCAATCCATTGCCATGGCCGGCCTGCTGGGCCTTGCCGCCACCATGACCCGTTCGGCATGGGCGGCCAACGCCGCCGGCATTTCACTATGGCTGGTGGACGGCAATCTGACGGCTGGCGCATGGACGCCAACGGCCCATGTCCGGATTGTGCCGCGCGGGCACCATGTGACGCCTGATCTTGTTCGTGCGCTCGGCCCGGCCAGGGTGACGGCGCTGCTGTCCCCCGGCAACCATCTGCTCACCCGTGAGGCGTTGCGCGACACTGGCGGTGAAGTGCTGGAGGATCGGCGTGTCACCGCCGCCGATCTGGCGGCAGCGGGATTGAGCCAGCCGCTGCCGATGCCTGCCCATATCCTTATCTTTCACGCCCTGCCGGGGGGCATGGGCGCTTAACGCCAATTCCCTACCGCGCGCGTCGCCTCTATAAGGAGGGCATGAGCGATCTTTTCTCCGGCTCCGGGGCGGCCGAACAAAGCTATGACGCCAGCGCGATCGAAGTCCTTGAAGGGCTGGAACCCGTTCGCCGCAGGCCTGGCATGTATATTGGCGGCACGGATGAGCGCGCGCTTCACCATCTGGCGGCCGAAGTGCTCGACAATGCGATGGACGAAGCCGTCGCAGGCCATGCCAGCCGCATCGAAGTGACGCTGGAGCCGGGCAACCGGCTGACGATCATCGACAATGGCCGCGGCATTCCGGTGGACCCGCACCCGCGATTCCCCGGCAAATCGGCGCTTGAGGTGATCCTGACCACGCTGCATTCCGGCGGCAAGTTCAGCGACAAGGCCTATGCCACATCAGGCGGCCTGCACGGCGTCGGCGTTTCGGTGGTCAATGCGCTGTCGACCGAAACGGTGATCGAGGTGGCGCGCGGGCGGGAGCTTTACCGGCAGAGCTTCTCGCGCGGCCTGCCGACATCGAAGCTCGAAAAACTGGGCGCCGCACCCAATCGGCGCGGTACATCGGTAACGTTCACGCCGGATGCGGAGATTTTCGGCGCCACGGCGCATTTCCGCCCCGCCCGGCTGTATCGACTCGCCCGATCAAAGGCCTATCTGTTTCGTGGCGTGGAAATCCGCTGGAAATGTGATCCCAGCCTGATTGGCGACGACACGCCGGCAAGCGCCGTCTTCCAGTTTCCCGGTGGCCTGGCCGATCATCTGGCCGAACAGATCGAAGGTCGCGAATGCGCGACCAGCGAATTCTTCTCCGGCCGGCAGGATTTTGCCGATGGGCAGGGATCGGTGGAATGGGCAGTGGCCTGGCCGCTTTACGGCGAAGGATCGACCAGCTTTTACTGCAACACCATTCCCACCCCCGATGGCGGCACGCATGAAACCGGGCTGCGCGCGGCACTGGCCAAGGGTATTCGCGGCTTTGGCCAGCTTGTCGGCCAGAAAAAGGCCGACGGCATTCAGGCGGAAGATATTTTCTCCGGCGCGGACATCATGCTGTCGCTGTTCATCCGCGACCCGCAGTTCCAGAGCCAGACCAAGGACCGGCTGACCAGCGCCGATGCCGCCCGCCTTGTCGAAGGTGCGGTGAAGGATCATTTCGACCATTTCCTTGCCGACAATATGGATCGCGGCCGCGCGCTGCTGGGTTTTGTGCTCGACCGGATGGACGAACGGCTGCGCCGCAAGGCGGAGCGTGAGGTCAAGCGCAAGACGGCGACCAGCAAGCGCAACCTGCGCCTGCCCGGCAAGCTGACGGACTGCACGTCCGACGACCCGGCAGGCACGGAATTGTTCATCGTCGAAGGCGATTCGGCCGGTGGTTCGGCCAAGCAGGCGCGCGACCGCAAGACACAGGCGGTGCTGCCCATTCGCGGCAAGATCCTGAACGTCGCATCGGCCAATATGGCCAAGATCGGCGGCAATCAGGAAATCGCCGATCTCATCCAGGCGCTGGGCTGCGGCACGCGCGACCGCTATCAGCGCGAGGCGCTGCGTTACGACCGCGTCGTCATCATGACCGATGCCGATGTCGACGGCGCGCATATCGCAACGCTGCTGATGACCTTCTTCTTTCAGGAAATGCCGGGGCTGGTGCGCGACGGCAAGGTGTTCCTCGCCCAGCCGCCGCTCTATCGCATGGCAGCGGGCGGCATGGTCGCCTATGCGCGTGACGATGCCCACAAGGCAGAGCTTGAACGCACACAGTTCAAGGGCCGCAAGGTGGAGGTGAGCCGGTTCAAGGGCCTTGGCGAAATGGCGTCCGCACAGCTGAAGGAAACCACCATGGACCCGAAGTCGCGCACGCTGATCAAGGTGACGCTGCCCGCCGAATATGAGGAACGGGCAGGCATTCGCGATCTGGTGGACCGGCTGATGGGCCGCAACCCCGAACACCGCTTTGCCTTCATCCAGGCCAATGCCGCCTATGTCGATGAAGAGGCGATCGACGCCTGATCATGACGGTCGCCCACGATACGGGCGGCCGGATCAGACCAGCGTCACCAGGGCAAAGCCAAGGACCAGCAGGCCGAGGAAGACCACGCCCACCAGCGTCAGCCGCTTTTCGATAAACGCCTGTATCGGCGCGCCATAGCGGCGCAGCAGCGCGGCGACGATGAAGAAGCGCATGCCGCGCGTAATGACCACCGTCACCATGAACAGCGCGAAGTTGAACTTTGCCAGGCCGCTGGCGATCGTCACCAGCTTGAACGGGATCGGCGTCAGCCCCTTGGCAAGGATCAGCGCCGCGCCCCATCTGGCATACCAGTCGTGAAACTGGGCCGCGCCCTGTTGAAGGCCATAAAGGTTGATCAGCCACTGGCCGACGCTGTCATAAAGGAAATAGCCGATTGCATAGCCGACCATGGCGCCCAGCGCCGATGAAATGGTGCAGACGGTGGCGATAAGCCATGCCTGATCACGGCGCGCGATGATCATCGGCACCAGCATCACATCGGGCGGAATGGGGAAGAAGGAGCTTTCGGCAAAGGAGACCGCCGCCATGCTGCGGATCGCATGCTTGTGCCCGGCCAGCCTTAGCGTCCAGTCATACAGGCGCTGAAACATTCCCATTCCCTTATCAGCCGTGACCGGCAGGCCGGAACGCCTGCCGCCGGGCACCGCCCATTGCACATCGTTCGTCGCTTATTACGGGGTCGGGCTAGTCAATGCCTCCACCAGCGCCTTCACCTTCTTCTGCCGCCATTGCGGTGTCGGTGCGACCAGCCAATAGGACAGCGACGATGCCTCCGCCTCGCCAAGCTGCACCACCCGGCCGGCCGCAATATCGGCCCCGGCAAGCAGCGCGGGCACCTTTGCCCGACCGAAACCGGCCGCCGCCGCCTCTATCGCAAGCCCGGCATCGGCCACGACAATGCCGCCGGCCGCGCCGTCATCCCCGCTCATGCTGCCCCAGATGATGCTGTCGGGCGAAGCATCGTCGCCCGCAGAAGCCACCGTCACCATCCGCGCATCGCCAAGCGCCAGCCCCTCATGCCCGCCCGGCCCTTCGGCAAATTGCACGGCGATGTCCAGATTGGCCTCGGTGAAATCCACCAGCCCTTCGGAGGCAAGCAACACGAAACGCATGTCCGCTTCCCGCCGGCCATAGGCCGCAAGCCGGGGCGCCAGCCATTTGGCGGTGAAATCGCGCGGCGCGGCAATGGTCAGCACGCGGGAGGACTGGCCTTCCTGCATCGCCCTCACCGCTTCCTCGAACTGGAGGAAGCCCGCACGCAATGCCGGCAGCCCCTGTTCCGCTTCCGGCGTCAGTTCAAGCCCCTTGGTGGTGCGGCGGAACAGGACGACACCCAGCGTTTCCTCCAGCGCGCGAATCTGCTGGCCCACGGCCGCAGGCGTCACAGCCAGCTCATCCGCCGCGCGGGTAAAGGACAGATGTCGTGCCGCCGCGTCCAGCACGCGCAGCGCGTTGAGAGGCAGATGCGTGCGTTTCAACTCGTCACCGCCGGGCCGACCAGTTCGAAATGCGGAATGATGGCGGCAAAACCGCTGCCGTCCTCGGCCACCATGTCATAATGGCCTTCCATCGAACCGCTGCGGGTGTTGAGCGGACAGCCGGACACATAGTCATAGCTGCCACCCGGTTCGATCATCGGCTGGTCGCCGACCACGCCTTCGCCATCGACATGGTGGACGCTGCCATTGCCATCGCGGATGACCCAATGGCGGGCGATCAGCTGCACCGCCTGTTCGCCCTCATTCTCGATGCGGATATGATAGGCCCAGAACCAGCGCGCGGCCGCCGGATGGCTCTGTTCCGGCAGATAGGAGACGGCAACGCGCACCGTGACCCCGCGCGTCGTCGCCGCATGGGGGAACAGCGCCTTCAAAGGCCGACGGCCCCCAAAGCCTGGTCGAAATCGGCGATCACATCCTCGGGATCTTCAAGGCCGACCGACAGGCGCAGCATCCCTTCGGTGACGCCCATTTCCTCGCGCGCTTCGGCCGTCATCCCGGCATGGGTGGTCGATGCGGGATGCGTCATCAGCGACCGGGAATCACCGATGTTGTTGGAAATATCCACCAGTTCCAGCGCGTCGAGCAGGCCATGCGCCTGTTTGCGCCCGCCATCCAGATAAAGCGACATGATCGTGCCGCCCGCCGCCATCTGCTTCATCGCAAGCGCGTGCTGCGGGTGTGATTCCAGTGCCGGGTAGAGCAAGCGCGGCACCCGGGCTTCAAGGAAGCGCGCCACCTTCAGCGCATTTTCGCTCTGCCGCATGATGCGCAGCTCAAGCGTCTCCAATCCCTTGAGCACCACCCAGGCGTTGAAGGCACTGAGCGTCGGGCCGGTGTTGCGCGTGAACGGCAGCAGCGTGTTCAGGATGAAATCCTCGCTGCCCAGCACCGCACCGGCCAGCACGCGGCCCTGCCCGTCCATCATCTTGGTGGCGGAATAGGCGACCACGTCCGCACCATATTCCATCGGCCGCTGCAGCACGGGCGATGAAAAGGCATTGTCGACCACCAGCAGCGCGCCCGCGCCATGCGCAATATCGGCCACTGCCTGTATGTCGACGATGTCCAGCGTCGGGTTTGCCGGCGTTTCCAGGAAGAACAGCCTGGTGTTCGGCCGCAGCGCCTTTTTCCAGGCGTCATTGTCGCGCCCGTCGACCACGGTGGTTTCCACGCCGAAACGCGGCAGCAGCGTGTCGACGAGCCAGCGGCAGGAACCGAACAGCGCCCGCGCCGCGACCACATGATCGCCCGCCTTCAATTGGCAGAGCAGCGCCGCCGTCATCGCCGCCATGCCCGATGCGGTGCAGCGTGCCGCCTCTGCCCCTTCCATCAGGGCAAGGCGCTGTTCCAGCATTTCCACCGTCGGGTTCTGCAGGCGCGAATAGGTCATGCCCTGCTGTTCGCCACGGAAGCGCGCCGCCGCATCCTCCGCACAATCATAGGCATAGCCCGACGTCAGAAAGAGCGCTTCCGACGTTTCACCATATTCCGAACGCGCGGTACCGCCGCGCACTGCCCGCGTCGCGGGGCGCCAGCCCTGCGTCAGCGAACGGTCCTGTCCTGTTTTCCGCTTCATGGTCCCTGCTTTGCCGCGTCATTCCAACATCCGTCAATGCGCAGCAGCATGGAATCGCCGTATCGCATGGCATAATCGGTAATCATGACGTCGCACCGACCGGCGGCACCAATGAAAAAAGGCCGCCCCGGTCATGCCGGAACGGCCGCTTTCCCGCTGATTCAGTGCGGTGCTTCAGGCGCCAAGCGCATTGACCACGGCATCACCCATTTCACTGGTCGACATGCCGCCGCCAAGATCGGCGGTGCGATGGCCGGCGGCAAGCGTCGCGGCAACCGCAGCCTCGATCCGGTCCGCCACATCGGCCTGCCCGCAGGAATAGCGCAGCATCATCGCGGCCGACAGGATCGTCGCCAGCGGATTGGCCTTGCCCTGCCCCGCGATATCGGGCGCGGAACCGTGGATCGGCTCGTAAAGCCCCTTTGCATTGGCATCGAGCGAGGCCGAAGGCAGCATCCCGATGGAGCCGGCGCACATCGACGCCTGATCCGACAGAATATCGCCAAACAGGTTGCCGGTGACGATGACATCGAACTGGCCGGGATTGCGCACCAGCTGCATGGCGGCATTGTCGACATACATATGGCTGAGTTCGACGTCCTTATAGTCGGCCGACACCTCGATCACCACATCGCGCCACAGCTGCGAGGTTTCCAGCACATTGGCCTTGTCGACCGAACACAGCCTGCCGCGCCGCAGCCGCGCCGTCTCGAACCCGACACGGGCGATTCGGGCCACTTCGTCCTCGTCGTAACGCATGGTGTCGAAACCCTCGCGCCGGCCATTGTCGGTCTTGCGCAGGCCGCGCGGCTGGCCGAAATAGACGTCGCCGGTCAATTCGCGCACGATCACCATGTCGATCTCGCGCGCCACTTCCGGGCGAAGCGCCGATGCATCGGCCAGTTCCGGGAAAAGCCGGGCAGGCCGCAGATTGGCGAACAGGCTCAATTCCTTGCGCAGTCCAAGGATCGCCTGTTCGGGGCGCAGATGCCGTTCCAGCGCATCGCAATCGGGATCGCCGACCGCGCCGAACAATATGGCGTCGGCGCGCCGGGCCAGCGCCAGCGTTTCCGGCGGCAGCGGATGCCCGGATGCCTTATAGGCGGCGCCACCGACCAGCGCCTCTTCAAAGCGAAGATCGCGTGCGCCCGCGGCCTGCAGCACGCGCACGGCCTGAGCCACCACTTCCGGCCCGATTCCATCGCCCGCCAGTATTGCTATCAGCATCATCCAGCCTCCAGAAAAGTCGTCGCGGGCGATGTGCTGTAGGCAAGGAAGCTTGTCAAATCCCCTCGTTTGGAGCAGGAGCGTTCGCGCCAGTTGCGTTGTCAACTAAAGTTTTGCTAGCTGATCGTGAGAAACTAACATTCAAGGATGACCGGATGGCCAACGAACCTCTGATCCTCACCCTGTCCTGCCCCAACCAGCCCGGCATCGTTGCCGCGGTGTCGACCTTCCTGTTCGAAAACGGGGCGAACATTCTGGAAGCCAACCAGTTCGACGATGTCGAAACCGGCGGTTTCTTCATGCGCATCGTGTTCAACTTCGCCGATGTGGCCAAGGCGAACGGCATTGAAGATCGATTCGCCTCCATCGCCGACAAGTTCAAGATGGACTGGAAGATCCGTTCGTCGGCCTATCGCGCGAAGGTCCTTCTTCTCGTGTCGAAGTTCGATCATTGCCTTGCCGATCTGCTCTATCGCTGGCGCATCGGCGAAATCCAGATGGATATCGTCGGCATCGTTTCGAACCACCCGCTCGAAACCTATGCCCATCTCGATTTCGACGGCATCCCCTTCCATTATCTGCCGATCAAGAAGGACACCAAGCCGCAGCAGGAAGCGCAGATCAAGGCCGTGGTCGAACAGACCGGCGCCGAACTGATCGTGCTTGCCCGCTATATGCAGATCCTGTCCGACGATCTGGCCGGCTATCTTTCGGGTCGCTGCATCAACATCCACCACAGCTTCCTGCCGGGCTTCAAGGGCGCCAAGCCCTATCACCAGGCGCATGCGCGTGGCGTGAAGCTGATCGGCGCGACTGCCCATTATGTGACGGCCGACCTCGATGAAGGCCCGATCATCGAACAGGATGTGGAACGCATCAGCCACGAAGACACGCCGGAAGATCTGGTCCGCAAGGGCCGCGACATCGAACGCCGCGTGCTCGCCCGTGCGATTTCCTTCCATCTTCAGGGCCGGGTGCTCAACAACCGCTCCAAGACTGTCGTATTTCGACATTGAGGCCGGGCGGGGCGACAAACTGCGTTCGGTTTGCATTGACGCTGTTTTGTCGCCTCCCTATCACCACCAGCCATTGATAGAATGCGGGTGGGTTGTTGATGAGTTTCGGGGCCGGTGCACTCAAGAGGATCGGCCGCCCGATTGGGGCGGCGATGGTTTCTCTCGCTCTTCTGCTGGAGAGCACGGCGCTGCCGGCCCAGAACCTGCCGACGCAGATTGATTCGAGCACGATACAAAGGCTGAAAAGCCAGCTCGGTTCCGGCAGCGGCACCTCCGGGCTGCTGGGTGGCCTTGGCACCAGCTCCGGCGACATGCTCGACATGGTCCGCCAGCAGGGTGACCAGCAGATCCGCAGCCAGCAATATCAGACGGATACGATGGGCGTTGGCGGCGTTCAGCCCGCCGATGATCGCTATTACCAGCCATCGCCGATCGAGCGCGATTACCGGACACGGCTGTCGAACAACAAGCTGCGTCAGTTCGGCTATGACCTCTTCAATTCGACGACGCGGCTGAGCGGCGACCTCACCGGCGAAGTGCCCAATGACTATGTCCTGGGCATTGGCGACCAGCTGGTCATCAACTTTCAGGGCGCGACCAACGACAATCAGGTCGCCCGCGTCAACCGCGACGGCAATGTCATCGTCGGCGCGCTTGCCCCGATTCGCGCCGCCGGCCGCACACTGGGCGCAGTGCGGGCAGATATTTCGTCGAGGACGCGCCAGACGCTGCTTGGCACCAATGTCTACACGTCGGTCGGGTCGGTCCATGCGATCACCGTCTTCGTCGGCGGCGAGGTCAACCGGCCGGGCCAGTATCAGCTCACCTCCATGGCCGATGTCGGCAGCGCGCTTGCCGAGGCCAATGGCGTAAGGCGCACGGGTTCGCTTCGCCAGGTGCGCGTGGTGCGCGGCGGCCGCACGATCAGCATCGATCTCTACGGAATGCTGGGCATCGGCGCACCGCAATCGGTGCGGCTGCAGGATGGCGACCGCATCATCGTGCCTGTCATCGGGCCGACGGTGGCGGTGACGGGCGGCGTGCCGCGCCCCGGTATCTTCGAGCTGCATGGCGCTGCCTCGGTTGGCGATGTGCTCGATTACGCCGGCGGCTCGCTGCGCCCGCGCGGCAGCAATGTCTCGATCAGCCGTATCGGCCGCGACGGCAGCGAAGCCTTTGTCCGTGTCACCGGCGTCGACCAGCAGATCCTGGCCGGCGATGCGCTTTACGTCACCGGCGGATCGGCCGGCGGCACGTTGAACCGCGTATCGCTGCGCGGCTATGTGCTGAACGAAGGTCCGCGCCCGCTGCCGGCGGCACCGACGGTGCGCGATCTGCTCGGCTCAGCCAGTGACCTGCGCGAAGGCACATATCAGCCGATGGCGATCATCGTCCGCCGCGATCCGGGTTCGGGCGGGCGCATCTATGTGGCGATCAACCTTGCCCAGACGCTGAACGGCGGCGATCCGGTGGCGTTGCAGCCCAATGACACGCTGTGGGTGTTTTCCAACGACGATATCGCGTTCCTGAACAGCGCGGCGGTGCGGCAGATCGCGCTGGGCCAGCCCAATCCGCTGCCGCAGTGCAAATCGCTGGAGCGTTTCGACGACATTGTCCGCGATTCGCATATCTCGCGCTTCTCGGTCGTCACGCGCGGCAGCTATGTCGTCGATCGTGATGGCTACAGCGACGCCGTAGCGGTCGGCGGCGGCACTCTGGCCGGCGGTATCCGCGCGACGACGCGGCTTCGCTCCCAGTCGGACCTGCCGCAGACCAAGGACGACAAGAACAAGGACGACACCGACCAGAACAACGGCGGTCTTCCCGGCAATTCAAACCTTGCAATGCAGCAGGGTTTGACGGGGAATGGCATCGGCACCGGCTTGAACACCGGCCAGAACGAGCAGAACGACATGCTGCGCGCCATGGCCGATGAGGAATATCGCAAGCTCTGCCCGTCCAGCTTCGAGGAAGAGCCGGAACTGATCGCCGTGCTGCTTGAACATGCCGTCAGCATCAGCGGCGCGGTGCGCCATCCGGGCGCCTATCCGGTGGCTGGTGAAGTGACGGCACAGACCGCTTCCTACATCGCCAACGGTATTGCCGCACAGGCCAGCGACCTGACGCTCGACGTGACCCGCGCCGACACCGGCGCGGAACAGATGAAGCGTTATGCGGTGGACACCGAAAAGCTCGCGCTTGGCCGGGTGGAGATTCATCCGGGTGATGATCTGCGCTTCAACGCCGCGCTGCCGCAATATGAAAGCGCCGGCGTGGTGCTGAGCGGTGAAGTGGCCCGGCCCGGCATCTACACCATCCGCAAGGGTGAAACACTGGCCGAGCTGTTCCAGCGGGCTGGCGGGCTGACCAGCGTTGGTTATCCCTATGGCACCGTGCTGACCCGCCGTTCGGTGAAGCTGGCGCAGGAAGAAGGCTTCCGCCGCACCGCGCGCGACCTCAACAATGCACTGCTGTCGACCAGCGCGCGCAAGAACACATCGGCCGAAGGCATGGCCGCGGCACTGAAGATGATCGAGAACCTGTCCACCGCCAATGCGGCCGGGCGGGTGGTGGTGGAAGCCGACCCGCGCGTGCTTTCGGCCCGGCCCGATCTCGATACGCTGCTGGAAGGCGGCGACGCCATCTATGTGCCCAAGAAGCCCAATTTCGTGATCGTGCTGGGCGATGTGTCCAATCCGGGCGCGGTGCAGCATACCGCCGGACGCTCTGTGGCCGAATATATCGCGGATGCCGGCGGTTCGCAGGCAAGCGCCGACAACAAGCGCGTCTATATCGTTTATCCCAACGGGCTGGCGCAGCCGGTCAAGCGGTCGGTCTGGCACAGCGCCAATATGGCGGTGCCGCCGGGCAGCACGATCATCGTTCCCAAGAACCTCGATCCGCTGTTCAAGCTCGACCTGATCCGCGACATTGCATCGATTGTCGGCACCTTCGTGACATCGGCTGCATCGATCGCGATCCTTGCCAACACGAACTGATCGGCCTGACCCGATCAGCCTGAACCAAGCCGATTGAAAGCGCCGGTCCTTCACCCGAAGGGCCGGCCTTTTTTTGATGTGGTTTCACCACCGCAAAGCGGTCACGCTTCCGAAACGATGCAACCCTCCCCCTCCCCCGAGGGTTGAGCAGAGGCAAAGGAGAGCGACGATGAACGCATCGGTGACGGGAATTATCGAACGGATGGCACGGGTGCTGGCCGCGCAGAAACTCAGCATCAATGCCGAAGGGGAAATCAGTTCAGCCGCCGCCGCCGTCGATGCCTGCTGGCAGGATCATATCGGCGAGGCGATTGCCGTGCTCCACACCATGCGTGAACCGGACAGCGCAATGCTGGCGGCAGGCGACATGAAGATATGGAATGCGATGATCTGCGCCGCGATCGGCGAAGCCGAAGAAGCACGCGCGAAAACGGCGTGACGGCAAGGCCCAAGGGCGAGCATGGCAATGCCCATCCGGGCGGAATAAACGGCGGCCGGCAACGCCCCTTTGCGGGACGTACCGGCCGTTGGCTTATGTGGTTATGGTTTTGAGGCTGTCCGCCTCAATGGCCGGCAGCGCCGCCGATCCATGGCTGGTTGCTGCCCAGCGCCACTTCATGCGCGGCGATCGCCCTGTCCATCGCCAGCGTCAGGCCGATCTCGTCCAGTCCGTTCAGCAGACAATGCTTGCGGAACGGGTCGATTTCGAAATGGAATCGATCCTGAAAAGGCGTGGTCACCGTCTGGTTTTCCAAGTCAATGGTGATTTCATGCTCACGCGCCACTTCCAGCAGCCGATCGACCTGATCCTGCGGCAGCACCACAGTCAATATGCCGTTCTTGAAGGCATTGCCGGAATAAATGTCGGAATAGCTGGGCGCGATCACCGCCTTGATGCCCATGTCCACCATCGCCCATGCGGCATGTTCACGGCTGGACCCGCAGCCGAAATTATCGCCTGCGACAAGGATCGGCGCACCGGCATAGCGCGGATCGTCGAACACATTGCCCGGCTGTGCGCGAATGGTTTCAAACGCGCCGCGGCCAAGGCCCTGCCGCGAAATCGTCTTGAGATAATGGGCGGGGATGATGACGTCGGTATCGACATTCTTCAGCCCCATCGGAATCGCCCGACCGGAAATGCTGTTGATCGGTTTCATCAGGCCATCTCCGCCGTTTTCGCGCCCATCAGATCACGCACATCGGTCAACCGCCCGGTGACCGCTGCCGCTGCCGCCATGGCCGGCGACAGCAGATGCGTGCGTGCGCCCGGCCCTTGCCGGCCGACGAAATTGCGGTTGGAGGTGGATGCGCAACGCTCCCCGGCGGGAACCTTGTCCGGGTTCATCGCCAGGCACATCGAGCAGCCCGGCTCGCGCCATTCAAAGCCTGCCTCGACGAAGATACGGTCCAGCCCTTCTTCCTCCGCCTGTTGCTTGACGAGGCCGGAGCCGGGCACGACCAGCGCCTGCCGCACATTGCCGGCGACATGGCGGCCACGCGCCACTTCGGCAGCGGCACGCAGATCCTCGATCCGGCTGTTGGTGCAGCTGCCGATGAAGATGTTTTCAACCTGCACGTCCTGCAGGCGGGTGCCGGGTTGCAGCCCCATATAATCCAGCGACTTGCGTGCCGCGACCTGCTTGGCCGGATCGGCAAAGCTTTCGGGATCGGGCACGATGCCGGTGACGGGCACCACATCCTCCGGGCTGGTGCCCCAGGTGACGAGCGGCGAAATATCGGTCGCATCCAGCGTCACCACCCGGTCATAGCGCGCGCCTGCGTCGGTGGGCAGCGTGCGCCAATAGGCAACCGCCTGATCCCACAAGGCGCCCCTGGGCGCGCGTTTGCGACCCTTGAGATAGGCGAAGGTGGTGTCGTCCGGCGCGACCAGGCCAGCGCGCGCGCCGCCTTCGATCGACATGTTGCAGACGGTCAGCCGCCCTTCGATCGACATGTCGCGAATGACGGAGCCGGTATATTCGATGACATAGCCGGTGCCGCCGGCCGCGCCGATCTTGCCGATGATCGCCAGCACGACGTCCTTCGGCGACACGCCATAGCCCAGCGTGCCGTCCACCCGCACTTCCATCGACCGGGATTGCTTGAGCAGCAGCGTCTGCGTCGCCAGCACATGCTCCACCTCGGACGTGCCGATGCCGAACGCCAGCGCGCCCAACGCGCCATGCGCCGCCGTATGGCTGTCGCCGCACACCAACGTCGTGCCCGGCAGGGTGAAGCCCTGTTCCGGCCCGATGACATGGACGATGCCCTGTTCCGGCGAAATCGCATCGATATATTCGACGCCGAAATCGCTGGTGTTGCGGATCAGCGTATCGAGCTGGGTGGCCGATTCCGGATCGGCGATGGGCAGGCGCACGCCATCCTTCACCCGCGCCGTCGTCGGCACATTATGATCGGGCACCGCCAGCGTCAGATCGGGCCGACGGACCTTGCGGCCGCTGAGACGAAGCCCTTCGAACGCCTGCGGGCTGGTCACTTCATGAACCAGATGGCGATCGATGTAGATCAGGCAGGTGCCGTCATCGCGCCTTTCGACGACATGGGCATCCCAGATCTTTTCATACAGGGTACGGGGTTCGTTGCTCATTCAACCAGTCACCTTCCTGTCGCCCGGCCAGCGGCCATGGCCCGATCCGCGCGGCCCATCAGGGGCCGGCGGAAACGGGTGCCGGCGTGATGCCGGCACGACGATTTCGCAATGTCAGGCGATATAGTGCGCCGTCGTCTTTTCCGCCACTTCCTGCGCGGTCACACCCGGCGCAAGCTCGGCAAGCCGGAACGGCTCGCCCTTCGCATCGCGCTGGAACACCGCCAGATCGGTGATGATCATGTCCACCACATTCTTGCCGGTCAGCGGCAATGTGCATTCAGGAATGAACTTGGCAGCGCCGTTTTTCGACACATGCTCCATCACCACGATGATCTTCTTCACGCCGGCGACAAGGTCCATCGCGCCGCCCATGCCCTTGATCATCTTGCCGGGGATCATCCAGTTGGCGATGTCGCCCTGTTCCGACACCTCCATCGCGCCAAGCACGGTCAGATCGATATGACCGCCGCGAATCATCGCGAAACTGTCCGCCGATGAAAAGAAGCTGGACGACGGCAGCTGGCTGATCGTCTGCTTGCCGGCATTGATCAGGTCGGGATCGACCTCGTCCTCATAGGGAAAGGGGCCGATGCCCAGCATCCCGTTTTCGGACTGCAGCGTCACTTCCACCCCGGCCGGCACATGGTTCGCCACCAGCGTGGGAATGCCGATGCCCAGATTGACGTAGAAGCCGTCCTTCAGTTCGCGGGCGGCGCGTGCCGCCATTTCATCACGTGTCCAGGGCATTATGCGGCCTCCCGCGCACGCGTGGTGCGGAACTCGATCTTCTTGTCATAGGGCGCACCAAGGACAAGGCGCTTGATGTAGATGCCCGGCACATGGATATGGTCGGGGTCGAGGCTGCCGACCGGCACGATCTCTTCCACCTCGGCCACCGTCATGCTGGACGCGGTCGCCATCGGCTGGTTGAAGTTGCGCGCCGTCTTGCGGAAGATCAGATTGCCGGCCTCATCGGCCTTCCAGCCCTTCACGATCGACAGATCGGCGCGGATGCCGCGTTCAAGAACATAGGTTTCGCCATCGAAATCCTTGGTTTCCTTGCCTTCGGCGACGATCGTGCCAACGCCGGTCTTGGTATAGAAACCGGGGATGCCGGCGCCGCCCGCGCGGCAGCGTTCGGCCAGCGTGCCCTGCGGGCAGAACTCAACCTCAAGCTCGCCGGCAAGATACTGGCGTTCGAACTCCTTGTTCTCACCGACATAGGAGCTGATCATCTTGGCGATCTGGTGGGTGCGCAACAGCTTGCCCAGCCCTTCATTGTCGATACCGGCATTGTTCGACGCGACAATGAGGTTCTTCACCCCCGATGCCTGGATCGCATCGATCAACCTTTCGGGAATGCCGCACAGGCCGAACCCGCCCGCGCAGATCGTCATGCCGTCGAACAGCAGCCCTTCAAGCGCCGCTTCCGCATTGGGAAAGACTTTTTTCATCGGTTTACCCCGCAGTTTCGTGGCTCAGATAGGCCATGCGACGGTCGATGGTCAACGTATCCCGACCGCTGCACAGGTTGCGATACAGCTTGTCGATCAATGCCGACAGGCGTATGACCAATGATAACAATTGAGAGGATAGTCATGGCCACGACCTTTCCCGAAACCGACGCCTTCCAGGGCCTGAACGCGCCCGTGCGCATGGAGGTGGATATTCGCAACCTGCCGGTGGAAGGCGAGATTCCGGCGGAAATCAACGGCGCCTTTTTCCGTGCCGTGCCTGACCCGGCCTTTGCGCCGATGCTGGGCGACGACATCGTCCTGTCGGGCGACGGCATGGTCGCGAAGTTCACCATCGAGAACGGCCATGTCGATTATGCGATCAAATATGTCGAGACCGAGCGGCTGAAGGCCGAGCGCAAGGCGCGGCGCGGCCTGTTCGGCCATTACCGCAACCCTTTTACCGACGATCCTTCGGTTGAGGGGATCAACCGCACCGTCGCCAACACCACGCCCGTGTGGCACGCCGGCCAGCTGTTCATGACCAAGGAAGACGGCCGCGCCTATGAAGTCGATCCCGATACGCTGGAGACGATCGGTTCATGGGATTATCATGGCGCGCTGAAATCGGAGACGATGACCGCGCATGTCCGCGTCGACCCGGAAACCGGCGAAATGTTCTTCTATGGCTATGAGGCCGGGGGGCTGTGCAGCACCGACATCGCCTATGCCATTGCCGACAGGCACGGCAATCTGGTGTCGGAACAATGGTTCAAGGCGCCCTATTGCGCGATGATCCATGACTTCGCGATCACCGAGAAATATGCGATTTTCCCGCTGTTCCCGACCACGGCCGATCTGGACCGGCTGAAGCAGGGCGGCGCGCACTGGGTGCATGAACAGGACCGCGAATCCTTGGTGGCGATCATCCCGCGCTATGGCAAGGTGGAGGACGCCCGCTGGTTCAAGGGACCGCCCGGCGTATCGGCCTATCATCTGATGAATGCCTTTGACGATGGCGATCTTGTCCACCTCGACATCTGCATATCGGACACCAACGCCTTTCCCTTCATCCGCGAGGCATCGGGCATCCACCGCATGCCATGGGAAGTGCATGGCGAACTGACGCGCTGGACGTTCGACATGTCGAAACCGGAAGACCGGATCGAGACGCGCACCCTTGGTCCCGCTGGCGACATGCCGCGCATCGCCGATGCCGATCAGGGCCGTCAGCACCGCGTCGGCTGGTATCTTACCGTCGATCCGACGCTTGGACCGCCGATCAAGGCCGGCCCGGTGGGGGCGGCATTCAACACCATGCTGCGGATAGAGCCGGGCAATGGCCGCATCGAATCCTATTCGCTGAAGCCCGGCATGGGCATCAATGAGCCGGTGCATGTACCGTCGTCCCAGCCCGGCCATGAAGGCTGGCTGCTTGCCGTTGTCGATGAAGCGGCGGGCGATGATTTCCGTTCCGCCCTTTGGGTGTTCGAGGCCGGCGACATCGGCAAGGGACCGATTGCCAGCGTGCCGGTGCCGGTGCGCTGCCGCCCGCAGGTCCATGGCTGGTGGGTGAGCGCCGATCAGCTTGCCGGGGCAAAGCGCCGCGCCGCTGCCTGACCGCAGCCCCTGCCCGCCGGGGGGGGGCGTCGATACGAAAGAGGCAGGCCGAACCGCCTGCCTTTTTTCATTTTCCTTCGGGCTGGATGCCGTCAGCGGCGGACGGGATCAGCCCTGTCCATATTCATCCTTCAACCGCGCGAACAGGCCTTGCAGCTTCATCGCCAGCCCCATGTCGCCCTCGATCTTCAGCCTGCCCTTCATATAGGCCGTCATCGGATCGAGCTGCCCCTTGGCCAGTGCCTTCCAGTCATCCCAGCCGATGGTGATGGCGGCATCGGCCGGGCCATCGTCATTGCCGACGGTGCGGGCGACACCGTCCAGCATCACGACTCCCATGTCGCGAAAGTTCAGTTTCAGCCGTTTTCCGTCGATAAATGCGTCGGCCTCGCGCAATTTTGTTGTCATCTCATCAAAGGTCATTATTGCCTCCTGCAACATGAGAGCTTGGCGTGAGGGGAGTTTCCGCAAACGTCAAGTCAAGCTGCTGGATGGAGAGAGAGCGTGGCGAATACCTACGATACCAAGCTTGCCCTGTATATCGATGGTGAGTGGCTGGACACCACTGGCCGCGAGACTCACAATGTCGTGAACCCGGCCACCGGCGAAACGCTGGGCGAACTGCCGCTGGCGACCGCGGCCGATCTCGACCGGGCGCTGGATGCGGCGCAGCGCGGATACAAGGTGTGGCGCGCCACTTCGGCCGCCGATCGCGCCGCCGTGCTGCAGGGCGCCGCCCGCCTGATGCGCGAACGGGCTGACCACATCGCCCGCATCGCCACCATGGAAGAAGGCAAGACCTTCGGCGAAGCCCGCATCGAAGTGTTCATGGCCGCCGGCCTGTTCGATTTCTATGCCGAGGAAGGCAAGCGCATCTATGGCCGCGTGCTGGTGCGCCCGACCGGCACCCGTTCGCTGGTGGTGAAGGAGCCGATCGGCCCCGTCGCCGCGTTCAGCCCGTGGAACTTCCCGGTCGGCAATCCCGGCCGCAAGTTCGGCGCGCCGATCGGCACCGGCTGCTCGGTGATCCTGAAGGCGCCGGAAGAAGCCCCCGGCTCCGCGATCGAAGTGCTCAAGTGCCTGCTCGACGCCGGCCTGCCCGCCGGCGTGGCCCAGCTCGTCTTCGGTGTGCCCGACAAGATTTCGCGTCACCTGATCGCCAGCCCGGTGATCCGCAAGATCAGCTTCACCGGCTCCGTCCCGGTCGGCAAGCATCTGATGAAGCTGGCTGCCGAAGGCATGAAGCGCACCACCATGGAACTGGGCGGCCATGCCCCGGTGCTGGTGTTCGACGATGCCGATCTCGATCGTACGCTGAACCTGATCGTGCCGCACAAATATCGCAACACCGGCCAGGTGTGCGTGTCGCCGACGCGCTTCTATGTGCAGGAAGGCATTTACGACCGCTTCGTGAAGGAATTCGCAGCGCGCGCCGAAAAGCTGAACGTGGGCAACGGGCTGGAGCCCGATGTGCAGGTCGGCCCGATGGCCAATCCACGCCGTCCGGAAGCGATCGAAGCACTGGTCGAGGATGCACGCAGCCATGGCGCCCGCGTCCTCACCGGCGGCGAGCGAATGGGCAATAACGGCTTCTTCTATCGCCCGACGGTGCTGGCCGATGTGCCGCTTGAAGCACGCGCGATGAACGAGGAGCCGTTCGGTCCGGTCGCGCTGATGCGTCCGTTCAAGGATTTCGACGATGCGATCGAGCAGGCCAACCGCCTGCCTTACGGCCTTGCCGCCTATGCCTTCACCGAAAATGGCCGCCGCGCCAATCTGCTGGGTGACGCCATTGAAAGCGGCATGGTGGGCATCAACACCGTCGGCATCGGCGGCGCGGATTCGCCGTTCGGCGGCGTCAAGGAATCGGGTCATGGCTCCGAAGACGGCCCCGAAGGGCTGGACGCCTGCCTTGTCACCAAGGCGATCCACCAGGCCTGACCAATCACGGCCCGGTTCCGGCCGGGCCGATAACCGACAGAGGATCCGAAATGACAGATCATCCCAAGACCGGCGGCCAGCAGGGCTATCTGCGCATCGCCACCGAAGAGGCTTTCGCCACGCCGGAAATGCTGGACGCCTATCTGCGCCTGCTGAACAACGGCTATGACGATCCCGGCTTCCAGAGCCTGTGGGGCCATTATCTGCTGTCCAAGTCCGAGCGCGCGGTGAACATCATCGAGCGGCTGAAGGACATGGGCGAACGCCGCATCGCCGACATGGATGCCGCCGGTGTCGACAAGGCAATCATCGCGCTCACCGCGCCGGGCACCCATGTGTTCGACCGTGACGAGGGTGTGGCGCTGACCACCGATGCCAATGATCAGCTGGCCGAAGCCTGCAAGCGCCATCCCGATCGTTTCATCGGCATGACCGCCATCGCCCCGCAGGATCCGGCATGGTCGGCGAAGGAAATCGAACGGGGCGCCGGCCTTGGCTTCAAGGCGGTGATCCTGAACGGCCATGTGCGCGACGAATATACCGACGCCGAAAAATACTGGCCGATCTTCGAAGCGGCAGAGGCGATGGACACGCCCATCTACCTCCACCCGCAGGGTCCTTCCAGCCAGCTGATCCAGCCCTTCCTCGAACGCGGGCTTGACGGCGCGGTGTTCGGTTTCGGCGTCGATACCGGCCTGCACCTGCTGCGCCTGATCGTGATGGGCGTGTTCGACCGTTTCCCCAAGCTGAAGCTGGTCGTCGGCCATGGCGGCGAGGCGCTGCCCTATTGGTCGTTCCGTCTGGATTACATGCACCGCGCGGGCATCAATTCGGGCCGTTATGATTTCCTCAAGCCACTGGAATTGCCGATTTCCGGTTATTTCAAGCGCAACATCTATGTCACCTTCTCGGGCATGGCATGGGAACCCGCGATCCAGTTCTGCCGCGGCACGCTGGGCGCGGACCGGATCATGTACGCGATGGACTATCCCTATCAATATCAGGCCGAGGAAGTCGCGACACAGGACGCGATGGACATGCCGCTGGAAGACAAGAAGAAGTTCTTCCAGTCCAATGCTGAAAAGGTCTTCAATCTGTGACGCAATCCAGCCCGGTCTCGTCAACGGCACAGGATAGGGTTCGCCTGGGCGGGCGCAGCGCATGGTATGCGCTGATCCTGCTCACCATCGTGCAGGCGGCAAGCATGCTCGACCGGCAGGTGGTGACCATCCTTGCCGCCGACATCAAGGCGGATCTTGGCCTGACGGACGCCGAGATCGGGCTGGTCTACGGAACCTTTTTCGCCATTTTCTATGCGCTTTTCTCCATTCCGCTGGGTCGCCTGGCGGATGGATGGTCGCGCACCCGGCAGATCGCGCTTGGCCTGTTCGCATGGTCCGCATTGACCGCGCTGTGCGGCTTTGCGCGCGGCTTTCCCAGCCTTGCCGCCGCCCGCACGGGCGTGGCGGTGGGTGAAGCCGCCGCCGCGCCGGCAGCCTATTCGCTGATCGCCGATTATTTCCCCAAGAGCCTGCGCGCCACCGCCTTTGCCATTTACGGGGCGGGCGTCGCGGTTGGCGTGGGCGCATCCATCATGCTTGGCGGCGTCGTGCTTGACAGCTGGAACGCGCTTTACCCGCACGGCGGCGCGCCGCTGGGCATCAAGGGCTGGCAGGCCGCGTTCATCGCCGCCGCCATTCCGGGCATGGTCCTGTCGCTGCTGGTAGTGCTGCTGAAGGAGCCGCCGCGCGGCCTTTCCGAAGGCATCATCCAGAAAAGCGATCCGCACCCCTTCCGCACCGCCGGCGTCGAACTGATGGCGCTGGTGCCGCCCCTGTCCTTCATCAACCTTGCCCGGCTGCGCGTGCCGGCCGGTGAATGGGTGCGCAATATCGCCACGCTGGCCGTGGTGATCGCGCTGGTCGCCGGGATGACGCATTTCGTCCAGTCGCTGCTGCCGCCGGAAAAGCTGCACAGCTATGGCCATTTCCTGGGTATTTCGCTCACCAGCCATCTGGTGCAATGGGCCACTGCCGGCTTCGGCGCCTATGCCGCGCTGTCATGGGTGCAGTCGCAGCGGCTGCGTGACCCGGTATCGCACCGCGTGATGTGGACCAGCCCGACCTTCATCGCCATGCTGGTGGTTGCGGCGTTCAACCTGCTGATCAACTATGGCGTCACCGGCTGGGGCGCGGTCTTTGCCGTGCAGCAATATCACACCAGCGTCAGCGAAGTCGGCCTGAAGATGGGCATGGTCGCCGTTTTCGCGGGGCTGATCGGCACCTTCCTTGGCGGCTGGGTGGCGGACTTGATGCGCCGCCGCTCCCCGCGGGGCCGAATCTGGGTGCTGTTCGCTTCCACCGTGCCGCCGGTGCCACTGGCCTGGTGGACGTTCACCGCCGCGACGCTTGACGGATTCGTGCTGCGTTTCCTGATCCTCAGCCTTGTCGTCTGTGCATGGCTGCCCTGCCTTACCGCGACGCTTACCGATCTGGTGCTGCCCCGTATGCGCGGCACGGCCACGGCGATCATGTATCTGGGCATCACCATCGTCGGCCTGGGCATCGGCCCCTATTTCGTCGGGCTGGTCAGCGACGTGGGCGGCAACCTCCAGCACGCGATCCTGTGGGTCTATATCTTTGCACCGATCGTCTGGATCGCGCTGTGCGTTGCGCTGCGCTATCTGGAACGGGATGAAGCGACATTGGTGGATCGCGCGCGTGCGGCGGGGGAAGCCATATAGCTTTCACCCTGCGGAAATGATCCACTTGCATATATCGTGAAGCCGGGGAAAATGTCTTCGCGCTGACAATCGATATGTTAAGCCGGATTGCAGCAACAAATCGTTTCAATTGGGAGAGCGTCCATGGCCACCATCACCGCCCAGCCGGATTTTTCGGCAAAGGTGCAGTCATTCCTGCGCCGCGAAACCAAGCTTCTGATCGACGGCAAATGGGTTGATTCCACCAGCAACAAGCGCGTCGCCAGCTATGATCCTTCCACCGGCAAGGAACTGGTGTCGCTGATCGATGCGTCGGACGAAGACGTCAACCGCGCCGTCGCCGCCGCACGCCGCGCCTTTGACGATGGCCGCTGGACCGGCCTTCCCCCGGCAAAGCGCGAGCAGATGATCAACCGCCTTGCCGATCTTCTTGAGGAAAACGCCGACGAACTGGCCGAGCTTGAAGCCATCGACAATGGCAAGACCAAGCACATGGCAAGCGTTGCCGACGTGCCGGCCGCCATCAAGATGTTCCGCTACATGGCGGGCTGGACAACCAAGCTGGGGGGCGCGCAGATCGACCCCAGCTCCGCCCCGGCAGGCGCTTTCCACGCCTATGTCCGGCGCGAGCCGATCGGCGTCGCCGCGCAGATCGTGCCGTGGAACTTCCCGCTGCTGATGGCGGTGCTGAAGGTGGCGCCCGCGCTGGCCGCAGGCTGCACGCTGGTGCTCAAGCCGGCCGAACAGACCTCGCTCACCGCGTTGCGCCTTGGTGAACTGGTGATGGAAGCCGGCATTCCCGACGGCGTCGTCAACATCCTCACCGGCCTCGGCGAAACCGTGGGCGATGCGCTGTGCCGCCACCGCGATGTCGACAAGATCGCCTTCACCGGCTCCACCAACGTCGGCAAGATCATCACCCGCACCGCCGCCGATACGCTGAAGCGCGTGACGCTGGAACTGGGCGGCAAGTCGCCGGTCATCATGATGCCCGACGTCGATGTGAACATGGCTGCCGGCGGCGCCGCCAACGCCATTTTCTTCAACGCCGGCCAGGTGTGCGTTGCCGGTTCGCGCCTTTATGCCCACCGCGACATTTTCGACAAGCTGGTGGAAGGCGTGGCCAATGCCGCCCAGTCGTTGAAGGTTGGCCCGTCATTGGCCGCCGACACCCAGATGGGTCCGCTCGTCTCCTCCGAACAGCAGGAACGGGTGATGGGCTATATCCAGTCCGCACGGCAGCAGGGCGCATCGATCCTTTCCGGTGGCGACAGCCCGTCGAGCGACGGCTATTTCGTCAACCCGACCGTCATCGCCGACGTCAATCCCGACATGAAGGTGATGCGCGAGGAGATCTTCGGCCCGGTGGTCTGCGCGACCCGGTTCGACGATCTGGACGAAGTGGCGCGTCAGGCCAATGACACCGAATTCGGCCTTGCCGCCAGCGTGTGGACGCGCGACCTTTCGGTGATGCACAAGCTGGCTTCGAAGATCAAGGCGGGCACCGTCTGGGGCAATTGCCATTCGATGATCGATCCGGCGCTGCCCTTCGGCGGCTTCAAACAGTCCGGCGTCGGCCGCGAACAGAGCATCGATGGCGTTCTCGCCTATACCGAAACCAAGTCGGTCATCATCGCGCTCTGATTTCCGGCAATCGGTAGAAAAGGAAAAGGCCGAGGGGCATATCTCCCCGGCCTTTTTGCTGTTTGAAGGCGGGCGGCATCACGCCGCGCGGTGCCCTGTTCAGATCTTGATACCGGTCTTGTGATACTGGATCGCCGGTATGCCCTGGGCATGCAGCGCGTCGAACCGGCGGACCTGCGACAGATAGACCGGCGGCACCGGCACATGATTTTCCGGGTTGATCCACAAGCGCAGAATGAGCCGCTTGTGGGTCTCGTCATTCTGGAAATTATCGCGGGAATGCAGCACGCGGAAATTGTGCCACATCATGATTTCGCCCGGCTCCAGCATGAACTTCACGATCACGTCCGGCCGCGTCGTCACCTTGTTGAACACCTCCAGCGCCTTGGTCAGCGCGGGCGGCACTTCCTCCCCCAGCGTACGCGCCGCCTGGCCGAAGAACAGTGACTGCGCATAGCCGCTGATCACACCGTCTTTCCGGCCGATCACCGGCACCGGGCCGTCAGACATCAGCCCGTCACCGGTCGTATCCATCGGATAGCCGGCATAAAGCGCGTCCAGCACGTCGGGCCGCTCCCGCGCGATGATGTCATGCACCGCATCGATGCTGACCAGCCCGCTTTCACCGCCGCTTACCGATTTCGATACACAGGCGAGGCCCAATATCTCATGGAAATCGGTATGCGGGCGCAATTCTATGTCGCTCTGATAACCGCGCGCGCTGGGATTATTCTCTTCCTTGCGGACATAGCCCATAAGATCGCGGGCATGGCTTTGCGGCGCCATTTCCCCCAGATGCGTGCCAATGCCCCAGAAAATCCGTTCGAACAGCGCCTGGCCCAGCTTTTCCACGTCCAGGCCCGACAGCACCACCGCGCCGCGCCCCTCGTCGATCTCGCGCGCGACAGTGACCATGAACGCGTTGAGCTGGGCGTCGTCGAAATCCGCACGCGTGATTTCGGTCAATGGCGTGTCGGCCACCTTGCGGGCAAGGCTTTCCAGCCTGTCGCGCACGACGGGCGGTATTTCCCGCTCCAGCCCATGCCGGCCATTGATCGATGCCGCGGTCCAGCGCCCTGCCGGCACGGGGGTATCCACTTCGTTCAAACCAGCCTCCATTCCTGCATCCTTTCCTGTTCTGCATGATGGCGATTTGCCACCGACAGATGTTTTCGATTGCGGCTACCCGCCGAAATGCGTTTAGGGAGCTGATAACACCGTTTTCGGCCAATGGGCCGTGGAGGCATGATCATGGCTCGCCGTTCGTCCGCGCTGGACACCATTGGCCGCGACGCATTGCTGCGCCTGCCGCGTCGTGACAACGCGACACAGATGCTGGAACGCACATCCGACGATCCGCGCTTCCGCTTTTCGCGCATGGTGACGATGATCGCCCGCCGCTTTCGCACCCGGCTGGACGAGCGGCTGAAAGATGTGGGGCAAACCCAGGCACGCTGGCAGACGCTGTTCTGGATCGCGCTTTCGGGCAAGGCGACCACCCAGCGTGAAATTGCCGACCTGATCGGCGTCGAAGGGCCAACGCTGGTGCGCACGCTCAACGGGCTGGAGGAACAGGGGCTTGTCGAACGTGTGGCCGTGCCGGAAGACCGGCGCGCAAAGGCACTGCGCCTGACCGAAGCGGCCGAACCGATATTGTCGCAGATCGGCACCATCGTCGAGGAATTGCGCAACGACATGTTGCAGGACGTCAGCGATGAAGAGCTGACCGCCGCCGTCCGCGTGCTTGAAAAGATCATGGCTCGCCTCGACCAGTGCTGACCACGGGGCCGCTGTCGCCACAACGGGCCGCAGCCTCAACATCGGCAAAAGGCCGGGGCGGCAGTGCTGCGCCGGCCATTTCCTTCAACCGTCTTTGCCTCGCCAGAACCATGCCACCATTTCCAACGCCGGCGATTCGGCGATCGCCAGCTCTCGGATTATATGTAGCACGCTAATTAAAAAATATCTATGCGGGCGATGGGACGGAAAGCTGGGGACGCGGCCCGATTTCTCCGGCATGGGCCAGCGCCGGGCCGCCGCCGCGCAACAACAGGCGATGCTGTTCGAACGGGCCGGGCAATGTCCATTCTCCGGTCCAGTTCGCCACAAAGCCGAAGCGGCCATAATATTCGGGGTCCCCGATCAGCATGATCGGCGGTGCGCCTTGCGTATCGGCAATGGCCAGCACATGCAGCATCAGCATCTGGCCAATGCCCGACCGCTGCAGCAGCGGCTTCACCGCCACCGGGCCAAGCATCACCAGCGGGACGGCATTCGTGCCATCGAACAGCGCGATCGGCCAGCATTGCAGCGAGGCGATGATCTCCCCGTCCTGTTCGACGACATGACTCAGCGAATCGATCGGATGCGTCCCCTGTCGCACGCGATAGGCCGTACGCTGGTGGCGGTCCTTGCCGAAAGCCGCATCCAGAAGAGACTCGATTGCGGGCTGGTCGTCGCTGCGTGCCTGTCTGACGTTCAATTCGTCCTCGCGTTCGGGTGGCCATGCCATCATATTCATTGCGGCTGCGCGCCTAGCAGGCTGTTGTGACGCAGCAAAGAAAAAAGGGGATTGGATGAAACTCTATGATTCTCCCGGCGCACCCAGCCCACGGCGAGTGCGGATATTCCTGGCCGAAAAAGGCCTGACGGTGGACAAGGTCACACTGGACCTGCGGCGGAACGAGCAGATGAGTGCCGCGTTCCTGGCCATCAATCCACGCGGCACATTGCCCGCGCTGGTGCTGGACGACGGCACGGTTCTGGACGAATCATCGGCCATCTGCCGCTTTTTCGAGGCGCTGCATCCCCAACCGCCGCTGTTCGGGGAAACACCCGGGGAAATCGCGATGATCGACGGATGGACCCGACGGATCGAAACCGATGGCTATCAGGCGGTCGCCAATGTGTTTCGCAACACCATGCCGGCAATGAAGGACCGCGCCGTCACCGGCAAATGGCCGCCAATGCCCCAGATTCCAGAACTGGTCGAACGTGGCCGTGTGATGTTCGACTGCTTTGTGCGTGCGGTCGATGAACGGCTTGCCGACAGCGAATGGATCGCCAGTGATCGCTACAGCTTTGCCGATGTCAGCCTGCTGATCACCATGGATTTCGCGCGCGCTGCCGGCATTACCCTGCCGGATGGGCTGGAGGCGCTTGCACGCTGGTATCAGGCCGCTTCCGCACGCCCCAGCGCTTCCGCCTGATCCATAGACGCAACATGGGCCAACGGAACATCGCTGCATGAAGAAAGGGCATTTCCGGCCAATGCTGGAAATGCCCTGAACGCACCGGGGCGTCTTCTTCGTTTCCGATCGCCGAAAGCGATCACCGTCGCGAAATGCGGCCGGTCCTAGTGCAGGCGCCGGTCGATTTCGTTGATCGCCTGATCGGTCAGCGTCTTGCGTACGGCCGGATCGGTGTGCGACGCGATCACTTCCCGTGCCGCTTCCACCGCAAGGCTGGTCGCGCGTGCGCGCAATTCCTCGGCGGCGGCGCGTTCGGCAGCGCCGATCTTTTCCTCGGCCAGACGGCTGCGGCGGGCGATCACTTCCTCCGCCTTGGTGCGGGCATCGGCCACGAGGCGCTGCGCCTCTTCCTGCGCGGTGGCGAGGATCGCCTCCGCATCGCGCGATGCGGCATCCGCCTTTGCCTGATAGCTGGAAAACAGGGCCTCGGCTTCGGCGCGAAGGCGTGCCGCTTCATCCAGTTCGGCCCTGACCTTGCTCACCTGCGAATCGAGCGAGCGGGCAATGAGCTGCGGCACCTTCTTCCAGATCATGATGCCGATCAGGATGAGCATCGCCAGCGAAACCCAGCCCGTGGCATCGAAGCCAAGCCAGCTTACCGCCTCGGCATGGGGGCCATGGTCATTTGATTCGACCAGCGCGGTCTGCACCGTTTCCGCATTGTGCACGACAGTGCCGGTCTGGCCGGTCTGCGGAAAAGCCGCCGTTTCAGCGTTAACCGCCATGATCAGTAACCCCGTCCACGCGCATCGGCCACGGCAGATGCGACACTTTCCGGCGCCGGCGACTGGCCGGTGAGCCGCGTCACAATGTCGGCAGCCGCTTCATCCGCAACCCGGTCGAGCTCGCCGGTCGCGGCTTCCCGCGCGGCGGCGATACGCGCCTCCGCCTCGGCAAGGCGTGATCCCAGCACATTGTCGAGCTCAGCCAGGCGGGCCGAAGTTTCCGAAGACACTTCGTTGTTCGCCGCACCCAGGATCGACTGCGCTTCACCGCGCGCCCTGGCAAGCGTGGCTTCCTGCCGCGCCTGCGCTTCGGAAGCGCGGGTCTGGGCGGACTGCGCTTCAGCCAGATCGCCAGCGATCTTGGCCTGACGGCCTTCGATCACGCGGCCGACCTTCGGCAGCATGGCCCTGGCGATCCCGAAATAGAGAAAGCCGAAGACCAGCAGCAGCCAGAAGAACTGCGACGCATAGGTCGCAGCAATCTGTTGAAGTTGAGGCATGTCGCGCCCTTATCCCTTGGTCAGACGTTCGCGATCAGGCGACGAAGACGAGGATGACGGCAACGACGAACGCCAGAAGGCCCAGAAGTTCGGCAGCGGCGAAGCCGATGAACAGACGGCCCTGCTGGCTGTCGGCAGCCGACGGATTGCGAAGGGCGGACTGAAGGAAAGCAGCAAACACATTGCCCACGCCGAGAGCGGCAAGACCGATGCCGATAGCAGCGAGACCGGCACCGAGAAGCTTGGCGGCCTGAGGATCCATGGTGAAACTCCCTAGTCTAAATAGTGCGTCCGGGACGCGGTTGATTAATGAAGGTGGATGGCGTCGTTCAGATAGAGCGACGTCAGAAGAGCGAAAACATAAGCCTGAATGGCGCAGACCAGCAGTTCCAGCGCAAGCACGCCGATAAGCAGCGCAAGCGTCGGCAGCGTCACGATCATCGCCGCGCCGCCGGTAGCCCCGAGGCCGACGATGAAACCGGCCAGCACTTCAAGCAGGATATGACCCGCCGTCATCGCGACGAACAGTCGCAGCGCAAGGCTGAACGGGCGGATCATGAAGGAAACGAATTCGACCGGCACGATGATCGGCAGCATCCATCCCGGCACGCCATGCGGCACGAACAGCGAGAAGAAGCGCAGCCCATGGCGCGCAAAGCCGACGGCAAGCACGGTGCCGAAGGAGAAGACGGCCAGCATCGCGGTGACGGTGAGATGGCTGGTCACCGCAAAGGGGTGAAGCCCGGGAATGACGCCGACCGGCGCAAGGCTGAGGAAATTGGCGGCCGAAATGAACATGAAGAGCGAGAAGATGAGCGGCACGAACCGCTTGCCTTCCGGACCGACATTGGCGCTGAGCGTATTGTCGATGAACGTATAGACGCTCTCCACCGCGGCCTGCCAGCGGCCGGGCACCAGCTTCGCGCCGCGCACGCCGCCGAAGATGAACACCCAGATCACGGCCAGCGAAATGACCATCCAGGCGGCCGAGTTGGTGAAGTCGAGATTGAAACCGCCCGCGCCAAGGGGAGCGAGGCCATGAATCTCAAACTGTTCCAGCGGGCTATGTGCCACCGCGTCAACCCTCGTCTTTTTCCTGCCCATCGTCCTCGCGGACGTTGGCGATTTTCCAAATATTCCTGAACGCGGCCGCCGTACCCAAGAAGAGCAAGGCGAACAGGAACCACGGGCTCGTGCCGAGCACGCGATCCAGAAACCACCCGATCAGCAGGCTTCCCAACAGGGCGGCCAGCAGCTCGGTAACGATCCGCATACCCGTCGCGACGCCCTTGGACGAATCCCGCGCCTCACGCAGCTTGCTTTCGCCGGCTTCCCGGGCGCGTTCCAGCTCCCCGAGGCGCTTCGACAATGCGTCAAGCCGTGATTTGTTGGGATCCTGCTCCAATTTCTACGTCCACGCCCCATCTTCCAGACAGCAAAAAAGCCGCCCGCAAGGTGTGACGGGTGCGCCCCCCGCCCGAGCGGCGCCACCTCTAGTGTCGAGGTCCGCGCAAGTCAACTATGCGCAGCCAGTCACTATTCCGCCGCCAGCAGCGTTTCGGCACCGCGAAGATCGACCGAGACAAGACGGGATACGCCCCTTTCCACCATTGTCACGCCGTAAAGCCGGTGCATGCGGCTCATCGTCACGGCATTATGGGTGACGATCAGGAAGCGCGTGTCGGTTTCCTGCGCCATGCGGTCGAGCAGATCGCAAAAACGTTCGACATTGGCGTCGTCGAGCGGCGCATCCACCTCGTCGAGCACGCAGATCGGCGCCGGATTGGTAAGGAAAAGGCCGAAAACCAGCGCCACGGCGGTCAGCGCCTGCTCCCCGCCGGAAAGCAGCGTCAGCGTCGTCAGCTTCTTGCCGGGCGGCTCGGCCATGATTTCCAGCCCGGCCTCCAGCGGGTCGTCCGAATCGACCAGCGCGAGATGCGCCTGCCCGCCCTGGAACAGCGTGGTGAACAATTGGCGGAAATGCCGGTCGACCTCCTCGAACGCAGCCAGCAGCCGTGCGCGCCCTTCGCGGTTGAGGCTGGCGATGGAGCCGCGCAACTGCTGGATCGCCTGTGTCAGCTCGTCACGTTCGACCGCGCTGTCGCTGCGGCCTTTTTCGATTTCCGCCAGCTCGCGATCGGCGACGAGGTTGACCGGTCCAAGCCGTTCCCGCTCCATCACCAGCCGGTCGAGCGCGGCCGACGCCGCCTCTGCATTCACCGCCGCCACCGGGTCGAAACCGATGCGTTCGGGCAGCAGCGGCGGCGGGCATTTGAACCGCTCTCCGCATTGGCGATTGATTTCCTGATGCCGCGCCTCCTGCGCTTCCGCCCTTGCCGCGGCACCGGCGCGCGCCTCACGCGCGACGGCCAGCGCCTCATTGGTATCGGCGAGCCGCTTGTCGGCAGCGGCGGCGGCGGCTTCGCCCTGCGCTGCCTGCGAATCGGCAGCCAGCTGGGCGGCGCGCGCGCTATTGGCCTGTTCCTCAAGCTCTGTCTGGCGGCGGGTGAAATCGGGCGGGGCCGTTTCCAGAAGCTGGCGCTCCTCCTCCAGCCGATGCGCGCGATCAGCCAGTTCCTCGCCACGAACAGCAGCGGTGGCGGCGCGTTCGGTCCAGCTGCGGGTATCGCGGTCGATCACCACCAGCCTGTCCTGATCGGCGCCGAGCGCACGCAGCACTTCGCCCTGCCGTGCCCGCGCCTCGGCCAGTGCAGCGCGGGCCGCCTCCGCATCGCGCCGGGCAGCGCTGGCGACGGCGGCTGCATCGTCGAGCGGCGGAAGTGCTGCCAGACCCTTTTGTTTTTCCGCCCTCTCCTTCTCCGCCGCCTCAAGTTCCGCCGTGGCGCGCGTCAATCCCTGATCGAGATCCTCAAGCCGCGCCCGACGCCGGTCCGCCGTCGCCCGCTCGGCGGCAAGACGGGCATCAGCCTGACGCCGGTCCCGCTCCGCCTTTTGCAGCGCCGCGCGCGTCTGGCTTTCCTGCTCGCGCGCCTGCCGATGGTCCGCCTCCGCCTGCGTGACCTGCGTCTCCACCTGTTCCACCGCAGCCTTCGCCGCCGGCAACGCCGCGTCGATCGCCGCAAGCCGGTTTGCCTGCACCAGCCGTTCGGCAGTGGCGGCGCCGGCTCCGCGCGCGATGAAGCCGTCCCAACGGCGCATCACGCCATCGCGTGTCACCAGCCGCTGCCCGATGGAAAGAGGGATGCTGCCGTCATCCACATCAACCACGCCGATCTGGCGCAGACGCCGCGACAATGCGGGCGGCGCGTCAACATGGTCCGCCAGCGATTCGGCGCCGGATGGCAGTGCAGGGTCGCCGTCCGCCCCTGTAGTGTCCTGCCAGTTGCGCACGGCGTCCGCCTCGCCCACCGCAGCGTCAAGATCATCGCCAAGCGCACCGGCCAGCGCCTTTTCATAGCCGGGCGCGACGCGAAGCTGGGCCAGCGCCGAACGCGCCGCCGACGCGGGCAGTGCCGCCATGCGCGCCACTGCCTGCCGCTCCGCCGTCAATGCCGCAAGCGCCGCGCGCACGCGGCCAGCCTCCACACGACCCTGTTCCAGCGCCTCCGCCGCCCGGTCCCGCGCCGCATCGATGTTCGCAAGCTGTGCCGTCAGCCGTTCGATTTCCGCCGAAAGCGCGGCAACCGCCTCTTCCGCTTCGGCAAGAAGCCGGGCCGCATCTTCATCGCCCGAGGCCAGCGCCGCCCGCTCCCGCGTCAATCGCTCAAGATCGCCAGCGACACGGCGATGCTGGGCATCGGCCTGCGCCAGCGCGGCTTCTGCCAGCCTGATCTGCGCCTGTGCGGCGGCCTGCCGCTCTATCGCCTCCGCCATGCGCAATTCGGTGGCGTCGGCACGCTTTTCAGCCTCGGTGACATGCGCCTGAAGCTGCTGCACCGATTCGCGGGCGCCGGTCAGCCGCGCCTCCGTCTCCGCCCGCTCCTGCTCCAGCCGCGCCAGCGCCGCCCGCGCATCTTCCGCAAGCGCCGATTCACGGCTGCGGTCTTCGGCAAGCGTGGCGGCGGCACTGGCAAGGTCGCGGCAGCGCCGTTCATGGGCGGCCTGTTCGGATGCAAGCGCCTGCTGGCGCGCGGCAAGCGTGGTCAGCGCTTCACGCGCGTGGGACTGGGCGGCACGAAGATCGGCCGCACGCCGCGCCGCCTGTGCCTGCGCTTCGGCAGCGGCGGCCTGTTCCCGCCCGGCAGTGGCGACCAGCGTTTCCGACCGCGCCGCTTCTTCCCGCGCAGCCTCGGCCGCGCGCGACGCCTCCAGCCAGCGGATGTGAAGCAGCCGCGCTTCGGCAATGTGGATCTGTTCGGAAAGATTGCGGTAACGCTCCGCCGCCCGCGCCTGACGCTTCAGCGATGCAATCTGCGATTCCATCTGCTGCATCAGATCGTCGAGACGGGCGAGATTCGCCTCGGTCGCGCGCAGCTTCTGTTCGGCATCCCGGCGGCGGACATGCAGGCCGGCAATGCCGGCCGCTTCTTCAAGCATCGCCCGACGTTCGGTGGGTTTGGCGGCGATCACCGCGCCGATGCGCCCCTGGCTGACCAGCGCTGGCGAATGGGCGCCGGTGGCGGCATCGGCGAACAGCAGCGCCACATCCTTGGCGCGCACATCACGCCCGCTGATGCGATAGGCGGAGCCGGCCCCCCGTTCGATCCGCCGGGTGACTTCCAGCACATCGTCATCGTTGAAGCCGACCGGCGCGCTGCGGCTGCTGTTGTCCAGCGTCAGCGTCACTTCGGCGAAATCGCGCGCCGGGCGGGAGGTGGTGCCGGCAAAGATCACATCTTCCATGCCGCCGCCGCGCAGCGACTTGGGCCGCGATTCGCCCATCGTCCAGCGGATCGCCTCCAGCAGATTGGATTTGCCACAGCCATTGGGGCCGACGACGCCCGTCAGCCCCGGCTCGATGCGCAAATCCGCAGGATCGACGAAGCTTTTGAAGCCCGTGATCCTGAGCCGCTGGAACTTCACCGAAGGCCCCCCCGCCCGTTCGCTCAGCCGCTTATTTCAGCGCCTCGTCCAGCTTGGGCTGCAGCGATTTCCAGTCATAGACATTTTCCTGCGTCGTGCCGTTGATGACGAAGGTGGGCGTGCCGGTAAGGTTATAGCTCTTCACCGCATCGCTGCGGATATCGGCCAGCTTCTTGAGCATCGCCTGATCGTTCAGACACTGCGTCTGCTTTGCTTCGGGCAGGCCGCGCAGCTTGAAGAACTGGTCCAGCCCGGTGATGCGCAAAATGCTTGCGAACTGCTGTTCCGGCGGTGCCGATTGCAGCTTTTCAAGCTCGTCGCCAGCCTTGGAAAGCTTGCCGACCCAGCTTTCCTGCGCGCCATAAAGCCCGTCCTGCGTCGGGAAAAAGGCGGAAGGCGGCATGCAATAGGCCAGCAGCGAAACCGGCACGTCGATGCCGTTCAGGATGAAGGAACGGAACTCGTAAGAGACTTTTCCCGAAGCGATATATTTCTGCTTCAGCGTGGCCTCCGCCTCGTCATGAAAGGCGCGGCAATGCGGACAGGTGAAGGAGCCGAACTCCAGCAGCTTCACCGGCGCGGCAGGGTTGCCCATAAGAAAGCCGCCGCCGGGCGTGGCGACCACGGTGTTCGTCCAGTCCTTGCCCGCCTGGGCAGCGCTGGCGCCATTCATCGCATCGGCATTGTTGGTGGCGGCATCCTGGTTGCACGCGGCGGTAAGGATCGCCAGGCCGATCACTGCGGCCCTGAGCATGGATTTCATCGGGAACTTCTCTCCGCTCGTCATCGCCGGCCACCTTCATGCCCGGCCGGTGGTTTTCCAGAAACAGGCTGCAGGGACTTTGCCCCATTGTCGAACACCGGCGGACCGCTGGTTTCGCACAGCCGCACGGCCAGCGCCTCCAGACAGGCGCGCAGCCCGTCATCCTCGATCGCCTTCAGGCTGGTGGTCATGTCGCCCGGCAGCGGCGCGGCCTGCTTCGCCGCCGATTCCACCGGCCTGCGCCTGCGCGCGCCGACAACGCCATGGCGCAGCACAAGGCGCGACACCGCGCGATAGCCGAAGAAGCGGTTCACCCGCTCCACAATCTCGTCCGACACATGTTGCAGCATCGGCGCAAAGGCGCCTTCCACCGTCAGCGTCAGCGTGCCCTCACCGCGTTTGCCGGTCGGAAAGCGAATCGAGTCGGGGGCGCTCACCTCCGCATAGCGATCGCCGACGATTTCGGGCCAGCGGCTGACCACCGCGCTTTGCATGAAGCCGAAACGACGGAAGGCGGCACGACCGACCACGGGCAATATATCGCCCACGGAGCGCGATTTGCCCGACCGGTTCGTCCTGTCGCCTGTTCCTTGCATCTGCTTCCCATGCCATAGCCGCCCCATGGTCGTCGAGAACATCGCTGACACTTTGCACGGCTGGTATGCCCGTCACGCCCGAACGCTGCCCTGGCGACAGCCGCCGGGCACCAATGAAGCGGCCGATCCCTATCGCGTCTGGCTGTCGGAAGTGATGCTGCAACAGACGACGGTGGCGGCTGTCACCCCCTATTTCGATCTATTCACAAGGCGCTGGCCGACGGTGCAGGCGCTTGCCGCCGCCGATGACGCCGATGTGATGGCGGCATGGGCGGGGCTTGGCTATTACAGCAGGGCGCGCAATCTGCTGGCCTGCGCGCGCATGGTGGTGGACCGGCATCACGGCCATTTCCCGCGGGACGAGGCAATACTTCTGACCCTGCCTGGCATCGGTGCCTATACCGCTGCCGCGATTGCCGCCATCGCCTTCGGCCAGCCGGCCAATGTGGTCGACGGCAATGTCGAACGGGTGGTGTCGCGCCTGTTCGCGGTGGAAACGCCGCTGCCCTCAGCCCGGCCGGAACTGAAACGCCTTGCCGCGAGGCTGACGCCGCTGCTCAACGCCGGGGACCATGCACAAGCGATGATGGATCTGGGCGCCACCATCTGCACGCCCCGCAACCCGCATTGCCTTGCCTGTCCATTGCGCGATCATTGCCGCGCCTTTGCGCTTGGCGATCCGGCCCGCTTTCCGCTGAAGGCACCGCGCGCTGCCCGGCCGGAACGACAGGGCACCGCCTTCTGGCTGGAAAACAGCCATGGAACCAGTGTGTTGCTGGTTCGTCGTCCCAGCCATGGCCTGCTTGGCGGGATGCGGGCATTGCCGACGGGGGAATGGGCGGAACAGCCATCCACCCTTGCCGGCGCGCCCGCCGCAGTCGAATGGGCCATGGCAGCAACGGCCGCGCGGCATGTGTTCACCCATTTCGGGCTGACGCTTGGCGTCGCCATCGGCCAGGCAATGGAGGGGACGGAAATGGTGGATGGCGAATGGTGGCCGATCAACGATCTCGACGATGCGGGACTGCCGACGGTTTTTGCCAAGGCAGCGCGAATCGCCCTGTCCTTGCGCGAAAGGGCCGGGCCGGCGGCGGTGGAGGGTTGAAGATGGCGGCGGACGGCGAAGTCCCCCCATCCGCTTCCGGCCTGGCACGGCGCGACCTGCTGCTGGCGGGCGCGGCGGCAACACTGGTGCCATGGCCGGGCCATGCGCTGGCGGCACCCGCCACGGCGCAGAACCGCAGGCGTTATGACGCTGTCGGCCGGCTGATGACGCAATATGTCAAGGACCGCCGCATTGCCGGCGCCGTCTTCGCCATCGGGCGCAACAGCGGCGACACCGATTTCCTTGCCCATGGCTACAGCGCCATGGCGCGGGGCCAGTTCCTGAACGAGGAATCGCTGTTCCGCATCTATTCGATGACCAAGCCGATCACCGCGGTCGCGGCGATGATCCTGATCGAGGAAGGACGGCTGAAGCTCGACCAGAATATCGCCGACATCTTCCCCGGCTTTGCCAAGCCGCGCGTTATCATCGGTGCCTCGCGCGGGCTTGAATCACGCCCGGCGACACGTCCGATCACCGTCAGGCATCTGCTTACCCATAGTTCCGGGCTTGGCTATACGATCAACGGCAATGGTCCGGTGGAGCAGGAATATACGCGCCTTGGCCTTGTGCCGGGGCAACGCGACCTGTCCGACAAGTTGCCGCGCCCGCCAAGCCTTGCCGCCTTCGCCGATCTGCTGGCGACGGTGCCACTGCTGACCGACCCCGGCACGCGCTGGCATTACAGCCTGTCGCTGGACCTGATGGGTGCAATCGTGGAACGCGTGGCCGACCAGCCTTTCAACCTGTTCCTGAAGGAACGGATCTTCGATCCGCTGGGCATGGCCGACACCGGCTTTACCGTGGCAGCCCGCCGCCTGCCCCGGCTGGTGGCCAATTATCTGGTCACGCGCGAAGGGCTGCGGCTGATCGACGGCCCACCGGACAGCGTCTATGGCCACATGCCCGCCTTTCCGTTCGGCGGATCGGGGCTGGTGTCGTCCGCGCGCGATTATGCCCGCTTCTGCGCGATGCTGCTTGGCGAAGGGCAATGGCGCACAAAGCGTATCATCACGGCCGAAACGGCACGGCTGATGATGTCGAACCTGCTGCCGGAAGGCGTTGCCGGGCCGGACGGACAGGGCTTTGGCGCGGGCGGCAAGGTGCTGATTCACCCCGATGGCACCGGCCAGGGCATTGGCACCTATGGCTGGGCGGGCGCCGCCGGCACGATGATGTGGGTGGACCCGGTCTACAAGGTTCATGCCACATGGCTTGCCCAATATATGCCGCTGGAAGCATTGCCGGTACAGCGTACCGTTCCACGTGCCGCTTATGAGGATCTGTCCAGGCCGTCATGACACAGCAATTCATCCCCGGATTCACTGGCTCCCCGCTCGATCGAACCGACGAAAACCGGCCTTCGGCCGAAGAACTTGTCCGGCTTCGTACCGATTCGCAGGCGGCCGTGCTGCTGCTGGACAGCCTTGAGCCGGCCATTGGCGAGGACGGCCATCTGCTGTGGCTGCCGCCAGCCGATCTTGCCCCCGACACGACGCTGATCTTCCTTGGGCTGGAAGATGGCCAGCCGCGCTTCGCCGCTGCCGGCAAGGCGCCGGAAGGACGCGGCACGCACATGAGCTTCTGGCAGGCGATCAACGGGTTGAGCCGGGCGGAAGCAGCGATCTTCGCCTGCGCCAAAAGCCTGGTAGACTGGCATGAAAGACATGGCTTCTGCGCGGTATGCGGCACCGCCACCGCCATGATGCGCGGCGGCTGGGCGCGATCCTGCCCAAATTGCCAGGCGGAACATTTCCCCCGCACCGATCCGGTGGTGATCATGCTTGCCGAACATGGGCAGGGGGACGAACGGCGCGTGCTGCTGGGCCGCCAGCCGCGCTTTCCAAAGGGCCATTATTCGGCGCTGGCCGGTTTTCTGGAAGTCGGCGAATCGATCGAGGAGGCGGTCGCCCGCGAACTGGCGGAGGAAGCAGGCGTCGCCACCACATCGGTGCGTTACATCGCCAGCCAGCCATGGCCCTTTCCATCATCGCTGATGATCGCCTGCATCGCGCAGGTGGAAAGCGACCGACTGACCATCGACACCAACGAACTGGAAGACGCCTTCTGGGCGACGCGCGACGAAGTCCTGGCCGCGCTGGCCAAGGCAGAGGGCGCGCGCTTCAACGTGCCGCCGCCCTATGCCATCGCGCATACGCTGCTGTCGCGCTGGGCGGCGGGGGACTAAGCGGATATTGCGCGGCGGCGGAAGACCGGCCGGTCAGGCGCGGGGGCGCGCCTGCCGATAGGAGCCGAGCAGCCGCACCCATTTGGAATGAAAGCGCAATTCCTCCAGCGCACGTTCAACCTGCGGGTCTTCGGGCACGCCTTCGATGTCGGCGAAGAACTCCGTCGCGTTGAAGCTGCCGCCGCGCTGATAGCTTTCCAGCTTGGTGATGTTCACACCATTGGTCGCGAACCCGCCAAGCGCCTTGAACAGCGCGGCAGGCACGTTCTTCACTTCGAACACCAGCGACGTCATCGCCGGTTCGCCGGGCGGCGGCGTCTGCATTTCGCGGGCCAGTACGACGAACCGGGTGGTGTTGTGGCTTTCGTCCTCAATCCCTTCGGCCAGCGGGACAAGGCCGTAAAGCTCCCCGGCCAGCGCCGATGCGATGGCGCCGGTGCGCCTGTCATTCCCTTCGGCGATATGCGCGGCGGCGGCGGCGGTATCGGCAAAGGCGACCGGACGGATGCCATGGGCGCGGGTGTATTTGCGCACCTGACCCAGCGCCTGCGGATGGCTGATCACTTCATCGACGCCGGTCGCGCCCGGCAGCGCCAGCAGGCAGTGACGCACGCGCACGAAATGTTCGTCGACGATCACCAGCCCTGATTCGGGGAGCAGGAAATGAATGTCGGCAACGCGCCCGTGCAGCGAATTTTCAATCGGGATCACGGCACAGCCGACGCGCCCCTCGATGACGCTGTCCAGCGCATCCTCGAACGAAAAACAGGGTACCGGCAGCCGATCGGGATAAAGTTCGCGCACCGCCTGATGCGAATAGGCGCCGGGCGCGCCCTGAAACGCGACAGCGCGTTCGGGCCGGGCGGCGGCCGCCTCGTGCATTGCGGCAACGCGCTCGCGCGCAAGCCTGGGATAGTTTTCCATGGGCCGGCCGCTTATCGTCAGGATCAACAATGAGCAAGCACGCGCTTGCAGCAATGCCATTCCCGCTCTAAAGGGGCGGCGATTTAACTCAAACCACGATCCGCTTTTCGGACGATATGCCAGGAGTTGCGCGGGGATGGACGACAGGACGAACACAATCGCCGGATGGGCCTTGTTCGGCGGTATCGTGGCGCTTGGCCTGTCAATCGCCACCGGCATGTATTTCGAGCCGGAACGCCCTGAGAAGATGGGCTATGTCGTTGAAGGCGTTGAAGAAGAATCCGCAGGACCAGTGGAAGTCGAAAAGCCGATCGCCTTCTATCTGCAGACGGCCAACCCGACCAAGGGCGCGGACATCTTCAAAAAGTGCGCGGCCTGCCACACTGATTCGGCCGGTGGCCCCAATGGCATCGGCCCCAATCTTTATGGCGTCGTCGGCCGCCCGCACGCGGTTGAAGCCGGCTTCACCTATTCCGACGCGCTGAAGTCGAAGCCCGGCAAATGGGATTTCGATGCGCTGAGCGAATGGCTGAAATCGCCCAAGGCCTATGCGCCCGGCACGAAGATGAGCTTTGCCGGCCTGTCCAAGCCGCAGGATCGCGCTGATGTGATCGCCTATCTGAACACCCAGGGTTCGAACCTGCCCTTCCCGCCGCCGCCGGCCGAAGATGCCGCCGCTGCTGCCGGGAATGAAGTGGCGCCTGCCGACAACGAAGCCGCCCCGGCGGAAAGCGCGGCCGGTGCAGCCGGTGCCGATGCGACGCCGACCAAGGGCACGGAGTCCGGTGCGACCAGCAAGCAGGGCGCGACCAACAACTGATCGCCTTGCCGCGACGGTCCGCAAGGCCCGTTGAAGCAGCTTCGATTTGAAAACAGCGTCCGGCTGGTGCCGGGCGCTTTTTTCATGTCCAGCCGCTGGCTTTGCCATGTTCGGCCGCTGCCGATGCCGGGCGATGTTCCGGCAAGGGCAGGACGTGGCACAAACGGTGCTCGGCAATCACCCGTCGGCGTGAATCGCGGCCTGAAGGCCGTAATGCCGGCAGATGATCTGCCATGCCTCTTCCGCGGTTTCGACGAAGCGGAAGATCCGCAAATCATTGGGCGAAATCACCCCTTCTTCGACCAGCGCCTCGAAATCGATGACGCGATTCCAGAACTCATGGCCGAACAGCAAGATCGGCAGCGGCGCCATCTTGCCGGTCTGGATCAGCGTCAGCAGCTCGAACATTTCATCGAAGGTGCCAAAGCCGCCGGGAAACACCGCCACCGCCCGTGCGCGCAGCAGGAAATGCATCTTGCGAAGCGCGAAATAGTGGAACTGGAAGCTGAGCGACGGGGTGACGTAGGGATTGGGCAATTGTTCGTGCGGCAACACGATATTCAGCCCGATCGATGATGCGCCCGCTTCTGCCGCGCCGCGATTGGCGGCTTCCATGATCGACGGGCCGCCGCCCGAACACACGACGAACTGGCGCCTGCCGTCCTCGTCGCAATCGCAACGGCTGGCAAGCTGTGCCAGCTTGTGCGCCTCGTCATAATAGCGCGATTTTTCGGCGAGGCGGGTGGCGATGCGCCGCTGCGTATCGGTGGCGGCGGCATCCAGCATCGCCTGCGCCTTGTCCGGCGCCGGAATGCGGGCAGAGCCATAGAAAACCAGCGTCGAACCGATATTGGCTTCTTCCAGCAGCAGTTCGGGCTTCAGCAGCTCAAGCTGAAACCGTATCGGACGCAAATCCTGACGCAACAGGAAATCATTGTCCTGGAAGGCAAGGCGATAGGCGGGGTCTTCGGTTTGCGGGCTGCTCGTCACCTTGCCGGCGACATCGGCATCACGCCGCGCAGTTGGGAAAACACGCTTGGAAACAGATGGGGTATTGCTCATCAAAACTCCTGAACAACAGGGCGGCCTTGCGTGCCACCCGTGCCTTAGCGGCAATATGGCCCACGGCCCATGTCGAAATGGAGATGGTTGTTGTGAAGGCTGTTTGCATCGGGACCGAGGACGATTGAAAACCGCCTGCAACCCGCCCGATGCACCTGGCGCAGGAAGCTGCGCACATGCTCGTCCGGACCGTTCCATCCGTCAACCACGGTGATCCGCCGCCCGTCGGTCAGCACGAAGGCGGCGATGTCCACCGCATTGGCGCGGCCATGTTCCGAAAGCCTGCCACCTGCCTGATTGTTGATTGGACGGCAGGCATAGGTGCCGAAACTTTCGATTCGCGCCAGCCCCGCGCCAAGGGATGCACGGGCAAGCGCACCTGCATCGCGCGTCCATTGGGCAAAGGCCGATGCCAGCGGGCATGTCATTGCCGTCAGATGCGTGACCGGCACGCCGATGTCTAGCAATTGAACCGCGCCGATGGCCGAACAGCCGCCGGCAAAGCTGCGGTCCGGCAGCGCGCGATATTTGACGCCCGCGCGCGAAAGGCCGGCAAGGCATTGGCGAATATCCACCTGCGGGCGGGGCTGGGGCGCCGGTGCGCGGCCGCCGCCGCAAGCCGCCAGCGCCAATGCCAGGAAAAGGAATAAAAACCGCATCGCCAACGAGATTCCTTCATGCGATTCAACGCGTCAAGCTTGACAGGGCGCGACGTATCTCTAGAACCGCCGACGGGCCACGCTGTCCCAACGCAGCGCGAGCTCTCTGTGAGGAGAGTCTTAAATGACTGACAAACCGACCGCGCTTCCCGCGCGTCCTTTCTTTTCTTCCGGTCCCTGCGCAAAACCTCCCGGCTGGTCGGCTGACCGTCTGGCGACGGACTCGCTCGGCCGTTCGCACCGCTCCAAGATCGGCAAGAGCCGCCTCAAGCACGCGATCGACCTGACGCGCGAAATCCTGCAGGTGCCCGACACCCACATCATCGGCATCGTGCCCGGCTCCGACACCGGCGCCGTGGAAATGGCCATGTGGTCGATGCTGGGCGCACGGCCCACCACCCTGCTCGCCTGGGAAAGCTTTGGCGAAGGCTGGGTGACGGACGCGGTCAAGCAGCTCAAGATCGAAGCGGATGTGATCAAGGCGCCCTATGGCGAACTGCCCGATCTTACCCGCGTCAATCAGGACAATGACGTCATCTTCACCTGGAACGGCACCACATCGGGCGTGCGCGTCCCCAATGGCGACTGGATCCGCGACGATCGCCAGGGCCTGATGTTCGCCGACGCCACCTCCGCCGTGTTCGCGATGGACATGCCGTGGGACAAGCTGGATGTCGTCACCTATTCCTGGCAGAAGGTGCTTGGCGGCGAAGGCGCGCATGGCGTGCTCATCCTCGGCCCGCGCGCGGTGGAACGGCTGGAAAGCTACACCCCGGCATGGCCGTTGCCCAAGATCTTCCGGATGACCAAGGGCGGCAAGCTCAACGCCGGCATCTTCCAGGGCGACACCATCAACACGCCGTCCATGCTCTGCGTCGAAGATTATATCTTCGCGCTGGAATGGGCGCAGTCGCTGGGTGGCCTGTCCGGCCTCGTCTCCCGCTCGGAAGCCAATGCGCAGGCGCTGGACCGCTGGGTGCAGAACACCGACTGGATCGACCATCTGGCCGCCGATCCGGCATCGCGCTCCACCACGTCGGTATGCCTGAAATTCGCCGATCATGCGGTGGAAGGCCTTGATGACGCGGCCCGGCTGGCACTCGTCAAGAAAATCGCCTCTCTGCTTGAGGCGGAAGGCGCCGCCTATGACATCGCCGGCTATCGCGATGCGCCTCCGGGTCTTCGTATCTGGTGCGGCGCCACGGTCGACACCGCCGATATCGAAGCGCTCGGCCCGTGGCTCGACTGGGCCTGGTCGCAGGTTCGCGCCGCCTGATCCCTTTATCCTGTTGCGTCGACGCCCGCATGGGCCGGCGTTCGCATCATTTCCGCCGCACGCCGGCAGTGTGAACGCCGCCCCATCGCGATGGCGGGAAGAACAAGGACGAAAACATGCCTAAAGTTCTGATTTCCGATAAGATGGACCCTCGCGCCGCCCAGATCTTCCGCGAACGCGGGATCGAGGTGGACGAAATCACCGGCAAGACCAAGGAAGAACTGATCGCCATCATCGGCCAATATGACGGCCTTGCGATCCGTTCCGCCACCAAGGTCACCAAGGATGTGCTGGAAGCCGCGACCAATCTGAAGGTCGTGGGCCGCGCCGGCATCGGCGTCGACAATGTCGACATTCCGGCCGCGTCGGCCAAGGGCGTGGTGGTGATGAACACCCCGTTCGGCAATTCGATCACCACCGCCGAACATGCGATTGCGCTGATGTTCGCGCTGGCACGTGAACTGCCGGCCGCCGATGCCTCCACCCAGGCCGGCAAATGGGAAAAGAACCGCTTCATGGGCGTCGAGCTGACGGCCAAGACGCTGGGCCTGATCGGTGCGGGCAACATCGGCTCCATCGTTGCCGATCGTGCGCTTGGCCTGAAGATGAAAGTCGTCGCCTATGACCCGTTCCTGACACCCGAACGCGCGGTTGAAATGGGCGTGGAAAAGGTGACGCTGGACGAACTGCTCGCCCGGGCGGACTTCATCACCCTGCACACGCCGCTGACCGATTCCACGCGCAACATCCTGTCGAAGGAAAACCTTGCCAAGACGCGCAAGGGCGTGCGGATCATCAACTGCGCGCGCGGCGGACTGATTGACGAAGCAGCATTGAAGGAAGCACTGGATTCCGGCCATGTCGCCGGCGCGGCGCTGGACGTGTTCGTGGAGGAACCGGCAAAGAATTCGCCGCTGTTCGGCACGCCGGGCTTCATTTCCACCCCGCATCTGGGCGCGTCGACCACCGAGGCGCAGGTCAATGTCGCCATTCAGGTGGCCGAGCAGATGGCCGATTATCTGATGACCGGCGGGGTCACCAATGCGCTGAACATGCCGTCGCTGTCGGCGGAGGAAGCCCCCAAGCTGAAGCCCTATATGGCGCTTGCCGAACAGCTTGGTTCGCTGGTTGGCCAGCTTGCGGCCGAAGGCGCCACCGGCGTCACCGTGGAAGTGGAAGGCGCTGCCGCCGAACTGAACCAGAAGCCGATCACCGGCGCGGTTCTGGCCGGGCTGATGCGCGTGTTCTCCGACACGGTGAACATGGTCAACGCGCCCTTCCTCGCCAAGGAGCGCGGGCTGGACGTGCGCGAAGTGCGGCATGAGCGTGAAGGCGATTATCACACGCTGATCCGCGTTTCGGCCACCACCCGCAATGGTGAGCGTTCGGTTGCCGGCACGCTGTTTTCCAACAGCACGCCCCGCCTTGTCGAAATCTTCGGCATCAAGGTGGAAGCCGATCTGGCCGGCAACATGCTCTACATCGAAAACGACGACAAGCCGGGCTTCATCGGCCGTCTGGGATCGACGCTGGGCGAAGCCGGCGTCAACATCGGCACCTTCCATCTCGGCCGTCGTTCGACCGGCGGGGAAGCAGTGCTGCTGCTGTCCGTCGATTCGGTGATCGGTGATGATCTGCTTGGCAAGATCACGGCGCTGCCGGGCGTGCGCCAGGCAAAGGCGCTGCGCTTCTAAGCCCACGCCGACATCAATGTTTCGCCGCCGTATCCCGGCCTTGCGGGGCGGCGGCGGAACGAAAACGACCCTTCCAGTCAGTGGATAATGGCGCCGCCGGGGAATTAATACTTGCAGTGCGCGCCAAATCCCGCTTTCGCCGTGGTGAAGGGATGGCCTGGAAAACATCATGACCGACATCGCACCCGGATTGCTGCCCGAAGGGCTGCGTGACCGACTGCCGCCAGAAGCGGAAGCCGCCTCTGCGCTGCTGCGCGCCGTCATCGATGTCACCGCTGGCCATGGCTATGACCGGGTTCAGCCGCCACTTGCCGAGTTCGAGGCGAATCTGGTCGGCCGGTTGAAATCCACGCGCCAGCAGGATCTTCTCCGCTTCGTCGATCCGGTATCGCAGCGCACGCTTGCCCTGCGGCCGGATATCACCAGCCAGATCGGCCGCATCGCCTCCACCCGCATGGCAAAGGCCGCGCGGCCGCTGCGCCTGTCCTATGGCGGGCCGGTGCTGAAGGTGCGCGGCACGCAGTTGCGCCCGGAACGGGAAATGATCCAGACCGGGGTGGAACTGATCGGCAGCGACAGCGTCACCGCCGCCGCCGAAGTCATCCATGTCGCGGTGGAAGCATTGGAAGCGATCGGCGTGACCGGCATCAGCGTCGATCTGACGCTGCCCAACCTTGTCGAACTGCTTGCCGCCGGGCCGATGCCGGTTCCGGCCGAACGGATAGAAGCGGTGCAGGCCAGCCTTGACGGCAAGGATGCGGCGGGGCTCGCCGCGCTGGACGCCAATGCCTATCAACCGCTGATCGCCGCCGCCGGGCCTGTCGACCAGGCAATGCAGCGGCTGCGCACGCTGGGCGATTGCGACGTGCTGAACGAGCGGCTGGACGCGGTTTCAATCCTTGTCGCATCATTGCGCGGCAGGGTCGGGATCACGCTGGACCCCACCGAACGCCATGGCTTTGAATATCAGAGCTGGATCGGCTTTTCGCTGTTCGGTGACGGCGTCCCTGGCGAGATCGGCCGCGGCGGCAGCTATACCGTGGTTCATGCCGATGGACGGGAAGAAGCGGCCGTCGGTTTTTCGCTCTATCTCGATCCGCTGGTCGACGCCGGGCTTGGCCGCGGACAGCGGCGGCGCCTGTTCCTGCCGCTGGGCACCGACGACACCACCGCCACTATGTTGCGCGGTCAGGGCTGGTCCACCATCGCCGCCATTTCGGCCGCCTGCGACGCCAAAGCTTTGGGGTGCACCCATCGGTGGAATGGGGTAGAGGCGGCTGCGCTTTAGCAAACGAAGGTTGAGAAATGGCCAATGTGACCGTGATCGGCGCCCAATGGGGCGACGAAGGCAAGGGGAAGATCGTCGATTGGCTGTCGGAGCGCGCCGACGTCGTCGTCCGCTTCCAGGGTGGTCACAATGCCGGCCATACGCTGGTCATCGGCAACAACACCTATAAGCTGTCGCTGCTGCCCTCGGGTATTGTGCGCGGCACCTTGTCCGTCGTCGGCAATGGCGTGGTGCTCGACCCATGGCATTTCAAGGCAGAGGTTGAAAAGCTGCGTGGCCAGGGCGTGACGATCACGCCGGACAATCTGCAGATTGCCGAAAACTGTCCGCTGATCCTGCCATTCCACCGCGATCTGGATGGCCTGCGCGAGGATGCGAGCGGCGCCGGCAAGATCGGCACCACCCGCCGTGGCATTGGCCCGGCCTATGAAGACAAGGTCGGCCGCCGCGCGATCCGCGTGTGCGATCTTGCCCATCTCGATCAGCTGGAGCCGCAGCTGGACCGGCTGTGCGCACATCATAATGCGCTGCGTGCCGGTTTCGGCGAAGGGCCGATCGATCGTGACCGGCTGATGCACGAACTTGCGGAGATCGCACCGTTCCTGCTGCCGTTTTCAAAGCCGGTGTGGCTGGGCCTGAACGAGGCGCGCCGTCAGGGCCAGCGCATCCTGTTCGAAGGCGCGCAGGGCGTGCTGCTGGATGTCGACCATGGCACCTATCCGTTCGTCACCTCCTCCAACACCATTGCGGGAACGGCAGCGGGCGGTTCCGGCCTTGGCCCATCGGCAGCGGGTTTCGTGCTGGGCATCGTCAAGGCCTATACCACGCGCGTGGGCTCCGGCCCCTTCCCGACCGAGCTGGACAATGAGATTGGCCAACGGCTGGGCGAAAAGGGCCATGAATTCGGCACCGTCACCGGACGCAAGCGCCGCTGCGGCTGGTTCGATGCAGTGCTGGTGCGCCAGTCCGCCGCCGTTTCCGGCGTGACCGGCGTTGCGCTCACCAAGCTCGACGTGCTCGATGGCATGGATGAAGTGCTGATCTGCACCGGCTATCGCCTTGGCGACAGGACGCTGGATTATTTCCCCGCCCATGCCGCCGATCAGGCAGCGGTGGAGCCGATTTACGAGCGGTTCGAAGGCTGGCAGGAATCAACCTTCGGCGCGCGCAGCTGGGCGCAGCTTCCCGCACAGGCGATCAAATATATCCGCCGCATCGAGGAACTGATCAATTGCCCGGTGGCGCTGGTATCGACCAGCCCGGAACGCGAGGACACCATCCTTGTGAAAGACCCGTTCGAGGATTGAGTGAAATGACGCCCCGGCGCGGCCTTGTGTCAGCCGTGCCGGGCATCATCATCGCTTCCCGGTTCAACCGTCGCCAGCTTGATCGCCGCCTGCTCAATCGTCACCGGAACGGGTGGTGGATCGGGTTGCCACATGCCCGCCAAGCGCGCTGTCCTGATGACGATCGCGGGTGGAGCCGCCTTCGGCATCGGCGCCGAGCCTGTGGTGCGTGGCATCGCTGGCGGACGTTTCACCCCGCGTCCGATGCGATGGCGATGCGTGTTCGCCCCGCACATTGGCATTGCCGGCGATGTCGAACGGCGCGCCTTCGGTAAAATCGCCCCGGCTTTCAAGGCTGCCCTTGCGCTGCTGTTCATCCAATGTCGGGTCGCGCATGTTGTTCTGCGCCTTGCCCTTGCCGCTATTGTCTTTCATCGGCTGTCTCCTGTCTCCGATCCGTGGCGATTGCGCCACAGACCGTCATGACCGGAAAACGTCCTCGCCCGCCCGATGGTTCACCTTATGCGCCATGGCCTGCCCCGCAGATGCCGCCAATGGTGGAAAGCGTGTGAAAAATGTCTGACAGACGGAGCGCCTCAGTTCGGAAAGCTGCGCCGTCCTTCGATCACATCGACCAGGCGGGCGTTGAAATCGCGCACCATCAGCGGGATCAGAAAGGCGTCCACCAGCCACCACAGCCACGACAGGCTGAGCAACAGCCCGCCAAGCCAGCCGAGCAGCCCGCCCGTCACCACCGCCGTCCATTCAAAGCTGGTCGAGGCATAGCCGGGGCCGGCATAATCGACGGTGGTGCCATTGCCGACATTCCACATCGCAAAGGCAATCAGCAGCAGCCCGGCGACGAAGATGCCAAGCTGCACCCACGCGCTGCTCCGCTTCAGATAAAAGCGGTGTGCGCCAAGCGTGCCAAGGAAGAACCACAGCACATAGGCAAGACCGATCGAGCGCCGCCCTGCCTCATAAAGCTGAAGCGACGGGGGCGAAGCCATTTCGCCGGGGCTGGTATGCCCGTTCATCTGCATATCTCCATCAACGGCGGGCAGAGCCGAACACCGCCCTTTCGTTTCGGTATCGAAAACGCCTGAGCCTGATCCGCGATCCATTCGCGCGCCTTTGACGCACGACTTGGGCCGTACGGTTCAACGCCCGGTCTGCGCGCGGTGGAGCAGCTTCTGGTCGGCAAGCACCAGCGCCATCATCGCTTCGGCCACGGGCGCTGCGCGAATGCCCACACAGGGGTCATGGCGCCCCTTGGTCCTGATCTCGGTCGCTTCGCCATCACGGTTGATGGTTTCAACCGGCGTCAGGATCGATGAGGTGGGTTTCAGCGCAATCCGCACCACCACCGGCTGCCCGGTGGCGATGCCGCCAGCGACACCACCTGCATGATTGGCAAGGAATATGGGCCTGCCGTCATTACCCGGACGCATCGGATCGGCATTATCCTCCCCCCGCAACCGGGCGGCGGCAAAGCCATCGCCGATTTCGACGCCCTTGACCGCATTGATGCTCATCATCGCAGCGGCAAGTTCACTGTCGAGCTTGGCATAGAGCGGCGCGCCCCAGCCGGCTGGCACGCCTTCGGCCACACATTCCACTACCGCGCCAAGCGAGGAGCCGCTCTTGCGCGCATCATCCACCAGTGCCTCCCACCGCGCCGCAGCGTCGGCATCGGGGCAGAAAAAGGGATTGCGATCGATCTCGGCGTCGTCGAACGCCGCCCTGTCGATTGCATCGCCGCCAATTTCCACCAGATAGGCACGAATACGCACCTCCGGAATGACGGCGCGCGCTACGGCACCCGCTGCGACGCGCGATGCCGTTTCCCGCGCCGACGACCGGCCACCGCCGCGATAGTCGCGAAAGCCATATTTGGCGTCATAGGCATAATCGGCATGGCCGGGGCGATAGGCCACCGCGACTTCGGAATAATCCTTCGATCGCTGGTCGACATTGTCGATCTTCAGGCAGATCGGCGTTCCGGTGGTGCGACCTTCGAACACGCCGGACAATATCTGCACCCGGTCAGGCTCCTGCCGCTGGGTGGTGAAGCGCGACGTGCCGGGACGGCGTTTGTCCAGCCAGGGCTGAACATCATCTTCCGACAGGGCAAGGCCGGGCGGGCAGCCATCCACCACCGCGCCGATTGCCGGCCCATGGCTTTCGCCAAAGGTGGTGAAGCGAAAGACGCGGCCAAAGCTGTTGAAGCTCACCCCATATTCTCCAATTGCGCAAAGGCGGCGGCATGGCGCACCGCGCCGCGTTTCGGCCAGCGCCGGTCATCCAGCGCAAGCGCCAGCCAATGATCCCCGGCATAGGGCGTTTCAAAACGCGCGCCCAAGGCGGCATCGAAACCGAATTGCTCGTAAAACTCCGCATCGCCAAGCACGAACACCAGCGCAACACCGCGTTCGGCCAGCATCGCAAGCCCCTGGTCGATCAGCCCGCCGCCAATGCCAAGCCCCTGCCGTTCGGGCACCACCGCCACGGGGGCAAGCGCGGCACCGGCAACGGGCCTGCCATCGGCCGATGCATCCACCCGGCTGAACAGCAGATGGCCGACAACCACACCGTCGCGTTCCGCCACCAGCGATAGCAGCACGTCGTCGCCCGCGATCAGCGCGGCGACCAGCCCGGCTTCCGCCGACGTGGGAAAGGCAGCACGATGAACGGCGGCAATGCCCGCATCATCGGCCGGTGCCGCCTCGCGGATGATGACGGTCACGCCAGCGCGATGTCCGGCGCGTCCTCGGCCTTCATGCCGATCACATTATAACCGGCATCGACATGGTGGATTTCGCCGGTAACGCCCGACGCCAGATCTGACAGCAGGTAAAGCCCGGCACCACCGACATCGTCGATGGTGACATTGCGGCGCAGCGGCGAATTCAGCTCGTTCCATTTCATGATATAGCGGAAATCGCCGATGCCGCTTGCCGCCAGGGTCTTGATCGGCCCGGCGGAGATTGCGTTGACGCGGATATTTTCCGGCCCGAGGTCCATCGCCAGATATTTGACGCTGGTTTCCAGCGCCGCCTTGGCAACGCCCATGACGTTATAGTGCGGCACCACTTTTTCCGCGCCATAATAGGACAGGGTCAGCAGACTGCCGCCATCCGGCATCATCGCGCGCGCGCGCTTTGCCACCGCCACGAAGCTGTAGGCGGATATGTTCATCGTCAGCAGGAAGTTTTCCAGGCTGGTGTCGACATATTTGCCGCGCAGTTCGTTCTTGTCCGAAAAGCCGATGGCATGGACGACGAAATCCAGCGTCGGCCATGTCTGCGCCAGCGTGTCGAACGCCGAGTCCAGCGCCGTCATGTCGGACACGTCGCAGTCGATCAGCAGATCGCTGCCAAGCTGCCCGGCGAGCGGCCGCACGCGCCTTTCCAGTGATTCGCCCTGATAGCTGAAGGCCAGTTCCGCGCCTTGGGCGCGCAATGCCTGCGCAATGCCCCAGGCGAGGGACCGATCATTGGCGAGGCCCATGATAAGCCCGCGTTTTCCTTGCATAAGTCCTGACATGGACGCCCCTTTAAGGTTCTTTTACCTGCGCTTCCAGCTTCTCCTTTAGATCGGATTCAGGGCTTTCCGCCAGTGCCGCGTTCAGTTCGGCGCCAACGACGATGCCCAGCCCGATCACGAAGAAGAACAATAGCACGATGATCACCCCGGCAAGCCCACCATAGGTGAGCGAATAACCGCCCAGAAGCGACAATATGCGGGGCAGCAGCGCCGTGGTCGCCATCCACCACAAGGTCACCAGCAACGCGCCCGGCCATTTGGGGCATTTTTCATCCCGATATTGCGAGGGGGTGAGCACATAGAAAAGCCAGAACAGCGCCGGAAACAGAATGGCCGCCTGCGCCAGCCGCGATATGCCGGCCAGGCCCAGCACATCATCGGCAACCGGCACCAGCCGCCCGACGAAGGTTTCGAAATTGGCAAGCAGCACCTGCAGGGTGAATGCCAGCATGGTCGCCAGCACGGCAATGAAGGTGATGCCGATCGACAGCAGCCGATATTCCCAGAACGGGCGATTGAACCGCGTACCATAGGCGCGGCGCAGAATGTCGCGCACCGTTTCGATGAAGCTGGTGGTGGACCACAGGCCAACCAGCCCGCCAAGCCACAGCAGCACGCCGGAACGGGCGGCCAGCACATCGGCGATCGGCTTTGACAGCACATTGGCGACATCGGGCGGCACGGTGCGCAGGAAAGCCGCCACCGCATGAAGCCCGTCGTCGGTGCGGCCGAATACGCTGGCGATTGCCGCCGCAGCAATGAAGAAGGGGAACAGCGTCAGCAGCGCCAGATAGGCAAGATTGCCGGCATGGATGAAACCATCGGTATAGACGCCCACGGCCACGCGCTTCACCACATGGAAGAAGCGCGTACCCGGCCCCACCCGATCGATCTGCCGGGCGGACCAGCGCAGCCAGCGCGTATCGGGCAGGCGGGGCATCGCTCAGCGCGTCCGGCAGCGGTGGTGGGGGTGCGTCACACGCCCATCGAGGCGCGGGGGTTGCGTTCTGCCTCGCCGTCCCAGGTACCGACGAAGGATTCAAGCGCCGCATCGCCCGACGGAATATCGATCATCAGGCGGACAAGCTGATCGCCCCTGCCGCCGGCCGCATTGTGAAAGCCCTTGCCCTTCAACCGCAGGGTACGGCCGGAAGACGAACCTTTGGGCACGGTGAGCATCACCGCGCCGTCGACGGTGGGCACCTTCACCTTGCCGCCAAGCACCGCTTCATCGAGGCGGATCGGCAGGTCCAGCAGCACATCATCGCCTTCGCGCCGGAAGAAGCGGTGCGGCTGGATCTCTATCGTCACCAGCGCGTCGCCCTTGCCGCCCGGTCCCTGTTCGCCCTGACCGGCAAGCCGCATCTGACGGCCGCTTTCGACACCGGCAGGCAATTTCAGGTCGATGGTCTTGCCATTGGCCAGCGACACGCGCTGCGGCTTGAGCGTTGCCGCTTCGTCGAACGGCACCTTCAGGCGATAGGCGACATCGGCCCCTTTGGGCGCGCGCTGCTGCCCGCCGAAACCGCCGCCGCCAAAGGGCCCGCCACGACGCCCGCCGGCGGCACCGCCGCCGAACAGATCGGAAAAAATGCCGCCAATATCTTCAGGGTCGCCGCCGAATTCGAAATGGACGCCGCCGCCATCGGCACCGCGCCCGCGAAAACCGCCGCCGCCGCCAAAGGGATTGCCGCCGCCACCGCCGCCAAAACCGAAGGGCGCGCGCGGATTACCCTGATCGTCGATTTCACCGCGATCATATTGGGCGCGCTTGTCGGCATCGCTCAATATGTCATAGGCGGTGGTGACTTCGGCAAAGCGATCCGCCGCGCGCGGATTATCCTTGTTGCGATCGGGATGAAATTCCTTGGCCAGCTTGCGATAGGCCTTTTTGATATCGGCCTCGCTCGCGCTGCGCGCCACACCCAGGGTTGAATAGAGATCCGCCATGACTCCCCTTGGTCCGATATTCTGCCTGCCACGTCCACTGTTGCATTACGGCAACAGTTTTCAGATGTGCATCGCTGCCGTTGGATACAAGCCTTGCACCTGCATCTTTCGTAATCGCCATCGGCTTATTAAACCACTGCCATGACAGACGATCCTCATAAACTGTTCGAAGCCTGGTATGCCGAGGCGAAACAGAGCGAACCCAATGATCCCGGTGCAATGGCGCTGGCCACCGCAACTGCCGGCGGCAGGCCATCGGTCCGCATGGTCCTGCTGAAGGGCCATGACGACCGCGGCTTCGTCTTCTACACCAATCTTGACAGCCGCAAGGGCGGGGAGCTTTTCGCCAACCCCTTTGCCGCGCTTGATTTCCACTGGAAATCGCTGCGCCGCCAGGTGCGCGTGGAAGGTGCCGTGGAACAGGTGAGCGATGTGGAAGGCGATGCCTATTTCGCATCCCGTTCGCGCGATTCGCAGCTTGGTGCCTGGGCATCCGAACAATCCCGTCCGCTGGCGGAACGCGCCCTATTCGAAGACCGTTATGCACGGGCGCGCCAGCGGTTCGAAGGCGGCGATGTGCCCCGCCCGCCGCGTTGGTCGGGGTTCCGCGTCGTGCCCGACCGGATCGAGTTCTGGAGCGACCGGGCGCATCGCCTGCATGAACGCCGGCTGTTCACGCGCACCGGCGAAGGATGGGCTGAAATGCTGCTTTATCCATGAGCACGGCTTCATCGCCGGACCTGCCGGGACAGACCGCACCCCGGCCGACGCGCAACATCGCATCACATGCAGCGCTGGCGAGCGTCGGCGTCGCCTGTGTGTTGCTGGTCCTGAAAGCCGGCGCGGCGTGGAAAACCGGATCGGTGGCGATGCTTGGCTCGCTGGCCGACACCGCACTGGACCTGCTGGCCTCGCTGGTCACGCTCTATGGCATCCACATTGCCGCCCAGCCGGCGGATAATGAACATCGTTTCGGCCACGGCAAGGCAGAGGCGCTGGCCGCGCTGTTCCAGGTTTCGCTGATCGTCGTTTCGGCAATCGGCATCGGCATTCGCGCGGTGGAGCGGTTTTCCGCCCCGGTCGCCCCGTCCAGCCCCGAATATGGCATTGGCGTTTCGGTTGTGGCGATCGTGCTGACGCTGGCGCTGGTCGCCTTTCAGCAGCGCATCGTCAAGCGCACCGGCTCCATCGCCATTGCCACCGACAGCCTGCATTACCAGTCGGATCTGTTCCTGAACCTGTCGGTGATTGCCGCGCTGGTGCTGGATCATTGGCTGGGCACCAGCGGCATCGACCCGCTGTTCGGCCTTGCCATCGCCCTTTGGCTGGCATTTGGCGCATGGCGCGCCGCCAACACCGCCATCGATCAGCTGATGGACCGGGAATGGCCGGAAGACAAACGCCAGCGCTTCCTTGCCGTGGCGGCGCAGCACCCCGAGTTGCGCGGCATCCACGATCTGCGCACCCGCACCAGCGGCATGCATGATTTCGTGCAGTTCCACGTCTGGGTGGACCCGCAGATGAGCGTGGAAGACGCCCACCGTGTGATGGACGAGGTGGAGGCCCGGCTGATGGAGGAGTTTCCCGGCACAGAAGTGCTGATCCACCCCGATCCGGAAGGGCATGTCGATGTTCATGCCCAGCGCCGCCGGGGGCAGTGAAGCCGGTCAGGCAGCCGCCATGGCAAGCGCCGGCGCGGTGGAGGTGATCCAGCCGCCGCCAAGCACATGGTCGCCGCGGTAAAGCACGGCCGCCTGCCCCGGCGCCACGCCATATTCGGGCTTTTCGAACAGCACGCGCTGCCCGTCGAAATGCGCCGGCACGGGCCGCGCCATGGAGCGCACTTTCACCATCATCGGCCCGTCATGGCCATCGGCCAGCCAGTTGACGTCGCCCAGATTGGCCGAAGCCACGGCAAGTGCGGCGCGCGGGCCGACCACCACCTGCCGTTCGGCCGCGTTCAGCCGCACGACATAAAGCGGTTCGGCCTGCCCGCCGATTTCAAGGCCACGCCGCTGACCGACGGTGAAGTGGATCAGCCCCCGGTGCTGGCCCAGCACGCGCCCTTCCATGTCGACGATGTCGCCGCCGTCATCCGCCTCCGGCCGCAGCTTGCGCACCACTGACGCATAATCGCCGCCGGGCACGAAGCATATGTCCTGGCTGTCGGGTTTGGCCGCGATGCCAAGGTCCAGCTGATGGGCGATGGCGCGCACATCGGCCTTTGGCATCCCGCCCAGCGGAAAGCGCAGATAATCCAGCTGCGACTGGGTGGTCGCGAACAGAAAATAGCTCTGGTCGCGCGCGGGATCGGTGGCGCGGTGCAATTGCGCCTGGCCGTCGACAACCAGCCGGCGGACATAATGGCCGGTGACAAGGCAATCCGCGCCCAGATCGCGCGCGACCTTCAGCAGATCGGCGAATTTCACCGTCTGGTTGCAACGCACGCATGGAATGGGAGTGACGCCGGACAGATAGCTGTCGGCAAAATCATCCATCACCTGTTCGCGAAAGCGGCTTTCATAATCCAGCACATAATGGGCAATGCCGATCCGGGCCGCGACATCGCGCGCATCATGAATGTCCCGGCCTGCACAGCAGCTGCGCGGATTGTTCACTGCCGCGCCATGATCGTACAGTTGCAGGGTGACGCCAATCACCTGCGCGCCGGTCTGCGCGCACAGCGCGGCCGCCACGGAACTGTCGACCCCACCGGACATGGCGACGACGATGCGCGCCTCCGCCAGCGGCTTGTCGAGCTGTAGATCGATTGCCATTGCGCGCAGATAGTCCGCCATGCAGCCGGCCACAAGGGCCACGGCCCTTCTGGCGTGACAGGGCGATCCTGTCATTTCATTCCGGTTGGAAACCCTTTTTCAATAACTCCCCCATAATCAGGCTTCCGACATGATTGAGAAGCAGCCCATAAGACCGACCAAAGTCATTGGCCCGCTTGGAGAAGCGCTGACGCTTGAAAAACTGCCGCCGCCCGACACCAGCCGCTGGGTGGTGCGCCGCAAGGCGGAGGTGGTTGCGGCAGTGAACGGCGGGCTGCTGACCGCGGAAGAAGCCTGCGCGCGTTACAAGCTGTCGATCGAGGAGTTCGACTCCTGGCGCCGGGCGATCGACCGGGCAGGAATGCCCGGCCTGCGGGTCACCCGCGTCCAGCATTATCGCGCGCTTTACGAAGGCCGCTGAAGCACGGCCTGTCCTTCGGAAGGAACGGCGCCTCAGAAGGAATAGAGCAGCGTCACGCGGCTGATCGTATCGGTGCCGACCGTATCGATCGGCGGATCGGTTTCATGCTTGATGTCGAACGAAAAGCGTGCCGACAGCCGCCCGAACAGCTTGCTGGTGAGGGCTGTGGTCGACTGGAAGGTGCTTGCGTCGGAAATAAAGGCACTTGCATCCTGGGTGAAGGAGAAGGTGGGCGACAAATCCCATTTCAGCGCCATTGATGCACGACCGCTGATTTCGCCTTCATTCGCCACATCGTTCAGATAGCCGTCGCTGGTCAGCCGCGTCTGCCGGAATGCGGGGCCGCCGTCGATGTCCAGACGAAGGCCCGGCCGGTCGATCAGACGCACACCAAGGCCGGTGCCTTCGGTAAAGCGGCGGTAATAGCCGGCGGGCTTGTCCCTTTCCCATTGCAACAGGCCATAAACGTAAAACCGTTCGGATATGGTGCGCTGCCCCTGATAGGCGGCGTTGAACCGTTCACGGTCTGTCAGCCCGGCGGCGCGATGATAATCGGCCAGCGCATCGAACTTGTGCTTCCATTTCAGATTTTCCTTGGAAATCTGAATGCCGAAGGTGCCACCGCGTGAATCGTCATTGCCGGTGGCCAGCGATGCGCCAAGCTGCACCTGTCCGGTCCATCCGCTGAAAAAGGGCTGGGTGCGCAGCCTTGCGATGCGCTTTTCCTCCACCTGCTTGCGATAGCTGGCGACCTGCGCGTCGATTTCCTTGACGGAGCCGGGATAGGTATCGCGCGCGACGGCGGCTACTGCATCGATCTTGTCCTGCTTGCCGGCGGCAATAGCCGAATCGAGCATCTTCTGGGCTGCTTCGGGCAGCGGTTCCGCCGCCGCAAGGCCGGGTTGAACACAGGCGGCAACAGCCGCTGCACAAATTACGCTGGTCCTGTTCATCGGCACAAACTATCGCCCGAAAGCGAAACCGATCAACCGCAACATGGCGTAAAAATCGCCCATTCGCACGTATCGGCGGCGCACAATGCCGCAGTCGCGGCCGGCTCATTCCGTTTCGGGACAAAAATGAGCGTGGAACAGATTGTTGAACGGCCTGTTAATCTTTATTGATTTTGATTTACCCCTCATTAACCTTCTTCGTTGATAAACCTTACGGTTAACCATGCCCATGCGACGACAGCCGGGACCATGGCTTCGCAATGGCGACGCGCTTTGCAGGGGGAATACAGGCGATGCGGGTATTGCTGATCGAAGACGAGCCGACGACTGCGCGCAGCATCGAGTTGATGCTGTCAACCGAAGGCTTCAACGTTTACCAGACCGACCTTGGGGAAGAGGGGCTCGACCTCGGCCGGCTCTATGACTACGACATCATCCTGCTGGACCTGAACCTGCCCGACATGCACGGCTATGACATACTGAAACGGTTGCGCCAGGCGCGGGTAACGACGCCGATCCTGATCCTTTCCGGGCAGGCCGAGCTGGATTCCAAGGTGCGCGCGCTTGGCTTCGGCGCGGACGACTATGTCACCAAGCCCTTCCACCGGGAGGAGCTGGTCGCCCGCATCCACGCCATCATCCGCCGTTCAAAGGGCCATTCGCAATCGGTTATCCGCACCGGCCGCCTGTCCGTCAACCTGGACACCAAGACGGTGGAGGTGGATGGCGCGCGCGTGCATCTGACCGGCAAGGAATATGCGATGCTGGAGCTGCTTTCGCTGCGCAAGGGCACCACGCTGACCAAGGAAATGTTCCTCAACCATCTTTATGGCGGGATGGACGAGCCGGAACTGAAGATCATCGACGTCTTCATCTGCAAGCTGCGCAAGAAACTGTCGGGCGCCTGCAACGGCGAAAACTACATCGAAACGGTATGGGGCCGCGGCTATGTGCTGCGCGACCCGGAAGAGCAGGCAGGCACGCAGGTTGCCTGAACGGCCTGGCACCCTCTCTTCCTGAAGGCAAGTGGGCGGAGCGGCAGCCCTGCCCCCGCCCCTGTCATATCTTTTGCCTTAACCAGACTGCCCAGGGAATCAGCCGGGCTGGCCATTGATCAGCGCCATGACTTCCTTGCGGCTGCGATCGTCGGAGCGGAACACACCCATCATACGGCTGGTCACCATCGCCACGCCGGGCGTATTGACGCCGCGCGCCGTCATGCAGGCATGGGTCGCCTCGATCACCACGGCCACGCCCTGTGGGTGCAGATGTTCCCAGATACAATCGGCGACCTGTGCAGTCAGCCTTTCCTGAACCTGCAATCGGCGGGCATAGCCGTGCAGCACGCGCGCCAGTTTTGAAATGCCCACCACCCGATCCTTGGGCAGATAGGCGATGTGCGCCTTGCCGATGATCGGCGCCATATGATGTTCGCAGTGCGACTGAAAGGGTATGTCCTTCAGCAGCACGATCTCGTCATAACCGCCCACTTCCCGGAAGGTGCGGCTGAGGTGATGCGACGGATCTTCCTCATAACCGCGGCAATATTCCCGCCAGGCGCGGCCGACGCGCGCGGGCGTATCGTGCAGCCCTTCGCGGTCCGGGTCATCGCCCGCCCAGCGCAGCAATGTGCGAATGGCTTCCTGCACCGGCTCCGGAACGGCGATTTTCGGCGTGCCGACCAGATCGCCGTCTTCGGGTTCCGAATGTTCAGCCATATGTTTCCCTCCCCTCGACAATGGGTGACGCCAGCGTTTGCGCCAGTGTCGATACGCCCCCCTCGTGACAATAACCTTGCCGCTTGTCGAGTGATTTGGCCGCGGCAGGGGCAAGCGGAACGATCGCCCGCCAGCCGATGCGCGCGGCAAATGGCCGGTCAGGCAGCATGTGGGCTTGGCGGCTGCCGCTGCAACGCCTAGCATCGGCAGAAGGGGCTGAAACGGAGATCGACATGAAGATGATTGCATTGGCCGCCGTTGCGGCGTTTGGCCTGATCGGCGCTGCTTCCGCGCAATCCACCGCCACCAGCAAGACCAGCGACCTTCTGGCATCGGGCGGCGCGAAGATCGGCACCGTCACCGTCACCAGCGCGCCGAAGGGCATTTTGCTGCGCGTCCAGGCCAGCGGACTGACGCCGGGCTGGCATGGCATGCACTTTCATGAAAAGGGTGATTGCAGCGACGCCGCATTCAAGAACTCCGGCGGCCATGTCCATGGTGGCGGCACGCTGGTGCATGGCCTGCTGAACCCGGCCGCCAGTGATTCGGGCGATCTGCCCAATCTTTATGTGCAGCCGAATGGCACGGCGACCGTGGAGCTTTACACCACGCTGACCACGGCCAATGGCGGCGGCGGTATCCCCGCGCTGTTCGATGCCGATGGTTCGGCACTGGTGATCCACGCTTCCCCGGACGATTACACCAGCCAGCCGATCGGCGGCGCCGGCGCCCGCGTGGCCTGCGCGGTAATCAGATAACCCTATGTGGAAAAGCCGCGCCTTTTCCATGGAGGGGCGCGGCCGATCTTCCCGCATGAAATGGGCCGTGGCTATCGGCCATGAAAATATTGCCGGCGAGGAATCGGCATTCCATTCCCGCAATCAGGTGGTGGGATCATCGTCCTGCGCCTCGCCCCAGCTTTGCGGATGATCGCGCTTTGGCTGCGGGGTGCCGCCGGGTTTCTGTGCAGGGCTGGGGCGCTTGTCCTCCCGCTCCTGCGTGGTGGGTGCCGGTTTATCCTGTGTGCCCATCAATTCGCTCCATCCAGAGGCATGGCCACGTCATGTGGCCATTCTTCCTTCTATCAATGGTCGGGGATGCCCGCCGGTTCCATGCCACAGCCGAAATGATGCCGGTCATCGGCATCACGGCCCTTCAGTCGCTGTGATGGCCCGCCTTCTGCATGGCCGACCAGGTGGTGATCTGTTCCATCGCCCTGTGGGCGCCGCCTTCCGCACCGTCCGGCGCGATCCGCGCCCATATCGGCAGATGATCCGATGCAAGGCGGGCGCGGGCGGAAACATGCACGCCCGTGTCGTGCACCGTGAGCCCGGGGCTGATGATGATCCTGTCCAGCGGCGCGATCGGCCGACGCGCATGGAAGCTGAGGCCGGTCTGCGCAATCTGATGCGTTTCGCTGAAATCGCGCAGGCAACCGCCGGCAAGGCTCCATTCGTTCAGATCGCCCATCATCACCGTCGGCATCTGTTCAGACCGTCCACTGATCTGAGCAAGGATCGAACGCGCCTGACGGCGGCGGACGATGCCGGAAAGGTCGAGGTGCATGCCCACCACGCGCATCGCCAGTCCGTTCACCCGTACATCGGCAAGCACCGCACCGCGCGGCTCTATCGTCGGCAGGGAAAGCGGCGAAAAATCGAGGATTTCAACCGATTTTCGCACCAATATGGCATTGCCGTGCCAGCCGAGGCTGCCGGTGCGGATATCGAACGGCACCGGCTTATAGGGGGTGCGTTCCTCGATCATGTCCAGCGGCAGCGCACTGTGGCGCGCGCCGAAGCGGCGGTCCGCCTCCTGCAGGGCGATGACGTCGGCATCGATTTCGCACAGCACGTCCAGTACGCGATCGGGACGGCGGCGGCGGTCGGTGCCGATCGCCTTGCGCATATTATAGCTGGCCACGACGATCATCGGACGATCGTGGCTCCATTCATGTCCATCGCTGCTGGTCGATTATCCGAAATGTTACGCATGAGAACCATATTGGCATTGTTTGTCGAAAGACAACGAACGGCGGGGCGCACGGCTCCCAATGCGCCAAAATTGGCATCAATCAGCCCGGGCAATCGCCGGCATCCGCCGCGCAATGCGCACATCGGGCATCGTCACCGGCGGCCAGCGGCACCGGCCTGCCGCAGGCGCGGCACATGCCATGGCTGCCCTGCGCAAGCCCATGGCCAACCGACACGCGCTGGTCGAACACATAGCATTCGCCCTGCCACAGGCTGTCTTCAGGGGCGATGCGTTCCAGATATTTCAGCACGCCGCCGCGCAGATGATAAACCTCGTCCAGCCCCTGCGCCTTGACATAGGCCGTCGCCTTTTCACACCGGATGCCGCCAGTGCAGAACATGGCGACCGCCGGCTTTTTCTGCCCGGCGGCCCGCGCGCCTTCCATCTGCCGCTGGAAATCGTCGAACCATTGCGGAAAATCCCTGAACCGGCTGGTGGCGGGATTGATCGCCCCGGCAAAGCTGCCGATCTCGACTTCATAATCGTTGCGCGTATCGATCACCACCACATCGGGCCGCCGGATCAGTGCATTCCAATCCTCCGGCTCGACATGGGTGCCGGCTTCGCGGGCAGCGTCGATGCCATCCACGCCCATGGTCACGATCTCGCGCTTCAGCCGCACCTTCATCCGGTCGAACGGCATAAGCGGCGCGGCGGATTCCTTCACGTCCAGATCGGCGCATCCCGGCAGCGCGCGAATATGGCCAAGCACCGCGTCAATGCCCTGGCGGCTGCCGGCAATGGTGCCGTTGATCCCTTCCGCCGCCAGCAACAGCGTGCCCCTGACGCCATTGGCACGGCAAACCTCCTCCAGCGGCGCACGAAGCGCGTCGCACGCCTCGAAAGGGGTGAAGCGGTAAAGTGCTGCAACGACAATAGCGGGTGCAGGCTGCGTCATGTCAAAATCCATCGGCCTTTGCCACGCCCTTAATGCCCAGGACTATATCCATTCAAGCGCAAGCTGCTTTGCCGGACAGGATGGTTGACAGTGTCAAAGGACGATTTAGCCTGCTGGTCGATCAAAGCCCGCAGAGGTTGACAGCAGAGTTAGGAGCGGAGTGCCGATGACGCCCGTGTTCGACCAGAGGATAACGGACCCGGCGGCGTGGAACGCGCGCGACATCGACGATGGCGCTGCGCTGGTCCGCCGGCTGAGTGCGCAGGAATGTGCGGCGATCGAACGGCTGGCCGATGCGGTTGCCGACAGGCCTGTACACGGCATCGGCCGCGTCGATTTCAGCGATCCGCTGATCGATGCGCTGATGGAAGAGGTGCGCGATGCGGTGATGAACGGCCGCGGCGCCATGGTAGTTTCCGGCCTGGATATCGGCGGAATGCCGCTCGATCGGTTCGAGCGCATCTATTGGGGCCTTGGCACCCATTTGGGCAATGGCGCGATTCAAGGGCCGCTGGGCGACTGGGTGGCCCGTGTCGAAAAGAGCGAGGACAATCCCACCGGGCGCGGCACGTTGATGGATGTGGAGCTTCGCCCCCATACTGACATGCACGAAGTGATGGCGCTGGCCTGTTATTCCATGGCGCAATCGGGCGGCGAAAGCGCGCTGGTGAGCAGCCTTGGCATCCACAACGCCATATATGAGGAGCGGCCGGACCTGCTGGCGCCGCTTTATCGCGGCTATTGGGCAGGCAACAACCCGGCGATCCCCAGCGTCAAGCCATTGTCCGATGCGCCGGTGCCGATCTTCTGCAACGTCGATGGGCTGGTGAGCTGCTATTACAACAAATTCTTCCTGATGACCGCTGCGAAGATGCGGGGGGAGGCATTGCCCGCCGATCTGGTGGAGGCGATGGACTATTTCGACGAACTGGCCATCCGCCCGGAAATGGGCGCCAATTTCATGCTGAAGCCGGGTGAGATGCTGTTCTGGCACAATTTCAAGCTGCTTCATGCGCGCCAGTCCTTCCATGATGCGCCGGGGGCGAAACGGCTGCTGCTGCGGCTGTGGCTGAACCTGCCCGACGGCCGCCCGGTCGACCCGCTGATTGCAGAACGCGCGCGCATCATCGACATCGATCATTTCGCTGCAGCCGGCCTTGAAATGGCGGACGCCTGATGCGGCAGGAACCCTTGCCGGGCGGCGGCACGGCGGGCGCGGATGAAGCAACATCGCCGCGCGACTGGACCCGCGCATCCTGCTGGACGCTGGGCCTGCTGACGCTGATTTCGACCTTCAATTATTATGACAGGTCGATCCTTGGACTGGTGCTGCCGCTGATCAAGGCGGAAATGCAGGTCAGCGACACCGTGCTCGGCCTTGTTTCGGGCCTGGCGTTCGTGCTGTTCTATTCGCTGCTGGGCGTGCCGATCGCCTGGGCGGCAGACCGCTGGAACCGCCGCAACATCATTGCCGCCGGGCTGTTCTTCTGGAGCATGATGACGGTGCTGACCGGCATCGTCACCAACATCTGGCAGCTGGCGTTCACCCGTTTCCTAATGGGTGCGGGCGAGGCATGCGGCCTTGCACCATCCAATTCGATGATCGCCGACGTTTTCCGCGCCGAACGCCGGCCGCTGGCGCTGTCGATCTTCGGCACCGCCTTTGCCATATCGTCCATCGTCTTCCTGCCGATTGCCGGATGGATCAGCCAGGCCCATGGCTGGCGCATGGCCTTCATCACCGCCGGCATCCCCGGCATGGCGCTGGCGGCCCTGTTCTATTTCACCGTGCGCGAGCCGGCACGCGGCGCCCATGACGGCAAGGCGAAATCGTCCATCGCCAATATCCCCTTCGCAACGACGCTGCGCTTCATGCGTGGGTCGCGCACCTATCTGCTGGTGCTGGCGGGCGTCACCTTCATGGGCGCCAACATCTATGCGGCAGGGGTGTGGAGCTCCACCTTCCTCGTGCGTGTGCATGGCCTTGGCATTGGTGAAATCGCCAGCGTCATCGGCCCGGTGCGTGGCGTGCTCGGCTTTGCCGGCGTGCTGCTGGGCGGGATGCTGACCGATCGGCTGGGCCGGATGAACACGCGCTGGCGGCTGAGCGTTCCGGCCATTGCCTGCCTTGCCGTCGCTCCGGCTGAGCTTGCCTTTCTGCTGGGTGATTCGACGCCAATATGGGTTGGCGGGCTGATCCTGTCGTCGCTGCTCACCTTTCTTCATCAGGGGCCGGTGTTCGCCGCCGCGCTCAGCGTTGCAAAGCCCCGGATGCGGGCAACGATAACGGCGCTGCTGCTGCTGTTTTCCAGCCTTGTCGGGCAGGTGATCGGGCCGCTGATGATCGGCTGGCTGAACGATCGGCTGGCGCCGACGCTGGGTGATCTGGCCATCCGCTATTCGATGCTGGTGGTGGTGCTATGCGCTTTCCTGTCCGGGCTGTGCCTGCTTGCCGCCTCACGGACGCTGGCTGACGACATCCGCCGCGTGGAAGAGGAGCCGGCCTGAGCGGCGAAATGCCGTGAACAACGGTGCAACGGTTCGTCAACCCCATCTTGATGCTTGCCCCGCCCCCGCCGAATGGACCAAGGGAGGGCAATGACCGTCGACATCGAAATGGGGCTGGATCAGGCGTCGCGGCCAGCGGCCTTTGATCTGGAAGAGCTTCTTGCCACCCGCCTGCTGGTGCAGGGCAATTCCGGTTCGGGCAAATCGCACCTGCTGCGCCGGCTGATCGAACGCAGCGCCCGCTGGGTGCAACAGGTGATCATCGATCCCGAAGGGGATTTCGTATCATTGGGCGATCATTTCGGCCATGTCGTCATAGACGCGGCCGATTATGGAGAGGACGACATCCTCACCGCCGCCGCACGGATTCGCGAACATCGCCTCTCCGTTGTCCTCAACCTTGAGGAGCTGGAGGTGGAAGGCCAGATGCGTTGCGCCGCAGCCTTTCTTTCCGGGCTGTTCGATGCCCCGCGCGACCATTGGTATCCGGTGCTCGTGGTGGTGGACGAAGCGCAGCTTTTCGCGCCGGCAATGGCTGGCGAAGTGTCGGACGAGGCGCGACGCGGATCGCTTGCGGCGATGACCAATCTGATGTGCCGTGGCCGCAAGCGCGGACTGGCGGGAGTGATCGCCACGCAGCGGCTGGCCAAGCTGGCCAAGAATGTCGCGGCAGAGGCATCGAACTTCCTGATGGGCCGCACCTTTCTGGACATCGACATGGCCCGCGCCGCCGATCTGCTGGGCATGGACCGGCGGCAGGCGGAAATGTTCCGCGATCTGGAACGCGGCCAGTTCGTTGCCCTTGGCCCGGCGATTTCGCGCCGGCCGCTGCCCGTGCGTATTGGCGCGGTGGAAACGGCGGCACGCACCGGCAGCCCCAAGCTGATTCCCTTGCCCGAAGCACCGGCCGAGGATGCCACCGACATGCTGTTCCGCCGCGAAGAGCGTGCGCCCCGCCCTGCTCCGCCGCCGCCGCCGCAACCTGTCGCGGTGGATGACCTGATCCGCTCCATGGGACGGCCGGTGCTGGAACCGGCGAGCGGAGAGCCGGCACGCACCACGCTTCCGCCGGAGGAGCGGGAGGAAGTGATCACCGCGGTACTGGCCGACATCGTTGCAGATCCGGATTCGACCTATCGCAATATCGCCGTGCTTTATCAGGATTTCATCGTCCGCTGCCGTATGCGCCGCCTGCACGAGACGGACATGGACATGGCCGCATTCCGCAGCCGCCTGTCCATGGCCCGCGCCGGCGTGATGGGTGAAGGCGAGGACGAGGAATGGGCACGCGCCACCGACCTTGCCCGCCAATTGCCGGAGGATCTGCAAGGCGTGGTGCTGATGCTGGCCGCTGCTGCCCGGAACAGCCGCCCCTGCCCTTCGGACGATGATGTGGCAGAGGTTTACGGCACCCGATCACCAGCGCGGGCACGGCGGCTGCTGTCCTATCTGGAAGGACAGGATGTGATCGTGCTGCGCAAGGATCTGCGCGGCAACCGCACGATCACCTTTCCCGCGCTTGGCTGGACGACCGGGCCGGGCGAGGCCTGAGCATCTCCACCCCCCCTCCTGGTGGCTGTCAGTTTGCCGTGATCGGGGTCGGCGCCGCTGCCGCCCTGCCCTTGTTCGGCGGGTCGAGCATGCCGTCCCAGCCGCCGCCAAAGGCGCGGATCAGGTCGACATTGGCCTGCAGCCGCCGGGTGCGGATGTCGAGCGCGGTGCGCTTTGCCTCCAGCTCCGCCGTCTGGCTGGTGACGACTTCCAGATAATCCGCCGCACCTTCACGATAACGGATCAGCGCCAGCCTGTTGGTCTGTTCCGCCGCCTTCACCGCTTCGGCCTGATCGCGCGCGGATTCGGCCAGCCGGTTGGCAAGCGTCATCTGATCTTCGGCCGCACGGAAGGCATCCAGCACCGTCTGCCGGTAATTGGCCGCCGCCTCGTCAAATTCGCCGCGGGCGACGGCAACGGCCGCGCGCCTGCGTCCGCCATCGAACAGCGACAGCACCGCCGCAGCCGGACCAAGCGCCCAGAAGCTGGTCGATTTGCTGAGCAGATCGCCGCCGGTGGTTTCATAGCCCCCGGCAAGGCCAAGGCTGATCGTCGGGAAGAACGCCGCCTTCTGCACGCCGATGCGGGCATTGGCCGCTGCCATGCGCCGTTCGGCGGCGGCAATATCGGGCCGGCGCTGCAACAGCGTGGATGGCGCGCCCACCGGCACCGGGCGCGGCTGCGCCATGCCTGTCGTCGCCCGCGCGATGGTGAAGCTGGAGGCGTTTTCACCCACCAGCGCGGCAATGGCATGTTCAAGCAGCGCGCGTTCCGCCGCCACTTCGGCAAGCTGCGCACGCGCACTGGAAAGCTGGGTCTGCGCGCGGCCGACATCCAGACCGGAAGAAGCGCCGCCCGAATGGCGCGCATCGGTGAGCTTGAAGGCGCGTTGATAGGCATCAACCGTCGCTTCGAGCAGCGCGGTTTCGGCATCGAGGCCACGCATGCGGAAATAATCATCGGCCAGTTCGGCCTGAAGGCTCAGGCGCACATTGGCGAGATCGGCAGCGCTGGCCTGTTCATTGGCGCGGCCCGCGCTCACCATGTTGCGGACACGGCCCCACAGATCCAGTTCATAGGAGGCCGAAGCACCAACCACATAATCATTATAGCGTTGCGCGCCACTGGTGCCGGCAAGCGGACGGCGGGCGGAAACGCGGTCCCGCTCGGCGCTGGCCTGCGCACCGATTTCGGGGAACAGCTCCGACCTTGCCTGCTGACGATAGGCGCGTGCCTGATCATAGCGGGCAAGCGCCGCGGCAAGTTGCGGGCTGGCGGTTTCGATCCGCTGCTCCAGATCGTCGAGCACCGGATCAGCGAATTGCGCCCACCATGGCCCGCGCGATGCGGTATCGGCCGGGGCGGCCGGCGCCCAGGGACCGATGTTGCCATAGGCAGCCGGCGCGGTGACTTGCGGCGGCGCATAATCGGGCGCAAGATTGCACCCCGCCAGCGCCAGTGCGGCGGCAATGGTGGCGTAATCAGCCCCGCGCATTGCCGGCCTTGCCCTTCTGCTGCCCGCCATCTTTCTTCAGGACGTGGACGGTATCGCCATCGGTCAATGCGTCGGGCGGGCTGTCGATCACCCGGTCGCTGGTGGACAGGCCGGTGGCGATCACCACTTCCGTGCCCAGATCCTGTGCGATGTCCACCGGCTTCGTCGTCACCCGGCCGCCCGGCCCGGCAAGCGCCACACGCATGCCGTTCTTGTTGAACATCAACGCGCTGGCAGGAATGCGAATGCCGCCATCGCCTTCCGGCAGATCGAAATGGACCTGTGCATAGGCGCCGGGCTTCAGCAGCCCTTCGGCGTTGTTCGCGACAAGCTGGACAAGCACCGTGCCCGATGCCGGATCAACCGCGCCGGCGCTGCGTTCAAGCTCCGCCGAAATGGTCTTGCCCGGATATTCCGGCACTTCGATCTGCGCGGTCATGCCCTTGTGGATGCTGACCGAATAGCTTTGCGGCACACGCACATAGATGCGCATACGCCGCGTGTCGGAGACGGTGAACAGCGGCGTCGCCGCTGCATTGCCGGCAACGATCAATGCACCGACGTCGGTTGCGCGGCTGGTGACGACACCGTCAAAAGGCGCGGTGATCCGCTTGAAGCCGGAAAGCGCCTTCAGCCGGTCCACCTCTGCCCGCGCGGCATTGGCCATGGCCGTGCGTGCCGCCAGATCGCCACGCTTTTCCTCTGCTTCCTGACGAGACACCGCATCCTCGGCCACCAGCTTGTCCCAGCGCGTTGCCGTGCTTGCCGCCAGCTTGCGGTTCGCTTCCGCCGTCGCCAGTTCGGCGCGCGCGGCGGCCAGCTGCTGATCCAGTTCAGGCGCATCGATTTCCGCCAGAAGCTGGCCCGCCTTCACCTTCGATCCGATATCTGCATGCCAGCGGCGCAGATAGCCGTTGGTGCGGGCATAGACCGGCGCCTGGGCCCAGGCTTCCACCGATGCCGGCAATACCAGGCTGGTCGCGCCATTATTGGCGGTGGGCCTGATGGTGGCGACAGTGGGAATAGCCTGTTCGGCGGTCCAGTGCGACAGTTCGCGATTGTCGAAGAACCGTGTGCCGAACCCGGCGACGAGGACCAGGAGCACAAGGCCGCCGCCGATCCACGCCGCACGTTTCAGGCCGCGCTCATCCCCGGTGCGGGAAACGTGACTGTCACGCATAGGCTTCTCCAACAGAAGGTGCAGGCGCGGCCTTGCGACGGCCATGAACGATGCTGAAAACCACCGGCACGAACATCAATGTGGCGATGGTGGCGACAACAAGCCCGCCAATGACGGCCCGGCCCAGCGGCGCATTCTGTTCGCCGCCTTCGCCCATGCCGAATGCCATGGGCGCCATGCCGATGATCATGGCCAGCGCTGTCATCAGCACCGGGCGGAAACGGGTGACGCCCGCCTCCAGCGAGGCCTGCACTGCATCGCCCAGCACGGCAAGGCGTTCGCGCGCGAAACTGACGACAAGGATGGAATTGGCCGTCGCCACGCCCATGCACATGATGGCCCCGGTCAGCGCGGGCACCGAAAGCGTGGTGTGGGTGGCGAACAGCATCCAGATGATGCCGGCGATGGCGCCGGGCAGCGCGGTAATGATGACGAACGGATCGAGCCAGGACTGGAAGTTGATGACGATCAGCAGATAGATCATCACCACAGCGCCCAGCAGGCCGAAGCCAAGGCCGGAAAAGGCCGTGTTCATCGTTTCATACTGGCCGCGCAGCGTCACCGTCGCGCCCTTTGGCGCCTGGTCCTTCAGCTTTGCCAGCACCTTGTTGATGTCGCGCGCCACACCGCCAAGGTCGCGTCCCTGGACAGAGGCATAGATGTCGATCATCGGCTGGATATTATATTGCGACACCACGACATTGCTGTTGCCGCGCGAAATGGTGCCAAGCCCGCCAAGCACCTGCGACATCTTCGATCCCGGCCCGGTGACGGGGATGTTTTCCAGATCGCTGAGCGAGCCGACAAGCTGTGCGGGCGTCTGCGCCACCACCGGATAGGACACGCCATTTTCAGGGTTGAGCCAGAACACCGGCGCCGTCTGGCTGCTGCCGGCAAGCGATGTGGCAACGCTGGTCGTCACATCGCGTTCGGTCAGGCCAAAGCGGCCGATCCGCGAACGATCCACATTGATGCGCAGTTCGGGATAATTCGACGACTGCTGCAGCCGCGCATCCGCAAGACCCGGAATCTTGCGGATTTCACGCATGATCCTTGCGGCATAGGCATGGTTGGCCGCCATGTCGTGCCCACTCACCTGAATGTCGATGGGTGATGGCGCACCGAAATTCAGGATCTGGCTGACGATGTCCGACGGCAGGAAGGAGAAGGTCGCCTGCGGGAAGCTGTGCGGCAGCCGTTCACGCAGCTTGCGCACATAATCATCGGTGGGGCGATGATCTTCGTTGAGGGCGATCAGAATGTCGCCATCCTGCGGGCCTACGGTGCCCGACGCATTGTAGACCGTGTTGATCGAGCTGTTGGGCAGGCCGATGTTGTCGACGATGGAGCCAAGGTCCGCCGGCGGGATGGTGCGGCGCACTTCATCCTCGATCCGGGCGAACAGCGCCGACGTTTCCTCGATGCGATAGCCGACCGGCGCGCGGACATGCATGGTGATCGCCCCGGCGTCGACCGACGGGAAGAAATTCTGGCCAAGGAAGGGCACCAGCAGGAACGACAGCAGCACACAGGCAAGAAAGCCGATCACGAACGGCTTGCGCGCGCCAAGCGCCCGTTCAAGCAGCCGGGCATAGCCGTCGCGCACATGTTCGAACCGTTGTTCGAAGCCGCGCTGAAAACGGACCAGCGGATTTTTCGACGGGCCGGGATCGCCCGCCTCATGAATATGGCCCGGTGCGTGCGGCTTCAGCAGATACATGGCCATGGTCGGCACCAGCGTGCGCGACAGCACGAACGACGCGATCATCGCGAACACCACCGACAACGCCATCGGTACGAACAGGAAGCCGGACACGCCGGGCAGGAAGAACATCGGCACGAACACGATGCAGATGCACAGCAGCGACACAAAGGCCGGCGTCACAATCTGCTGTGCACCGTCAAGAATGGCGGTGTGCACATCCTTGCCCTGTTCGAGGTGCCAGTTGATATTCTCGATCGTCACCGTCGCATCGTCGACAAGGATGCCGACGGCAAGCGCCAGCCCGCCCAGCGTCATGATGTTGAGCGTCTGCCCGAAGGCGGACAGCAGAGCAACGGCGGCAAGCACCGCCAGCGGGATCGAAATCGCGATGATGACGGTGGAACGCCATGACCCCAGGAACAGCAGGATCATCAGGCTGGTCAGCGCGGCCGCGATCGCACCTTCGCGGATGACGCCGGAAACGGCCGCCTTGACGAACAGCGACTGGTCGTTCAGCGCCACGATCTTCAGCGTGTCGGGCAGTTGCTGCTGCAGCTTGGGCAGCGCGTCCTTGATGCCCGCGACAACAGCGAGGGTGGAAGTGGCGCCCGATTTCAGCACCGTCATCAGCACCGATCGCGAGCCGTCGACATGGACGACATTCTGCTGCGGCGCACCGCCGTCACGAACATGGGCGACATCGCGCATATAGATGGTGGCGCCGCCCACGGTCTTGACCGGGATGCTGTTCAGCTCCTCGATCGAGCCGGGTGCGTTGTTCAGGCGGATGTTATACTGGAACGGGCCGATCTTGGCGAAACCGGCGGGGTTGATCTGGTTCTGCGCGGCGATCGCATTGCCGATATCCACCGCCGACAGCCCCTTGGACTGAAGCGCCTGCGGATTGAGATCGACCTGGATCTGTCGCGTGCGGCCGCCGAACGGATAGGGAATGGCCGCACCCGGCACCGTCACCAGCCCGGTGCGGATGAAGTTCTGGCCATAATCGTAAAGCTGCGATTCCGTCATTCCCGTGCCGGACAGGGCAAGCTGCAGGATCGGCACGGTGGACGCGCTGTAATTCAGGATCAACGGCGGGTTGGAACCCGGCGGCATCTGTTTCAGCAGAGTCTGCGAAATCGCGGTGACCTGCGCATTGGCAAGGCGGATGTCGGCACCGGGCTGAAAATAGATCTTCACGATGCCCACGCCGCTCATCGATTGGGCTTCGATATGTTCGATGTCGTTGACCGTGGTGGTCAGCGCCCGCTCATAGGGGGTGATCATGCGGCCGGCCATTTCGTCGGGCGAAAGACCTGAATATTGAAAGGCGACGCCGATCACCGGAATGCGGATTTCCGGGAAAATATCGGTAGGTGTTCTCACCGCGGAAAGAACGCCGACGATGAAGATCAACACCGCCATGACGACGAACGTGTAGGGACGCTGCAGCGCGACACGAACGATCGACAACATGGACAAGCCTCCAGCCCGTGATTGTTCGGACTCCGGCCGCGGAGTTTTGAACAGAAATGGGTGTTGGCTGGCCGGTGGCCCTGCCATGGGGTTCACCCAAGGCCTAGACATGGGGGGGAAGGCGGCTTGGGCGTACTAGTCCATGGCGGTAGCGGGCCGCCGGTCAGCACAACGCGGATTTGTTGCACCGCACGATCGATATTGTCTAATATATAATTCGGCACGTTTGATATGTTTTCAGGATCAATCCGTGGATCTGCGACACCTGCGATATTTCGTCCATGTAGCCGAAGAACTGCACTTCGGCCGCGCCGCGCGGCGGCTTGGCGTGTCGCAGCCGCCGCTGAGCCAGCAGATACAGGCGCTGGAACAGGAACTGGGCGTCAGGCTGTTCGATCGCAGCAACCGTCGCGTCGCGCTGACCGAGGTGGGCCGCCTGTTCCTGCCCGAAGCGCGTGCAACACTGGCACAGGCGGCGCGGGCCGGCGACATCGCCCGCCGCGCCCATCGTGGCGAGGTGGGGGAATTGTCGATCGGCATCACGGCATCCGCCCCCTTTGCAGGCACGATCCCGCGCGCGATCTTCAGCTATCGCCAGGCCCATCCGCATGTGCGCCTGACCATTGTCGAAATGTCCAGCGATCGCCAGATCAGCGCATTGTTGAGCGGGGAACTGGACGTCGGCTTCATCCGCAGCCCGGAACGGCCCGCCGTGCCGGCGGACATCACCGCCACCGAATTGTTCGAGGACAGGCTGATCGTCGCCTTGCGCGACGATCATCCGCTGGCGACCAGCAATCGGCCGCTGCGGATCTGCGATCTGGCCGGCCAGCCGTTCATCTTCTATGCCCGCGACCTTGGCATCGGCCTGCATGAACAGGTGATCGCCCTGTGCCGCGATGCGGGGTTCGAGCCGCTCGTGGCGCAGGAAGCGCGCGAAGTGTCCACCCTGCTGGGCCTGATCGCCGCCGGGCTGGGCATCACCGTCATGTCCGAATCGCTGCGCGCCCTCCACGTCGATCATGTCGTCTATGCCTCGCTCGACGATCCCCGCGCCGTCACCAAGATGTGGCTGATCCAGAACCGCCTGCGCACGTTTCCGGTGCGCCAGTCCTTTCTGGACGTGTTGCTGAGCGTGTGAACACACCGGGCTTTGCCAAGCGGCCACCGGGCGGATAGATGCCATCCATGGCCGATCCACGTATCATCGACATCAGCCTGGACGATCGCACGATCCTCTGGCGCAATGCCGATGTCGAACAGGAACGGCGCATCGCCATATTCGATCTGCTCGAAGAAAATCATTTCGCGCCGCGCATCGCCGTCAATCCTCCGTGCGACGGGCCGTGGCGGTTGACGCTGCGGCTGGAGGAGGATCGGCTGATCATCGACCTTGCCAGCGAGGGGCGCGACATGGTCGGCGCGATCATGCTGGCGCTGGCGCCTTTCCGCCGGGTGATCCGCGATTATTTCGCCATGTGCGACAGCTATTACAGGGCGATCCGCAATGCGACGCCGGGGCAGATCGAAACCATCGACATGGCGCGGCGCGCCCTTCACAATGATGCGGCGGAACGGCTGAAGGCGCGGCTGGAATCAAAAGCGGATATTGACTTTGCCACCGCGCGCAGGCTGTTCACGCTCATCTGCGTTCTGCACATCAGGGGTTGAGAGAAACAATGGCGGTGATGTCGGATAAATGGATCCGCGAGCGGGCGCTTGCCGACGGCATGATCGAGCCGTTCGTCGACCGCCAGACCCGCGAAGGCTGCATCAGCTATGGCCTGTCGTCCTATGGCTATGACGCGCGCGTGGCCGATGATTTCAAGATTTTCACCAATGTCGACAACGCCCTTGTCGATCCCAAGGATTTTGCCCGCAACAGCTTTGTCGACCGCACCGGGCCGGTGTGCATCATTCCGCCCAATTCCTTCATGCTGGCGCGCACCGTCGAATATTTCCGTGTGCCGCGTGACGTGCTGGTGATCTGCCTTGGCAAATCCACCTATGCGCGCTGCGGCATCATCGTGAACGTCACCCCGCTGGAGCCGGGCTGGGAAGGCCATGTGACGCTGGAGTTTTCGAACACCACGCCGCTGCCGGCCAAGGTCTATGCCAATGAAGGGGCGTGCCAGTTCCTGTTCCTCAAGGGCAATGAGCCCTGTGAGGTGAGCTATGCCGACCGCGCGGGCAAATATATGGGCCAGCGTGGCGTGACATTGCCCCGCCTGTAAGCGACGGGACGATGAACGGGCAGTCGCGCGCCGGGCTGGGCGCGGGTATTTTCGCCTATTTCGTGTGGGGGCTGATCCCCATATTGTTCAAGGCGCTTTCCAATATCGCGGCAGGCGATGTGCTGGCGTGGCGCGTGCTGTGGTCGCTGGTGATGTGCCTGGTTCTGGTGGTCGGCACCGGCCGCCTGCGCGGCGTGGCGGCAGTGCTGAAGGACTGGCGCACAATGGGCCTGCTGACGGTGAGCGCTGCCGTCATCGCCGGCAACTGGCTGGTCTATATCCATGCCGTTACCCATGGTCATGTGCTTGACGCCAGCCTTGGCTATTTCATCAATCCGCTGATCAGCGTGCTGTTCGGCGTCACCTTGCTTCGCGAACGGCTGGACAGGGCCGGCTGGGCGGCCGTGGCGCTGGCCCTTGCCGGCGTCGCCGTGCTGGCGGCGGAGCGCGGTGCGCTGCCCTGGATATCGCTGGTGCTCGCCGTCAGCTTCGCCGTTTACGGGCTGATCCGCAAACAGGTGCCGGTGCAGCCGATGATCGGCCTGTTCGTGGAAACGGCGGTACTGACGCCGCCGGCGCTGCTGTGGCTGATTGGATGGGGCGGTGACGATTTCGGCAATGACCACAGGACCGATCTTCTGCTGTTGCTCAGCGGGCCGGCCACCGCTGTTCCGCTGATGATGTTCGCCTTTGCCGCGCGGCGGCTGAAGCTGGCCACGCTTGGCCTGCTGCAATATATCGCGCCGACGCTGGTGTTCCTGCTTGGCGCCTTTGCCTATCACGAGCCGCTGGACACGCCGCAGGTCATCGCCTTTGCCGCCATCTGGTCCGGCGTCGTGATTTACGCGGTCGATAGCGCACGGCAGCGGCGAACAAGGCTGGCGCGCACCGCCGACAACCGCTAAATCCGGCAATCTATGGACAAGATCGTTATTCGCGGCGGCCGCCGTCTTGCCGGCCGCATCCCCATTTCCGGCGCAAAGAACGCGGCGCTGACGCTGATGCCCTGCGCGCTGCTTTCGGACGAGCCGCTGACACTGCGCAACCTGCCGCGACTGGCCGATGTCGACACCTTCGGCCATCTGCTGAACCAGCATGGCGTGTCGACCATGGTGGAAGGCGCCAATCCCCAGGATTTCGGCCGGGTGATGACGTTGCGCGCCGGGCGCATCACATCCACCGTCGCGCCCTATGACATTGTCCGCAAGATGCGTGCCTCCATCCTCGTGCTTGGGCCGCTGCTTGCCCGCGCGGGCGAAGCGACCGTATCGCTGCCCGGCGGCTGCGCGATCGGCAACCGGCCGATCGACCTGCACCTTAAGGCGCTGGAGGGACTGGGTGCGGAAATCGAACTGGCCGCCGGCTATGTGAAGGCGGTGGCACCCAGGGGCGGGCTGAAGGGCGGGCGCATCGTCTTTCCGCTCGTTTCTGTCGGCGCGACTGAAAATGTGCTGATGGCGGCCGTGCTGGCACGGGGCGAGACGGTGATCGAAAATGCCGCGCGAGAGCCGGAAATCGTCGATCTGGCGCGTTGCCTCGTCGCCATGGGCGCACGGATCGACGGCATCGGTTCTGAACGACTGACGGTACAGGGCGTGGACCGGCTGCATGGTGCAACCTATGCCGTGATGGCGGACCGGATCGAGGCGGGCAGCTATGCCTGTGCGGCGGCCATTACCGGTGGTGAAGTCGATCTTGCCGGCGCACAGGCTGAATCGATGGATGCCGTGCTTCACGGCCTGCGCGAGGCGGGCGTGGAAGTGACCCCCCATGCCGGCGGCATCAGGATAAGCGCCGGCGGCCCCTTGTCCGGCGTCAACCTGTCGACAGCGCCCTTCCCCGGCTTTCCAACCGACATGCAGGCGCAGTTCATGGCGATGCTGGCGCTTGCCAGCGGCGCAAGCGTGCTGACCGAGACCATTTTCGAAAACCGTTACATGCATGTGCCCGAACTGGCGCGCATGGGGGCGGATATCACGGTGCGCGGCCGTTCCGCCGTGGTGCGCGGTGTCGACCATCTGGTCGGTGCGCCGGTGATGGCAACCGATCTGCGTGCATCCATGGGGCTGGTAATCGCCGGGCTGGCGGCGCAGGGTGAAACCACCGTCAGCCGCGTCTACCATCTTGACCGTGGCTATGAACGGCTGGAAGAAAAGCTTTCGGCGGTCGGCGCCGACATCGAGAGGGTTTCCGACGGCGCATGATCAGGCTGTGGGCACAGGATGCGGAAGACGCGGCGGTTGTTTCTGCGCTGATGCAGGACGCCTGTGTCCGCCCCGATGAAATCCATTTCGACGGCAAGGCGCGGCGGGTGGTGCTGCTTGCCAGCCGCTTCTGCTGGGAAGCGCAGGAAGACCAGCGGGTGCGCGCGGCGCTGCGCATCGAAAGCGTGCTTGGCGCGCGACGGCGCGGCTGGCCGGAAGACAGCACAGCCATGGAATTGCTGGCGCTTTCAGTGGGCGAGGACAGGATAAGGCTGAGCTTTGCCGGTGGCGCGGATATCGAAATCGATGTCGAATGCGTCGATGTGATCCTTGAGGATCTGGCAAAGCCCTATCCCGCGCTTACCCGGCCCAGTCACCGCGCCTGATACGTCACCGCGCCTGATACGTCACCGCGCCTGATACGTCACCGCGCCTGATACGTCACCGCGCCTGATACGTCACCGCGCCTGATGCGCGGCGGTCGTCATCTCTCATGTTTGCTGGCCCAGCAACGCACGCGCCTGGCTGGCGATATGGCTGAGCATCACTGCATTGACGCTGCCCTGCCTGCGCGCCTGTGCAACCAGCGTCCGGAAATGTTCGACGCGCGATTGTTGTGCATCCAGCCATTCGCTGACTGCCTGATCGACCACCGCGCCATCGACGATACGTTCCAAGAGATCGAGGCGGAGCTGTTCGAACTCGCGCACCAGCCCGGCGACAAGCAGCCTTTCCCAGGGATCGGCCGGGTCCAGCGCCAGCGCCTGTCCCTTTGCCCAATCCAGGTCCAGCGCATCGCCAAGCCGGATATAGGCGGTGGTCAGCGCCTCTTCCTCCCCACGCCGGTCCAGCGCAACGGCAAGACGCGCTATGCCCAGCGCGCCGTCCATCGCGGAAAGCCGGACGATCCGTTCCACCACGTCCTGCGGGCCACCCAGTGCGGTCAGCCTTTCCCGCAGGGCATCGGCCTGCGCGCGTGACTGCTGGCCCAGCAGTTCATCCAATGCTTCGTCAAGCGTGGTGACACCGGCACGAAGCTGGCGCACCACTTCGTCGGGCATGTCGTCGGCAGACATGATGCGCACCATATCCGCCACATGCAGGCGAAGCGCATCGGCGGCCGCCATGATCAGCGCAAGCTGCACATCGGCCTGCACCGGCGCCTTTTCCAGCATCGACCACAGGCCGGGCATGTCGAACAGCGCATCGACAGCGGCATAGGCGGCAGCCACTCTGGCGAGGGAAACGCCCTCTTCCTCCGCCAACGCGAAAGGCAGAACGATACCGCCGCGATTTATCACTCCATTGGCGATTTTGGTGGCAATGATTTCGCGCCGCAGCCGATGCGCCTCTATCGCCGGGGCAAAGCGATCGGCCATTTCCGACGGGAAGGCAGAAAGCAGCACCGGCTTCATCAGCGGATCGTCGGGCAGCGCGCTGTCTTCTATCGCCGCCTGCAACGTCAGCTTGGCGTGGGAGAGCAGCACCGCCAGCGCGGGACGCTCCAGCCCCCGATCATCGCGGATCAGCGCGGCCATTTTTTCATCATCCGGCAGGCCTTCCACCGCGCGGTCGATGCGCCCGGCCTGTTCCATCGTCTGGATGACACGCTGATAGGATGGAAGCGCCGCCGCGCCGCCTTTTTCCTCCACCGACAGGGCAAGCGTCTGCAGGCGGTTGTCCTCCAGCACCAGTTCGGCCACGGCATCGGTCATCTCGCGCAGAAAGGCGTTGCGGTCATCGGGTTGCAGCCGGTCCGCCGCCATTTCCGCGTTGAGCGCGATCTTGATGTTCACTTCATTGTCCGAACAATCGACACCGGCCGAATTGTCGATGAAGTCGGTGTTGATCCGCCCGCCGCGCGCCGCGAACTCAATCCGCCCCGCCTGGGTGACGCCAAGATTGGCGCCTTCGCCGATAACCCTGGCGCGCACATCGCGGCCGTTGATGCGATTGCCGTCATTGGCACGGTCGCCAACCGCGCCATTGGGCTCGTCGCTACCCTTGATATAGGTGCCGATACCGCCGAACCACAAAAGGTCCACCGGTGCGGCAAGGATGGCGCGGACAAGGGCGGACGGGTCCAGCGCCTCCTCGTCAATGCCCAGCGCGGCGCGAGCTTCGGGTGAAAGGCCGATCCGCTTCTGTGTGCGCGGAAACACGCCGCCGCCTTTTGAAATCAATGTCTTGTCATAATCCGCCCAGGAGGAACGGGGCAGGTCGAACAGCCGCTTGCGTTCCATCCAGCCGGCTTCAGCGTCGGGATCGGGATCGATGAAGATATGGCGATGATCGAAGGCAGCGACCAGCCGCAGCGATCTGGACAGCAGCATGCCGTTGCCGAACACATCGCCCGACATGTCGCCGACACCTGCAACGCTGATGGGGTCGGCCTGCACGTCCACGCCCTGTTCGGCAAAATGCCGCTGCACCGAAACCCATGCGCCGCGCGCGGTGATGCCCATTGCCTTATGATCATAGCCTTGCGACCCGCCACTGGCGAATGCATCGCCCAGCCAGAAGCCCTGTTCGATCGCGATATCATTGGCGACATCGGAAAAGCTGGCTGTGCCCTTGTCGGCCGCGACGACGAAATAGGGATCATCGTCATCGCGGATGACGACATGGTCGGGGTGGCGCAGCGCGTGCTCCACTATGTTATCGGTGATCGACAGCAACGCGCGGATGAAGATGCGGTAAGCCTCTGTCCCTTCCGCCATCCATGCGTCGCGATCGGTCGCCGGCGGCAGCATCTTGGGATAGAAGCCGCCCTTGGCGCCAGTGGGCACGATAACGGCGTTCTTCACCACCTGCGCCTTCATCAGCCCGAGGATTTCGGTGCGATAATCGTCGCGCCTGTCAGACCAGCGCAGCCCGCCGCGCGCCACCGGCCCGCCGCGCAGGTGAATACCTTCAACCCGTGGCGAATAGACGAAAATCTCCCGCCATGGCACCGGCGCCGGCAGGCCCGGCACCGCAGCACTGTCGAACTTCATCGCCAATGCTTCCGGCCCGCCGGGAACAAAGGCATTTGTGCGCAACGTGGCACGGATCAACGCCCTGATGCGGCGTAAAATGGCATCGTCGTCGATTGCCGAAACATCGCCCAGTGCTTCGTCCAGCGCCTGTTCAGCGTCGGAAAGCGCCTTTGCCCGCGCCTCTTCACCCAGTTCGGGATCGTGCATCGCGCGGAACAACGCCACCAGTCGCTGGCCGGTCTGCGGATGTCGACGCAGCGCTTCGGCAATGGTGGAAAGGCCATAGGCGACGCCTGTCTGGCGCATATAGCGGAACCATGCGCGAAACAGCGTCACCGCGTCGGACGCAATGCCGGCATCGGTGATCAGCGCATTGAACAGGTCGTTTTCCGCCCGCCCGACCAGCACATCGCGAATCGCCGTTTCCAGCACCGGGACCAAGCAGGCGAAATCCACCGGCCCTGCGAGGCTTTGCACAAGGAAATCGTGAATCCAGCCCTGCCCGCCATTGGTAAGCTGGAACGGATGTTCGTCGATTACCCGGAAACCGAAGTTTTCCAGCACCGGCACTACATCGGACAGCGGAATGACCTCGTTCAGCCGATAGATTTTCAGGCGCAGCTGGTCGGCGGCGTCGCTGTCGCGGCGGTAAAGACGCACGCTGCGATCCTCCATCCCTTCCAATTGGGTCAGGCGGATGATGTCTTCCGCTGCGTCATCGGCAGTGAACAGACTGCGATAATCACGGCCAAAGCCTTCGCCATGGCTCAGCGCCAGCCGCGCCGCGCGATTGCCGCCAACGCGTTGGCGAAGGGCCGATTCCACCGCCGGACCCCAGCCGCGGATCATCATCCGCAGCTGCGCATCCAGTTCCGCCCCGTCCATGCGCCTGTGTTTGGCGTGGCGCACGACATAGCGCAGCGATGCAAGCCGATCTTCGCCAATGTCGATCGACCAGCCATCCAGCGTGCCGTCCACCGCATCGGCGAGCATCTGCCCCACCTGAATGCGCCTGTCGGTGGAAAAGGCATCGGCAGGCAGCCACACCATCACCGTCGTCTGACGGCCGAACGGATCGCGCCATGTCCGCAGTTTCGGCCTTGGCCGATCGATCAGCGACATGGAAGTCAGCGCAAATTCGCGCAGCGCCGCGTCATCCAGTTCGAACAACAGGTCGCGCGGCAGGCGGGAAAGCATATGCGTCAATGTCTTGGCGGCATGGCTGGCCGGGGCAAACCCCAGCCCCTCCGCCAGCCTGCGCACCCGTTCCGCGATCAACGGCACGGTTTCGGGCGTTTGCGACAGCGCCTGGCTGGTGAACAGCCCCATATGCACCGACGCGCCGTTCAACCTGCCATCGGCGGCATGGCGCGGCACGATCACCACATCGGCGCGCACCCGCCGATGCACGGGCGACTGCCGATCCGCCTTGACGATCAGCAACGGCTGGCGCGACCGGCGCAGCACCGATGCAATGGCAAGGCCGGTTTCGGGATCGTCCCACAGATCGACCTCCGCATGGCCGCGCATCAGCCCCAGCGGCGTGCCTGAAATCACCCCGTTCGGCCCAGCTTCGACATGGCCGAGCAAGGTGAAATTATTGTCGCCCAGCCATTCAAGGAACTGGCGCGCGGCGGGATCGGCAGCCGTGCGCGCATCATCGGACAGGCGTTCGGCCATTTCCGGCCAGTCGTCCACCGCCTGCCGCACGCTGGCCAGCACATCGCCAAGCAGTTCGGCGATTTCGGCACGGATACGGGCATCGACCCGGTCCATTTCGATGAAGATCAGCGATTCCGCCCTGCTGCCATGCGCCGACGCAGCGGACAGGGGGCGAAGCGACAGCAGCCGCCCGTCTTCCGCCCGTTGCGCGGCCAGCACCGGATGCAGCAGCCGTTCCACCACAATGCCGCGCGCCGTCAATGCACCGACGATGGAATCGACCAGAAAGGGCATGTCGTCATTGGCCATGGCAAGCCAGCTCATCCGTTTGCCATCCAGCACCATGCCGTTGCCGACCTCGATATGCGCCTGCCCGGGGCGTCGCCGGCGGATGACCTGCATCGCATATTCGGCAATGGCCCTCATCCGTTCAGGATCAAGGCCATCCATTTCGGCGGGTAGTGCATCGGCGATGAGAAGTTGGGCCAGTTCATCGACCCCGATCACGGTCGATTCATCATCCGTCGCCATCGCTGACATTCCACGCTCCACCACGGCCGGATTTGAGGATAACGGCCGATTTTACGGCCATATGACCAGCCCTTCAGTGGTGAAACAACCGCTTTTAGAGGCCATGGTTGCAGCACCGCCATGCACGCTTCCGCCACCTGCGCGGCTTTGGCGACGAAGCGCGGGCTGCTTTATCGGCCGCGCGGCCATGGTTGCGGCCAGGGCTGCCGGCGATGCGGCGACGGAAACCTCATCGAATAATCCGTGCCCCCTGCAATGGGAATGATGGCCATGCCGCCAGCCGCCAGTTCCGCCGCCAGATCGAACGAAGCCACTTCCTTCCAGTCGACCAGCCCCAGCGCAAAGGCGATCTGGCCGCCTTCATCGGCGCCCAGGGTGAATGGCATGACGATCCCGCGCGCCAGCGTTTCATTGCCCCGGCAATTTTCATAATGCACCCCAAAGGTGACAGGCGCGCGGTTCGCCACCATCTGCCCGCAACTGCCGGCGATCCGCGCCAGCAGCGAATCACCTGAAATTGCGCCTACATCCCTGATGGCCGGATCTATGCCCCCTTCACTGCACAGCGACCGGCCGACATAGGTGATGCGCGGCGGGCCAGCGTTGCGCAGATCCAATATCACTCCACGCGCGGCATTTGCCCCCAGCTTCGCGATGTTGAACCGGGCGATGTCAGGAAGGGAAGCACCGCCGGTCAGTGTCGCCCAGTAATTATAGGCAAGCATCTGGATGCGCCGTTCATGCCCGCCGAAGATGGGCGACATATCATAGGCCGGTTCTGCAAGCTCAAACAGGCTTTCGGCAGTTTCCATGTCCGAACGCTCCGTTCCAGCCATGAAGCCCCCCGCCTTATGCGCTCCGCCCCTGCCGCCAATGTTCACCACAAACGGCATTTGTCAAAATATTTGGCGCGCGCCCATGGCACTGCCTGCATCTTCACTGCCAATTTTGACGGTCGGTTCCGCTTGTATTCGGACACAGGCGCTGATATGCGCCCCATCGCCTGATGCCGCAGTAGCTCAGCTGGTAGAGCAACGCATTCGTAATGCGTGGGTCGGGGGTTCGAGTCCCTTCTGCGGCACCATCTTCCCTGAAAATCCGGCCTGTCACTATTTGCGCAGAGTCTTGCCTGCCTCGCGCCGGCATGGGCGCAGGTGCGCATTATTCGATTCGTGCTTGCCGCTCCCGCAAGAGGGCCGCAAAAGACCGGCAACAGATGGAAAAGGGACCACATGGATATGGCGGACGAAGACTATGTCTATGACGAAGTGTCGGGCGAGTGGATCAGCGCGACTGAAGCCGCGGCAAAGGCGGCAGAATCAGGCAGGGCGGAAGTGCGGGACGCCGTTGGCAACGCGCTGTCGGATGGCGACAGTGTCACGCTTATCAAGGATCTGAAGGTGAAGGGTGCGAACCAGACATTGAAGCGCGGCACCGTGATCAAATCCATCCGACTGACGGCGGACCCGGACGAAATCGATTGCCGCCATGAAAGCATCAAGGGATTGGTGCTGCGCGCTGAATTCGTGAAGAAAAACTGATCATTCGGCAGGCACGGCGGTGAAAATCGCCGCCCGTGCCCGACAAGCGCCCATGTCGGCGGCCTTTGCCTTAAAGCACGTCGCCGAACATGAACCACAGCAGCGCGAACCACGCCGCAAGCCCGATGACGCCCAGCAGCAGCCCGGCCCTTTTACGCAGCGCCTCCGCAAGATTGCCCATCAGCTGTGCCTGTCCTTCCACCGGTCCGGAACGTCCCAGCCCGACGCCATGCCATAGGGCACCATGTTCAGCACCACCTCTATCGCCGCAATGCGTCCATGGCGGATCTTGAACAATTCCATCACCTGCCATGAATAGGGTTGCTTCAGGTTGATCGGCACGGTTCGTCCGTCACGAAGCGTCACTTCATGGATGATGCCGGCATGATCGATGAACGGCAGCGTGGCGACGATGCCGCGCGCCTGGTCGACAACCGGAAAGCGTCGCTCACGGATGCGGGTGACAAAGGCGAAATAGCCGAGTGCAAACTGGTCTGCCGGGCCAAGACCATAGAAGGGCGGTGCATCAGGCTTGTCGAACTCCGGCGCCTGTGTCGCATAAACGCCATTGTCCAGCCGTCGGCATTCCGGTTCGAACGGGGCGATGTGGTGGCCGTCGTTGCATTCCAGCGTATCGAGATAGCTGTTGGCGATGGCGATCAGGCCGACACGCGACATCCGTTCTTCCGGCGGCACGATTTCATCCCACAGGGGCGCCGGGCCGCCCATCGCCTCCAGATTGGCAGGGCCATCCCTGTAGAACAGAATGTCACTGCGCGAGACGATCGCCTCTGCCTGGCAGATCATTCCATCACCCAGCATCAGCCGCAGCGCAAAGATCACCGGCAGTCCGTTTTCATGCACCACAGCAACCAGTGCCGCCTGCCCACTGCGTTCATCGATCACCACATGCCGATAGCCGCCCATTCCGCTGGCCGTGCCCCAAAGCCCGTCGCCCAGCGCAAGCGCCTGCCCGTTTTCGGTATAGCGAAAGCCGTGGGCAAGCGGCAGGCGCGACGGATCGCGCGCGACAAGCGCATCCATGTAAAGATCGACGGCAGCGGCCAGTTCTTCCCTCGACATCGGCATCGGCATCGACACTCACCTCCCTCCATCATGCGGCGGGAAAATCCGCCTTTTGTGCAGGAGCATAGGCAATCATCGCGTCGGGGCCAGAAAAATCCCCCCGCTCCCGCCCTGGCAATCACGACCGCGACCAATGGCGCGGATGCCGGGACCGGCGGGCCTTCCCCGTGGAACGCGACATATCTCCCACCCGTTTTTACAGGACGGAACGCACAGACAGGAGAGTGTCATGGCCAAGGAAAATGAACGCACGGCAGCAGCGCGCCGTCACGACGACAGCGCGATCATCGACGAAGCCATGCGCGCGCCTTCGGGCGCCGGACGCAGCGGCGGCAATGTCGCGACAGACATCGGCACGCGTGACGAAGTCAGGCAGGCGGTCGATCCGTCTGCGGGTGTCACCCGGGTATCCAAGGGTGACAAGGTGCAGCCGCAAATCCCGACAAGAAGCGATCATGAAGGGGCAAGCACCGGCCATCGCGAATGAAGCCATGGCTCGATCTTCAACGCCGATGAAGATGAACGGAAACTGCCAGAGCAGCACAGCGAATGTTCAGCGAATCAGGAGAATAATGCGTTTGTCCATCGAGGAGGTGTTGTTGTGTTGAACATTCGCAAACTGGCTCTTGCGGCGACGGCCGCCATTTCCGCCACGGTGATGCTTGCCGGCCCGGCCAGCGCGGACCCTTATCATCATTCGCACCATGACCGTTACGAACATAATCGCCACGATCGTCATTGGCGCGGCAATGATCATTACCGGCGCAGCCATCATCGCGGCCCGGTGTGCCATTGGGAACGCCATCATCACCGGACGGTGAAGGTGTGCCGCTAAACGGCTGTCCGGCCGATGAAATAGTGACCGTCGGCTGGAACCACATGAGGATAGCAGCCGTTTAGAAATCGCGATGGAAATCCGGCCATCGCAGCTTCCCTGAACAGCTGATCTGAGCCCCGCCACTCCGGCGGGGTTCTTTTTATGCGCAGCACAGCTATGAGCGGAACAGGTGCGCCCTAAGGAAACGGCTATCAGATCATGAAGCGGAACATCGATTGCTGACCGATATCGCCACCCGCACCTATAACCACGGCTGGCGGCTGGACCCGATCATCCGCAGCCTGCTCGACACCGATTTCTACAAGCTGCTGATGCTGCAGATGATCCGGCGGCTGCATCCGGACGTCGACGTCAGTTTTTCGATCATCAACCGCAGCACCGGCGTGCGGCTTGCCGATGTGGTCGATGAAGGCGAATTGCGCGCGCAGCTCGATCATGCACGCAATCTGTGCTTCAGCCACAAGGAACTGATCTGGCTGGCGGGCAACACCTTTTACGGGGTGGAGCGGATGTTTTCGCCCGATTTCATCCGCTGGCTGGCAGATTTCCGTCTTCCCGAATATGAATTGCACAAGGCGGACGGGCAATATCGGCTATTCTTCCACGGACCGTGGACGCACAGCATGATGTGGGAAGTGCCTGCCCTTGCCATCATCAATGAATTGCGTTCACGCGCCGCATTGAAGGCGCACGGCCGCTTCACCATGGACGTGCTCTATGCCCGTGCGAAGGCGCGGCTGTGGGACAAGGTGGAACGGCTGCAGCGGCTGCCCGGCCTCAGGCTGTCCGATTTCGGCACGCGGCGACGGCATGGTTTTTTGTGGCAACGCTGGTGCGTGGAGGCTTTGAAGGAAGGGTTGGGTGACGGCTTTATCGGGACATCCAACGTCCTGCTGGCGATGGACAATGATCTGGAGGCGATCGGCACCAACGCCCATGAATTGCCGATGGTTCTGGCAGCGCTGGCCGATGACGATGCGGGGATTGCCGCCGCCCCCTATCAGGTGCTGGAGGAATGGCGCGCCCATTATGGCGGCAATCTGCTGATCGCCCTGCCCGATGCTTTTGGCACCGCTGCTTTCCTGCGCAATGCGCCGGACTGGCTGGCCGACTGGACCGGCTTTCGGCCAGACAGCATGCCGCCGATCGAAGGTGGGGAACAGATTATCCGCTGGTGGCAGGACAAGGGCCGCGACCCGCGCGAAAAACTGCTGATCTTTTCCGATGGCATGACCGTGGACAGCATCGAGGACACCTGGCGCCATTTCCACGGCCGCGTGCGGATGAGCTTTGGCTGGGGCACCAACCTAACCAATGATTTCCGCGGCTGCGACCCGGCGGGTGCGGAAGGGCTGGAGCCGATTTCGCTTGTCTGCAAGCCGGTTCTTGCCAATGGCCGGCCAGTGGTGAAACTGTCGGACAATCCCATGAAGGCGACCGGCAACCCGGATGAAATCGCCCGCTATCTGCGGATCTTCGGCAATGACGGGCGCGTGGCGACACCCGTTACCGTTTGATCGATCGCATGCACACGCACGGCCAGTGATGGTCAGACGGCCACCACCATCATGTCCTGTCGGCCGGGGCGGGGCTGCTCCGCCTGTTTTTCGAACCAGGCAATGGTCTTGCGCAACCCTTCGCCAAGGCTGACCTCCGGTTGCCAGCCAAGCAGGCGACGGGCACGGTCAATATCGGGCCGCCGCCGCCGCGGATCGTCAACCGGCAGCGGCAGCGAAATGATCCGCGATGTCGATGCGGTGATGCCCAGAACATGTGCGACAAGTTCGTTCACGGTCATTTCGTCGGGGTTGCCGATGTTCACCGGGCCGGGCTGCGCCCCTTCATGGTGCATGAGCCGCAGCAGCCCTTCCACCAGATCATCGACATAACAGAAGGAGCGTGTCTGGCTGCCGTCGCCATAGATGGTGATGTCTTCGCCCGACAGCGCCTGCGACACGACGTTGGAGACGACACGCCCGTCTTCCGCGCACAGCCTTGGGCCATAGGTGTTGAAGATGCGCGCCACCCGCACATCGGCACGACCCATTCGGTCATAATCGAACGTCAGCGTTTCCGCCGCGCGCTTGCCCTCGTCATAGCAGGCGCGCGGGCCGGTGGGGTTCACATTGCCGCGATAATCCTCCGGCTGGGGATGAATATCGGGATCGCCATAGACCTCGCTGGTCGATGTCAGCAGGAAACGCGCGCCGGCTTTTTCGGCCAGTTGCAGCAGATGCCGCGTGCCCAGCACATTGGTCATCAGCGTATGTTCGGGGTCAAGCTGATAGCGCGGCGGCGACGCGGCACAGGCGAAATTATAGATATGATCGAACCGCTGCCGGCGCACCGCCCCCGGCAATGGATCGACGATGTCCGCCTCGATCATTTCAAAGCGCGGATCGCGTGCAAGAGCGTCCAGATTTTCCAGACACCCGGTCTGGAGATTGTCGATACAGACGACATCCAGCCCTTGCGCGATCAGGCACTCGCACAGATGCGAACCGAGAAAGCCGGCGCCACCAGCGACAAGTGCCTTTTTGCGATGTCCGTTCGTCATCATCGATCTCCTCGGCTGCTCATGCCCCGCCGAACAGTTGACGCTCGCTTCATGCCGTCAGGCGCACATTCTCCCGCGCCGCCTTGTGCAGATCCTCCTCAAGCTGTGCCGCGCGATGGCGCGCGCTATGCGCACCCGATATGCGTGACCGTGCGGCCTGCCCCATCGCCTGCCGCTGCTCCTCATCCATGGTGCGCAACGCGCGCAGCACATCCTCCGTACCGTTGGCCAACAGGATTTCCTGTCCCGGCTCCAGCAGGGTTTCGATGCCGTTCCAGCAATCCGAAATGATCGGCACCCCGCAGGCCGCCGCTTCGAACAGGCGCACACTGGGGGAATAGCCGGCGGCGATCATGTCCGCCCGCGTTACGTTCAGCGTAAAGCGGCAGGCGGCATAAAAGGCCGGATGATCGGCCGGACCGATGTGGTCGATACGTTCAACATTGGCGGGCCAGTCGATATCCGCCGGATATTGCGGCCCGGCAACGACGAAACGCAAATCGGGCGCGGCCCGCGCTGGCGCGATCAGCAGCTTTTCCAGCGTTGGCTGGCGATCGTCGCTATAGGTGCCGAGGTAACCCAGATCCCAGCGCATCGGCACCGACAGCGGCCGATAGGCATCGGCATCGACCGAGCAATAGAGGGCGCGCGCCGCCGGTGAACCGAACTCCTGTTCCAGCACATCCAGTGTCGGCCCGCCGGTGAAGGAGAAATAAATGTCATAGCCCGCAATCAGATCGGGCGAGACATATTCACATTCCCCCCGGCGCAGCGCCGCCAGCGTCACCGGCGTGTCGATGTCGTAAAATGCAGTGACGCCGCCGGCCCATTTCTGCACCAACGTGCCCAGCTTCAGTCCGTCGGGCACATAGGAACCGACGATCACCGCATCGGCGGCGGTGATCTCCGCGCGCCAGCGACCAAGATCATCAAGCGATTGATAGAGCGCGAAACGGCAGAAATCCGGCCGGGGCATGTCGCGATGCGCCGCATACCAGGGCATGTCCCGTTCGAGAAACAGCACGTCATGGCCGCGTTCGGCCAATGCCCTCAACAGCGCCCGATAAGTCGTCGCATGGCCATTGCCCCAGGACGAGCTGAGGCTGAGACCAAGCACGACGATGCGCATCGGTGCGGTCATGTCAGGCTCCTCTCGCGCTTCAGCTCAAGCTCCGATTTCAGCAGCGAATCCACCTGCGCGGCGCGACGTTCATAAGTATGTTCTGCACGCACCCGCGCCAGTGCCGCCTCACCGATTTCGCGGGCACGCTCGGGCGTGAGCATTTCGATATGTTCGGCCACGTCACGGCCATCGCGCGCCACCAGAACTTCCTCCCCTTCGGCAAGGAACAGGTCCAGCCCCTGCCATGCATCGGTGATGAGGCAGGCACCGGCGCCTGCCGCCTCGAACACCCGGGTCGCAGGGGAAAAGCCGATTTCAGCCATGCTTTCGCGCGCAATGTTGAGCACGGCCAGCGGCGAACAATTAAAGGCATTGTGATCGGCCGTGCCGACATGGCCGATGTGGCGGACATTGGCGGGCATCGCCCGGCTTTCCCAGCCCGACCCGCCGATGATGAACTGGCGCGTCGGCAGCCGGTTTGCGGCGTCGAGGAAAAAGCGTTCCACCCGCGCCTCCCTGTCGGGCAGGCGGTTGCCGATGAAGCTCAGGTCCGCGCGGAATGCTTCCACCGGCGGCATCGGATAATGGGTGGACGGGTCAAGCGCATTATAGATCGGCACGCAGCGGCGCGCACCCAGCATTTCATAAGCACTGATCACCGGCGATCCGCCGCCATAGGTGAGCACCAGGTCCAATTGGCCAAGCCGTTGCCGCAAAGGGTGATCCGGCTGCGCGCGCAATTCCGCCAGCGTGGCCGGCGCATCGACATCCCAGAAGATCTTCAGCGCATGGCGTGGCGCGGCGTCGTAAATATCGAGCAGGCGATCATCGAACACGCCCACGCCGCTTGCCTTTATCACCACATCGGCTTCGGCTGCCTTTGCGATCACATCCGCAACCGCTTCATCGGTCGCCGGATAGACAATCACCTCTGCCCAGGACGGCGGATCGATATCCCGATGCGCCTGCCGATCGAACGCGTCGGGTTCATAAAAGACTATGTCATGGCCGTGCCGCGCCAACTGGCTCAACATCCCGCGATAATAGGTTGCGGCGCCATTCCAATAGGCCGAAAGCAGGCTCGATCCGTAAAATGCGATATTCATGAGGCTGGCTGAAGCTCCCTTTCGGTACGCGCGCCGATCTGGCCGAGAATGTCGAAAAGCTCGTCCACCCGGTGCGAGCAGCCGTGGCGGCTGCGCACGGTTTCAAGCCCCGATGCGACAAGCGCCTGCCGAAGCGCAGGATCGGCGGCCAGTGCACGCAAATGCCGCGTCATTTCCGTGCCGTCGCGGGCGACCAGAAAATCCTCGCCCATGCGGAACAGCCCCTCGCTGTCGCGCCACGGTGCGCTGACCAGCGGAATGCCGCAGGCCAATGCCTCGAATACCCGGATGGTGGGAATGCCTGGCAGCGCCTCTACATAGAAGCGACGGGGGACATGGGCGGTGGCGAGATGGGTGACGAATATCTGCGGCACCCGTGCATTGGCGGCCCAGCCCCGATAACGGGCGCCATGTGCCTTGAGCATGGCCAGCGCATCGGGTGGATAACGAACGCCGTGAATATCGAGGGGAAGGGCGGCAGCCTCCGCCGGGGCCAGCAGATATTCCTCTATCTCGGCGGTGCGTTCACCATCGCCCCAATTGCCGATCCAGACCAGCCCCTTGCGTTCGCCTTCCTGTGCCGGCGGCTGGAAGACCCGCAGATCCGCTGCTTCATGCCACACGAAAACACGGTTTCCCCAGCCCCAGCGGCGATAGACCTGCGCCAGCGTTTCGCCAAAGGCGAGCACCGCGTCATAGCCGGACAGATCGAAGGTGCGGATCGCCTCCGGCTCGCTGACTGCGCGATGATGGGTGTCATGGAACAGGAGGGTGAAGCGTCCCGCCCGCTTGCGCAATTGGCCGATGGCGGCAACCAGCGCCGGATCGGTCCATTCATGCACGATGACCAGATCCGCCCCGTCACAAGCCTCCGCCGGGTCGAAATCAGCGCCATAGGCTGCCGAATGCAGTTGCGGATAGGCGGCACGATAGGGGGCAAGCCCCATCTCCCCCGCATCGGCCAGCAGATTTTTGAGGCTCCATGCGTCGTGCGGTTCATGGACATGCACATCATGCCCGCGCGCGATCAGTTCGGCCAATATGCCACGCAGGAAATGGGCGTTGCCATGGTTCCAGCAGGACGAAAGCGAATGGGTGAAATAGACGATCTTCACGCCGCCACCTCCAGCGATTTGCCGGATCGGGCCATGGCGGCGCGATAATGGGCGATCATCCCGTCGGCCATGGTGTCGACGGTATAGGTGGCGGCACGGCGCCTTGCCTCCTGCCCGCTGCTCATCGCCAGCAGCGGATCGTCGATCAGCGTCTGCACAATGGACGCGATCGCCTGCTCGTCATCGACGGGAACGAACATCGCCACCCCGTCCCATAATTCACGAAAACCGGCGATATCGGACAGGACCAGGGCACAACCGGCCTGCGCGGCTTCCAGCACACCAAGCCCGAAAGGTTCATAGCGGGCGGTGGACACGAATACCGGCGCACGGGCAAGCCATTGGCGCACTTCGTCATGGGACAATTGGCCCAGCGCGCTGGCATTGGCCAGCGCGACCGGCACACCGCCATCAGGCCCGGCAAGCGGCCCGGCGGCATAGACCGGCGCTTCAATCAGCGCGGCGGCACGATCCAGCGCGGCGATGTTCTTGCCTTCGTCCCACAACCGGCCGGAGGTGAAGATCATCGCTTCACGCGTGCCCGCGTGTTCTGAAGGCACATCTGGCGCATCGCGGCCGTTGTGGACCACATGGGGCGGGGCAATGCCATGCGTATCGGCGGTATCGCGCGCAAAGGCGTGACCGGGCGCCACCAGCCGGTCGCAACGTTCATATCCGGCACGCAGCAATGCGATACGCCAACGGAAATCTTCGGGCATGGGCGCATCACCACGCACGCTTCGCCACCATGTCGCAAGGCAGGAATGGCACACGCCGATCACCGGCACTTCAAAATCCGTTTCAGCCGCCAATGCCGGGCTGTTGAGCTGTACCGCATCGACATTCAGGCTGCGCGCCAGTGCCGCCACCGCATCGCCCGCGGCCCTGACCTGCGCGGCATCCGCCGCCGTCCAGTCCAGCGGCAGGCCGGTGTCGACCAGATCCACGCCGATTTCCCGCGCCTGCGCCCATTGCTGCGGACTTGCCGAAGGGCCAAGCAACGCAAGCACGACATCCACGTCACGCCGGCGCAATGCGCCGGCCAGATCCAGCACATAGCTCCACACCCCGCCTACGGCGTCCGCCGTCATCAACAGGCGAAGCGGCCGACCCGCAGGGGCATCCGTCGCTTCCTGCGCAGCCGTCATGCGGCAGCCCCAGCCAGCGCGGGCCGGTCGATCGCCGGCCGCTCGCTTTCCAGCCAGGAAATGAGGTCGGCAACGCCTTCGCGCCAGCCAAGCGGATCGGCAAGGCCAAGTTCGGCCCTGGCGCGACGACAGTCGGCGACGAAATAGCGTTGGTCGCCGGGGCGCCAGTCATCGAAATCAATGTCCAGCGGCCGGCCTGCCAGCGTTTCGATATGTGCCAATATCTGCCGCAGGCTTACTGCATTGGCCGGTCCGCCGCCAAGGTTGAACGCGCGCCCGGCCAGCCTTTCGACATTGTGAAGTGCCGCCATATAGGCGTCCACCGCATTGCGGACATGCAATATGTCACGCACCTGCCGCCCATCGCCAAACAGGATGATCTTGCGCCCTTCCAGCGCACGGATCGCGAAATGGGCAACCCAGCCCTGATCTTCCGTGCCCATCTGCCGGGGGCCATAGATGCAGCTCATCCGAAAGACGCAGGACGGCACACCGAAGCTGCGGGCATAATCCAGCACATATTGATCGGCAGCACCCTTGGAACAGCCATAGGGCGTGTGGAAATCCAGCGGCCGATCTTCGCCAATGCCATGGTCCCGCACCTGCGGATCAGCCGGCTGATAGGCGCCATCGATCAATTCCAGCGGAATATCGGCAAGATCGCCATAAACCTTGTTGGTGCTGGCAAAGACGATCGGCGTGCGATCGTCCTTGCGGCGAAGCGCTTCAAGCAGGGCGAATGTCGCGCCGACGTTGATCTGATGGTCTTCCAGCGGATCGACCATGCTGGTCGTCACCGCCACCTGCGCGGCCATGTGAAACACGGCCCCGGCCTTGCCAGCAACATTGGCCAGCCGTTCATGGTCGCGCACATCGGCAATGATCGGCTGGATCAGATCGCCATGACGGGAGACGAGCCATTCAAGATTACGCTCCACCCCCGGCCGGGCGAGCAGATCATAAACCATCACACGCCGGCCCTGCCCGGCAAGCCTGTCCACCAGATTGCTGCCGATGAAACCGGCGCCGCCGGTGACCAGCACCATGCCGTCGCCGCTCATGCCACCAGTCCCCGCAGCTCTAGCTCGCTACGGGCCTGCTGCACGCGGTCCTGCGCCTCCTGCCGGGAAACCCATTCGGCAAGCTCTGCCAGCCTTTCGCTGAAATCGGCACGCGGCAGATAGCCCAGCACCGTCTGCGCCTTGGTGATGTCGGGGATGCAATGGCGGATGTCGCCTGCCCTGCCCTTGCCGGTGATTTCGGGCGCAATGTCGCAGCCCATCGCTTCGGCCAGCAGCGACGCCACTTCATTGACGCTGCGCACTTCGCCGCTGCCGATGTTGAACACGCCACCCGCTGCCGATGGCGCATCCAGCGCCAGCAGGAAGGCGCGCGCCACGTCCTCCACATGCACGAAGTCGCGCTTCTGTTCGCCATCCTCGAACACCAGCGGCCGCTGCCCGTTGGACAGGCGCGATGCAAAGATCGCCAGCACCCCGGTATAGGGATTGGAAAGCGCCTGACCGGGGCCATAGACGTTCCACAGGCGCAGCGCGGCCGCCTCCATGCCATAGGCGGGGGCAAGCGTCAGCGTCAGCCGTTCCTGCACATATTTGCCGATCGCATAGACCGATGCCAAGGCCGGCCGCTTGCTCTCCGGCGTCGGCACCGGCCGCATCGGCCTGCCCTGCCCATCCACCGGATCCCAGCTGGACTGGCCCGGCGCACGCGGCTGGCGTTCGGCATTTTCCACGCGCACGCCGTCTATCGTTTCATACAGGCCTTCGCCATAGATGCTCATCGACGATGCAACGACGACACGGCGCACCGGATTGTCCATCAGCTTTTCAAACAGCACTGCGGTGCCGACGTCGTTCACCGACGTATAGCGTTCGATCGCATACATGCTCTGGCCCACGCCGACTTCGGCGGCAAGGTGAATGACACTGTCCACGCCTGTCAGCGCGCGTGCCACCATGTCGCCGTCGCGCACATCGCCCACAACCAGTTCGGCATCGCGGGGCAGCATTTCGGGCCGACCGCGGCCGCCATGGACCTGATCGATCAAACTGTCGAGCACGCGGACGCGATCACCACGTTCAAGAAGGGCGCGGGCGACGAAACGGCCGATAAAGCCACCGCCCCCGGTGATGAGGACATGCTGAGCCAAAATCAAAACCCCTGCCATGGGCGGCCGCCCGAAGGCAGCAGCCGTTTCAGTTGGAAATCAGACGCATCATGAACCGGATCGGTTCACGAATTTGGAAAAGCGGCTGGTCTTGCCGTCTGCAGTCTTGTCCTGATGAAGAAACGCCAGATCGTTTTCATCGAACGTCTTGAAGAACGTGTCCCAGGAGATTTCTTCCAGCGCTTCATCGCTATCCTGAAAGTCGACCCTGAGCAGGCCGCCGCCCTTTTCATCGCTGCCATGGGTCGTGCGCACCCTTGAGGGTCTGCCCTGTCGTTCCTCTATCCATTTCCTGATTTTCGCATGATCGGTCGTCGTCTGTGCTTCGCTCATCTCGACCTCCGAAGCTTCTTCATCCCAACCCAACTGACTGCGGCAGCCTTCGTTCCTGCATCGCTTTTGCAGCCGGTCCCGCGATTTCGCATACTCACCGCAAGCGAAACATTTGCGGGCAAGCCGCGTTACCCCCTGCATGACCATGGTTCCGACACCTTCGTGCCACGCCGGGGATCGCTGCGTTGCAATGGCTGGCATGCATTGACGCTGATCCTGCTGATCCGCCACGCCAGCCATGCCTTGCTGGGCAGGGAGCTGTGCGGCCGCAGGCCCGGCGTGTCGCTGAACGAACAGGGCAGGAATCAGGCAGCGGTACTGGCCGAAAGGCTGGACCGGCTGGCAATCAGCGCCATTCACGCCAGCCCGATGGAACGCGCAACGGAAACGGCGGCGCCGCTCGCCGCGCGCAAAGGCCTGATGGTGACGCAATGCCCCGCCATCAACGAAATCGATTTTGGTGAATGGATGGGTGCTGCATTTTCCACCCTGTCCGAAAACCCCGCATGGACGTTGTGGAACAGCGCGCGGGGCCAGGCCAGCCCGCCGGGAGGGGAAGCGATGGTCGCCGTTCAGGCACGTGTCGCCGCGCATCTGCGCGACACGGTTGCTTCGTCGCCAGACGGCACAATCGCAATGATCAGCCATGGCGACGTCATCAAGTCGGCGGTCGCCTTCGTCCTTGGTCTGCCGCTGGACGCCATTGGCCGGTTCGACATCGATCCCGCGTCGATCACCAGCATCGAGGCAGGTGACTGGGGTTTTCGACTGACCAGATTGAACGAGGTGCTTACATGACCATCGACGAAGCCGATGCGCGGATGCGCATAGAGGAACTGGCGCCATGGTTTCACAACATGCGGCTTGCCGGCATCGACACCGCGCCCGACCATTTCCTGCATGATTATCCAGCCAACAAGTTCGCCCGCTTCGCCGATGCGCTGCCCGCCGATCTTTCAGGCAAGACCGTACTCGACATCGGCTGCAACGCCGGCTTTTATTCGATAGAGATGAAGCGGCGCGGCGCGGTCGAAGTGGTCGGCATCGATTCCGACGAGCGTTATCTCGATCAGGCGCGGCTTGCCGCACAACTGAACGGCATGGACATCACATTCCGCAATCTGTCGGTCTATGATGTCGCAAGGCTGGGCCGCCGCTTCGACCTCGTCATCTTCATGGGGGTGCTTTACCATCTGCGCCACCCGTTGCTGGCGCTGGACCTGATCCGCGAACATGTGGCCGGCGACATGCTGCTTTTCCAGTCGATGCAACGCGGATCGGAAAAGGATTGCCCGGTCGCCGCCGATCATGATTTCTTCGAAACCGATCATTTCGACGACCCGGATTACCCCAAGCTGCATTTCATCGAGCACCGCTATGCCGGCGACCCGACGAACTGGTGGGCGCCCAATGCCGCCTGCGCGGCGGCGATGCTGCGCAGTGCAGGCTTTGAAATCATCAGCCATCCCGAACGGGAGGTTTATTTCTGTCGCACGGCCGAACGCCCCTTTGGCGCCGGTGCCGTTCATCCCGCACGTTCGAGCAGCGGAGCACAGCCATCATGATCGAAGCCGTCAAGATCTGGAACGAACCCAACAACAAATCGCATTGGGACCCGGATGTGGACCCGGAATGGCGGCTGTTTTCGGACATGGCGCGGCTGGCCGGCCAGGCCATTGCCGCCGAAAACCCCGCCCTGCCGCGCGTGATGGGCGGCATGTCGCCGATCGATCCCGCTTTCGTCCAGCGGCTGCAGGCGCAGGGCGCGCTGGACGAGGTGGATATTCTGGCTGTCCATGGTTTTCCGCTGGACTGGAACCTGTGGCAGATTGATGAATGGCCAGCGAAAATCGATCTGATCCGCGCTGAAACCGACAAGCCGATATGGGTGACGGAGGTCGGCGTCTCCTCCTTCGGGTCGGAAGACGTGCAGGCCTGGGGCGTGAAGCGCACGGCCGAACTGCTGATCGGCAACGCGCCGCGTATCCACTGGTACAGCCTGTATGACCTGCCGCAGTCATGGGGGGCGACCACCCGCCACCGCGAGGCGGAAGGATCATCCTATTACCGTCATTTCTACATGGGGCTGTTGCGCGAGGATGGCAGCGCCAAGCCGGCGGTGGAGGCCTATCACCCGTTCGCGGGCGACATGGGCCTTTGCCAATGGTTCCATTTCGAGGACCATCGGCTGGACGATGCCGTCGCCTGGTTGAAGCAGCTGGGCGTGCGGCACCTGCGCACCGGCCTGTCATGGGCGGACAGCTTCCGTCCCGATGCGATGGCGTGGTTCGACAGGCAGATGAAGGCGCTGGAGCCGTTCGACGTCACCGTCACCTTCTGCTTCACACCCGAACATCGCGGTATCGCCCCGCACCACAGCAGCGCGCCGCAGGTGCCGGAGGAGTTTGCCGATTTCTGCGCCGCCATGGTGCGCCGCTATGCGCCGGGTGCGATGACGCACAAGCCGACACAGCAGGATCGCGTGGCCACGGCAGCGCCATTTGCCGCCATGCCCGCTTCATCGGCGGCGTGAGCGGAACAGGTCCACAAGAGGTGCAGGAATGATCAACCACGGCCGGGAAACCGGCATGATGAACGCTGCGGTGCAGATAGGGCCGGGGCAGATGAAGATCGCGCCGGTTTCCCTGCCGGAGCCGGGCGAAGGCGAAGTGCGCATACGGCTGGAAGGATGCGGCGTCTGCGCGTCCAACCTCACCCCATGGGAAGGGCCGGAATGGATGACATTTCCCGGCGAACCCGGTGCATTGGGCCATGAAGGCTGGGGCGTGATCGACGCCGTCGGCCCCGGTGTGGAAGGACTGGCGGTGGGCGATCGCGTGGCGGCGCTGTCCTATCACAGCTATGCCGAATATGACGTTGCACGGGCCGATGCGGTCATCCCCCTGCCCGAAAATCTGGCGGGCGTTCCTTTCCCCGGCGAGCCGCTTGGCTGTGCGATGAACATCTTCCGCCGCAGCGACATCAGCGCGGGACAGACGGTGGCGATCATCGGCATCGGCTTTCTGGGCGCGATCCTCACCCGGCTGGCGACGGACGCCGGCGCGCGGGTGATCGCCATTTCAAGGCGGCCTTTTTCGCTGGAGGTCGCGCGCCGCATGGGCGCCGCCGAAACCATCCCAATGGACGATCACAATGCAATCATCGAACAGGCAAAGGCGCTGACCGACGGCCAGTTCTGCGACCGGGTGATCGAAGCCGTGGGCAAGCAATGGCCGCTGGACCTCGCCGGGGAGCTGGTGCGCGAGCACGGCCGCCTGATCATTGCCGGCTATCATCAGGACGGGCCACGGCAGGTGAACATGTGGCTGTGGAACTGGCGCGGCATCGATGTGGTCAATGCCCATGAACGCGATCCCGCCGTTTATGCGCAGGGCATTCGTGAAGCGGTGGCGGCGGTGGCCGACGGGCGGCTGGACCCCACGCCGCTTTACACCCACAGCTTTCCGCTGGAACGGCTGGGCGATGCGCTGGACGCCACGCGCGACCGTCCGGAAGGTTTCCTGAAGGCACTGGTGACATACGCATGAGCGCCCGGCCATCACCTCCGGTTTCCCGCCCGCGTATCGGCTTTCTCGGCGTTGGCTGGATCGGCCGCCACCGGATGGAGGCGATGGTCGGCACCGGCGCCATCGACGTGGCGGGCATTGCCGATCCATCGGCCGATATGGCGCAACAGGCACAGGCGCTTGCGCCGGATGCAGCGCTTGTGCCCGATATGGATGCGTTGATCGGCCTGGGACTGGACGGGCTGGTGATCGCGACGCCAAGCGCGCTGCACGCCGCGCAATCGATAAATGCGCTTGAACGCGGCATCGCCGTCTTCTGCCAGAAACCACTGGGCCGCAATGCGGCGGAAGCGGCGGCGGTGGTGGAAGCCGCGCGGCGTGCGGACAGGCTGCTTGCGGTCGATCTGTCCTATCGCTTCACCGAAGGCATGCAGCGCATCCGTCAATTGTTGCAGGCGGGCGCGCTTGGCGATGTCTATGCCGTCGATCTGGTGTTTCACAATGCCTATGGCCCGGACAAGCCGTGGTTCTATGACCCCATTCTGTCAGGCGGCGGCTGTGTGATGGACCTGGGCGTTCATCTGGTGGATCTGGCGCTATGGGCGCTGGATTTTCCCGACGTCACCCGCGTTTCGGCAGAGCTTCTGGCGCAGGGCCAATTGCTTGGCACACATGCCGACACGGTGGAGGATTATGCCGCCGCCACAATATTGCTGGGTGGCGGCACGGTGGTGCGCCTTGCCTGTTCCTGGCGGCTTCAGGCCGGCTGCGATGCGGTTATTTCCGCGGCCTTCCACGGCACGCAGGGCGGCGCGGCGCTGCGCAACGTCAATGGCTCCTTCTATGATTTCGTGGCGGAGCAGTATCGCGGCACCAGCAGCGAAACCCTGTCCTCCCCGCCCGATCAATGGGGGGCGCGCGCAGCGGCCGACTGGGCGATCAGGCTGGCGGCGGGGCAGAGGTTCACACCGGAAGCCGAACGTCTGGTCGATGTGGCGCGGGTGCTGGATCGCATCTATGGCCGCGAGCCAGCATAGCCCGCTGCGGCTTTAGTTTCCTTAGACATATATGTTGTTGTCATTCACAATGTTTTTGACAAGCGCAAAATAGCGGCTAGCATCCCTTTATTCCTGCGCCTGCGCCCCGCCATCCAGCCGGGGCGACACACGACAGGTGCAAATAATGGGGAAGAGGGATGAAGGAACTGAAAGGCAAGACCGCCTTTATCACCGGCGGCGCCAGCGGCATCGGTCTTGGCATGGCCAGGGTGTTCGCCAATGCCGGAATCAACGTGATCATCGCCGATCTGCGGCAGGACCATCTGGAACAGGCACAGGCGGAACTGAGCGCCGCCGGCCATCGCGAACGCAGCCATTTCATCGCACTGGATGTGACCGACCGTGCCGCCTATGCCACCGCCGCGGATGAGGCGGAACGCGCCTTCGGCAAGATCCACATTTTGTGCAACAATGCCGGCATCGGCATATTGCGCAGCATCGGCACCGCCAGTTGGGAAGACTGGGACTGGGCGGTGGATGTGAACCTGAACGCAGTGTTCAATGGCGTGAAGCTGCTGCTGCCCCGTATCCGCGCGCATGGCGAAGGCGGGCATATCGTCAACACCGCGTCGATGGCCGGCATATTGCAATATAGTTCGGCCGGGCTTTACGTTTCGACCAAGTTCGGCGTGGTCGGCCTGTCCGAAGCGTTGCGTGCCGAGCTGGCGCCTGAAGGCATCGGCGTTTCCGCCTTCTGCCCCGGCGGCGTGCGCAGCAACATCCGAGAATATGAAAAGACGCGGCCTGCCCGCTTTGCCACCAGCGATACCCCCGCCGCGCCATCGCGCCCGCCGGCCTTCACCTTCAGCGATGCGGACAAGGAACGCCTGTCGAAATTGTCCGCCTCTCCCGAGGAAGCGGGCGAAATGGTGCTGCAGGGCATTCGCGACAATGCGCTTTACATCTTCACCGCACCGGAATTCCGCGCAGGCGTGCGCGATCGTTTCGAGGCGATATTGCGCGCCATCGGAGCAGATGAGGAGAAGGAACGCACCGCGCTGGAGCTGGTGCCCAACCTTGTGGGCAGCCCGATCTATCGCCAGTCCTGATGGGAGAGCAGTACCATGACGGTGGAACTCTATTTCTTTCAGCCGCTGGGCACCAATTCCGGCCGCGTCTATCTGGCGCTGCTGGAAAAGGGTGTGGATTTCGTCGAACGCGAGCTGAACGGCCGCGATTTCGAACATCTGAAACCCGACTATCTTGCGGTCAATCCCAAGGGGCAGGTGCCGACGCTGGTGCATGACGGCCGTGTGTTGACCGAAGGGATGCTGATCAACGAATATATCGACGAGGCGTTCGACGGCCCGCCGCTGCGCCCTGCCGATCTTCAGGAAAGATGGCGGATGCGACTGTGGTGCCGCTACGCCGAAAACGACCTTGGCCGCAGCCTGATGATGATCAACTGGCACCGCGTCGTGCCCAGCTTCATCGGCGACCGCAGCCTTGATGAAGTGAAGAAGATTCTTGAAACCGTGCCCGACCCTGATCGGCGCCGGTCATGGCTGGCTGCCTTTCAGCAAAGCACTCCGCCGGAGGAGCTGGAGGAATCGCACCGCCGTGCGCGTGAAGGCGCGACAAAGGTGGAAGACCATCTGGCCATCCATCGCTGGGTGGCGGGCCGCAGCTTTTCGCTTGGCGATATCGATCTGCTCAACTTCTGCGGCTTCATGGCCAGCTGGATGCCCGATCTGGTCAATGCACAGCGCACGCCGGCAACGATCGACTGGCTGGGACGAATGGAGGAACGCCCGGCGGTGAAGAAGATGCGGGCGCGATCGAAAGGGTTTCGCACACAGCCGAAGACAGAGGGGACGGACGCATGATCAGCCTTTATCATTGGGAAACCAATGGCGCTTCCGCCCGCGTCCTCATCACCCTGGCCGAAAAGGACATTAGCTTCACGTCGCATTATGTCGACCTGCTGGCGTTCGAACAGTTCCGGCCCGATTTCCTTGCAGTCGATCCGGGCGGCGACGTGCCGATCCTGGTTCATGACGGTGCGGTTCTGAGCGACGCCAGCTATATCTGCGAATATCTGGACGAAGGCTTTTCCGACAAACCGCTGATGCCGGCCGATCCGCTGGGGCGCTGGCAGGTCCGCTCCTGGCAGAAATATGTCGACGATCATCTGGCTGCGGCAATGGCGGAAGTCGCATGGGCCGGCTGCGGCGCACCCGCCTTCAAGGCCATGGAGCGTGACCCGACACCAGCCATGGCGCAAATGCCCAATGCCGCACAGCGCCGCCTGTGGAGCGAGGCCGTCGCCGGCTATGACGAGGAAAGGCTGACGCAGGCACGGCAGCGGATCGCGCTGGCGCTGGACAAGGCGGAAGCTGCGCTGGCGGAAACACCATGGCTGGCCGGCGCCGGCTTCACGCTGGCCGACATCGCGGCCTTTTCCTATCTCAACTATGTGCCCGGGCTGCTGCACGGCCTTGCGGGTGAACGGACGCTGGACTGGCTGGAACGCACTGCTGCGCGCCCGGCGGTGACAAGGGCATTGACGATGGGGCGCGCGGCCGATCCCTTCGCCATTGCCGCTCCGGGGCCGGAAAGAGTCCGCTGGGGCTGAACGTCGGGGCGAAAAGGACGCAAAAAAGAGGGGGCGAGGAGAGATCGCCCCCTTTCCGACATGGGTTCAGGATGGGCTCAGGCGTCCTGGCTGTAGATCGGATTGCTGGTAAAGATCGCGAGATCCTTCACCAGTTCCGGATCATCCGGGGTGGTCGGCAGCGACCGCAGCATCTTGTCGAATTTTTCCTGCATGCCCTGACGGAACATGCCGTGGGTGAAGATGTAGAGGGAATTGTTCTTCACCCCTTCGACAACCATGTCGCCCACCACTTCCGGGTCCATCCATCGCGGGTCGGGATCGATGCGCCGTGGCGGCGGCGGTGCGCCGTCATTGGCATATTTTTCAGGCCGGGTGCGGCCGATCTTGAAGATATTGGAAATCACCGGGCCGGGGATCAGCGCGGATATGCCGATATTGTCCTCCGCCAGGTCATAACGCGCCATTTCCACCAGCCCGATCTGCGCGGCCTTGCCTGTGGCATAGGTGACGCCGCCCTTCATGATCGGCTGCAGCACACCCGCCATGGATGATGTGACGACGACATGGCCGCCTTCGCCATGGGCGATCATCCTGGGCACGAAATTGACGAGGCCGTTCACCGTGCCGCCGATCATCACGCCAAGCGCCCAGTCCCAGTCCTTGTAGCTGGTGTCCTTCACCCGGCCACCGGCGCCAAGGCCGGCATTGCAGCACAGCAGATGCAGCTTGCCCATCTTCGCTTCGAACGCATCAGCGGCAGCGGCAAAGGCTTCACGGTCGGACACGTCGAGGCGGATCGCCTCCACCCGGTCGCGCTGGCCGCGTTCCTCAAACATCGCCAGCGCTTCGTCGATATGTTCCTGCCAGATGTCGGCGATCATCACCTTCATGCCGTTGCGCACAAAGGCCTGCGCCATGCCAAGGCCGATGCCGCTGGCGCCGCCGGTGATGAAGGCGTTCTTCCCGTTCAGATCTTTCAAAGCCACAATGTCACCTTTCGCCCCAACCGGGATAGCTGTGATAGGGAACGCTTGCCCCCACCGCTTCAACCTGTTGAATCAAATTGCCTTTGATCTTGAAGGCTTCCGCAATCAAAATGCTGGACGGGCGGCTGAAGAAGCCGGTGTCCACCTTCTTGCCCGAAGGCATGGTGAGCTCTGCAATGGTGCCGGCATGATCGAACACGCCCAGTGCGAACACGGCGTTGCGTTCTTCATCCACCACCAGGAAGCGGCGATGATGAACACGGGTGACGACGCCGTACAGCCCGGTTTCGAATTGCGCCTTGCAGGTCATCCCGCCGATGTCGACATCGCCCATTTTGACAAGGCCGGGGTTGTTGGTGGTGTAGACGCCGTTTTCCAGCCGGTCGCAATCGGGCGTGAAGGGGTAATACCCCTTGCCGTCGTTGCGCTGGATCGCATCGAAATAGGAATTGGCGATGGCGACGAGTTCCTGCCGGCTCAGCCGCTTTTCAGGGGCCGGCGTCATCCACAGGTCACGCGGCTTCTGCATCTTGTCCAGCGCAAGGACACCGGCATCATTCCACGCCGGGCCGGTGCCCGAACGATAGAGCACCGTCTCTATCTCGGTGATACGGCCAAGTTCCACCTTCAGCCGCGCACCCATGACGAACGGCCGGCCATTTTCCTTCATCGTGGCGAACATGCCGATCTGCCCTGCGGCGGGATCGACAAAGACATGGCGATAGCCGCCGACATCGCTTGCCGTGCCCCACAGGCCATCGCCCAGATCGATCTCCTGCCCCATTTCGGTATAGCGCACGGTGCCGGCCAGCGGCAGGCCTTGCGGATCATGGGTGGCCAGCGCCTTCAGGAACCTGTCCGCCAGATCTTCCATGCATGCCCGGGTGCAGGGCATCGCCACCGGCTGCGCCCCATTCGCCGGCTTGATATAGCTGGGCGACTGGGCGGCAGGCATTGCCACCTTTTCCGTCGGTGCGGGTGTCGCATTGCCGGACGCGGCAGTGATCAACAGCGGAAGTGCTGCCAGTGCGATCTTCCTCATCCCTTCCTCCTTTTGTCGTTTCAGGCTGTTTTTCGTGTCACGCCGCCTGCGGATCGAGAGCGTTCAACCGGTGCACTTCCTCGCGATAGGGTTTCCAGCCCAGCCAGGTGACGACCAGCGATGTGGGCAGGAAGATCACATGCAGCAGCATGATCGACCAGCGCAGGTCATCGGGCGAGGTGAAGACATAATCGGTCACCAACCCCGTCACGAGCGGCGATATGCCCGACCCGACGACGAAGAAGATGAACAGGTAGAGCGCGGTGAGCTGCCCCCTGATCTGGTTGGGGCTGACGATCTGCAGCACGGCGTTGAGTGACGGGCCGCTCATCCCCAGCGTCAACATGCCCACGCCGGAACAGGCAAGCGCCAGCCACGGTGTCGGCATCAACGGCATGGCGATGGCAAAGGGCATGGCGACCATACGGCAGTAGATGGTCAGCCGCATCGGCGCATCTTCATGCCCGCGTTCCAGCATCCCTTCGACCGTGCGCGTGCCGAGGTAGAGGCCGAGCAGCATCAGCACCAGCGACAATATGCCCGAGGTGAAACCATAAACGGGCGGCGACCAGCCATAGGTGCGTTCGAAAAATGCGGCGCCCCAGGCGCGGCTGCCCTGGTCCAGCGAGCCGAGGGTCAGGCCGATGAACATCGGGCCATAAAGCGCGAAATTGGCCCAGAGATGCGCCATCGCCCGCCAGAAGCCAACCTTGGGCCGTTCCATCCGCAGTCCCTGGCGCGGCGGTTCCTTCACCGTCAGCATCAGCAACGACACCAGAATACCGGGCAGGCCCACTGCCATGAACACCACCTGCCATGGCCGCAACGTCCCCACCAACGGCAGATCGGGATTGCCGACATTGGCGATGATCCAGATCATCGACCCGCCGATCAGCATCGACAGGCCGCCACCGGCGACCGAGCCGATCTGCGCGGCGGCAATGGCACGCGGCAATTTGTCGCGCGGGAAATAATCGGAAATGATCGAATAGCTCGCCGGGCCGTTCACCGCCTCGCCAGCACCCACCATGATCCGGCTGATGAACAGCGCGATGAAGCTGGACGCCAACCCGCATACGGCGGTGGCGATGCTCCACACGAAAATGCCGATGGACATGATGATCGTGCGGTTCGCCCTGTCGACATAGCGCGACAGCGGCAGGCCCAGAAAGGCATAGAAAATGACAAAGGCCGGGCCAAGCAGCAGCCCCGCCTCGGTATCGGTAAGGGTGAAATCGGTTTTTATCTGCTGGATCAGAAGGCCGATGATGCCCTGATCGAGCAACGCAAAGGTGGTGACCACCGCGATCACGGCAACGGCATACCAGCCCTGGCGTTCCGGCGGAAAACCAGCCGCGCTGCCGACAGGCACGGGTGGTCCTTCCGCAATTGCGCCGGGTCGCGGCATGTCGTCGGCGCTTGTCATTCCACTCATGGTCATCCTCCTCGCGCCCCTTGGTTCGGGCTTATGCAAATGGCGGGCCGCCGGCCGGCGACGTTTCGCCGGCCGGGCAGCCATGGCGTCAGAAGTTGCGCCGCACCGTAACCATCAATTCGCGCGGCCGGCCGATCGTGCCGCTGAGGAAACCGAAGCTTTCACGCTGATCGGTAAGCGTGGTGTAATAGAATTTGTTGAACAAATTGGTCGCCGCGACCGAAATCGACCAGTCATTGTCGGCCGTCGCATAGGTCAGCCGCGCATTGACCAGCGCATAGGGCGCCTGCTGTGCCGACACATTGCTGCGCGATGTGGAGAAATAGATGCGCGAGCGATAGCTGACGTCGACACGCGGCGTGATCCGACCACCATTATTCAACAACACATCATATTGAATGCTGCCGCTGGCATTCCAGTCCGGCACGCGCTGGTTGGGACTGTCCAGCGTCAGGCCCTGCACATTGGCGACCAGCTTGGTGTATTTGAAGTGGGTGTATCCGACATTGGCGGACAGTTGCAGCCGGTCCAGCGGGTTGACCTGCAGTTCAGCCTCGAAGCCCTTGATCCGTGCATCGCCGATATTGTCGTTGCAGAAAGGCGATCCGGGGCAGCGCGAGGTCGCATCGCCGCGTGTCGTGCCGACGATGTTCTTGAAATCGGTCTGATAGATCGAGGCGTTCAGCCGGGCATGGCGGTCGAACAGCTGGCTCTTGAAGCCAAGTTCATAGGCCTTCACATTTTCCGGCTCCAGCGCGAACACCGAAGTGGGGCCGAACGGCCGGGCATTGAAGCCGGCAGCGGTAAAGCCCGTGGCATAGGACGCGTAGAAGTTCAGATTGTCGTTGACTTCGTAATTGGCGGCAAGGCGCGGGTTGACGCGCGTGTTGTGGCTTTTGCCGACATAGACGAAGTTGATGGCGCTAAGGCCCGAAGGCGAATAATCGCGATCGAAGCGATAGGTCTTGCGCTCGTCCGAATAGCGCAGACCGCCCGACACCGTCAGCCCGTCAACCGGGTGCAGGTCCACCGCGCCGAAGGCCGCCCATGCATCCAGCGTGTTGCGGTCGTTCCCGAAGAAGTCTAGCGCGTTGGTAAAGCCTTCGGTCTGCACGCGTGACGGATTGGTGCCATGGGTGTTGATGTAGAAACCGCCCAAGGTGAAATCGAGCAACCCGTCCATCACCGTGCCCAACAGGCGGACTTCCTGGCTGATCTGGCGGCTGGACACCGACTGGCGCACTTCTTCCGACGGAATGGCAAGCAGGCTCTGGCCGAATATGCCGGCGACCTTGCGATAGGCGCTGATCGAGGTGAGATGCAGCTTTTCCGCCAGATCCCAATCGATGTTCAGCGATCCGCCATAAGCCTTGAACGTGCCGTTGGGCGGATTGCGATAGCCGACACGGGCATTGCCATAAGAGGCATAGGTGCTGGTGCGCGTCGGTGAAACGAAAGAATTGGCGACCTGCGTCATCAATTCGGGCGTGGAAACGTCAAAACCGTAATAGCTGGTGCCGAGGCCGCGCAGATAACGGGCAAGGCCATTGTCGAAATTGACGTCACGGCCCGCACCGGGCGCCCCGCCGGAAACGCCGCTTTCCGGATTGATCAGGCTGGTGCTGGTGGCAAGGATCGCTTCGGGCGGGCTTTCGCTGTTTTCCTTCATATAATCGCCCTGCAACAGCACATCGAGGTCGCTCGACGGGTGATAACGCAGCGATCCACGGAAATTATAGCTGTCGGAGCCGCCAAGGGTGCCGCGCTTGCAACTGTTGCCATTTGCCGGGCCTTGCCCGATGCCGCCGACATTGTTGTTGCCCAGTGTCGGGTTCATGCAGCGATAGTCGACAAGATCGACCCAGCCGTCCTGCCCCTTGGCACTGCCGGTCAGGCGCAGCGCCAGCACATCCTGCACCAGCCCCAGGTCCACTGCGCCGCGCAGCTGATAGCGGTTGTAGCTGCCGGCGGTCGCCTCCACATAGCCGCTGTTGTCGCCCTTGGGCTTCTGAGTGATGATGCGGATCGCACCGCCGACCGAGTTGCGGCCGAACAGCGTGCCCTGCGGACCACGCAGCACTTCCACACGTTCAAGATCGAGCACGTCGAACACCGCGCCGAAGGTGGTCGCGAAATAGACATCGTCGATATAGAAGCCGACACGCGGTTCGAAGGTGGCAAGGAAATCCACCTGACCAAGGCCGCGGATATAGGCCTGGTTGGTGTTGCTGCCATAGCCGGAATTGCCCTGGCTCATTTCGACGTTCGGCACCGAACGGGCAACGTCTGTCAGATTGGCGACGCTGCGCTGCTGAAGCTGTTCGCCACTGACGGCCGAAATCGAAATCGGCACATCCTGCAGATTCTGTTCACGGAACTGCGCCGTGACGACGATTTCCTGAACGGCCTGATTGTCACCCTGCGCCTGTGCCCGTGTATTGGCGGCCGGTGCGGTCGCATTCTGGGCATTGGCCGTCGCCGCCAGGGCCATCGGCGCCAATGCCAGCGCAAGCGCCGTTCTGCTCGTCATGCGGCCAAGCACCGCCTGCCCCTTAGCCTTGTCCATGGTAGACATCCTCCCCCTCCTCTCGATTTCGCGTCATTCTCAAAAGCACGCTGTTTTCAGGAAAAGTTCTTCTGTTCCGGCTGCCCGCGCATCACCCCCAGCGGCCCTTTTCAGGCCCCATGGTGGCGGCCGGGCTTCCCGTGCCGTCCCCGCCAAGCGCGTCGCGCACATGCGGGCGGGCGCGCACACGCTCCAGCCAGCCGGTCACGCTGTCCGGCACGTCGATGCCCAGATCGGCAAAGCGCGCGGCATGTGGAAAGACGATGATGTCGGCCAGTGTATAATTATCGCCTGTCAGCCATGCCCCGGTGGCAAGATCTTCCGCGATCCGGCCGGCGGCCTTCACCAGCGCGGCGCGCGCGGATTCAACCTCGTCCTCGCCAAAGCCGGCGGCTGCTTTTTCCCACAAGGCGCGCCGTTCCGGCGTCAACCGGCCAAAGCCGTTCCTTGCGCTGTCGGGTGCATTGCCACGCTGTGCCCAGTCCATGATGGCGACATTGGGGGCGATATGGGTTTCGACATATTTGCCCCATTTCTGCACATTATAGCGTGCCTTGGGGTCGTTGCCGCCCAGCGCGGGCAGCGGATAGCGCTCATCCAGATACAACAGGATGAAGAAGGTTTCGCCAAGCCTGCGGCCATCGACGTCGAGCACCGGCACCTGACCATCGGGGTTGATCGCCAGAAACGCATCGCCATGCTGATCGAATGCAGCAAGGTCGAGCGGGCGGCTTTCATAGTCCAGCCCCTTTTCCGCAAGCGCCATCAGCACAGAGGCGGAATGGCCGGCCGGCCCGCCATGATATAGCTGGATCATGCCGTCACCTCTTTCTTGACGCCAAGCAGTTCACGGATTTCGGCGACGCGCTGGCCGATGAAGCCATTGCCCATTTCAAAGGCCGCCTGCAGGCCCGGCCGTGCATGGCAGCGCCGCAGCCAGTCCCACAAATGGGGCGTGGCTTCGGCATTGACCTGATCGGCATAGTTGGTCGGCAGGCCATAGAAAGTTGCCATCACATTGATGTCGGCCAGCGAATATTCGTCCCCGGCCAGCCATGGCGTCTGGCCCAGCAATGTTTCGAAATGGCCGATCGCCTTCGCAACCCGGCGCTGCGATTCTTCAAGATCGGCCTGGGGCGTCTTGTTGAACATCAGCTTTTCCCAGCTTGCCCGGCGTTCGGGCAGCGGGATCTTGTCAAGCTCGCGCTTCAGTTCTTCAGGATCGGCACCCTGAAAGCGCGGTGCTGCCATACGGTTCGATGCAAGCATCGCCAATGACGGTGCTACCACATTGTCCATGTAGCGCATCACTTCGCGCATCCGCCAACGCCAATAGGGATCAGCCGGGCGCAGGCGCGGCCCGTCAAAGGCATCGTCGATATATTCCATGATCGGGGTCGATTCCGTCATGACGAAACCATTGTGGACCACCGCCGGAATCGTGCCATCGCGGTTGATCTTCAGGAACGCCGGCGAGAAATGCTCCCGCGTGCCCATGTCGATGTAATGATAGGTGAAGGGAACCTGTTTTTCCTTCAGGCAGAGCAGCGGCTTGCCCGAATTCGCATTGGGTTCCCAGGTGTAGACTTCCAGCATCCCATCCCCAGTCCATCGTGTTTTTGATTTCGTCGGACCCTATGGCAATTTGTTGCTATCGTCAATAATATGAGTTCAATGGTCCACGAAAATCTCGTTACCGCATTATCAATTTACATTTATCCTTTAAATAACAGTTCATTGGCTAAAATCATGGCCAGCACCACTTTGCTGGCAATGACAACAAAATTTCAAAAGGGGGATGGGGAATGAGTGAAGGCGCAGCAGCGGATTCGGCAGCGCCACGGCCATGGCGGCATGCGGTAGCGCTGGTGATGGTGGTGTCGCTGCTCAATTCCATGGCGGTGATGATCATCATGCCGGTGCTGCCGCGGCTGGTGCAGGATTTCACCGGCGATGCCGGCCATGCGGCAGGCTATGTGGGGGAATTCGCGGCAGCCTTTGCACTGGCGCAATTTCTTGCAGCGCCGGTGCTTGGTTCACTGTCCGACGCATTCGGTCGGCGCATGGTGATTCTGATCTCGGCCCTGGGGTTGGCGGCCGATTATCTGTTCATGGCGCTGGCACCATCGGTCGGCTGGCTGTTCATTGGCCGGATCATTGCCGGAATCACATCGGCATCGGCACCGGCGATCAACGCCTATATCGCCGACACCATTTCGCCGGAGGAGCGCGCAGGCGCCTTTGGCTGGACTGGCGCCGCCCTTGCCGTCGGCTTTCTGATTGGCCCGTCGCTGGGCGGCTTCCTGGGTGACATCAACCCCCGCCTGCCCTTCGTCGTTTCGGCCGGTCTGTGTTTCTGCGTGGCCGGCTATGGTCTTGTGGTGTTGCCGGAATCGCTGCCCAGAGACAGGCGGATGCCGTTCCGCTTTGCCCGCGCAAATCCATGGGGCGCCTTTCGCTTTCTGGCCGAACAGTCGCAGATCGTACCGCTGATCGCGGTGCTGACGATGATGATGGTCGCGTCCGCCTGCCTGCCGACGACGCTGGTGCTCTATACCGATTATCGCTTCGGCTGGACGACGGGCATGGTCGGTCTTTATCTGACATTCGCCGGCGCGGGCCATCTGATCGTTCAGTCACTGGTGGTGAAAAGGGTCGTCCGCCGCTTTGGCGAAAGGGCAGCGGCGGTGTTCGGCTATTGCGGTGTCGCCATCGGCTTTACCATCTTTGCCTCGGCATCCAGCGGCGTGGTGTTCCCGCTGGGCATGCCCTTTTACGCGCTGGCGGGGCTGGTCACACCTGCGGTCCAGTCACAGCTCACCAGTCGGGTGCCGCGCGACCAGCAGGGCCGGCTGCAGGGAACGGTGGCGGGCATACAAAGCATGGCCGCACTGTTCGCGCCGATCATGTTCACCCAGATTTTCGCCTTTGCCGTTGGGCGGGGTCATGGCCTGGTGCCGCCCGGCCTGCATCTTTATGCCGGTGGTCTGATCCTGTTGATCGGTGCGATGCTGGCCTGGCGCAACATGAAGCCGCATATCGGCGCAACACAAACGGCCTGACCGGCGCACCGCCGCCGGAAAGCGCGGTTATGCGTGTCGTGCGCCCTTCAGCAAGGCGCGCTGTTCCTGCGCAAGCCGTGCCGTTTCCTTCCACAACTGCCATTCCTGCCTGGCATCGGCAAGCGCGCGGTGGCGCACCGGCTGGCGGTTCATCATCGCGGCATGGGTGAGGATATTGCCCATCGCGGCTTTCAGCGCATTGCCGGTCAGCAGGCCGCCCAATTGTTCACGCACCGCCTCGCGCTGTGCCTTTTCAGTGTCCTGAAGGCGCAGCGCATGGCGGGGAAGCCCGGCTGCGCGCAGCAACACGCTCAACCATTTGCCGTCCCATGACGGCGCGCTGACGAACAGGCTGTGCCCGTCCAGCACCGCCACCATGCGACGGGCGACATCGTCATGCGCAGTGCCTTCCGTCTCAAGCTGGCTTCGGGAAATATGGTGGATATCCTCGGCCGTTGCTTCCCAATCGGTCCAGCCATCGGCCGGGCGGATCAGGAACGACTCGCATTGGCCATCTTCAAACACCCAGGCCACTTCAATGGGATAGCTGTTCTTGCCAAGCGAGGATGCCTCGAAATCCAGAAAGACCTTCATGGCGACACAACGCCCGGCAGCGCCCGGCGGTGCCATCAACCTTTCAGCAGCCGCACCGACACCGGCATCCCGCCCAGCATCTGCGCAACGGGCAGATGTTCGGCATCATCCATGACAAGCGCCGTGTCCTGCCAGAAAGCGCTGTCGATCACCGGATGATCCGCACCCCATAACGCGGTCGCCATATGCCGCACGCCGAGAATCAGCAGCCGCTCATCCCCATGGCTGCGGGTGAAGGCGACGACATTGGCCGCCCGCTTGCCCTCCGCTCGCACCATCTGCAGATCGCCGCGTGCAAACAGCTGCAATCTTTGCCGGCGCAGATGCAAAAGATCGGCGATCAGCCGCTGCTTGATGCGACCATCGCGCCAATGGGGCACAAGATCCGCGATCTCGTCCCCGTCCTCCAGCGAGGCGATCCGCTTCACGAAATCCACCGGGCGGCGGTTATCGGGATCGACAAGGCTGAAATCCCAATATTCCGTCCCCTGATAAAGATCGGGCACGCCCGGCATGGTGCAATGAAGCGCCGCCTGCACCAGCCCGTTCGCTGCCCCCGCAGGTGCGATCAGGGCAATGAACCGGCTGAGGGAGACGAGGAACGGGCCGGACACGGCAGGGTCCAACAATGTTTTCACGACATGCGCACACGCCTGTTCATAGCCATTGTCGGGCATCGTCCATGACGAACGCAGCTTTGCCTCGCGCAGAGCCTTTTGCTGCCACGCCACCAGCCGTTCGGCAAAACCGGCAAGCGATGTTGCATCATCGATGTGCAGCATCAACGGCCATGCGCCAACCATCATCTGGTAAAGCTGGATCATGTCCCCGGCATCGACGTCTGCTGCCAGATCGGCGTTGAGCGCCTGCCATTCACCGACCTGCGCAATCCAGACATCGGTTACTTCGCTGAGCACGGCAAGGCGCGCGCGCACATCCTCGCCGCGCTTATGGTCATGCGTTGCCGTGGCGAGCATCGCATCGGGGAAATCCCGTGCCCGCGTGGCGACGGCATCGGCAAATTGTCGCGGTGACAGTGCAAACCGCGCCGGATCGAAGCCGACGTCGTTGCGCGACAGCAACCGGCCATAGCGGTAGAAGCCTGTATCCTCCACCGCCTTGGCCGAAAGCGGCGCGCTCAACTGCTGGAAACGACGCACCGCTTCCCGCCGGTCGGCATGGTCGCCCCCTTCCTCTTCGCAAAGCCATGCGACAAGCTGGTCGATGATCGCCGCTTCACCCGGCGCGGCAAGGCCATGGGCCGCATCCGCCGCCCTGTGCAGCAACGCCGCATCGGCGGATGAACAGCCATCGCCCGTGCCATAGCTGCGATAGGCAGGGAACACACACAGCAGCGCCACCAGCGCACACCGCACCATGCCCGCCGAAATATCGCGGGTTTGCAGATCGGATCGGGCAATGCGGTGAAAAGCGGCAACACAGCTTTCCAACTGGCCGGAAAAATGCCGCAGCAATATTTCCTGCCGGGCCTGATGTTCCTCTGTCGCGAAATCGGCGGGGCGACCGCTCGCCTGCGACCAATATTCAGCCAATGGCGCGGCGCCGGCAGGATCATGCAGCAGCGCCGACAGCTGATTCATGAAATCATAGCCGCTGGTGCCGTCCGTCCCCCAATCCATCGGCAGATGCTCATCCGCCGCCAGAATCTTTTCGACCACCAGATAGGCGGGGCCGGGCGGCGCATCGGCCGGGCGTCGGCTGCCAGCCTGTTCAAGCGCGGCACGCAGCCGGCGGCAATATCCGGCCGGATCGGCAAGCCCATCGACATGATCGACACGCACGCCATCGATCAGCCCTTCACCATAAAGCCGCAGGACAAGACGGTGAACGACATCGAACACCGCTTCATCCTCCACGCGGATGCCGGCCAGTTCGGTAATATCGAAGAAGCGCCGCCAGTTGATCTCGTCGCCAGCCACTTGCCAATGGGCAAGGCGATAATGCTGCTGTTCCAGCAGCACATGCAGGCGCATGCGGCCCTGCGCATCCGCCGGATCCAGCCATTGGGCAAGCGCCTGAAAGCTCGTCCGGTCCAGAACCGATGCGCCAATTCGCGCAAGCAGCGGCGCATAATCTTCCCGCCTCAACGGAAAACGGTGGGTGCCATGGACAAGGACCGACAACCGCGCCAGATCCGCCTCGAAATCGAGCCGGATGTCGCCATTGGCCAACGCCCGTGCATAAGGCAGGCCCAGAAATGGTGCGAGCAGCCTGTCCTTCAGCGCCGGATCGGCAGGCGACCAGTCTATGTCGAATATCGGTGCAAAGGCGCTCCGCCGGCCATTTTCCAGCACGTCCAGCCACCAGCGGTTATCGCTGCCGCCCACCGCCATATGATTGGGCACGATGTCGAGGATAACGCCAAGCCCATGTGCACGCAGCCGGGCCACCAGCGCGCGAAAACCCTGTTCCCCGCCCAGTTCCGGATTGATGCGCGTCGGATCAACCACATCATAGCCATGGGTGGATCCGCTGCGGGCGGTGGTGATGGGGGATGCATAGACATGGCTGACGCCAAGGCTTGCCAGATAAGGCGCAAGCCCCTCCGCATCGGCAAAGGTGAAGCCGCTGTGGAATTGCAGGCGATAGGTGGCGCGCGGCGTCATCAGCGCCTTGCCTTGTTGAGCGTGGCGATATGGCCCGCCACTTCGCCGCGGCTGAACAGTCTGGCTGGCGCATCATCCAGCCGCCGCCGCCAATTGGGATGCCGGTCGACAATACCCGGCATGTTGGGCGCTTCATCAAGGCCCAGCAGGTCTTCCACCGGCACCAGCGCCAGGTCACAGGCGGCCTGCGCCACATAGGCGATTGCTGCATCCACCGCCGGGGCAGGATCATCGGCGGGCGGCTGCGGGGCTCTGGCGATGCCCGCCGCCTTCGCAGCCTGCCAGAAACAGCGCCTGTCCTCCGCGCGCGCGCCCGCCTCCACCACACGATCACCGGGGGAGGCCAGTTTTTCACGCCATTCAATGTCACGTCCGCGCCACCAGCCGGCAACAGGCGGCAAGTCGTGCGTGCTGGTCATCGCCACTGCATTGCTGTGCCATTGGTCGGGCGGGGTGAACCGGTCGGCTGCATCGCGTTCAAACGGCAGAACACGCATCCCCATCAGGCCGCGTGCCGCGATCATGTCGCGAAAACCGGCAGGCACCACGCCCAGATCCTCGCCGATCACGATGGCGCGGGCACGATGCGATTCCAGCGCGACCAGCCGCAGCAGATCCTGTTCCGGGCAGCGCATATAGGCCCCTTCCAGTGGCGATGCGCCTTCGGGCACCACCCATAGCCGCCTGAGGCCAAGCGCATGGTCGATACGCACACCGCCGGCATGGCGCATTGCAGTGCGCAGCGTTGCAATGAAGGGCGCAAAGCCCGTGGCCTGCAACCCCTGCGGCGAAAAGCCGGTGATGCCCCAATTCTGCCCTGCCGCCTGAAAGGCATCGGGCGGCGCACCGATGGACAGACCGGCAAGCAATGTGTCCCTGCGGCTCCACGCTTCACTGCCGCCGCGGTCGAGGCCGACTGCAATATCGCTGATCAGGCCGATGGCCATGCCGCTGGCCCGCGCCGCAGCCTGCGCCCGGCCCAGGCTTTTATCGGCAAGCCATTGCAGGAAGATGTGAAAATCCACCTCTTGTCGATGTGCAGCGGCGAACGCCGACACGTCTGGCCCTTCCGGATCATGATATTCGGCCGGCCAGCCCTGCCAGCCATGGACGCCGTCCTTGCCCAGAAAATAGGCGTGCAGCGCCTCGAACCGGGCATGACGCTCCAGATCCTCACCTCCTTCGGCGGCAAAGGCGCGAACGGATGCGCTATCCGCTCCATTTTCTGTGATTATGCGCTCGAACAGCCGTCGCAGCGCTGCCATGCGGGCGGGCGACGCCTGCATCCAGTCGATCAGCGCCCCGCCTTGTTCCTCCTCTTTCCCACCATCGCTGCCGCACAGCAGCGGATCGGCGAACATCGGGTTGAGGAACAGGCGGCTGGACGGTGAATAGGGGCTGTACCTGCCCGGGTCTGCGGCGAACAGCGCATGAACCGGGCTGATCGCCACTGCATCGGCACCCCTTGCGCCAGCAGCCATGGCGAAATCGGCAAGTGCCGCGAAATCACCAAAAGCCGCCGGGCGTTCGCCGCGCAACGCGTAAAGCTGCACCGCAAGCCCCCATGGGCGGCGGCCGGGCGTGACGTCTTCAACGGTGAAGCAATGCGGCGGCGCCACCGCGATGGTCCATTGTCTGCCGCCCATCTCCAGCCGGTGATAGCCGGGCCGACCGATCGGCAGCAGACGCCAGCTGCCTTCCTGTTCTGACAGGCGCAACGCCTGCACATCACCATTGTCCAGCGTCAGCCGGGCAGCACCGCCACTGCCGGTTTTCGGCAGGACAACCGGCTGCCCCACATCAGCGGTGACGAAGCTGCTGTCGCCCGAACCACCCAGTTCCCGACGGCTCTCCTCGCACTGCCGCGCAGTGCTGCACGATAGCCCCATGGCGGAAAGGATCATCCTGAGGCTTTCGGGGCTGACCCGCTGCGGGCGCCCCTGTGCATCTTCCCAGTCGACGATCAATCCGGCATCGGCGGCAAGCGCGAGGAGAGAGGCATCGCTCATCCTTCATGCCCCAGCCATGCAATGCAGCTTGCCGGGGCAAGCATGTCGTCCCGAGGCTCCGACCCAATGACATGAAGCGGGCCTGCCGTCGGCGCATTGACGATCTTCACGCCTTGTTCGCCCAGATTGATCGCCAGCGTCAGCCGCGCGCCATTGGCCAGCCGCCAATGCGCGATGACGGCCGCATCACTCAAGGCGCTGGCGCCAGTGGCGGCGGCACCGGCAAGGCCGGGGACAATATGTTGCGCCCGCAAGCGCAGCAAAGTCGTGATGAAATCCCGCCATTCGGCCGCATCAGGCCCTGGCGCGGGAATGGATGAGGTGAAGGTTTCCATCGCATTGGGATCGGGAATCCGCTTGCGCGCTTCGGGATCGGCAAAGGCGGGAAAAGCGGCAAACTCCCTGCGCCTGCCTTCGCGCACCGCATCGGCCAGTTCATCATGGAAATCGGTGAAGAACAGGAAGGGGCTGCGGCTGCCCGTCTCCTCCCCCATGAACAGCAGCGGTATCTGCGGGCAGAGCAGCAACAGCCCCATGGCGGCGCGCAGCCGCGCCTTGTCCACCATCATTGTCAGCCGCTCCCCCAGCGCGCGGTTGCCGATCTGGTCGTGGTTCTGGAGGAAGGTGACGAAACGCACCGGCGGCAGATGCCCGCTGGCCGTGCCACGCGGCCGCCCGTCATGATTGGGCGATCCTTCGCCCTGATAGATGAAGCCTTCGGCAAGGCAGTGCGCCAGCCGGTCGGCCGGTCGATCGGCAAAATCCCGATAATAGGCCTGTGTCTCGCCGGTCAGCAGCACATGCAGCACATTGTGGAAATCGTCGTTCCATTGCGCGTCATAGCCGCGCTCCAGCCGCGCCGCGTCATTGGCTTCATTTTCCAGCACAAGATGGACATGTCTGGCAGGATCGACACCGCCACGCACCTCGCGCGCCAGCCGGTCGAGAAAATCATCGTCGGCCATGGCATGAACGGCGTCCAGCCGCAGCCCGTCGAACCGGTAATCGTTCAGCCAGTAAAGCGCATTGTCAATGAAGAAGCGCGCCACCGCTTCCTGCCGGAAATCGATTGCCCCACCCCAAGGCGTATGACGGCTTTCGTCGAAAAACGCCGGCGCATAGGCGTGCAGGTAATTACCGTCAGGCCCGAAATGATTATAAACCACGTCGAGGAAGATCATCAGCCCAAGATCATGCGCGCTATCGACCAGCGCCTTCAGATCATCAGGCGATCCATAGGCAGCGGCAGGCGCATAGGGCAGAACCCCGTCATAGCCCCAGTTGCGCTTGCCGGAAAACGCGCCGATCGGCATCAGCTCTATCGCGGTGATGCCAAGCGCCGCCAGATCGGGCAGCGCCTTTGCCACACCGGCAAAGCCGCCCATGACGCCGGCATGGACTTCACAGATGACGGCTTCATGCCATGGCCGGCCGCGCCACTGGTCGTTGCGCCAGTCATAGGCGGACTGATCGACGACCACGCTCCATCCATGCACATCGCCGTCCTGCGCGCGTGATGCCGGATCGGGCACGGCCAGATCGTTCGACAGGCGAAAACGATAACGCGCGCCCGCGCTGCAATCGGCTTCCGCCCCGAACCAGCCGTCACCCAGCGTCGCCATGCCTTGCGGTGGCTGTCCTTCCACTTCCAGCAACACCGGGTCGCACCCCGGCGCCCAGAAGCGGAAGCGCGTGCGCCCCGGCCCCGCCAGCAGCGCACCGGCGGCCGTCGCCGGCCCGGTCATGTGGCGTGCTCCGTCCCCACGATCAGCATGGCGGCACGGTCCTTCACCTCTATGGTGTCGCCGACTTCGCTTTCGGCCGCCTGCGGATCGGCGCTGTCGATCACCAGCCATCGGGCAAGGCTGGGTGGCGGCAGATGGAAGGTGAGCGGCACATGCGATCCGTTCATCAGCAGCGTCACCGCCTCCAGCTCCCCATCGGAGCGGCGGCGCACACGGCGCATCACCAGCGCCTTGCCATTGGGGTTGCGCCAGTCCTCAGGGGAAAGATGCGTTCCGCGTTCATCGAACCAGTCGATGTCCATGATGCCGGGGGCGACTTCCTCCTGCCCGTAAAGGAAGTTTGCGGCACGGACGAGCGGATAGAAACGGCGGATCGCTGTCAGCCGCCGCACAAAATCACTGAGCGCATGGCCGGGGTCGCTGCGCAACTGCTTCCAGTCCAGCCAGCTGATCTCATTGTCCTGGCAATAGGCATTGTTATTGCCCTGCTGGGTTCGGCCGAACTCGTCCCCGCCCAGCAGCATCGGCGTGCCGAGCGAGGTCATCAGCGTGACCAGCATCGAACGGTGCACGCGGTCGCGAATGTCGTTGATCACCGGGTCGTCGGTTTCACCCTCCACGCCCCAGTTGCAGGAATAATTTTCGCTATGGCCGTCGCGATTGTCCTCGCCATTGGCGTCATTGTGCCGCCCTTCATAGCTGACGACGTCGTGAAGCGTCATGCCGTCATGGCTGGTCACGAAATTGACGCTTGCCCATGGCCTGCGGGCGCGCTGATCGAACAGATCGCCCGATCCGGCGATGCGGGCAGCGAATTCAGGCCTTATCCCGCTGTCACCGCGCCAGAAACGGCGGGTGGCGTCACGAAACTTGTCGTTCCATTCGGCAAAGCCGGGCGGATGATTGCCAAGCTGATAGCCGCCGGGGCCGATGTCCCATGGCTCTGAAATCAGTTTCAGCCGGCCAAGCACCGGGTCCTGCCGCAGCACATCGAAGAAGGATGCGGACGGGTCGAACCCGCCATCGCCGGTGCGTCCCAAGGTAACGCCAAGATCGAAGCGGAAACCATCGACGCGAAAGGATTCCGCCCAGTAACGCAGCGAATCCGCCACCATCTGCAACACGCGCGCATTGCCGAGATTCAGCGTGTTGCCGGTGCCGGTGTCATTGACGCAATAGCGCGGATTATCAGCCTGGAGCCGGTAATAAGTGGCATTGTCCAGCCCGCGCAGCGACAGCGTTTGGCCAAGTTCGCTGCCTTCGGCGGTGTGGTTGTAAACCACGTCGAGGATCACCTCTATCCCCGCTGCGTGCAGCCTGCGGACCGCCAGCCGCAGTTCATCCGCATGTCCGGTGGCCAGATAGCGTGCCTCCGGTGCGAAAAAGGCCAGCGTATTATAGCCCCAGTAATTGCTGAGCCCGCGTTCCTGCAAGAACCGGTCCTGCACAAAGGCATGGATCGGGAGCAGTTCCAGCGCGGTGACGCCGATCCGCTGGAGATGGGCAATGACGCTGGGGTGGCTGAGTGCTGCGAAGGTCCCGCGTTCGCGCGGCGGCACATCCTCCAGCAATTTCGTCAGCCCGCGCACATGCGCTTCATAGATGACCGTCTGCGACCATGGCGTGTTCGGCCGGACGTCCCCTGTCCAGTTAAAGGTGGAGGAGGTGAGCACCGCCTTGGGCATTGCCGGCGCGCTGTCCCGCCGGTCGAAGCTGAGGTCAGCGCGCGGCGAATGGACGCGGTATCCATGCAGTGCATCCGTCCAGCGCAACGTGCCGGACAATTGCCGGGCATAGGGGTCGAGCAGCAGCTTGTGCGGATTGAAACGATGCCCTTCTTCCGGGCGATAGCGGCCATGGGCGCGAAAGCCGTAAAGCAGGCCGGGGCGGGCATCGGGCAGATAGCCGTGCCACACTTCGTCCGTGCATTCGGGAAGATCGAAACGCGCGATTTCCCGCCGCCCGGCCGGGTCGAACAGACAAAGCTCGATGCGTTCGGCGTTGGCGGAGAACACCGCGAAGTTGGCGCCCAGCCCATCGAATGTAGCACCAAGTGGATAGGGAGCGCCGCTTTTCAACCGCTGGGGCAGATGCATCAGGCGCGACCCTCCTCATGTTTCAGGACGATGGCCCCCAGCGGCGGCAATATCAGTTCCAGCGATACGCCGTGGCCATGCGACGCGATGGGCAAGGTATTCACGGCGCCGCCATTGCCGACATTGCCGCCGCCATAGACTGCAGCATCGCTGTTGATCACTTCGCGCCACAGACCCGCCTGGTCCACGCCGATACGATAGCCATGGCGCGGAACCGGCGTCATGTTGATGGCGACAAGCAATGGTGGATCGCCACAGGCGGACCGGCGCAGGAACACGAAGATGCTGTTGTTGCTGTCATCGCCCACCAGCCATTCGAAACCGCGGCTGTCGGCATCGCTGTGATGCAACGCGCCTTCCGCGGCATAGAGACGGTTGAGATCGCGCACCAACAGGCTGACGCCGGCATGATCCGGCTGTTGCAGCAAATGCCAGTCGATCTGGCTATCGTGGTTCCACTCCCGCTCCTGCGCAATCTCCCCGCCCATGAACAGCAACTTCTTGCCAGGATGTGTCCACATGAACGCCAGATACACCCGCAGATTGGCGAATTTCTGCCAGCGATCACCCGGCATCTTGCCAATCAGCGATCCCTTGCCGTGCACCACCTCATCATGGCTGAGCGGCAGGATGAACTTTTCGCTGAAGGCATAGGCGAGGCCAAAGCCGATATCGCCATGGTGCCAGCGGCGATGAACAGGCTCATGCGCCATGTAGCGCAGCGTGTCGTTCATCCAGCCCATGTTCCATTTATAGGAAAAACCGAGGCCACCATTGTCCACCGGCGCGGTGACGCCGGAAAAGGCGGTGGATTCCTCCGCAATCGTCATCGCGCCGGGGCAGCGTTCATGCACCAGCTGGTTCAGCCGGCGCAGGAACGCGATAGATTCCAGATTTTCGCGGCCGCCATGCACATTGGGCACCCATTCGCCGGGCTTGCGGCTATAGTCGCGATAGAGCATCGAGGCGACGGCATCGACCCGCAGCCCGTCGACGTGAAAAACCTCCAGCCACCACAGCGCCGACGCGATCAGAAAACCCTGCACCTCGCTGCGGCCAAGATTGTAGATCAGCGTGTTCCAGTCCTGATGGAAACCTTCGCGGGGGTCTTCATGCTCGTAAAGGGCGGTGCCGTCGAACCGCGCCAGCCCATGCGGATCGGTGGGGAAATGCGCGGGCACCCAGTCGAGGATCACGCCGATGCCGGCGCCATGGCAACGATCGACGAAGCGCGCGAAACCGGCGGCGTCGCCGAAACGGGCGGACGGCGCGAATTGCGACAGCGGCTGATAGCCCCATGACCCGCCGAATGGATGTTCCATGATCGGCATCAGCTCGACATGGCTGAACCCCATATCGATGACATAGGGGATCAGCTGATCGGCCAGCTGGTCCCAGTCGTGGCAATCCTGCCCGTCATGCCATGGCCGCTTCCACGATGCGGCATGAACCTCGTAGATGGAAATGGGTGCGCCGGCGTGGTGGCGCTGCATCCGATCCGCCATCCACCCCTCGTCATGCCATGCGAAATCCGGCAGCTCGGCAACCACCGAGGCGGTGGCCGGTGGCCTTTCCGTGGCGCGGGCCAGCGGATCGGCCTTTTCGCGGTGCACGCCATCGGCACCGACGACCTCGAACTTGTAGGACGCGCCGGCACCAACGCCCGGCACGAACAATTCCCATATCCCCGCGCCATGACGAAGCCGCATCGGCAGGCGGCGGCCATCCCAGTTGCTGAAGCTGCCGATGACCGACACACGCCGTGCATTTGGCGCCCAGACCGAAAACAGCGTGCCGGCAACGCCATCGACGTTTTGCGGCACCGCGCCCATGCGCATCGCGAGTTGCCAATGGCTGCCCCGGCCGAACAGATGTAGGTCCAGATCGCCAAGCACCGGGCCGAAGCGATAAGGATCATCGCTTACCTGCACCACATCGCCCCAATATACGCGAAAGCGATAAGGCTGATCCTTCGGGCAATGGGCGGTGAACAGGCCGTCCGACCGCTCTTGCTGCATCGCAGCAATCATCACGCCGTCCGGCCCGACAAGGTCCACAGCCGACGCACCCGGCTGGAAACACCGGATCACATCGCCATGACGACCCAGAAAGGCGAATGGATCGGCAAGCCAGGGTGGTGAGATTTCACCGTCGGACAATCACGCCCCCTTTTGCCCTTTTACGGAACCGTAACATGATTATGCTGCAACTGCGTCATGGAGTCTTCAACATGCTTTCGACTGCAAACGACCGGCAAGGGCAAATGTGCCACGAAAAAACTTTTTGCAGTGCAGGAACCTAAACCGGCAGCCGGCGCTTCAACGACAGGAACAGGAGCGGCTCAGACACCATGGTACCGAGTACGACGTTGCGCGGCCTGGCCACGCGTCAGGCGATGGCTTTTGTCCTTGCCGGCGGCCGTGGCAGCCGGTTGATGGAACTGACCGACAAACGGGTAAAGCCGGCCGTGTTCTTCGGCGGGAAAACGCGGATCATCGACTTCGCGCTGTCCAACGCCGTCAATTCAGGCATTCCGCGCATCGGCGTCGCCACGCAATACAAGGCGCACAGCCTGATCCGTCACCTGCAATATGGGTGGACCTTCTTCCGCCCCGAACGCAACGAGAGCTTCGACATCATGCCCGCCAGCCAGCGCGTGTCGGAAGACAGCTGGTATCTGGGCACGGCCGATGCGGTTTATCAGAATATCGATATCATCCGCAGCTATGCGCCCAGATACATCATCATCCTGGCGGGCGATCATATCTACAAACAGGATTATGGCGTGATGCTGGAGGAGCATTGCGACAGTGGCGCATCCGTCACCGTGGGCTGCGTCGAAGTTCCGCGTGAAGAAGCCAGCGCCTTTGGCGTGATGCATGTGGATGAAGAGGACCGCATCCTCCATTTCCTTGAAAAGCCTGCCGATCCACCGGCCATGCCCGGCAGCCCGGACAAGGCGCTGGTCAGCATGGGCATTTACGTGTTCGACACCGATTTCCTGTTCGACGTGCTGGCGGAAGATGCGGCGGACCCCACATCGTCACGCGATTTCGGCAAGGACATCCTTCCCCGTCTGGTGAAGGACGGCAACGCGCGCGCGCATCATTTCAGCCGGTCCGCGCTCCGATCCTCGCCGCATTCCGAACCTTACTGGCGCGACGTCGGCACGCTGGACGCCTATTTTTCAGCCAATATCGACCTGACCACGACCATTCCCGACCTTGATCTTTACGACCGCGAATGGCCCATCTGGACCTATGCCGAAATGACCGCGCCGGCCAAGTTCGTGCATGACGAGGATGGCCGGCGGGGAGAGGCGATTTCATCGCTGATCTGCGGCGATTGCATCGTGTCAGGCGCGCAGATCCGCAATTCGCTGCTGTTCACCGGCGTACGGGTGAACAGTTTCACCCATATCGACAACGCGGTCATCATGCCGCGCGTCGAAATCGGGCGTTCGGCCCAGTTGACGAATGTGATCATCGATCGCGGCGTCAAAATCCCCGAAGGGCTGGTCGTCGGTGAAGATCCCGAGCTGGATGCAAAGCGTTTCCGCCGCACGGAAAAGGGCATCTGCCTGATCACCGAAGACATGATCATGGCGTTGAAGCAGTGATGCGATATTGAGGCGATGGCACGGCTGAAAATCCTGTCCGTCGCATCGGAAGTCTATCCGCTGGTCAAGACCGGCGGGCTTGCCGATGTGGCGGGCGCCCTGCCGGAAGCGCTGAAAAACCAGCAGATCGACGTGCGCACATTGATGCCCGGCTATCCGGCAGTGATGGCCGCGCTGGAAAAGCCGCGTCGCGCCTTTCAGTTCGATGATCTTCACGGCGGCCCGGCGACATTGTGGAGGGCAGCGGCGCAGGGGCTGGACCTGCTGGTTCTGGATGCGCCGCATCTCTATGACAAGCCCGGCAACCCCTATCTTGGCCCCGACGGGCGGGACTGGCCGGACAATGCCGAACGCTTTGCCGCCCTGTCGCGGGTGGCGGCAGCCATCGGCCAGGGATTGCTGGCGAATTACGCACCGGCCCTGATCCATGTGCATGACTGGCAGGCCGCACTTGTGCCGGCGTATCTCCATTATGGCGGTGGTGGTCCGCCCGTTGTGCTGACCATCCACAATCTTGCCTATCAGGGCGTGTTTCCACCTTCCGTGCTGCCGCGCATCGGCCTGCCGAAATCCGCCTATGATGTGGAAGGGCTGGAATATTATGGTGATATTTCCTTCCTGAAGGCCGGGCTGATGTTTGCCGATCGCATCACCACCGTGTCGCCCAGCTACGCTGCCGAGATCATGACCAGCGAAGGCGGCATGGGCATGGACGGGCTGCTGCAGCGACGCGCGGGCGATTTGTCCGGCCTGTTGAACGGCATCGACGACAAGGCCTGGAACCCGGCAACCGATCCGCTGATCGCGCACCGCTTCAGCAGGGACGACATCAAGCCGCGCGCGATCAACAAGGCGGTGCTGCAACGGCATTTCGAACTGGACGGCAACGCCGACACACCCCTGTTCGCCGTGGTCAGCCGGTTGACCGAGCAAAAGGGCCTTGACCTGCTGCTGGATGCGCTGCCGGTTCTGATCGGTGAAGGCGCGCAGTTGGCCGTGCTCGGCAGTGGCGACGCCGATCTTGAGGCAGGTTTCCGCGCAGCGGCGCTGGAGCATGCCGGCCGCATCGGCTGCATCATCGGCTATGACGAGGCACTGGCCCATGGCCTGCAGGCAGGTGCGGATGCGGTGCTGGTGCCTTCCCGGTTCGAGCCTTGCGGCCTTACACAGCTTTGCGCCCAACGCTATGGCGCGGTGCCTGTCGTCGCCCGTGTCGGCGGGCTTGCCGATACGGTGATAGATGCCAATCCGGCCGCATTGGCGGCAGGCGTCGCCACCGGCATACAGTTTCAGCCGCCGTCGCAGGCCATGCTGGAAAATGCGATCAGGCGCACCGTCGCGCTTTATCGCGACAAGGCGCAATGGCGGCGTATCCAATACAATGGCCTTGCCGCCGATGTTTCCTGGCGCGGGGCGGCGCCCGGCTATGCGCGGCTGTTCCGTTCCCTTTGCCGGGATGGTCGTCCGACAGCGCAATAAGCCGCTTGCCGGCCGGCGCTTCGGTCAGCCAAAACGCGCCGGAATCAGCCTGATCGGGATCGGGTCATCGATCGGCTGCCAGCCCTGCGTTTCCAGCACATCATTGCTTTCCACCGGGCGGCGGCCCCGGCCGCAATCCAGCGACCATGTGATGTGATAGGTGCCGCCATCGGGCCGGTTGGTCGCCCCGTCGATCCGTACCACCAGCGCCTGCAGACCGGCCCCGTCATTCACCCAGCCGACGATCTGGCCGCTGTCGGCGCGCGGCAGTGGGCAATCCGGCGCCACATGCGATTGCAGCGTCACATGATCGGCATCGACGTCCGGCCAATTGGGCGGGAAACGGGCAAGAAGCATGTCCCGTTCCTGCCTGTCCAGCTTCCATCCGACGACATGATGTTCGCCCATGGCCCATTCTCCCGATGTTGCGGCAACTGCCACTGCCAGTCGGGTCAGCTGGCTGGGCTGGCCATCAATCCCGGCAGTTCGGGCAGAAGCTCGCGTGCAAGAAAACCGATCGGCCCCGATGATCGTTCCGCCCGCCGGCCCGCCTCGCCATGCAGCCATACGCCCCATGCGGCGGCGATCAGCGGCGCCGCGCCGCGTGCGACAAGCCCGCCGATGATGCCGGCAAGCACATCGCCCGATCCGCCGGTGGCAAGGCCAACGCAATCGCTGTGATAATCGAGCAATGCGCCATCGGGCGCGGCAATCACCGTGCGGCTGTTCTTGAGGACGATGACCGCGCCGAAATCGCGCGCGATTGCCAGCGCAAGCTGTGCAGGCGCGGCCGCCACCTCTGCCTCGCTTCGGCCACTGAATGCCGCCATTTCCCCGAAATGCGGGGTCAGGATCACTCGCCCCTCATGAGCGCGGATGGCCTCGCGCAGCGCCGATGCGCTGCCGATCGCCGCTGCGTCGAGGATGACACTCAACCCCTTGCGCGGCAACGCCAGCAATCCTTCGACCAGAAGGCGCGTCTGGTCGCCGCCGGTCATGCCGGGGCCAAGCACCAGCGTGTCGCAACGGGACAGATCGCCCGCCAATATCTCGCAGGCGCTGGCGGCAATCTCCCCCTCCTCATCGGCGGGAAGCGCCCCTGTCGCAGCTTCTGGCATGGCAACGCCCAGGGCGATGGCGGCGGATGCGACCGTCGCCATCCTTAATTTGCCCGCGCCAGCCCGCAGCGCCGCTTCCCCGGTGAGGAGAAGCGCGCCGGGCACCGTTTCCGCGCCGCCCACGGCAAGCACGCGGCCACGGCTGTTCTTGTCCGTGCCCTCGCCATGGAGCGGCAGCGGGTGGGCAACGCACCACCGCGCGTCGACGGTTGTCGCCCCGGTCATCCGCGCGCCGCCACGGCGGGGTCGCGCGCCCGCGTCACCGGCACATCGGCCTCGGCGATCGGCGCGGTGACATTATAGCGTTCCAGCACCAGATTGCCGCCTTTGCCGGCGGAAGGATCGTAACGATATTCGGTGATCGAACAATTGGCGACATCGGCCTGTCGATCAATGGCCAGGATCGTCCGCTCATCCATATTTTCAATGATATAGCGCAGGCAAAGCACCACCACCTGATGGGCGAAGATCATCACCCGGCGCCCGGCGTAATAAAGCGAAACCGTGGCCATCAGCGAACGCAGCCGCAATATGACGTCGCACCAGCTCTCCCCGCCGGGCGGGCGATGATAGAATTTGCCCAGCAGCCGGCGAAACTCCGCCTGATCGGGAAAGGTTTCGGCAACACCCATGCTGGTGAAGCCATCCAATATGCCGAACTCCTTTTCACGCAGCCGTTCATCGGCACAGATCGGTTCATCCGCTGCCGCGCCACCTGCATCCCGGAACAGGCACGCCGTATCGAAGGACCGGCGATAAGGGGAAGAAATCAGGATTTCGGGCTGTTCCTCCGGCCGTTCGGCGAACCAGCGACCCAGCGTTTGCGCCTGTTCCCGGCCAAGCGGGCTCAACGGCACATCGACATCGCGCCCGTCCAGCGCGATTCTGGCCAGCGCCGCTTCATGCGCGGCATCGCGGGCGACATTGCCCGCACTTTGCCCATGTCGAACGATCCACAACCGTGACGGCCATCTTTGCTGCATTTCCACATTGTCCATGTCGGGGAAACGCACCGGGCGGCAGGCGGATGCGTACCAATTGGACGGGACGCGTTCAGGCACGGATATTGACCCCTTACCACTGCGGAAATTGGCGCTAGTCTTCCCGCCATGATTCGCCTGATCGCTTCATTCGCATTGCTGTCGCTGGCGGCGATGCCCGCCCTTTCCCAAACCCAGCCGGCAACCCCGCCAGCACCGGTGGCGGCCCCGCCGCTCGCCCCGCCACAGGCAGGGATAGTGCGGGTCGTGCTGAACACCAGCCTTGGGCCGGTCACCATCGATCTGGAAAAGGAAAAGGCGCCGATCACCACCGCCAATTTCCTGCGCTATGTCGATCAGAAACGGCTGGACGGCACCAGCTTCTATCGTGCGGTGAAGGTGGCCAGCGACCCGCCGCTGGGACTTGTGCAGGCCGGCACCAAGGGCGACCCGAAGCGCAGCCTGCCGCCTATCGCTCATGAAGCGACCAGCAAGACCGGCCTGTCGCATCTGGACGGCACGATTTCGATGGCGCGTGGCGCGCCCGGCACTGCATCGGGCGATTTCTTCATCACCATCGGTGCACTGCCGTCCTTCGATGCCGACCCATCACAGCCGGGTGACAATCTTGGTTTTGCCGCCTTTGGCCATGTGGTCGAAGGCATGGATGTGGTGCGCCGCATTCTGGATTCACCCACCTCCCCCACAGAGGGGGAAGGCGTGATGAAGGGGCAGATGATTGCCCAGCCGGTGCGTATCCTGTCCGCCCGCCGGACGGACTGAACAGGCACCGGCACGCACTGGCGCGGCCAGCCATGACCGGCGGTTATCCGGCTGGCAGTTGTCCGGCCGGGTCCATGCTCAACAATTCGTCCACCGCGCGGGCGATATTTTCCAGCGTATAGGGTTTTTGCACCACGATACGACCGCGGTGCTGCTCCGGCAGTTGCGCCTGTTCGCCATAACCGGTGGCGAAGATGAAGGGCACGTTCAGATCGGCCAGCCGGTCCGCCACGACAAAGCTGGTGCGATCGCCCAGGTTGATGTCCAGCATGGCCACCGTCGGCAGATCTTCGTCGATATTTTCCAGCGCGCCTTCCACGGTCGCCGCCGTGGACACCGATACTGCGCCCAGCCTGCCGGCAATGTCTTCGGCATCCAGAGCGATGATCAGGCTGTCTTCCACCAGCAGCATCTTCTGCCCCGCCAATATCTGTTTGGGCAATATCGGCGCATGGCCGACCGCGGCACGCGGATATTTGATCCGCGGGCCGGCGAAGTTCTTCTGTTCCGACACATGACGCGCCGGAATGCGGAAATGCGCTTCCACCCCGCTTTCCTTGTAATCGACATGCGCCGCGCCGCCCAGATCATAGGGGATGGAGCGATCGATGATCGTGGTGCCAAAGCCCTTGCGCGTCGGCGGTTTCACTGGCGGCCCGCCAAATTCCTTCCAGTCGATGATCAAGTCCTCGGCCGCGTTGCGATCCCAGCTGATCTCCACATGGCCTTCCGGTGTCGACAGCCCGCCATATTTGACCGAATTGGTGACCAGTTCGTGCATCACCAGCGCCATTGTCGAATAGGCTTGCGGGTTGAGCAGCACCGGCGTGCCGTTCGATACCATCCTTTCGTTTTCACCGACGAAGGCCGCCGCTTCCGCGTCGATCAGCGCCTGCATCGGCGCCGGGCCCCAATGATCGTCGGTGATCTGGTTATGCGCGCGGGCAAGGGCGTGTATCCGCCCGTCGATCACCTTGACGAATTCCTTCATGGATTCGTCCATCGGCTGCGACTGGCGCACCAATCCGCGGATGACGCCCAGGATGTTGCGCACACGGTGGTTCAATTCCGCGATCAGCAATTCCTGCCGTGCGCTTGCCTGCTGCCGTTCGGCCGATGCTTCGTCCGCAAGCCGCAGCACCACTTCGATCAATGTGGCGCGCAGCGTTTCGGCGACGCGCATTTCGGATGTGGTGAACGGCCTGGACCGCCCCTCCACCAGTTCCTTCCATTCGGCAAAGCTTTCGCGCGGGGTAAGGCGCGGGCCATTGGGGCCATAGCTGATCGGCTTGTGCGGATCACCGGCCCAGCGCACCGAACGCACCAATTCCGAACGGAACAGCACCACATAATCGCGCGGGCTGCGCGATATGGGAATGGCCAGCATCCCCGCCGCCAGCGCGGCGAATTCTTCCGCGCCGGGAACGATGGATGCGATATGATCGGTGGCGAACACCTTGCCCGCCGCCGTGCCGTTGAGCGCACGAATGATCCGCCTGAACGCTTCGGTTGGCGGCGTGATGCCGGAAAAGGCGTAATTGCCCGCAATCCACACGCCAACGCCGTCGGCAGGGATGGCATGGGTGAGAATATCGCCCAGCCAGTCCGGATCGTTGAGCAATGTCTCGTCCGATGCGACCGCGCCCAGCAGCTGGTCCGAAATGTCGCGCGCGCGGCGTTCGAATTCCACCGTCGCCTTGCGTTCCCGGCTTTCCAGCCGCATCGAGAACATCTGCACGAACAGCTCACTGACCGAACGCCGGTCGAACGTCGGGCAGCGGGCGGAATAATGATGGCAGGCGAACAGGCCCCACAGTCGCCCTTCGACCACGATCGAAATCGACATGGAGGCGCCGACGCCCATGTTCTTCAGATATTCGATATGGATGGGCGACACCGATCGCAGCACCGACAGCGACAGGTCCAGCGGTTGTCCCGCCTCGTCCAGCTGTGGCGTGATCGGAACCGGCGCCGCATTCACATCCGCGATGACGCGCAGCAGGTTGCGCTTGTATAGCTCCCGCGCCTGTGCGGGGATGTCGCTGGCCGGGTAATGCAGGCCCAGAAAGGTGCCGATGCCCGGCTTGCACGCTTCGGCCACCACCTCGCCCGATCCATCGGGATCGAAGCGATAGACCATGACCCGGTCGAAACCGACCAGCGCACGCACCTGGCGCGCGCCTTCGCGGTAGAAGGCTTGCAGATCGCCGCATTGGTCCAGCCGTGCGATCATTGACCGGACCATGCCGACGACGTCGCCATGGTCGCCGGAACCGGGTTCCGCCTCCACAACGATCTGCCTGCCGGAAAAGTGGACGGCCACATCGAAAGGCCCCGCGCCGGGCATGAGGTGGCAATCGAACAGCCGTTCCACCGCATCGGGCCCACGCAGCAAAGTGGTGCGGTTGCGAAGATCGTGGACCACCTGCACCGGGAATATATCGATCAGCGGCTGGCCTAGCAGCTCAGCCGGGGTGCGACCGATGAAATCGGCCACATTTTCCGACACGCGGGCAATCATCCAGTCGGTCGTCAGCGCGATCAGGAAACCGATCGGCTGGATCGCGCCCAGAATATGAATGGGTTCGCGGTCGCAATTGGTCAGATCGACCATGTTCTGATTATCCTGCAATCGCAGCCTTCTCTGGAAGCTGACGCCCGGCATGGGCAAAGATCTTGAAGACACCCCGCGCTGCGTCGATCGCTGTTCTTTGATCACCCACAGTGTTGAGTCGTTCATCCAGCATGGCCAGTAAACGCCGCCAGAGCGAGGAATTGCCAGAGCCGAGGAAATTTTTTGGAAAACCGGTGGCGACGGAACGCGAAAGCAGCGTTCCGCCAAGGCGGGAGCCTTCAAGAACGTAAACGCCGCCAAGCACGGCCGCCGCATTGCCGAAATCGGGCATGATGCCGACGGCAGGGTTCATGTCGGGCAGGCCAAGGCCAAGGGCGCCAAGATCCTTACGCAGCAGCCCACCGCGCTGCCGCTGGTCCCAATCGGGCAGGATATCGCCCGCCCCCGCCGCGTTCAGCGCCTGCTCCACCGGGATGAACGCTGCCGCCTGGGCCAGCAGGAAGCGGCCATATTCAGCACGATCGCCCAGATTGACGAGGCTGAATATGTTGTCGACCTGTTCGTGGCATTCTGCCGTTCCCGCACGAAGGGCCGCGTGCGCGCTTTTTGCGGAAGTCATGGCCACAAGCCCTAGATGACATTTGCGGCGCTGTCCAAGGGGCTTTGCGCGCGTCACGGCGGGCAACTGCCGGTGTGCGGCAGCCCGGCCGATATCACCGCGGCTCCACGGGCGATGGGCATCGCCGCGATGATGCGATAATCAGAAACCGATTCAAGACGATGGAGACAAGGATGCTTGGTGAAGGCATGACGGTGGAGGGCGGCTGCCTGTGCGGCGCGATCCGTTACAAGGTGACAGGCCCCAGCCTGTTTGTTTCACAATGCTGCTGCAAGGATTGCCAGAAGGCGACCGGCACCGGCCACACCACCATTTTCGGCGTGCACGGCAGCCAGCTTCAGATGCAGGGCACGCCTGCCACCTATACCAACAAGGGCGATACCGGCGGCGCCGTGACACGCCATTTCTGCGGCACCTGCGCCGGGCGGCTCTACACCTCCGGCGATCTTCCCGGCGAAGTCATCATCCTTCAGGCAGGCTCGCTGGATGATCCCAATGCCGTGACACCTGAAAGCGTCATTTACATGAAGGATGCGGTGTCATGGGACAGGTTTGACCCCGCGCTTCCCAAATTCGAAGCCCTGGCGCCGCGCGGCTGACCCGGCGGGACGGCAACGGGAGGTAGATGGTGTGGGGGAGGTAACGCCCGCCCCCACACCGGCTTGTCGGGCAACGCCTGCCTGTTCGCCCGGCTTCAGCCCGCGTTGAAACCGGCAGCGGCTATGCCGGCAAGGGCGCAAAGCTCGTCATTGTCGGAGGTATCGCCAGTCACGCCGACCGCACCAACCAGCTGACCGTCCCCGTTTTTCACCAGCACGCCGCCGGCGGCCGGAAGCACGCCCTGTGGCGACATGCCGTGCAGCGCGGCGATGAAGTGCGGCCTTTCCAGCGCCATTTCACCGATCTTGCGGGATGATACGCCAAGGCCTAGCGCCCCGCCGGCCTTTGCACAGGCGATCTGCGGCCGCAGCGTGGATGAACCGTCCTGACGCGCAAAGGCGAGCAGATGCCCACCGGCATCGAGCACAGCGATGCTGAGCGGGTTGAGCCCCAGTTCGGCGCCCTTGGCAAAGCCTGCGGCGATAATCGCCTGGGCGTTTTCCAGGGTCAGTGCGGTCATGGTTATCCTCCGTGCGATAATCTTGGAATGTCAGTGGGAAAGCCGTGCAGGCACCGGCCCGCCGGTTGCCCAGTCGAGCAGTTCCACCACATGCACTACCGGCACCGCCGCGCCCGATGCAAGCTGGGTGGCGCAACCGATATTGCCGGTGGCGATGACATCGGCCTCCAGCCTTGCCAGATGGCCAAGCTTGCGATCGCGAAGCTGTGCCGAAAGCCTGGGCTGGGTGATGTTATAGACGCCGGCCGATCCGCAGCAGATATGCGGTTCCGCCGGTTCGCGCACGGTAAAGCCCGCCGCCCGCAACAGCATGACCGGGGCGGAGACAATGCGCTGGCCGTGCCGTAGCGAACAGGCGGACTGATAGGCGATCGTCATGTCGCGGGGGGCGCCGGCGACATCTTCAGGCGTCAGCAATTCCGAAACATCCATCGCCAGCGCCGACACCCGCGCCGCCCGCTCCGCATAAGCGGGATCATGGCGCAGCAGCGTCCCATAATCCTTGATCATCGACCCGCAACCGGCAGCAGTGGTGATGATTGCGGCCAGCCCCCGCCGATCGATTTCCGCACACCAGGCATCGACGTTGCGGCGGGCGGCGGCAAGGCTTTCCTCCTCCCGCCCGATGTGATGTACCAGGGCACCGCAACAGCCCTCGCCCGGAACGAAGACGGCATCATAGCCGATCCTGCCAAGCAGACGCACCGTCGCCGCCCGAATCTCCGGCCGCAGCACCGGCTCCGCACAGCCCTGCAAAATGGCCACCCGGCCACGGCCATTGCCTTCCACCGCCGTTGCGCTGGCGCGTGGGGCCATTTTGGGTGGGGCCAGTTCAAGCATCGCCTTCATCGCCGGCCAGCCGCTGAACAGCCGCGCGAATGGCCGCCCCGCGCGCGCCAGCATCAACGCCAGACGAAAGCGGCGGGGATGGGGGATGACGGCAGCAAGCAGCGCCCGCACCAGCCTGTCCGGCAGCGGGCGCCTGTATGTGCGTTCGGTATGGACGCGGGCATGATCGATCAGCCGGCGATAATCGACACCCGACGGGCAGGTGGTCATGCACGAAAGGCAGGACAGGCATCGATCGATATGAGTGACGATTTCGGGGGTGGGCGGCGCCTCCTCCTCCAGCATCGTCTTGATCATATAGATGCGGCCGCGCGGTGAATCCCGCTCATCCCCCAGCAGCGCATAGGTTGGACAGGTGGACAGGCAGAAGCCGCAATGCACGCATTTGCGGATGACGCCTTCACTGGTCGCCATGTCCGGATCGGCAAGGCTGGCGACGGAAAAATCAGTGCGCATCGACCAGCTCTCCAAATCGGGTGGAACGGAACACGCCGGCAGGATCGAAGGAGCGGCGCACCCGGTCGGAAAGCGCGGCAACCGCAGCCGGCTCCGGATGGAAGACGGGCAGCTGCCTGCGCGCCGCATCGGGTGCGCGCACCAGCATGGCATGGCCACCTGCCTGTGCCGCAGCATCGCGCACCGGCGCGGAAGCGTCACCGGCCGCAAGCCAGATCAGCCCGCCCGCCCAGTCATAGAGCCAGCGGACATCATGGCCGGACAATCCCTCCGTCACTTTCCAGCCGCTGGCCGGCGGCACCACCACCCGCCACAGCAATGGCGCATCGGCAAGCGGCGCGATGGCGCGAAGCTGCTGCCACAGCATGGCTTCCTCCTCCCCGCGCATCGCCACGCCGCCCAGCAATTCGTGCAATCCGTCAAGCCGTGCCTCGACAGAGGGGCGGAAGCCTTCCAGCCGCAACAGGGTCAATGCCCCTTTTCCTGCCATCATCCCTGGCACCGTGTCTGCCGGAAAATGGGCGGCAGCAGCGACTTCATAATGGCCGCGCATCGCACGGGCGATCGCCGCCAGCGCTTCCCGATCGCTCGACCCATGCAACATCAGGCTGGCGCGGTCGCGCGGGGCGGGAAGCACCTTCAGGCTCAGTTCGGCAAGAAGGGCAAGGCGCCCCCAGCTTCCGGCCATCAGCTTGGGCAGATCATAGCCGGTGACATTCTTCACGACCTTGGCGCCGCCGATGAAGATCTCGCCACGCCCGGAAATCGCCTTGAAGCCGAGCAGATGATCGCGCGCACCGCCCGCGGTCAGCCGCCGCGACCCGGCCACACCGGCCGCAATTACACCGCCAATGGTCGTCTTGCCCGGTGCTGCGCCGAAGATCGGCCCATGATCGAACGGGTCGAACGCCAGCATCTGCCCATGTTCGGCAAGCAACGCCTCCACCTCGGCAAGCGGCGTGCCCGCGCCCAGCGTCAGCACCAGCTCCGACGGCTCATAATCGATGATGCCGGCAAGGCCGCCGGTGGCGATGATTTCCACCCCGTCATCAGCCCCGTCATCGGTCAGGCCGATCGCGCGCTTGCTGCCGCCGCCACGGATTTCAAGGCGGCGGCCGTTACCCATGGCATCGGCGATGCGCTGCTGCAGCTGTTTCAGATCATCCATGGCGTCAGAAGCGGGGAATGTCAGGAAAGGCGAGGCGGCCGCCATGCACATGCACGCGGCCCAGTTCGGCACAGCGGTGCAAGGTCGGGAACACCTTTCCGGGGTTGAGCAGCAATTCCGGGTCGAAAGCGCATTTGATGCGCTGCTGGTGATCGAGATCGGTCTGGCTGAACATTTCGGGCATCAGATCGCGTTTTTCCACACCAACGCCATGTTCGCCGGTCAGCACGCCACCCACCTCCACGCACAGGCGCAATATGTCGGCGCCGAACTCCTCCGCGCGGTGCAGCTCCCCCGGTTTGTTCGCATCATAGAGGATCAGCGGGTGAAGATTGCCGTCACCGGCGTGAAAGACATTGGCGACGCCCAGCCCATGGTGTTTCGACAAGGCGGAGATACGCTCCAGCACTTCGGGCAGGCGCTTGCGGGGAATGGTGCCGTCCATGCAATAATAATCGGGCGCCAGCCGGCCGACAGCCGGGAACGCAGCCTTGCGCCCGGCCCAGAAGGACAGCCGCTCCTCCTCGCTTTCCGAAATGCGGGAGGATACCGCGCCATTTGCGCGGGCGATCCGCGCCACCTCCTCCACCAGATGCGTGCATTCCACGCTGACGCCGTCAAGTTCGACGATGACCAGCGCATCGACATCCAGCGGATAGCCGCGCCCGACAAAGGCCTCTGCCGCGTGAATCGCCGGGCGATCCATCATTTCCATGCCCGCCGGGATGATGCCTTCCGAAATCACATCGGCAACGAAGCGGCCTGCCCCTTCCACCGTCGCGAAGCCGAGCAGAAGCGCGCGCGCCGATTGCGGACGGGGCAGGATGCGCACGGTGACTTCGGTAACGACGCCAAGCAGCCCTTCGGACCCGACGACGACGCCCAGCAGGTCCAATCCCGCTTGTTCAAGGCATTCGCCGCCAAGCCGGATGATCTCGCCATCGATCAGCACCAGCTCGACACCCAGCACATTATTGGTGGTCAGCCCATATTTCAGGCAATGCACCCCGCCGGAGTTTTCCGCGACATTGCCGCCGATCGAACAGATGATCTGCGATGACGGATCGGGCGCATAATAAAATCCGTCCGCCTGCACCGCCTCCGTCACCGCAAGGTTGCTGATCCCCGGCTGCACCACGGCGATGCGATTGTCATAATCGATGCGGATGATGCGGCGCATCTTCGACAGAACCATCAGCAGACCGTCGCCCAGCGGCAGCGCGCCGCCGGAAAGCGATGTGCCCGACCCGCGCGGCACCACCTTTATCCCGCGCATCCGGCACCATTTGAGGATCGCCGACACCTGCTGCGCGGTTTCGGGCAATACGGCGACCAGCGGCGGCTGACGATAGGCGGTGAGCCCGTCGGATTCATAGCTCCGCAGCCCCGCCACATCGTCCACCACATTTTCCGCCGGCAGGATAGCGCGCATCGCCGCCGCGATTTCCGTCCGGTCGGGCATCGCCCCATCGCTTGCATCAGTTTCCGCAACCGACATTGCCGGCCCTGCTCCCTGCCCCGCCATCACACCGCCTCAACCTCGATCATGAAGCATTCGTCCACCAGTGCAACGCAGCGGCGACAGGAAAAACCCGCTTCGGCGGCCAGTTGCCGATATTCGTCGAATGTGCGTTCCCTGCCGTTGATCGGCATCATCACCAGATCCGAGCGTACCACGCTTTCGTCATCCGGCCCGACGATTTCGGGCAGCAGCTTCTCAATGATGATCAGCCTGTTGCCCGGCTCCAGTGCGGCGCGGCAATTGACCATGATCCTTGCCGCGTCACCATCCGACCAGTCGTGCAGAATATATTTCAGGATCAGGCAATCGGCGCCTGCCGGCACGCTGTCGAAAAAGCTGCCGGGCAGGAACTGCACCCGATCGCCGATGTTCTGTTCGGCAAGGTAGTGCGCGGCACCCGGCGCGACGCCTGCCAGATCATGAATCCGGCCGCGCACCGTTGGATAGGCGCGCAATATTTCGGCAAGCACCGCGCCATAGCCGGCGCCCACGTCCATCACGCATTGAAAGCGGGAAAAATCACATGCCTTTGCCAGCGCGCGGGCGACCGGGGCGGATTGTTCCGCCATCGCGCGATAGAAGACGTCGCCTTCCACCGGATCGGCCACCAGTGCGGCGAAATTGCCATTGCCCCGGCCCGGCTCCCCGGTTGCAAGGGTGTGACCGATGGTTTCGAGCGATGCCATCGTGCGCCCGCCCCAGTGCAGTGCGACGCCGCGCATGGAGTTGGGCACATCACTGCGGAGACGCATACCCAGCGGCGTTGCCGCAAAGGAACGGGCGGTAACGTGATGGCACAGGCTGAAGGTCGCCAGCGCACGCAGCACCCGAAACACTGCTTCTGCATCGAGGTTGAGGCCTGCCGCCAGATCGTCGGCGGTGCGGGGCGCCGGCTCCAGCGCATCGATGATCCCGGATCGCACCGCTTCATAGATCAGCCGCGTACGCCAGCCGCCGGTGATCGCCTCGCGCAGTTGCCGCGCCTGTGCATCCTCTTCGCCCACGCTGCCTCTCCCGGCCTGCGGCGGCGGTTGTCCCGGCCGTCCGCTTTTCGATTATCGGTTGCGCAGGACGATGATCCATGCGCCCATGACGCCGCCCCTCATAACGATCTATAATTCAATCTGTCTATAATATATTGCACCTGTCCTGGCGTTGCCTTATCAGTGATGGCTGAAAAACCATCTGCGCGACAGGTGGCAGGCCGGCAGCGAACCGGCAGGAGAGGATCAGATGAACACAGCCACCCGGCCGCTGGCCTTATGCGCGTTCCTGCTTGCCCTGACCGGCGCGGCTGCCGGTCCGGCGCCAGATGCGATGACAACAGGCAATGCGGAAGCGGCAAGCCGCCCGCCGATCATGATCGAGCGGCAGGGCTCTTTCGCCGCCGGCGGCACGATGATTGGTGAAAAGGGCCATTCGTCGGTGTGCGACCATGGCTATGTCGAATATCAGATTCCGGTTGATGCACGTCCGGTGGGGCTGTTCCTGTGGCACAGCTCAAGCACCGCCGTGTGGCAGAACCGCTGGGATGGCGGTGAAGGCTTCCAGAGCATTTTGCTGCGCCGGCGCTTTTCCACCTATTTGTGGGACGGTCCGCGTGTCGGGCGGGCGAACCTGCCGTGCGAAGCGGTGCAGACCAGCCCCAAGCCCGGCCAGGACCAGATCAATTTCATGGCATGGCGTTTCGGCCCGGCATGGCCTGAATGGTATGATGGCGTACAGTTCCCAGTGGGCAATGCAGAGGCGTGGAACCAGGCGATGCGCGCCCGCTATGAAGAGTTCGACACCATCGCCAATGCGAAATTGCAGGCCCATGCCGCCGCCGCGGCACTGGACCGCACCGGGCCGGTGGTGCTGGTTACCAATTCCGCCGGCGGCCTTCGCGCATTGCTGACCGCGCTGGAAAGCGACAAGGTGAAGGCGATCGTCGCCTATGAAAACGTCGGCTACATCCTTCCTGAGGAGGAGGATGACGGCAAGCCCGCCGGTCCTTTCGGCCCCGTCTATGTACCGATGGAACAGTTCAGGAAGCTGGCCAGAATCCCCATGCAATTCGTCTGGGGGGATCATCTGGAACAGCGGCGCGGGCCGCCCGCCGCATTGCCGCTCAACCGCCGCTTCGTCGATCTGATCAACCATTATGGCGGCAGGGCCGAAATACTGGAGCTGACCAGCGCCGGGCTGAAGGGCAACACCCATATCCCCTTTGCCGATATGAACAATGCAAAGGTTGCCGATCTGCTTGTCCAATTCCTCCACCGCAATCACCTGGACGAGGACACGCCATCTAACCATCGGCATTAATTAAAAAGATATATAATATATTGCGCCACCCTTGCCGCGATGATAGCAATATGGCCGGCATCGTCACATATAAGGCGAGCCGGGGAGGATAAGATGGCTTCGGCAACGCGCTCCATCGACGATGTGCTCGAACAGCCGGCGATGGGCCGGTATCGCTGGGGCATATATGCCTTTTGCGGGCTGCTGATGGCGCTGGAAGGCTATGACGCCTATATCGTCGCCAATCTGGCGCCTTTCATTGCCCGCACCCTGCAAATCCCCATTCCGTCGATGGCCTTTGTCTTCACCGGGCAGGCAGCCGGCATGGCGATCGGCTTCTATACCATTCCGGTTCTGGCGGATCGCATCGGGCGGCGCGGCATCGTTCTGGTCGGCTCCACCCTCTTCGGAATCCTGACCCTGCTGTCGACCATGGTGGACACGCTCGGCGCCTTTACCGTGGTGCGCATTCTGGCCTTTGGCGCGCTTGGCGGCACCATGCCCAATATCGTCGCGCTGGTGACGGAACTGATGCCCGATGTGCGGCGTGGCAAGCTGATCACCTGGCTGTTCATCGGCCATGGTCTTGGCGCGTCGGTTGCCGGGCTGATCGGTCCCAGTTTCATTGCATGGCATAGCTGGCAATCGGCCTTTTGGGCGGGCGGCATCGCATTGCTGCTGCTCGTTCCCTTGCTTTACCGCTATATGCCTGAATCCTGCCGCTATCTGATCACGCGCGACCCGCAAGACCCGCGCATCGGCCTGACGCTTCGCCGGGTGGATCCGACGTTGAATATCCCCGCCAACACAATTTTCGTCACATCGGAGGAACGGACCAAAGGCTCCCCGGTTATCGGGCTTTTCCGCGATGGGCGCGCAATGATGACGCTGCTGCTGTGGGTCGCCATGGGCGGCGCGCTGTGTTCAGTCGCATCCTTTTCCGCCTGGCTGCCAAGCTATCTTCATGTGCTTGGCGGGCTCGATCCGGCAACAGCCACCCGCATGTCGTCCTTCTCCGCCTTTGGCGCGATCATCGGCCCATTGCTGCTGACGGTGATGATGCGGCGCATCGGCATGCCCGCATCGCTGATGATGACGCTGTTCATCTCCTTCTTCGCCATGTTGATGCTCACCCTGGTACAGCAGATGCCCGCGCTCGGCTGGGTGCTGGGTTTTGCCTTCGGGCTGCTGGTCATCGGTTCGCAGGCCGGGCTGAATGCGCTGGTTGCATCAAGCTATCCGTCCTCGATCCGCTCCACCGGCATCGGCTGGGCGGGCGGCATCGGCCGCATCACCTCCATGATCGGGCCGGGCCTTGGCGGTGCGATGCTTGCGGCCGGCTGGCCCGCCTTGTGGATCTATTCCGCGATCGCGGCGCCATTGCTGGTCGCGGCAGCGGCGATGCTGATCTTCCATCTGATGCGCAGTGCCTCGCCGCAGCCGGCGACAAGCGCCGCATAACCGCGAATAACGGAGAAGCCGGAATGAAGATATTTTCCCGCCGTTCCATGCTTGCGGGGGCAACGCTGCTGCCCTTTGCCGGCCCGGCGCTTGCCGCTGCCGCTGGCAAGCAGGTTGCACCGCCCGACGTGCCCGCCGGCGAGATGCTGGACGCGCACATCCACTTCTTCACCAACGACACCGGCCATTATCCCGTCGACCTGCGCCACGCACGCGAGCCGGAAGAGGTGATGCGTGCCCGTGTGATGCGCGCGCCGGTGCTGCCATCCAACATGATGGCGATGTGGGACAGGCTGGGCATAGGCGGCGCCGTGGGCGTGCAATACAGCGGCGCCTACAAGGCCGACAACAGCTATGTCCTTGATGTGGCCGATGCCAATCCAAAGCGCATCGGCACGGAAATCATCCTGAGTTCGGCCGACCCTGACAGCCCCGCGCTTCTGGCCCGGCTTGCCGACAAACGCCGCGTGTCCGCCATTCGCCTGACCGGCTTTGTCGATAATGATGGCGATCTGCCCTGGCTGAAGACGCCGGTTGCGATGAAGCTGTGGGCGATGGCGCAGGAACGCAGGCTGCCTGTCGGCATCACCTATTTGCGGATGGACCCGCGCCCCGCGGCATTTGAAACGATCCGCCGCTTCTCAGACCAGTTTCCAGGCGCGACGATCGTGCTGGAACATCTTGGCTGGCTTGGCGGCGCCAATTCCAAAGACGGTCTTCTGCCCGAACATATGGCGCTGATCGATCATAGGAATGTTTATTTCAAATGGACGACGCTGAACATCGATGCGCTGTGCAACGCCGGCATTGCTCCGGCAGATTTCCTGCGCGCGGCGGTGGACAGCTTTGGTGCTTCACGGCTGATGTGGGGGTCCGATTTCGGCAACACCACCCGGCCCTATGCCGGTATCGTCGCCGATGCGCATGACGCCACCCGGCTGCTGAACGCACGGGAAGCCGCCGCAGTGCTGGGTGGCTCGGCGCATACGCTCTATCATCTTTAGAATTATCGAAAGAAAAGGTGGAACGGACGCCGGAGCACTCCCCCGGCGCCCAGCCCCTCCTACCAGGGTACAGCCCCGGAATCGCTGAAATGGCCGCCGCTTGGCCCATCCGCATCAAGCAGGGCAAGGCTGATCGCGACCGCCGCGCCTTCGCTGGGTGGACGACCCTTGCCTTGGGAAAGATTGGTGGCACACAGCCCGGGATTGGCCGCGTTGATCTTGATCGGCGTATCCGCCAGCTCATTGGCGAACTGCACCGTCACGGCATTCAGCGCGGTCTTGGAGCTGTTATAGGCGAGCAGTCGGCTGAACGCCATCGGCCCGCCAGGGCGTGTCAGCGCCAGCGAGGCGAGGCCGGTCGACATGTTTACGATGCGGCCGGCGTCCGATTGCCTCAGCAGCGGCAGCATCGCCTTGATGACCGCCACCACGCCGAACACATTGGTTTCATAAACCTGCCGCATCAGGCCAAGGTCGGTCGCGCTGGGCGGCATATCCTTGCCAAGCGAAATGCCGGCATTGTTCACCAGCACGTCCAGCTGGCCCCAGCCGCTTTCGATCGCCTTTGCCGCAGCGGCGATCGATGCCTCGCTGGTGACGTCGATCTGCACCGCCGCGGCATCGATGCCCTGCTCACGCAGCGACCTTGCCGCTGCCTCGCCTGCATCGGCGTTGCGGGCGCCGACCAATATGGTCAGCCCCCGCTCCCCCAGTCCCCGGGCGATTTCAAGGCCAATGCCCTTGTTGGCGCCGGTCACCAGCGCAACCCGGCGCAATTTCTGTCCGTTATCGGCCATGACTGTTGCCCCTGTCGCGCCGGTCATACGTCGAACGGTGCCGAACGGGGATATTGTTCGATATATTGCAGGAACTGGCCGAAATATTTGTCGGCGGCGAGCAGCTTGCTCTTGCCATAGCCACGGAAACGCAAGGCGAAGAGGATCGGTTCATCCTCGGAATAAAGCTTGTGCATATAATCGATGCGGTTGGCGAATTCCTGGCGCGTGCCTTCCTCGCCCAGCTGTTCCGCCTGGCTTTTGCGCATGGCGACAACGAAGAACGCATCCGACCAGCCGGCACGCACCTGCGAGCTGCCGGCCATGAAGAAGCGTTCCGTACCGTTGGAAAACTGCATATGCGCAGTCAGCCAGGTGCCGCCCCACAATTTTGTGTCGGCGATGCGGGCATCCGATTCCTGGCGAACGGTGATCAGATAATCATCGAACACCACGCTGACGGGGTTGGGATCGGGAATGCCGTGCACCGTCTTCAGATGCTGGAAATCCACCAGGTTGGATGAACCGATCCATCCTTCGATTTCGCGTTCGCCACGATAGAATGCCTGATAGACCAGATCCTCTTCGGGCAGGTTCGGCATTTCCGGCAGCTCGAACAGCGCTTCTTCGCCATTGAACGCCCAGATCATGCCCCAGCGTTCGGCCGCCGGATAATTATAGATGCGGGCGACGCGCGGAATATGGTCCTGCCCCGGAATCTCGGCACAACGGCCGTCCTTGGCGAATTTCCAGTGATGATAGGGGCAGCGCACCTTGCCGTCGACGATCTCACCGCCGGAAAGATCGGCGCCGACATGCGGGCAATAGGCGCTCTGGACAACCGGCCTCCCCTCTTCATCGCGATAGATGATGACGCGGGTGCCAAGGAAATCCTCGCCGATGATCTTGCCCGACTGAAGTTCCGAAGCAAGCAGCAGCGGATTCCAGTTCTGCAGATATTTGCCGTCATGCACGCGGCCATATTCCTGCCCGGCAAAGGGACGGGGCGGCACCACGGCCGGCTGGGTTTCGACAGGGGTAACGACAGACATCACATTCTCCCGGATTTTGAGTCGACCTATCATGCCTGCCGGGAAAAGAAAAGTTTTTATAACTTCCTATAATTCACTGCTGCTCAAGCGCCTGAAATATTGTGCCGCGATGATGATTTTCAGTGCTGTAAAAGCCTGGCCGGGCGGCGTGAACATGATCCAGTGACACGAATCATCCGCACGATCCCTCGCGCCTTGCCCGCAGCGATGCTGCCGTTAACAACGCAGCATCGCCTGCCCATGCCGACGGCGAAGGCACTATATCTAATGTACTATAATTAATGCTGTCCGCCGATACCGTGGAGCATAAGGTCATAGACATAGGCCTTATATTCGGCGGCGGTGTCGCCCTGCTTCTTTTCGCGATCGATCTCGGTCGCCGCGATGAAGCGCGAGGCGTGCTGATATTGCTCGCACAATCCCATGATCGCGAAGAAGGTGTAATAGGGATCGATCGGCCGCAACAGCCCGTCCTTCACACCGGATGCGATGATGTCGCGATAAATGTCCAGCGTCTTGGACATCCAGACGCTGATCAGTTCGGCGGCCAGCGGATCACTGTCGTCACCGATGATTTCCATCATCAGCCGGTGATAAAAGGGATTGATGAAGAAGAAATCGACCATGGTGTCGATGCGGATGCGGAACCGCTCAGGCGCGGACAGTTCACGCGATTCATTGGCCGCAACACCTTCGCCCAGCGACATGGCCAGCGTGCGCGCGACATCGACCAGCAGTCGCGTGCGATCGGTGAAATAATATTTGAACAGCGTCAGATGCACGCCGGCATGACGCGCCGCCATGGAAAGCGACAGTTTTTCAGGCGGCACGGTCCGCAGCAGATCCACCGTCTTTTCGATCAGGAACGTCTTGCCGATGCGCCGCTGGCTTGCCGGCCGGCCGATGGACCGCGCCTTCGCCCTGGGCTTGCGCGCTGCCTTGGCTGTCGCACCTTCGGCTGTTGTAGTCTTTCGCGCCATCTGTCCCGTCAGCCCCATCTTTCACATCTGCCGCAAATTACCCATATCATCGAAAACATCAGGTGCGTCAGCCCGGTTTCGTTAGCGGTGCATCGGCCATTGGGCAACAGGGGCTTTGGTGGCGCAATCCCGGTTTCATTGCGAGCGCAATTTTCATTCGGCAGCTCAATTTTCAATCTGCGTATAAATATTTCCATGCGACATGAAGACGACATTGGCGCGTACTGCGCCCATGGACACCCATGCCCATATCTTCCACCGGGCGAGCCGTGGCTTTCACGCCGTGTTGCGGGCAGTGGAGCGTGGCAAGCTGTCGGCCGGCTTCCGCATCGGATCGGAGGAGGAGACTGCCCGCCTCGCCGATCTTGCTGCGCCATGCAGGACCTGAACGACTGTTGTGGGGCAGCGAATGCCCCTTTGCCTCATTTGAAACCACATGACCTATGCCAGCGCCGTTGCATATTCCAGGCGCTGATCCCCTCCCCCGCCGACAGAGCCGCCAAGTCACCACGCGGCGGCCACATTCCATTTTGGCGGCAATTAATTATAGATGACTTGAAATAAAGGGACACTGACGTTAGATTCGGATGGAATCGAAAAATGACGAGCATGGAGAGTGGCCGGATGGGAAATTATGTCGAAAGGCTCAGAAAGCCGCTCAATTCTCCCGAATTCAGGGGCGCCCGTCCCAGACGCTATGAACGCAGCCTGCGGGGCGACATGATGATCGAGCGCGATGTGCGCGTGCCGACGCGGGCCGGGTTCGACCTGTGGGTCGATGTCTTCCGCCCGACAAATGCACAGGGCCCGGTGCCGGTGCTGGTGTCATGGACGCCCTATGGCAAGCATGATCCCGCGCCGCTTGCCGAGATTTTTCCCGCATCGGGGGTGGAGGCCGAATGGCAATCCGACCTTACCATCTTCGAAGCGCCCGATCCGGTCTATTGGACGGCGCAGGGCTATGCCATCGTCATCGCCGATACGCCGGGCAGCTGGTATGCGGAAACGGAAGCCAGCTATTTCTCGCGCAAGGAAGGGGAGGCCCATTACGACCTGATCGAATGGGCCGGAACGCAGGAATGGAGCACCGGCAAGGTCGGCCTTTCGGGCGTATCCTATCTCTCCTCCTCCCAATGGAATGTCGCAGCACTTCGTCCACCCCATCTCGCCGCGATCAACATATGGGAGGGCTGGTCCGATACCTATAACGAGATCGTCCGCCATGGCGGCATCCCCGAAACCTATTTCTGGCCCTATATCCAGGTGCGCTGGGGTGCCTCCGACCATCGGATCGAAGACCTTTGGGCGCTGACCGCGGAACATCCCTTTTTCGACGATTACTGGAAATCAAAGGTTGCCGATTTCAGCCAGATCGACGTGCCCGCCTATGTGGTGGCAAGCTGGAGCGATCATGGCGTTCACACGCGCGGCACGCTTGAAGGGTTCAAGCAGCTTGGCTCCAGCCGGAAATGGCTTGAAGTCCATGGCAGCAAGAAATGGGGCTATTATTACGAGCCGCCTTCCGTCGCCCGACAGACCGCCTTTTTCGACCATGTGCTGAAGGGCGAAGCGAATGAAGTGACGGAATGGCCGGCCGTGAAACTGCATGTCCGCGATCGCGCCGGTGTCGCCACATTGAAGCGGGCAAAGCAATGGCCGGTTGAAAACACCGATTATCGCCGCCTCTATCTTGATGCCGCCAATGGCACTCTTGGCGAAGAAGCGCCAACCGCCCCAGCGACATTTTCCTATGATCCGCTGGACGAGGAGCAGGAGGCCCGGTTCGATTACCGCTTCGAACAGGATGCCGACGTCGTCGGCCATATGAAGCTGCAGCTTGCCGTGTCGACCGAAGGCGCGGACGATATGGATTTGTTCGTCGTCATCGAAAAGCTCAAGGGCGGCAAGGAACGCACCGGCTTCATCCATTGGGCAGTGTTCGAGGACGGCCCCGCCGCCTTCGGCTGGCTGCGTCTGTCGCGCCGCGCGCTCGATCCGCAGCGGTCGACCGAATATCAGCCGGTGCTTGCCAACACGTCCGATCAGAAGGTCGCGCCCGGCGAAATGGTCGAGGCGCAAATCGAGATATTGCCGTCAGGCACACGCTTTGAAGCCGGTGATGTGTTGCGGGTGCGGGTGAAGGGCCGCGACATTTATCAATATCCCAAGCCCCAGCTCTATATGCGCCATGAGGATACGGTGAATGGGGGAACGCACCATATTCACAGCGGTCCCGGCGCCAATTCCCATCTCCTTATCCCCATTGTGGACCTTGCCGATGCGTAACGAATGGTCAGAAGCGGATTTTCCGTCCATCGCCATGCTCGAATATGGCTGCACGAGGGGCGCCGGCGTCGATATTGCGCTGACCGGGCAGGACAATGCCCTGCCGGGCGAGGCCGATGAACCCGGCAGCGCAGGCATTTTTTCGACCATGGACGAAATCATTGCCGATGCGCGCATGGGCAAGCCGTTCATCCTTGTCGATTCCCATGACAGGGAGAATGAAGGCGACATTGTCATTCCCGCGCAATTTGCCACGCATCGCGAAATCAACTTCATGGCGAAACATGCGCGCGGCCTGATCTGCCTGTCGATCACGCCGCAGCGTGCCGCAGAGCTGTGCCTTCCGCCGATGGTGGAAAAGAACGGCTGTCCGCACCAGACCGCCTTTACCGTTTCGATCGAAGCGGCCGAAGGCGTCACGACGGGCATTTCGGCGCATGACCGGGCAAGGACGATCGCCACCGTGGTCGCCCCCGCCAGCGGCCCTGAAGATCTGGTGATGCCGGGCCATGTCTTTCCACTGGTGGCCAGGCCGGGCGGCGTGCTGGAACGCCCCGGCCATACCGAGGCATCGGTGGATATCGCGCGGCTTGCGGGGCTGACGCCCGCCGGTGTGATCTGCGAGATCATGAACGACGACGGCACAATGGCGCGCCTGCCCGACCTGCGCCGCTTTGCCCGGCTGCACGGGTTGCGGATCGGGTCGATAGAGGATCTGGTCGCCTATCGGCAGCGGAACGATACTGTGGATTCAGCGATGGAGGTGCGCGCCAATGGCTGAACTTTCCCCCGTTGCGCAGCGCCTCCGCCAGGGATTGCGCCGTCTGGCCAAGGCGGTGGTGGTGATTACCTGCCAGCATGAAGGCCAGCGTTTTGCCATGGCCGCGACTGCGGTGAGCGAACTGAGCATGGAGCCGCCTTCGCTGCTGATCTGCGTCAATCGTACCGCCAGCCTTTATACGCCCTTGTCCCAGGGTGCCGACTTCTGCGTCAACATATTGCACAGCGACCATGGTGAGATTTCGGCATTGTGCAGCGGCAAGGTGCGCGGCGAGGCACGGTTTGAAACCGGCAATTGGGGTTCAACGGCCGAGGGTTGCCCGGTGCTGCTGGATGCGCAGGCGAGCTTTTTCTGCCGCCATGAAAAGGCAATGGATTATGGCACGCATCACATTGTCATCGGCCGGGTTGAAGATGTGCTGATCGACGGTGAGCTCAGCCCGCTGGTCTATGCCGATGGCCGTTATCTGAGGCTGGGCGAACCGATCGAGCCTGGCTGACGCCAGCACAGCCTCGTTTTCAGTTTCTCATTTTCGTGACCTTATGCAGGCGGCGCCATTCCCCGGCGCCGTCTTTTTTGCGCCCGCTGACGCCTCCGCATGAAATGATGAAATGAAAAAAAGCCCCGCCCTGGTGGACGGGGCCTGACAGGAAAATGCGCCAGCCTTTGGCGATATCCCCGAACCTGCACCCGGATCTTCGGCAGTCAGGCTGGCGCCGCGGACCTGCGGGATCCGCGAGGGAGAGAAAACTCAGCCGCGGCCGGCAGCGGCAACCGCCTTTGCAATCGCTGCCTGATTGGCGCCGCTGAAGGCATCACGGTTGTTGAACACCCAGTCGAACGAGCTGTTGCGGCGATCGTTCGCGCGGTTGAACCGGGGCATGACATAGCGCATCATCAGCTCATAGGAGCGTTTGGTCGCTTCGAAATCCATCCAGTTGGTGCCCGTCATCACCACATGGCCGAAGCCGCCGGTGCGTTCCCACAGCGCTTCGAGATATTCGACCGCATCATCCGGCGTGCCGATCAGGCCGCCACGCGCCGCGATCAGTTTTTCAGGATCGCTGCCACCCTTGGCCCTTGTGTCGGCATAGCTCTTTGGGTTCAGCGCTTCCAGATATTGCATCCAGGGCTCCAGGCCGAACGCCATGGCCTTCGCCGCATCCGCCCGTGATTCCGCGAGGTGGAAGGAAACCACCACCCGCAAATTGCTGCGATCCAGCGTGTTGCCGTGGCTGGCGCCTTCCTGCTCGGCCAGCTTCCAGCTTGCGTCGACGTCGCCGCCGCCATGCGTCAGAATGCCCAGATCATATTTGCCGGCAAGGCGCGACCCAGTGGGCGTTTTGGAGGTGACGACCACCATTTCCGGCTTGGGGAAGCTATACGGCGCCATTTGCAGTCGTGCCTCACGCAGCGAGAACCAGTCGCTGTCATGGGTGACCACCTCGCCGTTCAACAGGCGCATGATCACATCCACCCCTTCCACCAGCCGGGCACGCTGCTGTTCCGGCTGGATGTTGAGCATATAGGCGTCCGACACCAACATGCCGGGGCCGAAACCGAACATTGCCCGCCCGCGCGTCTGATGATCGAGCTGCACGATGCGATCGGCGATCATATAGGGGTGGTGATAGGGGACCGAAATGACGCCTGCGCCCAGCTTGATGCGCGAGGTGCGCTCCGCTGCGGCAGCAATGAACAATTCGGGCGAACCATAGATTTGCATCCCGCCGGAATGATGTTCGCCAATCCACAGCTCTGAAAAGCCAAGATGTTCGACCCATTCGACCAGCTCGAAATCGCGCTGCATGCACAGGGTCACATCCTCGTCATTCCCATGATGAGGCGGCAGGAATACCCCCGTACGGACGTTGCGCACTTCGGACACTGTTTTTCTCCTAAGCTTGTTTATCGGTCTTCGGCCGCCATCCCACGCCGGGGCGTGACGACATGGTCTGTAACGTCCTCACGCCTTACAGACAACATAATTTATAGATGCATATAAAATTACGATGCGCACCATGCAATCCGGCCGGCGACGCGCTGCCACTGGCGTGGCATGTGCCTGGCCGGGCTGTACGAATCACGCTGAAAACAGCCAGAAAAGTCGCGCATGACAGTTCTACAGACCATTTCCACGGCTGTATTGAATGATTTTTGCTGGTGCCGACTCATGGTGAATGTCGCGCCATATCAGGCTTTTTCCGCTGTCGATGTTGATGAAATTGATTTGCCGCCAGCGAAGCCATGAGCATTTTTTATCCTATCTCTTGAATTAATTCTCGCGGCTGGCTACGACTCTTGCCAACAGCGGTCACCGACCGTGAATGATAATCAAGGATGGAGGGGTTATGCGCCTTATCGGCACAGGCATCGGGCTTGCCGCGCTTTGCATTTCTCAAATGGCAATGGCGCAAGGGCAGAATTCAGCGGCGACGGCAGACGAAGCCGGCGCAGGACGCGCAATGGCTGCCATGTCGGGCATCAAGGACATTGTCGTCACCGCGCAGAAGCGTGCGGAAAATGTGCAGAAATCGTCATTGTCGATCGAAGTGGTCGACACTGCGGAACTGGTGAAATCCAACCTCACCGATGCCGAAGGCCTCAGCCGTCTCGTTCCCAATTTGCAGATTGGCAATTTCGCTTATTCACGCATCTATCTGCGCGGCGTCGGCGACAATACGGTGAATGGCATCGCCCAGTCCGCTGTCGCCTTCAACGTGGATGGTGTGCACGTCGCCCGCACCTCGCAGTTCAGCGGCAATTTCTATGATGTCGCCCGTATCGAGGTTCTGAAGGGTCCGCAGGGCACGCTTTACGGTCGCAACGCCTCGGCTGGCGTCGTCAACGTCATCACCAATGCGCCGACGTTCAATTTCGGCGGCAATGTGATGCTGAACGTCGGCAATTACGATCTGCTGCAGACCACTGGCGCCCTGAACGTGCCGGTTACCGACAATCTTGCCGCCCGTTTCGCCTATAACGTCATCCGGCGCGATGGTTATCTTGAAGATGGCTATAACGACGCCAAGCAGCAGTCCGGCCGCGTGCGCGTGCTGTGGGAAGCCAACCCCGATCTGACGGTAAATCTGAAAGCCGATTATACCCACAGCGGCGGCAAGGGTCAGGGCCCTGTCGTCTTCCCCGCCCCTGCGGGTGCCGACCCGTGGATGGCTTCTTCGGGCGACCTGTTCCGCCAATATCAGGAACAGAGCGCACCGCACGTGCCCGACGATGGCTTTGTCAACAACGACTATGCCAGCGTCTCGGCCGAGGTGAACGCCAATCTGGGCTTTGCCAACCTTACCGTCATTCCCGCCTATCGCTGGCAGAATTTCAAATTCTTCGCGGCGCCTGCCGGCACGCTCAACTTCGGGGAGCATGATCACACAAGGCAGACCAGCCTTGAAGCCCGGCTTTCGCGCGACACCGAAAATCTGAATCTGGTGCTTGGCGGTTTCTATTTTCATGAATACACCCGCTATGATTCGCAAATCGATCAAAGCGCGACATCGGGAACACAGGTCGGCACCGCGACGATCCTGACGCAATATCGCGCACCGACGGATGCCATCGCCTTCTTCGCCGATGGCCGCCTGACTTTGTTCGATGGTTTCCGGGCCATTGCCGGCGTTCGTTACACCGATGAAAAGCGCGGCCTTTTCGGTACCACGACCACCTATTCATCGGTGCCGAGCGTGCCGCTCTGCGACCCCGCTATTGGACCGATCGACAGCCGCCTCTATTGCGTTCGCGGCTATCCGGACAATTCTGTGAAAAACGATGCCGTCACCTGGCGCGGCGGCTTTGAGGCGGACCTTGCGTCCAATTCGATGCTCTATTTCACCGTAGACAAGGGCTTTAAATCAGGCGGCATCTATTCGGGTGCGGCACCGGGCAACAGCTATAAGCCCGAGTTTCTCACTTCATTCACCGGCGGTATCCGCAACCGCTTCTTCAACAACACGCTGCAGGCGAACGTCGAAGCCTTTTACTGGGATTATAAGGATTACCAGTTCAGCTTCGTGAATTACGACCTGCGCGGCGTGTCGGCCTTCGTCACACGCAATGCCGGTGCAGCCCGCCTTTACGGCGGCAACATCGACCTGGTGTGGCAACCGATCGACAGCGACACTGTTCGCCTGAACGTCGAATATCTCGACACCAAGTTCAAGCAGTTCACCTATTCGACGCCCTTCCCGACCGACGCCAGCCGCATGTGCAAGTCGCTCGGCATCGTCGATCGGGTGACGACGCCAACCGGCACCGTCGCGCCGCTGTTCGGCCATGACTGTTCCGGCCTGCCGCTGCCGCGCGCGCCGAAATGGTTGATCACCGCTGGCTGGACGCATGAGTTCGAACTGGCCAATGGCGGTTCGCTCGTCTTCGATTTCGACGGCAAGTTCAGCTCGTCCTACAAGCTGGATTTCACCGCCGTCGAGTTCATGAAGCAATCGCACTATGCGCTGGCCAATGCGCAGATCGCCTATCACGCACCGAACGACAATTATGAAGTTGCGGTGTGGATGCGCAACATCACCAACCAGCCCGTCTATAATGATGCGCGCCGCTTCGGTTCGACCAATTTTTCGGGTGCGGACATCGGCCCGCCCCGCACCTTCGGTGTGCGCGGCCAGGTGCGTTTCTGATCCTGCCAGACGCGCCCGGACATAAGCGCAGGGCGCATTCCAAAATCGCTCTCAACGTGTGGGAGGTTGCCTTCGGCAGCCTCCCTTTTTTTATGGAGCCGACGCAGCAGGCCGCATCTGGAATATCGCAACGGCCCACCACATACATGGTGCGCCATGCCGCGTCTGCATTGGGAATTCCGCTATCTGGCTATTGACCTAATTACACTTAGCTATAATATTTTTACGAATATAAGAAAATGGCTGGGATCGTCCGTGCAATGCCTTGCGATCCACGGCGATTGCATAGGAGATCAGTGCCATGGCCGAAGCGCCCGAGAGCAGCCGTCCCGATTGTATCAACGCGACTATAAATTATGTCGAACCGGACGCCACGATCATGCGGCGGTTCATCTGCACCGGTGCGGAAGTGAACACTTTCGGTTTTCGCGACCAAACGGTTCCCATCCACAATGGGCGGCTTTGCCGCGACCGCTTCACCATGGACAGCGCGGGCTTTCAGCTGCTGGACCACAAGAGCGCGGTGCGCGACTTTCTGGATGAAGACGAAGTCGGCGCGATTTATCCGCAGGAAGTCATCGACCTGGTCAAGGAAGTGACGGGCGCAAGCGCCGTCTTCGTATCCAACTGGAACCTGCGCTCCACCGATCCGCTGGAAGTTGCCGATCTGAAGGCACAGGGGCGGCGCGACCGGACAGGACGGATGCAGCCGCCCGGTTTTCAGGTGCATATCGACTTTTATCCCGATGCGGCCGAAAAGACGGCGCGCGGCATTTATGAACGCAATGCACCCGATGGCCCGGGCTATCATCGCTTCATCAGCATGAGCCTGTGGCGGACCTTTTCCACCCCGCCGCAGGACCAGCCGCTGGCGATGTGCGAATTCGCATCCGTCCGCGACAATGAGGGGCTGCGCAATGCGCTGGTGTTCTGCGACGAGATTCCAGACGACGCGACCATGCGCGCGCCGATGGAAAATGAAGACCAGCTTACCGCCGCCACGCTGTTCAAATATAATCCCGAACACCGCTGGTGGTTCTTCCCCGACATGATGCGGGACGAAGCGGTGCTGTTCAAATTCCATGACTCCGACCAGTCAGTGGCATGGCGCGTGCCGCATACCGCCTTTCGCGACAGCAGCATCGCGCATCCGCGCATCCGCCAGAGCATCGAAACCCGCGTCACCGCCTTTTTCGAAAACTGATCCCGATGGTGGTGGATCATCGGCGGCAGACCCGGCGATGATCCGGCATCCGGCAGGCAACGTCCGCCGGCAGGAGAGTGTATGAGCGACGCCCCGATCCAATCCGTCGACGCGGTGCTGAATTGCGAAAAGCTGGGCCATTATCGATATATGCTTTATGCCGCCGGTGCGCTGTTGATGGCGCTGGAAGGCTATGATGCCTATGTCGTCGCCAATCTTGCGACATTCATCATCAAGACCTTCCATTCGCCGATATCGAGCATGGCGTTCATCTTCTCGATCCAGAATGCGGGCATGGCGGTGGGCTTTTACGCCATACCGATGCTTGCCGACCGATATGGTCGCCGCTGGGTGATATTGATCGGCGCGGCCTTGTTCGGCGTGCTCACCCTGGTTTCCACCGTGCCGACGACGCTCACCGGCTTTGCAGTGGTGCGGTTCCTCACCTTCATCGCCTTTGGCGGCACCATGCCGAATATCGTCGCGCTGGTGACGGAATATCTGCCGGAGAATTCGCGCGGACGGCTGCTCACCTGGCTATTCGTCGCACAGGGGCTGGGCGCTTCGGCAGCCGGATTCATCGGGCCAAGCTTCGTCCATTATCACAGCTGGCAGGCTGCCTTCTGGTTCGGCGGCGGGTTGATGCTGGCCGCCATTCCCTTTCTCTATGCCTATCTTCCCGAAAGCTGCCGCTATCTCCTTGTCCGCAAGCCGAATGATCCGCAGATCGGCCGGTTGCTGAAGCGGGTCGATCCCAATTTCGTGCCGCTGCCCGGTGCATATTTCGTCACTGCGGAAGAACGACCGAACGGCTGGGCGCTGCCCGGCCTGTTCCGCGATGGCCGCACGCGGATGACCGTGCTGTTGTGGATTGCATCCGCGATGATCCTTGGCGCATCCAACACCCTGACCGCATGGGTGCCGAGCTTCCTCCATGTCCTTGGCGGAATCGACCGGGCGCTTGCCGCGCGGATGACCAGCGTATCGGCAATCGGCGCGATTTTCGGACCTGTGCTGCTGACGCTGCTGATGAAGCGCATGCCGCTGCCCGGCGCGTTGACGGTCACCACGCTGCTCGGTTTTCTGGCGATGACGGCGCTTTCCGCAGTATCCAGCCTGCCCTGGCTTGGCTGGGTGCTGGGCTTTGGCATGGGCTTTCTGGTGGTCGGCTCGATCGCGGGGGTGAACACGCTGGTCGCCGCCAGCTATCCCACCGCCATGCGCTCCACCGGCATTGGCTGGGCCGGCGGCCTTGGCCGTATAACCTCCATCTTCGGACCGGGCATCGCCGGGCTGCTGCTGGCCGCACAATGGAGCCCGACAGCCATTTATATCACCATCGCCAGCCCGCTGGTGGTGGCAGGCATCGCCACCGCGATGCTTGCCGCGCGGGAAAAGCCCATTGCAGCTGCATCACGACCAACCGACAAACCGCCGACGGACGAGCTGGCCATGACGTCCAATTCGTGACGGTGCGGAAGCGGGCACTATCATCATGTGGCAGACGCTGCCACGATCACTGACGGTCCCGCGCCTGCTGTTGATCCACCTCCCGGTCGATCTCGGCAAACCGCTGCAGCAATGGCAGCACGAGCGTGGGATTTGTCGACCGCACGAGCAACTCGTCATTGAGCAGGCGTGAATTGCGATTGGAGTTGAGGCTGCCAAAATAGGTGACCCAGCGATTGTCGTTCTCGATAACGAAGAATTTGTCGTGCATCGGAAACCCTTCGGGATGGCGGTAACGACGGATCTCGACCCCGACCTTGTGCAGGCGGTCCACGGCACGCTGCGGCACCCGCCGTTCCGTATCATGTACGATCAGGTTGATCCTTGCGCCGCGCCTTGCCGCATTCTCAAGACTGCCCACCGCTGCGCCCTTGAGGTGCGAGATCGCCGCCCACAGCCGATCGCCCGGGCCAAGCTGATCCAGCATATCCTCGACGATGTCGGCGTGAATACGCGGATAGAAATAGAGTTCCGTGTCGCGGTCCCGCACTATGCGGTTGTTTTCAGCGCTGAAACGCCAGATCGAGCCCTGGTTGCGCGCCAGCTCCGCCACATGATGGACGAGCGCATCGACCAGACCCGGGCTGGTGATCTCCACCAGCATGTTATGGCCGCGATCCTGATCGCCGATCTCGCGAAGAATGGCCGGTGCGTCATCACCGGCACCGCCGGACGGATTGAACGAGCCTACCAGCGCCACCGGCTTCGGCCAGGAAAAGGCGTAGATCTTTGCATGCTGTTTCCCGCTGACATATTTGAGCGGAAAGGGAGCAGCGGGCCGGATCGTGAGGCCACCATTCAACCCGTCGCGCCGCAACATCGTGATGACGGCGCCGTTCGCGGTTTCCAGACGCGGATCGCCTTCGACAACGAGATGAACCCTCACACCGCGCCGACTGGCTTCGACCAGCGCTTGAGCCAGTTGGGGGTCGAGGAAATAATAGGTCGCCCAGTCAATCGACTGGCCAGCCGGCGTCGCCCGCACCCGTTGCAGCAGCAGATCACGCAGGGCGCCATCCGGTTTGCCGGCACCTCCAAAGTAAATCTGGCCGATTGTGGGCGCAGTCGAACCGCCGCTGACATCGACCACCGGGTCCGGCCGCGGCCAGCCAGGTTGCAATCACGGCAAACGCCAGAAGCAGCAAAGCGAGCGTTGCGATCACGATCCGGCGTCCTGATGTCCAAGCTTGATGAGATGCTGTTGTCACTCTGCGTCCACCGATTGTACCTGATCGGCAACTAGGATGGTGCCTTGCTGATGCGCAAGCAGGGATTGATGGCTATCCCTTTGCACGGCTGCGGCGCAGGCTGATGACGCGGGCGACCGATCTACACAGCGTCTCGGCGGCACAATAGTGCAGACCATGCAGCAGACGGGATGCAGGAAAATGAATATGGACTATCGGGCACAAAAAACCCCGTTTTCCGGGGCTTCTGGACCGATGCGGGCCGATAAGTATCAAATAATGGCGGAGACGGAGTCCGCCTAACTAACGTCCAGCCGCATCCGTATTCTGCCACAATAACGTCTAAAATAGGCGGATTTAGTGAAGAATGACCCGTTCGCCTGTCCGAACGCGTCCCGTTGCGTTCCCATAAAACCGCGCTATTATAGGGGAGCGGTTTTGGGAACGCTCTGCTCTTGGTGCCATGGTGGCTCCACTTGGGCAGGTTCGGTTCCCGGACAGGAGCCATAATGCCCAAGAAGCTCAGCAACGCGCTCACCCCCTTGGCGGTGAAGAATGCAAAGCCCGGTCGCCATGCCGATGGTGGCGGGCTACATTTGCTGGTGAAGGACAGCGGTGCCCGGTCATGGGTCTATCGCTTCATGCTCAGCGGCAAGTCGCGGGACATTGGCCTTGGCACGGCTGGACCGGATGGCATTTCCCTTGCCGATGCCCGCGACGCCCGAGACGCGCTGCGCCTCAAGGTGAAAGCCGGGATTGATCCCCTTGAGGAACGTCAGCGGGATGCTGCTGAGGCCCTTGCGGCGGCCCATGCAGCACAAGTCGCCGGAATAACATTCAAGGCCGTGGCGGAAACCTACATCGGCGCGAATGAGGGAAGCTGGCGCAATGACAAGCACCGGCAGCAATGGAAGAACACGCTGGCCACCTATGTTTATCCAGTGATCGGGGAATTGCCCGTTGCCGAGGTCGGCACTGCCCACGTCCTGCAAATTCTTGAGCCGATCTGGAAAGCCAAGGCCGAGACTGCCAGCCGCGTGCGAGGCCGGATGGAAACGATCCTCGATGCCGCCAAGGCACGGGGCTATCGTGACGGCGAAAACCCGGCCCGGTGGCGCGGCCATATCGCGCAAATCCTGCCTGTCCGGTCCCGCCTCACGCGCGGCCATCACAAGGCCCTGCCCTATGATGCGATCCCGGCATTCGTCGGCGCGCTGCACCAGCGGGAAGCCGTCGCGGCGCTGGCGCTGGAATTTACGATCCTGACCGCTGCCCGCACCGGGGAAGTGATCGGCGGGAAGTGGAATGAGGTCGATTTGGAAAAAGCAATCTGGACCATCCCGGCCAGCCGCATGAAGGCGGGCAAGGAACATCGCGTTCCCCTGTCACCGCGTGCCGTGGAGATTTTGAAGTCCACGCAAGGGCTGCGCAAGGAATGGCTATTCCCGGCGACCAAGGGCGGGCGCATGTCAGGCATGGCCATGTCGATGTTGCTTCGCCGGATGAAAGTTGACGTGACCGTGCACGGCTTCCGTTCGGGCTTCCGCGACTGGTCCGCCGAATGCACCGGCTATGCCCATGAAGTTGCCGAAATGGCCTTGGCGCACACTATCGAGAACAAGGTTGAGCGGGCCTATCGGCGCGGCGACCTGTTCGACAAGAGGCGGCGGCTAATGGATGATTGGGCCAACTATTGCGCCACGATCCCGGCGGCTGGTGCCAACGTGACGCCGATACGATCTGCGGTCTAACCAGCGGTGGCAATATCCGCTTTGAGTTTTGCCGCCCCAAAGTCGGCGTCGTCTTGTTCAATGAATCCACGCTCAACCATCATTAGCTGCGCTTCGTGGAAAAGCGCCTTTCGAGCGGTGCCGCATCCGCTCAGGACGCCACGATAGGTATGGAAGCTGCCACTTCCTAAATCTCGACCACAGAGATTCACGATCAGGTTTAGCGCAACTTGCAACGGCGGCACTTGTCTCTCGGTCTATCTGGATCGCGACGCTTTCACGGATTGGATGGACAGCCAACCCTTGCATGATCCCGCCGACCTGCCCGCACTGCCGTCTCCATATGATGCCCAATCCAAGCCCGAGCCGGTCAAAAGGCGGCTTCCGCCAGATGCGCCGTTTGTCACGCTGTCAGAGGCTTTGACGTGGATCGCATTCGGCTTTGCGCTGGATCGTGACAGCCTCGACCGTGCAATTTCCGGGAATGCCTTCGATGCAACCGATCCTCAGGCCGCGCTTTCCGATGCCGTGGCTAAGCTGGCGGTCCGGGCAAGTGGCGATCAAATTGCCGCGCGCGGAAAGTATGTGGAAAGCCATTCGACGGACGAAAACAAGGTGCTTACTGATGCGATTGATCCGGTGCGATTTGAGGATTTTGCTCAATTCGACATTCTCTATGACGGCTTGCGATACGGCACGGGCCTGACTTGGAACAAAGGAGGCAGCGCGCTTGAAAGGGCCTTGCAGGATCGCCGAGACGCATTCCGCTCGGTCAAGGTCAGCCGCGCCGATTTATTGAAGCTGTTCCCCGATCAGGACGACATGGCGCGGGCGCTCTTTGTCCCACTGCCAGCGGCATTGCCAGAGATTGGCCCGGTCATGCCGCTGGATGAAGCATTGTCATGGCTGGCGCATGGCAAGCCGTCACACGATATAGAAATTTGGCAGAATACGGCTGGCGATCTGATGTTCCGTGATCCCAGCGGCGCGGTTATCGAGCCTCGCGCGGACGGCTCGCACCCGCCATTCATGGAGACATTTCGCCAAGCCAGCCGCACGATCCATGAGGCACTGCGGGACGGCAGCTTGCCAGCCTACGTTGCGCCCGCAAGTGGCATTCCTCTGCTGCTGCCTCGCTTCTATTGGAACGGCGTAAATCCGGAAAGCCTGCACCATGTCTATCGTGGCATGATGCCTGACGATCATGGCGCGGGATGCCCCGTTCTGTTGTCGCGGCTGGCATTCGATGAGTGGCGCGCCGCAAAGGTCAAGTCGGCACAGTCAGGGGGGAATGTGCCCGCAAATCGCAGCCTAAATCATGACGGAATTATCGGGCAGGCTGCATCCATGCTCGCCGCTCAGCCGGGTATCTCAAAAGGATCAGCAGCAGCCTCAATCGTGGCTGATTTGCCGCGCAATCCTAAGACTGGCAAGCCGAGGGATACGCGGCACATTGAACGTATGATCGCGCATCTATGGGAGGGGGGAGTTCCACAATCCCCCCGGTAAGCCGCATTCCCCCAGTCCAAGGCCAGCCAAATCCGGCCTAATTGGTCCCCCACCAAGCGAAGGCATCCCGCCTCCGCAAAGTGGGACCAAAGAAATGCAGTCCATCAAGCACGATCCCCCGAAGATCGGTTATAGCATTCGGGAAGCCTGCCATGCGTCCAGCCTTGGGCGGACGACGCTCTACAATCACATTTCGGCTGGTCGCCTTCGCGCCGTTCGCGTCGGTGGCAGGACGATCATTCCGGCAGAGGCGTTGCACGCGCTGATCGCGGGGGAGGCCTGAGCCATGCCCCAGAAAAGCAAAACCCCGGCTGGCACCGGGGCTTCGCGCGATAGCTTTGCAGGCCTGTCGCTCCCCCTCTCTACCCATCTCGCCATTCAGGCGCAATTCCTGATCGCAGCGCACCACGTCCGGCCCGAACTGGCCGCGATGGTTGCCACGCTCGCATTCGGGGGAGGTGCCTATCATGGCTGATACCTTCCCCCACTTCCATGATGCCGCACGGGCCTTGCTGGCCGTCGAATCCCTGTCCGAGAAAGAAGGGCAGTTTTGCGGCGGCCTTGCCTTCCGCGCTGCCCCGCTCAGCGACAAGCAAGCGAACTGGCTGCGCATCCTGCTTGCCCGGCATGGCCTTCCCGTTCTGGCTGAGGGAGGCGAGCATGACTGATCGCTATCCCGACGTTCCCGGTGCGAAAGGCCCGGACGGCACCAGCCAGGACGCCGCTGAGGCCATCGCGCCTTGCGTTTCCTACCTTCGCCGCGTCGCCATGCGCTCACTGGACAAGCTGGGCGAAGCAACGGTGCTTGAAGCTGTCGCTGTTGCCGAGGTCGCCCGCGAAAGTCTGCAACCGCGTTTCTCCGAACTGCGGGCCATGGGCCTTGTGGAACCGACCGGCGCGCGTCGCCGCAATCCGTCCGGCAAGGGCGCGGCGGTGCTTCGCCTTACCGAAAAAGGGAGGGCCGCACTGTGACCGATCCCGTTTCGGAATTTCTCGATGCCATGGGGGCGGCTGGTATCCGCCCCGTGGAGCCGATTGCCGACAAGCTCGCTGCCGGTGATCCTGTCCGCTTCCGCGCCGATGGCGATAAGCCCGGACGGCGTAATGGCTGGGCATGGCTGCACCTAGATGGCGTGCCCGCTGGCGTGTTCCGGCATTACCGGCTGGGCGTGCGGACGGTGTGGCGCGCGGGGAGCGATCCCTGTTCGCTGTCACCAGCCGAACGGCGCACGATCATGGCTCAGGCTCGCGAATGCGAGGCCCGGCGCAAGGCGGAAACGGAAGCCAAGCAGGAAGCGGCGGCTAGCACTGCCCGCGATTTGTGGCGCGATGCTGGCAAAGCCGATCCCGCGCATGGCTATCTGGCGCGCAAGCGGCTTCCCCCGTTCGGCATCCGGCAGCACGGCGACGCACTGCTTGTCCCGATGGTCGATCCCGGCTTTCGCATGTGGAACGTCCAGCGCGTCTATCCGGACGGGCGCAAGCTGTTCCTGTCGGGCGGGCGCACCGATGGCCTGTTCTGGCCGCACGGGGCATTCTGGCAGGATGGCAGGCCATCGGCTGGGCCGTTGGTGATCGGGGAAGGCTTCGCTACCATGGCGGCGGTCCACCATGCGACCGGGCACGGTGTTGTCGCGGCCATGTCGGCGCGCAACCTTGAGACCGTCGCCCGCACCATGCGCAAGCTGTTCCCGAGCCGGGCGCTGATCATCGCGGCGGACGATGACCGTCACCTATCGGAGAATATCGGGCTGAATGCCGCTCAGAGGGCCGCTGAGTCCATCGGGGCGCTTTTGGCCACCCCGCTGCCCTTTGGGCCGGAAACGCGCCCAGCGGACTCAGGAACCGATTTTGCGGACATTGCGCCCGGCGAGGTCGCGGCCCGGATCGCTCAGGCCGGGAGGGCTGGTCATGCGTAACAGTGCCGCTCCCATGGACTTTGCCGATTTGGAACCGGATGATGTGGCCAGCCGCATTGAGCAAGCCACGCCCACGGGCACCGCCATTCGCGCCACGCCTTACCGCTGGCCCGATCCCCGCTCGCTGCCGACCCGGCAATGGCTGCTTGGCCATTGGCTGCTGAGGGGCGAGGTTACGGCGATCATTGCCCCCGGTGGCACCGGCAAGAGCACCATTAGTGCAGCCTTAGCGTTGTCGCTAGCATCCGGCCAACCGCTGCTTGGCAAACCGCTCCCGCGCGGACCGCAATCCGCATGGATCTACAACCTTGAGGATTCGCAAGACGAGCTGGACCGGCAAGTGTCCGCTGCCTGCTTGTTTCACGGCATAGTGCCGGACGACTGCCGAAACCGGCTTTGCGTCGATAGCGGGCTTGTCCAGCCGCTCTGCACGGCAACCGAGGATCGCGACGGCTTCGCGCTTGCCGAGGGCGTGTTTGCTCAGGTGGCGGCGACGGTGCGGGAGCGGGGAATCTCGGTCGTGATCGTGGACCCGTTCGTGTCCAGCCATACGGTGCGGGAAAGCAGCAATGAGGCAATCGACGCCATCGCCAAGCGGTGGAAGCGGCTGGCTCAGGAAACCGGCTGCGCTGTCGTGCTGGTGCATCATACCAAGAAGCTGGGCGGGCGTGAGGTGACGGCAGAGGACGGTCGCGGCGCGGTTGCCTTGCGCGACGCTGCCCGCGTCGTGCTGCCCCTCAATGCCATGAGCCAGGCCGAAGCCGAGGAACTGGGCATTACCGATCCCCAGTTGCGCCGCTCGCTTGTGCGCGTCGATACCGGCAAGGCCAATCGCGCTCCCCCGGACGTGGCAACGTGGATCAAGCTGGAAAGCCAGTCTCTCGACAATGGCGACGGCACAGTGCCAGCCGATCATGTTGGCGTCGCTTCCCTTTGGGAAAAGCCGGACGTGTTCCACGGGATGAGCACGTGGCACCTCTATCAAGTGCAAACACGTGTCGCGGCTGGCCAGTGGCGGGACAGTGTGCAGGCTAAGGATTGGGTCGGCAACGTGGTCGCTCAGGTCGCCGGGCTGTCCGTCGATAAGGACAAGGCGCGTATCAAGGCGATCCTCAAGACATGGAAGCGCAACGGCGCGCTCAAGGTGGAAAACCTGCCCGACAAGAACGGCGATGAACGTCCATTCGTCGTGGTCGGTGATCCCGTGGACCCGGCTCAGGTGAGTTACCCGCACCCTGACAAGTGCGGTGCGGAAAGTGCGGAAAGTGCGGCTGCCGACCCGTGCTGAACCCGTCCGCACCTTCCGCACTTCCCTTATAGGGAGTGCAGGTGGTGCGGGTGCGGGTGAGTGGAGGTTTCAGGACTAAATCAAAGGTGCGGATATGACGGCGAAGAATACCAAACCCAAACCGGCACGGCGGGCTAAGGCGGCGGCTCCCGCGCAACCAAACAACGCGATGAAGGTTCACGCGAAAGAGGGGGACAATGTTGCGATGGCTACGGCGGCAGCCATCCTTGCTCCCGAATTTCGTCATGCCGTGACGGCATCGCAAATCCACAAGCCGCAATTTGGCAGCATGGAAGGCTCACCGGGCTTTGGCGATTATGCCGACGTGCTCGGCAAGGTTAGTGAACGGGCGCGGAAAGGGGACTTGGCCATGGCAAGCGAATTGCTCGCTGCCCAAGCTCTTACGCTCGACAACATTTTCACAGAAATGGCTCGGCGCATGGCGCTCAACATGGGCGAATATCTTGGCGCGACGGAAACCTATGCGCGGATCGCCATGAAGGCTCAGGCCCAAAGCCGGGCGACGCTCGAAGCGTTGACCAAGCTGCACCAGCCGCGCGAACAAACCGTGCGCCATGTGCATGTGAACGAGGGGGGGCAGGCCGTCATTGCCGATCAATTCCACCATCATGCCGGGGGACAGGAAAATGGAAAAGCCGCCGATCAATCCCATGCAACCGGAGCGGCTGGCGTCGGCCCCGCGTTGCTTGGCGCGGACCCGTTCGGGAATGGCTTGCCAATCCCCAGCCGTGAAAGGGCGGAAGCGGTGCCGAATGCACGGGGGCACGAATCCGGGCGCACCTCAGGGGAATAGGAACGCCCGGAAGCATGGCGCACGATCTGCCGAAGCGATGGCAGCCGCTCGATACTTGAAGGAGATTGCGCGGCTGGTGCGGGAAGTGCCGCGTACCTAACCTTTGTATTTTGACAGCGTTGCTTGGAAAGTGTGAACCTCATCCCCGGTGCGCACCTCTATGGTGATCGGCACTGGTGCCTTGCTGGACCTAACCGTCGATGGAATCATATATTGGACGATGCCCCCAAACGCCTGCCCAGGATCAAC